>Ga0078972_1000668_pt1 | contig 140663 bp, 116 predicted proteins | sample YelNatPaOPGAMG01_FD_67568 | JGI IMG/M metagenome (GOLD analysis project Ga0078972, IMG submission 67568) | Hot spring thermophilic microbial communities from Obsidian Pool, Yellowstone National Park, USA - OP-RAMG-01 (SPADES assembly) (version 2) | ecosystem: Environmental > Aquatic > Thermal...
TCCGCTCCAACGCGGTCACGGTGTCCTTGCGCTGACCGAAGCCAGTACTCGGCGAAGCCCGGCCTGAGAGCGGGCGAGCTCACCCTTTCTCGATCGGCACGCCGACGAGGTTGCCCCACTCCGTCCACGAACCATCGTAGTTGCGAACGTCGCGGAAGCCCAGCAAGTACTTGAGAACGAACCAAGTGTGACTGGAGCGTTCGCCGATCCGGCAGTAGGCGATCACGGGCTTGGATCCGTCCACCCCTTGACTGCCGTAGAGCTGCCTGAGATCGGCCGCCGGCTTGAAGGTTCCGTCCTCGTTGCAGGCCAGTGACCACGGAATGTTCTTCGCGCCGGGAATGTGCCCGCCGCGCTGGCAGGTCTCAGGCAATCCCGGAGGCGCCAGGATTTCGCCCGTGAATTCCGCCGGACTGCGGACGTCCACCAGGACCGCCGAGGCGGTCTCCATGGCCTCGCGTACTTGGGGCAAGAAAGCGCGCAGGGAAAGATCCGGCTCGGACGCCTTGTACGAGGTGCGCGGGTAAACCGGTACCTCGCGCGAGAGATCGCGCCCTTCGGCCAGCCACTTCTTGCGCCCGCCGTTCATCAACCGCACATCGCGATGCCCGTAAATCTTCGCCTGCCAGAATGCCCAGGCCGCAAACCAGTTGTTGTTGTCCCCGTAAAGCACCAGCGTGGTATCGTTGCTGACACCCGAGCGGCTCATCAGTTCCTCGAACTGCTCTTTGGAAAGAATGTCGCGCCGCACGGTGTCGCACAAATCCGTCTTCCAGGACCACGCAATGGCTCCCGGAATGTGGCCCTCGTCATAGGCGGACGTATCCACATCCACTTCCACGACGCGGACACCGGGATCACGGCCATGACTGGCTACCCAGTCCGTCGAAACCAACACTTCCGGATGCGCATATTCAGTCATCACATGCCCCTCCTGAGTGAGTGAAACCTCCTATGGGGAAATTCTACATCGAAATCGCGGAGATTGTGACTACTCTTTCAATTCGACGATCGTCGCTCCCGTGCCACCTTCCTGCGGGGGAGCGGGATAGAAGCGTTCTACGTGTGGGTGGCGCGCCAGCAGCTCCGCGATAGCCCGCCGCAGCACTCCCATGCCGTGGCCATGCACGATGCGCACCCGGCTCAGCGAGGCCAACACCGCGCTATCCAAAAATTTGTCCACTGCCTCCACGGCTTCTTCGGCGTGCTGTCCGATCACGTTGATCTCGCGCAGCGATTCGGCGTCGCGCGCCGGCGGTTCGTAGCTGACGCCCTTGGGCAAGCTCGCCTGCGCGGGCACCGGGGGCAGCACTTCGAGAATCTCATCGCGCGAGACCTGCATGCGCAGCAGGCCGGCCTCGACTTCGAGCCGGTCCTCGCCAATCAACCGGCGGACGCGGGCAGGCTCGCGCACGTCGCGCAGGCGAACCCGCACGCCCTCACGCAGTTCGAGGGAGTCTCGAGTCCCCGCTGCCTCCGGCGTTCGCATTCCCGGAATCGCGCTGACCTGCTCGCGCAGCTCGCTTTCCAGGTGCGCAATCCGCTGTCGCGCCTTTTTTTCCGAGGCGCCCGCCTGCCGCAGCTCTTCCAACAGTTGGGCGGCCCGCTCGCGGAAGCGCTCGAGTTCAGCCTGCACCCTGCGCTCCAGCTCAGCCAGCTTCGAGGCCTCGCGTTTCTGCCACCGCTCCGCGAGTTCACGCTCGCGAGCCGCAAGGCGCTCACGCTCGGCGCGCAGCTCCGCCTCCAGCCTGCTGACCTCATCCAGGCGCTCGTGCAGCTCGCGGATGAACCGCGCCATATCCTGCTCGCGCGTTCCCAGGGCCTTGCGGGCGCGATCCAGCAACGAGGCCGGCAGCCCAAGCCGTGCGGCGATATCCAGCCCCGCCGACTTCCCGGGTGCTCCCACGCGCAGCACGTAATTGGGCGACAGAGTGGCCTCGTCGAAGCCCATCGAGGCGTTCACCACCCCGGGCGTTGTGGCCCCGTAGACTTTCAGCGCGGCCAGATGCGTCGAGGCCAGGGTAAAGCAGCCGGTCCTGCGCAGCTCCTCCAGGATCGCGATTCCCAGAGCCCCGCCTTCATCCGGATCGGTGGCGCGGCCCAGCTCGTCCAGGATCACCAGGGAATCTGCGGTGGCCTCCTCCAGAATGGAGCGGATGCGCGCCATGTGCGCCGAGAAGGTGGAGAGGCTCTCCTGGATGGACTGCGCGTCGCCGAAATCGGCCAGCACTTGATCGAAGAACGGCAGCTCCGCCTCGGCGCAAGTCACGGGCAAGGCCGCCTGCGCCATGAGCGCCAGCAAGCCGACGGTCTTGAGCGTGACGGTCTTGCCGCCGCTGTTGGGGCCGCTCACCAGGAGCACGCGGGCGCCGCCGTCCAGCTCGAGCGAAAACGGAACCACGTGCCCGCGCTGCCGGCGCAGAACGTCTTCGAGCAGCGGGTGACGGGCGTCGCGCAGCCGCAAACGGCGTTCCTCCGGCGGACTGAAGCGCGGGATGACGGCGCCAAAGTCGCGGGCAAAGGCCGCCCGCGCAAACAGCCATTCCAGCTCGCCGAGAATCTGGACCGTGCGGACGATCGCCTCCAGGTGCTCGCGCAACCGGCTGCTGATTTCCAGCAGGATGCGATGCACCTCGCGCGCTTCCTCTTCGCTGAGGCGCACCAGTTCGTTGTTGAGCTCGATGGTTTCCAGCGGTTCGACAAACAGCGTGTGACCGGTGCCGCTCGCCCCGTGGACCACGCCCTCGATGCGCCATTTCTGGCCCGCCACCACAGGGACCACGAAACGCTCGTTGCGAATCGTGATGAATTCCTCCTGCAAGACGCCGTCTTCGCGGTGTGCGCGCACGAAGCGTTCCAGGGACTCCTGCACCAGCCGCCTCTGTCTTTCCACCTCCCGCCGCAAGCGCGCCAGTTCCGGGCTGGCGTCGTCGGCCACGGTACCATCCGGCAGGATCTTCCCGGCCAGGGATTTCAGCAGCGCACGGAATTCGCCCATGGCGGCAGCGCGTGCCGCGAGCTTCGGGAACCGGGGCGCCACGGACAGCAGGATTGAGCGAATGTCGGAGGCGCGGTCGAGCAGCTCGCACAGGGCAAGGATCTGCTTGGGCTCGAGTGCGGCGCCCTCGATGCGCAGCCGGGCCAGGGCTTCGGCGGGATCCTGCAAGCCGTCGAAGCGGAATCGCACGGCGGCGCCGCGGGCGGCGGGCTGGGGTTTGGCTGCAGCCTCCAAATACGCGATGGCTTCCGCCACCTCGGCCAGCGAATTCTCGACCCACGCCCGGTCTTCGCTTGGGGCGCAGCGTTCCAACTCGGCGCGACCCAACGGGCTGGCCACGTAGCGCCCGAGCAGGTCCCGCAACGCGTCGAATTCCAGCAGGGCAGCGCTCGTGTTGCGCATCAGGTCCGAGCCTTCAACACTTGCTCGAGGAATTCGCGAGTGCCGGGCGTAAGCGAGTAGGAGGCCAGCTCATGGCGCGGGATCCAGGCGGCTGCGGCGGCGTCGGACCCGCAACGCAGGCTTCCGCCGCGCACCCGGCAAAAATAGTCAAGCAGCACGTAGTGGTATTCGGGCTTGCCTTTCTTGTCGCGCACGATTCTCTCGAACACGCCGGCCAGCGAGAGCACTTCCACTTCGAGCCCGGTCTCCTCGAGCACCTCGCGGCGCACAGCGTCTTCCAGACGCTCGCCGGCTTCCAGCAGCCCTCCGGGCAGCGACCACTCCCCTTCATAAGGAGGGCTGCCGCGACGCACCAGCAGCAGACGTTCCCCGTCCAGGATGATAGCGCCAACGCCGACCAGAGGCCGCTCAGGATAACGGCGATCCATTCACTTTCAGTATGGCACCGCGCCCTTGACGTTCAGACGGATGCGATAGACCGAGCTGCGCGCGGTGACGTACAGGGCGCCGAAGTCCGGATCGCCGAAGGCGCAGTTGGAGGGCGTCTCCGGCATCTCGATCGTCGCCAGAAGTTTGCCTTGCGGCGTGTAGACGAACAGAGCGCGGGCGGTCACGTAGAGGTTGCCCTTTTCGTCCACAGCCATGCCATCCGGCACGCCGTCTATCCCTGAGACCACGACGCGCGGGTTGGCAGCGCGCCCCTGGCGGTCCAGGTCAAAGGCGTAGACGTTACGCTCGTCGGAGTTGGTCACGTAGAGGATCCTGCCGTCCGGCGAAAGGGCGACGCCGTTGGGCCGGGTTTTCCAGCGTGCGATGGCCTCGATTTCACCGCGCGGCGTGATGTGGTAGACGCCGAAGAAGTCGAGCTCGCGCGTGTCCTGCTGGGCCCCGAACGCGGGATCGGTGAAATAGACGTGGCCGTCGCGGCGGACCACGATGTCATTGGGCGCGTTCAGTCGCTTGCCTTCGAAACGCTCGGCCAGCACCTCGAGCTGCCCCTTGCGGTCCATGCGAACCACGCGACGCGTGCGGCTCTCGCAGCTGTAGAGCCGCCCCTGGGCATCGAACGTGTTGCCGTTGGCCCCGTTGGAGGATTCGCGAAAACGGCTCACGCCCTTGCCCGGCGTCCATTGCAGGATCAGATCCTGGGGCACGTCGCTGAACAACAGGAAGCCCTCGCGCGACCAGACCGGCCCTTCCGTGAACTTGTGACCTGCGGCGATGCGCTCGATGCGCACGTCGCTGAAATCCTGGGCGCCGAGCAGAGCGGCCAGAGCAAAGCAGGCGGCGGGCAACTTCATGGGAGAATCTCCTTCACGCTCACCAGACGTCCTTCGGCGGCGCTGCGATAGGCGGCTTCGACCGCGGCAAAGGTTTTCAGGTATTCGCGTCCCTCGCTTTCTGCCGGCGCGCCGTTCCGCAGGCATTCGACGAAGTGCCGCTGGGCAGCCCACACGCTGTCGCCCCGGTAGCCGCGCGTAATGCGGTTTTCCCAAACGACACGGCCATTGTGGAGCAGGTGACCTTCCGCCGTCACGTGCAACCAGCCGCCGTCGCCTTCGAAGAAAGCCTCGCCCATGGGGGGCGAGTCGGACGCCAGGTTCAGGAACCGGTGCCCGTCCACGATGCCGAAAAGCGCATCCTCGTGGCGAACGAGCAGCGCGGCGTGATCTTCGCCGGCAATCACGGGGTTGACGCGGCGCGTGAGCGCGGAGACCGCAGCGATGTCGCCGAAGAGCATGCGCGCAGTGTCCAGCGGGTGGACCAGCGTCTCGAAGACCAGAAAGCGAGACATGTTCCGGAAGTAAGGCTGCTGCGGGTAAGGTTCGGGACCGGCACCATCGCCCCGGCGCACGCGGAACCAATAAGTCAACGGACGCCCGATAAGGCCCTGGCGGATGCGATCGTGCGCCTCGCGGTACCACGGCTGCCACCGCCAGTTCTCGTGAATGATGAGGCGGATGCCGGCGGCCGCGGCCGTTTCGACCATGGCCACCGCCTGAGACCAATCCGGCGCCATCGGTTTCTGGCAGATCACGTCCACGCCGCGCTGCGCTGCCAGACGCACCAGTTCCAGATGGGATTCCGGTCCGGTGGCGATGTCCACGAAATCCAGCGACTCGCGCTCCAGAAGCTCTTCGGCGGACCCGTACGCACGCGGCGCAAGTTCCTGCGCGCGGAACAACTGGCGATCGCATGCGGCCACGATCTCCACTTCCGGAATGCGCTTCCAGGCTTCCGCCTGGATTCGGCCGAAGAAGCCGCAGCCGATCAAGGCGCCGCGCAACGGTTCTCTCTTCACGGTCTTCTATTGTAAACGCAGTGCGGGCCGACGCCCGGCTACAATGAAGCTATGCATCGGCGCCAATTCGTGCAGGCGGTCTGGGCGCTGCCTGCCAGCCTGTGGGCCGGCGCCGCCGACTCTGTCCGCGGCATTCTCGAGCACGCGCAGGGAGATCAACCTGTCTTGCGCACGCCCTCCGGGCAGCGCGTCGTCCTCGAGGGCGATGAAGACAGCCTCAAGGTTCTCCGGGACAAGCGGCTGGTCGGCCGGGAACTGGAAATTCTGGGAACCGGACTCAACGCCTCACGTTTCCGGGCCGGACCTTTCTACCAGAAAAACATTCTGGTAATCGAGCGCGGCAAAAAGTATCTGGTCACTTACTGGTGCGACGTATGTTCGATCCGGTCTTATACGCCGGGACCTTGCGCTTGCTGTCAGCAGGAAACGCAACTCGACTTGCGACCCGTGGATAGCCCGCCATGAGAAGAATTTGGTTTGCACTTTGGTTCTCTGCCGCTATTCTTGCCCAGACTTATTCTGCCGATCGGGTCACGATGGAGGGGGTGGAAGCGGTCCGCCTCACCGACAGGGCCCGCGGCATCGAGGTCGTCATCGCGCCATCGCTGGGCAACAACGCCTGGCAGATGCGCGTCCGGGGCGAGGACATTTTCTGGAAGCCCTACTCCAGTCTGGCCGAGCTGAAGGCCAGGCCGGCGCAGGGAGGCAATCCCTTCCTGGCGCCCTGGGCCAACCGGCTGGATGGCGAAGCTTACTTCGCCAACGGCAAGAAATATCTCCTTAACCCCGCGCTGGGTAACTTTCGGCGTGACCAGAACGGCCGGCCGATTCACGGTTTGCTGGTTTATTCGTCTTTGTGGGAAGTTACCGAAGTTCGGGCGGACGGGAAAGGCGCCTGGACCACGAGCCGCCTGGAGTTCTTTCGCTACCCGGACCTGATGGCGCAGTTTCCTTTCGCTCACGTTCTGTGGATGACCCACCGCTTGAGCGGCGGCGAACTGGAGGTACGGCTGCGCGTGGACAATCTGGCGCGCGAGCCGATGCCGCTTTCGCTGGGTTTTCACCCGTACTTCCGGCTGACCGATGCGCTGCGGGATGAGTGGCAGGTGCACGTGCCGGCGCGCGAGCGGGTCGTCCTTTCGCCCGAGCTGCTGCCGACCGGCGAACGGCAGCCGGCGGGACTGCCCGATCCCCTTCTGCTCTCCGGAACGCACCTGGATGACGTATTCACCGGGCTGGTGCGGGACAACTCCGGACGGGCGGAGTTCTGGGTGCGCGGAAAGAAACAAAAGATTAGCGTTTTGTTCGGGCCAAACTATCCCGTGGCGGTCATCTATGCTCCCAAGGGACGCAGCTTCATTTGCTTCGAGCCCATGACCGCCGTCACCAACGCCTTCAATCTGGCCCACACCGGGCGCTATCCGGAGCTTCAAAGCGTGCCGCCCGGCGGACGCTGGGAGGAAAGCTTCTGGATCCGCCCGGAAGGTTTTTAAAGCCGCGCCGTCCCCGCCGGCAGTTGTGTGGCCACCCATTCCATGAGCTGGCGGAGCGCCTGGCCGCGGTGGCTGACGCTCATCTTTCGCTCCGCGCTGACTTCGCCGAAGGTGGCCCCGAACGGCTCGTAGTAAAAGAGCGGATCGTAGCCGAAGCCGTTCTGGCCGCGCGGCTCATCCGCGATCCGCCCTTCCACGACACCCCGGAAAGTGCGCAGCAGCCGGCCCCGTTCGGCCAAAGCCGCTACGCAAACGAAACGCGCGGTGCGTTGTGTCACGCCGCGCAGTTTTTCCAGCAGCAGGCGATTATTGGCTTCGTCGGTGGCCCCGGGTCCGGCGAAACGGGCGGAGAGAACGCCCGGCGCACCTCCCAGCGCATCCACTTCCAGGCCGGAATCCTCAGCGAACAGCAAACCCGGCGCCCAGGCGCTATAGTAGAGCGCCTTCTGGACGGCGTTTTCTTCGAAGGTGCGCCCCGTCTCCTCACAAGGAGGAATTCCTTCCAGACCGGGCAGTACTTCCACCTGAATGCGGCCCCGTCCGTAGGCTTCCGCTGCCTGGCGGAACTCGCGGAGCTTGCCGGGATTCGTCGTCGCGCAGTACAGGATCACGTGAGCTTCACCAAGCCGCGCTGGATTTCGATGAGCTGCGCGATGCCGCGGCGGGCCATCTCTAGCAGAACGTTGAACTGATCCTGGGTAAATGGCGTCTGCTCGGCGGTGGCCTGGATCTCGACGAACTGGCCCGATCCCGTCATCACCACGTTCATATCCACCTGCGCGCGCGAATCCTCCTCGTAGGTGAGATCCAGCAGCGGCTCGCCCTCGACTAGTCCTACGCTGACCGCCGCCACGTAATCGCGGATGGGCTGCGACTTCACCACGCCGAAGCTGACCAGTTGGCTGGTGGCCTGAGCCAGGGCTACGAACGCGCCCGTGATGGCGGCCGCGCGCGTGCCGCCGTCGGCCTGGATGACGTCGCAGTCCAGAATGATCGTGCGCTCGCCCAGTGCCTCCAGGTCCACCACCGCCCGCAAGGAGCGCCCGATGAGACGCTGGATCTCCTGAGTGCGGCCCGAAGGCCGCCCGCGGGTGATCTCGCGCGGCGTGCGGGTGACGGTCGCGCGGGGCAACAGCGAGTACTCCGCAGTCACCCAGCCTTTGCCCGTGCCGCGCAAAAATTGCGGCACCGTTTCGTCCAGGGAGGCCGCGCACAGCACGCGCGTGTTGCCCATCTCGATCAACACCGAGCCCTCGGCTGTCAACAGATAGCCCGGCGTGATGCGCACGGGACGCAACTGGTCGGCCGCTCGCTGGTCTGCTCTCAACATGATTCAGGCGCCTCGCAGGACAGCGTACAGGAGCAAAAAGAACAATGCCATCCCGACAATCAGGAGCACCAGACAGGGAATGGCGGAGCTCAGGCCGCTGGGTTCCTTCTTCTTGCGATCCGATCGAGCCGGCTTGTACCTCACCATAGCGAACCCTTGTCCGGTTTGCTTCAGATCACGCCTGCCACAGCTCCTTTTCGCGTCGCCGCCTTGACGGCCAGCGCTGCGCGATGGAAGAACTCGCGCAGGGCGAGCAGGCTGTCCGGTTCCAGTTGATCCAGGAGAATGGCCACCACCGCGCGACCGCGTCGGGCCAGAGCGATCTGGGTGGCCAGGAACTGGGCCATGTGGTAATCCGCCGTGTAGCCCGCGGCGGGCAGCTCTTCGGGACGCAACGTGGCGAGCACGGTAGAAAAGCAGCGGCCATGACCAATGATCATCTCGTGGTAGGAGTGGTTCATGGCCGGACCTTCGTAGACATCGGCGGGCATCTTCAGCGCCGAGCGAAACAATTCACCTGCCGCCTGTTTCAGCAGGCGCAGGACCGCTTTGCCTTCCGGCCAGTAGCGCGTGTCGCCGAAGAAGGTCAACTCGCCGTAGCTGATGCGTCCGGCCGCAGCCTCGCGTTCCAGCAGCCAGGCATAGCGCTCGGGCGCTTGCCCCTCGGGCTCGGCGCCACTGGTGTCCAGCAGGTGATAGCACAAGGTGACGGGACCGAAACGCACGCGCCGCGGCGTTTCCATCATTTGCCGCCAGGCCGCCGTGCGGCGAATCCCGCCCGCCTCCTGCGCCTCGCGATAAATTTCCGCGGCCACCGCCTTGTAGAGCTCGACGCTCGGCTGCGTGACAAAGTTCATTTCGCGCAGGTAAGCTACGCCGAAAACCGTGTAGTGGATGAATTGCATGTAGGTAGACAGCAGGGCGCCGCGGTCGAAGCTGAGCACGGCGGTGGGATAGCCGGCCGCCTTGAGCCGGGCAATCTTGGCGGCTTCCGGGTGGTGCTCACCCTGCACCTGCACGGCCAGAAAGGCGCGGTCCTGCCGCGGGTCTTTGGGCGACCGATAATCCGCCAGTTTGGGTTTCTCGTCCACCACAACCTTGAGGCCGAGCTGCTCGCTCTTGCCCAGGCTCTCCTCGAAATCCTGCTTGGTCCAGATGCCGGCACCTTTCCAGCAGCGCGGCAGCAGCAAAGTAAGCTTGTCGCGGCCCGCTTCGCCCTGGGCGTGAATGAAGGAAGCGAGTCGCCAGGCGGTATGGATCTGCTCTTCATCGAGAACGGCGCCTGTCATCCAGGCGCGCAGATCCACGCCTGCCAGCGCCAGCGGGTAGAGACTGCCGCGCGTCAGGGGGCCGCTGTGCCGTCCCGCGGTGGTGTTCGCGTTGTCGGGCTGAAGCTCCACGCGGCGGTAGCCGCGCGGCTGCGCGAACCGGTCCAGAACCGAACCGGGCAACGTCATGTAGAGGAAATTCGCCTGGCTGGGAATGCGGTGCTTTTCATAGAGCGTGGTGAGCTTTTCCAGATTCACCACAGGCTCGTACGAGGTCATACCCATGGCCATGCCCACCACAAGCGAACTTTTGAGGATCTCGGGCAGGGATCGCGCGTCGCGGCGGCGGATGTCTTCGAGGATCCACTTGAGCTTGGCCGGATCCGTGGAATCGAGCACGTAGCAGCGGACGCCGCGGCGGAGCAGCCCGGTGGCCAGATACATGGACTTGTCCTCCGCCGAACCGCCCATGCCGCACCACAGCAGGTAACGCAGACGGACGCGGTGAGCGTTCTGGATCGCGGCGCGCAGTTCGTTGACCTCGGCGGCAATCATATCGGGCCATTCCGGATGCTCAGGAACCTGCCAGCTCAGGTTAAACACGCCGTAGCCGTTCTTGGTGACGCGGCCGGCGCTGTCGGTTTCCATGCCGATGCGAATCAGCAAATCCTGGTCGGCGTGCAGTCCTGCCAGACCTTCGCGCCGCACGCGTTCGTCCAGAGCGCGCAGTCGCTCGAGCACCCGCTCGGTCTGGAAACGCGCGAAAAGTTCGTCGGAACGCCCTTTGGGATGGTCGTTGGCCAGCGAGAGACGCACTTCATCGTTTTAGCACAGCGGGCGGGCGCTGGCTGGCGGGATCCTAGAATAAAAGCAAGGGGGAGCGGTGCAACACCGAGGCCCAAAAGCGCGGGCGCCGGTAGCCATCCACTCCATCGAGCGCTTCTTTCAGCTCTCGGTGCTGGGTCTGCTGGCCAGCGGCTACCTGGCGCTGGCTGGCTCGGGGCGCGTGGACTTGCCCTCGCTGGTGGTGACAGGAGCTGCGCTGGGACTGCGCGGCGCCATCGCCGCTGGAATCTTCTCGTGGCAGCTTCCGCCGCGGTGGGCAGCCGGCCTGGCACTGGCCTGCGCCGCCTTTTTCTGGGCGGACTGGAAACTGATTTCGGGAGAGATTCTCCCCGCCCTCATCCACCTGGTTCTGTTTCTGAGCGCCGTCTGTGCGCTGGCGGCCCGCACGCCGCGCGATTACGGGCTGCTGATCGCCCTGGCGTTTCTGCAACTGCTCGCAGCGGCCGCGATTTCCCTCGATGTGAACTTCTTCGTGTTCCTGGTTCTGTTCCTGTTGTTCGGGGTCGCTACCCTCACCAGCGCGGAGATCCGACGTTCGCTGAGAAGTTCGCAAGCGGCTTGCCCGCCGTCGCAACGGCTGACCTGGCGGCTGGCCGTGCTGTCGGTTTGGCTGACCGGGGCGATCCTCGCTTTGACCGCCGCGTTGTTCTTCGTTCTGCCACGGACTGCGGAGGCAGCTTTCCGCCGGCTCGCGCCCTGGCGGCTTCAGTTGCCGGGTTTCGCGCAAGAGGTGCAGCTCGGCGATATCGGACGGCTGCTGGAGAATCCGCGGCCCGTGCTGCGGGTGCGCGTGATCGGGGCCGGCGCGGGCCTGAATCTGAAGTGGCGTGGCGTGGCCCTGAGTCGTTTCGACGGGCGGCGGTGGTATAACCCGCCTGAGCCGCGCACGCTGCTACCGGTCGAGGACCGCCTGCTGACGCTCGCCCGCAACGCCCCGATCCAAGGGGGCCGCCGGTTGAGCTACGAGGTCATGCTCGACAGCTCCGCCGCAGACGCGCTGTTCTTCGCCGGCGCCCCCGAGCTGCTCTGGACGAACTTGCCGGCGGTGATTCGCGAGCCGAACGACAGCTTCCGGCCCGCGACGCCAGTTACGGGAATTCTGCGCTACGGGGTCCACGCGTTTCTGCCCGATCCGGTGGCGCCGGGCGCCCTGCCCCCTCGGCCTGTCCCGTACGAAGTCCTTGTATGCTGCCGGGACCTACCCCCGTTGGATCCGCGCATTCTTGCTCTGGCGCAACAACTGGCGCAGGGTTTCACGTCCGCACACGCTTGCGCGATCGCCATCGAAAGATACCTGCGAGAAAACTACCGTTACACGACGAAACTGCCCGACAAGGCGCCCGCCGATCCGCTGGCTTGGTTCCTTTTCGAGGGCCGCGAGGGACACTGTGAGTACTTCGCCTCCGCCATGGCCGTGCTGTTGCGCGCGGTAGGCATTCCCTCGCGGCTGGTGACAGGATTTCAGGGCGGCGTCTACAATCCCGTCAGCGGCTGGCAGGTACTACGCGCTTCGGACGCGCACGCCTGGGTGGAAGCGTACCTTCCCGCCACGGGCTGGACCGCGTTCGATCCTACGCCGCCGGATCCCCGCCCGCCCCGGATCTCGCCGCTGGCGCACCTCGGCTTCTATCTCGACGCTGCGGAAACTTTCTGGCAGGAGTGGGTGCTGAGTTACGATCTCGCGCGCCAGCTCGTACTGGCCTCCCGCATGGAACGAACCAGCCGGAGTTTGGGAACGCGGTGGCTGGAAGCGCTTGCGGAACGGTCCACGAGTGCGGTCACTCGAGCAAAGGGCCTGGTGCGATCACGCTGGCCGGTCCTGGTCGTATTCGTGTTGCTCGTAGCGCTGGCGGTGACGCTGGCCGTGCGAACGCCGCAAAGCTGGCGAGTGCGACGCGGTCTGCGCCGGTTGGGGCGCGGCCGCGGAAATCCGGCGGAGGCGACTCTGCTCTACCAGCGCCTGCTCCGCGTGCTGGAGCGTCGCGGCTATCGCAAGCCTCCGTGGCTGACGCCGGCCGAGTTCGCCGCCGTGCTGCCCGAATCCGAGCTGGCCAGACAGGTGCGCGAGTTCACGTTGCATTACAACCGACTACGGTTCGGCGGAGAAACCGACGCCGGCCCCGCGCTGGTGGCGATGCTCGACGCAATCGAGCGAACCCGGTGACAACGACAGGGGCAAAACCCACGCGGTCTGACGTCATCTCGACGGCGGACCGAAATACGGCTCCGGCTCGGGCACGGCGGCGCCGTCTTTGCGCGGCGAGGAGGCGCCGTAGTTGACGCGAGCCGCTGCGTCGTGCATGACGACCTGGCCTCCACCCACGCTCCCCGAAAATTCGCCGAGCCAGGTAATCCGGTGACCCAGGCGGGCCAGCTCGCTGCGAACTTCGATCGGAACCCGAGATTCCATCATAAGATCGCAGCCGCCGAAAGTCAGCTTGGTGAAGCGCGGGGCCTCGAGAGCCGCCTGGATGTTCATGCCGTGGTCGGCCAGGTAAGAAACAAACTGCGCGTGAGCCTGAGCCTGGTTGTAACCGCCCATGATGCCGAAGCCCACCTTGAGGGGACCCTTCTCCATGAAGGCGGGAATGATGGTGTGGAAAGGCCGCTTGCGTGGTGCCAGCGCGTTGGGATGCCCGGGATCCAGCTCGAACAAGGCGGCCCGGTTATGCAAATGAAATCCCATACCCTCCACGACCACGCCCGAACCGAAGTGCAGGTAAATGCTCTGGATCAAGGATGCAATGTTGCCCTCGCGATCCACTACGGCAAGATAAACGGTGTCGCCCGGCGGCGGGGATCCCGCGGACGGCGCGCAGTCGGCGCGATCGGGACGGATCAGACGCGCGCGTTCGGCCGCATAGGCTTTGGAGAGCAGCCCGCGGACCGGCACGCGCGCAAAACGCGGATCGCCCACGTAGCGGCGCAGGTCCTCGTAGGCCAGCTTTTGGGCTTCGATCTTGACGTGCCACGCCCGAGCGCTCGCGGCAGGCCACTCCGGCAGCGGAAAGTGCTCCAGGATGTTCAGCATCTCGAGAGCGGCGATTCCCTGGCTGTTGGGCGGAAGTTCGTAGACGGTCCAGCCGCGGTAGGTGGTCGAGATCGGCTCGACCCATTCCGCCTCGAACTCGCTCAGGTCTTCCGGCGCCAGCACGCCACCCAATCGCCGGGAAGTGCGCAACAGGGCTTCGGCGATCGGTCCCTTGTAGAACGCGTCGGGGCCCAGGCGCGCCAGTAACTCGAAGGCGCGGGCGAGGTCGGGGTTGCGGAAGATCTCGCCGGTCTTCGGCGGGACGCCGCCGGGAAGGAACACGCGACGCGCCTCGGCATCCGCGGCCAGCTTGGCCTCGCTGTCTTTCCAGTGCTCGGCGATGATCTCGGTCACGGGAAAGCCGTTGCGCGCGTAATAGACGGCGGGCGCGAACAGGTCCTGCCACGGCAAGCGACCGAAGCGCCCGTGCAGTTTCTTCCAGCCTTCCACTGCTCCCGGCACGCTCACCGAGAGAATGCCCGATTGCGGCATCGAGCTGTAGCCGCGCTGTTTCAAAACCTCGATGGTGAGGCCGCGGGGCGCCCAGCCGCTCGCGTTCAGGCCCCAAAGCTTGCCAGTACGAGCTTCCCAGTAAATGGCGAACAGATCGCCGCCCATTCCGCAGCTCATCGGCTCGACCACGGCAAGTACCGCGTTGGCGGCGATGGCTGCGTCTGCGGCGGAGCCGCCGCGGGCCAGTACTTGCGCTCCGGCCTGGGAGGCCAGCGTCTGGCTGGTGGCCACGATGCCCATGCGCGAGACGACCATGGAACGCGCCTGCCAGCGATTCTGGCCCCAAGCTGCGGGCACAGAAACCACGATGGCGACCAGCAGATGCGCCTTCGTCATGCTGCCCATTCTATCCCGCGATTCCTGTGTGGTAAGTTGAACCAGAGGGGCCAATGCAACGACGGACGTTTCTGCAAATGGGTATCCACACGGCAGGGGCTGCCCTGCTGCGGGCCGCGCCAGCTGCGGCGCAAGCTTCTGATCCCGTGCTTCTGGGGCCGATGAAAGTTCCCGTTACGCGTCTGGCTGTCGGTACGGGAACGAACGGCGTAGGCGGCAGTTCCAACCAGACGCGGAAACTGGGTCTGGGAGGGCTGGCGGATCTGCTCCAGGCAGCCTGGGATCGCGGCATCCGATTCTGGGACTCCGCGGATCAGTACGGCACCCATCCGCACCTGCGTCACGGCCTCCGGCGGGTCCCGCGCGAGAAGGTGACCATCCTCACCAAGACGCGCGCCTCCACCGCAGCCGAAATGCGCGCCGACTTGGATCGCTTCCGCCGCGAGCTGGGCACGGATTACATTGACATCCTTCTGCTGCACTGTATGATCGCCGGGGACTGGCCCGAGCGCATGAAGCCCGTCATGGACGTGATTGCGGAAGCCCGCGAGCGCGGCATCGTGCGTACGCACGGCGTTTCCTGCCACAGCCTGGAGGCTCTTTCGGCGGCTGCCGCCAATCCCTGGGTGCAGGTGATCCTGGCGCGGATCAATCCGGCCGGGGTCGCCATGGACGGCCCGCCCGATGCGGTGGTCCCCGTGCTGAAGAAAGCCAAGGCTGCGGGCAAGGGCGTCATCGGCATGAAGATCCTGGGAGTGGGACGGCTGCGTTCGCGTGCCGACGAGTGCCTGCGCTACGCCATGACGCTGGGCTGCGTGGATTGCTTCACGATCGGGATCGAGAGCCGCCAGGAGCTGGACGATCTGGTCTCGCGCATTGCGCGCGTGGGTGCTCTGAGTTGAACACGCCGATCGCTACCGGCTCCCGCGGCGGGACGGTTTGACGCTCGCGGCGGACACCAGCACCTGCCTCAGTGAACCCGCTCCTACGGGTTGACAAGGCGGGGGAAGCGAAATAAACTGGGTTGCGTCCGAGAAGGCGTGAGTGTGTGACCGGGGGGAGTCATGACACGTAACCGAACGAGCCTGCCTTGGTTTCTGTTGACCAGCATCACCTTGCTACTCGGCGCTGCTGGCGGTTGGGTGAGCGGCCAGATCGTCACCGGGTCCATTTCCGGCTCGGTGGTGGATCCCTCAGGAATGCCCGTGATGGGCGCAGAGGTGCAGTTGGTTCAGCCAGCGACGGGGGCAACCCGCGTCACACGCACGGACGAACGGGGCGATTTCCTGCTGAGCGGGTTGGACGCGGGCGCCTACGACCTGACGGTCGCCGTGGCCGGCTTCAAGAAATACGAGCGCAAGGGGATCAAGCTGGCCACCGGCGAGCGATTGCCGCTTGGATCCATCCGACTCGAGATCGGGACCATCACTGAGACGGTCTCGGTGACGGACCGGGGCGGGGCGGTGGTCCAGACGCAAAGCGCGGAACGGGCTGACGTGGTGACGAGCGTCCAGGTTGACCGGCTGCTCCTGCGGGGACGTAACGTGAAGGACCTGGTCGGCCTGCTGCCGGGCGTGGTGGTCGTGAGCGAGGCAGAGGATCTGAGCAGCTCCTCGAACTTCAACGTGATGGGGAACCGCAACACGTTCAATAACATCTCCGTGGACGGCGTGCCCGCCACCGACATGGGCAACGGGTCCATGTTGAAACTGACGGTCAGTCAGGACGCCGTCAGCGAGGTCAAGATCCTCATCAGCAACTACCAGGCCGAGTACGGGCGCATGGCCGGCTCCAACATCCAGATTGTCACCAAGAGCGGCACTCGCGAGTTTCACGGGCTGGCCTCTTATTTCAAGCGCCACGAGCAGTTCAACGCCAATGATTTCTTCAACAACCAGCGTGGCGTGCCGAAGCCGCGGTACCGCTATAACACCTGGAGTTATAACATCGGCGGCCCGATTTTCATACCACGGAAGTTCAACACGGGGCGTGACAAGCTGTTCTTTTTCTGGCACCAGGAGTTCTGGCCTTCCAAGGTGGCCACCACGGGCCAGCGCACGGTGCCCACCGCGCTGGAAAAGCAGGGCAACTTTTCGGCTTCCGTGGACCTCAACGACAAACTCATCGTCATCAAGGATCCTTACAGCGGCGGGGCGCCTTTCCCGGGCAACGTGATCCCGTCTGCCCGGATCGACCGCAACGGTCAGGCGCTTTTGAAAATGTTCCCCGATCCCAACTTCCTGAACCGGGCAATCTCGCGCGGCCAGTACAACTATATCTTCGTCTCGGAAAACGATATGCCGAAAAGCACCAGCACCCTGAAGCTGGATTACAATCCCAACGCGAACAATTTCCTCGCCGTCAGTTACTCCGCCTTCAGCGAGGACCAGACCTGCTCATCCGGTTGCGCGCAGACAGCCAACTGGCCGCAGAGACGCCAGACCTGGTGGAACCATCCCAAGAGCGTCACGGCCCGCTACACGAAAGTCATTTCGCCTTCTCTGCTCAATGAATTCAGCTTCGGTTACCTCAACCAGCCGGCTGAAAACTCTATCAAGGAGGAGGAACTCCGCCGCAACCTGAGAGAAACGGTCGGCTTTCAGATCGGCCAGTTTTACCCGCAGGCCAATCCCCTGAAAGTGGTGCCCAACGCTACCTTCGGGGGCGTGCCCAATGCCGCCGAAATCTACTTCGAGGGCCGCTTCCCGCTCTGGAATCGCTATCACCTGTTCAACTGGCAGAACAACGTCACCCTGCACCGCAGCGCCCATACCTTCAAGGCGGGCGTCTACATCGAGACCTTCTTCCGCCACCAGAAAAAAGCAGTGCCTTTCAACGGGTCGTTCGACTTCGGGCGCAATGTCAACAACCCGTACGACACCAACTATGCTTACTCCAACGCCATTTTAGGCGTCTTCAATTCTTACACCGAGATCAGCGGACCCGCGTGGATGCGCCAACGAACGGGAGGGCGCGAGTTCTTTGTCCAGGACAACTGGCGCGTGACCCGCAGACTGGTGCTCGATTACGGCCTCCGCATGTACTACACGCTGCCCATCACGGAACGCGACAACTTCATGGCCGGTTTCGTGGCTGATCGCTATGACTGGGCCAAAGCGCCGCAGCTCATCCGGCCCGCCCTGGATGCCCAGCGGCGCAGGATCGGAGTCCACCCTGTCACCGGCCAGACCTATTTCGTGGCGCAGATCGGCGCCATCGCGCCGGGCGTAGGCAACCCGTTCAACGGGATGGTGGTGGCCGGGGAGGGCGGTTATCCGCGGGCCTTGGTGAAAACGCGCGGGATCCAGTGGGCGCCTCGTTTCGGCTTCGCCTACGACGTTTTCGGCAACGGCAAGACCGCCCTCCGGGGCGGCTTCGGCCTCTTTTATAACCGCTTCTTCACCGAAGGATTCGCGGGACCTCTGACCGGCCAGCCGCCGCTGCTGCGCACGCCGGTGGTGAGTTTCGGCGAACTGAAGAATCTGCTGTCGGCGACCGGGCTCGACTTCCCAAGCAGCGTGGTAGGTGCGGACGTGGAAGGCTACTTGCCTGCCGTGATGAACTTCAGCTTTTCCATCCAGCAGGACGTGGGTTACGGAACCGTACTGGACGTGGCCTATGGCGGTTCCCTCGGCCGCCATCTGCTCTGGCGGCGCGACATCAATCCCGTGCCCTTGGGCGCCAACTTCGATCCCAAAAATGCTGACCCCACCCTGCCTTCCGGACCGCTGCCCAGCGCCTTTTTGCGGCCGATCCCCGGCTACAACGCCATCAACATCATGGAAGGCGCCAGCAGCTCGAATTACCATTCCTTGCAGGTGCAGGCCAAGCGGCGCTTCACCTCGGGCTTGCAATTCGGCGCCGCCTGGACCTGGTCAAAAGCCATGGATTTCAACGATACCGACAGTGACTCAGTTAGCCCCCTGGTGCCGGTACGTGTCTGGAATTACGGCCTTGCCAGCTACGACCGCACGCACGTTTTGAAGATCAATTACGTCTGGGAAGTGCCTGCGCCGCGCTTGACTCATGCGCTGTTGCGGCATCTCACCGCGGGCTGGCAGTTATCCGGCATAACCAGCTTCGTGAGCGGAGCCCCGCTGGGTGTCGGATTCTCGACCACGACGCCCATTGATATTACTGGCTCCGCCTCCCAAGGTGCGCGCATCGTGGTCCTGGATAATCCCGTGTTGCCCAAGAGCCAGCGCACCTTCTACCGGAACTTCCGGACCGAGGTCTTTCGGTTACCCGCAGTGGGCACTCTGGGTAACGCCGCCAAGACTTTGATTCGCGGTCCGGGAATCAATAACTGGGACATCGCGGTTTTCAAGGGTTTCCAACTGAAGGAACGGGCGCGGTTACAATTCCGCTCCGAGTTTTACAACGCTTTCAACCACACCCAGTTCTCCGGCTTGGACACTACGGCGCGCTTCGATCCCAGGACCGGCGAACAGGTCAACACGCGCTTCGGCCAGTTCACCTCCGCGCGAGCGCCTCGAATCATCCAGTTCGCCTTGCGCTTCAGCTTCTGAGCAGCAGCCAGCTTTCCGGTCGGGCCGTTGCCGCGCCGAGGCGAGGGTGAGCACTACCCCAAGCTGAAACCCGCCTGAGGCATACTGGGAACTCATGACCCGCAGAGAGTGGCTGAGTGCGATCCCGACCTGTGCGGCGGCAGCGACGGGCTGTCGCCGGCGAAGCGAACGCGTGATCGGCGTGATTGCGCAAGGGCGCTCGCATCTTTTCTGGCAATCTATCCACGCCGGCGCCAACAAGGCCGCGCGCGAGTTCGGCGTACGCGTGCTCTGGAACGCGCCTACCTCGGAGACCGACTACGCCGGCCAGCTCCAGATCATGCAAACCATGATCAACCGGCGGGTGGACGCCATCGCGGTAGCGCCGATTGACAAGAAAGCCATGGTGAGCGTCGTCGAGCGCGCCATGCGCGAAGGCATCCCTGTGATCATCTACGACACGGGCGTGGACACCGACCTGTTCGTGGCGCGCATCGCCACGGACAACTACGGCGGCGGGCGCATGGCGGGCGAGCGCATGGGCCAGATTCTGGGCGGCAAAGGAAAAGTCCTCATGGTGGCCTGTCAGCCGGGCGCTGCCTCGACGCTGGCCCGCGAGCAGGGCTTCGAAGACGTTCTGCGGGAAAAGTTCCCCGGCATCCGCATTGCGGACAAGCGCTTTGGCATGTCCGACTTCGCCAAATCGCTGGCGGTGGCCGAAAACATGCTTACCGCACACCCCGATGCGGACGGCATGTTCGCCTCCAACGAAACCGGGTCGGTGGGGGCCGCCCAGGCCTTGAAAGCGCGGCGCAGCAAAACGAAACTGGTCGGCTTCGACTGGAGTCCGACCCTGCTCGAGGATCTGCGCGCCGGCATCATTGACGCGCTCGTCGTGCAGGATCCCTTCCGCATGGGCTACGAAGCGGTCAAGGCCGCGGTGATCAAGCTCAAGGGCGGCACGCCGCAGAAGATCCAGAACCTGCCGCCGCGGCTGGTCACCAGGGAAAACCTCGACGATCCCGACGTGCAGCGGCAGCTCAATCCCGACCTGAAAAAATACCTGGACTGAAAGCGCCCGGCTGGCCGCATAATGGAAGCGAGACCTGACGGGAGAGCCCGAAGATGCAGAACAGCGAAGCGCGCCTTTTGTTGAACGTGTTCCTTCCACAACTGGAGCAGGAGGTAGCTACCACACGCAAGGTCTTGGCGGCTGTGCCTGCGGGAAAGGAGGATTACCGGCCGCATCCCGCATCGAAAAGCGCTCTGGAGCTGGCCTGGCACCTGGCGTCCTCGGATTGGTGGTTCCTGGACAGCATCGTTCGCGGAGAATTCCGCTCCGGCGAAGGAGGCGTGCCGGCGGACGTGCGCACCGCGGCCGACGTTGTGGCCTGGTATGACCGCATGGTGCCGCCCATGATCGAGCGCGTCAAGAACCTGAGCGATGAGGAACTCAAGCGCGAAATCTCGTTCTTCGGGATGATGAGCTGGCCGGCGGTCCAGTATCTGCTGATCATGCTCCTGCACTCGGTCCACCATCGCGGGCAGCTCTCAGCGTACCTTCGGCCCATGGGCGGCAAAGTGCCCGCGATCTACGGAGGCAGCGCCGACGAACCCATGCAGCCGCCGGCCTGAGCGCGCCGCTCAGGCCGCCTGCCGCCACTGCTCGAGCAGCGCCAGGAAAGCCTGAGCCGCCGGGGTGAACTGCTTGCGGCGCAGATGGATGATTCCTAGCGGCCGCACCGGCGCCGGCTCCAGGCGAAGCGCCACCAGACGCCCCTGCCGAACCTCGTCTTGAAGAATCGGCCAGGGAAGGATGCTCACTCCCGCGCCGGCGGCTACCGCCTCCTTGACGGCAGGGATGTTGTCAAAGTGCATCACGATGCGGACTTCGACGCCCTGCTCGCGCAGGAAGCGATCTATGTGACGCCGGATCGGCAAATCTTCGTCGAAAGCTACGAAGCCCAGTCCCTCAAGATCCTGAGGCGCCAGAACCTCACGCAGGGCCAGGGGATGACGCGGGTCCACGGCCACCACCATGCGCTCCGTCCGCCATGGGCGCGCAACGATGCTGCGGCTGCTTTCCGGGTAGCTCACCAGGCCCAGATCGGCGCGGCCCTGCTGGACCGCCTCGTAAACTTTCTCCGGGCGCAGGTACTCCACTTCGAGGTGGGCCTCCGGGTGGAGGCTCGCGAAGTTTTGCCGCAGCTTCGACATTTCTGAGATGCCCACTGAATAGATGGCGGCGACGCGGACGGTGCCTCCCACCTCCTGCTTGAGCTGCCCCAACTCGGCGAGAAACTCGTCGGTGCGGCGCAGCACATCCCGGCAGTAGTCGTAAAACAGACGCCCCTCAGGGGTCAAAGCGAGCGGGCGGCGGCTACGGTCCAGTAACCGAACGCCGAGAGTGGTCTCCAAGTCCTTGACCGCCTGGCTGGCGGCGGATTGCGTGATGCCCAGGGCGCTGGCAGCACGGGTCAGGCTGCGGGTTTGCACTATCTCTCGGAAGAGCTTGAGCCTGGGAAGATCCACGGATCCAGGCTAACATAAGCAAATCTGAATTTGCAAGGCCTCGATTTCTTCTTGACTAATGCTGGACCCGCTGCTACACTGCTAACTAAAGACCCTGGTTCCCATCAGACCATGGAAGACGACTACACGTTTCGAGGACTACCTGCCCCGCAGGGGCTGTACGATCCAGCCGGCGAGCGCGACTCTTGCGGCATCGGGTTTGTTGCGGACCTGAAAGGTCGCCGCTCCCACCAGATCATCGAGCAAGGCATCCAGATCCTGGTCAACCTCACGCATCGGGGAGCGGCAGGCTGCGACCCGGACACGGGCGACGGCGCCGGGCTGCTCATCCAGATCCCTCACGCTTTCTTCGCGCGGGAATGCGATCGCCTCGGATTCGCGCTGCCGGCGCCGGGCCGCTACGGCGTCGGCATGGTTTTCCTCCCCGTGGATCGGCATGAACGCCTGCTGGCGGAGGGCATCTTCGAGCGAATCGCGCGCGAAGAAGGGCTCGAAGTGCTCGGCTGGCGCGACACGCCGGTGGATGACACCGCGATCGGTCGCATCGCGCGGGCTTCGCGGCCCTACATCGAACAGGTCTTTCTGGCTCCGAGGAACGGAATGGACCAGCAGGCCCTGGACCGCAAGCTGTACGTGGTGCGCAAGCGGGTCGAGCGCGAAATCGCGGCCAGCGATCTCCGGGAAAAAGGCCATTTCTATGTGCCTTCGCTTTCCACCCGCACCATCGTGTACAAGGGCCTGCTCCTGGCTCCCCAGATCGCGCGTTTCTACAAGGATCTCTCCGACCCGGAGGTGGTGAGCGCCCTGTGCCTCGTCCACCAGCGTTTCTCGACAAACACCTTTCCGACGTGGCAGCTCGCCCATCCCTTCCGCTATCTGTGCCACAACGGCGAGATCAACACGCTGCGGGGCAACGTCGCCTGGATGCACGCACGACAGTCCGTACTGGCCTCGCCGCTGTTCGGCGATGACATCAAGAAGCTGTTCCCGATTTGTACTCCCGGCGCCAGCGACTCCGCCATCCTGGACAACGTCGTCGAGCTGCTTTATCTGGCGGGTCGCAGCCTGCCCCACGTCATGGCCATGCTGATTCCCGAAGCGTGGGCCGGCGATCCTTCCATGAGTGCGGAAAAGCGCGCCTTCTACGAATACCACGCGTCGTTGATGGAGCCCTGGGACGGCCCGGCAGCCGTCGCGTTCACCGACGGTCAAGTGATCGGCGCCACGCTGGACCGCAACGGGCTGCGTCCGGCGCGCTACCTGGTCACGCATGACGACCTGGTGATTCTGGCCTCGGAGACCGGCGTCCTGGACATTGCGCCGGAGCGCGTCCGGGCCAAGGGCAAGCTTCAGCCCGGGCGCATGTTCCTGGTGGATTTGGAGGAAGGCCGCATCGTACCCGACGAGGAAATCAAGCACCGCCTGGCAAGCCGTCAGCCCTACGGCGAGTGGCTGGCGCGTCACCAGATCACCCTCGACAAGTTGCCCGAGCCGCGGCGCTGGCATCCCACCGACTTCTCCACAATTCGTCGTCGCCAGCGCTGCTTCGGATACACGGAAGAAGATCTGAAGATGATCCTGACGCCCATGGCATCCACGGGCGAAGAACCCGTGGGCTCGATGGGCGTGGATACTCCGCTGGCCTGCCTCTCCGACCGCCCCCAGTTGCTGTTCAACTACTTCAAGCAGATGTTCGCGCAGGTGACCAATCCTCCGATTGACCCCATCCGCGAGGAGATGGTCATGTCGCTAGCCAGCTTTATCGGCACCGAGCGCAACATTCTGGACGAGACTCCCGAGCATTGTCACACACTCAAGCTCGAGCATCCCATCCTCACCAACCGCGATCTGGAAAAGCTGCGCCGCGTTTCCTGGGGCGATTTCCTGGCCACGACCCTGCCCGCGCTGTTCCGCGTGGAGGGAGGCGAGAAAGAGCTGCGCCGCGCGCTGGACGGCCTTTGCCGCCGCGCTTCCCTCGCCATCCAGAACGGCTACACGCTGCTCATTCTCTCCGACCGCGGCTTCGACGAGGAGTACGCTCCCATCCCCAGCTTGCTGGCGCTCACGGCCGTGCACAACCATCTGGTGCGCGAGGAGACGCGCACGCAGGTGGCGCTCATCGTCGAATCGGGCGAGCCGCGCGAGGTCATGCATTTCGCCCTGCTGCTCGGCTACGGCGCCAGCGCCGTCAACCCCTACCTGGCCATCGAGACCCTGGAAGATCTGTATCGCCGCGGCTGCCTGCCGCCCGGCCTGACTTTCGAGAAGGCCCTGGCCAATTACATCAAGGCGATCAACAAGGGCCTGCTGAAGGTCATGTCCAAGATGGGCATTTCCACGCTCCAGAGCTACCAGGGCGCGCAGATCTTCGAAGCCGTCGGCCTGAACAAGGAGCTCATCGAGAAATACTTCACGGGCACGCCTTCGCGCATCGAGGGAGTCGGCCTGGATGTGCTGGCGCGCGAGGCCGCCATGCGTCACGCTCATGCTTTCGAGCCGATCCGCGAGGACGAGCCCGAGCTGGAGATCGGCGGCGCGCATCGCTTCCGCTCCGGGGGCGAATACCATCTGTTCAATCCCTTCACGATCAGCAAGCTCCAGCACGCCGTCCGGCAAGACAGCTACCAGACCTACCGCGAGTACGCGGAAGCCATTGACAACCAGAATCGTCACCTGTGCACGCTGCGCGGGCTGCTGGATTTCAAGTTCGCTTCGCGCCCGCTGCCTCTGGAGGAAGTCGAGCCGGCCTCGGAAATCGTCAAGCGTTTTGTGACCGGCGCCATGTCCTTCGGCTCGATTTCGCGCGAAGCCCACGAAACGCTGGCCATTGCCATGAACCGGATCGGCGGCAAATCGAACACGGGCGAGGGAGGCGAGGAAGAAGAACGTTTCTATGACGAGCGGCGCAGCGCGGTCAAACAGGTGGCATCGGGGCGCTTTGGTGTGACGACCAGCTACCTGGTCCACGCCGACGAGCTTCAGATCAAGATCGCGCAGGGCGCCAAGCCGGGCGAGGGCGGCCAGCTTCCCGGCCACAAGGTGGATGAAATCATTGCCCGCGTGCGGCATTCCATCCCGGGCGTGCAGCTCATCTCGCCGCCGCCGCACCACGACATTTACTCGATTGAGGATCTGGCGCAGCTCATCTACGACCTCAAGAACGTCAACCCGCGCGCTCGCATCTCGGTCAAACTCGTTTCGGAGTCGGGCGTAGGCATCGTGGCGGCCGGCGTGGCCAAGGCGCATGCCGACGTGATTCTGATCAGCGGCCACGACGGCGGCACCGGCGCTTCGCCGCTCACCGCCATTCGCCATTCCGGCACGCCCTGGGAGCTGGGATTGGCCGAGACCCAGCAGGTGCTCGTGCTGAACGATCTGCGCAGCCGCGTTCGCCTTCAGGTGGACGGCAAGATGCAGACCGGGCGCGACGTGGTGATCGCCGCGCTGCTGGGCGCCGAGGAGTTCGGCTTTGCCACGGCGCCGCTGGTGGCCATGGGCTGCGTGATGATGCGCAAGTGCCATCTGAACACCTGCCCGGTGGGCATCGCTACGCAGGACCCCGTGTTGCGCAAGCGCTTCCAGGGCCAACCCGAGCACGTCATCCGTTACTTTTTCTTCGTCGCCGAACAGGTGCGCGAGCTGATGGCGCGCCTGGGCTTCCGCACCATGGACGAGATGATCGGGCGCGTGGACCGGCTCGAGATGCGTCGCGCTGAGGAGCACTGGAAAGCGCGCGGTGTGGACCTTTCGGCCATCCTGTACAATCCCACCGTGCCCGCGCGCGTCGGGCGCCGCTGCCTGCGCGCCCAGGATCACGGTCTGGAGCGGGCGCTCGATCACGAGCTGATCGAACGGGCGCGTCCCGCGCTGGAACGGGGCGAGCCGGTGGAGTTCGAACGCGAGATTCGCAACGTGCACCGTTCCGTGGGCGCCATGCTGAGCGGCGAGATCGCGCGCCGCTACGGCTCACGGGGACTGCCAGACGACACGATCCGCATCCGGTTCACCGGCTCGGCGGGTCAGAGCTTCGGGGCTTTCCTGGCGCCCGGCGTGACGCTGATTCTGGCCGGCGACGCCAACGACTACATCGGCAAAGGTCTCTCGGGCGGGCGCCTCATCGTGATGCCGCCGCCCGGCTCGCGCTTCCGTCCCGAGGAAAACATTTTGATCGGAAATGTTGCGCTCTATGGCGCCACGGGCGGCGAAGCCTTCTTCAACGGCGTGGCCGGCGAGCGCTTCGCAGTCCGCAACTCCGGCGCCACGGCGGTGGTGGAAGGCGTGGGCGATCACGGTTGCGAGTACATGACGCGCGGTCTGGTAGTGGTGCTGGGACGCACGGGACGCAACTTCGCCGCAGGCATGACCGGCGGGCTGGCCTTCGTGCTCGATGAGACGGGCGAATTCGTGCGACACCGCTGCAACCGGGCCAGCGTAGACTTGGAGCCGCTGGCCGATCCCGCCGACATCGAGACAGTGCGGTCGCTCATCGAGCGCCACATGATCCTGACCGGCAGCCCGCGGGCCAGGTGGGTGCTGGAGAACTGGGCTGCGCTGCTGCCTATGTTCGTGAAGGTCTTCCCGCACGACTACAAGCGCGTGCTGGCGCAGGCCCGCCCCGCAGTGCCGGCGCCGGTTTTCGCGCCCACTCAGACCGAAGCGCGGCAGGTGTTACATGGGTAAGCCAACCGGATTCCTTGAGTATTCGCGGGAAACGCCCCAGCGGCGGCCCGTGGAGGAGCGCATCCGCGATTTCTTCGAGATCGAGCTGCCCTTCCCCGAACCCAAGGTGCGCACCCAGGCGGCCCGCTGCATGGATTGCGGAGTGCCTTTCTGTCACACCGGTTGCCCGCTGGAAAATTTGATTCCGGACTGGAACGATGCAGTCTGGAACGGCAGGTTCGAGGAAGCAGCGCGCCTGCTTCATTCCACGAACAACTTTCCGGAAATCACCGGACGCGTTTGCCCGGCGCCGTGCGAGGCCTCCTGCGTGCTCGGCATCAATCAGCCGGCCGTGACCATCAAACAGGTCGAAAAGTTCATTGCCGAACGGGCGTGGCGCGAGGGCTGGGTTCGTCCGCTGCCCCCAGTCGAGCGCACAGGCAAGCGCGTGGCGGTGGTGGGATCCGGGCCCGCCGGACTGGCCGCAGCCCAGCAGCTCAACCGCGCCGGACACTGGGTCACGGTTTTCGAAAAAGCCGACCGCATCGGCGGCCTGCTGCGTTACGGGATCCCCGATTTCAAGCTGGAGAAGCACATCTTGGACCGGCGGCTGGCCCAGTTGTCCGCTGAAGGCGTAGTCTTCCGCACCAACGCCTGCGTGGGAGGCAACGTTCCCGTCGAGGACTTGCGTCGCGAGTTCGACGCCATTGTCCTGGCGGGCGGCGCCGAGCAGCCACGCGATCTCAACGTGCCGGGCCGCCACCTGCGCGGCGTACACTTCGCCATGGAGTTTCTCTCCCAGCAGAACCGGCGCGTGGCGGGCGACTGGATTGATCCCGCGCAGGAAATTCTGGCCACAGGCAAGCACGTGGTCATCATCGGGGGCGGGGACACGGGCGCCGACTGCCTGGGCACCTGCCATCGCCAAAAGGCCGCTTCGGTCCACCAGCTCGAAATCATGCCCGAGCCGCCTCGCGAGCGCTCCCCGGAAACGCCCTGGCCGCTGTGGCCCCGTCAGTTGCGCGTGGAAAGCTCACACGAGGAGGGCGGCGTGCGCCTGTGGTCGGTCAAGACCATCGAGTTGCTGGGCGACGAACGCGGACACGTCCGGGCCTTGCGGGCCGTGCGGGTAGGACCGCCGCCTTCCTTCACGCCGATCCCGGACAGCGAATTCACGCTCGAAGCCGATCTGGTGCTGCTGGCCATGGGCTTTACGGGGCCCGTGCGCAGCGGCCTGATCGAGCAGCTCGGACTCGAGCTGGACGAGCGCGGCAACGTGCGCACGGACGGCAACTACATGACCTCGGTCCCTGGCGTCTTCGCCGCGGGCGACATGCGGCGCGGCCAGTCGCTTGTGGTCTGGGCCATCCGCGAAGGACGGCAGGCAGCGCGCGCTGTGGACCGCTGGCTGCGCTCGCGCTCTTGATCGCTCAAGCGCTCAGCGAATGATGCCCTTGCGCACCGCGTAAAGCACGATTTCCGCCGTGTTGTGCAGGTTGAGCTTCTGCATGATGTGCGCGCGGTGGGTTTCCACGGTGTAGGGGCTCAGGTTCAGCAGCGCGGCAACCTCTTTGTTGCTTTTGCCCTCTGCCAGCAACTGGAGAATCTCCTTCTCGCGGTCGGTCAGCAGCTCGTAGGAATCCTTGAGACCGCGCTGCTGCAAGTAGCGCATGTAGTCTTCCAGCAGCTTCTCGGAAATCGCCGGGCTGAAAAAGGGCTTGCCTTGCGCGGCCACCTGGACGGCCCGCACCAGGTCCTCCTCCGCCGAGTCCTTGAGCAGATAGCCCTTCGCCCCGGCCGAAAGCGCGCGGAGCAGGTAGGATTCGTCCGAGTGCACGCTCAGGATGATCACGCTGACTTGCGGGTTCTGCTTGACGATTTGCGCCGTGGCTTCGATCCCGTTGAGCTGCGGCATGCCGATATCCATGACCACCACGTGAGGCTTGAGCTCGGCCGCCAGGCGCACAGCCTCGCGCCCATCGGAAGCCTCCCCCACGATCTCCATGTCCGGGGCGCGCTCCAGCAGGAAACGCAAACCTTTGCGCACCACGGCGTGATCGTCAGCCAGCAAAACCCGGATCTTGCTCATCGGACGACTCCTCGCCGCGCAGGGGCACTTCGACCGTCAGCAGCGTGCCCCGGCCCGGCTGCGAAAAAATGTTGACCTTCCCGCCGAGCTCGCGCACGCGCTCCTGAATCCCGAGCAAACCCAGTCCGCGGCCTGCGGCCTCCCCGGGATCGAAACCCACGCCGTCATCCTGCACCGTGACAATGAGCGAATCCTCGCGCCCGTGGATGGTGACGCGGATCTGTCGGGCATGAGCATGACGCGCGCAATTGGTCAGCGCTTCCTGCACCACGCGATAGACGCACGTGCGCTGACGCTCGGGCAGGTCCTCCAGCTTTCCGTCCATTTCCACGCTGACCGGAACGCCGTAGCGGCGCGAAAACTCGCGCGCCTGCCACTGCACCGCAGGCCCCAAGCCGAGATCATCGAGCATCGAGGGTCGCAGCCCCATGGCCAGGTCGCGCACCGTGCGCAGCGCGCTTTCCGCCAGCCGCCGCGCGTCTTCCAGCCGCTCGCGAAACTGCTCGTCAGGCGCCTGCCGCAGCTCCTCGAGATTGCGAAGTTCCACGCGAAGAGCCGTCAGCATCTGGCCCACTTCGTCGTGCAGCTCGCGGGAGATGGACTTGCGCTCCTCCTCCTGCGCGCGCACCAGCTCCTGGGAAAGACGTCTCAATTCCTGTTCGGCGCGTTCGGCGCGACGCCATTCCTGCTCGGTTCGCTGCTCGAGCGCGTAGATCCGGTGGATGCTGACCACGGAAACGATCACGCCCAGCAGCAGCGTAGCGGCCAGCATCCTCCCCAACTGACGCGGCAGCTCGGAATGCTTGCGGTCAATCTGCCGGCGCTGCCGTTCCATGCTGGCTTCATTCAACTGGCGCAACTCACGGGCCAGCTCGAGCACGGCGTTGCGCCGGGGCAGCACCTGCTGGCGCAGGAACAGCGAGCTGAAGGCCAGCTTCTGCCGCGGCGTCCATTCGAACAGCGGATCGAGCGAATCCCAGTAACGATCCAGCTCCTCGCGCAGGCGTTCCAGCTTGGGGGCGTCTTCGGGGCCGAGCAGGCCGCGCAACTCCTCGAGCTCCTTCGTCATCGAGCTGCGGATCTCGAGCAGTTGCTCGCGGTAAAGGCCTGCGGTCAGGTGCGAAGGATCCAGCAGGTAATCCCGCACCAGAACGCCCGACAGATGCACCTGGTTGCGCAGCTCGTTCAGCGTGTGCGCGCTGCGGTGGTAGTGATCGTACAAGGACCAGATTTCCGCGTAGATATGGCGCGTGGTGCGCAGCATCGCCAGGCCGGACAGCGTGATGAGCGCCAGCAGCGTGCCGAATCCGACGGCCAGAACGGGACCTGTGCGGCCTTTCATCCCCTCACTCCGCAGCTACCCTCATTTTCGCGCCGGATTCCCGTGCCGCGGGGATAGTGCCGGGCGACTCGGAAGTTTATGGTGAAAGCGTGCTGGTGGTCTTCTCTGACCTTGACGGGACCCTGCTGGATGCCGCCACTTACGATTTCCAACCTGCTCAACCGGCGCTGGACGCCTTGCGCGCAAGCGGAATCCCTCTGGTGCTGACCAGCAGCAAAACACGCGCGGAAATGGAATACTGGCGGCGCCGGCTCGACAACCGGCACCCCTTCGTAGTGGAAAACGGCGGCGCAATCTACGTACCCGAAGGCTACTTCCCCTTTTCCTTGCCTGGCGCGATCCGTCGAGAAGGCTACGAAGTGATCGAGCTGGGACGGCCCTACCTCGAGCTGGTGCGCGCGCTGGATGAAGCAGCAGAAGAGACCGGCATCCCCGTGCTTGGCTTTTACCGCATGAGGGTGGGTCAGATCCGGGGCCGGGCAAAACTGCCGCTGGCGATGGCTCGGCTGGCCAAGCAGCGCGAGTATGACGAACCGTTCGAGATTCGCGGCTCGCACCCGCCAGACCCCCTGCTGAGGGCGATCGAGCGGCGCGGCTTGCGCTGGACGCGCGGCGGGCGTTTCTACCATGTGATGGGCGAAAACGACAAGGCCAGGGCAGTTTCCGTGCTGATCGAGGCGTACCGTCGCATCGAGCCCGACCTGTGTACGGTGGGCCTGGGCGACGCCCTCAACGATGTGGAGTTCCTACGCCTGGTGGACATCGCGGTAATCGTGCGTAGCCCGGCGGCTGACGAAATGCGGGCCGCCCTGCCCGCGGCTCGCGTCCCGCAGGCGCCTGGACCGGAGGGCTGGAACGAAGCCATTCGGAGCGTCCTCGAATCCTGCCATCACTCAGAGATGGTTCCATAGGGACTTTTCCTCGCCGTCGCCGCTGTGCGCCGGCTCAGCCAGCCGCCGCTTGAGGGCCTCGTGTGCGCTCAGCCCCAGGGCGATGCTGCCTGCGAGGACCATCCCTCCCACCACCAGCAGGAAGGCCCCCAGGAAAACGGTACGCGCGAAGTTCAGATGGTCCGCCGCCACCACCACCGCAACGAAAACGATCAGTACCCGCACAGCCGCAGCGATCCGGCGCGGTTGCGGCAGGTTTTCGTTGACCGCCCAGATCAGCGCGCTGCGGGCCAGATACTGCGCCAGCCACACGCCGGCCAGCAGGATCAGGCCGGCGGCCGCCAGCTTGGGCAGCAGGAAGACAACAGCCTCCACCATCTTCGTGGTGAGCGCCGTGTTGAATGCGTTCAAGCCGGTAAGCAAGCCCACCAGAAGGATGAGCCAGTAGATCACGCCGGCCACCAGCGGGGCGGTCTCCAGCGGCCGGTTCCGCCCGAACAGGGAAGACAGGCCGCTTTCCACCACGAAACGGTCCAGCCAGGCAGTCTTCGTCAAACGAAGGAAGGCGGCGCGGACCACGGTGGCAATGAGCCAGGCAGCCACGAAAATGACGAGTGCCGCGAGCAGCGGCGGAACGTAGGTCTTGGCCGTCGTAGCCAGCCGTTGCAAGGATTGCTCCAGAATCTCCGAAAGCGTGCCGATCATGTTCTCACCTCCACAGGCGCGGGCTGGGCGGGCGCGGTTTGGCTCTTGCCCACGGAATCCCAGCGTTCTAACAGATACGGCTTGGCGGCCTCGAAGGCCAGGCAAAGCTGTTCGATCCGATCCTCCACTTCGGACGAAATCATCGTTTCGGTTTCCATGACGAAGGAAGCCACGCGCCCCAAGTACAGGGGCGTCAGGGAACGCAGCAGGTGGGTGCGCTCGACGGGCATGCGCCGGTGAGCGCAGGCAAAATCCATCACGATGCGAGCCCACAGATCGTCGGGCAACCGCCAGCCGCGCGGGTTCTGCTCGGCTTGGCGGCACACCGCGGCCAGGGCCTCCAGGTTGCTCTTCTCGAGCGCCAGCGACCAGATCTCGCGCAGCTCGCGGTAGCCGGTCAGGAAGGCTTTCGTCATCCTTTCCAGGTTCACGGGCACGGGGTCCAGCCCGACGTCAAACCGAAAGCCGAACAGATCCACCGGACGGCTGCCTTCCACCTTGCGCCAGACGTGCTCGTACTCGCGCATGAGCGTGAAGACGCTGCCGACCACCTGCTGGAGCATCGCAGTGAGGTCGGCGGCGGGGTCCTTGGCGTCGTGCAACTTGGCGCCCAGGAAGCTCTGGCAAACCTGGTAGCCCTCGGCGATGGCAATGGTCGTCATCCAGATGTCAATGCCGTAGCGGGCCACGTCGGTCTCCCAGTCGTTGCGCTCCAGGTAACGCAGGAACAGGCGCCGGGCAATGCCGAAGTCGCCGCCGATGGGCTGGCGCACGCGGAGGCCGTAGAGGGCGCGGGTCAGCGGATAAACGATGCTGTTGGTGATGGTGCCGTCGTACTTGTGCCGGTGATAGTACGGCGCGACGAAATCGTAGCCGGCATGGAGCACCGGTCGCACGAGCAAGTCCACCCACTCCGGCGTGATCGAGCGCAGATCGGCGTCCACCACGGCGCAGGCGCTCGCGCCCAACTCGCGGGCCATGGCGAAGATCATGCGGAAGGCGCTGCCCTTGCCCGGTATGCCGTGATAGGGCAGCGAGAGCTTGTGCACGGGCAGCAGGGGCGTGTTCAACAGCAGCAGGCGGGGATCCTCAATCGAGGCTTTCAACACCGCTTCCTGGGTGCCGTCGCGCGAGCCGCCGTCCGAGTTGATGATGACGGAGGAAAGCTGGGGAAAATACTTGGCCAGCCCGGCCTGAGCGGCCCGGACCACGTGCCCGATCGTGCGGGCGTTGTTGTAGCTGGGGATGCCGATGACGATGTCGGCTTTCTTGAGCTGGGCGACGGCGCGTCGCGCTTCCTCGGTCAGCATACGGGCCGGTCCCTGCGATTCAGGCGGCTGTGGCCACGCTGCGCTCCAAGTGTTGTCTCGCGTCCGCCTCGACGGCTTCCAGCAGATAGCGGAAGAAATCGGGGATGGCGGAAATCACGCGGTTCCAGTTGGGGATCTGGGGCGGACCCAGCGGATCCTCCAGATACTCCTCGGCTGCCTGGCGCAAGCTGCGCGCGAAAGTGGCCACCGCCAACTCCTCGGCGTGGCGGTCGAAATGCAGGCCGTTGAGCAGCGCGTCGGCGTAGTACCGATTGATGGTGTCCTCGGCCAGGCGCACGTAACGCACTTGCAGGCTGCGGAAGTGATCGCGCGTGAAGACCAGCCCTTCGCCCGCCATCGTGCGGAACAGGGACTTGGCCACGTCTACCGCCATTTTGCGCAGGCCGGCGTTGGGATCGTCCGGAGACAGGGACTGGTGTTTGTGCTCGTAGTTGTCCGCCAGATCCACCTGGCAAATGCGCGAGAGGGCGCAATTGCGGTAGACCTCGGCGAGCACGCCCACTTCCAGGCCCCAGTCGCCGGGGATGCGATTGACACGCGCGAGATTGGCTTTCATGGCGAACTCGCCGGCCAGCGGGTAGCGGAAGCTGTCCAGAAACTTGAGGAAGCCGGCACCGGGGGCCATGCCTTCCATGGCCCGGATCAGAGGCGTGACAAACAGTCGCGTGACGCGGCCGTGCATGCGATCGGTGACGCGGGCGTAGTAACCCTTGCAGAACTCGAAAGCGAGGTTGGGGTTGGCCACCGGATAGCACAGCCGCGCCAGCATGCGCCGGTCGTAGTTGACGATGTCGCAGTCGTGCAGCGCGATCACCTCGCAGTCGCCCATGGCCAGGATGTAGCCGTAAGCCAGCCAGCACGAACGACCCTTGCCGTCAGCCCCCGCCGAGAGGCCGTTCTCTTCGAGCAGCCGGAACAATTCCTGGATTCTCGGACTGTCAATCCAAAGAACAGTGACCGGGGCCGGGAAATCCTCGAAGAAGGAGCACGCCCGCCGGTACTGTTCCGCACTGGCGCGTCCCAGAGCGACCACGACGCGGCGCAGGTACCGCACCTGCCTGAGCTCGCCCGTAATGCGGCGCATGGCCGGCGTCTCGAATTCCGAGTACAGCGCGGGGAGCACCAGTCCGATGGGGCGCTCGGCAGAGAACCGCTCCAGTTCGTTTTCCAGCCGCTCCAGGCCGTTGGGATTCAGCCGGTGAAGGGTCGCCACCACACCCGTCTGGTAGAAGTCGGCCATGTGCCTCGCCTCCTGTTCCCAGCGTACGGGCAGAGGGCCGGGCGAACCATACTGTCGAAGCGCGACTGGGCCGGGCAAAAGTCGGTAGGGAAAGACCGCCGAGGGTGGGGTTCAGGCCCCTTCCAGGCTCTGGCCGATCAGCGAAAGGAACTCCTCGCGGGTGGCCCGGCGCGTGCGAAAAGCGCCCAGCATGGCGCTGGTCACGGCGCCGGAGTGCTGCTTTTCGACCCCACGCATCATCATGCAGAAGTGCCGCGCCTGGCAGACCACGCCCACGCCCAGGGGATTGAGCACGTCTTGCAGCGTCTGCGCCACCTGTTGCGTCAGCCGCTCCTGGAGCTGCAAACGGCGCGCGAACATGTCCACGATGCGCGGGATCTTGCTCAGGCCGATGACCTTCTCGCGCGGGATGTACGCCACGTGCATCTTGCCGTAAAACGGCAGCAGATGGTGCTCGCAAAGGCTGAAGAACTCGATGTCCCGGACGATCACCATCTCGTCGTACTTGACCGTGAACAGGGCGCCGTTGATTACTTGCTCCAGGTTCATCCGGTAGCCGCTGGTAAGGTACATCAGCGCTTTCTCGATGCGCTCGGGAGTGCGTTTGAGGCCCTCGCGTTCCGGGTCCTCGCCCAACTGACGCAGCACCTCCTCCATTAACGCGGCCACCGAGCCCGGGGCACGCTTGCCAGGCAACTCACGCACGACAGCTTTGGCGCGGGATTTCACTGCTACTCCTCCTCCATCATCTCAAAACTGTTGCGCCGCGTTTCCCTCAGACGGACGCACACCAGACGCCGGTCGGGCGGGAAGTTCTGCTCCCAGTCCTTCCGGAGGCGTTCCCAGATCAGGCGCAGCAGATTTTCCGAGGTGGACGGGCGGTTTGCGAACTCGGGTGTCTCCGCGTTCAGGTTGCGATGATCGAAAGCGGCGAGCACGCGCTCGCGGACCAGGGCATCCAGGCAAGCCGGATCCAGCACGCGCCCGGTCTCTTCATCCACAGGGCCACACACGCTGACCTCGAGTACGTAATCGTGGCCGTGACCAAGCCGGTTGTTGCACTTGCCGTAAACAGCCCGGTTGACTTCCTCGCTCAGCGCCGGGTTGTGCAAGCGATGGGAAGCGGAAAAACGGTAGCGGCGCGTGATGGTCATGCCGGCGCTCCCTCGCATTCGACGAAATAATCGTCGGTCTCATAAACGCGAACCGCGCGAAGCCGCCGGTGCGGTCCGTTGACGCGAGGCTCCAACCTGCGCCAGATCTCGCGCGCTACGTTCTCGGCGGTGGGCACGACGCGATCGAAGGGCGGAACCTCGTAGTTGAGGAAGCGGTGGTCCATCGGTTCCACGATTTCCTGGTGCAGAATCTCCTTGAGCGCTTTCAGATCGAAGACCATGCCGGTCTCGGGGTCCGGCTCGCCTTCCAGCGTGACTTCCACCACCCAGTTGTGCCCGTGACCCAGCGGATTGGCCGCCTCCCCGTACACGACCCGGTTCTGTTCGTCGGACCAATCCGCACGACGGCAGAAGTGGGAGGCGGAAAACTCGGCCCGGCGGGTGATGCGGATGATCGGCACGGCAACCCTCTCTTATGTTGGATGCGGAGGGCGGCGAAGGCGATCCAGCGAGGCTGCTCGATCCCCTCGGGCGCCCGTCTTTCAGTAGACTACTCCCGGACAGGGAGGTTGTCGCGTGACGATCAGTCGCCGCAGGTTCTTGAGCAATCTCGGTTGGGTGGGCGCGCCGCTGGTGGTGCGCTCGGGTTTCGGCATGGTCTGGCGAGCCCAGGCCCGCTCCGCCACCCGGGTCTCGCTCGATCTGGAGCGCCGCCGCGCAGTCATGGATCGGCGCCTGCTCGGCGCTTTCCTGGAACACTTGGGCCGGGCGGTTTACGGCGGCATCTACGAGCCCGGTTCCCGGCTGGCGGATTCCAACGGCTTCCGCAAGGACGTGATGGCCGAGATCCGCGAGCTCGGCGTGCCCATCATGCGCTATCCGGGCGGCAATTTCGTCTCCGGCTATCACTGGCTGGACGGGGTCGGCCCCAAGGAAAAGCGCCCCACGGTGCTGGATCGCGCCTGGAACTCGATCGAAACCAATCAGTTCGGAACCAACGAGTTCATCCAGTGGTGCCGCCTGGTGGGGACGGAGCCGTTGCTGGCGGTCAACCTCGGATCCGGCACGCCCGAGGAAGCGGCCGCGCTGGTGGAGTATTGCAACGTGGACAAGGGCACGCGCTGGAGCGAGCTGCGTCGCCAGCACGGCTTCCCCGAACCGCACAACGTCCGCTACTGGTGCCTGGGCAACGAGATGGATGGTCCCTGGCAGATCGGTCACATGACAGCGCGCGAGTACGGGCGCAAGGCCGCGGATGCGGCGCGCCAGATGCGCGTCCTTGACCGGAACCTGCAACTGATCGCCTGTGGCTCGAGCAGTCCTTCCATGCCCACCTGGCTGGTGTGGGATCGCGAGGTGCTCGAGGAATGTTACGACGTGGTGGACGCCATCTCGCTCCATCGCTATTTCAGCAATGCCGCGGGCGACAGCCGGCGCTTCGTCGCCTTGAACCTTTCCATGGAGCGGCAGATCCTGGAGGTCATTGCCGTCTGCGATTACGTGCGCGGCCTGCGCAGGACGCGCAAGCGGCTCTGGCTGTCCTTCGATGAATGGAACGTCTGGTACCGCGAGCGCAGCGGCGATGGCAAGCGTCAGTTCGCCCCGCGTCTGCTCGAAGAGGTCTATAACCTCGAAGACGCGCTGCTGGTCGGCGGCTGCCTGAACACGCTGCTGCGGCAGGCCGAACGCGTGCGCGTGGCATGCCTGGCGCAGATCGTCAACGTGATCGCGCCGCTGGTGACCAACGAAAGCGGCGTGCTGCGACAAACGATTTACTATCCCTACGCGTGGGCGCTGAAGCATGCGCGCGGCGCGGTCCTCGAGCCGCTGATTGAGTGCGAGACCTACGAAGCAGCCGAAGCCGGGACCGCACCGTACGTGGACATTGCCGCCACCTGGGACGAGAGCGCGCGCCAGGCCGCACTCTTCATCCTCAACCGCGATCTGGATGCTGAGCGCGAGCTGCGACTGGAATGGCGGACGGCGCCCGCCCGCGTTCTGGGCTGCGAGACCCTGACCGGACCGGATCTGAAGGCAGTGAACACCTTCGAACAGCCGAAGCGAGTGGTTCCGCAGCCGTGGGAAGCGCCCGCCCCCGGTGCACTCATGGTTCTGCGGCTGCCTCCGCGCTCCTACACTCTGCTGCGCTTGGGATTCGCCTGAGGTCTCTGCTAGCCTGAAAGAAAGATGGGCGTGCACCGCGGGGAGCAACCGTAAGGATGAAAGTCGAAACAGGCTTGAAGCTGGGCATTGCCTGCTGTCTTGTGCTGCTGGCCTATGGCGTGGTGTCCGCGCTGCGCACGCCGGTGGTAAACGTCAACGATACCGCTCCCGACTTCACCATCACCACCGACGACGGGCGCACCATCTCCCGGTCCAATTTCGGCGGGCGCCTGCTGGTGCTGAACTTTTGGGCCACTTGGTGCCCGCCTTGCATCGAAGAGATGCCGTCGCTCGACCGCTTCCAGAAGCAGTTCGCCGGTTCGGGCGTCGTCGTGCTGGGCGTCAGCGTGGATCGCGACGCCAACGCCTACCGCCGCTTTCTGGAACGGGCGCGCGTCTCCTTTTTGACGGCGCGGGATCCCGAGGCGCGCATCAGCTCGCGCTACGGCACCTTCAAGTTTCCCGAGACCTACGTGATTGACCGGCGAGGGCGCGTCCGGGAAAAGATCATCGGCCCTGCCGACTGGACGGAGGCCGCCATGGTGGAGCGCGTTCGTCGCCTGCTGGAGGAATCATGATCCCGGAGCAAGCCCGCAGGGAGTTGGCCGCGCTGCTGGGACCGCGCGGCTATCTGGACCAACCCGAAGATCTGACGCTGTACGAATACGACGGCAGCCCGGACAAGGGCCGGCCCGACATGGTTGTCTTTCCGCGCTCCACCGAGGAGGTGGCAGGCGTGATGCGCATCGCCAGTCGCTACAGCATTCCGGTGACGGCGCGCGGGGCCGGCACCGGCTTGAGCGGTGGCTCGATCCCGGCTTGCGGCGGCATCGTGGTCGCCTTCACGCGCATGAAGCGCATTCTGGAACTGGACCTGGACAACGAGCGCGCCGTGGTGGAGCCGGGGGTGGCCAATCTCGACGTGACGCTGGCCGTGCAAGGCCGCGGATACTTCTTCGCCCCGGATCCCTCGAGCCAGCGGGCCTGTACGATCGGGGGCAACGTGGCCGAAAACGCGAGCGGGCCGCACACGCTGGCCTACGGCGTGACCACCAACCACGTGACCGGACTGGAGATCGTGCTGGCGGACGGAACCGTGGTCGAGCTGGGCGGCAAGGAATTCGATCGCCCGGGCTACGATCTGACGTCGCTGATCGTGGGATCGGAAGGCACGCTCGCTCTGGTGACCAAAGCCGTGCTCCGGCTGATGCGCATGCCCGAACAAGTCAAAACATTACTGGCCATTTATGATTCGACCGAGGACGCCGGGCGCACGGTGAGCGAAATCACTGCCCGCGCCATCACGCCTGTGGCGCTGGAGATGATGGACGGCGTCATGCTGCGCATGGTGGAAGAGGCGACCGGCGCCAGCTATCCCAAGGACGCCGCCGCGGTGTTGCTGATCGAGCTCGAGGGGCTGCGCGAAGCGGTGGAGGAGCAGGCTGTCCAGGTCGAACAGATCTGCCGGGCCTGCCGCGCCCGCGAAGTGCGCGTGGCCCGCTCCGCCAGCGAACGCGAGCTGCTATGGAAGGGGCGCAAGAACGCCTTCGGCGCCATCGGACGCGTCAGTCCGTACTATCTGGTTCAGGACGGCGTGGTGCCGCGCACGCGCCTGCCGGCCGCGCTCCGCTTCATTCACGAAGTTTCCGAGCGCTACGGACTCGTGATCAGCAATATCTTCCATGCAGGCGACGGGAACCTGCATCCCATCATTCTCTTCGACGCCCGACAGCCTGGCCAACTGGAACGCGCCCGCGCCGCGGCGAATGAGATCCTGAAGCACGCGGTGGATCTCGGGGGCACGATCACGGGCGAGCACGGCGTCGGACTGGAGAAGATCGAGCTGATGCCTTACCTGTTCCGTCGCGATACGCTGGAGGCCTTCGCGGGCGTCCAGCGTCTGTTCGATCCGCAAGGTCTGCTGAATCCTGGAAAGATCTTGCCGCCGGACATTGCGCCGGTGCGGGTAGCAGGCAAGTTGGTGGCCTGATGCTGTCGCGACGACAATTCTTGATGTCAGCGGCGGTGGCCGCGCCAGCACGACTTACCGGACGGCAGCGCGTGGATCGCGCCCTGGCCGGCGCCGACCTCGACCGTCCCCCGTTCAGCTTCTGGTACCACTTCGGCCTGGAAAAGGAACCCGGCGAGCGTCACGCGCGCGCCACCCTGGACTTTCACCGCAAGTTCCGCACCGACCTTGTCAAGGTCATGTCGGACTACCCCTTCCCCAAGCCTTCAGGGCCGTGGTGGGAAGTCAAAGTCCTGGCCAATCCCTTTCCGCAACAGGTGCGAGCCCTCCAGCTCATCGGCCAGGCCCTGCGGGGTCGGAACTATTTCGTCGAGACCATTTTCAATTCGTGGAATCAGGCCGAAAAGATCTCGTCGCCGGCGGAAGTGCGGCGCCTGATGCACGAGAAGCCCCAGGCTCTGCTGGACGCCCTGGAAGCCATCAACCGCTCGCAAATCAATCACGCGCGGCTGGCCCTGAAGGCCGGCGCCGCGGGAATCTTTCTTGCCATCGCCAACGCGGACGAGAACGTCCTCACGCGCGAAGAATATCGCAAGTTCAGCGAACCTTTCGATCGCGCCCTGCTGGAAGCTGTGCGCCAGGCCCCGCTGAACATTCTCCATCTGCATGGCGAGCGGGTCTATCTGGACCTGTTCTACAAAGGCTGGCTGGCGCGCGTGATTCACTACTCCGTGCACGCCACCGGCGTTGGGTTCGGCCGGGTGCGGCGCAGCTACGCAGGCGTGCTCATGGGCGGCCTCGACGAACGGAACTTCCGCAAGCTGAGCGAGGATGAGCTGCGTCAACAATGGCTCCAGGCGCAGCAGGCTGCGGGGCGCAAGTTCATTCTGGCGCCGGGCTGCTCGGTGCCGAACGACACCACGGATGAAGAATTGATGCGACTGGTGCGCGTCCTGGGCGCCTGACTGCCCCGCTCAGCCGCGCAGCTCGACCGGCAATCTCAAGGCGCCGAGCCGCCCGCGCACGTCCTCCGGCGCCATCGAACCCAACTCGGTAACCACGGCGTGGAAAAGGTCCAGAGGAGTTGCCTCGAAGTAATAGTTCACTACCCAAACTCCGGTTGGAGGCGAGGCGTACACTTCGGCCGGGTCGCGAGGCAGTTCGGCGGGCAGCTCGTAGTCACTCGGGACGAACTTGTCCGTGCTCGCCAGCGCGTAAACGGGCACAGCGCGCTCGCGTGCGGCAAGCGCCAGGGGCCAGGTGCCGATCTTGTTGATCACGCCATCGCCGGTGATGGCATCCGCTCCTACCAGCACGACGCGCGCTTCTGAAACGATCAGGCTGAGACCAGCATCCACAAAGAGTTTCACCGGAATCCCTGCCGCAGCGAGTTCGCCGGCCAGCCTCACGCCTTCGGCCATTGGCCGCGATTCGGTCAGGTACACGGAGAAGCGCTTTCCCTGCGCCCAGGCGTAGCGCAAGGCGGCCAGCACGGAGGAGCTGCGGGAGTGCGTGGCGACAACGTCCCCTTCCTCGACGAGCGAGGCGGCGCCCTCAGCCACGGCATGGGCCGCGGCCTCCAGCCGTGCAATGAACTCCTCACACGGAGCCGGCACCTCGCCGGGCCTGGCGAGCACCGCAGCGGCCAGATGGAGCATGGGCGCCATGCGTGGCTGGGCCGCGATCAGGGCGCGCAAGGCCACAACGATCTCATCCCGCGCGCGACCCGGCGCCCACTCCGCCAGCGCCCGCGCTGCCCGTTTCGCCAGCTCCGCCGCGCCGCTGAGGTTGTCGCGGCGGATCTCCTCGATCCAATCCGGAGCCACTACGCCCGCATCACCGCCGGGTAGACCTTGCGGATTGCTTTGATGATGTCCTGGCAATCCTGCTCGGTGAACTTGGGATCCATCGAGACGCCGGCGAAGCGCCCGAGGATGTCGAGCGTGCGCGGGCAGATCTCGGGACCATACTTGATCGTCGCCCCGCGCCCCACGGTGAACGAGGGCCACTTCGGGTGGACAGTGACCTTCTTGATGACATGAGGCAGCGTAGGCAAAATGACGGAGCCGCTCGGGCGGCTGGCGGGCACGCCTTCGGCCTTCATGGCAGCGAGGAAGCGATCGCAGCGCTCGCGCGTGCCGAAATCAATGAACACCGCGGCGCCCAGCTCGCCTTCAGGGTCGGGCTGGTGGCGGAAGCGGATGCCGGGCAGGTCACGGATACCCTCGTAAACGCGCCGGGCGTTGGCGCGCACCGCGGCGACGATCGTGTCCAGCTTGCGCAGTTGGGCCAGCAGCACGCCGCCCGTGAACTCGCTCATGCGGAAGTTCGTGCCGAAGAACCAATCCAGTTGCGGCTTGCCTACGACCTGCTCGTGCAGGCTGCGGAGGCCGCCCAGATCGTGGAAGCGGGCAGCGCGCTCGAACAGCACGGGGTCGTTGGTCACCACGGCGCCGCCCTCGCCCGCCGTGATGGTCTTGTTCAACTGGAGGCTGTAAATGCCGATGTCACCGTGCGAGCCGACGGGCTTGCCCTTGTAGTCGGCGCCGACCGCCTGGGCGCAGTCCTCCAGCACGCGGATCTTGTGCTTGCGCGCGATGCGCAGGATGGGATCGAGATCGGCCGGCGTCCCTTGCAGGTGCACGGCCATGATCACCTTGGTGGCCGGCGTGATCTTGCTTTCGATGTCGTTGGGATCAATGTTGAAGGATTCGTCAATTTCGGCGAAGACGGGCAACGCTCCGGCGTGGACGATCGTGTTGAAGCAGGAGTGCCAGGTCCAGGCGGGCAGGATCACCTCGTCGCCAGGTCCGACTTCGAGCGCAGCCAGCGCGCACTGCAAGGCGGCTGTGCCAGAGGTAACGGCAAGCGCATAGCGGGTTTGCATGCGCGCGGCGAACTCTTTCTCGAAGGTGGCGACTTTCATGGGAGGCTGCGAGCCTCGTCCGTACCAGCGGAAGGGGCGGCCGGTCTCGAGCACCTCGAGCAGTTCCGCCCGCTCCTTGTCGTCGTAGTACTGGGGCCCCCAATAGTCGGCGCGCAGCGGTTTTTCGCGAACCGGACGGCCGCCCTCCAGGGCCAGTTGGGCATCGGCCTGTCCGGCCCCGGCGGCGGCAGCGGCGGCGGCCAGGAACGTCCTACGATCCAGCATGGGCTTTCTCCTTCCTGACCCAGCATAGTGTGAATCCGCCCGCAAGGCAAGAGCATGGTGGCGCGGGGGCTGGCCTCTCGCAGTACAATGCTCGCGATGAGAACTTTTGGCTGCTTCCTCATACTGGCTGCTTTCAGCGCTACTCCTGCCGCGGAAATCCGGCTGGGCATCGTGGGAACGGATACCTCACACGTGATCGCTTTCACGCGCATGCTGAACGACCCCAGCTCGCCCGAGTACGTGCCGGGGGCTCGCGTGATCGCCGCCTTCAAGGGCGGCAGCCCCGACCTGCCGGCGAGCCGGGATCGCGTGGACAAGTACGCCGAGGAATTGCGCACGAAATTCAACGTGGAAATCGTGCCGGACATTCCGACCCTGTGCAGCAAGGTGGACGGCGTGCTGCTGGAAAGCGTGGACGGGCGACCGCACCTGGCGCAGGCACGCCAGATCATCGCCGCACGGAAACCGATGTTCATTGACAAGCCGCTGGCCGCTACGTTGGAGGATGCCCGCGAGATCGCCCGGCTGGCGCGCGAGGCCGGCGTGCCGTGGTGGAGCTCGTCGAGCCTGCGTTACAGCGAAATCGTGACGGCGCTCAAGACGCCGGACGCCACGGGCGTGATGACGTGGGGACCGGGGCCTTTCGAAGAACACCACTACCTCGAGCTGGCCTGGTACGCCATTCATCCCATCGAGATGCTCTACGCGCTCATGGGCACGGGTTGCGAGGAAGTGACGCGCATTTCTGGAGCCAACGCGGACGTGATCGTGGGCCGCTGGAAAGACGGTCGCTTGGGCAGCGTGCGCGCCATCCGTCCTTACTCGGACTACGGGGCCATCGTCTTCGGACCCAAGAAAACCCTGCGCAGCACGCCCGAGATGAAGACCGGATACCGGCCCCTGGTTCAGGAAATCGTCAAGTTTTTCCAGACGCGCGTCCCACCGGTGCCGAACGAAGAGACGCTGGAGATTTTCGCTTTCATGGACGCCGCGCAGCGCAGCAAGGAAGCCGGCGGCAGGCCGATGAAGCTGCGCTGAGCGGCGGCGTCTGACGTAGAATCGCCGAGGAGGTTCTCATGCGTTCTGCGATTGTCTCCACCGCATTGCTCCTTCCCTGTTTGCTGATCGCCCAGGAGCTGAAGCCGCTGGAGTTACCGCCGCCGCAGACCGAAGGCGGCAAACCTCTCATGCAGGCGCTCAAGGAGCGCAAGTCCACGCGGGAGTTCAGCTCCAAGCCGTTGCCGCCGCAGGTGCTATCCAACCTGCTTTGGGCGGCTTTCGGGGTGAATCGCCCTGACGGGCGCCGCACCGCGCCTTCCGCTAACAACATGCAGGAGATTGATATTTACGTGGCGCTGCCGGAGGGCTTGTACCTGTACGATGCCAAGGCGCACCGGCTGCAACCGGTTTTGGCGGAGGACATCCGCGCGGCCACCGGTACGCAAACATACGTGGGCCAGGCCGCCCTGAATCTGGTCTACGTGGCTGACTATGCCCGCATGGGCAACCGGCCCGAGCCGGTCAAAACCATGTATTCTGCCGCCGACACCGGTTTCATCGCGCAGAACGTCTACCTGTTCTGCGCTTCCGAGGGCCTGGCGACGGTGGTGCGAGCCTCGATAGACCGTGAAAAGCTGGCGGCTCGCATGAAGCTTCGTCCCGACCAGCGCATCGTTTTGGCGCAAAGCGTGGGGTATCCGGCAAGATAATAGACATTGCTGTGGAACTCACGCCGGATCAACGCGCCATTCTGGAAGGCGCCCGCGGGCCCTACCTGGCGCAGTGCATGCGCTGGCTGGTGGAATGGGGGGAAGTCATGGGCGCGCGGCGGCTGGTGCGCTGCGACAACACGCACGTGCTGTTGTGCGTGCCCAATCTGGTGGCCCGCGGCGCATCAGCCCGCACTCTGGAAACCTTCGCCGAAGGCCTGAAAGAGGCCTGTCGTCACCCGGTCGCCCCGCACTGCGTGGCCACGGTCCACACTCTGTTCGTCACCCTGGACCCGCTGGACGTGCCGGAGAACGATCCCGGGCAGGTTCAAGTGCAGCGTGAGATCGCGGAGATGGCGGCGCGGGCCGGCTACCTCACCACGTTTACGTGCGCGCCCTACCTGGTGGGCAATGTGCCGCTCAAAGGCGAGATTTGCGCCTGGACGGAATCCTCAGCGGTGGTTTACGCCAACTCGATCCTGGGCGCGCGCACGGTGCGGCACGGCAATGAGAGCGCCATTGCGGCCTCGCTGCTCGGCGTCGTGCCGGAATTCGGCGTGCTCCTCGATGAGAACCGTCGCGGGACGCTGCTCGTCGAGGTGCGGGCGGAATTGCGGCACGCCACCGACTGGGGCGCCCTCGGCTACTTCACGGGCAAGATCGCAGGGCTGGGCATCCCGGTCTTCGACGGCGTGCGTCGGCCCAGCCAGGATGAAGCCAAGCAGCTTTGCGCCGCGCTGGCGACTTCGGGCGGCGTGAGCATGTTCCACATCGCGGGCGTCACCCCGGAAGCGCCCACGCTGGAGGCGGCCTTCGGCGGAAAAGTCCCGCGAGAACGGGTCATCTTCACCGAACGCGACCTGCGCGAGACCTACGCCGCGTTGCGCAACGCCACGGGTGATGAAATTGAGGCCGTCATCCTGGGCTGCCCGCACGCCTCGTTGCGCGAGATCTCGCGCGTGGCGCGATGGCTCGAAGGCAAGCGAGTGGCCGACGGCGTGCGCCTCTGGATCAACGCCGCTCGCGTGACGCGCTCCGCGGCCGACGAGATGGGCTTCACAGCCCTCATCGAGGCGGCCGGAGGGCGCATCCTATGCGACACCTGCCCCACCAACATGCGCATCGCCTGCCGGCGCCTGGTGACCGACGGCTTCAAGCAGGCCCACTACGCCCGCGGCATGACCGGCGCGGAAGTGATCGTGGCCGACACCGAGGCGTGTTTGCGCGCCGCCGTGACCGGGAGGTGGATGGGCGATGAGTGAAACGATCCGGCTGCGCGCTCGTGGCGTGGTGCGGGGACGGGCGGAAGGCGCGGCGCTGGTGGCTGACGCGACGCTCTCGTTCTGGGGCGAGGTGGATCCGGTCTCGGGCAAGGTGATCGGCAAAGGACATCCGCTGGAAGGCCAATCGCTGGCCGGGCGCGTGCTCGTCATTCGCTCCACCCGCGGGTCTTCCGCCACACCGATGGTCCTCAATCTGGCGAAGCTGGAGAACGTCGCCCCGGCGGCTTTCATCAACGTGGAGGTGGACAGCCTCGCTGCGCTCGGCGGCATCGTGAACGGAATTCCGATGGTCACGGATCTGGAATGCAGCCCGTTCGAGGTGATCCGGACGGGCGACTATGTGGTCGTGGATGCCACGGAGGGCGTCGTCGAGATCCGGCGTACAGAAGCTCAGGCGTCGGGCGGCGGATAAGGCACGCCCAGTTGCTCGAGATAAGTCTTGAAGCGCGTGGGATCGTACCGCAGCTTTCTGAGTTCGGGACGGAAGCGCTCCATCTTTTCGCGATTCAGGTGAACCGGGGGCAGCGTTCCTTCCGGGATGAGTGATTTCCACTTGGTTTCGCGGGTCTGCTCAGCGAAGTATTCTTTGGCGCGGCGAAGCAGGTCGGGATCGAGCAGCAGATCCAGCGCAGTGAGGGCCTGAGCTTTGGCGCCCGCGGTAGCGCCCTTGTGCGCGATGGGAGTGGCCATGGCGATCCCGCTCGACCAGTGGTGTCCGATCATGCCCGGAATGTTGCCGGGGAAACGCAACACCACGGTGGGGACGTTCCAGGAGACCTCGGCGATGTCGTCCGATCCGCCGCCGCGCTCACCGCTGGGAGGACGCAATTCCGCAATCTCTTTCCGCAGTCCCTGCACCTTGACCTTCAGGTTCGCCTGCGCCGCTCGCGCCAGTTTTTCGTCCGCTTCGGACCACTGAGGCATACCCACGCGGCGGATGTTGGCGTAAAGCGCCTCGGCCAGCGGACGGTTGAAGTGACCGGGCCACGTGGCGGCTAGCACTCGCTCGCTCATGGTGGTGCCAGTCATCTGGGCGGCCGCGGCGGCGATCGTGGTGCCGATCTCGTGCAGCTCGCGGATGCGCTCGTAATCCAGTTCGCGGAAGAAGTACCAGACGCGTGCGCGCGGCGGGACCACGTTGGGCTGGTCGCCGCCTTCGACGATCACGTAATGAGAGCGATGTTCGGGGCGCAGATGCTCGCGACGGTAGTTCCACCCGATGTTCATGAGTTCGACCGCGTCCAGAGCGCTGCGGCCGGCCCAGGGCGCGGCCGCGGCATGCGCGCTGCGACCGATGAATGTGTACTCGGTCGAGACCAGCCCCGAGCCTTGGGGACCGTAGGAGGTACCAAAGTCGGACGAGATGTGGCAGCTCAGCATGGCGTCCACGTCGCGGAACAATCCGGCCAAGACCATGTAAGTGCGGCTGGCCAGCAGTTCCTCGGCGACGCCGGGGTAAACGCGCAGCGTCCCGGGGATCTTGTAGCGCTCCATGAGTTCCTTGACCACGATCGCCGCAGTTACGTTGACCGCCATGTGGGCGTTGTGACCTTCGCCGTGGCCGGGACCGTTCTCGATGAGCGGCGCATGGTACGGGACGCCGGGCTTCTGCGAGGTCTCCGGCAGCCCGTCAATGTCCGCCATGAAGCCGATCACGGGCTTGCCCGAACCCCAACTGGCCACGAAGGCAGTAGGCATGCCGGCGACGCCGCGCGTAACCTGGAAGCCGTGTTTTTCGAGCAGCGCCGTCAAATAAGCCGAGGTCTCGAACTCCTGAAAACCCAGCTCGGCGAAGCTGTAAATCGAGTCCACGATTTGCTGGGTCAGCTCGCGCCGGGCCTCCACCCCCTCCAGCGCCTCTTTCTTGAGTTGTTCCAGGGAGGGAGTGGGAATTTGCGAGAACGCGACGGTGGCGCACAGCAACGCCGCCAGAGTGAGACGATTCATGCCCGGATTCTAGCGGATCGCGACCGTGAGCCGCCAGAGGCTTGGCTCCAAACAGGAGCAGGCCGGCCCGCAGCCTGGGCTATCATAGGCGGGCAGGCAATGCTCACGCGGCTGTTGATTCGCAATTTCAAGAAATTCCGCGAAGTCGAGATCCCCCTGGACCACCCCGTTGTGTTCATCGGGCCGAACAATTCGGGAAAGAGTACGGCCTTGCAAGCATTGACGCTTTGGCATGTGGGGGTCCAGCGCTGGATCGAGCGGCGGGGCCGCGCCGTCCCGGAGAAGCGTCCTGGCGTCACCATCAACCGTCGGGATCTGGTCGCCGTGCCCGTCCCGGATGCGAACTTGCTGTGGCGCGATTTGCACGTCCGTCAAATGGAACGCACGGGCGAAAAACTCAAGACCCAGAACGTCCGCATTGAGATTCTGGTGGAGGGGGTGACGGGCGCCACGCCCTGGCGGTGCGGCCTGGAATACGATTATGCGAACGAGGAGTCCCTCTATTGCCGCCCGATGAGGTTGAACGGGCAGCGCATGCCCGTGCCGGAGGAGGCCGCTGCCCTCAAAGTTGCCTTTCTGCCGCCGATGTCGGGACTGGCCGGCCAGGAAGTCCGTCTGGATGCCGGGGCGATCAACGTCCGCATCGGGGAAGGCCGCACGGCGGAAGTGTTACGCAACTTGTGTTACCAGATCGTCAGCGTTGGCAAAGCCGCGCCCCAGTGGGAGGCGCTCGTAAGTCACATCCAGGACCTGTTCGGCGTCACCTTGCGGGAACCGAAATATATCCCCGAAAGAGGGGAAATCACGATGGCCTACCGCGAACGGGGCCGGCGCTACGATCTTGATATCTCCTGCGCGGGGCGCGGCTTGCACCAAGTCCTACTCGTACTCGCATACTTGTACGCCAACCCCGGCGCCGTACTGCTGCTCGATGAGCCCGATGCCCATCTGGAGATCCTGCGACAGCGGCAGATTTACCGTCTTCTCGTAGATCTGGCCACTGAGCAAGGCAGCCAGGTAATCGCCGCCAGTCACTCCGAAGTGCTCCTGAACGAAGCCGCTGACCGCCATCTGGTCATCGCCTTCGTCGGACGCCCGCACCGGCTGGCCGACCGGGGAAGTCAGGTTTACAAGGCCTTGCGCAGCGTCGGCTTCGAACACTACTACCAGGCAGAAACGCGAGGCTGGGTGTTGTATCTGGAAGGTTCCACCGATTTGGCCATGCTGCGTGCCTTCGCTCAGGTCCTGGACCATCCTGCCCGCGCCCTGCTCGAGCAGCCTTTTGTTCATTACGTCCAGAACCAACCGGGACGTGCGCGCGAACACTTTTTTGCCCTCAAAGAAGCCAAGCCGGATTTGGTCGGCGTGGCGCTTTTCGATCGGCTCGATTCGTGTCCGCCCTCGGAGTCCGATCTGCTCATGCTGACCTGGCAGCGGAGGGAGATCGAGAATTACGTTCTCGATCCCGAGGCGCTGTTGCGGTGGGCTGAGATCCAGGCGCCACAATTGTTCCGCGAGCAGTTTCGGGAGACGATGCAACAGTGTATCAGCGACCTGATTCCGCCCATCGCACTCAAGGATCCCCAGGATCCCTGGTGGTGGGAAGAAAGGGCCAGCCAATTACTCGAACGTCTCTTTCGGGAGTTCTTCCGCAGGCTGCAGTTGCCGTACCTGATGAACAAGAGCGACTACCACGAGCTGGCGTTTTTTTTGCCGGCCGCGAGGATTGATCCCGAGGTCACGGAAAAACTGGACGCAGTTTCCACGGTCGCTCAACGGGCCCGTACTGCCATCGAAAACGAGCAGTAGCGAGGCGGCTCAGATCAGCTCGGCGCGCTTTTCGATGGTCAGTTTCTCGTTGCTGGCGATGTACTCGGCCTGCATGCGGATGCGGGGCATGGCGTCGGTGATGAACTTTTCGGCCACGAGCTGGCGGGCCGGGTCGCGCTGAGCCTGATCGAGCAACAGGTGCACGGCCAGGCAATCGCACGCCATATCCACCAGGCGACGTGACATGTAATCGGTGTACTCGCGGTCGTTGAGCGCCTTCAGGTGAGCCACCGAGGACGCCAGTTTCTCGCGTGCCTCGCGAGCCAGCAAGGCCAGGCGGGCCAACTCCGGGCGATAATCGCGCTCTCCCTTCAAGGCCAGGTACTGGCTCAGGGCGCCGCTGAGGATGCCTCCCAGCGCGCCTACCACCTGCAACTGCGTGGTTCCCTCGTAGATGGTGGTGATGCGCGCATCGCGCCACAGACGCTCCACCGGAAACTCGCGCATGTAGCCGGGACCGCCATGGACCTGAATGGCGTCGTAGGCGACGCGCACGGCCATTTCCGAAGCGTAGGCCTTGGCCATGGGTGTCAAGACCGACGTCCAGGCCGACACCTCCTTGAGGCGGGCGCGCAGGGCGGGATCGCGGGAGCCTTCCTGGCGGCGCTCGAGGATGCGGCGCAAATCCATGAGCCGGCTGGCCTCATACGTGATGGCGCGGGCGGCCTGGATCTCGGACTTCATCCGCGCCAGCATGTCGTAGACCTGGGCGAACTCGATGATGGGCCTGCGGAACTGCACGCGTTTCTGCGCGTACTTGCGTGCTTCTTCGTAAGCCGCCTGCGCGATGCCCACCGCCTGAGCCGCCACGGCCACGCGCGCGCCGTTCATCAAGGACATGACGTAGCGGATCAATCCCATGCGACGCTGTCCGACCAGCACGGCCGGCACGCCGTTGAACTGCAACTCGCAGGTAGGCGAACCGTGGATGCCCAGCTTGTTCTCGATGCGGCGCACCACCAGCTCCGGGCAGCGCTCGACCAGGAACATGCTCAGCCCGCGCCCGTCCACGGTGCCTTCTTCCGAGCGCGCCAGCACGAGACTGACTTCGGCGCAGCCATTGGTGATGAAGCGCTTGACGCCGTACAATCGCCACGTGCCGTCGGGCTGCTCCACCGCTTTCAGGCGCACCGATTGCAGATCCGAGCCAGCCTCCGGCTCGGTCAGGATCATGGCGCCGGTGACTTCGCCGCGCGCGAACAGCGGCAGGTATTTTTCCTTGAGCGGTTCGTCGGCGAATTCATAAATCGTCTCGGCGATGTCTTGCAGGCCGAAGAGGTTCATCAGACTGGCGTCGGCCTGCGAGACCATCTCGGTGGCGATGGTGTAGAGCACTCCGGGAAAGTTCAGGCCGCCGTAGCGACGCGGCAGGGTGAAGGCCATGAGCCCGGCCTGCTTCAAAACCTTCAGAGCGCGCTCGGTTCCCGCCGCGTAGCGCACTTTGCCGTCTTCGAAGTGCGCTCCTTCCCGATCCACTTCGGCCGCCAGCGGCGCAATCTCCTGCGCGGCGATTGCGCCCAGCATCTCAAGCACGGCGCGATAGCCCTCGCGCGCGTCCTGGTAAGAAGCCGGCGCATCGTCGTACTGACCGGCCTGTGTGTAGCCGTCCTCCAGCGCTTCGACGATCTCCTCGAGGTCCAGGTGCTCGAAGTGCCACTGGATGTCGGGATTGTCGGTGAAGTAGTTCTCCACGGTCCGGCCTCCTAGAGTTTGCCCCGCAGCGCCTTGATCAACTTGGGGATCACCTCGCGTACGTCGCCCACGATGCCGTAGTGCGCCACGCTGAAGATGGGCGCTTCCGGATCAATGTTGATGGCCAGGATCTTGGCGGATTCTTCCATGCCGGCTCGATGCTGGACGGCGCCGGAGATGCCGCAGGCGATGTACAGCTTGGGGCGCACGGTGGTGCCGGTCTGGCCGATCTGGTGCTCGGCGTCAATGAAGCCGGCGTCCACAGCGGCGCGCGAAGCGCCCACCGCCCCTCCCAGCACGCCGGCCAGTTCGTGAATCAAGGCGAAATTTTCCCTGGAGCCCATACCGTAGCCGCCGGCGACGATGATGGCCGCCGAACGCAGATCCACGCGTTTGGGACGGGTGCGTCGCTCCAGGATTCGCACCTTGAAATCGCTGGGTTCCGGATTTACGGGAACCTCGATGTAGGTTCCGGTGCGCCCTTCCACCGGGTCGGGCACTCGCATGACGCCTTCGCGCACGGTGGCCATCTCAGGGACGTGATCGGGACTGACGATGGTAGCGATGATATTGCCTCCCCACGCCGGGCGGATTTGCAGGAGCTTGTTCTGGTAGACACGTCCGCCCGATTCGTAGGAGCCGATCTGGAGGTCGGTGCAGTCAGCGGTCAGACCGGTCTTCAAAGCGGAAGCTACGCGCGGGGCCAGATCACGTCCCAGGGGAGTCGCGCCGTAAAGAACGATCTCGGGCTTGCGCTCACGAATCAGATTGGTGAGCACGCGGGCGTAAGGGAGCGTGGTGTATTCGGCCAGGCACTCGTGATCGGCGCCGTAAACGATGTCCGCGCCATAGGCGAACAGGCGATCGGCCAGCGAGCGGATGCGGTGACCGAGCAGCACCGCGGCCAGCGGGACGCCCAGCGCGCGGGCCAGTTCGCGCCCCTTGCCCAGCAGCTCCAGGGACACGCCCGCGATCTGGCCGTCCTCGATCTCGGCGAAGGTCCAGACTTCTCCGTGTTGCGACATCGTTTCCGATCCCTTCCCGCCTAGCCGAACGTCCTTTCCTCGATGAGTTCGCTGACCAGCTCCTTGATGCCCTTGTCGTCCGGGGTGAAGAAGCGCAGGCTGCGGCCCTTGAGGACCACGCTGTCCACCTTTTTCACCTTGGTGGGCGAGCCGCCCAAGCCGATGCGCGCCAGATCCGCCTGAATTTCCTCGGCGCCCCAAGTCTCGATGTAAAGGCCGCGAGCCTTGAGATCGGCCAGGACCTCTTCCACTTCACAGCGACGACGGCGCGCCTCGGCCTCCAGCTCGAATCCGCAGCGCGCGTGGCGGTATTTCAGCAGCCGGCGCGCGTTGGGCCACCGCGGACGGTTGGCTGTGCGTGGCACCGTAATCAGCAGGGGCAGTTCGGCCTCGACCACCTCTTCACGCCGGCCCAGATCCCGGCGAAGGCGCATGCGGCCATCGCTCAGCTCGAGGACTTCGACCGCGTAGGTCACTTGGGGAATGCCCAGCTTCTCAGCGACCTGCGGCGGCACTTGCGCGGTGTCGCCATCAATGGCCTGGCGTCCGCAAACCACGAGGTCGAAAGGCATGAGATGAGTGGTGATGGCCTGGGCAATCGTATAGGAGGTGGCCAGCGTATCGGCGCCGGCGAAGCGGCGGTCGCTCAGCAGGATGACGCGGTCCGCGCCGCGGCAAAGGGCGTCGCGCAAGATGTCGGCGGCGCGAGGCGGGCCCATGGTGATGACGATGACCTCGGCCCCGTAGCGGTCCTTGAGATCGAGCGCCATTTCGAGGGCGTTGAGGTCTTCGGGATTGAAGATGGCCGCCAGGGCCGCCCGGTTGAGCGTACCGTCGGGCTTCATCACTTCGCCGGTCACGTTTTTGGTGTCCGGCACCTGCTTGGCAAGGACAATAATCCTCACGGTCGCTGCGATGTCTCCTTGTTTGAACCGGCGCGGCGCCGGCCCGCCGGCGAATGGACAGGCAAGACACTCAACCTAGCAGAAAGCGGAGGCTGGCTGCAACGTCGCTGTGGACGGCTCGCAAAAGTGATATCGTAATCGCCGTATGCAGCCTACGCGTCGCTCTGTGCTCGGACAGGCCGTTGCCCCGCTTCTTCTGAAGAGCGCTCCGCGGCGACGGCCCAACTTCGTTTTCATTTACACCGACGATCAGCGCTGGGATGCGGTGGCGGCCCTGGGTCGTCAGACCTGGCTGAAGACACCCAATATGGACCGCCTGGTGCGCGAGGGCGCCGTGTTCCGCAATGCCTTCGTGACCACCTCGCTGTGCTCACCCAGCCGCTCGTCGTACTTGACCGGCCTGTACGCACACAAGACCGGAGTCATTGACAACCGGGCTGCCAGCCACATGCGGGAAGGAATTCCCACGATCGGGACGCTGTTGCGGCAGGCCGGCTACACCACCGCTTACATCGGCAAAATTCACGTTCCCGCCTTTTTCCAGCGCGAACACGGCTTCGACTATTACGCGAGTTTCCCCGGGCAAGGCGTCTACTTCAATAACACCTTCATCGTAAACGGACAAAAAACGCCTACCGAAGGCTATATCACGGATCACATCAACCGTTTCGCCCTGGAGTTTCTCAAGCAGAGGGACCCCGGAAAACCTTTCGCGCTGTTTGTAGGACACAAAGCCGTGCACGGTCCCTGGGAGCCCAAGCCCGAGCACGCTCACCTGTTCGACAACGAATGGTTCGCGCTGCCGAAAACCTGGGACGATACTTACGACGGACGTCCTCCCTATCTGGCCGTGCGGCGGAAGTCCTGGCACGGTATCGAGGGCCTGCTACAGGATCTGCCCAAATTCAAGATCCGAACTTACAGCGAGTGGCAGCGCCGGATCTCGGCCTGCCTCGTCGCGGTAGACGAGGGGCTCGGCCAGATTCTCGATTTCCTGGCGAAAACCCGCGAGCTGGACAACACTGTGGTCATTTTCAGCTCCGACAACGGTTATTTCCAGGGCGAACACGGCTTGCAGGACAAGCGCGCGATGTACGAGGATTCGATCCGGGTGCCTTTCCTGGTGCGCTATCCTCCGCTGATCCGCCCGGGCGCCCGTTTCGATCCCATGATTCTCAACATAGATCTCGCGCCTACTTTGCTCGATTTCGCGGGCGTGGAAATTCCCCGTCACATGCAGGGGCGCTCGTGGAAGCCCATCCTCGAAGGCAAGGACCGCCAGGGCCGTTCCGACTGGCTCTATGAGTACTTCTGGGAAAAATCCTATCCTTTCGATCCTACCCAGTACGGCATCCGTACCCGGCGCTACAAGTACATCCGTTATCCCGACGTGGGCAGCACGGATCCTGATTACCCCATGCCCAAGGAGCTGCCTTACGAGGAGCTCTACGATCTGGAGTCGGATCCCTTGGAAATGCGCAACCTGGCGCGGGATCCTGCCGCCTCGGGCCTGCTCAACCAGATGCGCGATTTGCTGAAGCGGCGTCTCGAAGAGACCGAGTATCCGGGCGGCTTCCGGTAAGCAAGTTGTCTAAAAAAAACCTTTACTCCGGCACGGAACCGGCGCATAATCGAGGAAGCCATGCCTTTCCAAGTCGGGGAACGTGTCGGAGACTACGAAATTGTGGGGGTACTCGGAACCGGCGGGATGGGTCAGGTGTACAAGGTCCGGAACGTGATTTCCGAGCGCCTCGAGGCCATGAAGGTCCTGCTACCCAATCTGGAGGGGGATCCCGCCCTCGCGGATCGCTTCCTACGCGAAATCAAGGTGCTGGCGACGCTGGACCACCCCAACATCGCTTCTCTGCGCACTGCCTTTCGCAGCGGCAACCAGCTCGTCATGGTGATGGAGCTGGTGGAAGGCGTCGGCCTGGACGAACGCGTGAGGCAAGGCCCCGTCCCCGTCGCCGAAGCGCTCGACTACTTTTGCCAGGCGCTCAGCGCGCTCGACTACGCGCACTCGCGGGGCGTGATCCATCGCGACATCAAGCCCGCGAATCTTATGGTCACGCCGCAGGGCGTGGTCAAACTGATGGACTTCGGCATTGCCAAGCCCGCCGGGGACCGCCAGCTTACGCGCACGGGCACCACGCTGGGATCCCTTTACTACATGTCTCCCGAGCAGGTGACGGGAGGCCCGCTGGATGCACGATCCGATATTTACTCGATGGGCGTGGCGCTGTACGAAGTCCTGACCGGCACGAGGCCGTTCAAGGGCGACAGCGAGTTCAGCATCATGGCCGCGCACCTGGAAGGCCAGGTCGTCCCGCCCATCCAGGTGAATCCCCTGCTGGGGCCGGTACTGAACGAGATCATCATGACGGCGATTGCCAAGGACCCGGCGCAGCGGTTCCAATCGGCAGCAGCGTTCCGCAACGCGCTGCTACAGGCAAAGGAGTCCCTGAGTGCGGCGGCGGCTCCGCTCTCTGCAACGGGCGCGGTGGCGGCAGCTCCCCAACCTCCCGCCCCTGCTGCGCCGACATGGCAGGCTGCTCCGCCGCCCCCACCCCCGGTCACCGCGCCACCCTCACCACCGTTGGAACCGGCAGTAGCGCCATTTCCGCCCGCTCAGCCGACCCCGGTTGCGGCACCGGCACGCACGCACCGTGGGTTATACATGGCGCTGGGTGTTGTCATCGGGTTGGCCGTTCTGGCGCTGGCCGCCACGCAATTGCCGCGCTGGTTGCGGACGCGCGCAGCGCCAGCGACCAATATCACGCCGGCTCAGGAGGTAGCACCCCAGCCGGGCGCGATGCCGACGGCGCCGGAAGTCACCGAGGCGGCCACAACGGCAGGCGCCGAATCACCGCAGGCACCGGCAAGCGGACCGGCGACGGGCGCGTCCTCGATCCAGGCCCCCACGACCTCCACGGCGACGGGCGGAGTTTCACCGCAGCCTTCCGTGGCCGCGCCCGCCGAGCAGCCTCCGACGCCCGAGCCTGTTGCGCCGCGACGCGCCCGTCCCTCCATTTCTCGCGGGCCGGAGGGAGCGGGTGAAGCTGCCGCGGTAACGCCTCCCGCCCGCACTGCGGAGAGCGCTTCCGAACCAGCCCAGCAAGCAACGCCCTCGGAGCGCCGGGCGCCGGCTGCCGACGTCAAAGCGCTCGAGGAGCTTCAGGAACGCATGGTGATGCTGGCTTCGCGCGCCGGCGCCGTCCGCTCGAGCCTCGAAACGCTGCAAAGGCAGCAGGCAGCCATGGGCCTGAACCTGCGCGGCGACATTCTCGCCTCCTGGAAGCGCATGGAACATTACATGGATCAGGCGGAAGCCGCGCTCAACAAACGCGACGCGGCGGCAACGCGCCGTCACCTGGAAGCCGCTGAACGCGAGATAGACCGGCTGGAGAATTTCCTCGGGCGCTGATCCCGGGGCCTCCGCGTTCCGAGCCGCCGAGGCTGAGCGCAAAAACGTTTCAGCGCTCCAGCAAATCGCGCAGCTTGCCGCCCGGTCGCCAGATCGTCTGATCGCGCTCGGGCCCCGTCGAGATACAACCTATTTCCACGCCGATTCGTTCTTCGAGAAAGTCCAGATACTGGCGGGCGCGCGTAGGAAGGTCTTCGTAACGAGTAAGTCCGAAGGTCGAACTGCGCCAGCCGGGCAGCATCTCGTAGACCGGCTCGACGGCGCTCATGGCGCGGTGCGTGGCGGGCATCTCGTCAATCGGCTGCCCGTTGAGTTTGTAACCCACACACACCGGGATTTCATCGAACTGGTCGAGCACGTCGAGCTTGGTGATCACCAGGCTGTCGAAGCCGTTGATCATGGCGGTGTAACGCAGCAGGGGGACGTCGAACCAGCCGCAGCGCCGGGGCCGTCCCGTCACGGCGCCGAATTCGACACCCACGCGGCGCAACGCCTCGCCGCGTTCATCCAGCGCCTCGGTAGGGAACGGACCGCCACCTACCCGCGTCACGTAGGCCTTGGAGACCCCGACTACGGCGTGAATGGCCGTGGGCGGTACTCCGGCCCCGATCGGGGCGCCGCCCGCGCAAGCGCTGGAGGAAGTCACGAACGGGTAAGTTCCGTGGTCAATGTCGAGCATGGTGCCCTGGGCGCCTTCGAACAGGAGACGGCGGCCCGAACGGATGGCCTCGTTGAGCAGCTTTGCCGTGTCGCAAACCATCGGGCGCAACCGCTCGGCGTACTCTTCGTACTGGGCGCGGATGGCGGCGAAGTCAATCGGTTCGCCGATGCGGAAGGCGGTGCGAACGACCTCCTTGTCCTCGGCCAGGGCGTCGTAGAGCTGGCGGAAGTTCTCGCGATCCAGCAAGTCGGCCATGCGGATGCCGCGCCGCGCCACCTTGTCCTCGTAACAGGGGCCGATACCGCGCGACGTCGTGCCGATGGCCAGCCGTCCGGGTCGCGCTTCGCTGATGCGCTCCAGCATCCGGTGGAAAGGAAAAATCACGTGAGCGCGATTGCTGATGAACAAGCGGCCGCGTACCTGGATGCCGGCCTTCTCCAGCATCTCAATCTCCTCCAGCAGCGCTGCCGGGTCAATCACCAGGCCGTTGCCGATCACGGCAAGCTTGCCGCAAAGGATGCCGCTCGGCACCAGCTTGAGGATGAACTGGCGGTCCTGGATGCGCACCGTGTGGCCGGCGTTGTGCCCGCCCTGGTAGCGGATTACGATATCGAAGCGCTCGGCGAACAAGTCCACTACCTTGCCCTTGCCCTCGTCGCCCCACTGCGCACCTAGCACGACGATGTTACCCATGGGTTACCTTCCACTTTTCGGCGCGGCGCGGCCCTTTCCGGCGTGCCGATGTTGAGGGACTTGAACTACTCATTCTATCAGCCCCGGCAGAAGCCTCGCCGAGCGATACTGGTGGGTGCAGGATGCTTCCGACCGCTCTGTGTCTGGCCGTTTGGGTCGCCGCCGCTGGGATCTTGCAGCCGGTCCCGCAGGCGCGCGTGACGGACGCATGGCCCATCCAGGTTCTCGAAGTTACAGGTAACCAGAATTACTCGCAAGAGCAGATCCTGGCGGTCGCCGGCCTGCGCCCGGGCCAGATCGCGACCCCCAAAGACTTTGAAGCTGCGCGGGACCGGCTGGCTGCAACGGGCGCCTTCCAGACGATCGAATTTCGTTTCGGACCGGCGCCGGGCGGGAAAGCTTACGCGGTCAGCTTCCACGTGGTCGAGGCCGGTCCCTTCTTTCCGGTTCGCTTCGAGGATCTGCCGCTGACGGACGAGGAGATCAAAGCGCACCTGCGTGCGCTGGATCCGTTGTTCGGAGAACGCATCCCGGCCACCGAGGACGTGCTGGCCCGCTACGCGCGCGCCATCGAACAACTGCTCGAGCAAAAGGGCAAACGGCAGGCGGTGCGCGGGCGGCTGATGTCTGAAGGCGCTGAACCGCTGGCCGTGGTCTTCGGTCCCGCGATCCAACCTCCGGTGATTGCCGAGGTGCGGTTTATCGGCAATCAGGTGATCCCGACCACAGCGTTGCAGCGCGCCATGCACGCCGTCGCGGTAGGCATTCCGTACAAGGAGAAAACCTTTCGCCAGTTGCTCGAGGCCAACGTGCGTCCGCTCTATGAAGCCCGCGGCCGGGTTCGCGTGCGCTTCCCCGAAATTCAGGTGACGCCGGCCCAGGGCATCAAGGGCGTGGTGGTGACCGTGAAGGTGGACGAGGGGGAAAGCTACAAGCTGGGTAGCTTCCGCGTGGAAGGGGGACCGGTCGAAGCCGCAGAGCTGCTGCGCGTCGTCGAACTGAAGGAAGGCGAGCTGTTCGACGGTGCGCGGGTGGCCGCCGCAGCCGAACGGATCCGGAAGCGTCTGCGTCGTGACGGCTACATGAAGGCAGAGGTCAAGACGGCCCAGACGGTGCAGGAGGCGAGCCGCACGGTGGACGTGACGTTTCGGGTAGAGGCCGGGCCGCAGTACCTGTTCGACCGCCTCGTCATTCGCGGCCTGGATCTGGTGGCCGAGGCAGCCATCCAGCGCATGTGGACGCTGAAGCCCGGCCAGCCCTTCAACGCCGACTATCCCGACTATTTCCTTGCCCGAATCCGCGAGGAAGGCGTCCTGGAAAATCTCCGCAAGGCCAGCGCGTCGCTGGAGACCGATGACGCGGCGCGCACGGTCCGCGTCACGCTCGAATTTCGCTGAGGCCTGCCCGAGCGCCCGTCCGATTTGATAAGCTCACTGCGGTTATGCAACGAGCGTGGCTATGTGCTCTTGTCGCCGTGTATCTCGGGGGCGCCGAATCCATCCCCCGCCCCGAACATCCGCAACCCCAGTTCCAGCGCGAGCAGTGGCTCAATCTGAACGGGAAGTGGGAGTTCGAGTTCGACGACGCCAACGCCGGCCTGAAGGAAAACTGGGCCGGCGGCGGGAAGAAATTCAGCCGAACAATTACTGTGCCATTTTGTTTCGAGTCCCCGGCGAGCGGCATCGGCGATCCTTCCTTCCACCCCTGGATCTGGTACCGGCGAAGCTTCACCGTGCCCGAGGCCTGGCGCGGCAAACGCGTCTGGCTGCGCTTCCAGGCGGTGGACTACCGCGCTTGGGTGTGGGTCAACGGCCAGTACGTGGGTTTCCACGAAGGCGGCAGCACGCCCTTCGGCTTCGACATTACCGAGCAGCTCAGGCCCGGCGCCAACGCCGTGACTGTGCGCGTCGAGGATCCGCCCACCGATCGTTCCATCCCGCGCGGCAAGCAATACTGGGAAGTCCAATCGCGCGGCATCTTTTACACTCGCACCAGTGGGATCTGGCAGACGGTCTGGCTGGAGGCCGTCGAAGAGACGCACCTCGAACGGGTCCGCATCACGCCTGAGATTGACGGCTCCGTGCGTTTCGAGGCATTCATCGCCCAGCCGCGACCGGGCCTGGAGCTGCATGCGCTGATTTATTCCGGAGGCAAGACGGTGGCCTCGGCCATGACGCTGGCGGAGGGTTCGCCAGTGACGGTCATGGCGGGAGTGGCCGGCCCGCGGCTGTGGTCGCCGGCTACGCCCAACCTCTACGACGTGACCTTCGAATTGCGCCACCAGGGCAAGGTGCTCGATCGCGTGTCCTCCTACTTTGGATTCCGCTCGGTCGCGGTGGAAAACGGGCGGGTGACGCTCAACGGGCGCGCGATTTATCTGAAGTTCCTGCTGGACCAGGGCTACTGGCCGCAAAGCAACCTAACCCCGCCCTCCGACGAGGCCATCCAGTACGACATTCGCATCGCTAAAGAAATGGGCTTCAACGGCGTACGAAAGCACCAGAAGGTCGAGGACCCTCGCTTCCTGTACTGGGCGGACCGGTTGGGCTTTCTGGTCTCGGGCGAGATGCCGAACGCCTATGTCTACCACGCGGCGTACGTGGACCGCTTCACGCGCGAGTGGATCGAGGCGCTGGAGCGGGATTACAATCACCCTTCCATCATCATCTGGGCGCCGATCAACGAAAGCTGGGGCGTCCCCAATCTGCGCGAACCGCGGCAGCAACAGCATCTGAAGGCGCTCTACGCGCTGACCAAATCGCTCGATCCCACGCGGCTGGTGATTGACAACGAGGGCTGGCAGCACACGGACCAGACGGACCTGTTCGCAGTGCACGATTACGCGCGCACGGGCGAACTGCTGTTCAGCCGCTGGAATCGTGACTTCTCGGGACCGGGCGCGAGCCTGCCGCCCACTGGACCCGGCTACCTGATCCCCGGCTATGTTTACAACGGCGCGCCACTGTATCTGTCGGAATTTGGCGGCGTGGCTTACATCCCGCCGGGCCACCAGGTTCCCAAGGACGCGTGGGGTTACGCGGGCGTCGAGAAGACCGCCGAGTCAGCCCTGGCGCGCCTGCGTGGCCTGTGGGAAGCCATCGCCAGGCTGCCTTTCGCCGGCCTCTGCTACACGCAGTTGACGGACGTGGAGCAGGAGATCAACGGTTTGCTGACTTACGACCGCAAGCCGAAATTCGACACCAAAGCCATTCGGGAGATCAACGAGCTCGTGCGTTGAGAGGTGCAGGTATGGAAGTTTCCTGGGCTGGACTGCTGGTGGTGGCCCTGGGCGCAGCCATGCAGGGCAGCTTCGCGCTGCCGCAGAAGTTCATCCGCGGCTGGGCCTGGGAAAAGATGTGGCTCGTGTATTCGATCACAGCCATGATCGCGTTGCCGTGGCTGCTCATCATGACTGCGATTCCCGAGGCATGGTGGGCTTATCCCGGCGTGCCGGGCGGCGTGATCGCGCGTACGGCGCTGTTCGGCGCGGGATGGGGCGTGGGGTCAGTGCTGTTCGGGCTGGGTATTGCCCGGGTGGGCATGGCGCTGGCTTTCGCCATTATCATCTCGCTGACCGCGGCGGTCGGCTCCATCGTGCCGCTGGCGGTGCTGCACCCGGACCAGCTCGCCACGCGACGCGGTCTGCTGCTGTTTGCGGGGCTGGCCGTGGTCGTCATCGGTGTGGGTCTTTGCTCGCGCGCGGGCGCCATGAAAGAGGCCGCCGCAGGACGCCCGGCCACGGCGCGGGGAGGCTTCGGACGCGGGCTGGCGATCTGCATCGCCTCTGGCATCGCCTCGCCCATGATGAACTTCAGCTTCGCGTTCGGCGGGCCGATTGCGGAGGAAACCCGGCGGCTCGGGAGCGGTCCGGCAGCGGCCAACTTTGCCGTGTTTGCCATTGCCGTCTCGGCGGGCTTCGTCATCAACGCGGGCTATTGCCTCTACCTTCTGGCGCGGAACCGGAGCTGGAGTTCAGGCGAGGCGGGCCGCGGGTTGAGCAACACTCTGCTGGCCATTGCGATGGGCGCCCTGTGGCTGTTCGGCTTCTACTTTTACGGTTCGGGCGCGGCCTGGCTGGGCAGCTACGGTCCGATCGTGGGCTGGCCCGTCTTCATGACGGTCATGGTGCTGGTGGCCAATTTCTGGGGCCTCGCCACGGGCGAGTGGAAGCAGGCGCCGCCGCAGGCCCGAAGGCTGCTGAAGCTCGGCATTGCCGTCCTGATCGCCGCGCTGATCGTGATCGGGGCCGCCGCTCAGGCCTGAGAGCCGACCGAGCGACAGGACGGCAGCGCGCTCTGCTATAAACGAAATAGGAATCCGCATGCAGAACGTGCTGGCGATCCTGCTGGCAGGCGGCGCGGGCGAACGTCTGTACCCGTTGACCCGGCACACGGCCAAGCCGGCCGTGCCCTTCGGCGGCCATTACCGCATCATTGATTTCACCCTGTCGAACTGCATCAACTCCGACGTCCGGCGCATCTTCATCCTCACGCAATACAAGTCCCTGGAACTGACGCGGCACGTGCGTGAAGGCTGGAATATCCTTTCCGCCGAGCTGGGCGAATACATCGAGATCATTCCGCCCATGAAACGCATTCACGAGGACTGGTATCTGGGCACGGCGGACGCCGTTTATCAAAATTGCGAAAGCATTCTTGCCGAAAATCCGGAATATACGCTGGTGCTTTCGGGCGATCACATTTACAAGATGAATTACCGGGAAATGATCGAGTGGCACCAGCGTCACAATGCAGAAATTACGCTGGCCACCATCCAGATGGCGCCGGAAGAAGCCAGCCGGTTCGGCGTGGTCGAGATTGCTCCCGACTACCGGGTCGTGGGCTTCGAGGAAAAGCCCAAACACGGCAACCCGGCGCGGTCCATTTTCAACCCCGAGATGATCAGTGCCTCCATGGGCATCTACGTATTCAACACGCGGGTGCTGGTGGAGGCGGTGACCGAGGACGCTGCGGATCCGGCCTCGACGCACGACTTCGGGCGCGACGTGCTGCCCAAGGCGATTCACAAGTACCGCGTCTACGCATACGACTTCGTGGACCTGAACAAGAAGGCGGCCCGTTACTGGCGGGACGTGGGAACCATTGACGCCTACTACGAGGCCAACATGGATCTGGTGGCGGTGACGCCGGAGTTCAACCTCTATGACGAGAAATGGCCGGTGCGGACGCGCCCGTTGCAACGTCCCCCGGCGAAGTTCGTCTTTGCGCAGGAAGGGCGGCGCATGGGCGTGGCCATTGATTCGATCGTCTCCGGCGGCTGCATCATCTCGGGCGGACGGGTGATTCGCTGCGTGCTGTCGCCCGGCGTGCGCGTCAACAGTTACTGCGAAGTGGAAAGCTCGATCCTGATGCACAATTGCGAAATCGGTCGTTACAGCCGCATCCGGAGGGCGATCATCACCCCCAACGTGAAGGTGCCGGAAAACAGCGTGATCGGTTACGATCTGGACCAGGATCGGGCGCGAGGTTACTTTGTGACCGACTCGGGCATCGTGGTGGTGACCGACGAACAGGCGTCTTACACCAGCAGCGTGCGCCAGTCGGCCTGAAAGGTGTGGAGGCCGGGGCCGCCGGCCGTGAAGGATTTTCGTAGAAACCAAGGAGAGGTGAATTCATGGAAATCGTACGAGTCATCGGACGCGAAATTCTGGATTCCCGCGGGAATCCGACGGTAGAAGCAGAAGTCTGTCTGGCGGACGGCAGCGTGGGACGCGCCGCGGTGCCTTCGGGCGCTTCCACCGGCGAACACGAAGCCCTCGAGCTGCGTGACGGGGACAAGAAGCGCTACCTGGGTCGCGGCGTCACCAAGGCGGTCGGCCACATCAACGGCGAGATCGCGAAGGCCATCTGTGGCATGAGGGCGGACGAGCAAGCGGCGCTGGACCGCAAACTCATCGAGCTGGACGGAACCCCCAACAAGGGCCGCCTGGGCGCCAACGCGATTCTGGCCGTCTCCATGGCGGCAGCGCGGGCTGCGGCCGCTGCTCACAAGCTGCCCCTGTACCGGTACCTGGGCGGCGTCGGAGCACGCACCTTGCCCGTACCCCAGATGAACATCCTCAATGGCGGCGTCCACGCCGACAACTCCGTGGACGTGCAGGAATTTATGATCGTCCCCTTCGGCGCTCCCTGCTTCGCCGAGGCGCTGCGCATGGGCGCGGAAATCTTCCACACCCTGAAGGCCGTCCTCAAGCAGCGCGGATACTCGACGGCGGTCGGCGACGAAGGCGGATTCGCCCCCAATCTCAAATCCAACGAGGAAGCGCTGGAAGTGATCCTCGAAGCCATCAACAAAGCGGGTTACAAAGCAGGCGAGGATGTCGCGCTGGCGCTCGACCCGGCGGCCAGCGAATTCTACGATGCCGCCAAGGGCAAGTACATCTTCAAGAAGTCCGACAAGAGCGAGCGCACGCCCGAGGAGATGGCCCGGTTCTGGGCGGAATGGGTGCGGCAGTACCCGATCGTCTCGCTGGAAGACGGCATGGCCGAGGACGACTGGGAAGGCTGGAAGATCCTCACCCAGATGCTCGGTGAGAAGATTCAGCTTGTAGGCGACGACATCTTCGTGACCAACGTGAACCGCCTCGCGCGCGGCATCGAGCAGGGAATCGCCAATTCCATTCTGATCAAGCTCAACCAGATTGGCACGGTCACCGAGACTCTGGAAACCATGCAGATGGCGGTGAGGGCCGGTTACACCACGGTCATTTCGCACCGATCGGGCGAAACCGAGGATCCGTTCATCGCCGATTTCGCCGTAGCCACCAACGCCGGCCAGATCAAGACCGGCTCGGCCAGCCGAACCGACCGCATCGCCAAATACAATCAGCTCCTGCGGATCGAGGAGGACCTGGGCCGGGCTGCGCTCTTCGCCGGTCGCAAGGCTTTGAAGCGATGAACGGCGCTGGTTTTCGCTGAATCAGTGAGGAAGGGGCTATGTACAAGCTTGTCTTGCTCCGACACGGAGAAAGTATCTGGAACAAGGAGAACCGCTTCACGGGCTGGACGGACGTGGATCTGTCCGAGCGCGGCATTGAGGAGGCGCACGAGGCGGGCCGGATTCTGAAGCGCGAAGGTTATACCTTCGATCTGGCCTTCACCTCGGTGCTCAAGCGCGCCATTCGCACGCTCTGGATCGTCCAGGACGAGATGGATCTGATGTGGATTCCGGTCCAGATCTCCTGGCGGCTAAACGAGCGCATGTACGGCGCGCTGCAAGGGCTCAACAAGGCGGAGATGGCGGAGAAGTACGGCGAGCAGCAAGTGCTGCTCTGGCGCCGCAGTTACGACATTCCGCCACCGCCACTGGACAAGAGCGATCCGCGCTGGCCGGGGCACGATCCGCGTTATCGCGATCTGCCCGAGGAACTGATCCCGGTGACGGAGTCCCTCAAGGACACCGTGAACCGCTTCCTGCCTTACTGGCACGAGGCCATCGCCCCGGCGATCAAGTCGGGCAAGCGCGTGCTCATCGCGGCTCACGGCAATAGCCTGCGGGCCCTGGTCAAGTATCTGGACAATATCTCGGACGAGGACATCGTCCATCTGAACATTCCCACGGGCATGCCGCTGGTGTATGAGCTCGATGAGGACTTGCGCCCGCTGCGCAGCTACTATCTGGGCGATCCCGAGGCGGTGCGCAAGGCCATGGAGGCGGTGGCGGCGCAGGGACGGAGGCGCCAGCCGCAGCCGGCCTGATGGGTCGGGATGAGGCTGCCTGGAGCAGCGGGCAGCCTCACCAACCCGGACGGCGATAGACTTCCCGCCCGTCCACCACCGTGAGCAGGGCCTCGATGTCTTTGATTTCGTCTTCGGGGCACTCGAGATAATCCTTCGAGATGACCACGAAGTCGGCCAGCTTGCCCGGCTCGATGGATCCCTTCAGGTTCTCCTCGAAACTCAGGTAAGCCGCGTTGAGCGTCCACAACCGGAGGGCTTCCAGCCGGGTGATTCGCTGCTCGGGGTTTAGCACCGAGCCGTCCGCGGTACGCCGGGTGATCGCCATCCACATGCCGAAAAACGGATGGTAGGGGTTGATCGCCTTGCGCGCGTCAAAGCGGATCATGTGATCCGAGCCGCCAGCCACGATGATTCCTTCATCGAGCATGGAGCGCAGCGGAATGAAGTGGCGCATGCGGGCGGGGCCGAAGACGTCCTTGAGAGCCGGGCCGTCGAAGTGATGCCAGGCGGGCTGGCAGTCAAAGAGCACGCCCATGCGCACCGCGCGCGCCCGTGCCTCCTCGTTGGGGAAGTTGCCGTGACTGACGGTAAATCGCCGGGGGCGGATAGGTCGCTCGCGGTCCGCGGCCTCGTAGGCGTCCAGTAACAGATCCGTGGCGCCGCCGCCCGCAGTATGGGCTGTCATCTGCCAGCCCAGCCGATTGGCAGTAATAGCCATTTCGAACAGATTTTCCTTGGGAACGTACAGCACGCCACGGTAGTCCGGATCGTAGTAACCGTAAACGGCGGTGTTCTCCCCGTAGGGTTCGCGCAGGTAGGCCGTGCCGATCAGGATGCCGCCATCCACGATGGTCTTGATGGATCCCACGCGCACCCATTCGTCCCCGAAACCCGTGACGAAGGGGATGCGCATGATTTCCTGGCGCACCTGTTCGGGCTTGCCTTGGGCGCTGATCAGGAAAGTTACGTAGGTGCGCACGGTAAGCCGCCCGGCCTGTCGTAACTCCTGGTACGCGCGGAAGCCCTCGGGCCCCTGGCCGCGATCAATCGTGCTGGTGATGCCGGCCTCGTTGTACTTCTTTTGCATGCTCTCGATGGCCCAGACGAGGTCGCGATGGGTGATCTGGCGCGTGCGGCGCAATGGCCCCAGAAGATCCGGCGCCCCGAGGATCAAGCCCGTGGGTTCGCCTTTTTCGTCCTTGATGATCTTGCCGTTGGGAGGCTGCGGGGTATCGCGCGTGATCTTCAATTTGGCCAGCAAAGCCGAGCTCAGCACGGAAGCGTAACCGTTGTCGGCCATCACCAGACGTCCTGGCGCCGCTGCGTCGAGCTCGTAGCGTGTCGGATAGCGGCGCTCCCGCAGGCGCGTGGCGTATACCTTGGGCACGAAAATGAGGCGGTCGGCGGGCAGGCGGGCGGCCTGCTGGCGGATGTAGGCCTGCACGTCCGCGATCGTGTTCATCACCGGCACGGGCCCTTCCTGTTCGCTCAGAGCGGCGCCTGAAGGATGGGTGTGGCTGTCAATCAGTCCGGGTACCACGCAACGCCCGCCGAGATCTACACGGCGAGTCATGTGGCCGGCGTACTTCAAAATCTCCTCGTTGGAACCGACCGCGAGAAAGCGATTGCCGCGGATGGCCAGCGCCTGGGCACGCGGCCGCCCTTCCCACATGGTGATGATCTTCGCGTTGTAGTAAATCACGTCAGCAGGCTGGGCCAGGGCGAGTGCGGGAAACAAAACGGCGAACCAATTTCGTGCCGTCATGGTTCAGTAACCCCGCTGTTTGTCCACCACGTTGATGAGCGGTAGACCGTGTACGTAGCGGCGCACGTTTTCCGCGAAGAACTCGATGAGGCGGCGTTGCCGGTCCGGGCCCCAGCCGGAAGTGTGCATGGTCATGACCACGTTCGGGCAGTCGAAGATAGGATGGTCCGGCGGCGGCGGTTCTTTGGGGAAGACGTCCAGGCCAGCGCCGGCGATCCAACCTTCTTTCAGGGCGCGCACCAGCGCCATGTCGTCGAAAAGCTGGCCGCGCGAGAGGGCGAGAAAGTAAGCCGTGCGCTTCATGCGGCGGAAGACGCGTTCGTTGAACATGCGGTCGGTCTGTGGCGTGTGAGGCGCCGCCGCCACCAGCACGTCCACCTGGGGAACCATCTCGTCGAACCACCCGGGATCGTGTAACTCGGCCACGAACTCGGGCTTGGGGATAGGCTTGGCATCCGTGCCCACGATCCGCATGTCGAATCCGTAGTACGCGCGGCGGGCTACCGCCATGCCGATGCCGCCCATCCCCACGATCCCCATCGTGCGGCCGGCCAGCTCCATGTAGTGGTCGGACTTGGGGCTTCCCACCGGCTTCCACTGGCGCTTGAGAAACTGCGGGTAGTAATATTTCGTGATGCCGCGCGTCAGGCAAAGCAGCATGCCGATTGCGGTTTCCGAGATTCCCGGCGCGAAGACGCGGGCGCAGTTGGTGACGATGACAGGGCTGGAACGCAGCCGCGCGTCCATCCATTCCACTCCGGCGGCGCCGGCCTGGAGCCACTTCAGTTTGGGGGCATAATCCAAATCGGCCCCGCTGAGGCTTCCGTAAACCACCTCGGCCTCGGGCAAATGCCGCCGGAACTCCTCGCGGGTGCGTGCAATGATGATCTCCACCCTGGCGGGCGCGGCTGCCTCCTGAATCCGCCGCACTTCGTCCGGCTCGAAAGCATACATGGTGACGATGCGCAACGGCTCGCTCTGGATCTTCGCCTCCTGAACGAGGACCGGGGGAACGACTACCGGCTCACGTGCAGCGGCGGCGACAGGCGCGGCGCCCAGAAATCCCCGGCGAGAAATGCTTTCGCTCGACACAGTCACACCTCCGGTGAAGGCAAGAATACCACGCTTGCGGACGGCAGATTCAGGGGTTCGGATAAACGTGCAGATTCTGGCTCGTCGTCTTTCGCCAGTCCGACAAAGGCGGAGCACCCAGCTTCTCGAAGACCTCCGCCAGCTCGCGCCGGAGGCCGTCCAGCGTCTTCCGGTAAGCCGGATCCTCGATCACGTTCCGCGTCTCGCCCGGATCTGCCTCCAGATCGTAGAGCTCGCTCGGCCACTCCGCGGTTCGCTCCACGTACTTCAGATTCTCGGTGCGAATGGCCCGCACATAGGCGTATTCGAAATAGAGCCGGTTCCGCCAGCTCACCTTTTGCCCGGCCAGAAGCGGAACATAACTGCGGCCAATGCGACGGCGGTCCGGCGGGGCTCCTACTCCCAGGTACTCAAGAATGGTGGGAAAGAAATCGTAAGCCGAAACCATTTCCTCGATCACCAGACCCTCACGGATGCGCCCGGGATGGTTCCAGATCATGGGCACGCGGATGGATTCCTCGTACATGTTGAAAGGTACCGTGCCATTGCCCTTGCCCCAGACTCCGTGATGGCCGGCGTTCCAGCCCTGATCGGCGGTAAAAATGACCAGCGTGTTTTCCCGCACGCCCAGCTCCTCGAGGCGCCGAAGCACGCGCCCTACGTTGTAGTCCACCCCGGTCACTAGCGCGCAGTAACTCCGCATCGCTTCCGTGTTACCGTGGAGCTTGCGCAGTTGCGGATTCTGCCTGGGATGCACGGGCTGGCGCGGGAAACAGCGGAAGCTTGCCTGGGCATAGGGAGCCCGATAAATTTCGGGCTGGTAATCGTACGGCGTGTGCGGAGCATAAAACGGAACCATCAAGAAGAACGGCTTTGCATGATGGCGGTCGAGAAACTCCAGAGCGTAGTCGGTAACGATGTCGGTCTTGAAGCCGGGAATTTTCTTGCGCTGCCCCTGCACCACGAAGACAGGATCGCGGTAAGTGCCTCCGCCGCCGGGCACCGTCACCCAGTAAGTAAAGCCGACCTGCGGGTATTCGTCATTACCCATATGCCACTTGCCGCACATGCCCAGCGTGTAACCGGCTTTGGCCAGCAGCTCGGTGTAGGTGGTCAGCCCTTGCAGGAAACGGCGCGACTTGGGTCCGAAGCTGTCCTCGGGTATCAAGTAGTCCTGCACGCCGTGGTGGGAAGGAAGCAAACCGGTAAGGTAAGTCATGCGGCTCGGCGAGCAGACGGGCGTGGCGGCGTATGCCCGAGTGAAGCGCGCTCCCCCGGCGGCGAGCTTGTCCAAGTTCGGCGTGTGAATCTCGTCGCATCCGTAAGCGCCCATGGCCCAGGCACCGTGATCGTCGGTCATGAACAGAACTACGTTCGTGCGCGCCGCAAACCGCGACGCCAGCACCGCGGGAGTTGCCAGAAATTCGCGTCGGCTCAGATCCGGCATGGCGTAGCAATTGTACAATGGGCGATGCCGAGGAGGCCAGGATATGCCGCTGCCGGGCAGGTTGAGCCGGAGACGCTTTTTGAGCGGGCTGGCGGCGCTCGCTCCCTGGTCTTCCCACGTCCCCGTGCGAGCCATCACCAAGGGTCCCAGGTTCCACTGGTTCGGCTACTACGACAAGCGCCAGTTCGATCCCACCGGGCGCTACGTGCTGGGAATGGAGGTAGATTTCGAGCATCGCTCGCCGCGGCCGGAAGATCGAATCCGGCTCGGCATGATTGATCTTCAGGATAGCGACCGCTGGATTCCGCTGGCTGAAACAAGCGCCTGGAACTGGCAGCAAGGCTGCATGCTCCAGTGGCTGCCGGGCTCCGATCGCGAAGTGATTTACAACGACCGGCAGGGCGACCGCTACGTCTCGGTCATCCTCGACGTTCGCTCGGGCCGCAAGCGCACGTTACCGGCGCCGATCTACGCCCTGAGTCCGGACGGGCGCTGGGCCGTGACCACCGATTTTCGCCGCCTGGCCCATACCCGCCCGGGCTACGGCTACAACGGCATCCCCGATCCCAATCGCGATGTGCCGGCCCCGGAAGATGCCGGCATCTGGCACGTGGACTTGCGCACAGGCCAGACGCGGCTCATCATCTCGATTGCGCAAATCGCGCGCACTCCCAGCCCGCCGCCTCACCCGCAACTGGACTGGACCGGCGCCACGCACTGGTTTAACCACTTGCTGGTCTCGCCCGACGGCCGGCGTTTTATTTTCCTGCACCGCTGGAAGGGAGGCGCCGCCGGCAACCGTTTCTTCACCCGCATGTTCACCGCCGATCCGGACGGAAAGAACCTTCACTTGGTGGACGGTTTCGGGGGCGTATCTCATTTCATCTGGCGGGACGCCCGGCATATCCTGTCATGGGCCAACCGCCCTCCCTTGGGCGGCAAATTTTACCTTTTCGAAGACCAGAGCGATCGCGTGGAGCCGGTGGGTCCGGAGGTCATGACCCGCGACGGCCATTGCAGTTACTTACCAGGCAATCGTTGGATCCTGAACGATACTTACCCGGACAAGGAGCGGCAGCAGCACCTGTATCTCTACGACACGGCAACTGGCCGGCGCGTCCCGCTGGCCACTTTCTATTCGCCGCCCGAGTACGCCGGCGAGTGGCGCTGCGATCTGCATCCGCGTTTCAGCCCTGACGGCCGCTTCGTCACGGTGGATTCGGCGCACGAAGGCGGGCGGCAGATCTACCTCGTGGACCTGCGACCCGTGATCGGCTGAGCACTCGTCCCGGGGCGCCTGGCCGCTTGGATATACTACGACGCTGGCCGCCATGCGAAACTATCTTGCCTTCGATCTGGGCGCGGAGAGTGGCCGCGCCATGCTCGGTTCGATCCGCGACGACGTTCTCACGCTCGAGGAACTGCACCGCTTCCCCAACATCCCGGTGCGCCTGCCCACGGGCCTGTACTGGGATACACTGCGCCTGTTCCATGAGATCCTTCAAGGGTTGATCGCCGCCTGCAGGGGCCGCAAGATCCAGCTCGCCGGAGTGGGCGTGGACACCTGGGGTGTGGATTTCGCGTTGCTGGGCGCCGACGGGGCCCTGGTGGACAATCCACGCCATTACCGCGATTCCCGCAACAACGGCATGCTCGAACGCACCTTCGCCGTCATCCCGCGCGAGGAAATCTTCGCCCACACCGGCATCCAGTTCATGCAACTGAACACGCTCTACCAGTTACACGCCATGAAACTGGCGAACTCCCCCGCCCTCGAGGTGGCGCGCACTTTCCTGATGATGCCGGACCTGTTCAATTACTGGCTCACGGGCGTGATGCGCTGCGAGCTGACCGACGCCAGCACCACGCAGTTCTACAATCCGGTGAAGAAACGCTGGGCGTTCGAGCTGCTGGAGCGCCTGGGCCTGCCCACGACAATTTTTCCAGAAATTGTTCCACCCGGGACGCTGCTCGGCCCGCTCCTGCCCCACGTGGCCGAGGAAACCGGCGCCGGGGAAGTGCCGGTCTACGCCACCTGCTGCCACGACACCGCCTCGGCCGTGGCCGCCGTGCCAGCCGAGGGCGATGGCTGGTGCTACATCAGTTCGGGCACCTGGTCGCTGATGGGCGTCGAGCTGACCGAACCCATCATCAACCAGCGCTCGCTGGAACTGAACTTCACCAACGAGATCGGCGCTGCGGGCACGGTCCGCTTCCTCAAGAACATCGCCGGCATGTGGCTGTTGCAGGAGTGCCGTCGCGCCTGGGCTCTGGAAGGCCGCGAGTACTCTTACGACGAGCTGGCGCAACTGGCCGCGGCCGCGCCGCCCTTCACGGCGGTGATTGACCCGGACGCTTTCCTCGAACCCGGACGCATGCCCGAAAAGATCGCCGAGTACTGCCGCCGGACTGGGCAACCCGCCCCGGAACCGCCGGGGCCGATGTGCCGCACGATTCTGGAGAGTCTGGCGCTGCGCTACCGGCAGGTGCTGGAGAGCCTGGAGTCCCTGCTCGGACGGCGCATCGAACGCATCCACATCGTGGGTGGCGGCTCCCGCAATCGGGTCCTCAACCAGTTCGTTGCGGACGCCACGGGGCGCCCCGTGATCGCGGGTCCTGCGGAAGCCACCGCGGCGGGCAATGTCGCCGTGCAGGCGATCGGCGCGGGCTTGCTGAAGGATCTCCGCGAGGCCCGCGACCTGATCCGCCGTTCCTTCCCGATGACGGTTTTCGAGCCCAAGCCCCAAGCCGACTGGGACGCGGCCTATCAGCGCTTCTGCGCCCTGCGACCGAAAGAGTGAGGGGACCTGCGGAGAGGCGCGCCGGCTCGGCCCGCGGAGGAGGAGACTAGCGCCTCGCTGCCGGGGACATATCGCGCGTCGTGATCACGCGGTCAATCATGCCGTACTCGAGGGCCTGTTCGGCGCTCATGATGTAGTCGCGATCCACGTCGCGCGCCACCTTTTCCACGGGCTGGCCCGTGCACTCGGCGAGAATCTGGTTGATGATCTCGCGCATGCGCAGGATTTCCTTGGCGTAGATGTCAATGTCGGCCGCCTGGCCGGCCAGGCCACTGGCCGAAGGCTGGTGGATCAGGATCCGCGCGTGCGGCAGGCTGTAGCGCTTGCCCTTGGTGCCCGCCGCCAGGAGCACAGCCGCCATCGAGGCCGCCTGGCCCACGCAGATCGTCACGATGTCCGGCTCGACAAACCGCATGGTGTCGAGAATGGCCAGACCTGCGGTAATCGAACCGCCGGGCGAATTAATGTAAAGATTGATGTCCTTCTGGGGGTCCTCGGCGGCCAGGAACAACATCTGCGCGATGACCAGGTTGGCCACCGTATCGTCAATCGGCGTGCCCAGGAAGATGATGTTCTCCTTGAGCAGGCGCGAGTAGATGTCGTAAGCCCGCTCGCCCCGGGCGGTTTGCTCAATGACCATCGGGATCAGCACAGAGTTGTGCTCCATAGCCAGCCTCCTGCGCCGACCCGATGTCTGTGCGGGCCGGCTTACTCATGTCCGTTGGGCGACTCCGACCGTGGCCGGGCGTCGCGCCTTGTCCAATGCCTTGCGTTTTTCCTCCAAGGCCCGGACCAGATCCGCGATCGTAGTCTTCTCCAAATAATCCATGATACGGGAACGGAGATCCTTCCAGACTTCGTGCATGGCGCAGGGGGCGTCGTCCGTGCACTCGGCCAGGCCGCTCACGCACCTTTCGTAATCGGCCAGCCCGTCCAGCGCTTCCACGATGTGCACCAGGGCGATCTCTGACGCAGGTTTCCGGAGCGCGAAACCGCCCGTCGGGCCTTTGCTCGATCTGAGCAGCCCCTTGCGCGCCAACTGTTGCAAGATCTTCGCCAAAAAGTGAGCCGGGATGTTCTCCTGTTCCGCGATCTGCTTCACCATCACGTACTTGCCGTCGGGCGCCTGCGCCAGATGCATGAACGCCCGGATTGCGTATTCCGAAGACCGCGAGTAAATCACCTGCTATCCCCTCCTGGGAGTCAGTCGTTCTTCTATTCCCTTACGGAATAGGCCAACGCGCATTATGAATGCCAGGCACGCTCGCTGCCCCCCTTGGATTTGATGATAGCAGGGTCCGAAAGGCTTCGCATCCGTTGGTCCGCTCGTTCATGCCGGCAGACCGGTTTTCACCAAAGCTGCCCAGCGCCCGAAAACCAAAGCGGACAGCTCCTCCAGCCGCTTTGCGTTGGCGTAGGGATCGGGCAGGGCGGGCAGCGAGGCGATGTCGGCCCGGTTGTCTGCCTCCGAGCACCAGTCCGCGATCATCTCGGGGGTCACTTCCAGATGAAACTGAATCCCCCAGACGGAATCGCCGAGCCGGAAAGCTTGATGCCGGCAGTTCTCAGTATACGCGAGCCACACAGCGCCTGCGGGCAGATCGAACGTTTCGCCGTGCCAGTGAAACACCGTCTCGGGTTGCCGCAGCCCGCGGAACAGCGCGTCCGTGGAGGCGGCCTCGGTCCAGTACACCGGCGCCCAGCCGATCTCCTTCACCGCGTTGGGGTATACGCGCGCCCCGGCCGCTTTGGCGATCAACTGCGCCCCGAGGCACACCCCCAACACCGGCTTGCCCGCCTGGCAAGCAGCCTCGATCAGCCGCAACTCCTGCCGCAACCACGGGAGGTCATCGTTGGCCGACATCGGCCCGCCCATGAAAATCAACCCGGCTGCTTCCTGCCAGGGCGCAGGCGCTTCCGGGTCAGCGAACCATTCCACGTACCGGTACCGAAGCCCGTGGTTTTCCAAAGCCCGGGCGATCAGGCCCAGATGTTCGAAAGGAACGTGACGGAAAACGAGAACCTCCATGTGCCCCTCCGAGTCGTGAAAGCATCCCTCCGCGCAGCTACGGATTCGCGGAGCGCGCCAGCTGGAAATGGCTGAGCGTCGAAGCGTACTGGAACAATCCGCGGTACAGAGCTTCCGCAAGCCGCTGCCGGTAGTCGGGCTGCTTGAGCAGGCGCTCCTCGCGAGGATTGCTCAGGAACGCCACCTCGACCAGCACCGACGGCATCTGCGCGCCGATCAGCACCACGAAGGGCGCCTTCTTGATGCCGCGGTTCTTGCCCGAACGCAGTCCGCTGTAAAGCGCTTTCTGGATGCTGGCCGCGAACTCACGGGATTCCTGAACCTTTTCTTTCCGGGCGATCTTCAACACCAGATCCTGCAATTCGTGGATCGAGCGCGTGCTGGGCGCATTCTCTCGCGCCGCCACCTCCAGCGCGTTCGGGTCGGCGGTGAAATTCAGATAGAAGGTTTCCGGTCCCGCCGCCGTTCGCAGCCTCGAGGAGTTGGCATGGATGGAAAGAAACAGGTCAGCCTTGGCCTCGTTGGCGATTTCGGTGCGCGTCTCCAAGGGCACGAACGTATCGTCGGTTCGCGTGTAGATCACCTCGGCGCCCATGCGCTCGGTGATCAGTTGACCCAGCCGCAGGGCGATGTCCAGCACGAGGTCCTTTTCCTTGAGTCCGCCGGGACCGATGGTGCCCGTGTCGTGCCCGCCATGACCGGGATCGAGAACGATCCGCCCCACCTTCAGCCCCAAGGCACGAATCAGGGACCGGCCTCCCCGGCTGTCGCGCTGGGCAGACCGGGCCACTAACGGCGCCGGCGGTTCGGGCGCCTTTGCGGCAGCAGCCTGTGCGACTGGCGCTGCCGTTTCACGAGGTGCGTTGACTGTGGCGGGCGGGCCGCCCGGCTGGGACTCGGAAAACGCAGGCGGGCGCGAGGTTGGCAGTGGACCGGAGGCGAGCACCGGTGGCTCAAGCGTCAGGTCTGAGGTCTTCTTTTCCGGCCCGCGGCTCACCGGCGCGGAGAACGCACCTGCGCCGCGAACCTCGATCATCAGGCGGTCCGGGTTGGCGAGCTGGGAGGCCGCGAACTCCGCCGGACACGCCAGGTCAATAACCACGCGCGTCACCCCGGGCTTGGTCAACGCGACCCGGATCTGTTTGACTACTCCATCGTCTACCGGGATCACCTGCACGGTCCGGCGATGTTCCCGCGCCGGCAGGGTCCCGGGCAGATCGAAGAAGATCCGGTCAGGGTTGGACAGTCGCCCGGACCGGTACTGAACAGGGCCGTCGGTCTCCACAGCGATCCGGGTCGTTCCGCCCAGCGACCAGAAGCGGACCGCCCGAATTTCCTGCTGCGCGAAGCCGACGCTCGCCGTCAGCAAGATGGCAGCCAGCCAGGGGATCCGCAGCATGCCCCAGCCCTCCTCACGCAATCCCGTCATGGCGCCAGCCTCGTCTGAATGTGCCAGCGGCCCTCGGAATCCACGTATTCAACGATCTTCGGCGCCGGCGGCGAGCCGTTCGACGTTTCCTGCGCAGCGGCTCGTCGCTTCTCGCCCAGCTTTTTCCCTACCCGGTAGACGTACTCCGTCGTTTCCGGGTAAGGCGGAATGTCTCCGTACCGGAAGACCGCGCCCTCGCCAGCGTTGTACGCAGCCAGCGCCAGCCGCTTGTCACCGCCGAACAGTTCCAGAAGATACTTGAGGTAGCGTACGCCGCCCTCGATGTTCTCCCACGGATTGAACGAATCGCGCACGCCCACACGCCGCGCGGTGTGTGGCATCAGTTGCATCAGGCCCACAGCGCCCTTGGGCGAGACGGCCCACGGGTTGTAGCCGCTCTCGACCTCGATCACCGCCCGCACCAGCAAAGGATCCAGCTCATAGCGTGCGGCCACTTGCTCGATGTAGGCCTCGAGATCCAGCACGGGGGAAGGCTGCCGCGGCGCGATCACGCGCGAGGACACGGGAACCGGGTGCACCGGCTTCGAGGCGACAACGGGCGCGCGCACGAGCCTCCCCGTACGGGGGTCGGCGCGAACCGTGAGACTGATCCTGTGGGGACGCTCCTCGGCATTGGCCGCCGCAGCCGAAGCTGTTGCGGTCAGCATGAGGCTCGCCAGGATCAAACAAGACCGCATCGCTTTGTTTTACTCGATTATACTGCCCTTCCCGCCGGTTGCCAAGCAAAAGAAGACGGGCCGCCCGGTACAGTCCGTTGCCGGTGCTATCATTTTCTCATGAGCCGCGCCGGGTTCGTCCTGGTGGGCGGCCGGAGCTCGCGCATGGGCCGCGACAAGGCCCGGTTGCCCTTCCGCAACGGGATGCTGGTGGAACACATCGCAGCCGAGGTCGAGAAGGCGGCCGGCTCCGTCTGGCTGGTGGGAGCGCCGGAGCGTTACCGCGACCTTCCGTTCCGCACGATTCCCGACGTGTACGTCGGCGCAGGTCCTGCAGGAGGAATCCACGCCGCGCTGGCTGCCAGCCCGGCGGAATGGAACCTGATCGTAGCCTGCGATCTGCCTGCGCTCGAAGCCGGTTTCCTCATCGGGTTGCTGGAAGAAGCCGAACGGGCGGGCAAGCCCGGGCTGGTACCCGTCTCTCCCGACGGTCGCTGGCAGCCGCTGTGCGCCGTGTATCATCGCAGTTGTCTGGCCGGCTTCGAACAGGCACTGCGCGACGGTCGGTTCAAGCTTCATGGCATTGTCGCCGAACTCGGCCTTCACGCCTGGCCCGTGACGGATGCGCGCTGGTTCCGGAACCTGAACACGCCCGAGGACTGGGCGGCAATCACCGGAGCATGAGCGAGTCCTACCCTCACTACATCGAGTTCCGCCACGTCTATAAGACGTTCGACACGCCCGTTTTGGTTGACGTGAGCTTCCACGTGGACGCGGGCGAAACCGTCGCCATCATCGGGCGCAGCGGCGTGGGCAAGTCGGTAACCCTCAGCCACATCATGGGATTCCTCAAACCGGATTCCGGCCGCGTCATTGTCGCCTACGAGGACATCACCGATTACCCGGAATCGGAGCTGCGCCGCATCCGCAAGAAGGTCACCATGGTTTTCCAGTCCGGCGCCCTGTTCGACTCGCTCACCATCGGCGAAAACATCCTGTTTTCGCTTGAGCTGCGCGAGGATTACGATTACTCCAACAAGCAGGAAATCGTGGACGGGTTGCTGAAGATGGTGGATCTGCTCGAGTATCGCGACATGTACCCGTCCGACATCTCCACCGGTTACAAGCGCGCCGTGGCCATTGCGCGGGCGCTGGCGGCGCAGCCCGAGTGCATCCTCTACGATGAGCCCACCACCATGGTGGATCCGATCATGTCGGACCATCTCTCCAACCTGATGCTGAAGCTCAAACAGCAGCTCGGGCTGACCTCGGTGGTCGTTACGCACGATTTGGATCTGATGCGCAAGGTTGCCGATCGCGTCGTAGTGCTCCACGAAGGCCGCGTGATTTTCTTCGGACCGGTCAGCGAGCTGGAGCACTCCGACCATCCGCACATTCAGGAGTTCCTGGCCTTGGACCGGGTCTGAGCAACGGACCCGCAACACGAGCGCCTCGAACACGCCCAACGGACGCTGCGTCGGCAAAGGGCTGCAGTCCAACGTGGCGCAGGTGGGTACACACCGGGCGAGCTTTCCCCCACGCCTAGGGTGAAGTCACGCTGTGTGGGGTAGCAAGGGGGCGCAAAATCACCCAGTGCGGGCGTTGCGGTTCGCAACAGCGGAAAGCAATATAAAGGGCTTTCAAACCCTTTTGATCTGGTTATTGGCTTGCTAGGCTTAGCGCGGAGATTGCCTTCGCTCGGGAGTGGTCCATGAAGGGTCCTTATGGCTGGCTGTTTGATCCCAACCGATGCATCGAGTGCAGAGCCTGCGAGGCGGCCTGCAAGCAGTGGAACGGGGTACCCACCGGGGTCAATATCCGGTATCGCCGCGTCTCGACCCGGGAGTTCGGCGCCTGGCCCGCCGTCTCCGTGGTCGCGATCTCTTCGGCCTGCAATCATTGCGAAAACCCGTTTTGCGCCCGGGCTTGCCCGGTCAAGGCCATCAGCCGCCGCAGCGATGGCCTGGTCCTGGTGGATCGGGATCGCTGCGTGGGTTGCGGGATTTGCTACGAGTTCTGCCCCTATGGAGCGCCTCAGTACGACCCCAAGACGCGTCGCATGGAAAAGTGCACCATGTGCGTGGACCGGATTGACCAGGGGTTGCAGCCCGCATGCGCTGCTGCCTGCCCCACCGGGGCGCTCCGTTGGGGCGAGTGGGAAGAGATCCGCGAGCGCGGGGCGGCTTGGATCGCCGGTTACCCCGTCCCGTACTCCACGTGGCCTCGAATTCGTTTCGTGACCACCCCGGCAAAGCCGTGACGGCAGAAGGAGGGCGAACATGGCACTGACGCGACGCAGTTGGCTCCGAATGGCAGGCGCGGCCGGACTGGCATCGGTCCAGAGCCGATTACTGGCCGGATTTGAAGACTGGTTCCAGCCGGCGACTCCCGGGCCGGGGGAACAGACCCTTATCACCTCTTGTGGCATTTGCGATTCGGTTTGCGCGATCCGGGCCACGGTGAAGGACGGGGTCCTGCGTTTCTTGGAAGGCCTCCCCGGTGACTTCCAAGGTCGCGGAAAACTGTGCGGCAAAGGGACAGCGGGCGCCGGGTTTCTCTACGATCCCGATCGGCTTAAGTACCCCATGAAGCGAACGAACCCGCGCAAAGGCCTGGACCAAGACCCCGGCTTCGTTCGCATCAGTTGGCAGGAGGCCCTGGACACCATCGCTGACCGCATCAAGTTTTACACGGCCCGCTTCGGCGCGGAAAGCCTGCTCTTCATCACCCGGCCCGCGCCTGACCTCTGGGTACGCTTCATGAAGGCCTTGGGTGTGGTCAACCGGGTGGACCACAGGGACGAGTGCTTCCAGACCGATATCGTGGTGCAAAAGTACACCACAGGCGGCAAGTCCTGGTGCAACGATTTCGACAATTCCCGCTACCTCCTGCTGTTCGGTTTCGACCTGCTCACCAAGACCAAACTCGTTTACAGCCACGGCATTCTTGCCGCCAAAGAGCGCGGGGCCAAGATTGTCTTCTTCAGCCCGCATTACAGCACCACCGCACGCATTGCCGACGAGTGGTATCCCATCCGGCCCGGTTCCGACTTGGCGGTCGCCCTGGCGATGATTCACGTCATCGTGACCGAGAATCTCTTCAACCAGGAATTCGTGGACCAGTTCACCAACTTCCGGCAGTACGAAAAGGAAATCCGCGCGCACTTCGCCCAGTACACGCCGGAATGGGCGGAGGGACTCTCGGACGTGCCCGCGGAGGCGATCCGCCGCATTGCACGGGAGTTCGCCACCCAGGGACCGGGGATCGTGCCCCTGCACAAAAAGACCCTGGCGGCCAACTACATGAACGCCACGCAGCTCGCCCATGCCATTTCCATCCTGAACATCCTGGCCGGGACGGTGGATCGCCCCGGCGGCCGCTACTTCCCACGCATGGTTCCCATCCCCGGCGTGGACGCGATTTATCCTCCGCCCGCCTACCCCAAGCCCGTGGGTCGCAGGGTGGACGGCACGGACAAGTTGCCCTTGGTGCGGGAAGTGGACTCGGGCTCTTTCAGTACCCTGGCCGACGGGATGCTGAAGAAGTATCCCGGCATGATCAAGTTCGCGTTCTTCAACATGTACACCGTCCTCGGGTTCCCCTTGCCCGCCCAGATGGAAGAAGCCCTCAAGACGGTAGAGTTCACCGTGGTCATGGACACGCTGCCCACCGACACCGCGCTGCTGGCGGACATCGTGCTGCCTTCGATCACTTATCTGGAAGCGTCCGACCTGGTTCCGCGCGAGTTCAACGCGAAAATGCCCCAGGTGGTAGTGCGCCAGCCCGTGGTGGCCCCCATGTTCGAGGCCAAGTCCATTGGCTGGGTGGCCATCGAACTGGGCAAGCGCGTAGTCCCGGATTACTTCCGGACCCCGAGCGGCGACTGGATCAACCCGGCCGCACTGCTCGACGAGAAGGTGAAACGCGCCGGCCTGGGATCCAGCTTCGCCGAGTTCAAGTCGGTGGGAATTTATACCAAGGAGCAGCCGTTCACTCCCGGGACCACCTTCGCCACGCCCAGCGGCAAATGCCAGATTTACGTGCCCGAATTCGCCGCCAAGGGCTACGATCCGCTTCCGGTCTGGAAGCCGAAGGCCGAGCAGCCCAGCGCCGAATACCCGTACTACTACATGACCTTCATCCCTGCGATCCACCGGCGCAACAGCACCCAGAACAACCCGATTCTGCATGAGATGATGCCCACCAATGCGGCCATCATCAGCCGGACGCTGGCCGAGCGCCTTGGAATCCGGGAGGGCCAGATGGTGCGCATCCGCTCGCGCGTGGGCGCCATCGAGTTGCCTGCCCACATCACGGAAACCCTGCGTCCGGACTGCGTCATGGTGGCTCACGGCTTTGGTCACCGCTCCCGCCTGCTGAGTCTGGCAGCCGGAAAGGGGGTCCGCGACGGCGACGTGATCCCGTCGCGCTCAGTCGAGGAATTCGTCGCAGCAGGCAATTTCGGCGGCGCCGCCTGCATCATGGACGCCGTCGTGAACATCGAACCGCTCTGAGCGGGAGGCCTGCCGGGCGCAGGCCTGGCCGGACCCACGCTCGCGCGAACCGGCATGTCCCAAGATCTGGCGCCTTGGTTTGCTTTCGCCGCCTCAGCGCTGCTCAACACAGACGCGGGGCAACTCTCCGCTCTGCTCGAGCACTTGCGGGCAGAGGCCTCGGATCCAGCCTCCGCGGACTGGATCGAGCGACTGGCGGCAACGCTGCCACCGGATCCCCAGGCTCTCGAAAAAGAATACATTCGGTTGTTTCTGAATCCTGCGGGCAGCCCATGCTCGCTGTGGCAGTCCGCCTACGAGGAAACCCCGCAGTTGATGGGCGCCGCCCATGAAAGCGCCCTCGAGTGGTACCGCGCTTTCGGCGTGCAGCCGGCGAGGACCAATGAGCCAGCCGATCACGCCGGTTTGCTGCTGATGTTCTTTGCGCGGCTGCTCGAATCCGGCGCCGGTGCGGATCAGGTCCGCCGCTTCCAGCAAGAGCATCTGGCCTGGATCCAGCGGCTCGCGGATTGCGTGGAGCGCCAGACCCGTTTGCCTTTCTACCGCGAGTTGATGGCCCTGCTGCGCTGGCTCCTGGAGACACCCGCCGCTTGATTCCCCGCCCTCGGCTTTCATCGGCGAGCAATGCTGCCAGTGATGGCGCCCGCGAACACCGCGCGATCTTGTTCGGGCAACGCCTTTTAGCGGCGTCGCTTCAGACGCTGCCGAACACGGCGACCAGCAGGCCGGTGGCCACCAGATTCACCACGCCCAACGGGAACAATGTCCCCCAGGCGAAGCGCATGAGCTGGTCGTAGCGGAAACGTGGCAGCGTGCCTCGCACCCACATGAAAATCCACAGCAACAGCCCGACCTTGGCCAGGAACCAGAAGGGCGGCACGATCACAGGGTGCAGGGAAGGCACGGCAAATACCAAGGCGAGGCCGAAGAACCCGGCGGCCACCACGGGCAGCGTGCGGCGGTCTCGCGCGCGAACCGCGTTCAGGCCGTGGTAGAGCGTCAGCGCCCCGGCGCCCAGGAACAACACGGTTGGAACCCAGTCCGAACCCAGACCCGCCGGCCATGGCGGCAGCCACCCACCCAGGAACAACAGCGTGGCCATGGCCGAGACGGTGATCATGTTGGCGTATTCGGCCATGAAGAAGGCCGCAAACTTCATCGCGCTGTACTCGGCGTGAAAGCCGGCCACCAGCTCGTTTTCCGCCTCCGGCAAATCAAAAGGCACGCGGTTTGTTTCAGCGAACATGGCCACCACAAACACCACGAACCCCAGCAGTTGCGGAGCCGGCAGCTGAAAAATGTTCCAGCGTGGCAAAAAGCCCAGGTAATAGCCCTCTTGCCGCTCCACGATCTCGCGCAGATTCAGCGTGTTGGCCAGCAGCAGCGGCGCCGCCACCGCCAGGGCCAGCGGCAGTTCGTAGCTGATCATCTGGGCCGCGCTGCGCAACGCCCCGAGCAGCGGGTACTTGCTGTTGGAAGCCCAGCCCGCCAGCACGATGGCGTACACGGTCATCGAGGAGACCGCGAGCACGAACAGCACCGCGATGTCCAGATCCGCAAGCTGCAACCGCGTGCGCACCCCGAAAATCTCGACTTCCGGGCCGAAGGGGATCACAGCGTAGGAAAGCAGTGCCAGGGTCACCGCGATGAAGGGCGCCAGCAGGTACAGGAACTTGTTGACGTGGGGCGGGATGAGGTCTTCCTTAAGGAGCAGCTTGAGCGAATCCGCCACCGGCTGGAGCAGGCCGTGGGGGCCTACGCGATGGGGACCGATGCGCACCTGTACGTGCGCGATCACCTTCCGTTCGATCCATTGCAGATAGAGCAGGGTCAGCAGCAGGAAGCCCATCAGCAGCGCTGCCTTCACCGCGCTGATCACGTAGTAGTCCATGGTCGTCACCCGCGATAGAGAGCGCCCGGCGCCTCGCGCACCTGCCCGAGCATCCTGGCATAGCGGCCTAACGTACCCGAGGTGAAAAGGGTGTCCCGTGCCGAACGGATCGCGCCGCGTCGCGACATGGCCGCGCCCGCAGGGGGACGCACCTGAAGCGGCGCGCCCGCAATGAGCGCCTCCACGGGCAGATCATAGCCGGGCACAGTGGCCGCGATCTCGCGCAGCACCGCCTCCCAGGACCGCGGACCCGCATCCAGACCCAGTCGCCGTGCCAGCAGGCCAAAAATCTCCAGATCGGTCTTGGTTCCTTCGACACTCACCGCACGGCGCAGCCGCTGCACCTCACCGCAGACGCTGGTCACCGTGCCCTCCTTCTCGTAGGCCGAAGCGGCCGGAAGCACGACATCGGCCACGCGCGCGGTTTCGGTCAGGAACAGATCCTGCACCAGCAGAAATCCCGGAGGACGCCCGCTTCGTCCTGCCAGTGGATTGGCCCCCACCACCCACAAGACAGCCAAGTCACCACATTCCAGCATCTCTCGGAGCGTCATGCCGGGCGTCTCCACCGGTTGATAGCCCGGACCCAGATCCGGCAGCAACCCCATATCGGAAGCGCCGCGGGAGTTGGCGTAATCCACCAGGCAAACGTACTTGACAGGGATGCCGAGCGAGTCGCCGAAGGCCACTAGCCGCGCTACCGCCTCGCCCTGGATCGAATCGCCGAACACGATGACCAGTTCCGCTTCCTTGCGCAGCTCCTCGCCCAGAGCGAGGACGCCTTCCAGCTCGCGTCCGCGCTCCACTCGCAGGCTGCGCGCGGCGTAGCGGTCCTCGCGAACGGGTCCCTCGGTCACCACGTAGACGCGGGCCTGGTGGTGTCGCCAGTTGGCTCGAATCTGCCAGGAAAGCAACGGGTGTTGCTGGGCCAGGTCCGCGCCGGCGACCAGGATGGCGCCCGCCTCATAAAGGTCGTTCATCGTGGCCAGCGCACCCTGGCGTCCGGCGAGAGCAGCCATCAGCGCGGCGACGTCGCCGGTGCGCTGGTGATCCAAGTGCGGCGTCTTCAAACCCTGCCGCGCCAGTTTCTGGAGGTAGTAGTTCTCCTCGTTGGTGGTGTGATTGGAGCCGATGATGCCGATGGGGGCGCCCCGGGTCAGCGCGTCGCGCAAGCGCGACTCGACCAGGGCCAGCGCCTCGGCCCAACTGGCGGCGCGCAACTCGCCGTCGCGGCGAACCAAAGGAGTGCGCAGGCGATCGGGGTGGTGCGGGAAATCAGCGGCATACCGGCCCTTGATGCACAAAAACTCCCCGTTCCGCCCCGAGCGATCGCGATTGTTTCCGCGAATGATCTCGTTATGATAGACCCCCAGGGTCGTTTTGCATCCGTTCGAGCAGAAGGCGCACACCGTGCCGACGTGGTTCATCTCCCACGGGCGAGTGTGGTAGCGGTACATGCCGCTGGTGAGCGCGCCCACCGGACAGATGTCAATGCAGGCGCCGCACTCATCGCATTCCAGATGGTCCCCGTAGTTGGGCGCGATCTCGCTTCGGCCTCCGCGGTTGATCACCCCCAGCGCTCCCACGCCCATGCCCTCGGCGCACACACGCACGCAACGGTAGCAGAGGATGCAGCGCGGACGGTCATAGTAGACCACCGGCGACCACCGCGCCTCAGGCACGTGATATTTGGTTTCCACGTACCGGCTCTCGGCTGCGCCGTAGCGGAAGGCCATGTCCTGCAACTCACACTCCCCGCCTTTGTCGCAGACCGGACAATCCAGCGGATGGTTGGTGAGCAGGAACTCGACCATGGCTCGACGCGCCTCGATCACCTGCGGGGTTTCCGTGCGCACGACCATGCCGGGCGTCGCCACCAGCGTGCACGCCGTCTGGAGCTTGGGCATCTTCTCGACTTCCACCAGGCACATGCGGCAGGCGCCGGCCAGAGAAAGGCCCTCGTAATAGCAGAAGCTTGGGATCTTCACGCCCACCCGCCGTGCCGCCTCGATGACCAGCGTGCCCGGCTCCACTTCCACGTCGCGTCCGTCAATGGTAAGGCGGATGAGGTCAGGCATGGACGGTGACCTCCTCATAAGGGCACGGCTTGCCTTCCAGATGAGCCTCGAACTCCTCGCGGAATTTCTGGACGTACGACAAAGCCGGCATCGCCGCCGCGTCGCCCAGCGGGCAGAAGGTGCGGCCCAGCATATTCCGCGCGATCTCGGCAATCAGGTCAATGTCCTCGCGGCGGCCTTCCCCACGATGGAAGCGCGACAGGATTTGCGACAGCCACCGCGTGCCCTCGCGGCAGGGCGTACAGAAGCCGCAGCTCTCGTGCGCGTAAAAGCGCAGAATGCGCGCGGCCGCCCGGACCATGCACGTGGTCTCGTCCATGACGATGACGCCACCCGACCCCAACATGCTGCCTGCGCGCGCCACCGAATCGAAGTCCATCGGCAGATCGCATTCCTCGGCGCGCAGCACAGGACAGGAGGAGCCGCCGGGGATGACTGCCTTGAGCTTCCTGCCGCCTCGTATGCCTCCGGCCACTTCGTGGATCATGCGCAGCAGATTGAAGCCCATGGGCAGCTCGTAGACGCCAGGGCGGTTGACGTGCCCGGAGATGGCAAACAGCCGCGTTCCCCCATTCTTGGGCGTGCCCAGGTTGGCGAAGGCCAGTCCGCCGTGGAGGATGATCGGCGGCACCGCACAGAAGGTCTCCACGTTGTTGAGCACCGTCGGGCAACCGAAGGCGCCCGAGGTGGCAGGGAACGGAGGACGCAATCGCGGCACGCCGCGCTTGCCTTCCAGGGATTCCAGCAGCGCCGTCTCCTCGCCGCATTCGTAGGACCCGGCGCCCGAGTGCGTGTAGATCTCGAAGTCCATCCCGCTGCCCAGGATGTTGCGGCCCAGAAAGCCGTGCTGGCGCGCCTCCTCGATGGCGCGGTCGAGAATCTCGATCAGGTAGCGATACTCCCCCCGGATGTAGATATAGCCCGCAGAAGCCCCCACGGCCCGCGCGGCGATGAGCATCCCTTCCAGCAGCGCGTGCGGATCATACTGCATCAGGAGGCGGTCTTTGCACGTGCCCGGCTCGCCCTCGTCCGCGTTGGCCACGATGTACTTGGGCTTGGGCGACTGGCGCGGCACGAAGCTCCACTTCAGGCCGGTCGGAAAGCCCGCGCCGCCGCGGCCCCGCAGGTTCGACTTCTTGACCTCCTCGATGATGTCCTCCGGCGCCATGGTCAGGGCTTTGCGGAAGGCCTCGTAGCCCTGCGTGGCGAGGTAGGTTTCGATGGAGGCCGAATTCGGCAGGCGGAAACGCCGCGTCAAAACCAGGACTTCCGCCGGATGCGGTTCGGGATGCAGCATGGTCCTATGGCTCGCTCCTGCCTGAGTGGTTGCGCCGAAGCTGTTCGATGAGCCGATCGAAAGCCTCCGGGGTCATGTTGTGGTAGTAGTTGTAGTTGACTTGCAGCGCCGGTCCCCAGCAGCAGGCGCCGATACACTCCACCTCCTCCAGCGAGAACAAACCGTCTTCGGTCACGCCCTGATGGCCGATGCCCAGCTTGCGGCAGGCGTGCTCGAACAGCTCAGCCCCTCCCGCCAGCATACAACTGATGTTCGTACAGATTTGCAGATGATACCGTCCGGCGGGCTTGCGGCGGAGCATCGAATAGTAGCTGACAACTTCCTCCACCTCCAGCGGGCTGACTTCCAGGCGCGAGCACACTTCCTGGATCACCTCCGGCGTGATGGCGCCCACCTCGTCCTGGATGAACAGCAGCATGGGCACCAGCGCCGAGCGCTTGTTGCCCGGCGGACAACTGGCCATCAGACGTTGCAGTCGCGCTTCGGTCTCGTCGGAGAACTTCACCGGTCCACGTCTCCCAAAACGAAGTCCATGCTGCCCAAGGCGGCCACCACGTCGGCGATCAGGCCGCCCTCGACCATGGCGGGCAGCGCCTGCAAGTTCCCGAAGCTGGGCGTACGCATGTAGACGCGCCAGGGACGATTACCGCCGTCGCTCACCACGTAGTAGGCGAGTTCGCCTCGCGGCGACTCCACCGCCTGGTAGACTTCGCCCGGAGGCACGCGGAAGCCCTCGGTGACAATCTTGAAGTGGTAAATGAGGGCCTCCATTTCGGTCTTCATCTTTTCGCGGTCCGGCAGCACGATGCCCGGCGCGTCGGCCACGTGCGGTCCCGAGGGCATCCCTTCCAGCGCCTGGCGGATGATCCGGGTGCTCTGCCGCATCTCCTCCAGGCGAACCTGGTAGCGGGCGTAGACGTCGCTTTCCGTGCGGGTGGGGATGTCGAATTCGAACTTGTCGTAATCCGAGTACGGTTCGGCCTTGCGGATGTCCCAGGCCAGACCGGCGGCGCGCAGCATGGGGCCGGTCACGCCTAGGTCGAGAAGATCCTCGAGCGAAACATATCCGATGCCTTTTGTTCTGCGCAGCCAGATCGGGTTCCGCGTCAGCAGCTCTTCGTACTCGTCCAGGCGCGAAGGGAAGGCCTGGATGAAATTCTGCACGGCGCGGTGCCAGCCCCGTGGCGGCTCCACCGCCAGACCGCCGATGCGGAAGTAGCTGGTCATCATGCGCTGGCCCGAGAACATCTCGAAGATGCGCAGGATGTCCTCACGCTCGCGGAAGCAGTACAGGAACACGCTCATCGCCCCGATGTCCAGGGCGTGCGTCCCCAGCCAGACCAGGTGACTGTTGAGCCGGGTCAGCTCGGTCAGCATCACCCGCATCCAGCGGGCCAGCGGGGGCACTTCCAGACCGAGCAGTTTCTCCACCGCCAGGCAGTAGCAGAGATTGTTGGAAAGCGGCGCCAGATAATCCACACGGTCGGTCAGCGTGACCACCTGGTGATAGAGCCTGGTCTCGCACTGTTTCTCGATGCCGGTATGCAGGAAGCCGATTTCGGGCTCGGCGCGCACCACCGTCTCGCCGTCCAGTTCCAAGACCAGCCGCAGCACGCCGTGAGTGGAGGGGTGCTGCGGCCCCATGTTCAGGACCAGCCGGCGGCCGGTCGCTTCGCTCACCGCTTCGGGTTGCGCTGGGCCAGGCTCGCTCATGGATGCTCCTGATCGGCGTAATCGTAACGCCCGCCGTGCACGGGAAAGTCCTTCCGCAAGGGGTGATCCGTCCAGTCTTCCGGCAACAAGATGCGCCGCAGGTTCGGGTGGTTATTGAAGCGGATCCCGAACAGATCCCAGACCTCGCGCTCGTACCAGTTGGCGCCTCGCCAGACCGAGGTCACCGATTCCAGCGACTCCCCTTCGTGGACGCGGCATTTCAACCGCAGCCGCTGGTTGTGCTCGATGTCGTGCAAATGATAAACGACCTCGAATCGCGGCTCGGCGGGATACCAGTCCACCGCGGTAATGCTGCTCAGCCGCACAAAGCCGCGTTCCTTCAGGAAGCGGCAAACGGGCGCGATGCGCGAGGGGGCAATCACCAGCGTGATCTCGCCGCGATCCCGCTTGCCCTCCAGCAGCGCCTGCGGTTCCCGGGCAGCCAGCTCCGAAATCACAGGGACCGATTCCAGAAGTTCCTGTAGCATTCAGCCTTCCCGCGCCTGGCCGGCGGATTCTTCCAGCGACCAGTCCAGCGCACCTTTCTTGTAAAAGTAGTAAAAGCCCGCCAGGATCAGGGCCAGAAACAACGCCATCTCCACGAAGGCGAACAACCGAAGCTGGCGATAGACCACAGCCCAGGGATACAGGAAGACGGCTTCCACATCGAAGAGGATGAAGACCATGGCTACCAGGTAGAACTTGACGCTGAACCGCTCGCGCGGGCTGCCGACCGGCGTCATGCCGCACTCGTAAGGCGAACCCTTGACGCGGTCGCGAACCCGCTTGCCCAGCAACGCCGAGGCGCCCAGCATTCCGCCGGCCACCGCCATGGCGATCAATGCCTGGAGCAGCACGGGGAAGTAAAGCTCGGTGTAAGAGGACGGCATCGGAGCGAAATTCGAATATAATGATCTGCGGAACGGGGTGTCAAATGCGGCGGAGTCAGCCGCCGTCCCGTTCCCTCCCGGAACCATGCAAAGCATCCCGGTTCGCATCAACGGTGAAGCTCGAGAAATCCCGGCGGGCAGCACAGTACTAGGACTGCTGGAGTCCCTTGGGTTGAACCCCGAGCGGGTGGCGGTCGAGCTGAATCGCCAGATTGTGCGCCGGCCGGCCTGGGGGAGCACCGTACTGGAGCCGGGCGCCGAAATCGAAATCGTGCATTTTGTCGGGGGCGGTTGAAAAATCCCCCCAAAAGAGGGATTGAAGCCGAGGGCGAGCTCCGTTACAATCGCTGAGAGGCAGCCCTAAAGAAACGGAAGTGGTTAGCTATGTTCAAAACAAAAAAGAGCAAGGTTGGTCAGGTCGAGCCGGTTGAGGGCTTCAGCAGCAAGGAAGTGGCCGCGCTGGCGGGCATCAGCCTGAGGCAGCTGCAGTGGTGGGACGAGCGCAACGTGGTCTCTCCCAAGCACATCGGCCACAAGCGGGTCTACAGCCCGCAGGACGTGCTCGAGATCACGGTGATCGCCGAGTTGCGCCGCAAGGGCTTCTCCCTCCAGAAGATCCGCCGGGTCCTGCGCTATCTCCAGAAGGAGATGGGCCGCCGCCTGAGCGATGTCTTCACCCGCGACTCGGATCTGCACCTGCTTACCGACGGCAAATCCATCTACCTGGAAGACCGGCACGAACGCATCATTGACATTCTCAAGAACGCCCGCCAGCCCATGTTTCTGGTCTGCGTGACCGATCAGGCCCGCAGACTCCGGGCCCTGCCCAAAAAAGCTCCCCGAAGCGAAAGCGTGACAGCGGCACGACGCGCACGGGTCAGCGGCTGACTCCCCGAAGAGCGGGTTGCACGGCTCGCCCCGCCGCGCTAATCTCGCCTAAGATCAACTCGGAGGAAAACCGTGCCCGGCGCGGCCCATTTGGTCGTTTTCGTCACTCCGGATCTTGCCGAATCTCATTTCTCCGAGGCTGCCAGGGGAGCAGCCCGGGTGCTGCGGCAAGCCGGTTACACCCTGCTCGTAGCCAATACCGAGTCCGATCCGGCCACCGAAGCCCAGGCCCTGGAACTGCTTATGGCTTGCCGCCAGGTGGACGGATTGATCATCGCGTCCTGTCAGCTGCCGGATGAAGCAGAGCTTTTCCACCGCCTCCAGCGCCATTCGCTTCCCTTCGTCTTGCTGGAAAGGCGGATCGCCGGCGTGGAGGCCAGTTTCGTGGGCTGGGACGACGAAGCGATCGGGGCTGCCGCCACCGAGCACCTGATCAGTCGCGGCTGCCGTCACATCGCCCACCTTCGCGGTCCGGCGACATCCAGCGCCGACCTTCGGCTGCGCGGCTACACCGAGGCGCTCGTGCGAGCGAACCTCAAAGTCTGTCCGGGTTACGTAGCCCCCGGCGGCGCGGGAGCGGACACGGGCTACCAGGCCACCCGTCAGTTGCTTGCCGTCAATCCGAGACTGGACGGCATTGTGTGCTACAACGACGCCGTGGCGGTGGGCGCCATCAAGGCGACGCTGGAGGCCGGCTTGGAGATCCCCTACGACTTGGAGGTCATCGGCGCCGGCAATCTGCCTTACGGCGATGTCCTGAAGGTACCGCTCTCGACCGTGGAGTTGCACGGCGATCAGGCTGGTGAACAAGCGGCGAATCTGCTTCTGGAAGCCCTTGGCGGCGCGCCCCAACCGCCGCGCAGCGTACTCGTGCCCTTCGAGGTGATCCCGCGAGAATCGAGTCGAGCGATCGCCGTCTGAAGGCGCGGCGCCCGAGCGCTGGTAGAGGCTCTCCCGGCTAATCCGCTGACAGATAAGGAAATATTTTTTCAGAATCCTGCCCGTGGAAGTCGCGTTTCCAGCTGGCCTGTGAGATACTGGTAGGCGGGAGTCTCAGCTCAATTCGCCGCCAATGAGCCAGTTAGAAGAAGCCATTTCCCGCTACCAGAAAATCCTCGAAAGCGAACCCTACCAGGATCTGGCGTGGGCCGAAAAGCTGGTCGAACAGATGCAGGCCGCCCACCTCACCGAAAGCGGGCGCCTCGTCTGCCCCTTTTTGCGCCCTCACTTCCTGACTCGCCGCCAGTACGAAACCTTAATCAAGGCCGCTGAATGCCTGTTCTCGGCCATTGACCGCATCAAGCAGATGGTCCTCGCCGATCGGAGCCTTATGGACCGCCTGGAGTTGCTGCCCGCCGAGAAAATGCTAGCCTCCCTGGATCCGGGCTATCCCTATCTCACCGTCAGCTCCCTGCTCGACACGCACATGACCAACGGCTCGCTGTCCTTCATTCAATACGACGCGGACACGCCCGCGGGCATGATCTACGGGGACGTGCTGGCCGACTTGTTCTACGAGATCCCGCCCATGAAGGAGTTCCGCAAGCGTTACACCCTGACGAAGCTGGCCAGCCGCAAGCACCTGCTCGACGCCATCCTGGCTGCCTACCGCCATTTCGGCGGCCAGCGCCAGCCGCGCATCGGCATCCTGGAATTCCGCCAGCCGTTCCAGGCCACTTCCCAGGGCGAATACATCCTGCTGGCCGAATACTTGCGCCAGCAGGGTTACGAGGCTGAAATCGTGAACCCGGACCAGTTGGAGTACCGGGCCGGCGTGCTCCGCCGCGGCACGTTCGAAATTGACGTCATCTACCGGCGCGTCAAGGCCCACGAGTTCCTGCTGCGTTACGACCTCAGCCACCCGCTCGTGCGCGCCTACCGCGACGGCAAGGTCTGCGTGGTGAACAGCTTCCGCTCCGAGCTGGCCCACAAGCGCGCGCTTTTCGACCTCCTCACGGATGAAAAGCTAACCGCCGACTTTCCAGCCGCCGAGCGCAAGGCCATCCGGCAGTACATACCGTGGACGCGCCTCGTGGGTCCCCGCAAGACCACCTACCACGACCAGGAAGTGGACCTGCTGGAGTTCATCCGGAACAATCGCGAAAAGCTGATCCTCAAGCCGAATGACGATGCCGGCGACGAGCATCCCGTGCCGGGATGGGAAGTGGACCAGGCCACTTGGGAAAAGGCCCTCCGGCGAGCCTTGCGAACCCCGTACGTGGTGCAGGAACGCGTCGAAGTCGCCCGCACCTCATTCCCGGTTCTCTTTTACGGGCAGATGGAAGTCCGCGAGATGCAAGTGGAAGTACACCCCCACGCCTTCCTGGGCAAGGTCCAGGGATGCTCGTGCTGGGTGTCGGCAGGCTCTGGCTTCTCGATGGTCGAGGGACTGACGCCGGTGTTCATCCTGGAGCCCAAAGAGTGAGGGCCCCGGCGGCCTCACTCCACGAGCAGGCTGGCGACGCGCTGGATTCGCGGCATCTCAATCTCGGTGCCTGAGCCCCGGATCGCGGCGCGCAAGGCTAAAGGTTCGACGCCCGGTTGGCGCAGGGTAGCCTTGTGAAATGCGCCCTCCAGGCGAATCAGGAAGTCCCCCGCGCGGCCCCCGTAGTTCACAAGGTCTACCGAGACCGCCCCGCCGTCCTGCCAGTGCAGCACGCCGATAATCGCGTCCGCGCCCCAGATGCGAAGGTCGCGTCGCCGCCAGCCCAGAACGTCAATGACATCCAGCGCAAACTCGCCCGGGTCGGCCACAGGAGCGCGATAAACCAGGATTGCGCCGCGACCCAGCGCGTACACGTCCCGCTCTTCCTCACTGCGCAGCTTGCGCAACCCCGCCACCTTCCACCACTCCGGCTCGTTCTCGTTCGCCGGCGCGACCATAAGTTGACCACCCGCGCGCGTGTGTTGCAACGCAGCCTTGGCGGCGACGGGACGGCGGCCCAGCCCGACCCCTACCAGGACCCGGAAACGCTCCAGAGCGACGGGCGCGTCTGCCGAGATCACCGCCGGGCTCACGTTGTGGCGGAACATCAGGTTCAGAATCTCGCCGCACTCTTCCAGCTCTCCCGCCAGCACGGCCACGCGAGAAGCCACCGGCCTTTGAAACTGCGCGGAGAATTCCGTCAGGAAACGGCGCGTTCCGAGCATGGATTCCCAGGCTTCACGAGCCATGCCTTGCCCGCCGAGGAGCGCCTCGCGAAAATTGTCCGGCAAGGACACAATGACCGTGCCGCCCGCCACTGCAGCCTCGGCCATGGAAAGCTCCACGGTCCAGAAGGGCGCTCGTTGGTCTTTGGCGAGGCCGGCGGACTCGTCCGCCCGGTAGCCGAGGATGGCCTGGCGCTGCGGGAACCGCGCCCGCAGCCAGGCGATCAGGTGAAGGTTGGCGTTCACCCAGGTTCGTTCGGTCGCCGAGGCCTGCCCGGGCTGGGGACGCTGGCTGCCCGGCCAGAGGCCGGCGCGCAGAACGGCCCGAGCGGGCTCGACACGCCAGTGGGCACGGGAGGGATCGAGCAGCGCGAACATTTCCATGCCGGAATGATTGCGCGCAAAACCGCCTGCCCGATCTTCATCCCCGCTGATTTCGATCGCCACGCCGTCGAAACCCGCCGCGCGCACCTCGCCCAGGCGGTCGGCCTGGCTGAGCGGCATCTCCGCAATCACCCGAATGCCCGCCTTATGGCACGCCGCCAGAAAGGGTTCGCGATCGCGGGCAGCTTCCCAGGGCAGCCACACGTGGGTGGCGCTGATTTCTGCTAGCAGCGGAACGGCGCGAGCGTCCGCCTCGGGCCAGCGCATCATGAGTTCAGAGGGCACGGGATCAGTCTACCCGAAGGAGACCCTGCGGCGTCACGCCAAGCCCTTGGCGCGCTGCGGCGGATGCACGAGCTTTCGTACGATAATTGGTGTTGGGGAACGAATCCGTCGTGGCTAGCTCAGCGAGAACTCTGACCACCGGTAAAACCCACAAAACGGCTCAGCGGCCGGACCGGCCGCGCGGCGCGATCGCCGAATGGACGGTTACCATCATCCTGCTGCTGTTCGGTACCACCACGCTGGTGCAGGCCTTCGTCATCCCCACCGGCTCGATGGAGGACACGCTGCTCATTGGCGACCACTTGCTGGTGGACAAGCTCGCCTACGCTCCGCCCGGACCGATCAGCAAGCATCTGCTGCCTTACAGTGAAATTCGCCGCGGAGACATCATCGTTTTCCGGTATCCGATTGACGTGCGGCAAACCTTCGTCAAGCGCTGCGTCGGCATCCCGGGCGATCGCATCCGCATCGAGAACAAGCAGCTCATCGTGAACGGCAAGCGCGTCTACGAGCCCTACAAGGTCCACAAGACCAGTTACTTCGATTCCTACCGGGACAATTTCCCCAGCGAGCCCAACGTGCGCGTTTACGAGCCGGCGCTCGACATGCTGCGCAACCACGTGGTCAACGGCGAGGTGGTCGTCCCGCCCAACCATTACTTCGCTCTGGGCGACAACCGTGACTCCTCGCTGGACAGCCGCTACTGGGGCTTCGTGCCGCGGGAGAACATCATCGGCAAGCCGCTGATCATCTACTGGTCCTACGATGCGCCCACCGAGAACCTGGCGAATTCCTTCAGCATCGAGCACATCAGCGATCTGCTGGTGAACTTCTTCTCCAAGACGCGCTGGCGCCGCACGTTCATGCTGGTGCACGGTTACCCGCTGGAGTGAGCGCGAGGCTCACAGGCCCAGAGCGCGGCGGCCGGCTTCGATCACTTCCAGGATGCGCTCCACGTCGTGAACCGCACCGCCCCACGGCCCGCCGCTCACCTGTTGGAGTGCGGCCCACAGACGCGTGGCCGCGGGCAAATCCGGATCCGGCGCCAGATCGGGATGAGGCGTGCGCTCAGCCAGCAGACGCGCGCCCTCTTCCGGGCTGAACCTTCGCTCGCCCACGCCGACCAGATTCACGGATCCCTCCAGCCGCACGCGGTCAATCACGATCTCGATGAGATCGCCGTCGCGGAGCTTGCCGATGGGACCGCCGGCCAAAGCCTCGGGCGCCACGTGTCCGATGCAGGCCCCGGTGGAGACGCCACTGAAACGTGCGTCCGTGATCACAGCCACGTGCTTGCCAAAATCCAGGTGTCGCAATGCGCCGGTGACCTGAAAGATTTCTTCCATTCCGGCGCCCAGCGGGCCGCGGCCCATCACCACCATCACGTCGCCCGCGCGGATGCGATCCGGTCCCTGGCTTTTGATGGCGGCGATGGCCGCACGCTCCGTGGTGAAGACGCGAGCCGGGCCCAGGTGGCGATAGACGCCATCGGCGCCCACCACGCTGGGGTCAATCGCGGTCGCCTTCACGATGGCGCCTTCGGGAGCGAGGTTCCCTTCCAGGAACACCACGGTGGGCGTCAACCCACGCCGCGCGGCGGCCTCGGGATCCATGATCACTTCATCGGGATCTACGCCCTCGCGTCGTAGCAGATCCCGGAAACGCATGCGGCGCTCGGAACGCTCCCACCAGTCGAGAATGCGGTCCATTGGTTCGCCTGTGATCGTGAGGACTCTCGTGTCCAGCAGGCCGGCGCGCCGCAAATGCAACATCACCTCGGGAACGCCGCCAGCCAGAAAAACGCGCACCGTGGGATGATTTTTCGGCCCGTTAGGCAGCACGTCCACCAGGCGCGGCACGCGGCGGTTGGCGTCCATCCAGTCTTGCCGCGTGGGCCGCGGCAATCCGGCGGCATGCGCGATGGCGGGCAGGTGGAGCAGAAGGTTTGTCGAGCCGCCGAACGCAGCATGCACGGCAATGGCGTTGCGCACAGCCGCCTCGCTGAGCACGTCGCGCAAACGCAAGCCCCGTCGGATCATAGCCAGCACGGCCCGAGCCGAGCGGCGTGCCATGTCCCGCCACACCGGTTCGCCGGAAGGCGCCAGTGCTGCGTGCGGTACGGTCAGCCCGAGGGCTTCTGCGACAACCTGGGAAGTAGCCGCAGTGCCCAGAAACTGGCAGCCGCCGCCCGGCGACCCGCAGGCCCGGCACGCGTTCACCGCCGCCTCCTCGAGCGTGATCACGCCGTGCGCGTAACGCGCCCCGATGCTTTGAATCGTTCCCAGATCTTCGCCTTCTTCGGGCGGAAGCGTGACCCCGCCCGGAACGATGACGCCCGGCAGATCGCCGGCCGCCGCCAGCGCCATCATCATTGCGGGCAATCCCTTGTCGCACGTGGCGACTCCGATGACTCCCCGCCGTGTAGGCAGCGATCGGATCAGCCTGCCAAAGACCGTGGCCGCGTCGTTGCGGTACGCCAGGCTGTCGAACATGCCCGGAGTGCCCTGCGTGCGCCCGTCGCAGGGATCGCTGACGTAACCGGCGAACGGGATCGCTTCCAGCGCACGCACCTCCCGCGCCGCTTCTTCCACCAACAGATGCACTTCCCAGTGGCCGGTGTGGTAGCCGAGCGCAATGGGCGATCCGTCCGGGGCGCGCAGGCCACCATGCGTGCTCAGAATCAGAACCTCGGGCCGCCCCAGCTCCGCCGGATTCCAGCCCATCCCTGCATCTTGCGTCCAGCCGAAGAGGTGGCCCGAAGGCCACGTCCGCAAGGTCTCGTCGTCGAAGGGTAACCGCCCTTGGGGACCCGGCGCCTTCACGCGCACCCGATAGATGCTCTCATCGCCTGAATCGAAAATGCTGTGCCAGAAAAGTTCCGTCATCGAGACCTCGCCAGGTTGTCATCCTGCGCCAGGCTGCGAAGCGATTCGGCATAAGGAGGCCGCGCTACGCCGCGCTCGGTGATGATCGCAGTGACGTAGCGGTTCGGCGTCACGTCGAAAGCCGGATTCTCCACCCGCACGCCTTCCGGCGCCACGCGAACGCCGAAAACGTGAGTAACCTCCTCCGCCGGACGCTGCTCGATAGGGATCTGGTCGCCCGAGGCCAGCGACAAATCCAGCGTGGACACCGGAGCCGCCACGTAGAACGGCACGCGGTTCTCGTGAGCGAGCACAGCCAGCGAATACGTGCCGATCTTGTTGGCCACGTCGCCATTGGCGGCGATCCGGTCGGCGCCCACCACGACGCAGCCGATGCGCCCGGATTTCAGAAAGTGGCCGGCCATGTTGTCGGTGATCAGGGTGGTGGGAATGCGGTCGTGCAGCAGCTCCCACGCGGTCAGCCGCGCACCTTGCAGGAAGGGGCGCGTTTCGCAGGCATAAACCTCGATGCGCTTGCCCGCCGCGATCGCAGCCCGGATCACGCCGAGCGCGGTGCCGTAGCCCGCCGTCGCCAGCGCGCCCGCGTTGCAGTGCGTGAGGACGACCTTGCCGTCGGGAACCAGTGGCGCTCCGTGGCGACCAATGGCCTGGTTGACCGCGATGTCTTCTTCCCGGATGCGGCAGGCTTCTTCGACGAGGCGGCGACGAATCGCGGCCAGGGGTTGCCCGCGGACCTGCTCATAGGTACGCCGCATGCGTTCCAGGGCCCAGAACAAATTCACGGCCGTGGGGCGCGTGGCCGCGAGCGTCCGTACGACCTCTTCGAAGGCAGCGTCAGGATCGGCGGAGTCTGCCTCGAGCATGCCCAGCGCCACGCCCATCGCCGCTGCCACGCCGATGGCAGGCGCTCCGCGGATGACCATGCTGCGAATGGCGTCAGCCACCTCGCGGTAATTGCGGCAAGTGACGTAGACCTCTTCGCGCGGCAGCTTGCGCTGGTCAATCATCACGACGCCTTCCTCGCTCCAGCGAATCGTATCGAACATAAGCGCTCACTCAGGCGTTCTCATTCAGGGCAGGCGGCCTCCGGTTTGGGCGACCAAAGCCGCAAAGAAGACCAGATTGTAAGTGGCGTGCACCACAGCCGCGGCCGCCGTCGAACCGGTGCGCAGCCGGACGGCGCCGAAGGCCATGCCCGCGACGCTGATCAGCAGGACGTGGCGCCAGCTCCACGCGTACTCGGGACCGTGCAACACCGCGAACAACACGCCCGTGACGGCGACGGCGGGAACCGGCCTGATCCAGCGAGCCAGCCACGGCAACAGAAAGCCCCGAAAGGCCAGCTCCTCGCATACCGGGCCCAGCGTGACGGCGAAAAACCCGATCAGGGCGAGCGAAAAGGGATCCTTGAGCAGCTCCAGAAGCGGCATCGGAATTTGCGGCGGGCGCAACACCACGGCGCCGACGATCACGACGCCTGCGGTGACCGCTCCCGCCAGCACGCACTGGCCGTAGCCGCCCGGAGGCCGCACCCACGCCAGTGAGGCCCAGAACCGCCGCCGGTAGCGAAACCGGATGACCGCGTATAGCGCAGCGAACCAGATGCCCCAGAACAGGAACTGCATGGCCAGCACCTGGGCCGCGCGAAATGCTCGCCAGGCCGGCGCCACAGCCATCAAGCCCAGAACGATGAGGACGGCGGCCATCAGCGCGGGCAACGTCACGCTTGCCATGAAAGCAACGTCCAGCGCCCCCCAGAACGGGTAGTCCGGCTGCCGCCTGGTTGTGGGCCGCTCTGGAAAAGCAGCAGGAGAGACCGGCGAATCCGCGCTCATGACTCGCGTTCGATCAAAGCCGCCGCCAGCAGCGGCAGCATGAGCTCATGATGCCCGATCAAAGCGATGCCGCGCCCGCCCGCCCGCGCATGCGGCCGTTCCACGACGTTCACACGCGGACGATAGTGCTGGATGAAATCCAGATTGGCCGTCGTGAATTCCTCCAGGCGATGGCCCAGATTGCGCACCACGGAAACCGCCTTCAAGAATACTTCAGGAAGGATCACGGCGGACCCCACGTTGACATAGACGCCGCCGTGGTCCAGCCCGGCCACGAGCCGACAAAACAGGCGGAAATCGTAATGGCTGGCAGCGCCCAGCGCGGCCCCGTCAACGGCCGGGTGCGTGTGAGGCGTATCCGTGCCGACGGCGACATGAACCGTGACCGGCACGCGACGCTGCCAGGCTCCGGCCAGCAGGCTGTACTCGCGGAATCGCGGATCCGCCGCGGCTTGCAAGCGCCTGCCCAGCGCCTCTCCCATGCCGATGCCTTCGCTGGCCGCCTCACGGACGGCCTCGTTCATCTGGCGACCGGTTTCCTCCGCCGTGCCGAAGCTTCCGTCGGGCAGCGCCGCTTCCACATCCTCGCTGGTGGCGCCCGCCAGCGCAATCTCGAAATCGTGGATCGCCGCCGCGCCGTTCAACGCAAAGGCAGTGGCGTAACCGCGATCCATCAGGTCAATCAGCACGGGCGCCAGACCGCACTTGATCACGTGCCCGCCCAGGCCCCAGATCACCGCTTTGCCTAGCGCACGAGCCCGGGCGATGGCTTCGACCAGAGCGCGGAAGCCTTCGGCCGCCAGCACGTGCGGAAGCCGCTCAACCCACGCCGCCAGGCCCATTCCCCTGGCGTACGGGCGCGCGAAATGTTCCACGCGCACCTTGCCGCCCCGCGCCTGCAACGAGACCGTCTTCAGTCCGGACAAATCGAGGGGCTTTTGTTCGTAGCGGCTCATGAAACCGAACGCAGGCGGCCATTGCCCAGCACGCGCGCCAGGGCCTGGCCCGTATAGCTCTTGCGATGACGCGCGATCTGCTCGGGCGTGCCCGTGGCCACCACGTAGCCGCCCGCGTCGCCACCCTCGGGACCGAGGTCAATGATCCAGTCCGCCGACTTGATCACGTCAAGCTGGTGTTCGATGACCACCACCGTATTCCCCAAGTCTACCAGCCTTTGCAACACGTCCAGAAGCTTGCGGATGTCGTCGAAGTGAAGGCCGGTGGTCGGCTCGTCGAGGATGTAAAAAGTGCGGCCGGTCTGGCGTTTGCTCAGCTCGCGCGCCAGCTTGATGCGCTGCGCCTCACCGCCCGAAAGCGTGGTGGCGGGCTGGCCCAGGTGGATGTAGCCCAGGCCCACGTCCACCAAGGTCTGGAGTTTGGAAGCAATCTGCGGGATGTTGCCCAACACGCCCAGCGCTTCCTCCACGGTGGCCTCGAGCAGGTCGGCAATGGAGTAGCCCTTGTACTTGACCTGAAGCGTCTCCTGATTGTAGCGGCGTCCGCGGCAAACCTCGCAGGTCACATAGACGTCGGGGAGGAAGCTCATCTCGATCCTCTTGACGCCGTCGCCTTCACAGGCCTCGCAGCGCCCGCCTTTCACGTTGAAGCTGAAACGTCCCGGCTTGTAGCCGCGCTCGCGCGACTCGGGCAGCATGGCGTACAGCTCGCGGATGGGGGTGAACACGCCCGTGTAGGTGGCAGGATTCGAACGCGGCGTACGACCGATCGGGGACTGGTCAATCTGGATGACCTTGTCTATGTGCTCCAAACCCTCGATCGCATCGTGCTCGCCGGGCTCCTCGCGCGAGCCGTGCAAGTGTCGCATCAAAGCCCGGTACACGATGTCGTGGACCAGCGTGGACTTGCCGCTGCCGGAAACGCCGGTCACCACGATGAACGTGCCCAGCGGGAATTCCACGTCAATGTTCTTGAGGTTGTGCTGCCGCGCCCCGCGGACCACGAGCTTGCGGCCATTGCCCTGACGCCGCTTCTGGGGCACGGGGATCCGCTGCAAGCCGGCCAGGTATTGGCCGGTGAGCGAAGCCGGATTGCGAGCGATCTCCTGCGGCCGACCGCAGGCCACGACGTGGCCGCCCAGTCGCCCCGCTCCCGGTCCCAGATCCACCACGTAGTCGGCACGCTCGATCGTTTCCTGATCGTGCTCGACCACGATCACCGTGTTGCCCATGTCGCGCAGCCGCACCAGCGTGTCGAGCAGGCGCTCATTGTCGCGCGGGTGCAGGCCGATGGAAGGCTCGTCCAGCACATAGAGCACGCCACGAAGCTGCGAGCCGATCTGCGTGGCCAGCCGGATCCGTTGCGCTTCGCCACCAGCCAGCGTGGCCGCCGAGCGATCCAAACTCAAATACCCGAGGCCCACCGCCTCCAGGAACTCCAGCCGTCGCGTAATCTCTTCCAGAATGCGCCCGGCGATCTCCATCTCGCGGGGGCTGAACTTCCAACTCTTGATGAGCGGCAAAGCGCGGGAGACCGGCAGCGCGGTGAAGTCGGCGATGGACAGGCCCTGCACACGCACCGCCAGGCTCGCCGGCTTCAGCCGTTTCCCCTTGCACGCCGGACAGGTCACCGGCGACATGTAATCCATCAGCCATTCGCGATAGCTTTCCCCGGCCTGCTCGTAAACCTCGTCGAGAATCTTGAGCAAGCCGGGGAATCCGTTGCCTCCCTCAATCAGCAGCTTCTGCGTTTTGGCGGGCAGCTCTTCGAAGGGAACGCTCAAGTCCAGGCGCAGCCGGCGCGCCGCCTCCTTGAGGCGATGAAGCAGGTAAGCGGAACCGCCGCCCGGTCCCAGGCCGCCTTCCAGCAACGGCTTCCCGGGATCGGCAATGACCTTGGCCGGATCGAAGCTCCAGGTGCTGCCCAGCCCGGAGCAGGTCTCGCAGGCTCCGTACGGACTGTTGAAGGAAAACGAGCGCGGCTCGAGTTCGGGAACGCTAGCCCCACAGTCCGGGCAAGCCAGCTTCTGCGAATACAAACGCTCCTCACCCTCCACGGGCGCCACCACGAGCAGGCCGTTGGCCAGCCTGGCCGCAGTCTCGATGGAAGCTTCCAGCCGCCGCTCGATTCCCGGCTTGACCAGCAGTCGGTCCACAACCACTTCGATCGTGTGGTTGCGACGGCGGTCCAGCGTGATCGGCTCGTCCAGCGAGCGCAGCACTCCGTCAATGCGCGCGCGCACGAAGCCCTGCTGCGCGAAGCGCTCCAGCTCCTTGCGGTATTCGCCTTTGCGCCCGCGCACCACGGGCGCCAGGATCATCACCCGCTGGTCGCGCAACGTGGTCATGATCTGCCGCAGAATCTGCTCGGTGCTTTGCCGGGTAATCGGCTTGTCGCAGTTGGGACAGTACGGCACGCCGATGGAAGAGTAGAGCAGGCGCAGGTAGTCGTAGATCTCGGTGATCGTGCCGACCGTGGATCGAGGGCTGCGAGTGGTGGTTTTCTGCTCGATCGAGATGGCGGGACTCAGACCGTCAATGGAATCCACATCGGGGCGCTCCATCTGATCAAGGAACTGGCGGGCGTAAGGCGATAGAGTCTCCACGTAGCGGCGCTGGCCCTCGGCATAAATCGTGTCGAAGGCCAGCGACGACTTGCCCGAGCCGCTCAGCCCCGTGATGACGGTAAGCGTGTTACGGGGGATTTCGACGTCAATGTTTTTGAGGTTGTGCTGTCGCGCCCCGCGGACGCTGATACGGTCGAGCATGGCACGCCCCGGCAATGAACGCCCAGTATGATATTTTCGCGCCGGGGCGAGAGCGCGGGCAACGACGCGCTCACGAGCACGGGCGCACGCCGAGCTTCTTGAGTACGGCCACCATCGGGCACCAGTTTGTGAAGGCCGATTGCAGCAGGTTCAATCCCACGAAGGCGGTGAACCAGTGGAACCGCGGATCCACCAGCCAGCCCAACCCCAGACTCAGCAGAACGAAGAACCCTGCGATCAGTCTCAGGTAACGCTCCAGCGTCATCGGCGAAACACCTCCTCGCTCATGGATGCAATCGGGCGCGCGCGGTTACAGCATTGCCGCTAGTGCGTGCCACTCGAGACCGCCTCCGCCCGCACCCCTTCGGCGAGGCGGTGCCGGTTGGCCATGAAGTAAACGATGGGCACCGTCATACGGGAAAGCAGCAGCGAAGCAACTTCGCCGGCCATCAGGGAGATGGCCAGGCCCTGGAAAATGGGATCGAACAGGATCACGGCCGCGCCTACGACTACGGCGGCCGCGGTCAGCAGCATGGGCCGGAACCGCACCGCACCTGCATCCACCACGGCGTCCTTAAGCGGCATACCCTGCTTGAGCCGCAGCTCGATGAAGTCCACCAGAATGATCGAATTGCGCACCACGATCCCAGCGCCCGCAATGAAGCCGATCATGGAAGTGGCCGTGAAGAACGCGTTGAGCAAGCCGTGGGCAGGGAGGATGCCCACCAGCGAGAAGGGAATCGCGGCCATGATCACCAGCGGCGTCAGGAAGGACTGGAACCAGCCGACCACGAGCACGTAAATCAGGATCAACACAGCCCCGAAAGCCAGCCCCAGATCGCGAAAGACTTCATAGGTGATGTGCCACTCCCCGTCCCACTTCATGGCGTAGCGCGATTCGTCCGAGGGCAGCCGCGCCGTGTACTGCTCGATCGTGTAACCTTCCGGCAGGCGGATCCGGGAAATTTCGCGACCGAGTTTGAGAATGGCATAGACCGGGCTTTCAATGGCGCCCGCCACATCCGCCGTCACGTAGGTCACGGGCATGAGGTTCTTGTGGTAGATGCTCTTCTCCTGCACCGTCTGCTCGACGCGCACCAGCTCGGAGAGCGGCACCAGGCTGCCGTCGCGGGCCTTCAGGCGCAGTGTCTTCAGGCGCTCCACGTCCGAGCGTGCGGCGCGCTCCAGCCGGAGCACGATGGGCAGGTCTTCCTTCTCCGAATCCACGTGAAGCAGGCCAGCCGGTTCGCCGGCCGAAGCGATGCGCAGCGTGCGCGCTACCTCATCCTGGCTGATGCCGTGCAAAGCGGCCTTCTCGCGGTCCACCAGGAAGCGGATCTTGGGCTGGTCGTCCTCCACGTACCAGTCCACGTCCACCACCCCCTCGGTCTTTTCGAACAGCTCGCGAATCTGTCGCGCGATGGCGAGGCGGCCTTCCAGCGAGGGGCCATAAACCTCGGCCACCAGAGTCTGCAAGACGGGCGGGCCCGGCGGCACCTCGGCCACCTTGATGCGCGCCCCGTAGCGTTGCGCGATGGGCGTCAGCAGGTCGCGCACGCGCTTGGCAATGTCGTGGCTTTGCAAATCCCGTTCGTGCTTGTTGAGCAGGTTGACCTGGATGTCGGCCACGTTCGAGCCGCGGCGCAGAAAGTAGTGACGGACCAGACCGTTGAAGTTGTAAGGAGCGGCCGTGCCCGTATAGGTCTGGACGTTCACCACTTCCGGCTGCTCGAGCAAGGGCAGCGCCAGCGCACGCGTCACCCGCTCCGTCTCTTCCAGCGTCGTTCCTTCCGGCATGTCAATGATGACCTGGAACTCGCTCTTGTTGTCGAACGGGAGCATTTTCACCTTGACGAAGCCGGTAAACAGGAGCGCTACGGATCCCAGCAAGAGCACCACGACTCCCGTCAGGAAGGCCCAGCGCAGCGGCGTGCGCTCCAGCAGCGGCCTCATCACGTGACGGTAAAGCCGCGTGAATACATCCTCGCGCTCGCCTTCGTGATGGCCTCGCCCGAATTTGAGGATCCGGACGGCGGCCCAGGGCGTGACGAGGAACGCCACGATGAGTGAGAAGATCATCGCCGCCGAAGCGCCGACCGGGATCGGGCGCATGTACGGACCCATCAGGCCGCCCACGAACGCCATGGGCAGGATCGCTGCGATCACGGTCAGCGTGGCCAGGATCGTGGGATTGCCGACCTCGTCGACCGCTTCCACGGCCACGGCCATCAGAGGCCGGTTGCGGTTGATGGGCAGCCGCGCATGGCGCGCGATGTTTTCCACCACCACGATGGCGTCGTCCACCAGGATGCCGATGGAAAAGATGAGGGCGAAGAGGGTGATCCGGTTCAGCGTGTAACCGTAAAGGTAAAAGACGGCCAGCGTCAGCGCCAGCGTCACCGGGATGGCGATGAAAACGATGAGGGATTCGCGGCGGCCGAGTGTGACGCCGATGAGCAGGCTCACCGAGATCACCGCGATCATCATGTGCAGCAGCAGCTCGTTGGACTTCTCGGCCGCCGTTTCCCCGTAGTGGCGGGTGATGGTCAACTCGACCTCGGGCGGAATCACGCTGCCGCGCAACTTCTCCACGCGAGCGAGCACGTTGTGCGCCACCGTGATGGCGTTGGTGGCCTTGCGCTTGGAGACGGCCAGAGTCACGGCGGGATGGAAGGCGCCGTCGCGCCCGGCGTAGTGGACGTACTGCGCAGGCTCTTCCCCTCCGTCCTCCACCCGGGCCACGTCGCGCAGATAGACGGGCTTGTTCTGGAAGACGCCGACCACGACGCTGGCCACGTCACTGGCATTCCGCAGGAAATCGCCCGTTTCGAGCACGAATTCACGGTTGGCGGCGGCGAAGCTGCCCGCGGGCAGGCGGCGGTTGGCGGCTGCGAGCGCCTGGTGGATTTCCAGCGGCGTCAGGGCGTAAGCAGCCAGGCGGGCTTCATCCAGGGTGACGCGGATTTCACGCCGCTGCCCGCCGATGATTTCCACCGCGGAAACGTCGGGCACCTGCTTGATGACGTCGTGCACCTGCGCAGCGATGCGCCGCAGCTCGAACGGACCGTAGCGGCGGCTCCAAAGCGTCAGGGCCAGAATCGGCACGTCGTCAATGGAGCGTGGCTTGATCAGGGGCGGGGTGGCTCCGGGCGGGATCAGATCGAAGTTAGCGAACATCTTCTGGTTGAGCTTGACGATCGAGTCCTCTTCGTCCTCCCCCACATAGAAGCGCACCACGGCCATGGCGCCGCCGGGACTGGACGTCGAATAGATGTACTCGACGCCCGGGATCTCCCAGAGCAGCTTCTCCATGGGCTTGGTGACGCGCTCCTCGACCTCCCTCGCGGAAGCGCCCGGCATGCCCACGAAGATGTCAATCATGGGGACCTTGATTTGCGGCTCCTCCTCGCGCGGAAGCATCAGCACCGCGAAGGTCCCCAGGGCGAGCGAAGCCAGGATGACCAGGGGCGTCAGCTTGGAGTCAATGAAGGCGCGGGCAAAGCGCCCCGCCGGGCCGAGCTGATCCGGCATCCTCACGGCCTCACCTCCACGCGCGCACCGTCGCGCAGGCCTGGGGGAACGGGCGCCACCACGCTCTCCCCGCCGTTCAGACCGGAAAGGATCTCGACCTGACCGTCGCGACGCGCCCCGAGCGTCACCAGGCGCATCCGCGCCGCGCCCTGCTCGACGACGAAGACCGAGGCGAGCTGGCCGCGCTCGACCACCGCATTCAGCGGCACCGCCAGAACCCTCCGCACGCCCGTATCGAACACAGCCCGGCCGAACAAGCCTGAGCGCAGGCCGGGCGCAGCGGGCAGGTCAATTTTCACCGTGAAGGACCTCGCCGATGCATCCACGGCGGGAATGATTTCGACCACCCGGCCGGTCAGCTCTCGCCCCAGAGCGTCCACGCGCACGCGCACGTTCTGTCCGGCGCGCACGGCGCCGATGCGCGATTCCTCGACGGCCGCCTCGAGTCGGTAACCGCCCTCCTGTTCGAGCACAAATAGCGGCGTTCCAGGCGCTGCCAGATTGCCTGGCTCGACCTTTTTCTCCGTGACCAGACCGTCAAACGGGGCGGTAATGCGGGCATAGCTGCGCATGACCGCAGCCGCCTGCACGGCCTGCTCGGCCTGCTGGATTTTGGCTGAGAGTTGCCGCCGACGCGCCTGCGCCATCTCGTACTGTGCCTCCGCCATGCGCAATTTGGCGACCGCTTCGTCGTACTCCTGGTTGGAGATCGAGCGCTTCTGGAACAGATCCTGCATGCGCCGGAAGGTCACCTGCGCCAGCTCCAGACCCGCCTTGGCCGCAGCCACGGCATTATCGGCTTCGGGAACGGCGCTGCGCGCTTCCTCCAGCGCGGCCTGCGCCTGTCGCCAGTTGGCCTCCAGATCGCGGGCGTCGAGTTCAGCCAGGAGCTGCCCCTGCCGCACGCGATCGCCAGGACGGACCATGACTTCGCGGACGTAGCCCATGACCTTGGAAGAGATCACCGCCGTGGTTCGTGCGCGCACGGTGCCGGTGACCTCGAAGGTGGCGGGCCACTCCGTCGCATTCACCTGGTACACATGGACCGCAACCGGGGCGGTCTGCGAATCCGCGTGTGCATGCTTCTCGCGGCTTGCGCCGCAACCGGCCACCACAGCCAGTGCGACAACAGCGGGCAAAACGGAAACTCTCATGGACGACTCCTGCTCAATCCAGCACGGGGGAATCGGCGGCCAGCACGCCCGCAGCCAGCGCCAGCTCGGCGGCGGCCACGCGCTGGTCGTAAAGGGCGGCCAGATAGCGGTTACGCGCTTCCAGAACGGCGATTTCGGTGCGCAGCAGATCGGTCACTGTGGCCAGCCCGTTCTCATACCGGTTTTTGGTGATGCGCAGGCTTTCCTCCGCCTGTTCGATGGCTGCGCGGGCGACCTCGATGCGCTGCTGGGCCGCAGTCCAATCCGCCCAGGCCTTGCGGACGTGCAAACGCACCTGGGATTCGGCCTCGCGGCGCTGGGCCTGGGCGCGCTCGGCCAGAAAACCGGCCTCCCGAATCCTCTCCCGGTCCGCGAAGCCGTTGAACAGATTCCAGCGCAGGGAGACCGCAGCCAGCCAGTTAGCCGCGCCGCGGGTGACGAAACGCTGGCGATCGGTCTCGAAGGCGGCACGGAATGCCAGCTGCGGCAGCAGGGACGCGCGGGCCAGAGCGGTTTGCTGGGAAGCGAGACGCACGGCCAGCTCCGCCTGTCGCGTTTCCGGCCGCTGCTCGACGGCCATTTTTTCGTAGTTGGCCAGATCAGCCTCGGACAGGCGAACGGGCGCCAGCGCCGTCACCAGGTCGTGGGCGGCATCCAGGGGCAGGCCGAGAGCGTCGTTCAGAGCGGCGTGCGCTACCTCCAGATCGGCTTGTCGCCGGATGCGCTGCTCGCGCATGGCGGCCAGGTGAACCTGGAGCGAGAGCACGTCGGCGTCGGTGATGAGCCCGGCCGAGCGAAGAGCGCGAGCGCGTTCCAGATCGGCCTCCGCCGACCGGACGGCCTGTTCCGCGGTCTTCAGCGATTCGGCCGCCAGCACGGCCCCAAAGTACCTTCGCACCACCTGAGCAATGAGGCCTTGCCGCGTGCGCCGTTCCTCTTCGCCCGCGATGCTGCGACCCAGCTCGGCGGACCGCACCGCCAGCCGCGTCTGGCCGGCGTCGTAAAGGACCTGCTCGACGGCAAGCTGGGACTGGAAATTATTGAGAAAATCAGGCCGGTTCAGCGTGGGGATGGCGAAGTTACGCTCAGTGAAGCGCGCCTGGGTAAGCAGCGAGCTGAAAACGTACACCGGGTTGTTGGTGCGCTGGTAGGATTCCGAGTAATTCAACCGGGGCAGATAACCGCTGCGGGCCGCCTGAATCCGGGTGGCCGCGGCCGAGACGGCGCTTTGTGCGGCCTGAATTTGCGGATGCTTTTGCAGGGCGATTTCCACGGCCTGTTTCAGACTCAGCGGCTGCTGCGCCCAGACGAAGAACGACCCGAGGATTAGCGTTGCGGCAACTCGCATGCTCTCTCCGCCGATGGGTTCACATCCCTAAAGATGCAGGCGCCGGGCGCGGGTGACGGCGCGGGCGCCCGGTCCGTTACAATGGCAGCGAGAAGCAAGCTTGCCGGCAACCGACGCGCAACAGCAGGAAATCGAGCTGGCCCGGCGGCTCGTGGCGGGCGAGCCCGGGGCCTTCGAGCGCTTTGTCGAGCTGTTCCGCAACAAGCTCTTCCAGTACAGCCTCCTGGTTTGTGGTCATCACGAGGACGCCGAGGAGGTCGCGCAGGACGCGCTCTTCAAGGTGTTCGAGAAGCTGGATCAACTGCGCGAGCCCGAGCGCATCCGTCCCTGGGTGTTCCGCATTGCCCGCAACGCCTGCCTGATGAAGCGCCGCAAGAGCGTCTTCGCCCCGGAGCGCGAGCTGTCCCTGGAAGAATTGATGCCGCAGGCGGGCGAGGACGGCGGCCAGTGGAAACTCGAGATCGCCGACTGGTCCTCGTTGCCCGAGGATCAGGCGTTGAGAGCCGAATTGCAGCGCGTGGTGCGGGAGGCCATCCAGGCCTTGCCTGAGATCTACAAGACAGTCTTGTTGCTGCGCGATATCGAAGGCCTCTCGACCGCCGAGACGGCCGAGGTGCTGGGCGTCAGCGAAGAGGTGGTCAAGACGCGGCTGCACCGGGCGCGGCTCGCGGTCCGGCAGAAACTGGATTCTTACCTGCGTTCCTCGCGCGGGAATTCTTCCCGGGGAAAGGCGAACTAAGATGCCAGCAGGCCCGCATCGTCCGAGCGAAGAATGCCGGCGGATTTTCGCCTTGCTGTCCGAGTATCTGGACGCCGAGCTGCCGCTGGAAACCTGCGATGAAATTGAAGCCCATTTGAGCGACTGCCCTCCTTGCGTGGAGTTTCTGGAGAGCTTGCGCAGGACGGTGGAGCTGTGTCGCTCGTTCGAACCGGGTGAGATGCCCGGGCCGTTGAGCGAGGAGGTCCGCGCCGAGCTGCGGCAGCTTTACGAAAAGGCCCTGCGGGGAAGGCCATCGGCAGGCGCGCCGTAAGCAGCGGGCCTCCGGGAGCGGGGGCCGGCTTGTTATGATGTTTAAGGCTAAGCAGGGCGCGCCGTCGCCCGCAATGATCATGAACCACCAGCGCAGACATCGAGGAGAAAATACGCATGCCAGTTAAAGTCGGAATCAACGGTTTTGGCCGGATCGGGCGCAACGTCTTGCGCGCCGGTCTGAATGACCCCGATATCGAGTGGGTCGCTGCAAACGACCTCACAGACACCAAAACTCTGGCCCACCTGCTGAAATACGATTCGGTGCTCGGCCCGCTGAAGGCCGAGGTGAAAGCCGAAGGCGATTACATTGTCGTAGACGGCAAGCGGATCCGCGTCTTCGCCATCAAGGATCCTGGCGAGCTGCCTTGGGACTCGCTGGGCGTGGAGATCGTTATCGAATCCACGGGCAAGTTCACGGACGCGACGCAGGCCAGCAAACACCTGCGCGGGACGGTCAAGAAGGTCATCATTTCGGCGCCGGCCAAGAACGAGGACGTTACCATCGTGCTCGGCGTCAACGAGCACATGTACGATCCCGCCAGGCATCGCATCATTTCCAACGCCTCCTGCACGACGAACTGCCTGGCGCCGGTCGTCAAGGTGGTCCATGAGAACTTCCGCATCCTGAAGGGCTCGATGACCACGATCCACAGCTACACGAACGATCAGAACGTGCTGGACTTCCCGCACAAGGATCTGCGCCGGGCCCGCGCCGCGGCCATCAACATGATCCCGACGACGACGGGCGCCGCCAAGGCCATCGGCCTGGTGATTCCCGAACTGAAGGGCAAGCTGGACGGGCTGGCGATCCGCGTGCCCACGCCCAACGTCTCCATCGTGGACCTGGTGGCCCTGGTCGAAAAGAACACCACTGCGGAAGAGGTCAACGCCGCGCTGAAGGCCGCCGCGCAGGGTCCGCTCAAGGGTATCCTTGATTACACGGAAGACCCGGTGGTCTCCACCGACCTGATGCATCACCCGGCCAGCTCCATCGTGGACGCTGCTCTCACAAAGGTGCTGGATGGTAACCTGGTGAAGGTGATGGCCTGGTACGACAACGAGTGGGGTTACTCGTTGCGTATCGTGGATCTGATCAAGTTCCTGGTGCAGAAAGGCCTGTAAACCTCCCCTCCCTACCCCTGCCAGGCGCGCCCGGCCCCCGCTTGCCGGGCGCGCACCCCTTTTTTTCGCTGCGCCCGCGGAACTTCATCCCGCTTGTCTCCGTATGAGCTTGCGAGGAGTCCCTGCGCGATGTACTGCACCCAGTGCGGCTTCCAGCTCGAAGAAAGCGACCTCTATTGCGCGCGCTGCGGCCAGCCGACGCGACCGGATCTGGCGCGCCCCGCCCGGCCTCGCAAGCTCGTGCGGGTAATTCGGGGCAAGAAAATCGCCGGCGTCTGCGCGGGCTTCGCTCGTTACCTCGACATGGACGTCACGCTCATGCGCATCCTGTGGCTGGCGCTGCTGTTCGTCTCCGGAGGGATCGCCGGTCTGGTTTATCTGGGCGCGTGGCTCATCATGCCGCGCGAAGATGAAGTCGGTGAGTAGGGGCAGGCTGCGGCCAGCCCGGCGCTTCGTGTAAACTAACCCGCCGGAGGAAACGCCGATGAGCCAGCCTTGCCTTTGGTCCCGCCGAGAGTGGATTGCCTCTGCTGCGGCCTCGGTCCTCTATCCGGTGCTGCGCGCCGCTTCGCGACCACCCAACGTGCTCTTCATCGCTTCCGATGATCTGAACACGTGCCTGAGTTGCTATGGTCATCCGCTCGTGCGCACGCCCAACCTGGACCGCATCGCTTCGCGCGGCGTCCGTTTCGCCAGGGCCTATTGCCAGTATCCGCTTTGCAACCCGTCGCGGGCCTCGCTGATGACCGGGCTGGCGCCAGACACCACCACCGTCTACGACAACAGCCGCCATTTCCGCGAGGCCATCCCCGACGTCGTCACCTTGGGCCAGCTTTTCCAGAAGAACGGCTACTTCAGCGCCCGCGTGGGCAAGATTTTCCACTACGGCGTGCCCAGGCAGATCGGCACTGACGGACTGGACGACAAGCCGACCTGGAACCGGGTGGTGAACCCCTGCGGCGTGGATCATACCAAGGAAGAGGCATTGCTCACCAATTACACGCCGCAGCGCGGGCTGGGGTCCGCCATCTGCTTCTATGCGTCGCCGGCGCGCGACGAGGAGCACACCGACGGCATGGTGGCGCTGGAAACGATCCGCCTGATGGAAGAGCACCGCAACGATCCGTGGTTTCTGGCCGCGGGCTTTTACCGGCCCCACGTGCCCTGGATCGCACCCGTCAAGTACTTCGACCAGTTCCCCCTGGAGCGCATTCAATTGATCCCCTTCAGCGAGGACGAGATGCGGATCGCGCCGGAACTGGCTTACTTCACGCGCCCGGCGCACTGGGGGATGAACGAGCAGCAGCGGCGCGAGGCCATGCGCGCCTATTACGCCTCGATCGCCTTCATGGACGCGCAGGTCGGCAAGCTGCTCGAGGCGCTGGAACGTCTGAAGCAGCTCGACAACACGCTCATCGTTTTCTGGAGCGATCACGGCTACCAGCTTGGTGAGCACGGGCAATGGATGAAGCAGACGCTGTTTGAAGCCTCGGCTCGCGTGCCGCTGATGATCTGCGGACCGGGCGTGACAGCGCGCGGCCGCGTCTGCCCGCGCACCGTGGAGCTGCTCGACCTCTACCCGACGCTGGCCGAGCTGTGCAGCCTGCGTGAGACTCCGGCGCGACTGCACGGTCGCAGTCTGGTCCCCCTGTTACGCAACCCGACCGCGAGCTGGACCAAGCCGGCGATCACGCAAGTGCAACGTGGTTCCGGCCAGAAGGCCGTCATGGGTTACACCATCCGCAACGAACGTTACCGATACACGTTCTGGGACGAGGGACGGCGCGGCGAAGAGCTTTACGACTACCAGAAAGACCCGCGCGAGCTGACAAACCTCGCCTCGGCCGGCGCGGCCGCCCGCCTGAAGGAGGACCTCCGCAGACAACTCACTTCGCTGTTGCAGGCGCGGGGAAAGAAAGCGGGAGGCTAGAAGCGGCGGTCAGCGGTGCAGCTAGACTGGAACATGTATGGCCGCACCGCGTGCAATCTTGTTGCTTGCGGCCGCCACGGCGGCCGCGCAAACCTTCGACATTTCCGGCGAACGGATTCGGGCGCATGTCCGGTTCCTTTCCCATGACCTGATGGAAGGCCGCGGCATCGGGACGCGAGGCGAGATCGTCGCCACCGAGTACCTCGCCACGCAGTTCGCCCTGGCCGGCGCCAAGCCCGCGGGCGATCAGGGTTCGTGGTTCCAGGCGGTCCCCTTGATCGGCGTGCAGACTTTGCCCCAGGCGCAACTGTCCGTACAGGGCCGCGGTCGGACGCTGCATCTGAAGTGGCTCGAGGAATTCGTGGGCAGCAGCCTGCGCCAGCAACCGCTCGAGCAGTTCGAGGCCGAGGCGGTCTTTGTTGGCCACGGCATCGTGGCTCCCGAATATGGATGGGACGACTTCAAAGGCGCCGACGTCCGCGGCAAGATCCTGGTGCTGTTCACCAATGAGCCGCCTTCCGATGACCCGAAATTCTTCGGCGGCCGCGCGCTGACGTACTACGGGCGGTGGACGTACAAGTTCGAGCAGGCGCTTCGGATGGGAGCTCTCGGCGCCATCATCATCCACACGGACGCCACGGCTGGCTATCCGTGGAGCGTCGTCCGGGGATCGTGGGGCCGCGAACAGCCCTTCGTGGAGCTTCGGCCCGGAGAGAGCGCTCTGGCGTTAGCCGGCTGGGTCAGCCAGGCCGCCGGCGAGAAGATTCTCGGTATGGCCGGAAGGAACGTGGCCGACTTGCTGAAGGCGGCGCAGTCGCGAGAGTTCCGGCCGATTCCGCTCGGGCTGCGCGTGCGGGGGCGGCTGCCGGCCAAGATCCGCCGTATCCAGACGCGCAACGTGGTGGCGATGGTGGAAGGCAGCGACCCTGAACTCCGGTCCGAAGCAGTGCTCTTCACGGCGCACTGGGACCACCTGGGGATCGGCGAACCCGTAAACGGGGACGCAATCTACAACGGGGCGGTAGACAACGCCACCGGCTGCGGCATCCTCCTGGAGATGGCGCGGGCGTGGGCGTCCCTGGAGCAAAAACCACGCCGCTCGGCGTTGTTCGTCGCGGTGACGGCTGAGGAGGGGGGACTGCGCGGATCCGAGTATTATGCGACGCACCCGATCGTTCCGCCAGGCAGAACGGCGGCAGCACTGAACTTCGATGCCTTCCACCCTCTGGGCCTGATCCGCAGCGTGGTCGTGGCGGGGGCCGAGCGCACCACACTGTACCCGGTGGTTCAAGAGATTGCCGCGCGGCTCGGCCTCGAGATCAAGCCCGATCCCCGGCCTGAGCAGGGCAGCTACTATCGCTCGGACCATTTCCCGCTGGCCAAAGCCGGCATCCCGGCCTTCTCCATCCACCAGGGCGGCGATTTCGTCGGCAAGCCTGCGGGGTTCGCCGAGCAACTGTTTCGCGAATTCAACAGCAAGCACTATCACCAGCCCTCCGACGAATTCCACGAGGACTGGGACTTCGCGGGACTCGAGCAAATCGCGCGCTTCGGTTTCCTGCTGGGCTTCGAGATCGCGAACCTGGACAAGCTCCCTCACTGGAAGCCGGGCGAGGAGTTTTTCGCCGTGCGGGAGAAAAGTCTGCGCCAACGCTGAGTCTCAGCCCAGGCGGAGCACTTCCTGTTCGGGCTCAGCCACGACGCCGCGGTAAGCCATGCGCAGGAACGGCGGCGCCAGCAGGGTCGTGCAAACCGCCATGAAAACGGCCACGGCGTAGACGTGCGGCGCGATCACGCCCATGGATAGTCCGATCTGCGCAACCACCATCCCGACCTCACCGCGGGGCATCATGCCCAGGCCGACCCGCAACATATTGCGCCAGCCCAGGCTCCAAGCGCCCAGTCCGCACCCGATGAGCTTGGCGACGATCGCCGCAGCCAGGATCACCAAGGCCAGCGCTAGCACCGACGATTCGGTGAAGCTTCTCACGTCGAGGTGCATGCCGATGCCCGCCAGGAAGAACGGCACCAGCAGCTCGGTGACGCCCTGCGCCAGGTGCTCCACGCGCGGGTCCACAGTTTCCGAGAGCGCCATGCCGGCCAGAAACGCGCCGACGATGGCGGCCACGCCCACGTGCTCGGCCAGAAAAGACAGAGCGAACAGCACAACCATGGCCAACGCGAAGTAGGCTTCGCTGACGCGCAGTCGCGCATGGGCGCGCGAGACGACGTGCCCCACGGTGCGACCGCCCCACTTGGCCACCACGAATACGAAGCCCAAGGCCACGGCCGCGGTGAACGCCAGCTCGGCCACGTTCAGCTTGCCGCGGGCCACGCTGGAGACCATCGCCAGCACCAGCAGGCCAAGCACGTCGTCAATCACGGCCGCGGCCAGGATCATGCGACTGGCGATGTGATTCAGCAGGCCTTTGCTGGTCAGGACCTGGGCGGTGATTCCGACACTGGTGGCCACCATGGCCGCACCCATGAAGATTGCCTCGGCCTGCGGCTCGCCCCAGGCCAGCAGGATGCCCCAACCCAGAAAGAACGGCACGATGACGCCCAGAACAGCGACCAGCATCGCCGTCCCACCGATCCGCAGCAGTTCGGAAGCTTTGACCTCCAGACCCACGCGGAAAAGCAGGAACATCACGCCGAGGTCCGCCAGTGCGCGCAAGAAATCGTTAGGCGCCATCCAGCCAAGCACGCTGGGTCCGATAAGAACGCCGGCCAGGATCTCGCCCACGATGCCCGGCTGGTTGAGCCGCTCGAAGAGCTCGGCCAGCAGCTTTGCGGTGCCGAAGACCATGAGCATGGCCAGCGGGATGCTTGGTGCTCCCGGCGCAGCCGCCAGCCAGAGCGCGAGTGCCGGAATCAAGAATAGAGCTGCCGTCACGTTCACCTCACTGCGAGTACGCTGGTGCTGTTGCCTTGCATCGTGATAGCTATTCCTTCACGGAGGGCGGGCAGGTCGCTTGGCTGGAATCGTGCCGCCGCATCAGTCGCCCGCGCCCGCCTCACTCGTCACCTGGTCGAGTAAATCGAAAAACTCTGGCAGGGAGACGCCCGCCGCCTCCGCCCCATGAATGCGCGTCTCGCCATCGGCGGCCAGGGCCGCGACGGCGCAGGCCATGGCGATGCGGTGATCGCCGAAGGAGTCCAGCTCGGCTGCGCGAAAGCGCTGGTTGCCGGGCACGCGGAACCCATCGGGCGCCTCCGCAATTTCGATCCCCATGCGGCGCAGGTTCTCCGCCATCGTGGCGATGCGGTCGCTCTCTTTCACGCGCAGTTCCGCCGCGTCGCGCACCACCAGGCCCTCGCGACTTGCAGCGCCCAGCACAGCCAGTACAGGAATCTCGTCAATCAACGCAGCCGTGAGCGCTCCTTCGATGACGCCTCCGGAAAGCTGCGAGTGCCGCACAAGCACGTCACCCACGGGTTCGCCGGCTGCTTGCTCGAGGCGCAGGATGCGAATGGCGGCCCCCTGGGAAACCAGGAAGTCGAGCAAGGCGGCGCGTGTGGGGTTCAAGCCCACGTCTTCGATCACCAGTTCGGAGCCCGGCACGAGCAAAGCCGCGGCCAGGAAGAATGCGGCCGAAGACAGATCGCCGGGAGCCCGGAGGTCGCGTCCCGCCAGGCGGGCGCGGCCGCGTACAGAAATGCGGCGTCCTTCCACACGCACCTCCGCGCCGAATTCCCGCAGCGCAATCTCGGTGTGATCGCGCGTGCGCACGGGCTCGATGACAGTGGTGACGCCTTCGGCGTACAGGCCGGCGAACAACACGCACGTTTTCACCTGCGCGCTGGCGACGGGCAGCTCATATTCAATGGGCCTCAGATTACCGCCGACGATCTCGAGCGGAGGATAGCGGCCATCGCGGGCGCGCACCGTGGCGCCCATTTGCTCCAGCGGACGGATGACGCGGTCCATCGGGCGGCGCGAAAGGGATTCGTCGCCCGCGATCACGGTGCGGAAAGGCTGCCCGGCGAGGATGCCGGCCAGCATGCGAATCGTGGATCCTGAGTTGCCCGCGTCGAGAATCCGTGTAGGCTCGCGCAAGCCGTGCAGTCCCCTGCCTTCGATGATGACTTCGCCGGGCCGGCGTTCTACAGCCACGCCGAGGGCTTCGAGGGCGCCGAGCGTGGACGCGCAGTCAGCGCCGCTCGAATAGTTGCGGATTCGGGTCGTGCCCTCTGCGATCGCCGCCAGCATCGCGTAACGGTGCGAAATGGACTTGTCGCCGGGCAGGCGCAGCGATCCGCTCACTCGTCTGGCGGGACGAATGGTTCGGGTCATCGGGAAAGTTCCATTCTAGCCGGCGGACTTCAGTCTATGAAGTGTGGACCTGCGTTCTTGACGATGATCTCCCGTCCGGTACGCTCCACGGCCTGAATGCGGAAGCTGACGGCGCGTGCGTGGTCGCGCATTTGCCAGCGGAATTCCGCTTCCTCACCCGGCTCCAGCGGATCGGGTTCCACCGCTCCCCGCTGGCGCGTGATGACCTTGCCGTCGGTGGTTTCGAACTCCAGCACGAGCTCGAGCCCCTGCAGGGGTCGGTCAGCCAGATTCCGTAAACGCCCGTCAATCGTCACCAGGCGCTCGGAACGGTGGGCGACGATCTCGACGATCGCGATGGCGGGCGGGGGCGGGGACTTGCGCTTCTGCGGCAGGGCGAAGCACAATGTGGCGAGTGCCAGCAGCGCAAAGGCTGCCGGGCGCACCCGCGGACACCCCCCGGAGGTCCGCATGGTACCCATACAACTAAATCATTTCGCAGGAGGTCGAAGTTGGTCAACCGCAGGGAATGGATGCTCGCTACGGCCGGTCTGACTATCGTCGCGCGCGCCGCGCAGGGCGGTCGCAACGTAGTCATTGCCAGTGCCAATGGCCTGCGGGCTTGCACGCGGGCCATGGAGATCCTGCAAGCGGGCGGCGACACGCTGGACGCTGTCATCGCGGGAGTCAACATCAACGAAGAGGATCCCGAAGACACCTCGGTCGGCTACGGCGGCCTGCCGAACGAGGACGGCGTAGTGGAACTGGACGCTAGCGTGATGCACGGCCCTACGCGACGTTGCGGCGCGGTGGCTGCGTTGCGCAACATCAAGACCCCGTCCAAAGTGGCGCGGCTGGTGATGGAGCGAACCGACCACGTCATGCTGGTGGGCGAAGGCGCGTTGCGTTTCGCCAAAGCCCACGGATTCAAAGAGGAAGATCTGCTGACGGAGAAGGCGCGGCTGGCCTGGCTGGTCTGGAAGGAATCGCTGCGCGACGCGCAAGGGCACAGCAACTGGAGCGACGGTCTGGACGCGCCCGTCAAGCCCAAGGCGTGGCTCCGCGACCGGTTCCCTGGGGTGGACGAGGAAACCCTGGCTTGGGCCTGGGAGGTCGCGACCAATCCGCCGACGGGCACCATCAACTGCCTGGCGCTGAACGCGCGGGGCGAGATGTCCGGAGTGACCACCACCAGTGGCCTCGCCTGGAAGATTCCGGGGCGCGTGGGCGATTCCCCTCTGCCGGGGGCCGGCCTTTGGGTGGATCAGGACGTGGGCGCTGCCGGGTCCACCGGCCGCGGCGAGGAAAACATCCGCGTGGCGGGAGCGCACACGATCGTCGAAAACATGCGACGCGGAATGTCGCCCAAGGAAGCCTGTCTGGACGCACTGCGGCGCGTGGCCCGCAACTTCGACAACGACCGCAGTCGCCTGGAGCGCTTCGACCTCGTCTTTTACGCTCTGCGCAAGGACGGCGAGTACGGCAGCGCCTCGCTGTGGAACGGAACTTACCGGCAGGGCAAGCTCGTTCCGCGACGCTTCGCCGTCAACGACGGCACGGGCAGCCGGCTGGAGCCTTGCGCCTGGCTGCTCGAGCGCAAGTCGTAGGGATCGAACGGGAGGCAGCATGCGCACAAGTACGTGGCTGGCCTTGCTGGGGGCGAGCGCTGCGCTGGCGGGCGCCGAAGATCCGTGGCTGGTTTTCGAAGGCAAAGAAGGACCGGGCCTCGGCAAACACGTGGTGTTGATCAGCGGCGACGAAGAATACCGCTCCGAAGAGGCGCTGCCGCAGTTGGGGAAAATCCTGGCGCTGCGGCACGGCTTCCGGGCCACGGTCCTCTTCGCCATAGACCCGACCGACGGCACCATCAATCCGAACCGTCGCGACAACATCCCCGGCCTGGAGGCGTTGCGCTCCGCCGATCTGATGGTGCTGTTCGTGCGCTTCCGCGACTTGCCGGACGATCAGATGAAATACATCGTCGAGTATGTCGAGTCGGGAAGACCAATTATTGGCATGCGCACCGCCACGCACGCTTTCGACCTGAAATCCAGCCCGACTTACTCGCGGTATTCGTGGCGGAGTAAAGAGTGGGAGGGCGGATTCGGCAGGCAGGTGCTGGGCGAAACCTGGATCCGGCATCACGGCCAGCACGGCAAACAGAGCACACGCGGCATCCTGGTTCCGGAGCAGCGCAACCACCCCATACTGCGCGGAATCCAGGACGGGGATATCTGGGGACCGACGGACGTCTATGCCGTGCGATTGCCATTGCCGGGCGACTCGCAGCCGCTCGTGCTCGGCCAGGTGCTCGACGGGATGACGCCGGATTCCCCGCCCGCACCCGGACCCGTGAACGATCCTATGATGCCCATCGCCTGGGTGAAGACCTACCGCGGCGCGCAGGGTAGAAGCGCTCGTGTGTTCACCACCACGATGGGATCCTCGCAGGATCTTTTGAGCGAAGGATTCCGCAGACTCCTCGTGAACGCCTGCTACTGGGCTGTGGGGCTGGAAGACAAGATTCCGGCTCGCTCCGATGTCGCACTCGTGGGCGAATACCGCCCGCGGCCCTTCGGCTTTAACGGGTTCGCACGAGGCCTGCGGCCAAAGGATCTGCGATGAACCGGGCGGCCTTTGGAGTGCTGGGCCTCGCCTGCCTGGCGCTGGCGCAACCCGCATCCATCGAAGAGCGCGGAAGCCGGCGTTGGCCAACTAGCAATCACTTTCGCTTCGCAGTAACCCTGGGTGAGCCAGGCGGACGGCCCGTCCTCGTCGCCCGGCAAATGCCCGACCAATTCAATCCGGATTCAGTTCGGGTCTACGGGCCGGCTGACGCCAGACCGATACCCTGCAAGACGGAATGGCGGCGCCCGGAAGCCCGATTTCACTGGATCTCGGTCCAGCCCGGCACTTACTACGTTTACTTCGACCTGAAAGGACGCGGCGAAACGCAGCGGCTTCCCGAGCCGGCCATGGTGGGATCGGGCGATCGAGTCAGCTATGGTCGTGAGGGCGTGCGCGATCGCCTGGCGGTGGGCTTGTGGGCCTATCCCGCCGCCGTGGATGTGGACGGCGACGGCGATCTCGACCTGATCGTGTCCTGTACCGACCGTCCCTACAACGGAACTTACTTGTTCGAGAACATTGGCGGGAGGCAAAAACCGCTTTTCGGTCGCGCGGTATGGCTGGGCCGCGGCATCAAGGACTTAGTCGCCGCCGATTTCAACGGGGACGGCAAAACAGACCTGGTCACCAGTGGGGGTTACTACGACGACTTTGTTCGTAACCGTCTGTCGCGTTTCGTGCCCGTAAAGTTATCGCGGGATTACTGGGTGGGACGGGACGACCTCTGGTACCCCGTAGATTGGGACGGGGACGGGATCACCGACCTGCTTGTCGGAGTAAGTGACTGGCGGGATTACGGGTGGGACGACGCCTACGACGAACAGGGCCGATGGACCCGAGGACCGTTGCACGGGTACATTTACTTTCACCGGAATACAGGAACCAATGCCGCCCCTCGGTATGCGGCTGGCGTACCTTTGCAAGCCGGGGGCAAAGTGGTGGATCTGTATGGCAGTCCTTCGCCCAATCCGGTGGATTGGTTCGGGCGCGGGGTCCTGGATCTCATCGCTGGGAGTTTTCTCGACACGATCACCTTGTTCCGGAACGCGGGGACGCGGACAGCGCCGAAGCTGGAGGCCGGCGAGCTGCTGCGGATCAACGGCGAAACGCTGCGCATGAATCTGTGCATGATTCAGCCCCGGGTCGTGTACTGGCACGATGACGGTCGCCCTTCGCTGATCGTGGGCGAGGAGGACGGGACCGTGGCGTTCATCGAGAATCTGGCGCCTCGCGGACAGCCTCCCCGGCTGGCGCCGCCCCGCTACTTCGAACAGGTGGACCCCTATCTGAAAAGCGGCGCGCTGGCGCGTCCCGTGGTAGCGGACTGGAATGGCGATGGCCTGCCAGATCTTATCGTGGGGAACTCGGCGGGGTATCTCCAGTACTTCGAAAACGTGGGGGATCGGCGAGCGCCGGCCTTCGTGAATCGCGGTTATCTGGAAGCTGGGGGACGGGTGATCCGGCACATGGCGGGTCCGAATGGTTCCGTGCAAGGCCCGGCCGAAGCCAAGTGGGGATACACCAATCCCTGGGTGGCAGACTGGGACCTGGACGGTGACCTCGATATCCTCGTGAACGACATTCGCGGCGAGGTAGTGTGGTACCAGAACATCGGCTCACGGACGCGTCCCCGACTTGCTCCCGCCGAACCCATCGAAGTGGAATGGCCCGGCAAGCCGCCGAAGCCCGACTGGGTCTGGTGGGAACCCAAAGGCAAGCAACTCATTACCCAGTGGCGCACTACGCCTCGCGTGGTGGATTGGGACCGCGACGGGCTGCCCGATCTCGTGATGCTTGATTACCGGGGCTATCTGGCTCTGTACCGGCGCGAGCGGCGCGGCGACAAGCTGGTCCTGCTGCCTCCCGAACGCATCTTCGTGGAACCTAATGGCCGGTTCCTGTATCTGGCTCGCGGCAGGGCAGGCGCCAGCGGCAGGCGCAAAATCGAGCTCGTGGACTGGGACAATGACGGAGATCTCGACCTGCTGACCGATGGCGAGCAGGGGCCCATCTGGTACGAGAACGTAGGCTCCCAGCAGAAGCCCGTGATGGCATTGCGGGGACCGCTGCTGCCGGTGCAGATCGCCGGTCACAACCCCACGCCCTGCGCCTATGACTGGAATGGGGACGGGCGGCTCGATCTCCTCGTCGGAGCCGAAGACGGTTTCCTCTATTACTTCGAGCGAACTTTCCTCGATGCCGCCGGCACGCCCAGGAAATAGCTGGTCATGGGCACGTGGGGATAGCCCATCGAACGCAGCGCCACATCGGATCGGTAAAGGGGATCCTGCATCAGGCAAACGCGGCGATCCCGCGCCGGAATGGTAGTCGAATAAATTCTGAGTTCGCCTTGATAGTAAGTGATGATTTCTTCGCGCCAGTCGCCGAGGATATCGGCAATGGCCAGGACCGTGCCTTCGATACGCGGCGGTAACTCCGGTCCCTTCCACTTGGAGATGACGCCGCGGTACAGGAACTCGCGCAGAGGATCAGCGTCCCACCAGACCAGCTCTCCCTGCGGCGGCACGGGAGGATCCAGGCGTTTTCCCTTGGCCGAGAAGTAATATTTGTCGGCCCAGCATTCCATACCCGGAAGCGAGGGATCTATGTCCGCGCAAAATCCGAGGGCGATCTGGTTGTCTTGTGTTTCTTCGCGAAGGCCCCAAATCAGGTCGCCGGTTCGCGCGTCCCACAAACTGACGCCATTCTGCGGGTGCGGGTCCTCGTAGATATAGAAAACTTCGAGGCCGGGCCGCTCCGGATCTATATCGCTCACATAGAAGCGGTCCCCGTGGCCCAGCCCCGTGCTCCACATGATGCGGCCGTCATGATCCACTGCAATGGAGCCATTCAGGATCTCGTCGCGCCCGTCCCCGTCAATGTCGGCCACATGGATGGAATGCTGGCCCTGCCCCTGGTACTTCCAGCCGGAGGTAAAGTTCGACCACGACCAGACTTTCTCCAGCCTTCCCGCGTGGAGGAACCAGGTCTCCATCTTCATCAGGCCGTAGATTCCGCGGACGGTGACAATGCTGGGAGTCTTGCCATCGAGGTAGGCGACGCCGATCATGTTGCGGTTCATGCGATTGCCGGTGTAGTCGCCCCAGTCGGACGGCTTGCCGCGGGGGATCCAGTTGGTCCGGGCGATTTCAGCGCCGGTGAGTCCGTTCCACACGGAAAGATATTCGGGGCCGCTGAGCACGTGGCCGTCGGGGTCGCGGGGGTCGCCCTCGCCAGTCTTGAGCGCCACTTCCGCTTTGCCGTCACCGTCCAGGTCCCACACGATCATGGGCGAATACCAGATGCCCAGCTCGATGGCCCAGCCCAGATCCTTGCGCCAGAGGAAGGCGCCGTCGCGTCGGTAGGCCTCGATTTTGAAGGTGTCCGGGCTGCGGCGCCACGGGCCGGGGTCCACCATGCCGCGCGGACGTTTGACAATGAAGTCGTACTCGCCGTCGCCGTCCAGATCTCCGATGCCGATGCGGTCCACCGAGCCGGGCAGGTCGTCCCGAAGCCGGATCGCGAGGTAAGGACGCACGGGCGATCCCGCAGCCAGGGTGACCCGGGGCGAAGCTTGCAGTTCGCGGCCATCCACCACGGGACAGATCCACCAAGAGTGTTCCTGACCGGCCGGCGCCTGCGCGTCCAGATAGTCCGTGGTGCGCTGGATCGGCTTCGCATTGAGGCGAACGGGCGGGCCACCTCCTGTAGAGCGGTACACATTGAAAGCTACCGTGGGCGGATCGCTCTCGAGCAGCCTCCAGCCCAAGTAAACCGCCGAGTCACTTACTCGAAGGGCCACCAAGCCGCGGCCCAGTTTCTCTTTCACACGCTCGGTGGCCCAGCCGTAAGAGGCCGGCTCCCCCTTGTACTCCGGATTGAGCTTGTAAAAGCCAAAGTTCGGGGGGATGGATCCCTTCTCGGTCTGAGCTGAGAGGGGAAGCGCACCCACAGCGGCCAGAAAGCAAACTACAAACGTTTGGTTCCACCCAATGCGCATCTGAAATACTCCTGCAAGCGGATCTGATCCCGTTCAGAACTCGATCCGCGAGCTGAACTGCACTGCGCGCGGCGAATTGGCCTGCCCGCTGATCCGCCCGAAAGCCGCCGAGGTGATGTTGATGTTGGGCGCCGAGAACATCACCCAGTTCGGCATGTTGAAAGCGTCGGCCTGAATGCTGAGCTTCCAGGATTCGCGCAAGCGGAATTCGCGCCGCAAGCTGAGGTCGAGATTCTTTTGCCCGGGATTGCGGAGGCCATAGGCCATGGTCCGCGGCGTAGTCCCGAACGTGAACGCGGCGGGGTTCTGGAATGCGTTCCGATCCAGGAACGCCGGCGGGTTGGGACCCAGCAGATCGCCGCTGCCATAAGGACCGTTGATCCGAACCGAGCCGCTGAAGTTCGGGTTGTAATCGGCATAGCAGCTCCCCGCGTTCGGCAGGTTGCAGCTGGCACCGACCGAGCCGATGCCGGTCCCATCCCGGTATGTGAAGATCCCGGAAACGCGCCACCCCTGCAACACCGCCCGCGCCCAGGACCGCTCGCGCACGCCGTTCAAACTGGCGAACGGCAGTTGATACACGAACATTACGTTCAGTATGTGCGGGCTGGCGGTCATCTGGGCCTTGTCCTTGATGTAGCCGTTTCGATAGCCGGTGTCGTCGAACCCTTTCCCATAAGTGTAGTTGAGGTTCACGATCAGGCCCTGCGAAAGCCGCTTGTCAACCGTAATCTGGAGCGAGTTATAGTTGCTGTTGCCCACCATGGGCCACAGGTCGGTTACGCCGGCATACTGCGGGAACGGGCGCAGCATCTGGGAAATGGCCCCCGTGAAATTGGGATAAGGCAGACGGATCTCGGGGAAAACCGCCTGCGCCGCCGCAACGTTGGCGGGCGTGGCGCTGGAGCGCAGCAGGTTCCCCAAGGCCAGATACCTGGGATGGATGTGGCCCGACCACATGCCGCGCGGCCCGCCATCCAGGTAGTGGCCGTTGTTACCCACATAGTGGACACCCAAGGTCGTCTCGGCCGGCAACGTCCGCTGGAAGCCGAAGCTCCAGAACTGGTAACGGGGCGGATGGCCGCCGATCAGCGGATCGCCATAAGTCACCGAACCGCCTTGCGGCTTGCCCACATAGTAACCCGTGTTCAGCGTGGGATCGAAGAAAGGCGCCTTCTGGTAAGGGGGTACGCCGTCATCCCAGTCGAAGGCGGGACTGATGCCAGCGTCCAGGCTGGTGAAGGTGGCTTGGGCCGAGTAACCAAGCAATCCCGTGCCGTTTCGGCCACCGCCGCGGCCTCCGACGGCCCCGCGGTGCGTGCTTGAAACGGAGTAACCTGCGCGAAGAACCGTCCGGGCGTCGAGGGAAAGCGCCAGGCCGACGCGCGGCTGGAAATTGTTGTAATAAGTCTTCACCGGCGTCCTGCACATGCAACTGTTCGGACCGTAGCCGGCGAACATCAGCACGCCGGGGTAGCCGCCCACGGCCGGGTTGGGCACGGACGGATTGAAGAAGGACATGCGATCGCGCACCTCGACGTACGGCGTCATGATGTCGTAGCGCAGGCCCAGGTTGAGCGTCAATCGGGGCAGCAGCTTCCAGTTGTCCTGGATCCACCAGCCGTAGGCACGGTATCGGCCTCCCGTGCCAACAACCCAGTCCTCGACGATGGTGGCGGAGTTCACGTAGCCCAGCAGATAGCTGGCATAGCTGTTCCCAGTGTTGGCGAGCAGGGTACCTCTGCTGTCAAAGCCTGCCGTCTGGGTATTGCTGAAGTTCCAGGTAGCCAGGCTCCCGTATCTGCGCTCCTTCATGTTGACCTGCATCCGCTGCATCATGAAACCGAGAGTGAGAGCGTGCCGGCCGCGCGTCCATTGCAGGTTGTCCTGCAAGGTGAAGGTGTTGTGGACTTCTTCGTTAGCGCGGGAGTTGGTGCCCCGCCAGCCGGTGGGCGCGTTGGGTCCGCCGAACGTAATCTCGGGGAAGGACGAGTCCGCCTCGCCCGGAGGCAGGCCTTTCAGACCCGCTTTCTGCGGATACTTGCCCTCCATCGTCACGTTTTCGATCCAACCGCCGAAGCGCGCGAGGCCGAAGCTGAGCTGGTTGACCAGGTTTCCTGTGGGCACGAAGGTATGGCGGATCTGCGAGCTGGTGGGCACTTCCCAAACCTTGCGGGCGTCTGCATAGGGCAACGGCAGGGTGCCGTAACGGTAAGGAGTGGTCTGCTTGCGGCGGCCTCGCGTGTAAAGCCAGTAAAGCTGCTGGCGATCGTTCAGATAGATGTCCACCTTGTCGGTGGTGCTGTCGTTGTTGTAGCCCACGTTCACCGAGCTGAGGTAGTTATTCTGCAAGTTACTGTTCGTGGTCGGCGGCAGGAAGGACTGGAAGTAATCCGAAATGGGCGAGATCCGGCTTCGCGGAATGCGATTGCCAGGGAAGGGGCTGCGGGTGCAAGGTCCCCGCGAACAGTCAGTGGTCAGAGGATCGAAAATGCCTGTGGGGAACGCGCTGAAGTCGCCCTGGCGGGCAGGCTCGGTGGGAATCGAGAAAAAACTTGGCTGGGTCAGGGTCCGGTAGCGGTAGCCGTCATAGTTGCCAAAAAAGAAGATCCGGTTGCGGACGACGGGACCGGACAAATTGACTCCGAATTCGTTCTGGCGATCAGTCGGGCGGCGAGAAGCGAAAAAGCCGCGGGCGTCGAGCTTGTCGTTGCGGAAATATTCGTAAACCGTTCCGTGAAAATCGTTGCCGCCGGATTTGACGACGAAGTTGGTGCTCCCGGCGCCGCCATACTGCACGGGCGCGTTGGCGGTTTCCAACTGGAACTGGTCAACCGCCTCCACCGAAACAGCGAGGGAAAGATAGCGCACCTCGCCTTGCACAGCAGGGTCGGTGGCGGGCAGCCCTTCGATGAAGACTTCCTGCGAGTTAGGCTGGGCGGCCAGCACATTGCCCGCGCTGTAGGTCCCTCCCGTACCCGAGATTCCGGGCATCAACCGGACGAACGCGGTGGGATCGCGCGGCGCATTGCCCATGGCCAGAGGGAGGGAGGTATACACGTCGTTGCGCAAGGTCTGACCCAAGCGGGCGTCGGCGGTGTTCAAGGGCGGCGCAACATCGGTGACCGTGACCTGCTCCGCCGTGGGGCCGATTTCGAGCCGGAAGTTGACCTCCACCGTCGCGAGAGCGTCCAGGACGACCCGTTCGCGCACCATGGGCTTGAAGCCCGGCGCGCTGGCTTCGACCGAGTAAATCCCGGGCGGCAGGGGCGCGATGACATAAAGGCCGGCAGCGGTGGTCTGCCGGGAAGTTTTGACGCCGGTGGCAAGGTTGGTAGCCGTGACCGTCGCGCCGGGTACGACGGCGCCCGAAGGATCCGTGACCAGTCCCTGGATGGTGCCGGTGCCGCCGAACTGGGCCCAGGCGGCCGAAGACAGGACGAGTACAATGATCCAGCTCGCCAAACGCGACATGACGACCTCCCGAAGCTTTGCCCCTGACATTCCAATTTTAGACGGTGGCCTGCGTGGGCGCAAGGGTTACCGGGCTGGCTGAAAAATGCTTGACGCGGGGCTGGGGTTTGGCTAATGCGATACATGAGGATCCGGATAGCGGAATTCCGCTATTGCAAACATCAACGGAGGGTCCCAGTGCCTAAACCAACCCAACAACTTACTGACCAGCCGAACCGGCGGAGGTTTCTGCGCCGGGGGGCCTTGGCGGCCGCCGCTGGCGGCTTCGCGGCACACGCCGTACTGACGTCGCCCACAGCGAGGGCGGCCCCGCCTCTGCCTGAAGCGCCGACCAACGAGCTGGTGCGAATGTTGGCCGATCTCGACGCCGCGCTGGCCAAGCCCGCGGAGAAACGCCGGTGGGTCATGGTCGTGGACACGCGCAAGTGCATCGGGTGCAACGCCTGCACGGTCGCATGTCGAGCGGAAAATCAGGTCGGACCCGCCGGCTCCTACCGTCGCGTCCTTCGAATCGAATCCGGCGCGGGGCCTTGGGTCGCGGGCACATTCAAGCCGGCCAACTGCATGCACTGCGATAACCCTCCCTGTGCCCGGGCCGTTCCTGCCGGCATGATCCGCAAGCGCCCGGACGGAATCGTGGAACTGGATTACACGCGGCTGAAAGGGCAGTACGCCCATGCCGCGGCAGCGGCCTGCCCGTACGGCGCCATTCATGTTGAAGACGGGCGCAACTTCACCGACGGGACGCCCGCAGTCCAGGAGTACGAGAAGCGGGAATTCGTGGAATACGGCAAGAGCTGGCGGCGCACCGAACTGGTGGGCGTAGCCCGCAAGTGCCACTTCTGCCTGCACTTGTTGGAGGCGGGTTCCCTGCCGGCGTGCGTGAGCACGTGCGTCGGGGGCGCCATGCATTTCGGCGATGCCTCGCTCCCGAACAGCCTGGTCAGCGAGCTTCTGAACAAGAACCGCACGCTGCGCCACAAAGAGGACTTGGGGACCGCGCCCCGCGTGTACTATGTCGCGGAGCCGTTCCCGACCACACCGCAGGCGGCCTGCAACACTTGCCACTACTGAGGGAGGAATGAGCATGCGGAACGAGAACACTAGCGCGATGAGCACAGTGAGCGGCACGGGGCGGCGTCAGTTCCTGAAAACCACCGCGTTGCTGGGCGGGGTGATGGCGGCGACGCCCGCAGGTTCCGAAGAATCAGTCAACCTGCAATCCCCGCGAGCCTCCGATTACATTTACACGACCTGCTTGCAGTGCAACACTGGCTGTGAGTTCAAGGTCCGGATCCAGAACGGCATCGCGGTCAAGATTGACGGCAATCCTTACGGTCCGCGCGCCATGGTTCCCCACATCCCCTGGAACACGCCGGTGCAAGTGGCGGCGCGCGTCCACGGGAGCATCTGCCCCAAAGGGCAGGCAGGCATGCAAACCACATACGACCCCTATCGGGTGGTCCAGGTGCTCAAAAGAGCGGGTCCCCGCGGTTCCAACCGTTGGGTGACCATTCCTTTCCATCAGGCCGTTCGGGAAATCGTGGAAGGCGGCAATGTGTTCCCGTGGGAGAACCGGCGGGTACCTGGGCTGCGCGAAATCTGGTCTTTGCGCGATCCCAAGGTCTTCGCTGAAATGGCGGCGGACGTGGCCCTGATCCAGAGCAAGAAGATGACGGTGGCCGAGTTCAAGGCCAAGCACGCCGCCAACCTCCGGCACCTGATCGATCCGGACCATCCCGACTTGGGACCGATCAACAACCAGTTCGTATTCGCGTGGGGAAGGCTGAAGGCGGGGCGGTCGGATCTCATCACTCGCTTCGTTCGTTCCAGCTTCGGCTCGGTGAACGCGCACGGGCACACCACCGTTTGTCAAGGCTCCATTTATTTCGCAGGCAAGGCCATGTCCGACGCGCCTTCGGGCGGCGGTTGGACGGGCGGCGCCAAAGCTTACTGGATGGCGGACACCAGTAATGCAGAATTCATTATTTACTGGGGCGCCAACATCCTTGAGGCTAACTACGGCCCCACCTTCAAGGCCCGCCAGATCATGCAGAGCCTCGCCGCGGGCCGGCTCAAGCTAGCCGTGGTGGATCCCCGCTTCAGTAGCATCGCGGCCAAGGCTTGGAAGTGGCTGCCCATCAAACCTGGGACCGACGCCGCTCTGGCTATGGCCATGATCCGGTGGATTCTCGAGCACAGCCGTTACGACTACCGGTATCTGTCGAACGCCAACCGGGCGGCGGCTGCCGCCGACGGCGAGCCTACGTGGACGAACGCAACCTGGCTCGTCAAGATCGAACCGGACGGACGCCCGGGCGCGTTTCTGCGAGCCTCCGAGATTGGTCTCGGCGGCGATGCCGATACCTTCGTGTGCATCCAGGGCGACCGGCCAATAGCTTTCAAGTCCGACGACGCGCAGAATCCCGCTGAGGGCGACCTTTTTGTCGACACGGTCATTCGCGGCATCCGGGTCAAGAGCGGCCTCCAGATCCTTTGGGAGGAGGCGCGATCGAAAACGCTTGCCCAGTGGGCGGAAATCTGTGGCCTGCCGGTCAGCGAGATCGAGGCTCTGGCTGACGGATTCACCTCCCATGGCAAGCGCGCCGTGGTGGAAATCCATCGCGGCGTCTCCCAACATACCAATGGCTTTTACAACGTGCTCGCTGCGTATGCGCTGAACGTTTTGATCGGAAATCTGGACTGGAAAGGCGGGCTGATTTACGGGGGCGGCTCGTACGGGGAGACGGGCGGAAGCGGTCGTCCATTCCAGCTCGGCGCCCATCCCAGCCCGGTTTCGCCGTTCGGTATTACCATCATCCGCTCGGAAACGAAATATGAGAGCAGCACGTTGTTCGAAGGTTACCCCGCCAAACGACCCTGGTATCCGCTCGCGAGCGACATCTATCAGGAAATAATTCCGTCGGCAGGCGACCAGTATCCCTACCCGATTAAAGCCCTCTTCCTTTACATGGGCAGTCCGGTGTACGCTCTGCCTGCCGGCCACGCCTTGATTCCCATCCTCCAGGACACCAGCAAAATACCGCTGTTCGTCGCGATTGATATCACGATCGGCGAAACCAGCATGTACGCCGATTACATTTTCCCGGACCTCACTTATCTGGAGCGCTGGGAATTCCATCGGACACATCCCTCGATCGCCCATCGAGTGTCTCCCGTGCGCCAGCCTGCCGTCGCCAGCCCGAATCCTACGGTTCGGGTTTACGGCGAAGAAATGCCGGTTTCGCTGGAAGCACTGCTGCTGGCTATCGCCGAGCAGTTGGGGATGCCTGGTTTCGGCCCCGGCGGGCTCGGTGCCGCAGGCGACCTGACGCGTCCGGAGGATTTCTACCTGAAGATGGTCGCCAACATCGCTTACGGCGATTCGGCGGCTGACGTCTGTCCGGACGCCGATGACGAGGAAGTGCGCATCTTCCTCGAGGCGCGCTCCCATCTGCCGAAAAGCATGTTCGATCCGGACCGCTGGAAGCAGGCGGTGGGCGACGCCTGGTGGCGCAAGGTGATCTACGTGCTCAACCGCGGCGGGCGCTGGTGGCCCTACGAGTACGCGTGGCAGGGCGACCAGGTGCGAAGCAAGTATGGCAAGCTCATAAACCTCTATCTGGAAAACGCGGCCACCACCCGGAACTCGATGACCGGCGAATGGCTCAAAGGTTATCCGGCTTACGTCCCGGTGGCCGATTCCCTGGGCCGCCCGATCGAGCACGCCGGCGCCACGCTGCACTTGATCACGAGCCGTACCATACTGCACACCAAGAGCCGCACGATATCCAATTACTGGCTCACTGCCATTCAACCGGAGAACGTGATCGAAATTCATCCCAGCGACGCTGCGCGGCTGGGGCTGCGCGATAACCAGCGGGCCTGGATCCTGTCGGCGACCAATCCGGAGGCCAGTTGGGACCTGGGCAACGGCATCCGTTTGCCAATTGTCGGGCGCGTCATGACTCGCGAGGGGATCCGCCCGGGCGTGGTCAATTTCGTTCTGGGCTACGGCCACTTTGCTTATGGGGCGCTGGACGTCGTCATAGACGGCCAGCTCATCCCGCGCGATCCGCGCCGCGCCGCCGGTGTTCATGCCAATGCCGTGATGCGTCTGGACGACTACCTGCGCAACACGGGCTTGAGCGACGTGGTCGGTGGCAGCGCGGTCTTCTATGACACCAAAGTCGTGCTGGTTCCGGCCTGATTGGGTCGCGCGTGCTTGGGTGAGGGCTTGACTTTCCCCTTTTCTTCGCCCACAATGGAGGCAGGAGAGACGACGTGGCCCTCACCCGCAGGCAAAAGCAGGTCCTGGAGTTCATAGCCAGCTACCAGCGCGATTTCGGTTACAGCCCCAGTTACGAGGAGATCGCCGAGGCGCTGGGCCTGGCTTCGCTGGCTACGGTCCACAAGCACATCGCCACCCTCGAGCGAAAGCACTATCTGCGCCGCGGGTTCAACCAGAGCCGCTCCCTCGAGCTGACGCCAAAGTACTTCCAGGAACAGCGGAGGTTACGGCGCGAAGCGCCGGTCGCCGAGATCCCCCTGCTGGGTCGCATCGCTGCCGGGCAGCCCATTGAGAGCGTGCCGGGACAGGAGCGGCTGGAGCTGGGCGGGATTCTGGGCCGGGACGATATCTACGCGCTCGAAGTTCGCGGCGATTCCATGATCGAAGACCACATCTGCGACGGAGACGTGGTTCTCGTGGAACGCACCAGCCAGGTTCGCGACGGGGACATCGTCGTCGCTCTGGTTCGGGGCGCAGAAACCACGCTCAAGCGGTTTTACCGGGAGTCGGACGCCGTGGCGCGCTTACAGCCCGCCAATGCACAGATGCCTCCACTCTATGTGCCGCTTGCCGAATTGGAGATCCAGGGGCGAGTGCTCGCCGTGCTCCGCAAATACAAATGAATTTTCCGCGCCGGTAGAGGGAAATTACGAGGATTTTTCCGTCAAACCGTAACGGCGGCGGAGTTCGGCTTCGGCGCGGAACCAGTCATCCTCGGGCGAGCCGCCCTGGCCGCCACGTTCCAGCCAGTAGAAATAAGCCAGCCGCTGGATTTCTTCGTGCGGGATGGTGATGTTGTCGGCGCTCGCCGGCGCGGCGGCTGCCGTCTGGGTCAGCGAAGCGGCCCCGTTGGCCTGCTTGCGGGATCGAGTTCGACGTGCAGGCGTCCCCTCCGCGCCTGCTCCATTTTTCGGTGCAGATTTTCTCGGCATTGTTCGGAGCTCCCCATTCAGGAATGGATCGGTACCATTCTAGCAGAACAGCGAGGGCTGACTCTTTTTGCGCTGGGCGCCGTGGTCGGGGTCACTCCGCCAAACGGAGAATTTCCGAGGCGACCCGCAGAAATGCCTGATCCAGCTCGGCGGGCGTGGGGGCCTTTGCGTAAAGGCCCGCTGGCCGGGTCGGATCGAAAATCGGGCTGTTGCGGTCGTTCGCGACCCTCAGCAGCAGCTCATCGTCAATCGGCTCGCTCGAAGTGCCGCCCAGCCCGATAGTGAAAATGACCGGTGACAGCGTCGTGTCGTTGCGAATGCGGGTTGCGACGTTGTCTGCGACGTTATAGGCGGCATAGCGTACCGCACGCCAGGAATCCGGTCGGATCTTACCCGCGTAGGGATGGCCGGATGGAAACAGCTCACTCGAGCTATAGGGCTTGTAACCCCAAGTCGAGTTCCCGTGAGCGTCGGTGTCGGGAATATACGCGATGTCGCGCCGCGCGTCCTCCCGGTAGGAAGTGCCCGAGCCGGCGGCGAAGGCGCAGCCGCTGCAATTAGAGGTCGAAAGGGTCCACTCGTCCATGGAAGCGGAGGTTGAGTCGGCCCGCATCACGCCCCAAGTGGTGCCGGTGACCGGGGGTGGCCAAGAGCCGCTGGTCATGATCGGTGCCGAAAGGAAACCAAATTTCGGGCTGGTATTGGTGCAGGGGCTCGGAGGCATGTTGCATTCGACGCTGGTGCTGGTGCAGCCAGAAGGCCCCCCAGGATATCCATACCGCCGGTCGGTAGTGGTTCGAACCGGAAAATTCGCTGTCAGCGCTGTGGGACGCCCGTCCGTAAAGAACACAATAACGTTCAAGGCGCCGGGTTCGTTGATGTTACGGAGCTGCTCGTAGGCCTGCCAGAGCGCCTCTGCGTAGCCCGTATTGCCGGACATCACCAGCGAGTTGATCTTGTCGGTTATGCTCGGGCGGGAGGTCTTGAAAGTCATCGAGGGCGGAAAATCTATCCGATAGTTCCCGCTGAAGCTGATCAACCCGACCCGATCGCGACCTTCGGCAAACTTGTTCACGAATGTGATCGCCGAGTTCTTGACAATCGCTGTGGCGCCGGCCTGGTCGATCGAGCCTGATCGGTCGAGCACCAGGATCAGATTGACGTCCCGCCGCGAGGCGGTGGCGCGCACGCTCATCCTGGCGCTGTCCTGACCCAGTAAGCGCAGGAAATACAGCGGCGCCGTCACCGAAGCTACGCCCGAAACCGTCCGCGTCCGGTAGCCCGTTTCTTGGACCGTGGCCTCGAAAGTCAGGTTCGAAGTTCCGTAGAGCCCCTCCGGGAAGTTCGCGCGGAAGTACTGCGTCGCTGTACTGCGAGCGCTCTCCACTTGGGAAGCCAAATCCATGCCGCGGCTCAACGAGCGGGCGCCGGCGAGCACCGCCGCGTCCAGCGCTGCCGAAAGCTTGGTGCGAATCAAATAAAGCAGGCCTACGTCAAAGGCCAGACCTGCCATCGGAATCACCACCATCAGCACCAGCGTCAGCATGATCAGGATTACGCCGCGCTGGCGCCTGTTCCGTCGTGCCGTCGCCATCGTCGCCACCCCCTTCAGAAAATGGAACGCGAATAAACGCCGCCGCCAAAGCTCATGCCGGCAAGCGACAATTCAGGCGCCCAGAAATAGGACTCGACCATGTAGGCCAACTGCCCGGGCGCCATGTCGGGGATTAGAGAGAGAAAGCCGACTGCCCGGGTGCTCACATCGGTCAGGTAAGCCCCCTGCGCAATCCAGCCTTCGCTGCCGATCAGGGACGGGTTGGGCGTACCGAAGTTGCTCTGACGCAATGACGCGTTGCCAATCACGATCCGGCGGATGATTACGGGCCAGTAGCGGTTGGTGCACCGCGTGTCCCCGACCGGGAATCCTCCGGCCGCGCACTGCTGGTCGCCCACGTACATCACCTGGGAAAGAATGACCACCCCGTTGCCGCCGGTGCGCGTCATGCCCAGTCCCGCAGCCAGCCGCACTACCACGTCCTGGTTGCCGGTGTAAGCGAAGTTCAATCCGCGAGCGAACATCTGTGCGGTGTCGCGCGTCACCTGCACGACTGAGATCCCGCGCACCACCGTGAGGCCCATCATGAAAACGCCCAGCGTGAGCGAGATCAGGATGGGCAGCGTCAGCGCGAACTCGATCACCGCGCTGCCTGCTCGAAGCCGTTGCCTGATTTTCCTCATGAGTCCTCCTCCTCGCAACCCATAGAGCTAGCGCGGCGGCGGCACGCCCCCGGGCGATGGCTCCATGATCCCGGTCGAGCGCGCCGAAATCATGACCGGATCGGGGCTTTTAAACAGCGGCACCATGGGCCGCCAGGAAAAGCCCTCAATCGAAATTTCGACAATATTGCCGCCCGCGTTGCTGCTGGTCTCGGTCAGGGTGCCGGGCACGAAATAGCGGATCTTGATCTTTTCGGCGCCCTGCTCGCCGCCCAGGAAACCGATGGCGTATTGCTGGACGACGCGTTTGATGGAGGCGTCGTGCCCCAAGCCCTCGAAGGTCCGCCCGGTCATGGCGAAGCGCACTCCTTCGCGCACGGCGTGCTGGAAGGTGGCCTTCAAAAAGATCACAAGACAGAGGTCAATCAGCAGGAACAAGATGGCCAGAAAGGGCAACAGGCAAAGGGCGACCTCGACGACTTGCGACCCACGCTGCCGCGCCCGGCGCCTCGGGGAAATTTCCGGTGCACAGGCGCCCGCGGTTAGCATAACGGATAGGCTGGTGGTACTGGTACCGCCGTTCCCCTTTTCTCGCAACACTTCTTCCTCTACAATCAAGAGGGTAGTCGCGCCGGGTTTCTTTACACGGGCGTTGGATTTTTTCAGAAAACCCGACGTGGCGCCCGATAAGCCAGCGGGGCGGCAAGCGCCTCCCCGAAGAGCGAGGCCAGATGGCGAAGCTGTCCGAAACAAAACGGCAACCCCCGGCGACCGCAATCTCCGCTCTCGACAGCCCGCCGCACATCTCGCCGCCTGCCGGCGCCGCTTCAGCTCACGCCCGGCAATGTGAGCAGGAGCTCATCTACTGGTACCGCGCGGAGGCGGACCGCTTGTACCGGTATGCTTCCCTGTTGCTCGGCGACGCGGAAACCGCTGAAGACGTCATCCAAGAGACCTTCCTGCAATTGTTTGCGGCTTTACGTTCGGGCGCCGGGATCCGGGATTGCAGGGCGTGGTTGTATCGCGTGGCGCGCAACGCCTGCATGGCCCGCCGCCGGAACCGCTGGCGCGACGAGTCGGAGTTGCCGCCGGAGGCCGCCCAGCCCGCCGTCAGCCCCGAACAGGAATATGAGCGCCGCCAGCTCGCGCGCCAGCTCGTTCGCGCCCTCAGCCGACGCGAACTCGAATGCGTTCGCTTGCGCGCTGAAGGTTTGAGCTATGCTGAGATTGCGGATGTGTTGCACGTGCGCTGCGGGACCGTGGGTGCCCTGTTGAGCCGGGCTCTGGCCAAGTGCCGCGCGATCCTGACGGCGCGCTGAAACGGGCGCATCCTCCGCCAATCGCATGCGCAAATTCTTCAGCAGATTCTTCGCCCCCCTTCGCCGGAGAGCGCATCCGGATGTGGAAGAGCTGGCTGCGCTGGCCACGGGTGTCGCAGAAGCCCCTGTTCTAGCGCGACTGCATCTGGATCAGTGCCCGCGCTGTCGCGATCAGGTCCAGCTCATGCGGGAGCAGTGGCGCCGGCTTGTCCAGGCCAGCGCACAGGCGGACTCTTTCCGCGGGCGCGAGGCCGTACTCGAAGAGATCCTCGCCTTGGTTCAGGCGTGGGATTCGGAAGCTGCCCCCGCAGCGGGCGGGCGCGATGCCCGGCGACCGATTCTGCACCGCGCGGTGGCGCGCCGCCTCGCCGCCGAACTTGAAGTCCAGTTGGGCAGACTCGCCACCGACCTCACCCAGCCTGCACGCTCCGCCGAGGCGCCTGTGCACGCGATGCTGGCCCGAAGCGGCCACGTCTTGAGCACCTTTCTCGGTTACCGGGCCGCGGTCCGGCTCTCGCAAGCCGCGCTCCGATTGACGGGCTCTCTGTCCAAACGCTGATCGCGTGGCAGTGAGCTGGCGGGCACAACCTGCAACCGTACGGTGGATCGCGACACTCACCGCTCTGCATCTGGGGGCCGGCGCGGTAGCGGTCGTGGTCTGGGTGGCTACGGGCAGCCTGTTCTGGATCCTCAGCTACCTGCGGTATGCCGGCGCCGCGTTCGTGGTGGGCCTCGCGCTGGCGGAAGCCCTGCTGAGCGTTCGGGCGTTTCTGGGGTTCTCACGCGGCGACGCCTTGCGCCCCGCCTGGTTGCTGATCAGCGTCGCCGCCTCGGCACGGCTGGCCGGATTTGTTCTGGCCGAGATCTTTTCACCAGGCCCCGGCCTCACCGGCCCCCGCTTCATCGCGCAGCCTGCGCCCTGGCTGCCGCTTTCCACCACGCATCGGGCGGGCCTGGCCCTTGCCGGTCCGGTTGCCTTGCTGCTGCTCAGTCCGGCGCTCGCTCTGGTGGGCAGAGCTTATGATCGACACGGCTTGTCGGGCGAGCTGAGAGTGATGGACTGGCTGGCGCTGGGGGTTGCATCTTTCCTGATGGTGAACGACACCTGGGACGGAATCCGTTGGACGCTGGCGCGCGAGGCGCCGCTCGACCTTTACCGCGCTCTCGGATTCGTAGTGGATCCCTTGCTGCTGGTCCTACTGTTCCAAGCTCTGACGCTGCGACGGGCGGCCCAGACCATGGCGGGCGGCCTGATCGGACGCTGCTGGTCCGCGTACAGCGCTGCGGTCTTCCTGACCGTGCTCGGGTGCCTGGGGCAGTGGGCAGTCAATTACGGCTACGTGCCGCGGCCCGTGGCGGTCCCCACCTGGTTCGTCTGGTTCCTGGTCTCCGCTGCTTTCGCGATGGGTCCCGCCTATCAATTAGAGGCGCTGGATCGGGTGCGGCGCGGCCTGCTGCCTTCGGGTTGGAGCTAGCCGCAGGCGACGGGCGCCTCAGCCGACTTCGACCGGCACGGCGCTCTTCTGGTAGTTGCACTTGGGACACTCGATGCGCACCCCGCTGCGCGTGCGCCGCTCGATCAGATAGGGGTTAGTGCACTGGGGGCAGGCCTCGGCCACGGGCTTGTGCCAGAGCACGAATTTGCAGTCGGGGTATCGCTCGCAGCCGTAGAACGTCCGTCCCCGCCGGCTGCGCCGCTCGACGATCTCGCCCTGACCGCATTCGGGGCACTTGACGCCCGTGCTCACGCGTTTGACGTACTTGCACTGCGGATAGTTGACGCAACAGGTGAACTCGCCGTAGCGCCCGTCGCGTACCACGAGCTGGCTGCCGCACTCGGGGCAGGTCTCATCGAGAGGTCGGTCTGGCTTGCGCTCTTCGCGCGTCAGGCGGCGCGTCGTCTTGCAATCGGGATAACCGCTGCAGGCGTAGAACTGGCCGTAGCGCCCTCGCTTCAGCACCATGGGCCGCCCGCAGTTCTCGCAGTATTCCTGAGTGTCCTCCTCGGGGGCTTCGGCATCGCTGAAGTCAGCCGGCTCCGTTTTCAGGTCGCGCGTGTTGGTGCACTCGGGATAGCCCGTGCAGGCCAGGAACCGCCCGTGGCGGCCAAAGCGGATGACCATGGGCTTGCCGCACTTCTCGCAAACCTCGTCCGTGGGCAGCTCCAGCCGCTTCAGGTCGGTCATCTCGCGCTCGGCGCGTTCCAGATCCTGCTGGAATTTCTCGTAAAATTCGCGCATGGCCTCGCGCCAGTCGCGCTTGCCTTCCTCGATTTCGTCCAGCTCCTCTTCCATGCGCGCCGTATAGCCCACTTCGAAAATGTCCCCGAAGTTTTGCACCAGCAGGTCGGCAACCTCCATACCGAGCGCGGTAGGCACCAGCCGTCCGCCCTGCTTGGTGACGTAACCTCGCTCCTGGATCGTGGAGATGATGGTGGCGTAGGTGGAAGGCCGCCCGACGCCGTCCGCCTCCAGTTGCTTGACCAGGGTCGCCTCGGTGTAGCGGGGAGGCGGTTCGGTGAAGTGCTGCTCGGGCGTGAGGCGGCGCAGCTTGAGCTTTTCGCCCTCTTTGACTTCGGGAAGCTTGTGTTTGAGTTCCTCGTCCTCTTCGTCGGCCTGATCCTTGCCTTCTTCGTAAACGGCCATGAAGCCGTCGAATTTGCGTACGGAGCCGCTGGCGCGGAACAGGTACTCGGCGCCGTCCTGTCCCTGGGCCGTGATTTCGATCGTGGTCTGATCGAACACCGCGGGCGTCATCTGACAAGCCAGGAAACGCAGCCAGATGAGCCGGTACAACTTGAGTTCGTCTTCCTGCAGGAAGGGCGCAACAGCTTCGGGCGTGTAGCGCAGCGAGGTGGGCCGGATCGCCTCGTGGGCGTCCTGGGCATCCTTCTTGCTGCGGTAGACATTGGGGGTCTCGGGCAGGTAGTCGCGGCCGAATTTCTCGGCGATGAAAGCGCGCGCCTGCTCGACGGCTTCGGGCGATAGCCGGGTGGAGTCGGTTCGCATGTAGGTGATCAGGCCCACCGGCCCTTCTTCGCCCAGATCCACCCCTTCGTAAAGCCGCTGGGCGATCATCATCGTGCGCTTGACGCTGAAGCGCAGCTTGCGGGCCGCCTCCTGCTGCAAGGTCGAGGTGATGAAAGGGGGCGGCGGCTGGCGTCGCTTTTCGCGACGCTGAACGGAGCGGACCGTGAAGGTCGCCCCCTCCAACTGGCTGACGATCTGGCGTGCGGCGGCCTCGTCCGGGATCTGGACGGCTTCCTCATTGCGCTTGACGAGACGCGCATCGAAGACCGGGGGCTTGCGCGCCTGCAAGTGCGCATCAATGGTCCAGTACTCCCGCTTCTGGAACTGGCGGATTTCCCGCTCGCGGTCAACGATGAGCCGCAGGGCGACGGTCTGCACGCGCCCGGCGGAAAGCCCGCGCCGCACCTTGTCCCACAGTAGCGGCGAGATCTTGTAACCGACCAGCCGGTCGAGGATGCGACGGGCCTGCTGGGCCTCGACCAGCCGCAGGTCCACTTGGCCGGGTTTTTCGAACGCCTTGCGCACGGCGTTGGCCGTGATTTCGTGGAACATTACGCGATGAATGGGGGGGCCGCCGTTGCGCTTGCTCTCCAGCTCCTGCTGCAAGTGGTAGCAGATGGCCTCGCCCTCGCGGTCCGGGTCCGCGGCCAGGTAGATGCGGTCCGCCTTCTTGGCCGCCTGTTTGATTTCCTGCAGAACCTTCTTCTTGCCCTCGATCAGAACGTAAGTCGGTTTGAAATCGTGCTCGATGTCAACCGCCAGCTCGTTCTTGGGCAGGTCCTTGATGTGGCCAAGCGAGGCTTTGACCACGAAGTCCTTGCCCAGATACTTGCTGATGGTGCGAGCCTTGGCCGGCGACTCGACAATGACCAGAGATTTCGCCATACGACAACAGCAGCGGAGTACAGACCGGCTGGAGCCGGCCCCGGTCCACAGGGATGGGTCACGAGGACCGGGACTCTCCCCACACTTTAACAAAATTCTTGCCCGGCAGTTGTCGGACGAGTCCCGCCATCTCCAGCTCGAACAGTGCGGCGATGATTTCTGACGAACTGAGCTCCTCGCACGACTCCAGCAGCTCGTCCAGATGAGTGGGTGCGTCTACATGGAGGCGCGCCAGGAGTCGACGGCAGGCCTCGCTGAGTCCATCGGCGATCGCTGGGTTCGCCTCCGACTCGGTAGTGTCCGAAGCGAACAGGCGGCCCTCGGTCTCCAAAGCGAGCCGACGACGATCCTCGAGCGGCAGCTCGACAATCACGTCGTTGAAGTCCTGCACCAGCTTTGCGCCTTGCTTGATGAGCAGGTTGGGCCCCCAGCTCATCCGTGACGTAATGTTGCCAGGCACCGCGAAGACCTCCCGGCCCTGGTCGAGCGCCAGCCGCGCGGTGATTGCGCTGCCCGAGTACTGCGCCCCCTCCACCACCAGAACCCCCACGCTGAGACCGCTGATGATCCGGTTTCGGATAGGGAAGTTTTGCGGATATGCCGGCGTCCCCATGGGGAACTCGGAAAGCAACAGGCCGCGCTCGGCAATCTGCTCGGCAAGCCGCCTGTTTTCTGTTGGATAGACGATGTCCACGCCGCAGCCGAGCACGGCCACGGTCGGAGCGCCCGCCGCCAAGGCCGCCTTGTGCGCGGCGGTGTCAATGCCGCGGGCCATGCCACTGACGATCGTCAGGCCAGCGCGGGCTAGATCCCCCGCCAGGCGCTCGGTTGCGGCAAGGCCGTAAGGCGTGGCCCGGCGCGTGCCGACGACCGCCAGCATGAGCGAGCCCAGCAATTCCAGACGGCCACGTGCGAAAAGTACGACCGGCGGATCATAAATCTCCCGCAGGCGAGGCGGATAGCGGTCGTCCAGCAGCGTGATCGCCACCGCGCCCGCGGCTCGCATCTTTTCCTGTTGCACGACGGCGTCCTCGAAAGCACAGCCACTGATCAGGCTCTGGGCCACGCTCCCGCTCAAGCCGATGCCCTCCAGTTCGCTCCGCGAGGCGCGGAAAATGGCTTGCGGCGACCGGAAGTGCTGGACCAGCCGCACCATCCAACGCGTCCCCAATCCCGGTGTCATGCGGAGGGCCAGCCAGTACAATTCCTCTTCGGGGGTGATGCGGGTAGTCACTGGGGCCATCGCCGTTCCCTGCCTCTTAGCTTTGTGGGAAGGCCAAGGCAGGAATCTCACCGGGGGATCGAAAGAAGCAGTTGTGAGCCGAACGATCGCATGCTGGCCGCCGGTCGAGCTGGTCTGCAGACTATGCAGACCTCGGCTCAGGAGCGGCCAAGTCATCCTCCGCCCGCTGAGGTCGCGCCTGGCGAACTTCGACCTCACAGCCGCGGCGCCCACGCGGGCATGACGTAGGCATAAAAGACCGTCACCAAGCCGATCAGCGAAGCCAGCAGAATGCTGTGGCGGAGGGTGAAGCGGAAGAGGCGTCCCTCGTCGGCGCGGGCCATCGAGGTCGCAGCCGCAGCCACTGCAATGCTTTGCAAACTGATCATCTTGCCCATCACGCCGCCGGCGGAATT
>Ga0078972_1000669_pt1 | contig 140449 bp, 163 predicted proteins | sample YelNatPaOPGAMG01_FD_67568 | JGI IMG/M metagenome (GOLD analysis project Ga0078972, IMG submission 67568) | Hot spring thermophilic microbial communities from Obsidian Pool, Yellowstone National Park, USA - OP-RAMG-01 (SPADES assembly) (version 2) | ecosystem: Environmental > Aquatic > Thermal...
AAGTTACAATCGCGGTACTTATATCGGGGGTAATGGTATACCAACGTAATATATACAACGATGGTACGGCGGCGCGCGCTATGACGGATTCGGCGGCTTTTGTAGTGCCGCCGAGGGCAACCTACGAGGTGCAATCGGCTAATTCGTTACTTTTTTGGTTCGAATATTAAACCATGACAATCGTCAATCCTCTCGCATACACAATTCAGAACGGGCAGGCGGTTGATGCCGTCCCGGTCATGGCGAACCTCAACCAGATCGTCAACAACGTCAACGCAAATGCTGCGCCTGTATCGGGCAGTGCTGCGCAAACTTTTGCAGTGGCAAATGCAACGGCAACGAATCAAGCGGTGAATTTGGGGCAAACAGGTAATCTTTACGCGCCCATAGCAGGCAACTCGGGGCAGACGTTTGCGGTTGCCAATGCATCCACCAGTAGCCAAGCGGTGAATTTGGGACAAACCGATGGCCGTTATCAGCAACGCAATATTATTGTCGAGGCTGGGGCAATAGGAACATTGTCTACCAATGCCTTCATCGGCGCATACGTCAACGCCATGCAGGTCAATGGCTCGGGCGTGCCGGTTACCTTGCCGGGGAATTGCTCGGGTAGCTACGCAGTTGCCACAGCCGCAGCGACCAATTCGCAAACAATCAACATTCTCAAGATGCCCGCAGGGTCAACTACGCTTAACACAATCGGGACGATCACCTACGCGGCAGGCGCAGCAAGATTGTTACGGACTAGCGTACATGCAGCAACAGCAAATCTCCACGCTCACTGCTGCATACCAGCAAGCAATTCAAGCTCCGGTGAGCTATACCAGTAAAGGTGGTGTAACAAAAACATATCAAGCAGACTCCGTTAGCGTAGGAAATTTGACGCAAATGCTATTGGCCTTCGGTTACACGCAGACAGTGCCGTCAGGTTTCTATTGGGTATCGCTTGATAATACTCAAGTTCCGTTTACCTATGCAGATATGCAAGGATTGGCTGCTGCGTTTGGTTTGCAGGGCGCTTCGGCCTTTCAGCACTTGCAGACGCAGAAAAACGCAGTTCTTGCCGCAACTACAGTATCCGCAGTGCAAGCAATTACTTGGTAAATCTCCACGACTAACTAATACACTACCCCATTTTTTAAGGAATCGTGATGAAAAAACTGCTAATCTCTGTTGCTATCGGTCTTGGTGCGTTGACACTTGGAGCATGCTCGGCTATTCCCGGAAGCTCCAATGTTCAAGTTAATGTTCAAGAAATGCAAACCAAGTATGTCCAAGCTTGTATTGGCTATGGCGCTGCTCTGAATGCTGCAACTCAACTCCGGGCAGAAGGTAAATTGAATGCTGCTGAAATCAATCAAGTTTCAATGATTTCGCATCAAATTTCTCCAATCTGCGGCCAAACAACCATCCCTGCCGATCCTACCACAGCAATCAGTGAAATTACTGCTGCTGTAGCAAGTCTAGGAATCATGGAGGCTGCTCATGCAATTCAACATCCGGTATCACCTGTGTCGGCTCCATCAAGCACTGTTTCCAAGTGATGTGCCGGGGGGCTGTGAGCGTTTTCTAGCCCCCAAATCCGTTCAACTAATATCTAATGGAGAATCTCCCATGTCCGAAGTTACTCAACCTGTTGTGCCCAACACTTCTGTTACCCCCGCTGCTCCTACGACTGTTACAGTCGATCCTACAGCGATTGCAGTCAACACCATCAAAGCTTTGTTTCCAACACTGATTTCTGCTGTAGCCGTTGCTAGCGCTGCTGGCACAGCATCTAATCCTTATGCTAGTATTCTTGCCGCGCTAGCCCCGGTTATCATTTCTGCTGCAACACAAATGCAACAAGCCGGAAATCTGACTCCTGCTGAACTGGCAAGCATGTACGCCACGATTGCCGATGGTATCAATCAAACCCAAGCGGCTTGGGATTCTATGAAGTAACCCACTGGAGGGTGGTATATGACACTGCCACAAACAAAAAATATTAAAATAGCCTTTTCCGGCAGTGGTTTCTTGGCCCCTATTCACGTAGGGGCCTTTTCTGCTTTTGTGGACGCCGGATATAAGATCACGGAAGTTTCTGGAACATCGGGCGGTAGCATTGCCGCTGCATTGATCGCATCGGGGAAAACATCAAAAGAAATGTTTGAAATGGCTATGCAGCCATTACCATCTGGAATCCTTCGCGTCAATATCGGTGCATTACTTAGTGGCAGTTATGGTTACTGTAACGGAAATGTTCTTCTGAATTGGCTCATGGATCAAATTGGAGAAAATGTAACGTTTGCGAATGCAAAAATTCCTGTTACATTGATGGCGACTGATATTGTCCACGGTGTAGGGTTTGAATTGAGTGCAAAGACATTTCCCGATATGACACTGGCGCTGGCTTGTAGGGCTTCCTCTGCTGTCCCTTTCGTATGGACTCCTGTAAAGTTTGCTCCTGATATTATCCTTGTTGATGGTGGAGTAATTAACAATATTCCAGTCAACAAGCTGTCTGTAGATGCCGATTCAATACGTGTTGGTGTTCAAGTTGACGATAAATCATCGACTCTTACAAAATTTAATCTGATTTCGTATAGTAAACAACTAATCGGATCGTTGCTCTCGGCCAATGAAGATACGCATGTGGATCTTGCTAAAGCTACGGGCGCTTACATTATACCCGTTTCTGCCAATGGACTAGGATTTTTAGATCCTCGACTTACAAATGACCAAAAAACATCACTCTACCAATCAGGATACAACGCCGTTTCCGCATTCCTCAAAGGCCAAAGTCAAAGTACCAACAACTCGAAAGCATCCTACACCAGACGCCGAGTTTCCGCAAGACAAGCCAATTAAGGACAACAAGCCTAAAAAATTGAAGAAATGGAAGCATCTTCCAAACCATCATTACGGTTTGAAGCCTTCCAAGAACCGCAATCTTGCTCCACGGTTCCATCCAAAAGAAGGAATTGTTGCACCTGAAACGTTGCCAGTTCTGGTCGATCTTCGGCCAAAATTTGCTCCGGTTTACAATCAGGAAACATTCAATTCTTGCACGAGCCAAGCTCTTGCTGCGGCCATTCAGTATTTTCATAAGGATTACATGCCTTCACGCATGTTTATCTATTGGAACGAGCGACAACAGGAAGGGGACACCACAGTTGATGATGGTAGTACACTTCAAACAGGTTTAGAAACGGTTTCCAAGTTCGGTGCGCCCCCCGAATCTGTATGGCCGTATGATAATGCTCATTTATTCCAAATGCCCCCACAAGAAGTGTATGAAGAAGCCGTACCGGATATTGTAACGACCTATGAAACAATTGACACGGTTCAAGATCTAAAGATTGCCTTGTCCGAGGGAAATCCTGCTGTCATTGGCATAGCTGTTTATCCGTACTTTGAATCGGAAATGATGGCTATGAGTGGAAATCTCGAACTTCCTCAACCGGGACAAACATCAATGGGTGGGCATGCGGTATGCGTGGTTGGATATTCAGATGCTCAACAAGCATTCCTTGTGCGTAATAGCTGGGGATCTACTTGGGGTATGAATGGGTATTTCTGGCTTCCATATGCTTATGCGTCCAATCCTCAATGGTGTTGGGACTGGTGGGTGATCAAGGCTACCGAAACCGAAGGTGTTCCGAATAAAACAGAATCCTTGACTCAAGTTTCATTCAAGACAAAACTCTCGAACGTCTGGACTCGCATTAAAGCTGTCATCTTGTCGTAATTTTGCAACAGGGCCTAACTACCTGATAACTCGGGTTTTAGGCCCTTTTCAATGGAACAAAAATGGAAAAAGAAGATGCAGTCAACCAGATTCATGAAGTTGATACCACATTAACACAAGACGTACTGTATCCTGCTCATGCTCCACGCGGGCCTGGAAGTGCAGAATTTGAACAGAATAAACGTCAATTGATTGATGGTGACAAACATGGATGCTGGATTTGTGGAGCAACAGAAAAGTTAGAAGCCCATCATATTTTCGAATGGAGTTTGTTTGACGACCTTGACCCAAAATTGATGCAGAATGTTCTCGAAATTCTTGATTTTTATGGTTATTCGGCAAAAATGACGAATCCTCTGTTAACTCCAGATGACATTCGGAACCTTTTGATTCTTTGTGAACTGCATCATCGTGGATCGGATAACGGAGTTCACGCAATCACTTTTCCGATATGGGTTGCATTCAAGGCTCTCAAGCCGGGAGTGTCGATTACTAAACAGGTTCAGGTTGCGCAAACAGCGGAAAAACTCAAATTGATCCACTTAAGTTCTAACTAATAAAAAATAATCAGGATCGGCCATGTCATTTCAAGCAGGTTTACCCCAAACATCTACAGATCTTGCAAACTATTGCTTGCGCAAACTCGGTGCGCCAGTGATTAACATCGACTTGGCTCCCGAACAGATTCAAGATCGTGTGACGGATTCCTTGAATTTTGCTGCCATGTATCTTTGGGACTTGACTGAGGAAATGTACTTTCCTTATCAGATCCAACCTGCTACCCTGACTTTGAATGCTCCGGTGTCTTCGTTTGTAACCTTGATGCCAAACACAACGGAAGTTCAGATTACTTCCCAAACTTCCAACATCATTGCAACCTGTAAGACGAATTCCGTGTCGGGAAACGTTCTGCAAACAGTTTCGGTAGCCCCGGCGTTGAAAAACTTTGTGGTGGGGGAGACCGTGACGTTTTCCAATGGTGCTACGGGCACTATAACGGCCTATACAGCCGGTGATGTTCAGAATGGGTATATTGCTATGCCTCAAGCTGTTGTAGGCGTCACGAAGGTTCTAAGCATGACTGGCGGATACAATTCTTCGGACATTTTCAACATTCAGTACCAATTGCGCCTGAATGATTTGTTCAATTTGAGTTCGGTGGATCTTGGATATTACAAAATGGCGATGCAATATCTGGATTTGCTGGATATTGAATTGAACGGCCATGTCAGGTTTCGTTACAACCGATTCACCCAACAAATGCATCTTGACATTAACTGGCAATATGATGTAGTTCCGGGACAATTCATTGTGGTTCAGGGGTATACTTACATTGACCCAGATCAATATGCTTCTGCATATGGTGATCCATACCTCATTGATTTAACTACAGCAAAACTCAAAAAACAATGGGGTGCCAACTTGAAAAAATTCTCGGGCGTTCCCATGCCGGGTGGTGTCACATTCAACGGTCAAGCAATTTATGATGAAGCTGTAAAGGAAGAACTTGACATTGAAGAAAAGATTATGAAGCGTTTGAATCCGCTTGGTTTCCTGATTGGATAAATGATGGCAATCCAAACACTCGGCCCCACTAATCCTTATATCTCCAATGGGGCCACTAATGAACAAAATTTGTTTGATAACTTGACCATCGAATCCATTGGATTCAACGGCATTCAAGTTGTTTACATCCCTAGAACGATTGTGTCTTTGGATGCAATCTTTGGAGAGGATCGACTGTCACAGTTTAAGCGTGGTGAAACCATTGAAATGTATCTAAAAGATGCATCATCGTTCAGTGGTCAAGGTGGATTTATTAGTAAATTCGGTTTGGTACTTGATCAATCAGCAACTTTTGTAGTAAGCCGAACACGATGGGCAGAAGTTATTTCAAATTCTGGATCTACAGTATTACCTACAAGACCGGCAGAAGGGGACTTGATCTGGTTTCCTTTGAGTGATGGGTTGTTCGAAATCAAGAATGTTGACTATCAGAATCCATTCTATGCCCTGAATAACCTCTATGTTTATACCCTGAATGTTCAGTTGTTCAGCTATGGAAGTGAACATATTCAGACTGGAATTGCTGATATTGATGGATTTGAAACTTTGAAGTCGATGGATACCACAGTGAACCCTGGTGCAAGTGGCTCTGCATATTTGAATGCAGACAACGAGAATGTTGATCAACAAGCTGCTCTTGAAGTGTTCAATCCTGAAAATCCGTTCAATACACCATGAACCAATCTCCATTCTATAACGCAACTATTAAAAGCACGGTCACGGCCTTTGCCAATCTTTTCACTGGCATTCAGATCGTTCGTACTGGTACTGGCGCTGCGTCTGGTGTGACACAAACAGTTGCAGTTCCGTTGTCTTATAGCAACAAGGAAAAGTGGATACAACGCATCTTGCAACAACCAGATGTTGATTCTAAGGCGATTTACGACACTCTGCCTCGGTTGGCTTTTGAAATGACAAGCTTGTCTTACGATGCATCCCGTAAATTGCCACGGATGGGAACGGTAGCAGGATCACCAAATTCGACATTTACTCCGGTTCCCTATAACGTTGGACTGGTACTGAGCTTGGTTTCCAAGACGCAGGAAGACGGTTTACAGGTCATTGAACAGATTTTACCGGCTTTTGCTCCCGAGTATACCGTGACTATACCTGCTGGCGCTAGTGGGTCTGGAAACACGCAGTCCGTACCAATCGTCTTGGGTTCCATCACATCTACGGATACCTATGAAGGCTCCTTGAATGATCGGCGTTTGATCGTGTGGACACTCCAATTCACAGCAAAAATCAATCTTTATGGTGGTGGTTATCTTGGTAACATCATCAAGACAGTCAATGTTTATATCAATGATCCAGCGCATGTTGCTGGCATTCCTACAGACTATGCAAGTGGGGAATTGCCAATGGCAGACTATACGGCAACTGAGGCTGTTTCTGGTGGCCCGATAACCGAATCTTGGCTTGAGGGGTTTTAATGGATTCGCCAATTGATAGTTCTCAGTTTGTTGGAAAGGTCAAAATTTACAATGGAAATCCAAATCTGAAAGCCGCTGGCGTTCAGATGAACTTTACTACTGAACATGGAGTAGAGTGGGTTAAATGTGCTAACGATCCTGAATATTTCATCGAGAATTACTGTTGGATCATCAATATTGATACAGGGTTGATCCCCTTTAAGATGTATGACGCATTCAAAGAATACGTCGATAGCATTCATAACAATCGGTGGACAATCCTGATGGCGAGTCGCCAATTAGGTAAAACAACGACTTCTGCTGCATATATTTTGTGGTATGTTCTTTTTAACAAAGAAGTTACTGTTGCAATTTTGTCAAACAAAGCTTCAACAAGTCGAGAAATTCTGTCAAGATTTCAATTGATGTACGAACATTTACCGTTTTGGCTCCAACAAGGTGTGGAAATTTGGAACAAAGGCAGTATTCAACTCGAAAACAAAAGCAAAGTCTTTACCGGCGCAACTACAAAGTCTGGTATTCGGTCTTCAAGTGTTAACATGTTGTACATTGATGAAATGGCGATCATCCCGAATAACATTGCAGAAGATTTCTTTGCATCTGTTTATCCTACCGTTTCCTCTGGTAAAAATACAAAAATCGTCATTACAAGTACCCCTCTAGGGTATAACCATTTCTGGCGTTTTTGGGATGGTGCCAAACGTGGAATGAACGGCTTCAATCCGGTATTCATTCCTTGGTACAAGATTCCGGGCCGTGATCAAGAATGGGCCGAGGATCAACTGCGTCAATTGGGGCCTGTTCGGTTTCGGGCAGAAGTTGAATGTGAATTCATGGGTTCCAGCAACACACTGCTTCCATTGAGTTCCCTCCAAAAGCTGACGATTGCCGATCCAGTTTCCAAAGTTAACGATGTAGATGTGATGATGTATCCTGAAAAAGAACACTCTTATGTCATTGTTGTTGATCCATCAGAAGGGACTGCTAATGACTATAGTGCCTTCTGCGTGATTGATATAAGCGAATTGCCCTATCGAGTTGTTGCAAAATACAGAAACAACACAATTTTGCCTTCCGTTTTACCAAATGTGATTCACAAAACAGCACTTTATTACAATTCTGCATACGTTTTAGTTGAAATTAACAAGGCCGAAGAAGTAGCAACCATTCTACAACAAGATCTTGAATATGAGAACTTGATCTATATTAGTCGTAAACCTCGTACCGGCCAAGTTCCTTTTGGAAGCGGAAAATCGTACTTAGGTGTTAAAACTGACAAAATCGTGAAGCGTGTTGGGTGTTATCAACTCCAAGGGATGATTGAAAACGATAAACTCATTGTTCAAGACCCGGACATTATCAGTGAATTCTCGACTTTTGTAGAAAAAAATGGTAGCTACGCTGCCGAAGAAAATGCTCATGATGATTTAGTCATGACTTTGGTTCTTTTCTCTTGGTTGGCATCGACACCTTGGTTTGCTGAATTGGCAAACGGAACTGGTTCGATTCGTGAAGCATTATATGATCGCCAACTCAAGGTTATTGAACAAAATCTCGTTCCGTTCTATGTAACTAATGGGAAAGAAAATATAGAAGCGCCTGTTATGGTGACAGAAACAGAAGTTTGGTATGCCGCAGATGATCCGCATATGCCAGCAATGTTGTTTGGAAATTGAGTGTTTTCTAACTATTTCGAAACCATTGATTTAATTCGGACAAAACTTCTCGGAGACTTTGCTAATGGCAACACAACTTTTATCCCCCGGTCAACAAATTAAAGAAGTTGATCTTGTCTCGTACATTCCGAGCGTACCATCTTCTGTTGGCGCTGGGGTTGCGTTTTTGCGCTGGGGGCCTGCTATGGTTCCTATTACTGTCTCTGGACAGAACAATCTATCTAAAATTTTCCTTCCTCCTGATTCAAACACATGGCAAGGATTTTTCCCTATCTGGAACTTTTTGGCATATTCTAGTAATGCGCTAGTTGTTCGAGTGGTGGGTTCTGGTGCTCGAAATGCTGTGCAGACAACGAGTGGATCGGTTAATCCTACGGTAACTATTACTGCTGGTGGAAGTGGCTACACTACTGCCCCGTTGGTCACGATTGCGCCTCCCGGTGTTGCCGGTGGAATCACTGCAACGGCGGTTGCAACCGTTAGTGGTGGTGCGGTTACAGCGATCACAATCACAAATCCTGGTGCTGGTTATACAACCGCACCACAGGTGACGATTGCTGCTCCTACAACCGGAACAACGGCTACTGCCACTGTGACGGTGACGATTGGTGGGGCAACCATTCTTAATACTAACAAATTTGTTCAATATTTCCAAGGTGTGAACACAAACATCTTTGGACAGTTTGTAGCTAAGTATCCAGGATCGTATGGCAACAACATTGGTGTGTCGTTGGCCGATTCTGCTTCTTTTGCAAACTGGTCTTTCAAAGGATATTTTGGATCTGCCCCCGGCACCAGTGCGTTTGCTGCTTCGGTAGGCGCTTCGAATGATGAAGTTCACGTTATTGTTTATGATGCGACTGGCGCAATTACCGGAACTGCTGGAACTGTTATTAAAGCGTATCCGTTCTTGAGCAAAGCTTCGAATTCCGTCAATACGGATGGAAGTGCTCTGTATTATCCTTCCGTTATCAATTCTGCTGACCAATACGCATGGATTATTGGTACTCCACAATCGAATGCTGATTGGGGTCAACCGGCAACTTCGGGAATGACATTTACGACGCTGGCGACTCCAATCACGGCTGTTTTGACTGGTGGCACCGATGACTATACTGGTGGCGACGGGGTTCTGGAACAGGGATGGTCACTCCTAGCCAATAAAGACCTGTACACGGCCAATCTCTTGATTAGTGGCCCCGCTTCGCAAACCCTTGCAAGCTATGTGGTCAATATTGCTGCTTCCCGCCGTGATGCCGTTGGGTTTGCTTCTCCGTTGAATGTGAGCACTGGTGGTCTCATTACAGATAATGATTTGACTGCTGCTGCCGATGTGATTGCGTGGCGTACTGGAATGCCTACTGGTAATGTTGGTAGCTATGGTTTTTACGACACCGGCTACAAATATCAACTAGATCCGTTCAATAATGTGTATCGTTGGGTTGCTTTGAACGGCGATATTGCCGGTTTGTGCGCCCGTACCGATTCGACAAATGCTCCGTGGTGGTCTCCTGCTGGTTATATTCGCGGCTCCATCCAAAATTGTTCGGCGCTTGCCTACAATCCTTCACAGGCAGATCGTGATGCTCTGTATCCTCAAGGTGTCAATCCTGTTGTCAACTTTGTTGGTGATGGTTTCATGCTCTACGGTGATAAGACTGGCTATGGCAAACCCGGCGCATTCAGTCGAATCAACGTTCGGCGTTTGTTCATTGTTCTCGAAACTGCGATTGCGAAGATGGCAAAATACAGTTTGTTCGAATTCAACGATGCAACGACGCAAGCCAATTTCCGCAATGCCGTGACCCCATATTTGCAAACTCTTGCAAGTCAACGGGCATTCAACACATCCCAAGACAAGGGTTTTGCTGTGATTTGCGATAGCACAAATAACACTCCAGACATTGTGGATAGTGATCAGTTTGTCGGAAGTATCTTGGTCAAACCAAACAAGAGCATTAACTATGAAACATTGAACTTTGTTGCTGTTGGAACCAGTGTTTCGTTCAGTAATGTTGGTGGCACATTCTAAACTAGGGATTAAAAAACTATGGCTAACATTTCAGATTTTAAGGCGGCTCTTGCCGGTGGTGGGGCGCGGGCAAATCTGTTTCAGGTGGGTGTTACATTTCCATCCTTTGTTTCGAATGGAGCATTGGCTTCCCGCCAGATTCAGCTATTAGCGCATTCTGCATCGCTTCCTTCATCTAAACTCAAAACCTTCGCTACTCCGTTTCAAGGTCGCTCGGTATACCAAGCTGCCGAACGAGAATTTGAAGACTGGAAAATCAGTATCTATAACGATACGAATTTCTCGGTTCGCAATGCGTTTGAGGAATGGATGAACTCGGTTCAAAATGCCGATTCGCTAAGTGGTATTTCGCAACCAGGGCTTTATCAGGTTCCTCTGCAAGTTTATCAACTGGATCGTTCTGGTGCAATTCTCCAATATTATGACATTCAAGATGCGTTTCCGCATGAAGTCGGAGCCATTGAACTCAGCTTTGGCGAAGTTAATGGAATTGAAACATTTGATGTGACATTTACGTATAACTACTTTGTAAACCCACAAATCCCCGCTGGTGCAGCAGTTACAGTCAATGTAAACGTCAATTTGCCGATTTGATTTTTGCCACTATAATAATAAAAATTTGTGGCATTTTGGAAGGGGGTTGGAAACAACCTCCTTTTCTTTTTGCGCTAACTACTGATACAAACTCGAATTTGGATTCAAAGGATTAAGTAATGGCATTCAAAGTGTTTGGCTTCGAAATCAAGAAAACGACGAAAACAGAAGAACCGCCGATGTTGTCGGTCGTTTCTCCGGCTTCGGACGATGGTGCGTTGCAGATGTTGGGATCTGGTGCGTCTGGATTCTACAATTCCGTTATTGATCTTGGTGGCGCAATCAGAAACGAAAACGATCTTATCAATCGTTATCGTGAAATTTCTATGTATCCCGAAGTCGATAATGCTATTAAGGATATTACATCAGAAGCCGTTTCACACGACGCCTCTGACGTTGCTATTCAACTCAACCTTGATAAGATTGAAACTTTGAGCGAAAACATCAAGAAAAAGATGATTGACGCTTTCAATGAAGTCGTTAATTTGATGGGCTTTAATGAACGTGGTGAGGATATTTTTGAACGGTGGTACATTGATGGACGCCAACATTATCAGATTATTCTCCACGAAAACACAACACTCGGAATTAACGAGCTTCGATACATTGATCCCCACAAGATCCGCAAAGTGCGGGAAATTCAGCCACATAATATTGACGGTGGTGTTGGTGCTATTGGTCTGGAAGTCATTGATGAATACTATGTCTACAATCCAAATGGTATTACAGAAACGGCTGCACAAGGGCTAAAACTGACTGTTGACAGCATTGCCTACTCAAATAGTGGGGTGGTAGATCCTAACACTGGACTGGTGTTCAGTCATTTGCAAAAGGCAATCAAGACCGCCAACCAGTTAAAGATGCTTGAGGATGCAATGCTCATTTATCGTTTGAGTCGTGCAGCGGAACGTCGATTGTTCCAAATTGATGTAGGTCACTTGCCCCCGCCCAAAGCCGAGCAATACGTAGCAGAAATGATGAATCGGTATCGTAATAAGGTGACTTACGATGCTCAGACTGGTGAAGTTAGGGATGATCGACGGAATATGTCGATGATCGAAGATTTTTGGTTCCCGAAACGCGATGGGCAAACCGGAACTACGGTATCAACTCTTGCTGGTGGTACTGCCAATCAACAGATTGATGATGTGCAATATTTCAAGGAAAAGCTTTATCGGGCCTTGAACATTCCTGTCAATCGTCTACAGCCTACAACCGGGTTCAATCTTGGTAAAGCTTCTGAAATTACTCGGGATGAACTGAAATTCTCCAAGTTCATTGACCGACTGCGTTCACGGTTTTCTACGATTTTTATTGCTCCACTTCGGGCACAGTGTATTTCAACGGGGATTCTCTCGGTTGATGAATGGGAAGAAATTGAAGGACTTATTAAGTTCCAATTCAGTAAAGATAACTACTTTTCAGAATTCAAAGAAAATGAAGTCCTCTCACAGCGCATTGCGATGGCCGGGGAGTTGGAACCGTATGTCGGGAAGTATTTTAGTATGGAGTTTGTGCGGCGTCAAATTTTCAAAATGAGTGACGAAGAAATTGAAAAAATGAAGGAAGAAATCAAGGATGAAGCGAAGGAAAACCCACAAATGCAGCAACAAGGACAACAAGGTGCTGCCACTGGTGAAGGTACTAATCCATTCGCACCATTGAATCCTGAACGGGACGTTGCGGAAGTTGAAGCGCAATCTAATCCCGATGATTCAAATTTAGATGGTTCAGACAAACCAGAAGACGAAGAAGACGACGATAAAGAATCACTTGACAAAGAACTCAAATTTTAAGGAAAAACCATGAACACACTTAAAAAATCTCTCCAAACCTTTTTCAAAGCTGCTTACCAAGGAAATGTTGCAGAAATGCACGCATCCTTTGATAAAGCCCTACGTGAGAAACTGGTTCCTATGCTTCAAAACAAGCAACGTGAAGTTGCACGAAAAATTTTTAAATAAAAATGAACTTCTTGGAATACGATTCTCACTCAATTCATGAAATTGGTGGGGAAGTCTTTATTGATGGGCGAAAATCTAGGCGGTTTTCGACTGCTGGCGAAGCACTTGCTTTTATGCGGAACTCTAAAGAAAGCAAGTATAAAGTTATGCAGGAAAGTCTGACAAGGCTAACAAGCAAGATTATTAGTGAAGATGTAAACCATATTCAATTGAGTAATGGTGATCTTCAAATCGCTTTGGATGAAGCCATTAACGAAGATTTATCCTTGAATCGGCTAACTATTGAACTTCGAAAGAGTGTAAATGATAACCCGTTCAGGAAATATCAGTTTGTTCTTGAAAGCGGTGAAAAAGTTTCAATAAGTGAACAAACTCTAAATAGAATAGTAGAATCGAAAAAAGTTCCGAAAAATCTACTCCAACTTATTCAATACGTCTAATACGTCTAAAGGTCTTTTATGGCTGCTGCAAAAATCCTCATTCTTAAAAATACAAACACAGAAGTCGTTGTAAAAGTGGTTGCAGATTCTGCAAACACTGCATCATCGACTGCGTTGCCTTTGAGTGGGTTCACAACGGCCACAGAAACAGTAACATCCCCAACAGTGAATATTAGGGGCATGTTGTGGTCTTCCGGTGCGGGTGGTTCCATCAACATTTATCGCGGTGGAAGTGCCGAATCAAACTTGGTTAGCTGCCTTAGTGGAAATGGATCTTTTAATCAAATGAACAACTTTGTTTCGGATAGTGATCAAAATTCTAGTGATTTGTTGGTCAATATGAGCCAATATGGGACTCTATATTTGCTCTTGGGCAAACAAAGTGGATATACTACAACTTATAACTCAGAACAAGCTGGTCAGGCCGCTTAAAGACATATGAAACTACTTATCGAACGTGTCGAAGAAACTAAACTCATTGTCGAAGATAACAATGGGTCAAAAAACTATTATATTCAAGGGCCATTCCTTCAAGGTGGTATCAAGAATCGTAATGGCCGCATTTATCCCAATGAAGTGCTTGATGAAAAGGTCAATGATTACATTGATTCGACTTTGAGTAAAAATCGGGCATGGGGAGAATTGGGGCATCCAGATTCGCCTCATATCAATCTTGATCGAGTCAGTCATCGAATTGTCGAACTGAAAAAAGAAGGCAAGGATTGGTATGGAAAAGCCCGCATTCTCGATACCCCAATGGGCCTGATTGCGCGTGGTTTGATGGATGGTGGTGGATCTTTGGGAGTCAGTTCACGCGGAATTGGGAGTTTGGTAGAAGATGGGGACGCTTCAATTGTTCAACCAGATTTTCTCATTTGCACTGCTGGTGACATTGTAGCAGATCCAAGTGCCCCGGACGCTTATGTTCAAGGAATCATGGAAAGCAAGGAATGGCTTTATGTCGATGGTCACTTTGTCGAGCGTCATATTGAAGCTGCCAAGAAACGTATTCAAAAAACCCCTTCTAAACGGCTACAGGAACAGGCCATTAAAGAATTTGAATTGTTCCTTCAAATGTTGTAAGAATCAAACTTAGATTCTCTCTAACTATTTTCATTCAACCATCCTATCTTTATAATCAAGGAAAATCATGACTCATTCTGAAACACTCAATGCCGATGCTTCACTGTTGGCTCAAATGCAAACCCGCACCGGAGCTTTTGAAGGCGCAAAGGCGGAAGGTCGCTATGTAGCAACTTGCTATGAACCAAGAAATGTTTCGGCGTACAACACGTTTAAAGCTGAATTGGAACAACTGGCAAAGGCTGGTGATGTAATTCGTGCTGCTAAATGCGCAACTGCAATGCAAGAAATGCTAGAAGTCGCGTGGCATGAAGAATATGATAATTTGGTGGTAACTAGTGGTAAAAACCTTGCGCTGAATACCTTGTTCATGGGATCTTCTTACACTGCCGCTTGGTATCTTGGCTTGGTGAATGGAGCAACAACCCCTACATTTGCTGCTACTGATACGATGGCATCCCATTCTGGATGGACTGAGTACACTGGTTATAGTTCTCCTACTGCGCGTGCAACTCCGACTTGGACGGCTTCCACTGCTGATAGCATTGTAACGAATGGTATGAGTTTCACCATGAATGCAACTGGTACTGTTGCTGGATCGTTCATGACCACAAACTCGACCATTAGCGGAACAACTGGTACGCTGTATTCTGCCGGTGCATTTACTGGTGGGAACCAATCTGTTACTTCAACTTCTACTTTGACTGTCACTTGGACAGGAACAGTATAATCCACATAATATACCGGAGGAAATAAAATGGCTTTGAAATTCAAATTGGGCGATAATGTTGCTCAGAACGTGGCCCCTGTCAAGGGTGTTGTTGTCGAAAAGACAATTGTTGGTGACGATGTTCTTTATCGTGTTGATTACAAAGTTGGCGATGAAAGCCACTCTCGTTGGTTTGCCGAAGAAGAAATTGAAATTGCGCAAGAATAAACAATTCACTTTGCGCTAAAAATCGAGGGGCAAGAACAAACGTTTTTGCCCCTTTTTAACTATTTTCACAGGAGATTTTAATGTCAAACTCAATCAAAATTTCTGTTGATACAACTTCTTTGGACGCAAGTATTGCTGCGGTAAACCAAAATGTATCGACCAATGCGGCGAAAGAACAAGCTTCACTCGCAGCACTTACTAGCCAACTTGGTAACGTACAAGCCGATGTACAAAACGAATCTAGTTTGTTGACCGAACTACAAACCACTGTAGCTGGACTTTCGGCACAAGTAAGCACGATTTCACACGCTCTGGAAAGCGCAATCCTTGCTCTTACAGGGACAGCCTCAACCCCTACTTCTGGCTCGACTGTTAGTTCTGGCTCAACTGCTACCTCTGGTTCCACGGCTACATCCGGCTCGACTGTTACTTCTGGCTCAACTGCTACCTCTGGTTCTGCTACCTCTGGTTCTGCTACTTCTGGCTCAACTGCTACCTCTGGTTCTGCTACTTCTGGCTCAACTGCTACCTCTGGTTCTGCTACTTCTGGCTCAACTGCTACCTCTGGTTCTGCAACTTCTGGCTCAACTGCTACCTCTGGTTCTGCTACCCCTGGTTCTGCAACTTCTGGTAGTGTAGCATCTGGAACCGATCTTTCTGCTAACTTGAAGCAATACGGAAAATCTCCACTTCCGTACACCAGCTTGGCTAAACCTGCAAAGGGGCAAACTGTAACCGACCCGGATACAGGACTAAAAATTACGCGCATTACAGACTGCGTTGCAGACTTTAATAACTTGTGCGTGGCTCCGGCGTATCCTACGGCAATGGCATGGAATTGCGATGAAAGCTATTTCATTCTGTATGTTCCCGGCTCTACAGCACAAAGTAATGGTCAGCAGGGTTGGGCGTTGTACAATGGAAAAACGTATGCGTTCATCAAATTTCTTGACATTAACCCAGGCGACATTGAGCAATTTTATTGGGATCATCAAGACCCCGCAACGTTGCGCTACATTGATAATCATCAAATGGGTAGTCAGAATTTGGCCGATCTTACTGCTATTAACGTAGAAACAGGTGTAAAAACAATCATTCACAGTTTCTTGCCAAATGGGTTGCCTCCTGGTTGCCCTGCAAATACGAACGTGGTTCGTTGCGGCTATCCGTTTGCCCTTGGCGTTAATGCAAATGGTGAGCGTATATGGGGGCTTGGTGCTGGTGGCCCTAGCGTTGCAAATGTTTCTGGCGAACTTGGTCTGTGGGTGTTTGGTTTTAACGAAAGTACCAAAGCATTCACCATTTACGACACTTCTGTTATTCCGCAGCCACAGGCTCGTGGATCGACACCATTTCCATCGGTTTCGGGCAAATACTTCATCTGGAATGCAGCAGTTGGTCTGGAATCACAACCAACAACACAATCTGCCGTCATGGATGCGGTTACAGGTAAGCTTGTTCGATATGTCCAATTTGATACGAATGAACATTGCGACACTGCAATGGATGCAAATGGTAATGATCTACTTGTCGGTTCACAATTCTCGCGTAATACAGGCGGCAATGGTAACGTCATTGTTGCAAATTTGAATACTGGTCTTGTTACCGTCGATGTGGGTGAATCAAGCGGTTGGGGTTATCCAGCTACAGGTAGTTTGAGTGGTGCTACAGCTTGGAAGAATCCATCGTGGGTATCGACTGCAATGACCGGAAACATTTATGGGACTGGCACAAACGGTGTAGCAACTCCAGGTTCAAATGGAAATAGTGGGCCTACTGCAAATCCGTGTACCATTCTTGACCAAGAAATTACACTAACGAATCTCACCAGTGGCGTTACTTGGCGAATTGCGCATCATCGCAGTACGGGCAATTATTCGAATGCTACGCAAAGTAATTATTGGGCACAACCTAATGTTACTTTCAGCACTAGCGGAACTCGTATTCTGTTCAATAGCGATTGGGGTTGCGGAAATCCTGCTAGCCCGACTTTGAACCCGAATGCTCCAGTTGACACCTATGTAATCGAACTGCCGTAACCAAATGGCAATTGTCCAATCTTCGGCGCTACAAGTTGTCAACGGGGCGCAGTCCGGCGCCGTCACGCTTTCTAATGTCACAGCGGGTAATGCAATTCTTGTCACGGCGTCGATCTTTTCGCCAACAGCCAATGATGCGCCGCTGGTTAAGGACGGCTCAACCACGCTGACGCAAGTCTCCGCCTACACGCCAGGCGGTAATTACTCCAGCGCCGTTGTTGCTTGGGAACTGAACGTCGCAGCGGGATCGCACATAATTACAGTGCAAATGACCTCTGCTGTAACGTCGGGGTACTATGTCTTCGCGGCGCACGAAGTTAGCGGGCTTGGCTCGACACAGCCAAGCGTCAGCACTACCGGCACCACTACGGGCACTACGCTTGCCCTATCCGGCGCAACACCAGCGCAAAGCGGTTGCATTATTTTCACGGCAATCGCTGACGATGGAGAAGGATCTAGCACTACGGCTACTGCCACCACACCAAGCGGCTATACGTCGCTGTGGCAGGAGATGAATGGGTCGAACTACCAGATTGGTGCGGCAGCTTACCAAGTACAAAGCACGCCTGCTCCGGTTTCGCCTTCATGGACAGCGCTAAATGCGGGCGGCGGCGCAGGGTGGGCTGCTGTTGCCGTGGCGTTCGCTCCTTCGGGGTCAAGCGGTCTTTCATCCTCAACCACAGAAGCGGCTAGTGCAGCAGACTCAAGTACTGTGATCAATTCAGGCCCGGTATTGCAGAATGAGTCTGCTTCTGCGGTTGATACTATTACACAGAGTAACACTAGCTTAAGTTCAACCACAGAATCTTCTAGTTTAACAGATTCTGGCGCAGCAGTCAATTCTGGAAGTGGTTCGCAATCAATTTTAGCATATGCATCTGTTGCTGCTCCAAATAGCACTAGCACGACAAGTCCACTGATTACAACAGGTATTACGACCCCGGCATCAGGTTCGACCATCATTGTTAATCTGTTGACACAATCGACTAGCACTGCACCTGTTTCGAATTTCTCGGATAGCTACGGCAATACATGGACGCTGGTGGCGACGAATTACTACGCCGGTGGCACAGCGGCAAATGGGGAGTTTCCGAGTTACCTGCTGAAATGCGTTAATGCTAAAGGTGGCTCAAACCATACATTCCAACTTGTCAAAAATTCGGTGCAGGATGAATGCACGATCTACGCCGTTGTGCTTAACGGCGGAAACATCGGCAATTGGACGGTGGACACCACAGGCACGTATTCAGGCACCGTTACAACATCGGGTGCAAACAGCGCTGTGTTGTCGTTTTGGAGTCCAAACGATACGGGCGTAGCTGGGTACACAGACAACTATCATGCACCTTCTGGCTGGGTGCAGATGGCGAACAACAACAACGCCGATAACTCAATGTCAGGCGCGGACGCCTATCTGGCGCCGGTGGCCAATGCAGGCACCGTAGTAACGGCCACATGGACGGCAGACAACACGGGCGGAGGGATCAACCCAGGCCAGTGCATGTACATGGTTGAAGTTCTTGCCTCAACAAATCCAAACGTCAACGCATTCTCCGTTGAATCCGGAACAGGTGCTGATTCCAATGCTGTAGCTGTTATCAAAGCGGTCACACAGCCCGAATCTGCTACTGCGGTTGATACCATCACACAGAGTAACGCGAACTCAATCTCAACCACAGAAGCGAGTACAGCAGTAGATGCGTCAGCAGATTTACTATCGGCAACTGCCACGGTCTCTGAATCGGCCAGCGCATCAGACTTTCCATCTTTGGGGTCATGGAAAATCCTGCAAGTGCTGCAAAACACGGAGAAGTGGCACGACACAGGATGGGCAACCGCAACCACGAACGTAACTGTTGCAAACGGCGATTCGCTTATTGTGATGATTCAGTGTTGGAATAGCAACAGTGTCGGAGCTACTTACCAGCCGGTGATGACCCCAACGCCGCTGACGACGATCTATGACCCGGAATCCACCTACATCGGAACATCGGAACCAGTCTATTGCCAAGTCTTTGCTGCGTTCAATCTCGCAGCCGGGACTTATTCCATCACCCCTCCAAATGTTGAACCGGGATCTGGCGATGGCGATATGTATGTGTTGCACGTGTCTGGTATTTCGGGAGTTCGTGCGAACACACTTGGAACGGATCACCAAGGATCGGGCACTACCGGAAATCTGACCAGCACTACATCGACGCTAGGAAGTGGTGCTCAAGCGGGAGATTTGGTCGTTGGCATTGGCGGAACGGACAACAACACAGAAGTTACCACTCTGACAGTCTCGACGCCTAGCGGGTGGACGAACCTCGCAAAACAGACTGATGGAACCAATTCTCCGCCGTCAAGTTTTGACTACACCACAGCAACGGGTGGATCACAATCAGCAACGTGGACATGGCCTGCCGAATCAAGCCCCGTTGCTGATTCTGCGGTTGTTGCATTTGTTCCAATTGGGGGTGTCCAAGAATCGGTCACACAATCCGAATCTGCTACTGCGGTTGACACAATTGCAAAATCTACATCAGTAACAAGTGCGCAACTCGAATCTGTTACTGCGGTTGATAGTGAATCCTACACATTTTTACAATCGTTATATCAGGTTGAATCGGGATTATCTTCGGATAGTTTGATTCCACAAGTATTTTACAATTTAACGATCAATGAAATTGGGTCTTTGGTTGATTCTGTATTTCAAAGTAGTTCGTTTGTTTCATCTTTAACTGAAATTGGGTCTTTGGCCGATTCTGTAGCCCAAAGTAATTTGTTTGTTTCATCTTTAAGTGAAATTGGGTCTTTGGTTGACGCAATTCAAGTGAGTGGATTATATCCATCTTTCCAAACAGAATCAGTTACAGCTATTGATTTAACAGTGAATGGAGCCTCTATACCGTTGACACAAACAGAAACAACGAATGCAACAGATTCTCAATCACCAAGCTCTATTTTATATGCTGCGCAAGTGGATGCATCGGGGGCACTCGATTTTTCTGTTCAATCTGCGACAATTCCTGTTTCCATTACAGAGTTGTCATCTGCTTTAGATTCTGTGTTGGGGTATTCCAATATTGGAGTATTGAGCAACGAAACTTCAACTGCAACAGAATCATCAAGAACTGGAAGTTCTTCTGTACTGTTTGTGAACGAAGGTGGATCGTTGCTTGATTCGTCAAACACTTTGATTTCCAACGCAGTACAAAGTTTAGAGCATTCAACACTTCAAGATGTTCAATCATCATTGGCAACCCTTTATGCTGCAATAAGCGAAGGGATGGCTGCTCAAGATTCGCCAATTTCATTTGTTGATTATTTTGTTTCCACGAACGAAAGTGCGTTGTCTAGTGATGCACAATCGAACAACGGATCTATTTATGTTTCTTTGAGTGAATCACTCAACGCATCAGATAATCAACTTCCTGCCGCGTTGATTCGGTTGTCTCAAACAGAAACCGGAAACTCTTTGGATGTGATTTTCAATGTTACAGGCTATTCGGCTAATTTAGTAGAAGCAGGAACTCTTGGTGATTCGCAATCTTCGGGAACTTTGATTGGGAACATCCAAAATGAATTTGGATCATTATCTGATAGCCAAGCGGCTGTTCTCGTTTTTCACTTGGAGCAAAATGAAAATTCATCGGGGCAAGACATTTCTGTCAGTTATGCGTTGATTTCTGGAAATAGTGTTGAGTTTTCAAATGCTCTGGATTCAAGCAACTCAAGTGCCAGTATTCCTCTTTTTCAAACTGAATTTGCTCAAGCACTAGATTATTATGTTGGTACTTTGTTTGGTAATCTGAACAATTTTCCATCATCCTATGTGGCAAATGCAAAGAATAACTACAGTAATGTGGTTAACGCAAACAATAACTACATATATGCAGTCTTTTACACGTCGAACTCCCAATGAACATTCCACTTTTCCGTTCTAAGTATCCTACAGAACCAGTAACTTTGCTTTTCAATTTTGGGCCTGCTTTATCAAATGGCACAACATTGGTTTCTGCATCCATTGCCGAAATATCAGCGATTAACGGACAAGACCCGGCTTCTTCTGCAATGATTATCGGCAATCCTTCTATTTCCACAAATCCGATTACCCTTTCAAATGGGACGATTCTTCCTCCTAATACTACAGTTTTGGTATCGGTGAATAACGGCTTGGATGGGTTGGACTATTTGATTGTTGTGCAAGTAACAACATCAGTCAATGGATATTCCCCTGTTTGCCGTGGAATATTGCCAGTAAGACGCCTGTAAAAAAACGAAAAATCTTTTGCTTCTAACTATTTTCAGATAACCCTATGTTTAATGGAGACTTTTCAAAATGAGTCGATCAATTCAAGACGCTTTGCTTCAAGTTCTAAACGAAGAAGAAGATAAAGCCGAAGTTACAATCCCGGCAAAAAATGCCAAGTCAGAAAACAACGAAGAAGACAAAGACGTTAAGGATGCCGATAAGGTTGATAAGGACATTGCTGATCGTACTGCCGGTTCCGATGAATTGGACGATGACAAAGATGACGAGGAAGACAAAAAAATGAAAGAAAAAAGTGTTTCTGATTTTGCCGAGTCTACCAAGAAGAAACTCAAGGAAGATCGGATTGACGACATTATGAAGTTCGAAGACGGTACTCTGTCTGATGAAGAAAGCAAGAAGCTGATTCAGTCAATGATTGATGATGATTCTGTGTGGAAATTGCAAGGATTTTATGGCCGCACTGCTGCTGCTGGCCTCAAGAATGGAACATTCAAGGCGACTACCGATACTGCAAAGCGGGTTGCCGGAAGAATGAATGAAGACATTGAAAATTCTTTGAATGACGATGATGATGACGATGCAACTAACGCTGACGGATTGCCGGTTGACGACAATGATGATCTGAAAATCGCGGAAGGCAAACATAGTGGCCTTTGGGGTGAAGACTTCGACTTCAATGATGAAGATGAAGATGATGAAGATGATGAAGATAAGAATTCCCCGCCTAAAGAAGATATTGGCGAAGAAGCCATTCCTGATGGGCGCGGTAAGGGCTATAGTGCTGCCGATGAAAACAAACGTATCCGTGCTAATGGTAAGTACGATGATGCTGATAATGCGCGTCATAACGAAGACGACGATGAAGAAAAGTTTGACAAAGTGAAGTCGGAAACCGAAGGTGTTGGTGGTAACGTTGACCCCGAAGCGACTGCCGAGAATGATCGTATCAAACGCAATTATCGTGATAATAGCCGCAGTGCCGCTGATCGGCCTCCTGGATATGACGTGAAAGTCACGGAAGGCCATTTGAAAGCATTGTTTGGCGACAACGAAACATTGACGGAAGAATTCAAGACACGTGCTTCGACCGTGTTCGAAGCTGCCGTGAAAGAAAACGTGAAAGCTCAATCGAAAGTATTGAAAGAGCATTATACGAAGGTGTACTCTCGCAAACTGCGGGAGCAATTTGATGGGCTTGTGGATAAACTTGATGGATACCTCGGGATTGTTGCCGAGACTTGGATGAAACAAAATGAAATTGCCCTAGAAAGTGGTATGCGTTCTCAGATCACCGAGAATTTTGTGCGCAATATGAAAAATGTCTTTGAACAGAACTATATCGAACTTCCAGAAGAAAAAGTAGATTTGGTTCGTAGTCTCAAGGCCAAGACTCGTAATATTAACACAAAATTGAACGAAACCACAGAACAATTGGTTGCTGCTCGGAAGGAAATTGCCGGTCTCCACCGCAAACAAATTCTTGGCGAAGCATCAGTTGGTCTAAGTCAAGCGCAAGCTGAAAAGCTTGGTTCGTTGGTGGAAGGTCTTGATTTCACTGATGCTACAGAGTTCAAAAAGAAGGTTGGGATTCTTAAAGAATCGTATTTCCAACGTCCTGCGAACAAACGTGCTTCTGCACCTGTAGATCCGGTGAGTTCTGTACAAGAAGCTGAGTTGATCAGCGAAGATGTACGGGCAATTGCCAATACCATTACCAAAATGAACACAAGGTAATTTGTTTCATTCAAAAGTCAAAAACTACAAAGGAAAATCATGACTGATACTACTAATCGTGCTGCACTTGTTAAAAAGTGGAAGCCCATTCTGGAACACAAGGACATGCCAGCGATCAAAGATCGTTTTCGTGCCGAAGTGACTGCCGTTCTGTTGGAAAACCAAGTCAACGAAATGCGCAAGAGTCAAGCGGTGTTGTCCGAAGCTGCCCCTGCCAACTCGGATGGTTCATTCCCCGATGCTGGTGGTGTTGCTAAGTTCGACCCCGTATTGATTTCTCTGGTTCGCCGTGCAATGCCTCAACTGATTGCATATGATATTTGTGGTGTCCAGCCAATGACTCTGCCTACCGGCTTGGTCTTTGCCATGAAATCGCGTTATACGAGCCAAAGTGGTACGGAAGCTCTGTACAACGAAGCTGACACTGGATTCAGTGCTGATCTGGGTACAAGCCAAACAGGTAACAACCCTGCTGTGTCTGGTTATAGTGTCATTACTGGTCAATCTACGGCGGTTGGTGAAGCTGTTGGTTCCACTGGTGGTGGTACGCTGAATCAAATGGCGTTCAGTATTGAAAAGACTACGGTTACTGCGGTAACTCGTGCTTTGAAGGCTGAATACTCGATTGAACTGGCTCAAGACATGAATCGTCTTCATGGTCTGGATGCCGAAGCTGAATTGAGCAACATTCTGTCTGCTGAAATCGTTGCTGAAATTAACCGCGAAGTGGTTCGTAGCATGTATACCACGGCTCGTGTTGGTTCGCAGAACCAAACCGCAACCGCTGGTGTATTCGATCTGGATGTGGACTCCAATGGCCGCTGGTCTGTTGAAAAGTTCAAGGGTATGATGTTCCAAATCGAACGTGAAGCGAACGTTATTGCGCAACAAACTCGTCGGGGCCGTGGGAACTTCATCCTGTGTTCTTCGGATGTGGCTTCTGCTCTTGCAATGGCTGGTGTGCTTGACTACGCTCCTGCGCTGGATACCAAGCTGGATGTTGACGAAGCTTCGACCACGTTTGCTGGTGTGCTGAATGGCAAGTTCAAGGTGTACGTTGACCCGTATTCTGCGAACCTTGGCGTCAACCCTCAGTTCTTCATGGTGGGCTACAAAGGCGCTTCTGCGATGGATGCTGGGATGTTTTACTGCCCATACGTTCCACTGCAAATGATGCGTGCTGTTGATCCTAATTCGTTCCAACCCAAGATTGCTTTCAAGAGCCGTTACGGTCTTATCGCAAACCCGTTTGCCTTGGTTGACCAAGGTGCTTCGAGTGGTATTGGTGCTCCCGGATCGAATTACTACTTCCGCTTTAGCCAAGTCAAGAACATCCTGTAATCAAGGGTAGTTCAAGACTAAAAAGCCGCCTTCGGGCGGCTTTTCTTTTTGGTCAAATAAGATCAATCTAGTACGTAGGCAATTGTCCCACAATCGTAGATGATACTGTATCCCATTGATTTGACAATTTCCCATTCTGTACGTGGATCATCTTTTGATTCTGCTATTTTGTACTTCATGAATTGAGACCGATGATACCTCTTATCATAGCTCTTGTCGAGATACCAATATTGAGGCTTGTTCACCCTCACCTGTTTGAATCCGTTCTTTAGATAGACGTTTCCAATACTCCAACGTCTGTTTGCATAGGATATGATTTTTTCGTTTGGATGGTTCTTCTTGAACTCTTTTAGTAGCTTGCTGAATCCACCAACAACGTTGAGATATTGACTTGTGCAAAATCTCGATAGCTCCCAATCGACATTATGATCAAATCGAGATTTGCAAAATGTCATGAGTGCAACGAGTTCGTTCTTGTATTCTAAACCAATACTCAAAGTTGATTTATCGGTTCCTTGAATATGGTTTTTCAGAAGAAATGCTTTCTTTTGTTCATTGCTTGGGTAAACGATCTTGCATTGGCGTGCTCCAATTCTTTCATTTTGACCAAGTTTTGACATGATAATCGACTTGACAATATCTTGTTTTTGCTCCCATTCATCACTGAAAACCTGAATCAAAAACACTCCATTTTCTTGCGCTTTAAGTGTTTTGTTCAAATGATAGCGATGATCCTTTCTCAGAGCATCACGTTCTTCATCGGGAATGTATCTGTGGTAATAGAGACCGTTGTATTCGATTCCAACCTTGTAGTCTGGAAGATAGAGATCAATCTCAAAACCTTCTAAGATTCCACGATTATCCCATTGAACACGGATTCCAGAGTTTTCCAACCATTCGCCCAAATCGGTATGGCCTTTAGAGCGACGTACAAATTTTCTCGGATAGGAGTTCGGTTTTTTTGGTTCTATGCCATAGACATTTTGCAAGTAGTTGGCGACAACTGAATCAGAAACGCCAATTTCATCTGCGATAGCTTGGTAGGTTTTACCTTCTTGAACATACTTTGATACTAGAAACTCTTTGTCTTCCAACAAAGTCTTTTTATCATCTGTAACTGTGTTGTATTTCTTGCCGTGAAGACCAAATTGCTTGCATTTCTTGATGACTGGTACTTCACTCAAGCCAAATTGTTTGCCAATGTCTTTGTAGCTCCTACGCTTGATGATGCGTTCTTTGTAGAGCCAATCCTTGTTGCTCAGGTGATCCCATGCATCCTGAGACATTGAACCTCTCTCGGACTTGCAGGATGGATTGTTACAAGTCAAGGCCAGTTCATCAGATCCACGGTTGAATCCCACTAGAGCATGACATATAGGGCACCGTGGGAAGGATTGTTCTGTCAACCCGGTCTCTGCTGCCCATCTGCGTAGTTTGAGGGGGTATCCTTCCATCCAAGGGGTCAAGGCATGGATCTGATTCAACAGATCGTGCCTGTGTTTGCTAATGGTGATGTTCGATACTCCATCCCACGGAAACATGCTGATGTTCAAATTTCCTTATCCATGACGTAATCCACAGCGTCACGAAAATTCTCAAAGAATCTAGTGATCAGTCCATTTTTTTCATCGACTGCCCATTTAGTGCGACAGAAGCAAACCTTTTTCGGGTTTGCTTGATAAAAGTTGATCCGGTCTGTATCGGTGCGTTCAGGCTTCACAAATAGGTTGCTCAGTTCACTTCCGTTGTTCAGCATGGCAGAAAATTGATTATTCACTATATTCCCCTGTTAAGTGCGATTTTTCAGGTTCTTGGTTCGGGCCGAATCAGCATAGATCGGAACCGCCAAGCGCTTAATATACAATTCCCTAGCAAAGATTGCCAAGACCACTAGGGATACAAGGATTTGAGGAATTGATTGGAACATGATCACACCATCATAAAAGGAATTGAGACTGAGGCAACTTGTGCCCCACCAGTGGTATTGTACTTGATCGTACCGCCCTGAGCGTAAGGGATGTACCCATACGCATCGGCAAGATGTGCATTGCTGCCACCAGGATTCAAGGACGAATTGTACTGACTGATGAATTTCCTGAGATTGGATTCCGTTGGCCGACCATAGAAACTTTTCCATTCCATCGGTTCGGTCTTGGCTGTCTTCCAACCAACATCCTTGACAAGCACGTTGTAGATCAGTTGGACAACGTATTTAGGGGCGTAGGACTTGCTCATGATTAACTCCTGTATCGAATTGACAACTAAAGTATACTCCACTTCACAACTTTGTCAAGAGATTTTTTGTACTTCCTCAATGTGCTCTTGACCTACACCTAAAATATACTTCATTTCACAACTTTGTCAAGAGCTTTTTTTCAGCGCATCTTTAACATACTTCAAATTTTCCTTTTCAAACATGACTGCCGAACCGTTGAACCAAGCTTCTGAACTGGAACGAAAGGCACTTTGAGGAACATTCCCAGCTTCATAAACTTTGATATGCTGATTTACAAATCTATTGTAGGCATCCAAAATCGTCTTAACTGGATCATTTGTTGATTCTGGAAAATATTTATGAAAGATTGCTATTGCCGAAGGATCTTTTGCTTTCAGTTTGTTGAGAATTTGGTTAATTGATTCTCTGTTTTCGGCACTTTTAGTAGTACCATTAGGGTTTAGATTACTCCAAAAACTCGCATCAAATTGGGTCATTGACATTGTATCTGACGTTGCACTATCCCCAACGTCAAATTTATCATCTGATGCTACATCTTTCATGTCGCTCACCGCGATCTTGGTTCCGTTGAATGGAACGACACAATATACTTTACCATAGTATTCTGCTAGTACACTATTTGTTGCCATGATGATACTCTGTTTGCGTCTAGGCATATTCATTGATCTAGCTGCCGAACTATCATCAATCATAATATTATAATAATCATAGAAATTCTTACTACGCCGTTCCCCTCCAGAAGTCACAATCGAATACCGTGGGATACTTGAATCGGAATCACTTCCACGATAGAAATGTTGGATATTTCCTGACTGCAAAGAATTCGAACAATGATCTTTGAGTGCCTTGACAGCATCTTGCAACATGAGAGCTTGATAATTGTTCGATTCTTTAAGGTATTCTTTGAATGATTGCATGGTGTCTAGGACGGTAAAGGTACGTCATAGTTAGGTTTCTCGATCCTAGAATAATACAGGAAAGGCACTGCCTACACCAAAAACTGCCATGCGCCCAACGCAACTACTTTTCGTAGGTCTTATTCATAATCTTGTGTTTACTCTGAAAGTTTTGACAGCGCAGATTGAACTGCAAGTTTAGTATTGTGAACTCCATTCTCGTATCCTTCTTGATATACATCACACAATGCCGTATACACCATTTGTGCGGATCGGAAGTTGGGAAGCCGTAGCGTGTATGACGATGAGCTGGTTTCGTAAATAGCAAGTCCAGCTTCATCTTCCACAGACCCTTCCCATTTGAATTTTATTGTGTCTTTCATTTCAGTCTCCGTCATCATGGTCAAGGAAAGAAAACACCGCTATTCCAGCCAGTATGAGGCTTGTGAAAGCCCAAAACGCTTCTTGGATACTCTGCGCTTCCGCAAGCCAGATCAGGCAACCCATGAATGCGGCAAGTGAAACCGTGGCAATCAGTCGGTCAAGCATGGCGTTTTCCTTTGTTTGTAAGCGCCATCAAGTATCGACATTCAAACGGGTTCCCCGGTGTCGGTTCGCCGCGATAATCTAGCAAGTCCTCGGAAATAGTGCATCCATTACAGCTATCGCTCCAGTGGATGCAACGGCCCGAGCATGTCTTACTGTCCAGTACGTCACACGACACGCTACAAAATTCATGGGTAGTTAACGTTTGCTCCATTGTCCTTTCGCGCCAAGGTTCTAGCGCAACCATCGCTTCCACTCTAGCGTTGGATTCTTCCATCGTGATACCTTCCGACCTTTTTGCTCGGCCCGTTGTTAGTAGTAGGCTTTCGAGAGCTAGAGCAAGTCGCTCGGCTTCTGCTTTATAATCTTCATTCATTGTCGTCTTCAAGGATATGCCTAGATGCGCCATCGTCGGAAATTCGAGAACCACTATATTTATGCCGTGAAAGTAGAGCGCGAATTTCTTTCGTACAACTTCCGCAGTTCCGATAGCGTCTTGTACGCAAAATCTGGGTACTCGAATCCAGGAAACAGCGTGCAAACGGAATCTGCGAGTATGTTGTCGTCGTCGTAAACTTCTGCAAGTCGGGTACTGCCCTTTGCGGGGTAACTTTTCAGGTATTGTTCTGCTTCAAAACTGTTCATGGCCAACTCCTTATCAATGTCTACAACTAAATTATAGACTACTAACAACAAAAGTCAAGAAAAGATTTCTCGATTCACGGAAACTACAGCACTATCGGAGATCTTGGCACTTCCATAGACATGAGAATCCCCAAAGATTCGAGCATAACCGAAAATCTGAGCATCACCGAAGATTCGAGCATCACCGAAGACACGACCAGCATCGAAGACCCGAGCAAAACCGTAGATCATCGCGTTACCGTAGACCCTAACATTTCCGTAGACCTTAGCATTTCCAAAGACATGAGCATTTCCAAAGACTAGAGCACGACAAAAAACCCGAGCATTCTCGTAAACCCGAGCCTTCCCAAAGACCCGAGCATCCCCATAGACCCATGCGTTACCAAAGATCCGAGCATTCCCATAAATTATAGCATTCCCAAAAATCCGGGCGTTCCCAAAGACCCAAGCATCCCCGTAGACCCAAGCATTTCCGAAAACTTCGGCCCTTCCATAGATCTGAGCATTCTCAAAGACCCAAGTGTTCCCGAAGACCAGAGCATTCCCACAGACCTCGGAATCCCCAGAGACCCGAGCGTTTTCGGAAACCCGAGAATTCCCGTATACCCGCGCATCGTCGGAGACCCAGCATGATCCCCGATGACTCAAATTCTTTTCGGATTCAATATAGCCGCCTTTGTCTCCAGTACGAACATCACCGAAATCGCGCAAAGCGCGGATACGGCAGAGAGTGTGACCATTAACTTCAATGGTTTCATCTTTCAACAGTTCGTACTTAACCATGACCAACTCCTTATCAATGTCTACAAGTAAATTATAGACCGTCTACCAAAGAAGTCAAGAAGAAATTTCTTGATTCCCTGAAATCAAAGAGTCCCCAGAGACCCTAGCATTTCTGTAGACCCAAGCATTCTCGGAGACCTGAGCATTGCCAAAGACCTGAGCATTTTCAAAAACATGGGCATCCCCACAGACCTCAGAATTCTCAAAGATCTGAGGATTCCCATAGACACAAGCATCCCCATAGACTAGAGCATCCCCAAAGACCCGAGCATCACCGTAGACCCAAGCATTTCCAAAAACTTCGGCCCTTCCATAGATCTGAGCATCCTCAAAGATCCAAGTGTTCCCGAAGACCAGAGCGTTCTCGTATACCTCACTATCCCCAGAGACCCGAGCATCCCCATAAATCATAGAATTCCCAAAAACCCGAGCATCGCCGCCGACCCAAGCGTTCTCGGAGACCCGAGCATTCTCAAAGACCCGAGCATCGTCGGAAATCCAGCAGTCTCCATCTTGACTCAAATTGTCTTCGGATTCAATGTAACCGCCCTTGTCACCTGCACTAACATCACCGAAATCGCGCAAAGCGCGGATACGGCAGAGGGCGAGACCATTGACTTCAACGGTTTCATTTTTCAACAGTTCGTACTTGTTCATGACCAACTCCTTATCAATGTTTACAACTGAATTATAGACCAATCTCAAGAAATGTCAAGCCCCTATTCAGAACGTGGTCACATCCTTGACAATGACACTACGCGGTAGGTGTGTATCCACAATGCTTTCATCCCCGTTATCGAATCCAGAACTACTTTCAATTAGTTGGGTAGCAGTATCGGCAAATGAACTTTCAACAGCGGTTCTATTATATTTACTTATTTTTCTGTCCTTGACGTAGGCATCAAGTCTGGCGGATACCAGTGGAAGAAGTGAGCGCATATACTTACCAAGTTTTTGTTGGTTTGGCTGAAAGAACAAATGTTCAGCCGAAGTGAAAGATGATTGGACAGTTACATAATATTCGCCGTCATGCTTGTTAAGATATTTTTTGAACCTGTCTGTGTTTTCGTAATCACCTGTCCACGATTGAAGTTTGTTTAAGCCTGTATTCAAGGAAAGTTGCTTGTTTTTCAAAAGTTCAGAAAGTTTTTCAGATTTTTCTTTTCCTGTCTCTGCACTTTGGTAGATAGTTTTTTCTTTATCATTCAAAAATTGTAGAAGATGACGTTCATGATAAATTCGATACAGCGTCGAAGATCCTGGTTGGTAATTAGGTATCTTTTTTCTAAGTTCAAGAATTCCTTTAATATATTCGTTTTCTTCCGAATCTTTGAAGGTATTTTTCATGTATGTACCTTGAAACCACTCATAGATAAAATCGCCATATTTAGTCGTATCAAATAAAAAGTCACGAAATTCTGAGTCTGATTCTGGAAGATCGTATGATTCTAGCAAAAATTCTTTGAATGAAAGCATGATGGTCTATGGTTTGGTAAATATCTTCTAGTTATAATTTCCGATTTTGAAGACGGGACTAATTGATTTTCCGTCCAAAAGAGAATTACCTTTGCAAATGCTCCACGCAACGAACCCGCGCTTGATACATTCCTTTTCTGCGATTGCAAAATGCGTTTCTCTGCTGTTCCGGGCATCTAGGATGACGACACTGCGATCGCCACAAGCTTCGAACAGAGAATTCGATTCAAGGCCATAATTGTAAAATTGGGCATAGATCATGATTTCTCTCCGCGTTTGATGTACAAATGAATTATAGACCGCCCACAAAAAATGTCAAGCTGTATCTGTGACTAACGCAAGTCCTTGTGCTACGACCCTGTTGTTGTGTAACGTCAGGCATTGCTTGCGGTTCCCGGCTGGGTTGTAAGAAATATGAATCCATCCGGTATCACCATGCAGATTCTCCAGCAAAAGTTGATCATAGTCAAGTGACCCTGCTAGGTCTGTGGCTATTTCAAGAAGTCTAGCCCGATCAGCGTTGGGGAAGAAAAAGTCGGCTGCTTGACCCAGATAGTGCTGCGAATGCTTGGCCGATGCTGCCACATCCCCTGGCCTACGGAACCCCGAAGTGATCTGCATAGTAGGATACTTGGCATAGACCTTTTCCGTGACGTTGTTGGCGTGCTGAACAATGTTGGTTGCTATCTGAGGCGGTGTCAGTCCAAACTGGTTGATCAATGGCCTTGATCCATTCTTAGTGTAGGTTCCCATTGTGAAATTCGGGCTAATCTGCAAGGACGGCGGATATGTCTTCATTCCAGAAATCTTGGAACAATCAATTACAGTTCCTTTGATTGTGCTTGTTGGTGTTGCTGCTGGAGCTACAGTGATTTTATCAGTCTGTAAGACAGACTTTCCGACATTTCCCATAGCCACCTGATTCTGGACAAATGCAGTCGAATCTCCCGAGTCGGGTTCATCATAGTTCTGCATCACAGTTGACGATGCAGTTGGGGTGTACAATGGATCAAAAGTTGGTACTGGATTGGACGCCGTTGCCAGAGTCCCTAGAACACTGTTGAACGAACTTGTACCGCTTTGTGTGTACATTGCCGCACCATCCTCATTGATTGTTCCCCCAGCAACAACGTTCATGTTACCGGATGCCTTGGTGTCAAAGTCTCCACCATAAGCTTCCATTGAAATAGATTGTGCTTTCAGAGCGAAAGATCCTTGCACATTTTGTGTCATGTTGCCTTGACATTCGAGATTGACATTTCCGGCAACATACAGATTCAGAGAATTTTTGATGTAGACTGATTGGCTACCGTCGATTGTGACTGATGCGTTACCCTTGATGTAAAGAAATCCATTGCGTTCAAGAATTTCGTAATTGTCTCCAATGATGCGTGTGACCAAAGTTCCATTGCAGTCAATTTCCCGAAAGGTTCCCGAACGATGGTATTCATGAATGCGTTCACTGTGAGGGGTATCGTCGTACTCGATCACGTGGCCCGATTCTGTGGCATATACCTTGTTGAACGGATATTGAGCATTGTATGGCGTGTGTGGTTGATCCCATGTTGCAAGACCGTGTGGATCTGCCGGGATGCCAGTGATTCTCGTATTGTTCTTTTTGAATACAATCGTTGAACCAAGTTGCTCTGCTCTGGCTAGTCTGTTAGTGTCTGGTTCATTGTAATAGGCAGGCCATTTTCCATCTGGATCAACAAATCCTTGTGATTGTGACGTATAAGCTGATTGTTGGCTTGTAGAATTACTGACACCAGGAACAAAAGGTGCTACAGTGGCATTAGAAGGGGCAGGAACGGCCCCGGAAGATGCTGGTGTCACTGTGCCCGTGGATGAATCTGGAACCCCACCAGACAAGAAATAAGACTGTTCCTTGCTTCGACGATTAAAGAGACCATTGATTGTGACCAAAGCGCCATTCACATGCCCCTTATCCCAATCGAGGAAGTGTTCTGCTGCTTCGTGATACTTGGCACTGTCCAAAACTGATTTCAGTGTCGAACCGCTAAATGCTCCTGAACCGATGTTGTAAGCTAAGGAACAACAAGCATCGAACATCTGTTGCGTTAGCGGTGCCTGAATAGTTTGGACGATTGGAACAGTATTCGATTGTAAAAATTCCGTGAATGCTGCTGTAGCTTGAGATTGTGTGATGACTTGATTGGCAACAACTGGAGAACCATTGATCGAAGTTGAACCGTACCCGATTGTCCATACTCCTACGGAATCCTGATAGGAAGTAAGACGCAAGGATTCAAAGCCTTGGATCAAACTAACCCCGGCTTCCGAAATTGTCATGGCCGATGGACTACTGACCCCCAATGTTGGCAGGGTGCTTGCACTAGATGGAACAGGCGGTGTGAAAGCTGGTGGCGATGATGGTGGTAAGGGGTTGACAGGGGTTGGGGCTTGACCATCCGACAAAACATTGATGTTATTATTCCCAATGGTCTGAAATTGATCGCTTTGTGGAATTCCCCCAATCGTTCCGAGAACAATAGGGTATTGTTGGAATGGATCAGCGAACACAACCAAAACAGTCGAACCTTGTAAGACACCTGTTGGACTGCTTCCAATCCCATTCAAGGATGCATCACTGATTCCAGCCACGACAACAGCCCAAGGCAAGTCTGCTGTTGGTAATTCGTTTTTGTCGGCAGTGTGGAGGCCATGAATTCTGACCTGAACGCGACCATCCTTTAATGGATCATTTCTGTTTTCGACAATTCCAGTAAAGTACGTTTGCATTTTAGCAGTCTCGGGATAGTTCTATGATGCATTCATGCTTGTTAACCGTGATGAAATGCTCAATTGCTGTTACAATATAAGTTCCACTGACTTCGGTATCCAAAATTTCTTTCGTGGTATGATCCGTGGGTTTGTTCGCATATTTATAGACATTCATCAACTGTCCAACTGTGTAGTCTGTACGGCCATACATGACAACCTTGATCCGATTGCTGGTCAACTGCTTCAACAAGCTTTGCCGATGTTGCATTGCTGCAATTTCAGTCACATCCCCCCATCCGGTAAACGAACCGTAGTCTCGTGTCATGTTCCATATCTTTGCTTCATTGCTGACAACAAGATTAGGCCCAAACAACGGATCACGGTTCAAATGTGAAGTTTTCGCAAAGGAACTTGGATAGTCGAACTTGACAGTTTGGTAGTTCTTCCTGAGCAAGTCATAGCTGAACAGGGTGCTTCCCAATGCCCCACTTTCCAACATACCCAGGTAGTCATAGCTCGTTCCAGAAAACCCCCATTGCAAAGCGCGTGAATACTCTGCATTCATGTCACGGTTGACTGACGCCACATCCCGCGTGTAGTGGTCAATGAATACGTTTTGATAGGGAGATTGACGATACAACAACGATAGGCTCTTGAAATTCAAACCATAGCGATCCTGATAGAATAGATAGCTGGGTGCGTTGTCCTTTTGGGATTTTGCTCGTTCGGCAAGAAATTTAATATTCTTGAGAGGCGACCAATAATTGCTGACGTACTTGATACTGTTAGATGTTGGTTCAATGGCGAACGGCAATTCGGATGCAAGGAATCTTTCATCTGATATTAAGGATTCAATCAGGCTGTCAATTTTCCCGGAGAATGCTCGGGATAGGGCTTTGTTGGCACTGACAATTACATCCCGAGTACAAAAGCCCAGAGTATAACTTTCCGACTTATCACTATCTTGAGTCCGTTCGCCAAGATTGTAGACATAGAATAAGCCTTCGATAGCTTGGAGTTTATCCATTGTAGGTGTAATGATGGACAACTCCAAGACTTCGCTTCCCTGCAAAGGCAACACATTGGTCAAAGCCAATGCATCTGAAATAATAATCTTTCCTGTTGTGTAACCATACAAATCTTCGAAAATCTGGATTCCATTCACAACATTGAGCAAGTTCACCACGGTTCCGGTGGAACTCGTGATGGACAAGGTGTTGATGGAAACCTGACCGGGGAATGCAAGTTTGTCGATGTTTTGGGCCATAATATCAATTCGATAGCAAAGTAACCATCTGCTTCTTGATTGTTGGCAAGTAGATAGGATCAATCAAGACGATCTGACGCTTTGCGTCATTGACATTCATTTCATAGGTATAGTTGTCCACTGGCAACGCACCGGGATAAGTGGAGTCAACAATCAAACTTCCATCCGGTGTGGTATAATGATGGGTTGCGTATTGATTGCCTGCACCATATTTCTGAATGACATAGGCGTTGACCTGACTAAGTGACATAGGCCAATCCAAGGTGTAGTCAAAGATGTTATTGGCAATCATGATCAGAAAATCATAGTAGGGAGACCCATAGTACAATTCCGAAACAATCCAAGGTGTCTGACCATCCTTGATTTCATAAGGAAGGTATGTTCCTAGTCCTTGAATCATGTCAATCGTTGGCCGGAGATTTGCCGTAATATCCGTCATGACTAAAGGAACAAATTGACCACTATCCGCATCATAAAACGGATAGTAGAACGTACCGAAATTTGAGAAATATTCTGTTGCCATGATCAATACCCTTGTTGAATGACTTCTTTGGACATAAGGCCAAGTTCTGTAAATTCGACTTGCATATCAATGCGTGGAATGTCGCCATTGGCAATTTGCTTCCAAACTCTGTCTGGAGTAAAATTGATGGATACATTCGTCAAGGCACATGTTCCAATTCTAGGGATGTTGGTATTTTCGTTAGGCCCCATGAAGAATCGAATATCGAACTCGGAAGGATACAGATACAGAAATTCTCCTGGAGAAACAAACTCTGGCATCATGTGGAATCTCAAAAGATACAAGATGTTCAGAACTTCTTGAAATTCTGCTGCATTCCTCGGGCCAAATTCGAAATTGAATGTAAAGACCCGGAAATTGACCCCATGAAAGACTTTCTCCATTCTTGGGTTAACTGCGAGACCCGTCATGTTGCTCAATGCTGGGCTTGCCTTCAATGCTGCCATTGCCGTAATTTGGTTCACAGCATTTCCAGTTGTGCTACCTGATTGACCATTCGTGGCTGCATTCCCGACTGCATCGTAAACCACTTTAGCAATTTGACCTACACCCGAAGCTTTACCATGACTTTTTTCGTAAGATTCGGCTTGGCTCACTGCGTTGGCCGCTGCCCCGAATGCCGTGGTTTCGGCGTCCCCCCAGCTTGTCTTATAGTCAAATCCTACTTGGTTCGGCATGTACAAAACAATTTCTTGGGCAATTCTGGATGTTGCGCGTGTTGTGGATGGTGCGACGGCTGTTGCCAATCGTGCTCCCACTCCCTCGGTAACTGCGCCCCCTGCTGAGCCTGTGGCTACGGCTTTGATTCCACTGCCCTTGAGCAAGCCTAGAACGCTCCCTGCGCCCCCAGCAATGACGCCCCCTACCCCACCCTCTAGTGCTGCTGCTCCATCGGTTGCATTCTTGCTCAGTCCAAGGCCAACCAAAGTTCCCCGATTCGGTGTAATGTTAGCTTGTGTAGTACCATAGGAAGATTCAAACTTGCTGCCAACTAACTGATTGATACGGATCACCATGTACGGTTGGTTGTCCATGTTCAATTCTTGCGGATACTTGGTCTGGGAATAGTCGTATTTGCTATTTGGGCCTGCGGTTTGGGAAATGTTCAATTGCCCGGTATTTGTTGTTGGTACGGATGCCATGTGTCTCGACTTTCGGTTGTCTTTCTGTTATAATTTCAAAATGCTAAGTGATTTCGACGAACTACTGATAGAACTACCGCTGGTGAATGCGTTGTCTGTGCGAACTGCAAATTTTGCGCAAAAACGTAGTCGCTTGTGGAATTTCTCATGCCCCTATCCCGACTGTGGTGACAATGCAACACGTAAAGATCGGGCACGTGGATATATTTTTGAGTACAAACATCGTTTGCAATACAAATGTCATAATTGTGGCCGATCTTCCCTATTTTCTACACTGCTCAAAGACCAATTCCCGGATATTTATCAAGAATTGAAAATCCAGCGATACAGGGAAAAACGAAATTCGGCTCCTATACAGTATTTAGACGAAACGAAAGAAGCCGACCCACCAAAACAAACGATTGTCGAACCCCCTTGGGTTTCGATTGCAGACCTTGATGCACATCATCCGGCCTATCAATACGTCTTAAATCGCAAGATTCCTCGGTCACGCTGGACAGACCTCTACTATGTTGAAAAATATGGTGAATTTGTCCGACAGATGGGCCAAAAGAACTCACGCTTAGGAAACGATCCAAGAATTGTGTTGCCTTATCGTAGCAAAGATGGTAAACTCATAGGTTTCAGTGGGCGTTCGATGGATCTAGTTGACAATCGGTATAAATATTTGTCTGTCAAACTTGACGATGATGCGGAAATGGTTTATAGATTGAACGAATTGTCAACCAATCGACCATTCATTGTTGTGGAAGGCCCTATAGACAGCTTATTCCTAGAGAATGCGATTGCCGTGTCGGGTGCAAAACTTGATGCCCCAAGTGTTGTCAAGGAAAATAGTCGAAGGGCTATCCTTGTTGCTGACAATGAACCCAGATCAAAGATCATTGTCAAGAACATTGCGCGATACATTGATGAAGGATATAAAGTTTTCTTGTGGCCTCCTAGTTGGAAATACAAGGATATTAACAAGGCAGTTCAAGAAGGTGTGGAAGCCGAATCCATTGAACGGATGATTCTGGATGGTTCGGCAAGTGGAATGAAAGCAAGAGCAAATCTTGCATTTTGGCGTCAAGACATAGACATAAGGAAAAATCATGAGTAGTGGACGAATCAATCTCCTGAAATACAACATCGTTGGAATTAGTGGCCCCATTGGATCTGGAAAGGATACTGTGGCGAACTGGATTGCTCGAAACAGCCATCAACAATACAACATTGTATCCTTTGCAACACCACTGAGGGATGCTGCCAAGGCGATGTTTGGCTGGTCTGATTTCCAGTTACAAGATCGGGTTGCCAAGGAACAAGTTGACCCATTCTGGGGATTCTCCCCTCGAACCGCCTTGCAACTGCTTGGAACTGAATACGGCAGGCAAAAGTTGCGGGATGATGTGTGGATTCTTGCTGCAAAGCGTAAAGTTGATCAGAATCATAGTGTAGGCATTCATACAGTCATTCAGGATGTTCGATTTCAGAATGAGGATGAATTCGTTCGAAGTTACCCTAATCATCTACGAATCTATATGGATTCTAATGAATCCCATCCTACCTCGACCCATGTATCCGAAGCGGGTGTCCCATTTCAAAGTGGAGACATTGTAATTTACAATGATAAGTCAAAAGGTCTTGTCGCTTTGGAAAATGTACTTAATACCCTATTCTCGTTTGGAGACTGAAATGAATACAGCCAAAATTGTTGCCTACAGCCAAGTTGCCCCGAATGCACTTGATGATCTTGAACTTCAAACTGTTCAGGAATTGATTGCCTATTTTGCTCGGGTGTCCAATCCATCCAACCAAAACAATGTTCAAACATCCGAAAAACTCATTACCTATCTGCTTAACCACAAACACTTTTCACCGTTCGAAATGGTGCATGCAACTCTTGAATTAAACACAACAAGAGATATTGCTAGACAAATTATTCGACACCGATCCTTTGCATTCCAAGAATTTTCTCAACGGTATGCCAATCCAGAAGCTCTTGGAACCGATTTGATTTTTCGAGAGGCAAGGATGCAAGACCCAAAGAACCGTCAAAATTCCATCGTTTGCACAGATCCAGAATTGGCCCAACAGTGGCTTCTGAAACAAGAAACAGTTCAGAATATTTGTAACGATGTGTACAATTGGGCAATTGAACGTGGGATTGCCAAGGAACAAGCCAGAGTTGTCCTCCCGGAAGGTTTGACAAAAAGCCGATTGCTCGTTGCTGGAAGCCTACGGTCATTCATTCATTACATTCAGGTTCGAACTGAGGAAGGAGTTCAGGCCGAACATCGGGAACTTGCTCGGGCGATTGCTGTAGAAATTGCAAAGATTTTCCCTCTAGCCATGAATTTTGTGCAATAAACAGAAAGCGCCGTAAATCCCCGTCTGTTTACGGATGGGATATAAGGCGTCCTCTTGACTTTTGAATAAAATTAGAGTACACTACCTACTAAAGATATGTTAACAGCCACCAAAATCCGCATTTACCCGAACCTTAGACAAGAGGAATCTCTTGCCAAGGCGTTTGGTTGTGCGCGGTGGTACTGGAACAACAGTCTCATTGAAACGGAAAAGACGTATCAAGAAACCGGCAAAGGTCTTGGTCAATTTGATTTGAACAAGCGCCTTCCCGAACTCAAGAAAGAATACGAATGGCTTGCCGAACCCTATGCTCAGGTACTTCAATCTGTAAGTCTAAACTTGTCTCGTGCCGTTGAAGCTGGAAGCCCTGCCCTTTAGGGCGGAACAATTCACCCCAAAAGGAAAAATCATGTTTACTCCTAAAGCAAAGAAAGAAAGTGAAGAATACTATGATGAAGAACAAGAACCTGCGGGATGTAAAGTCATTGAGTCGGGCACTCAAAAAGAATCTGTTGTCATTCTGCACGGCCCCATCACAACAGAAAACATTGCCGATGCCATTCAACAAATCATCGTTGCCAATTTGAGTGAACAAAAACGATTGCATCTTGTCATTATGTCAAGTGGTGGAAATCTGACAGCGGCTTTTGGTCTGATTGACGCAATCGTCGGAAGCACTATTCCTATCATCACCTATGGGATCGGGGAAGTGCTCAGTGCCGGTCTATTGATCTTCATGGCAGGCCACCATCGCGTTCTGAGTCGAAACACCACCGTCCTGTCTCACCAATTCAGCACAGGATCTGGCTGGAACAAGTTTCATGAAATGGAAGCTTTTGAACGTGGCTTGAAGATGACACAGAAGCAAGTGATCGAATTCTATATCAAGGCAACTCAATTGCCATTGCGTATTATCAAGGCCAAGCTCTTGTCCAGTAGCGATACGTGGTTGACAGCCGAAGAAGCCTTGAAGTATAATCTGGCAGATGAAGTTGTAGATGGTTTCTCCCTCTACACCTTGGGAAACGAACCTTCTGTGAGGGTAGAAATATCGGAACCACAACTGTTACAGGAAGAAAATGAAAATAGCACTGGCGTCTGATATTCATCTAGAGTTCGGAGATTACAAGATCGAAAACCTCGAAGGGGCAGATGTGTTGATTCTGTCTGGTGATATTATGACTGATCCAATGATCGGGAATGATTTGACAACGAAATTCTTCAAACAATGTTCGGAAAAGTTCCCTCATGTTCTCTACATTGCTGGCAACCATGAATTTTACAATGGTCATTTGTTCAAGACTCGTGAAAAGATCAAGAATTTTGTCACTCAGTTCAAAAATGTAGAATTTCTTGACAACACGCATTATTTTATCAATGATGTGTTGTTCTATGGCGGAACTCTCTGGACAAACTTTGACAATGAGAATCCCTTGGTCATGCATACAATAAGGTTTTCGATGAATGACTACTACAAGATTTCAAACAACAATAGGAAATTCGCACCAGAAGATGCCTTGAATGAACATAAACTATTCTTGGCCGGGTTAAAAGATACCCTTGACAAATTCAAGGATCACAAAACCGTTGTGATTGGACACCACGCCCCCTCAAAGCTCAGTATCCATGCTCGTTACAGGGACTCTAAAACGAATGCTGCATTTAGCTCAGATCTATCCGAGTTCATTCTATCCAATCCCCAGATCGTTCTTTGGACACATGGGCATACCCATGACCCATTCGACTACAAGATCGGGGAAACCCGCATTGTAGCCAATCCTCGTGGGTATATCAATTATGAAAATATTGCCTATTGGTTCAGCTTGAAATTCATTGATGTTTGAATTATGCTGCTATTGAAAAAATTCAGTCGGTGATGGAAACGAATCTAAAAAATTACACTATACGGCCAATCTCCAACGCACTCGCAATGTCAGTTGTCATTCGGGAGCATTACCTCCATCGTCGAGCGCCATGCAGTTTTGCCTTTGGTTTATTCTTGCATGATGAACTCAAAGGTGTTATAACCTATGGAACACCAAGCAGTGCCCCGTTACGAAAGGGTTTGGCAGGCCCAGAGAACAGTTCCAATGTCATTGAACTTACGCGCCTTTGGGTGAATGACGATGTTCCACGAAACGGTGAAAGTTTTTTGATAGGCAACACTGTGCGCTTGGTTGATAAAGAGTTTGTTGTGTCCTTTGCGGAAATTCAGCAGGGGCATTTAGGTATTGTCTATCAGGCTACGAATTGGATTTATACCGGGCTATCGGCAAAGCGCACGAACTGGCATGTTGACGGTGATACCCGGCATAGTCAGAGTTTGGGAGACGAATATCGGACAGCCGCCGCATTACGTGAAAAATTTGGTGATGCGTTCACTCTTGTTCCGCGACCACGAAAGCATAGATATGTGTTTTTCAATGCAAACAAGCGTAGACGTAAGGAAATGCTGAAAGAGTTACGGTATCCTATACTCCCCTATCCAAAAAACTTGACAAATGAAGGACAGTCATGAACAAGCTTCTAGGAATTGTAACGAGAGCCAATCAACGACGCCAAGATCGGAAATGGAACAAATACAAGGATGTGTTGTTGACTGGTATTGATAACCCCATTAGACGATCAAATTACAACACAGTCCTTGATAATCAGCGTAGACAAGAAGAACGACAGTACAGTTACTTGACCCCACCCAAAGGACTGTTAAAACAATTGTTAGAACAATTGGGGTGGAATACACAACTAGACTCCCATGAGAAAGAATCGGAGTTCATGTATCAACTCACAAAACGAGTCTTGGATAAGCTTATTTGTTGGGATCTGGTCGATGTTCAATCCGTTGCATCGGTATTACCATTTGTGTACTTTACGGAATATGATGGCAGTTCTAAGTTAAGTAAAAGGCATGCGGTGTTGGTAAAGACTCGTGGTTTAGACGTTAAGACCACACTGGATGCTGTAGGATGTGTCGAACTCCGAAAAGCTGTTTTAGATGAATTAAGTACGGCTATTGCAAAAGAAATCAATCATGACTTGCTAGACACGTTAGCCAGTATCAGTGATCAATCATCTACACCAGTTTCGGGGGAAGCTTATGATTATTCGAGTAAGGCGGTTGAACACTTAGTCAACGAAATCGGAAACGTCAATAGACGATGGCGCGTCAATTGGGCTATCATGGATTATTTAACCTATTACAAGTGGAAAAATTCTGCCCATTCTTTCTATGGTAACTTTATTTCGGATGAAGTGCATACGGCTATTGCAGAAGAAATCAAGTTGGCTGGTATTTTATATGTCGGTATGACAAGTACAGGAGTCAGGCTCTATGTTTCCGATCATCTGAAAACCTCATTGTTGGTTGGTTGCAAAGGGTTAGAACTTGATGCTGGATATATCTTCAGCCCCTATGTTCTGTCCGGTGCGATGATGGTTGACTCTGAAACCTATGAACCTATCTTGAAATTCAAAATCCGGTATGCTGAATACGTAACTGGAAAGCATTACTACAAATCCACTGATCTCTACAAAACTCACAAGGAATAATCATGACAGAAGAACAGAAGCAACTTTTGATTAAACTCAATGGAGAACTTATCAAACTCATGCCATTGCTCGACACAGTAACAGACATTATCATCCTTGTAGACCAAATCAACACTTCCTTTGGTATCCAGAGCGATGTTTCCAACGCCTTCGATGTTCCTGAATGCTAAACTTGGAAATTGTTCTATACTTGCATTGTCAACTACCCCGGATTGAAACCGCAAGGCTGATAGCTTGGTTGATCAGGGATGCCCATGTCTCCGATGATGTTCGGGTCTGTGAGAATGAAGAAATTTCTTCTTGACTTTTGCTGTTAGTAATCTATAATTCAGTTGTAAACATTCACAAGGAGCGATCCATGAAAAAATATGAATTGTTGAAAAATGACTCTATCCAATTTTCTGGTCATACCCTTTACCGTATCCGTGCTCTACGCAATTTCGGCGGTGTTCACGTGGGCAACAAGGGCGGCTATATTGAATCCGAAAATAACTTGAGTCACGATGGAGACTGCTGGGTATCCGACAATGCTCAGGTCTTTTGGAACGCTCATGTCACCGGGAATGCTCGGGTCTCCGAGAATGCTCAGGTCTTTTGGAATGCTCGTGTCTATGGCAATGCTCGGGTCTCTGGGAGTGCTCTGGTTTTTGATAGTGCCGAGGTTTACGAGAATGCTCGTATTTATGAATATGCTCAAGTCTCCGGGAAGGCCCAAGTATCCGGGAATGCTCAAGTCTTCGGACGTGCTAATGTCTTTGAGAATGCTCTGGTTTATGGGAACGCTCGGGTCTACAAAAATGCTATGGTCTATGGTCATTCTAATGTCTTTGAAAATGCTCAAGTCTATGGAAGCGCTCGGGTCTACGGAAATGCGCAGGTCTATGGGGATACTCAGGTTTCTGGGGATGAAGAAATTTCTTCTTGACTTTTTCTGTAGATGCTCTATAATTAAGTTGTAAACATTGATAAGGAGTTGGTCATGAACAAGTACGAACTGTTGAAAGATGACGCCATTGTAATTGCTGGCCGAACTCTATACCGTGTTCGTGCTTTGCGCGATTTCGGTAATGTTCGTTCTGGGGACAATGGTGGCTATCTCGAATCCGAAAACAATTTGAGTCAAGATGGAAACTGCTGGGTATCCGATGATGCTCGGGTCTTCGAGGATGCTTGGGTCTTCGATGATGCTCGGGTCTCTGGGAATGCTCAGGTCTTTGGAAATGCTCAGGTCTCTTGGAATGCCAAAGTATCTGGGAATGCTCAAGTATTTGGGGACGCTATGATTTATGGGGATGCTCGGGTCTCTGAGAATGCTCGGGTCTCCGGGAATGTTTGTGTCTATGGAAATGCCAAGGTCTACGGCTACAGTCATGTCTTTAGGAATGCTTTGGTCTTTGGGAATTCCGAGGTCTATGGGCGTGCTTTGGTCTTCGATGATGCTCTAGTCTTCGATAATGCTCGGGTTTACGGAAATGCGCAGGTCTACGGGGATATTCAGGTCTCTGGGAATGAAGAAATTTCTTCTTGACATTTGCTAGGGATCATCTATAATTCAATCGTAAACATTGATAAGGAGTTGGTTATGAACAAGTATGAACTCTTGGAAGATGACACCGTTGAAGTCAATGGCCGTACCTTTTACCGGATTCGCGCTCTGCGCGATTTCGGTGATGTTCGTTCTGGCGACAAGGGTGGCTATATTGAATCTGAAAAGAATTTGAGCCAAATCGGAAACTGCTGGGTATCCGACAATGCGCGGGTCTTCGAGAATGCGCGGATTTTTGGGAATGCTCGAATCTTTGGGAACGCTATGATTTATGGGAATGCTCGGGTCTACGATGATGCTCGGGTCTTTGGGGATGCTTGTGTCTATGGGAATTCTTCGGTCTTTTTGGATGCTTGTGTCTATGGGAATGCTATGATTTATGGGACTGCTCGGGTATCAAGAACTTCTCGGGTATTCGGGAATGCCGAGGTCTACGAAAATGCGCAGGTCTCCGGTAATGATCAGGTCTATGGGAATGCCAAGGTCGCTGGGAATTCTTGGGTATTTGGGAATGTGAGAATCTTCGATGATGCTCGTGTCTTTGATAATTCTCGTGTCTATGAAAATGCTCAGGTATTCGATAGTGCCCTAGTTTTCGGTAGTGCTATAGTCTCCGGTAGTTCTCAGGTCTTTGGGAATGCTCGGGTCTCGGGGAATGCTCGGGTTTCCGGGGACTCTCTGATTTCACGGAATGCAGAAATTTCTTCTTGAATTTTAGCAACTTCACCATGTAAGGCCAACGACCATTTAATTGTTCGTTGGCTTTTTTGTATTCCAACTGACAGTGAATCAATTGTTCTGGTTGGCCCGTACTGAGCAAAAATTCAATATACTAACTAATACTATATTCCTCATTAGGAACCCAAAAATGAAATCATTTAAGCAATTTGTGGCCGAACAGCGTATTTTTGAAGCTGATCTTTCCAAGTTTATTGACAAACGCACCAATCCTTCGACCGGCAAGGAAGAATGGGCATTCATTGATATTCACAAACCTGATAAAGTTTTCAAGTATTTTGGTACAGAAAAACCATCTGACGAGGAAATCCGCAAGGAACTCGGTGATGTAGAATATTTCAAAAATAACGGCTAAAGCATGAAAACATTCAACCAATTCCTTTTAGAAACTCTCACAAAAAATGCATCAGCGAAGGACTGGATTGACGATTTTGTCAATTCGACTGATCCAAAGTTTGAAGGCAAATCCAAAGAAGAAAGAACCAACATGGCTTTGGCTGCATTCTATGCCAAACAGGGTAAAGTTGACGAATCCATGACTTCGGTTGCAAGTGCTATGCACAAAGATCTGATTGTCGAAACCCCCATCATCGGGCCTGTTCACCATCCTAACACGCCTTCAAACGGCTCTCTATCAAAAGGAAGATCTGGGGTCTTGAGCGTGAACATGGATCAATTTAAAGATAAGTGGAAAACGTTTAGTGACAATGTTCGGCTAGCCGACAACATTTCCAATACAAATGGAAAATTCTTCACCTTTGATGTGACGCCTTATTTGGACTGGCTCAACGACTTCAATATTTTTTACACCTTCACAGAAAAAGACTCTCCCATTTAATTATTATGCCACAACGATACCGGCTTGTCAAGGGAAATACCAAGATTGCACTGAATATTGCCGGAAGGTTCCAGCCTCCGACAAATGCTCACCTGTTGGTCGTTGAATCAGCAATCCTTCAAGCCAAACGAATGGGTGCGAATTTGTATTTGACTTTGGACGAATCTCACGATCAAGAAAAAAATCCACTGAATATTGATCAGCGAATTCGTTTTTTGAAGATTCTCTTGAGCCAATCAAATGTTTCTCTGGAATTCATGAATGAATCGTCATTCCTTGCAGAAGGATATGAGCGTGTTGTGGATGTACAACAGAACATGGGAAATCCTGACAAAGAGCGATTGTCGGGTATCAGTCCGGTGTTTATGCGTCACGCTGCCAAGACTGGTGATCTACAACAATTTTCAACTGGACTCCCCGCATGGGTCTCCGAACAGAATGCACTAACTATATTGAATGCCATGCGCCAAGGCATGAAATTACCGAACCTACAAAAATGATTGAAAATCCATTCTATCTAGCTCAGGAACTTGACGAAGCCAATCAACGGGGTAGTCTTGATTCGTGGAACAAATACACAGCCGATGAACAAGCTCAACTCAGGGCGAATCGGAACAGCATCTATTTCAACACGAAATACCCACTTAAGAAAAAGGGCGAAAAGGCTGCTACCGAAGAACCCAAAGGCGAGAACACAATCAAAGACCCCGAGGAAATCAATAATAAAGTCAGGGCCAAAGTTGTTCATAATCGGGCAAACCGCAAGGAAAACGAGCGTTGGAATCAACAATCCATTGATGACGAGAAGCCGGATAGTTCGAACAATAGTGCTGATAAACCTGCTGGCGATCATTTGAAAGACCTTCATGCTCCTTTGATCAAGGGGTCTGCGATTACTCTCGCTAGTGGTGCAGCAAAAGAAATTACCAAAGCAGTAGCTAAGACATTTATTGACCTGAATCCAGAAACAGATATTGAAGTAGTTGAAAAATTTTGCGATCATAATTCCAAAGAACGGAAAGCGTTGGTCAAAGGAATCAAGACGATTGCTAAAGGTACAACGGAATTCATTAAGCATACAGGCCACGAATGGAAAAATGGCGCTAAGGGATTGCAAAAATTTGCTTCTGGCAAGGGAAATCCGAAAGAACGCTGGAATGCCTTGAGTGAGCACGAGAAAAAAGGAATCAAGGTTATTGGGAAAGAATTGACCCTCGCTATTGGTTCACTCATGATGACTGGTGAAGTGGGGCACATTGTTGCTGAATACGGTCTTTCTGGATCGGGCCTGAAAGCCTTTGGTGAAGCACTGGCAACCGATCTGGTACGAACAACGATTGTTGCATCGGCAATCAAAGGAACATACTATGGTCTCCATTCGTTGTTTGCAGATGAAAACGGGGATGCCGAAGCTCAAGCCGTGATCAAGGATCTGATCAATCGTGCTGCTGCAATTGCTCAATCTGCTCAATTCGACCCGAATCTGCTAATCAAGAACATGATCGAAGTTCAAAAACAAGGTTCTTCCAAAGATCGAAAAGATGACAAGAAATTCCTTGCTAAAGAATCTCGTAAAGCTGTTCGTTACACTGATTTCCTCAATGAGTGCAGAACATCCTTGATTGGTTTGTATGACACACGTACCTTGAAAGTGGTCTATACGATGCCGACAAATGTGGACTATTATACGAAGCTCGGTATGAAAGTGGTCAAAGAAGATACTCGGGATGAATTGAAAGCTGCCATGAGAGACAGTGGTTTGTATGATTATCTTGGTTCATCCCGAGATTTAGAAATTGATAAAATTCTTGAAAAAATGTTTTCGAATGTCAGTATTACCGCTGACCCGAATCATACGGAACTCAAAAATTGAGTACACTAACTATTAACATACAATAATCCTTTTAACGGAGAATAAAAAATGCCACTTTGGTCTGATAAAGATACCGATGCTGGAATCCCTAAGTTTGCTGGTCTTGGGCAAGTCGTTGCCGTAGTCCTGTCTCAACCTGGATCTGGTTACACAGTTGCTCCTACCCTAACTTTCGCTGCACCACCAGCATCTATCACAGCCACGGCAACATCGACGCTGAATGGTAGTTCTGTTGGTTCTGTCACGATGGTTCTAAATGGAACAAATTACATCACCCCTCCAACTGTCACGTTCTCGGCTGCTCCTACCGGCGCTGGCAAAGTAACTGCCACTGGAACCGCTATCATGGATGGTCATGGTACTGTGGTAGGGGTCACACTGACAAACCCCGGATCGGGCTATGTGACTGCTCCTACAGTAACGTTCAGTGCGCCTCCGGTTCCTGTGACAGCGACTGGAACAGCGACAATCAATGCTTCTGGTCAAGTGGCTTCTGTTACGATCACAGATCCTGGTTCGTTCTACACTGTAGCAAATCCTCCGACTGTGACGTTCTCGGCCCCTCCTACGGGCGCTGGTAATGTAACTGCCACTGGTGTTGTTGCATTCAAAGAACGCAATTCTCACATCTTTAACCCCGGCAAGGCTGTTCTGTTCCTGAGTGTTGACCAAGCGCAATTGACTGCTAATCGTGCGTTGGGAATGAAAACTCCCGGATGGTTCAGTTACAATAGCTACACGGATGGAAGTGGCGAAACGCATATCAGGATTGAACCCCTTGTAGCCATGAGCAAAACCGAAGCTTACGCCGGGAAGAACCCTAACAACACTGTTGTTACTGGCTAATCCTTTTTGAGTTGTGAATCCGAGGGCGTATTTGCCGTGCAGCAAATGTCGCCCTTTTTCTTTGGCCCATCCCCACATTCCATGCTAGAAGCAAATAGTCAAAATAACGATTTTCTTAAAAAATGCTTGGAAATCTATTCCAAAAGAAATAATTGCGGAGTAGACGAATTTGAAAGTGACATTCGTTTACTGGTTAACATCAAGCGACTTCTTATTAAGATCAAAAATAATCCCGAATTGCCGACTCCATCATCTATCAGGCTTCTGAGTAACCACTTGCGCGTGCTTTTCAATCTCTTTGGTACATACTCTATAGAAATGTTGGAATACACCATCCCAGAACCTTACTATGATGTGATGTTTGCAGGTCTTGTCGAATCAAAACTCATTACGGAGAAAGCTGCTATTCAAATCAATCCAGAGTCCATTCACCAAATCCAACGATTTACTGGAGTACAATAATGTCAGGAACATCCTTTGTTGACGGAGTTCTAGCTTTCCGCATCCTGCAACTGCTTACCACTCCTTTCGAGGAAATGGATGCTTATAAACTCGGATTGATTAACGATCAAGGCGAACAACTTAAAAAGCCCACAACTGATGCAGAAAAACGAGCATGGACAATCTTAACAAGAGTTGTGGTACGGGTCAAACGCGCCGTGTTACGCAGTTCTGCCGGATCATTGGCTTCCATTGCTGCTGCTTACTGGTTGGTGAAAGAATGCTATGACAAGCGTGTGATCTATGGGTTGAGTATGATGACCGAGGAATACGAAATCCTGCTTGAAAATGCTGACGAGTATATCCCTGTTGAAGAAATGGTCTTGATTCAATCCATTCTAGGGGAAGATGCGCCAACTAATAACACTACGGCAATCCCTGGTGAACACGAGCCTGTCATTACTCAGGCTGCTGCTCGGAAGTATCGTGAGTTCAATGTCACTTCATCAACATTCAACAAGTTTTCCAAAGGAAAACAGAAATTCAGTCGTTGGTCACAGTATATTGATACGACCAACGAAGAAGAAAACGATATGTATGACTACGCCAAGAAGAACCCACGCGGAATCATCATTCTGAAACATGGGGATCAAACTCGTGCTATCCGATTCAACAGGCGTGGCGGTGGCAATTGGCACAAGATTCGTCGGCCTACACGCATTACCGAATCTACCTACTCAGAAAATCCAATTGAGATTGAAATTTGTTGTGTTAATCTTTCAAAATTATAAATAAAAATCATGTCAGAAACTTCTTTACAAAACTTTCAAAATGATACGTCCCGAACATTGGAATCGCAATTGAACCAGACTGTCGGTTTGCTCAATCGACTGGATTCGTCAGTGCAAAAAATTTCCGACGCTGCACAGTCCTTGTCTGTTTCTGTTGCTGTTCAGGGACAAAAGATTGAAGATCTACAAAAAACGATGGCTAATGTTGTTTTGTCGCAACAAAAACAAACGGAATTGTTGGAAAGCGTCAATTTGGCAAAATCAGATATTGAAACACTTAAAATTAACATGAAAGCGTTGCAATCTCAAGTTGGCGGAATGAATAGGCTTTGGTGGATTGTCACCGGGGTCTTTATGACACTAACGACACTGTTCGAAGCTGCGCAGAATGGGATTTTTACAATAACTGGCCGTCTTCATTAACAAATGGCAAATACGTTTATCAAGAAACGTAAGCGTCGGTATCCAAAGCCGACTCAATTCATTCCAAAGAACCAAAGCAAGTATCGTGGAGATTTGACAAATATTGTCATTCGAAGCAATCTTGAAAAGCGTTTCGCTCTATGGTGTGATCGAGCATCGTCAGTTGTTGGGTGGGTTAGTGAGGAATTGATCATACCCTACATTTCCCCTGTCGATGGTCAGAAGCATCGTTATTTTGTAGACTTTAGAATCTGGGTTTTGGATTCTACGGGGAAGGTCACAGAATATTGGGTAGAAATCAAACCGAAGGCAGAAACAATGCCTCCGGTGAACCCGACAAGAAAAACAGCCAAATCCCAACAAAATCTGCAAGAGGCCATTGCGACCTTTGCAGTCAATCAGGCCAAGTGGGAAGCTGCAACCGGGGTAGCTGAAAGCCGAGGTTGCAAATTCCTTGTTGTCACTGATGAGGATCTGGGGGTTTAGAACCCGCCACTCTCTGTCCACACGTGGTCTTTGCTTTTCTTCTGGAACTTTTCGACCGGAAGCATGACAGCCATAGGCCAATCCCGATATGGAACTAGGAAAGCTTGAGATTGGACATGGCTGAACAAGTAATTCTTCACGCAATGTGAAGTCATTTGATGAGTTGCAACACTCTGTAAAATATTGTAGTTCCACTGCAATCTACGCTGATCCCCGACACCTTCCTTATAGGGTTGAAGTGCTTTGAGCAATTCCAGCCGAGCACGCGGATAGAGATAATGCAGATTAACACCCAGAAAACCTAAACCATCTTCCCGCAACCGAAATGGAAAGACCAAGGGAAATATGTCGTAATAAGGCAATTCATCCTTGTATTTTGGGTCATAAAAATAGAATAACATTTGACCAGCAATCAAATTTGAAATAGGACGCAATTTACTTGCATCCGACTGCATGATTCGATTAGGAGTTACACTAACAGACCTTGCTGCCCGCGCAACGTCAAAGAACCAGTCCAGTGACTTTTTGCTCTCTGGATTGAAATTCTTGAGTTTCTGCTGTGTCAGGGAGAATTGTTTGAATACCTGATCGTACCGATTTGATGCTTGCATGTGAATGTATAACTATTAGTGGTGGCTCCATATAGTTATCAAAAAACGAAAGAGGAAAAAGTGGCTTCAAGTTTTCAACGATTCATCGGTACGATGAAAACAACCGGAACAGCCAGGACAAATTTGTTCGGGGTTAATATCTTTTTGCCTAGATCATTGATTCAGTTCCAAAGTTTCACAAATAATGTTATTGCACTCTATGCTTCGACTGTGCCCGTTCCAAATGTCAGTCTAAGTACATCACCCTATCAGAATTATGGTGAAGTCCGAACACTTCCGGGTAATAGACAATTCGATACACCCTTGACGATTGAATTTTACATGGATGGAAACTACAATACTCGACTTCTGTTTGAACAATGGATCAATTCTATTTCAGATCCAAACACCAAGAATCAAGGTTACTACGATGATTACATCGGAACCATTGAAGTCTATGGATTGGATCGTGACGAACAAACCTTGTGTACCTATCGAATCAATGAAGCTTACCCGAAAAGCGTTGGTGTCGGATCTTATAGTCATGCAGCAAGTCAAATCAATATGCAGACAACGAGTGTCACGTTTGTTTTCAAGAACACCAATTTCATCGGTAACGCAAGTTTGCAGAATTTCCAGGGCTACGATCTTCAAACAGGGTCTCTTTCGGGACTGCCATCTGCCATTGCTCCATTGTTCCAAATTGGCGGCTTACAGGGGCTAGGTGGTAATCTACTTGGAAATATGGATGCGGCTACCGTGGTTGGATCAAATAATCTACCACGGACGTTCATCAATATGAATGATTTGCCACTTGGCAACAATGCAGTTATCAACAGTTTCAGTACAATGTTTCCGTGAAATAAAATGAACAAAATTGATCAAAGTCTACAAAAAATTTTCTCGACAATGGATGAAACCGTTGCCGAGGATAAAGCCATTGAAGCCGTGATTGAACAAGAACGACTGATAGATACTCCTTATGATGAAGTGATTGTCAATCTTCGACGACTCATTGATCGTGCAGAAGAAGCAATGAACTCAAGTCAATCAGCCGCAGAATCGACCGAAGTAGCTGAGGATTTTGATGCCTATTCCAAAGTCACCAAAAACTTGATCGACATGAATCGAGAATTGCGGGATGCTATTACTGCCAGAGAGAAATACCGAGCAGCTATCCTTCAACAAAAGAAGGAAACGGAACCAGACAATAAAACTCCTAATAACACGACGAACAACATTATTGCCATTGGAACCACAGCCGATCTTCAACGCTTGCTCAAACAAACGATGGAAATCCCGGACTACATTGATGTGAAATCTAAAACCATAGGAGAATAATCATGGCCTTACCCAAGATTGCAACACCAGTTTTCATGGCGGTACTGCCAAGTAACAAAATGCAGATCAAATATCGGCCATTCCTTGTCAAAGAAGAAAAGGCTCTCTTGCTTGCCAAACAACAAGAGTCTGCTCCCGGCCTGATGCTTGCAGTATGGGAAGTGATTAACGCATGCACCTTCGGAGTTCTCGATATTAAAACATTGGCTATGATTGATCTGGAATTCCTCTTTTTGCGAATCCAAGCCAAAAGCGTTGGGGAAGAACAAAAAGTCAGTTTTCCTTGTACTGTTACTGAGGGATGCTCCGGTAGCGTGATCAAAACAATCAATACTGAAACAGACATTGTACCGATTTCCAATCCACAGCATACATCCAAGATTGCTATTACAGATACAGTTGGGATTGTTATGCGCTATCCAACCATGCAAGGCAACATTGACCGATTGACAAGTGAGAACTTTGACGAAATTGATATGCTGATTGACTGTATCGACTATATCTACGATAAGGACGAAACATTTCCTGCATCGGAACAAACAAGGGAAGAACTTTCTGATTTTCTGCAAACAATGACAGATGAACAATTTGGGCGTTTACAAGGATTCTTTGAAACGATGCCTTACATGGGTTTCAATCTGAAATTCAAATGCCCCGTTTGTGAACAAGATAATGAAATCGAACTCAGGGGAATCGAAAGTTTTTTCTGATGACGCTAGGGCATGAATCATTGGAGAATTATTATCGAACGACATTCTCCTTGATTGACCGATTCAAATGGCCTCTCTCGGATGTTGAAACGATGATACCTTTCGAACTGGATGTGTACCTAGCACTCTTAAACCAAAGATTAACCGAAGAAGCAAAGCAGGACAATTGAAATGCCCGCAGAAATAGAAGAACTAGAACAAAAAACAGGTCAAACCCAAAAACAAGTTCTCACTGTCACAGAACAGAAGGCGTCTTTGGCTAAGGCGACTCGTTCGCTCGAAATTGCCAATCTTGAACTTAAACGTGCTCAAAAAGCATATGACAAGACTGCCGAAAAGTTGCAGGAGGATGCTACAGCTTCGTATCTCAATACTTCAAAAGAGATTGAAGATCTACAAAAACATGCTAGCGATAATGCTGCACGAATCCTGAAATTACTTGGAAAGACCCAAACCGAAACATTGAATGCTCAGGCCAAGAGCATTCTATCGTTCTTTGAAAAGTCATACAATCCAACTGTCCTCCAAAAGATGCAAGACGATATTCTCAAGCGTTTTGAAGAACGACGCTTAGGTATATTCAAGCGTGGTACAGGTGGATTTGTTGACAGGGCCTTGACACGCCACGAGGATCGTTCGCAGTACGTCAAAGACATGAAGGCGACCGGACAGTACCAGGGATCGTCTACAGCCGAACTCAAGGCCCGCTATGACGCATCAATGGCATTGCAGCGCAAGCTGGACGCAGAGACCAAGAAACTTTTAGGTTTGCAGAATCGAGTTGGAGAAAAGGCCGCATCCCAATCCAAATTGTTCCAAAATGTTGCTGACCTGACGGAACGCTTGCGTGAGATTGATTCTCGGTTTGTTTCTGATAGTGAAAAACAAGAAGCCGAAACAGGAAAACTCGAAGCTCCCACTCCAATCAATGTCAAGGATTTTGCTCCAGATGTTGCAGCTAGAGTCGAAAAGGCCCAAGCTCGGGTTGACAAGTTGAATGGCAAGAACAAAGAGACTCCAAAAGCAACCGAAAACACCGGCCCAAAACCAAAGTTTATTGAAAAAAACAAAAAGACTCCAAAAGCAACCGAAAACACCGGCCCCAAACCAGAATGGATTCACGAAAAGGCACCATCAAAAATTCTTCCGGCAACCGAAAAGAATGGGGTCATGGAAAATTACCTGAGTGGTATTCTGGCTGCTGCTACATCCATCGACACACGCCTCAAGAACCATTGGGTGACAACTGATGTAAAGAAGCAAGATGCGACTGCTGAGGGATTGATGGGTACGTTTGGGGGTGGCGCAGTCAAAGGAATTGCTAGCGCACTCACAGGCGGGGTTGTTAATTTCCTCAAAGGTCTGGTTGGTGGCGGGACTGGTCTAGCATCTGTATTTGGACGTGTGGCAGGGGTTGCAGCCGCTGGCGCTCAGTTGTATAGCAGCTACAAGAATTTCGACAAAGATACCAAGGATTCCGAAGGGAAACGACTTTCACTATTCCAACACAAGAAAGGCGAAAGCATTCTTGATTCGCGTGCTGGGTACTACGGCAGGAATGCCTTAGCAGGCGGCGAAATCGGTCTACAGGTAGGCAGTATGTTCGGCCCGGTAGGATCGGCCATAGGCGCTGGTGTTGGCGCTCTAGGGGGTCTTGCATTCACATTCTTCCAAGACTACCACAAAGAAATCATGGAGAAACTCAATTCTTGGAAAACAAGCATTGGGGGATTCTTCACGAATGTTGGGAGTGGAATCAAAAATCTCAGCGCCAGTGTGGTTGATCATGTAACCAAGTGGAAAACAAATGCCGAGACTATTTACAAAAATTCAACCGAGGAACTTCAAGGGTTGTTCGCCAAACTTCCAGATTCGGTCAAGAATATTGGAGTGACTTTGTTCAACCTTCTTACCGGGTTTCCAAAAATGTTTTGGAAAGGGATGAAGGATGCTGCTGGCGCTGTTGGTGGATTTGTCGAAAGTATCTGGAAAAAGATCGAATCCGTTGGAGAAACCAAATCCCCTATTCCGAAAGTAGCAGGTAAGCCATTTGAAATTAAAGCGCCTATCCCGAATCCAATTGCTCTCAAGACACAGATTCCTGAAATCGGGATTCAAAAAAAGAAAACAGCCCCAAACATCACACATAACCCTGTAAAAGAAAGACAAGAAAATACCACCAACGTTAATACCGTGGTGGCACCAAGCAACACAACCATCAATAACTCAAAAACTTCGGTTATTGGGCACTACGCTCTGCGTAATGATGATCATTCGATCAACAAGTTGTTGACGAGTCGGGATGTTGCCTTTTCAATTTGAAATCTATACCAAAGCTTTCTGTTTTTTTATCCTGTTTTCTTTTATAATATAAAATCAAGCTAATGTATATGATATTAGCAATCAAAAGAATGATCGCTGCACAAAAACTAAACCATTGATGCAAATGGGGGTAAAAGAACAAGTTCCAGATTGACCACCCAAAAAAGAACAAATTAGTAATTACACTGAACCCCGCTACCATCTTGTGTTTAAGGATGACACGCACGTTGTTCAGAGTGAACCCAGCACCGGCAAGATTGAATGCTGCGTTGACTAGATCGGGAATCATTCTTGGTTATGCTGTGGCAACCACCCAGCACGTAGTAGATAGTCTTTGTGATCCAACAAAATTTCGGTGAGACTTCCATACCACGGCCCAACATGGGCGCAGCGACCACTGTCGTTTATGTCGAAATGCCCCCAGCCAGAACCCTTCACATGCTTTAACACGATTCCGGTTTCGTTTGTATATTGTGTCTTTTTCATGATTTACGCCATCAGTTCATTGAAGAATTCGCGGGCAATTTCCTTACAGCCAAGAATATCATCAGCATGGCCGATGCACAATCCAGCATCAATAATGGGTTGGCTATAACAATCATAGCCATCATCGACCTTTTGTGCCCAGACGGAATAACCAAGATCCGCATGACTCGCTATCTTCGCCATCTTGTTCATGACCAACTCCTTATCAATGTTTACAACTGAATTATAGACCACCAATAGCAAAAGTCAAGAAAAAATTTTCTTGTTTTCGGCGACCCAAGCATCCCCGAAGATCCAAGCATCCTCGGAGACATGAGCATCCCCGAATACCCGAGCATCCCCATAGACCCGAGCATTTCCATAGACCCGAGCATCCCCAAATACCAGAGTATCACCAGAGACCCTAGCAGTATCGTAGACCCGAGAATTCCCGAAGATCAGAGCATTCTCGAAGACCCAAGCATTTCCGAATACTTCAACCATTCCATAAACCTGAGCATAACCATACACCCGAACATGCCCATAGACCCGAGCATATCTAAACACATAAGCATCCTCATAAACCTGAGAATCACCGAAGACTTGAGCATTCCCATAGATACGAGCATCATCGAAAATCCGAGCATTCCCGTAGACACGAGCATCCTCATAAACCCGAGCATTTCCGTAGACACGAGAATGCTCGGAGACATGAGCATGCTCGTAGACCTGAGCATTCCCATAGACCCAAGCATCCCAAAAGACCCGAGCATCACAAAAGACCTGAGCATTCCCAAAGACACGAGACTCCCCGAAGACCCGAGCATCATCGAAAATCCGAGCATTCTCGTAGACCCAGGCATCGTCATAGACCCAGCAGGTTCCATCTTGGCTCAAATTTTGTTCTGATTCAATATAGCCGCCCGTTTCGCCTGCACGAACACCGGGTAAATCGCGCAAAGCGCGGATACGGTAAAGGATGTGGCCATCGACTTCAACAGAATCATCTTTCAACAATTCGTACTTGTTCATAGCAAATCCCCATTCTGTATATCATAGACCTTAGCATCGCCATAGACTTCCGAATCGCCATAGACTTGCACATCGCCATAGACTTGCGCATAACCATAGATCTTGGAATGCCCATGGACCCAAGAATCCCCAAAGACATGAGCATTGTCGAAGACCTGAGCATCCTCGGAGACTTGGGCACTGCCGTAGACACGAGCAAACCCAGCAACCAAAGCATAACCGGATACCAGAGAATCACCGTAGACTAGAGCACCCCCGCAAATCCGAGCTTTCCCACTGACTCCAGCGTTCTCGTAGACCTGAGCATTCTCGTAGACCTGAGCATGCCCATAGACCCGAGCATTCCCATAAATTTGAGAATTCCCAAAGACCCGAGCATTTCCATAGATTCGAGCATCCCAAAAGACTATAGCATTTTCATAAACCCAAGCGTTCACCAAAACCCAACAGTTTCCATTTTGACTCAGGTTCTTTTCGGATTCAATATAGCCGCCTTTGTCGCCTGCGCGAACACCGGGTAAATCGCGTAAAGCGCGGATACGGTAAAGAACGCGACCATCGGCTTCAACAGTGTCATCTTCCAAGAGTTCATACTTTTTCATGGAAATTTCCTTGAGATTGTGTAAGATTCGGAAACCAATTTTTTGAGGCGGGAAGGAGAAAAGGCCCTCCAACCATTTGCATACAAATCGAAATACTTGATTACTGTGATTGGACGCTTTTCAAGTTCGGCCTCTTTTTCACTTGGAACCCATCCAGAAGCTTCAATCGTTTCCTTCTTGAAAGTTCCGTTCATGACGCGCAACTCACCATCTTTCTTGATGTACTCCCCACTGAAATTCGATTGATTTGGCTTCAATGTGTCATTAACGAACCGAGCTAACCCAGCTTCCGTCAACAAAGTTGTCACCGAAATTCCAAATTTGGGATCATTCAGATTCAAAGTGTAAATTTCTTGCTCGTCGTCAAGCTTCGAATACCGATCTTCAACCTTATCATCTTCCATCATTGCTCTCCAAGAATTTGATTCCATCTGCTATGAAGCATTGTAGCATAGGTGTACTGTGAAATGCTATTCTTAGGGTAATAACCAAGCGCCCATGCATCATTGATTTCGATGAACAAAATGCGCCCGTTTTCTAACAACCCAATATCCAATCCATAGGATACTGGCATCTTTCTGTCAGTGAATTCGCGGTTCAGTTCTAAAAGGAATGGTGTTACATCATTAGCAGAAAACGGAAATTCTGCTTCATTGTCATCATATCGAGTATAGCCTTGCAACTCTCCATCCATGATATAGCAACGCCATTCGGCCACAAATTTGATAGGCTTCTGAAACCAAACCAACGGGTTCTTTCGGTACAAATCCATCCTGTAGGGATCTACTCCAATGATATGCGGTTCAAATTCCTTGGTGTGAAATGGTTTGACCCACATTTTTTCTGGAACTTCACTGTAAAAGCAAAGTTCCACTTCACGACCCATCAAATGATGAACGTAGCCTTGGCGACGAAAACACAAGGGATAGTCGATTGGCCGGGGGATTTGTATATCACATTTTTCCATCCATGCTTTACAAAATTCAACAGTCCCAACAGGAGTGAATTCTTTTCTGGGATCTTCCCCATCCCGAACATCACTCAATGACGCAAATTTGACAAGAATATCGTCACGCAAGTATGAAGCAGTAATCACCGCATTTTTCTCCGCACGACAAACATTATCCTTTTGCAGTATGAATTCCATAGTCATATGATTTCAATTATACATCGACCTCAATGACATTGATCTTAAAATTGTAAAAATCTTCCTCACTGAGCTTCGCAACATCATCATAATTTTCTGTTGCTACACATTGAAGCTTTCCTTGGTCAGACCAAGTTGCAATGTAAAGATTTACCTTTTCTGGTTTGATTCGATATTGAAACTCAACAAAATGAAAAGCAGGATTGTAACAATCCGACCATTGTCCAATTCTTTTATCAAAAAATTGTATTTGTTCTCCATTGACAAAAGCTTCTACAATTTTTAACTTAGATGGATCGTTTGCCAAATCAAGAACAAATTTCGCTTCTGTTCGGTTCATATTTATCTCCAGTAAAAGTTGATTCTGACTTGCTTGTTGCAACATCAGGATCTAAATTAGTCCAAGATTTTTCGCATGAATGCCAAGCGATCTTGTTCTCCCATCCATACGAATTCTGATGCACGTTCCTCAATTTGTTCAATGAGAGGAACAAATCTAAAGTCGTGTATCAATTCTCGGATTGTACCATCTTTCAGTTTGTTTATCAATCGTCCCGACTTCATCCTGGCCAACTTTTTCAAAATCAGGTAGTACGGAGTCTTAAGCTTGAGAGCGTTTCCTTTCGAATCATACGCAACATAGCCTTCGTAACGCATGGAATCGGCCTCTCTAATAAAATCACCCCATTTACCACTTAAAATAACAGGGGAAAACACATTGTCGATTTCAAACGGGTTATAGATGTATTCACCACTTTGAATGTTTCGCTTACCCAAATAGTGTACCCCATCTGTTTCAACGATGATGTGAGGATCAATCTTGCTACACACTTCAAATAGGTAAGTCCATCCTTCTTTCAATTGATCTTCACAAATATAACACTTCAAATATTTCTCTGCCAGATTTGCATAATCGCTATCCAAAGATCCAGTTGTCGAAACAAGGAGTTTCCCTTGATACATTGTTGCTGCTGCCATGAACCCATTGACTTTTCTGACAACAGATACGGGTTCGTCATAATGAAAATCCACCGGAGAAACGCCGTTGTTTGACTCACCGCGATTGAACATCTTCTTGAATGGGCGAGACACGATGTTGAAGTCTTGATCAATCACAAGTCCACGAATCTCAACAAGGATTTCATCCCAAATGCAATTCCACATGGCCGCATTTTTGTATTTGAGAACACTCAGACCAGGGTATCGTTTCGAATGGTTAGCCCTTACCAATTTTGGATGGTCTTGGACATATTTCTTGAGAATTTCTGGAGTTAGATTCATGATGCTTCCCTGAATTCGCCGTTTTCATCAAGCGTGTAGTAAACGTTTGGCTTGATACCGTTTTCCCCAACTTTGCTGGCCCGGATATGACGAATTTTACCACAATCATCATAATTAACCAAAACAATTGCTCCGGTAATTTCGGACTTTGCTTTTGAAAACCCCCCAAAAGATGCTGCAATTCCATTTTTACCACTGTTGATGGCTGTGCCGTTATAGGCATTATTGATGGCTGCGCCTCTATCCCCACTATTGATGGCTGTACCTCTATGGCCGCTATTGGTAGCTGCGCCCGCATAACCCCTATTGCTGGCTGCGCCCGAAGTACCAGTATTAGTGGCTGCGCCTTCATAACCATCGTTGCTGGCTGCGCCCTCATAGCCACTGTTGGTAGCTGCGCCTCTGTCCCCACTGTTGGTGGCTGCGCCTCTGACCCCACTGTTGGTGGCTGCGCCTTTATAACCATTATTGCTTGCTGCGCCGTTTTCGCCACTGTTGGTGGCTGCGCCAATGATCCCGGTGTTGGTGGCTGCGCCTCTTTCACCATTATTGGTAGCTGTGTACCCAAAGTCCCAATTGATAGCTACGCCATTTTTACTACTATTGATTGATCCCATTTCACTAAAATCACATCTATTTTTTGTATATGAAACTGCTGCATTGATAAGATCCGACAAATCGAGTGTTTCGACAACACGAATCGAAGAACTTACTGTCTTCGAGTCAAAGCTATGATCTTTTTCAATCTCCCCCGATTGTTCAACACGAGCAAACAAACTATCAGATGGATTGTAATAATTAAAAACATCAAGTGGATACTCGCATGCGTGGAACCCCGATTTGCAAGGAATAATTTCTCCTTCGTGATGGTACGTCTTTCCAACTTCATATTGAAAGCCAAAACATTGCATATTGCTATTAAACCCTTTATAACCAATGATCTTTTTCATCATTTTCTGCCTTCTGCGACTGAACGCGCCGTTGCATAGAGAGGATTAGTTTCAAACAGAACAACTTTTCCCCTTTCGAAATAGTCTGTAATTATGTCTGTGTTGTTTATGTAGTCGCCAGATCCGGCAAACACCTTTCCCAACGCACCATCGTAGTCTTTGGCGTAGATAGTGACGCACTTCCGACCGTCGATACGGTTATCGAGCGAGTAGAAAACACGCGCAGAGTTTTCGCCGTTTTTGACACAAAATTTGAGAAATTTGATCATGATGAAATCTCCTATCAAACACACGCCTATAGTATACCACCAAAATTTCGCTTGTCAAGCACTTATTGATCTACATCCGACTCGTAAAACTTAAGCAAGTCGTTGACTTGCTCAACAAATTTGTCATGAGGAACCATTTTTTGACGCATTCTGTTCATCGTTTCAACCGGAACACCATGAATACTTCCATAGTCGCCAGTGACAGTCAAAACCTCTACATGATAGCCAAAAGACGCAGCAAATCGAATGTAAGAATCAATTTCTTTGATTGTTAGACTGGTGTTAGACAACACTACCCAATCCACATCGTTTTTCATATCATCTAGTACAGCAATCTGATTCTGATTATGATACAAACCAAGCTTGCTTGCATCAAACTCATACTTTCCATCATTCATGAAATACATATCGGTTTCACGAATCTGGATGCTGTAGCCACGTAGAGCCGATATGCGGGCTAAATCATGGGAAAGCGTGGACTTCCCACTTCCGGGGAGACCACGAATAATGATGAAAGTTTTCTTTGGGAAATCGTACATGACCAACACTCCTTCACGCGAATTGTACACAACAGTTGACATCCTCCCCTCCCTAAAGAAAGGGGATTCCTACGGCGTTTAGCACAAAATATGCCAAATCGCTTCGGTGGGTTCCTGCTTCGCAGAACGGCCTTGATGCACCGATTCTCCACAGGCTAACCGGGCGTGTCCCGCCCTTAAAACTTACAACTAGACCTTATTATACTTGCTCTATGATTCAAAAGCAACAACAGATTTGTCGTTTGTGTTATTGACCACGCTATGAATGGCGGGGTCTGTCGCCCAACGAAGATCAACCAATTTCAACGCTTTGGACAATTGACTCACGATTTTTCCTCGAATCCCGGCACGAAGACCGGGATAATTGATTATTGCTGTTTGACCCAATCCATAGCAGCAGATTCCGTATCGAATCGGTCAGACGTTTTGTTCAAAAACGCATGTTTTGCATAGAAATAGCCGTGTTCCTTGATAACCTTCCAGACTTTTTGTGAATTAACGCGCTTAATGGTTTGTAGTGAGTGCATAATGTTTCCTTTGGTAAATGAGATAGTTAGAACCAACCGAGAATGCCACCAAGAGGCATCGCAAAAATACCGATGATACGCAACAACATCAAAACGGTAACTGGAGAATTGGACAGGGCAAAATAAACAACATCAATGATGTTGTGAACATACCCAATGAACAACAAAAATACGAACAACAGCCATGCAGTAATACCGACGGCCCCCAGAGAAGCAAGAGCGCCATAAAGCTTAATTTTCATCCTCATTTCAATTCCTTTTGTTCAAGTCCAAACATTTTACACACTTCACGAATCGAGACTCGCTTTTGATCAACTTCCCATCGAAAATGAACAGCACGTTTTCCATCTGTTTTCGTTAACACACTATAGCACCTAAACCGCTTGCCGTCAACTGTTTCAAACGCATTTCCGATTTGTGAGGCACGTTCTCGCAACCCTTTGATTTTTTCCTTGTTATCCATGTTCAATCTCCACAAATCCATTTTACCATCTTTGACCGCGTTGTCAATGCCTTTTCATCGACTATTTGCGTCACTTGTTGACAACTCTACTCAGATTGACCATCCGATACCCCCGCCAGTGTATTCAACTTTTGAAGGTAGAATTGACTTACCTTAGACGTTGCTCGTTTTGCAAACTTTTTCCATTCAATGCCATTCTCGACAAGTGTTGTCATTTCTTCCTTGGCCGCATCTTTCATGCATCGACCGATGAACATTCCTGTATCTTTAATCGTTGGAGTCGTTCCCAATTCGACCGCCATATCATCAAACATCTGATTCAACCGATTCTCGGTCATGACATAATCCACAGCTTCATCAATCTTGGCAATTTCTTCGACGTTGACAGCCGCTAGAGTCTTGACCTTTGATGCGGAGTGCTTTTCTCCCTTGACCTTGAACACCAATCGACCACCATCATAATCATGAACCCAAACGATTCCTTCACCAATACCGTCCTTGCCAAAGTAAGCAGCAACCGGGCAGTGTTCCTCAACCGCAGTGGTCAGTTCTGCTAATTTGTTTTGCGATAATTGAGGATTTGCAAAGTCAACGTCAATTTCGTATGTTTCAAATTGATGCACAAAATAAATCTTGTGCAAATTAGCCCATTCAGTCAGTTTTGTGTCAGAAGCAATCTCACTCAACTCGTCCTGAGAAAATGTGCGTTCAGTTCCACGATATTCTTGCACGATAGAGAAAATGACAAACATTTTTTCACATTGATTGATGCCGACTCCTTTTTGAATGTTTCCACCGCACCACTCTCCGTAAATCGTAAGTCGATCAAACTCTCCACTAAGCATATTGGCCAAGTCTTTGAAAACTTGTTCTTTTTGAGTGGCGAACAAACAAAATCCAGCATTATCTGATGTAAGCGTCAGGAAACGTTCTCTGGATTGATAGGACAACTCAAGAGGCAGTCCATTTCCCGGATTAAACACATTGACAGCCGCGTTTGTTCCGTGCAACTTAACAGTCCCACGGAACTTCAATTCCGGCAAAGGAAGTACACTTCCTTCGCTGTTCCTTTTCACATTAACGATCACATCACGAAACTGTTCAATACTTGGAAATTTCTTAAATTCATGCATATTGCGTGTGGAACCTCGGCTTTTATGCCGAGTAGGTAGAGCGCAGATTGCTTCGCAATCTTTGCTTTGTGGCGTACCTAAATCACTCTCCATTTTTGCCACAGTTGAATAGGTGGAGGCTTTTCACCCCGCTGGGCCGTGAGGCTCTGCCCGTAAGGGCCTAGTGACGGAGACCTTACGGCCTCGCTCCCCTCGGGAATGTTTGTAACCGGCTCCACCCTTTCGGATGCGGCTAGAACCTTCGGGCCTTTACCTTTGCCCAGCATGATCCCAACCTTCCAGTGTCCGGGACTGAGGAAGCATCCCGGAGTGGGTCTCAACGACCTGTTACAAACGTAGCGGGTTTTCACCGCTTTCCCTGGTCAACCTAGCTATCGACCTTACGGTCTCAAGCTCCGGCCCGAAGGCCGGGGTAGTTGACGCATATCCGGCTCCAAAAATTAAAAACATTGTGTCACGAGTTCAAAACTGGCGTAAAATCAACATACATTTCCGTTCCCGGAATGAAATCTTCTGCAACATCTTGTTTGAAAATCCACATTTCAATTGTACCAGAAGGAACCAACTTGAAGGACTTTTCGTTTTCTTCACTGGTTTCTGCAACTGTCCTTAGTTTGACTTCGGTTCCACAAGTTGTGAACGTGATGTTATCGACTACAAATTTCGCTCGTACTTTCATGATTGAATCCTTCACGCTTCCAAGAATGGCCTACCGCGCAATTCACCGATATGACCGCTTAGTGTTTTGGTTCCTTTCTCAACCACCGTTGTATCGTCAATCTTTTCGTACTCGGTATCTTTTTTCCGCAGATCAGGAGAAATGAGCCGTACACGATGACCCCACAGAGACTTGATTGCTTCCAATGTATACAACGCATCCAAAGAGTCAAGTTTACGGGTTTCTTCTTTGTTTGTAAAGTGCTCCAAGAACAAAGTTCGATCCCCTTCTACATCAACCCCAACCACCTGAATGTCAGGAACCCGATATGATAGACTATGTTGCCTTGAAAGTCTAATCTTGAGTTCGTCCAACATGCGCCCGTTACGCGGAATTTCTCGAACTTCAATCAAAGATTCATCGTTATTCATCGAAGTTCCAAACAAACCAAAGTCTTGAGCAACTTCCAACGACAAATATTGAGCAATAAACGATTCGTCATTGAAGTTCTGCATTGCATAATTTACTTCGGTCTGCCAGTGTTTTCCAGCTTCTTCTGCTTTCTTCTTAATGTCCATGAACATCTTGAACCCGAACCTGTATGGGTTCAGTTGTGATGTGTGCTTGTAAGAATGTTGCGTCAGCACTCCCGAATGACTTGCGTAGAACTCTAGCATAGATCCATCACTAATCAAACCCTTATCGTACAACCGATGCATGATGTAGTAATGCGTAAAGGATGCGTAGCCTTCATGCACGATCTGCATTTGACGTTGCGGAAGAAAATATTGACTGATTTTCCGAACAATGCGGATAATCTCACGTTGCCACGGTTCAAGATTTGGGGCACGCTTTTCAATGAAGTACAGAATGTTTTCTTCTGGTTCCATGTATCCAGGATCACGACCACCAACCACTCCATCATTTGCTTTTGAATGATCCATCAATGTATGATGCATCAAGTCAAATTCAGCGACCTTGTCTGTAAGCTTTTTAGGCGATCTTTTGCCCCTGCGCCGATACTTATCCACCCCATAGATTTGAATGGCATGGCAAGCGTCCAAGACCCGTTCAACAGTATCTATACCATGTTCGGCTTCGCACTTGGTAATGAACTTCTTTGCAAAATCAATGTATGGGATGATGCTTGTCGCATCCGTGTTCTCACGAAAGTAAACGTTGTTTTTATAGACAGCAGAATGCCCAACACTTGCATGAGCCATCACAAGCGTTTGCATCAAAGCATTGTTGCTTTCCATCAAATAGGCAATGCAAGGGTCTGAATTGATCACCATTTCATACGCTAGGCCCATCTTCCCATTTTCATAGTCTTGTTTCTGCACAATGGCGGATTGTCCAAACGACCAGTGTTTGTACATCATTGGCATTCCAGTCGTCACATAAGCTTCAAGCATCTGATCGGAAGAAATGATTTCAAACTGTGGCTCATAGTAAGAAATTTCTAATTCTTTTGCTATGATTTCGATTTCATGCCAAATTTTATCAAGCATGTCTGGGTTCCAATCTTCCCCCGGTTGAAAAAGCAATTTCGACTTGGCCATTACTTGATCCTTTTTGTAAAGAACTTCCTGAACAATGGGTATACATCAGCGACGCCTTGCACCATCCCATACGTAAAGTTCTTTGACTTGACAAACTTCTTATAAGTTTGAAGTAAATTCGACTCGGCTAATGAACTTGAGGAAAACAAACTTAGAGTAGAATCCCCCCAATCAGTTGCCAGATCAATCTCGACATAAAATGCGTAATTGATCAGATCGAGAATTTCGTTCATTGTCTTAGCTGATTTTCCATCGTCATAAGGCATGTTGTCCCCATCAGACGCTTGTGCAAGATAGACGTTGCTTTTGCCTTTCAGTTTTTTCGCATACTCAAGTGCAATCTTGAGCGCAGGGGATACCAGTGTACCACCACTATGCGTAGAATTGAAGAACTCGTTTTGATCAACAACATAAGCCTTATCAGTGTGAGAAATGAATACAAGATCGACATTATCGTAATTGCGACGAACAAAATGATACAAAAGCCAAAAAAATCGTTTCGCCACACTCTTTTCATCGTCACCCATAGACCCACTTACATCCATGACCATGATGACCGTAGCATGGGTTGACGGTATGGTTTCGATCTTGGATGACCTATAGCGCAAATCCATATCTTCAAACAGCGGAACTTCTTCAATGCGGGTCTGAATTTCTTTTCTTTCTTCTTCGGTCAAATTTTCATCAGCAAGTTCATCTTCAATTATACCACGCAGAACCAACTGGCGAGTGAATCCATTGATGTATGACCGGACGATATGCAGGCGCGACGGGGTTCCTTCTGTCTGAAACCCTGCATTTGTGCGTCTTGTTTCCTCAACTTTTGAAAGTTCCTGTCTAACAAGATCAGGCAGTTCCATCCCGTCAAAGAACAAATCCAGAAATTCTTCGGCACTCAAATGCACACTGAATTCATCACCTTCACCAGCATCATCCCCACCACTACCACCGCTTCGATCAATGTGAAGCACATCCCCAGGAACAAACTGATCATTTCCAGGGAGAACCAAATCCCACGATCCACTTCCGTCACGATGGATGTTTGGTTCTCGCATCAGCTTGTCCCAGGGAACTTTTACGTCAACTCCTTTTTTCCCAATGTCCTGAATGTCCTGATCTTTGATAGCATCATTCACCCGCTGCTTCATGACTCCCCGAATGCGCCGCAAGTAACGCTCACGCGAACTAATGGTTCTATCCGGGGTAGCCCTACGTCTATCAATGATGATTGCCATGACAAGGGTTCCTTTAATTACTATACTTGGCCCGCAGGAAGAACTCGACCAGAATACGAGTTTGGCGCGGAGTGTAGTTCAACTTTTGCATCTGTGCGACAAAATCGTTGTGCTTCTTGGTTTCTTCTTCTGTGCGCTTCGGGGTAAATGCGATCACCGGCAGAATATCCGCTGTACTTGCCAGGACATTCTTTTCGATGACCAGACGCATCTTTTCAAAACCGTTCCATGCTGGCATCTTGCCTTTGTTTGCACCCTTGTAGCGAACGATGAACATTGCTACATCATTACGGAAATCCTTCGGGTTACTGATTCCGGCAGGCTTTTCCATCTTTTCGAGTTCGGCGTTCAACGCAGCACGATCCAACATCAGACCAGTATTCGAGTCACGGTACTCCTGATCACTCACCCATGCGTCTGCATAGTAGAAGTATCTTTCAAACATATTCTGGCACAAATCTTGGAAGCTATTCAAGAATGAGGCACGAATATCCTTTTCCAGAAACTCCATGTAATTTTCCATCAGAGTGCCATCAAGGATGGTCAAAAGTTCCTGTTCCTTTTCTTTTCCAAGCTGTTCTTCACTGATACTGCGCTTGAGGACGTACATCAAATGAATCGGGTTCGCCGCAATTTCCTCAGTATCATAGTTGAAAGTCTTGGACAGAATCTTAAAAGCAAACCGAGTGCTGATTCCGTTCATCCCTTCCTTAACCCCAGCAGCATCCTTGTATTCCTGCAAGGGCTTTGCTGTTGGATCTTCTTGTTTCAGATTTTCACCGTTGTAGACGCGCATCTTCACATACAAAGGCGAATTTTCTGGTTTGACCAACCGACTCATGACCGCAAATTGCGCCATCGTTTCCAATGTTCCTGGAGCGCAAGGCGCAGTCGCCAAGGCGCTATTTGACAGGAGTTTCTTGTAAATCTTGACTTCTTCGTCAACCCGAGTTACATAAGGAACCGACACAAGATAGACCCGATCCAAGAACGCTTCATTGGTCTTGTTATTACGAAAAGCTTCCCATTCACTTTCGTTGCTATGAGCAATAATAATGCCGTGGAAGGGCATATTACCAATGGCCTTAGTACCTGTATACATATGCTCTTGTGTGGCCGTGAGCAACGGATGGAGCATCTTGATTGGCGCTTTGAACATTTCCACAAACTCAAGCACACCGTTGTTTGCCCGATTCAAGCCGCCACTAAAGTTGTAAGCATAGGGATGGTTTTGAGAATACTTGCCAACCATACGAATATCCAGTTCCCCAACCAGCGTGGAAATATCTTGGTTGTTTTCGTCACCAGGTTCGACCCGAGCGATGCAGATTTGGTGAAGCCGACTTGGATAGACCTTGCGAACTTTGAACTGCGACAGATCCCCCTTGAATTCCTTGATCTTTTCAATTGCCCACGGACTCGGAACATTCTTGAAAAGCATAGCAGGAAGGCCAAAAATTTTAGATGCATCAGGTTGATTAAAGAACAACCCAAATGGAGTTTCAAAGACTGGAGACCCATCTAGGATATAAACAGGTTCCTTTTCGGCCAATTCTTTGATTTTCTCGGCCAATGTGCTCTTACTAGAGCCAACAGGCCCCAACAAGTACAGGATTTGCTTTGCTTCTTCAAGCCCCTGTGATGCATGTCGAAAATAGGCGACAATTTGGTCAATTGTATCTTCCATCCCATAGAAATCAGAAGAAAAGGATGGATAGACCCGAATGATTCGGTTTTGAAAAATGCGCGAAAGGTGAGGATCGTTTTTGGTATCCAAAAGTGTCGGTTCACCGATTGCTTTAAGAATTCGTTCTGCTGGGGAAGCATACAAAGACGGATCTGAAACACACCGTTCCATAAAATCCTCAAGGCCAATGACTTCATCGTCAAACTGAGTTGAAAGTGCTTGTGTGAATGTATCGAGTTTACTCATTGTTTTGCTCCATTACTAAGTCGGGGTGTGAACAAGTTAGTCTAGTGTTTGACGCCAGCAGCGATCATTAGTGCATCCAAAACAACATCATGAACAGGGTTTTGTTTCATAATGTCGTCAACATCCATATATTGAGGATCAATATCGGTAACTCCTTTTGGGACACTGTACAACAAATTAACGGCAGTCCGAGTATCCATATAACGCCAAAACGGGATAAAATTACTCCCAACATCCTTACTCAATGATGCAGAAACGACCTGTGAAAGATGCCCACGAGTCCAAACAAAAAAGTCTTCATTAGGCAGCAATCGAGAATAGATGTAATCTTGAATTTCTCCAAGCGCAGCTTTACAAGTTGTTGGCTGGGGATATTTTTTGGATTCCCCCAAACTAACTTCTTGCACTTCTTTTGGAAGGGTTTTCCAAAACTCAACCGTAGCAGGATCAATTACACGGTCTCCGACTTGCTCCGAAGTATCAAACTTCACAAGTAATGTGTCTTCGACCAACTCACTGAACAACTTTGGGGTTTCAACGTCAAACTCGACAATTGCAGCACTCACAACGACCGAGCGTTCGGATAGCCCCAAAGTTTTGACATTATAAGAAAACATTTTCATTTTATGATACCTTGCGTTTCGAACAAATGTTCAACATACAACGATGCACCCTTTTCGTCATTCATATTAAAAAACCGAACCGAATAGGACTCGTCCATTTTATTAGTTTCATCAAAAGCAATAATACAAATGCTGTTCATTTCTTTGATCAAACTAACACTAACACGGAGATTTCCGCGTTTATACGGCCCCAAACTTTGAATAACAAACGCGATCTTTTTTGGGTTTTCGTGTTGCATGTAAACATCAATGTTTGTTTTCATAATGTCGCGGTTTATCGCCCCCGATTTTGTACTTAGCAATGATGTTCCAGTCTTCCTTTTCTTCGTAGGACAACACAGTTAGACGACTGAGTTCACGACGCATAATATCATCCGTGGCGCGAATGGCTGGATTCACGATCTTGATCAGTCCCCATTGCTCCAACAATGTTGCGATACAATTGCGACGCTGTGCATCCCCAACAGTCATTGTTGTAGAGCGACCATCTAGGGCAAAAAGTTCTTTGAAGTGAACGATGTAGTATCGACCGCGCTTATGCAAAATGTGTGCAGTTTGCGTTAGCGATTTGTTCGCTTTACTGGCTATGCCGATGCGTGACAAAGTTTCCCGGACAGTCAAGAAACTGCCATCTGTCAAAAGCTTGACCTCCACCATGTCATCAGGTGTCCAATCAAATAAAAGTTCAGTAGTAATCATGATTTATCCTCGTTTAGATTTCAAACCACCCATGTTTGTATAGGTATCTACAATTTTCTTCATTTGCTCGTTAGTTAGCAAGCCCTCCACTTCTTGCGCCTTTTTGATACTCATTCCAAAAACCTTTGCTATCAGGCTGACATTTTCCGAAACCTTGTCCTTCTTACCCCACTCAATATACTTCTTCGCTGTTTTCGGCATCGCATGTCGGTAAAACATGAACTGATCATGCTTTGACAGCGTTGAGTGCCGATTCATAGATTCAGCATAAAACAGGCAATCCCTACGTTGCGAAAGTGCTCGGTTGACAAGGAACGGATTGTACGCCGCTTCTAACTCGTCAGACCATTCGACGTTCTTTGTTAGAATATCGCTGATCAAGCCAAAAATGTCAAGCGCCATTTTTATCTGTCCCAGACAAAACAACCACCAAGCCAACATCGTGTCGCAAGTAAACACACAATGCTTCCCTGACCTTTTGACCGGCAGCATTCACTGCCAACTCCATCGGTTCCATGATACTAGAAGGAGTAGAATACAAAGAATGAACAAAAGTTCCGGTTTCCTTGTCACGAACAATATTCAAAATTTCAGTGACCCCATCGTGTTGTGTCTCCACAGTTTCAGTTTCGGCAAACCACATTGCCATCCCATTCACGAATTTGACTTTGACTTGTCGATCCTCATAAATGCTCAACGTAACTTCCTTCTGCCTGTTGAAATACCTGACAACACCAGCCATCACAAACATCAAAAAAATAGAATAAACAAGATATGAAACGATAATTTCAAACATTTTTCTTCCTTAAAATTTAACTACGCCCATGATTTCAGTCAAACATGCTGTTGTACAAATTTCTTGATCGGCACTGAACGAAGACTTAAACTGATAGTCGGCAAGAAGCAAAATTATATCAGGCAAACATTCAGGACGAACAGTATCTTGCAAAATCTTGTAAAACTGCGTATAGAGTGATGATACATCAATATCTGAGTTTCGCCCAACCCATTTACGCATGCTAGAGAAATTTTTATCACGCAATGCGGTCAGTAGATCATCAAAAACTCCAATATCGTTATCATTCAAAACACTCGAATCAATCGTATTGTCGGTAGCATGACGTTGCAACGAGTTCAGAGTGCGCCTAAAATCTGGAAAGTTCTTCGAAATGAGAGCAGCCAGAGACTTTTTATCGTAGGTCGTAACTCCTTCCTGATGTAGAATCTCCATACTACGAACCATCATTTCCTTTGCTAACACAGCCTTTTCGTTGCTTGGAATCTTAAAGTCAACGACAGTGCAACGACTGTGAATCGCTTCCGAAATCATGCTCTTGAAATTGCATGTAAAGATAAACCGAGCATTCGAACTAAATTCTTCCAAAGAACCATTCAAGGCTTTTTGCGCTGCTTGTGAAATGTGATCCGATTCATCCAAAATCACAATCTTTTTTGAATCTGTCAAACTAACCGTTGAGCAAAACTGTCTAATCTGATTCCGTATCATGTCAATGCCGTTTTCTTCGGCAGCTTTGACAAACAACACATCAGCACCAATTTCACTGGCAAGCGCCCGCGCAACTGTAGTCTTTCCACTTCCGGGAGGGCCAGCTAGAAGGAAATGAGGAATTTCACCCTTATCGACATATCCTTGAAAGAGTGCCTTCAAATTTTCGGGGATGATACACTCAGAAATCGTTTTGGGCCTATACTTCTGTGCCCACAAAAATTCGTCTGGGTTGATCGAAATTGTTACATCTGTCATGATTTATCCTTGTCGCATTTTTTAACATGCCGCCCTCCATAAAGGAGGATAATTCCTACTGTTCTGCGCACGAATCGCTTCAAGCGTAGTCACTTCGACGAGTTCATCAGTTCAAAGACGATAGATGATCTAGGGCAGCATCAAGCGTCGGGAAGACTCGTTCGCAGCACTGGCGAACCATTTCGAAGTAGCGCTTCACCGAGGGGTTCTCGACCTGATCAACCAAGAAGATTTGTTTACCCAAGGCTTTTGCAAATCCGATTTCCAACGCCAGCGCATAGCCGCCCGGATTCGAAGCCTCCATGTTGGCCAAAACAATGTCGGAATGGCGAACCGCCTCTAAGTCCCAACGTGTGTATTCGGCGGGGTCTTGAATGTTGTGTGTGCTCGGGTCAAGCAGCTCAAACGATCCGCCGAATCTGGCGGCAACTTGAGATTGCCAGTTGGATTTGAACCCACCGGCTAGGTACATCTTTTTAAGGGGTGTGGGGAGTTTTTTTAACATTGGTGTCCTTCTTAACTGTTTTCATTGCTTTATTATACTCGGTCTATGATTCAAAAGCAACAACAGATTTATCTTTTGCCCTATCCTTCCTTACCCCAAACTGCGGGGTCTGTAGCTCAATTGGTCAATGTCAATCAGAAATTGGTCTGAAAAACACATGATCACCAATAACCGCCGTTCTCTCCATTTTACCACTCCACGATGGATTGACTTGTTTCGTATGATAGAACAGTGCTCCACGTGTAGGATCTTCCACGGAATGCGACAATACCATACGCGCAGCGTTGAATGCCGATTCCCATGCACCAACATAAGTAGACGGAATATAAAGATGTTGGAACCAACCCCGTTTAACAGGCTGTAAGAGCCACGAAAATTGGTAGGGTGACTCAACTACCTTGCAAACACTATCGGGGAACCTAGCGTTGTTTACGCGGTTTAGGACGACCCAACCAACCGCTATTTGACCTTCCAATGGTTGACTAGTCGCTTCAAACATGATGTTATAGGCCATGCAAATTTCCTCTTTCAGAGAAACAATCGGATGCGGAATATAACCAGCATCCGAAATAGTGTGCAGAGGGATCATCACCATGAACACGACTAACACCAGTCTAATCACCGCCCGCATCAGTGGACAGTCCTCGATTCGAGCGAATCAACAGTCACTTGGCCTTTATTTGCAGATTCCTTCAAAGATGTATGAAAATCTTCCACTGTTGAATATTGAACCACATTCAAAGGATTAACTTCATCGCTTTCCCCTTGTTCGACCGCACCAGATTCACGTTCATCGTTGACGGTTTTTGAAAACTCAGACACCGCCAAAGCAACCCACTTCATTGCGGCATGGGCCGATTCTTTGTCTACCTCAAGAACGCTTTCAATATCGCCCAAGATGTTGTTCGCAATTTGTGCGTATCGACTATACAAAACCATCGAATCAACTTGTGAACGACCCGCTGTAACTAGACCTGAGATAAGCTCCAACGAGTAGACAAGTTTGGCTATTAGACCAGCCGCCTTACCGTACTTTCCCACAAGTTCCGAAAAAGCAATTCCAACTGCATTTTCGACTTTCACATCATTAGAACCATTACCATTGCCATTGCCATGCCCAGAAAGATCGCTCATGATTTAACTCCTTGGTTATTTAACGAAACTCACTTTTGTCCTTCACCAGAAGAACTCAAGTCTACAAAACTTATGGGATTTGTCTATGTCATTGCCCATAATGAAACTAAAAAATCATACATCGGCAAAAAAACTTTTTGGTCACACAGAAAGCTCAAACCATCTGACAAACGCAGAACAACAGTCGAAAGCGATTGGAGAACTTACTGCGGGAGCAACAAGGAACTTCAAGCACTGTTCAAAAAGAATCCATCACACTTCACCCGCACAATCCTTTACTTATGCAATACCAAATATGGAATGTCCTATAACGAAGATCGGCTACTATATGCCTACAATGTCCTTGAAAACCCCGATCTTTTTTACAACGACAATATAGCAGGAAAATACTTCATTGGCAAGTTTGACCAGTGGTATCGCCCTGCTGGATACGGAGTCTTTCCAGAGCATCTTCAAACGCAATCGGTGTATAATCCGTATGTTCAACCGATACACACAAATATCGGGGGTCAACCGATCCATCAGGCAACAACACTCGACGCGAATGCAAATGACCATGCACATTCCCTACACACCACGTTGCAATAGACGTTGGATGAATAGGGATATGACTCAGAAGCGCATTCCCAAGCTTATGAGATCCACGAATATCATAGAAATATTTCAAATAGTCTGCCACTCCATAAATGTCGTGGTTCCCCTTGACCAAAATCTTCTTGCCGTTCATCCTACCAAACGCCTCAAGTCCTTTTTTGGTCATTGATACATCACCCAACACATAAACTTTATCGTATTGCTTTACCACGGCATTCCAACGCTCAATCATGTCCGATTCCATATCGGACAAATTTGTCCACGGACGAATCAATGCATCGTTGTCATCACGAAAAGTCACGATGCGTGGATGCCCAAAATGTAGATCGGCAGTAAGAAAACAGTTACTCATGATTTTTTTCTATTCCTTATTTTGATCGAATTCAACCGCTACGTTTTCACTGCGGATCTACAAATACAGGGCGAGCAAAACCCCAATGGCAGCGCCGAAAGCCACCGTCAAGACGAAAGCTAGTGCTCGGCTTTCCCGTTTTGCGGGTTTGTAGGTTTGTGTGTACTTGGTGCGCTTGGCACCTCGTGTCAGTTCTCGGTTCGCATTATATTCGGATTCGCGCATGTTTAGCTCCTTAAAATTGTTGATAGAGAAACGTGTCACCTTTAGACCAAACAATAGTGGTGTTGTCGTTAAGAAATTCCTCTACTAGATCACATTTATCGGAATTATCCTCGCAGCCCGAAACGTCAAGTCCGTAGTAATAGAGGAATTCATCGACAGTTGATTCCGCATAGTTGCAGCAGATTGTAGGTATGTCCAGTTCAATTTTTTCTCCGGTATCTTCTTCATATTGTTCAAAATAATCGAATAGCGCTTCAAGGGCTTCGTTGCTAAATTGATCTTCGCAACCATGACGCCGGATGGCATCGCAAAACTCCGAAAACGTGATGCGTAGATACATGATTTACTCTCTTTCTCTTAGCTTCATCGCACTATTGCGATAAGTGAACTATAGCAGATCAATTCGCGCTATAGTCATTGGTTAACAGACTTTTACATCTTTACCTATGTTAGCCATTCTGCTGCGCACTCTTTACGCCATCTTCAAACGCTCGGGTAATAAGTTCCTCAAGTTCATTTTCTGACAAAAATGCCATCCTCGTCACAAGTTTTACCTTTGACAAACCATAGACATATGAATCGGATTCATCGAGCTTTTTGATATTAACCATTTCGTTAATATAGTTAAGGTTCTTCAATTGGTTAAACAGCATTTCAAGCCCTTGCTCTTGTAAAGCTTCTTTACCAAGAGGGGATGCCGGATCGCCGGGTGGAAAAATCGGCTTACTTTCAAAATGTTCCAGCAAAAGCGCCTTTTCATCGTTGATGCGCGTTTTCAAAATCTTGTTCATGACCAACTCCTTATCAATGTTTACAACTTAATTGTAGATGATCCCTAGCAAAAGTCAAGAAGAAATTTCTCGATTCCCCGAAATCAAATAGTCCCCATAGACTTTAGCATTTCCGTAGACCCGAGCATTCCCAGAGACACGAGCATTCCGAAAAACATGAGCATTTTCGTAGACCCGAGCATGCCCATAGAGTTGAGCATTCCCACAAACACGAGAATTCCCATACACCAGAGCATTCTCGACAACCTGGGAGTTCTCGAAGATCCACGCATTACCATAGACCATAGCCTTTCCAGAAACCCATGAATTTTCAAAGACCATACTATTCTGGAAGACTTGAGCATCCCCGAAGACCAAAGCATTCCCGAATACCTTAGCATCATCAAAGACCCGAGCATTTCCGAAAACTAGTGCAGTCCCGTAGACCCAGCAGTTTCCCTCTTGACTCAAATTCTGTTCGGATTCGAGATAGCCGCCTATGTTTCCTGCGCGAAAATCGCCAAAATCGCGCAAAGCGCGGATACGGTAAAGAGTGCGGCCAGAAAATTCGATAGATTCATTTTTCAACAGTTCATACTTGTTCATCGGTTTGCGCGTGAAACCTCGGCATTTATACCGAGTAGGTATAAAGCAGAACGAGAAGCGTTCTATGCTTTGTGGCGTACCCAAATCACTCTCCATTTTTGCCACAGTTAAAAGGTGGGGGATTTCGCCCCGCTGGGGCGAGGCGAGAACAAAGAAGAAATATCACATGACGCGGATTTTTGAGTTCAGCTTCTACATCATATTCGCCATCACAATGCTTCATAGCATATTCAGCAAGATTCACTAGGTCTTCAAGACTATCCAATGCTAGTTTCAGCAGTTCAACATCGTTCATGACAAATTCCTTATGCGTTGTTCTCGAAGACATGGGAAGTTTCAAAGACCCGAGAGTTACCAGAAACTACAGCATCCCCATAGACGCGAGAATTCTCAGAGACCCGAGCATCGCCGAAAACCAACGCATCCCCGCAGACCTCGGCATTATCGACTACCCGAGCATACCCAAAGACTTTACCATTTTCGTAGACCCAAGCAGTCCCCAAGATCCAACAATTTCCGTGGACACGAGCACCCCCGAAGATCCGCGCATCCATGTAAACCCAAGCATGCTCGAAGACATGAGCAACGTCATAGACCCGAGCATACCCACAAACCCAAGCACACCCGTAAACCGCAGAATCCCCGTAAACCCGAGAATTCCCATAGACCTCAGAATCCCCGGAGACAAGAGCATTTTCAAAGACCCTAGAATTCTCAAAGACTTGAGCATTCTCGTAGACATGGGCATTCCCGTAGACACGAGCATTATCGGAAACCCAACAATTTCCATCTTGACTCAAATTCTTTTCGGATTCGAGATAACCGCCTTTGTCGCCTGCACGAACAGCACCGAAATCGCGCAGAGCGCGGATACGGTAAAGGACTCGCCCATCGACTTCAACAGTTTCATCTTTCAAAAGTTCGTACTTGTTCATGATTAACTCCTTATCAACATTTACAACTGCATTATAGACCATCCACCAAAGAAATCAAGAAGAAATTTCTTGATTCCGGGAGACCCGAGCATTCCCAGAAATCCGAGAACACCCAAAAACGCGACCATTTCTGTAGACCTCAAGATCCAAACTTGAATACAAGTTGCAAACCAAGAACCCCAGAAGTGCCTTTGACAGTTGGAGGAATAACCATCAAATTAAAACCATAATTTGAGTGACGATACGCCACGAGTAAACCACCAATAACCGGAGTTTCATATCCGGTAGCTGGGCCACCAAACGCACCCAATGCAAAGTCGCCAAGATGAATAGGTGTATAAGAAGCAACAAAATAGACAGTCTGTTGATAATAGCTGTTCTTGTACTCTCCGCCAGAAATTCCCCAATTTCCAACATCATACTCTAATCCAACACCAGCGTTGACCTGATCGAAACCACGGTCAGGAAAGTGTCGGCTCACCGTTGTCACGGCACCATATAAACCATCAGCGTGTGCCATCGGCATCGCAACAAGTACGCTCAACATCATAAACAAACTCAAGAACATCTTTTTCATGATAAATTCTCCAAATGTTTGAAAAACGAGATAAATTCACGAACCTCAATTAACATCATACCACACAGACGCCACCTTGTCAATCATCAAAAAATGCTTCCAGACTCGACCGTTCTTCAACATCCAGATCGGCTACCGAACACATCTTAGACAATGGCGACAAGAACAGCTTATCAAACATTGTATCATAGTCAAACATCTTTTCCATTCCCAATTCTGGTGGAATTTCTCCAACAAATCCAAACACATTTTCCCTTGTTCTGTTCGGAGTTTTCAAATAAAAATACTTCATTTTAGATCCGTTGTAGATCATTGGATACTGAACACTATCGAACTTTCCTTTCTCCATCGCATCATTGTAGAGCAACGCTGCCCTCACATAGATTGGAGTTTTGGCAACGTATACAACACCGTTGCGATTTGACGACTTATACTTTTCAAGCCCATTGACGCCAACCGTAAACGAAATTTTGTTGATCGGAGACTCGTAAAATGCTTTCTTCACATCCTTGACATATTGGATGATCTTGGCCTGATCACCGTCCAAGATGTAATTCAGAGATTCTTTCAAACGGTTTTGAATAAGTTTTGGTGTCGTTGAACGTACAATTTCCAAGCCAACAACTTTAAGAACCGGCTCGTGATAGTAAACACCCTCATTGTATAAAACGCGCATGACATAGCGTTTCTTCGCAACATACAAGATGTGATCACCGATTGCTTCGAGTTTGAAACTAATGAAATTTTCTTTGAATCCGACCTTTTCAAGTTGGTTGTTAACAATTCGTTGAATAGCAGGTTGGAGCTTATCAATTGCATATCGTTCAATCATTCTGACGATTTTTGCTTTGTCTGTTCGATCTACAATTGGATAAATAAACTTTTCAACAATGGATTGAAGGTCAATATACATGCTGTCTGTATCACCAGCAATCACGTTGGCTTGAACATTCCCCAAATATCGACCCAAAGACATTTCACATGATCGAATGATGTATTGACCGCCAGCAGTGATTGCTTCTGCCAAGTCAATGTCGAAGAATCTGAAAAACTTGTTGCCAAGCGCCCCATATGCAGAATTGAGCAAAAGCTTAAAGGCGTTCTGCATCGAGTTCAAACGAGATATTTCAATTGCAACATTGGTTGCATCTTCGCCACTATACTCTCCAGATTCAAGACGCTTCTTGAGTGCAAGCATTTCCCCCTTAACCTTCTTGCGACGGATAAAGTAGTATCGAAACAACCGTGGAATGAATCCTTCTTTCGTTAAATCAAACAGTACCCCGTTCGCAGCAATGCAAGTCCCTTCTGGGCGTTCCACAGCTTCGACACGATCCAAAAGCGTCTGGGGATTTACATTTTCCATCCTATACAGCTTTGTATCGGGGCTAATGTTCCATGTGATAGCTGTGCTCGGATACAGGGAAGTCGCGTCCACACTGCACGACCATCCATAATTTTTTGGAATTGGTTCAATAACATAGGCACCATCATAACTTTGCGACCGAGCTTCTTTTGGTGGATCAAAGACAACATTTCTTCGTTCAAAGTCGTTGTAAATGATGCTTTCCCAAGTTTTGACTGGCGAGTATGCATCTTCAAAGTTCTCTTTTGCTTCATACCCTACAGAACAATGTTGATCAATGTATCCAAGCTTGTTGTCCAACACATCCACGACCCTAACGTCATCAATGTTATAGAGGACAAACCGATTCCAATGTTTCGTATAAAGTTCGACAAAGCCACCTGATAAATCCTCAAAGGTGTTCTTTTGAACTTCCACGTTTTCATGTTCAGCAATAAATCCAAGCGTCCATGATTCTCGGCTTCCCGATGCATACTTTTTATACAGCGCCAACAAGTCAAGTTGCGAAACTCCGGGAATCCGAATAACATCAATTTCTTTGTTGTTGTAACCCTTTTCAACATCTTGGTAAACAGTACCCCAAGGAGAAAGGCTATTGGCTCTTTCTTCACCCACTACTCGCGCAGAACGAGCATAGATGTACGGCATATCAAACCCGTCTGAGTTCCACCCACTTACAACATCCGGGTATGAGGATGCCCATTCTGCCAAAAACTTGTTCAGCAAGTCAGCTTCGCTAGAACACTGAATGTAGTACCATTTCAACGGTAACTCACCATCAAAAGGTTTGACTCCAAACGTCTTCCCAATTTTTGTTGTTCGATTGTACAAAGAAATAAGGAGAATGGCCTGAACCGGATTAGATGGAACAGGAATACCCATACCGGGAATAATTTCGGTTTCAATGTCAACGATTACAACATTCAACAGACTCACATCATAGGATGTTGGCAAAGTTGCCATAAACTGTTGAATATAGTTCTGGTTCCCGTAAATTTCTTGGCCATGAACACCATCAAATTGCTTTACATAAGACTTCGCATCGTTAATACAGTCAAACTCATATGGAACAACATTGTCACCACCTAAGCTTTTCCATTCGCTTTCACGATCTGTTTTTTTAAACAGCTTTGGCTTAAACTTAACACGCTCAAGGGTTCTTTGATGCGTGTAAGTATCAATCCCTCGTACCAACAGCGTGTTGCCATACGGGGCAACATGTGTATACTGGAATGTCGATTTAGTGTAGTCCATGCAAAATTCTCAAAAAGATCAGTGTACTCTACACCACGATGAAAAACAAGATTACATCACGTAGTAAATTCTGTAGGGTCTCCGGCAGTTATAATAGCTCCGCATCCTGTAACAGATCCTACACAAGCAACCTCTTTTCCTTCCACAATTTTTGTGGTTGCTGGTGTTGCGACGATTGGTGTAATACCATGTCCCTTTATCGGACATATATGTAAATCACCAATCCTTGCAATCAACTTACCACCCGAGTATGAATGCTGAGTAGACACAGATAGTATATAACCACCATGACTACTCGGATCACCAAGTCTCGCTACTTGATCTGCCACGATTAGAACCGAATGAAGTATTCTTTAGAGAACGATCCCCATTTGTCAGCACGCGGCCCAATCAGTTCGCCACGGTCTTCTAGGGGATAATACAGAGCGATGCAATCTTGATCAAGGGCGCGGGCCAGTTCATTGCACAGTCCAGTGGGGTTATTTGAACGCATCTTCACAACCAGAGTTGGCTCTGTATCGGACGTTTGAGTTCTGAATTGTGCGCTGCCCTCCGCAAATTTATTGCACAAATTTCGTGCCACCGACTCATTGGCTCGAACTTCATCTGGGGTGTTTGCACGATCATTGATATACAAACCAACGTTCAACTCGATCAGTTTTGTGTCATCCGATTCAATGATAATCTGTTTGACGGCATTGACAAGATCTTGGCTAATTTCTGACAATTGCATGGTGTTTCCTTTGTAAGTATTCAGTAGTTAGTGTAGCAGAAGTTGTAAACCTGATGGTGAAAAATGTCTGTGAATTGGATTTCGTGTGCTCCTAGTTGTTGGTATCGCGTTGTTCCGATAACTGAACTATAGCAGAAAAATTTCCGATATGCTCACTTGTTAACAGACTTTTACATCTTTCGCATCCTTCCCCGCCCCGAAAGGGGGGGTCTGTCTCTCAACTGATCAAATCTGAGGGTAAACCAAGGAAAGATGCTCAAGAACAGCAGACCAATTTGGATAAAATTGTGATCCAAAATGAATGATTTTTCCAGGAAAATTGGAACAGTTCGCCTTGTGAATCCGATCATCGACAAGAAAATCTCGGTATGATCCAAGAATTCCCTTGTCTTGAGTCAGGATGATCTTTTTTTGAAGATCCGGCAAATACTCCTTAATCCAATCCACCTTTTCTGCATAGGAGTGCGGAACACTTGGCGGCGGTTTTGAAGCAACCCAAACATCAAACCCCATTTGTTGTATTTTTGCCACGGAAGCGATTGCATCCGGCATTGGCGGCATTTCCCTAAAAAAATTCGGATGATCCATGAACCATTCATCCGTGAAATCATCGTTACCGAGCTTGAATCCAAGATTAACAGCATGCGACTCGAAATCAACCAGTACACCGTCCATATCAATAAAAATTTTTCGTTGTTTCATATCAAACTCCTTACACACATTCTACATCAATCAAGAAACGAAGTCAAGGCATTCGACGATTTAGGCAAGTAGCCAAGTGATTGAAAGTCGATTTCCAGGCGATCACGTAGGGGCATTGACATAAGTGACTGAATAGTTTCAATGTCGAGTTCTTCTTCCTCGATCATTTCTGTCAAAAGTTCCAGATGCGTCTTTTTTTCATTCAAAACACGCATTTCGATATAAGATGCAAATTCCGCTGCACTAGAGAACACCATGTCATTTCACTCCAGGTTGTTTAACGACTTTTGGCCGACCAGATACGGCCTTGAAAATTCCATCAATGATACGCCCAACTTGGTGTCTGCCGTTTGGTTCTACACGAACAACCTTGGTTGGATCTGTAGAATGTGGTTCGTAGAAAACATCTTGGGATGCAGAAAGAGTAGCAAGATCATCAATGGTAGCAACTGGTGCCACGACTTCGGGAGTTGTAGGATTCAAAATCAGATCATCCCACCCATAAATCTTTGCCAACTCTTTATAGGGAATGTTAGGGTACAAAAGATCAAGCTTTTGATCCTTTACAGCAATCAAAATTTCACACTCGGGCTTCGTCAAGCCGGTCAAGAGTTCAATGAAAATAGACTCGCGCTGCACTGCGCGAACATCTGCGCGACAAAACACATAAAACCTGCGCAGTTCGTTGTTCAGATTCACAGCAGTCATTGCGTAAGGAGCCGGATCAAACTTGTAATTCTCTGGTGCCCCTTCTGGAAGTAGAAACTTTTGACCAGAACGAATTGCATGATTCAGAAGCAGCTTGAGCGCAGAAGATCCAGCAACATCATGAACACGATCCGGGTTTTCATTGAGCCACACAATCAGTTCATAAATGCGTGTCGGAGGCGTATTTTGATTCATCATTTTCGCGTGAAACCTCGGCATTATTGCCGAGTAGGTAGAGCGCAGAACGCTTCGCGTTCGTTGCTTTGTGGCGTACCTGTTCACTCTCCTTTTTTGCCACAGTTGAATAACCATAACCATCCGCACGTTGTACCAAAGTACAGTGCTTGTAGGATATGCCTTGAACGACACCCGTTGCGGTTTGTATATTGAAGTATCCATTTGCACGAACCACTAAGCGCCCAGAATGGATTCCAGATTTCTTACCAGTAGGAACACTGGCCTTAACCATATCACCCGTCTGGAAACCTTTGATACTCTTTTTCCTAGTTAGGTATCCACGCGGAAATCCGAATGCATTCAACTGTGTGCGCTGATAGCGTCCTCGACCTGTACACTTAATTGCCAGTGTCGGTCTTTGCCAGCCCGTAACGGAACTAACTCGACCTACGCATACCGCATCAAGCGCGTGTGTTTTCGGAATACCGAGTTGCATACGATTGAATTTCGTCAAACCGCCTGAACCTGTTGTGACCGGAACGTTAACAGCTTTGAGCGCATTGAACAACGCCCAACGGGTTGAATTAACCGCCGATGCGTCTTTAAGAGGTCGTTTTGCTTGAGCCAAAATACGATCAAGTCGTTTGGTATCGTTCGCCAAGAATACGCGAACATCCTGCGCACCTTTTTTCTGGTTGCATGATTGGCAAGCCAAGGCCAGATTCGAGACCCGATTGCTTCCGCCTTTAGATCGAGGATGGATGTGCTCAATCTGTAATGGCACATCTTTTGCACCGCAGTACGCGCAAACCCTGTTCCACTTGTTGAGCAGATATTCGCGCACTTCATAACCGGCTAATGTGCCTTGTTGATACTCAACACCAGAAATTTCCACATTCTGCATTTTTTGCATATCAAACCGAACCAGTTCCTGAGCAATACCAGCAACCGGCACCACACGTTGAAAACGATTGACCCATGCAACGGTTGTATCAACCCGGTGTTGTAGAGAAGGAGCTAACCAACCTTTAGGTTTTGTCCGATTGTCGAAACGGGCTGGCCTATACCGCAACTTGGAACGACGAAAACTTCGATGTTGCCTCCGTGCCGTTAAAGCCTCGCTAATCTGACGCCCGCGATGCAACAATTCAAAAAGATTAAGCACATGGACACCAACACTAATTTCACCACTTTCCGCATCAATTTTCTCTGATTCTCTGACCACTGCAATACCTGTAAACTTACTACCCGGATCAATTTTTACCTTGATCGGTTGTAATACACAACTGGAAACTTCACGATCAACAATGCGTATCGAAAACGGGATCAGCCGATGAACACGCGCACGACCAGACGCGAGCAGTTTTTTTGCTCGTTTCTCGCTGCACGGCATCAGCGGTTTTCCTCGTTTGTCGATTACAAATACTGCCATTTACTTCCTTAAATGCGCTTACGCGCCTAGTGACGGAGACCTTACGGCCTCGCTCCCCTCGGGAATGTCTGTAACCGGCTCCTGCCTTGCGGCAGCGACTAGAACCTTCGGGCCTTTACCTTTGCCCAGCATGATCCTAATCTTCCAGTGTCCGGGACTGAGGAAGCATCCCGGAGTGGGTCTCAACGACCTGTTACAAACGTAGCGGATTGGATACCGCTTTCCCTGGTCAACCAAGCTATCAACCTTACGGTTTCTAGCTCCAGCCCGAAAGCCGGGGTAATTGACTAAAAATCGTTAATCCGATCAACTAAATGTCGGTTTTTTTCCAAAAAATAGTTATACATGCCCATCTTGTTTTTCTTTGGTACTTCTTTTTGATACTCTTTCACAATCTCTTTCGCTAAAGAAGTAGGTATCTGACTCAGATCAATCAAACGTCGATTCCGAGTATATCCAGCTTCGGCTTTCCAATACCGCCTACCGCTGTTAGTTTTTGTCTCGGCCAAAACTTGTTGCGTAATTGGCAACTGTTTTTTCTTATCGACAAATGACATATCATGGCTTCGAGCGTTAGGAATTCCATCACTACGATCACCGCGCATGATCAACTCGTGAAGTTGCTCTAGTGCTTGTTCTTGCGTCAGTTTGAAATATTCGTCTTTGATAGAACTGTATTGAGCAACATTCGGAAACCGATGTAGTTGCTTGAAATCCTTATCACCAGACACAATCAAAATGTCTTGTGGCCTTTTCTCTCCAAACTCGTCCTGAATCAGTTCATTGAATTGCGACCAAATAGTCAATACACCAATAATATCATCAGCTTCCGCATATTCGACTTCAATCAACCTGTACGGGAAACATTGCTTGATACCAGTTTTCATATCATCAACAGTTTCTCGAATTTCATCCCACGGTAAGGTAGACGCTTTGCGTATTGCTTCGCGGCTATGCTTATATGGAGGAAAAACACTTCGACGCCAATATTTATCGTTGTCGATTGCGATACACAATTCCCCGTACTTTGTTCCAAACTTTCGTTTGATTCGAATCAATGACGAAAAAAGGCTTTCCATCAAAAGTTGTGACACATCAGACGGGCGAGCCGCAAAATCACGCTCAAGAACGTGAGAGTTTGCGTGGATCATCGCACTGAAATCAACAAGGATCATTTGTCCAATTCACCAAAATTGGTGGATTCTACCTCCAGAGCGACGTAGTATTCCAATTTGCCATCAGCACTTCGGAACCGGCTAACACGTTTACGATGCAACGCAACACGATACTCTGTCGGAATCATCTTCATGTTTTCTGTTCGCATGTAAGCTGTAAACGGGAGTTTTGTACTTGCTTCTCCCAAATCCAACACGAAAGCGTTTGAAGTATCGTTCTTTTTATCAGCGACTAGAGCAGAAACAGTACCGCCACCGTCAGAAGTAAAAGCCACGTCATACGCTCTAAGAGTCGTTGATGCACGCATAATTCTCTGAAAATCGTGTTCTTTGATGGTAAATTCAACATCTTCTCCCGGAAAAGCAATTTTCTTGCTTCGATAGATCAAAACAGATGGGTCTGCAAAATAAAATTTTACACTGCTTCCAGCACCTTCCAATCGAACAAATTTTTCCTCAAACTTGAGTTCTGGCGGTGTTTCAAACAACGCACAAGCCCCAAGAAATTCGGACAAGTCGTAAATCCCAAACTGCACAGGAAACACTTCTGAAACCTTTGCATACCCAACAATCGTTTTTTGGGCATTCATAGTGTTCAATTCACTTCCGGGCATGATCAAAAGATTCGAATTGATCGAAGAAAAGTTTTTGAGAACAGCTATCGTTTCTCTTGATAATTTCATAAAAATTCCTTTGGTAGTCAATTTGCAAATTTTAACACGACAACGATTGAAAGTGAAGGGATGCTTTTTCTTTACACTCCAAAAATTTTTCAATGTACTCGCGTTTCAGAGGACGAACAAAAACTTGAGGACTGCCCATTTGACATCCTCCCCGGCTCAAAGGCGGGAGATTCCTACTGCGTTCAACACAAAACATGCTGACTCGCTTCGGCGGGTTCCTGCTTCACAGAACGGCCTTGCTGCACCGATTCTCCACAGGCTAACAAGCGGTATCCCCGCTCTAAAATGTTAATCGCGCCGACCAAATCGGCGTTTTCCTTAAAACCACATTCTACACATGCAAACTTGGCTTGTGTTTGGCGGTTCTCTGCGGCAACATGACCGCAGTGCGGACACGTCTGGCTTGTGTAATGAGCCGGAACTGGAAGCAGAATGCCACCGTTCCAAGTCATTTTGTATTCCAGTTGTCGCCTGAATTCGTCCCATCCCTGATCGAGAATGGCGCGATTCAGTCCAAACTTCTGAGCTACGTTTTTACCCGGTGCTTCGCTATTGCCTTTAGAAGACTTGGACATATTCCGTACCTGCAAATCTTCAATAACAATCATAGCGTGGTTTTTGCTGATTGTGGTTGAAGTCTTGTGCAGGAAATCTTTGCGGGCATTAGCGATAGTGCTGTGAATCTTCTGGACTTTAGCTTTCGCCTTTTTCCAGTTACTACTGAACTTAACCTTTCGAGACATGGCACGTTGGTACCGTGCTAGTCTTTGTTGATGTTTCTTGAAACTGTTAAGCGGTTTAATATAGCTACCATCGCTCAAGGTAGCAAACCGAGTAATGCCCATGTCGATTCCAATGGCGCTAGTAGCTGTTGGAATAGGTTGTTCAACTTCGCGTTCAGTTTGAATACTCACAAACCACTTGTCACCGGCTTTGCTGATAGTGACATTGCGTACATTGCCTAGCACATCACGACTGTTGCGGTAACGCAACCAACCAAGTTTAGGCAGGTAAATACGGTTGTTGCATTGTTCTAGTTTGATACTTTTCGGGTCTGGATAACGAAAACTGAGGTGTTGCCCTTTTTTCTTGAACTTTGGAAAATCCGCACGCTTGGCAAAGAAATTGGCATAGGCACGTTCCAAATTCTTGAGCGATTGTTGCAACGGGTGAACAGGAGAATCTCTTAACCACGTAGTATCGGTGCTGTTGCGCCATTCTGTGAGCATCTTGCACAACCCCGCATAACCAAGCTTTTTCTCGCGTTGCTCGTAACGCTCTTTCTGCATCGCTAAAGCCTTGTTGAAAACAAACCGGCACGACCCGGCGAAGCTACGCATTTTGCGTTGCTGTTCGCCGTTTGGCATCAGTTCGTATTTGTAGGCTTGTAGACGTTTCATGGCTTTATTATACTAGGTCTATGGTTCAAAAGCAACAACAGATTTACTTTCGCGCTATCATTCCCCGCCTTGAACGGCGGGGTTTGTCGCGCAACTAAAATCAAGAACAGATCGAACCCATTAACTGGCTGTTCCAACTCGTTCAGAAGCCTCGATAAATTCTTTGACCAACGAAGAACGAACAATATCATTGATCGTAAACCGTATCCCCGTATGAGATTTCATGCGATTAGCAACTTGCATGAATTCCCCCAATCCACTAACTTCATGACGCTTGAATTGCAGATCATCCTGACGCACATCCCCACAAATGATGATCTTCGAATCATGCCCAACTCGGGTAATGATAGTTGACAGTTCTCCGAAGTGCATGTTCTGAGCTTCATCGACTATGATCACAGAGTTGTTAAAAGTTGTTCCGCGCATGAAAGATGTGACCATAAAACGGATATGCTTTTGTTCAACAAGTCGTTGGTATGCATCAGGACGACCAAGCAAGTCTGCCGCAATCTGCGTATAGGGAGTTTCATACATTGCGGCTTTTTCTTCAACAGTACCAGGGGTGAAACCAATATCACGGCCCTGCACAGCAGATCGAACAATAATCAAATGCTGATATGGTGTCGATTTATCCAACACTTCATCCAACGCAAGATACATCGCCAAAAAGCTTTTCCCGGTTCCAGCACTTCCCAACAAAGTCATAAAATAATCACCACGTCGATAGGCTTTGAAAACCTCGTTTTGCGCCATTGTCAATGGCTTAATTTCTTTCAAGTTGTTATGACTAACTTTCAGAGTCGTTGTACGCGGGGCATACTCAGGCGCAGGACGTTCGATTTCTTGGACTACATTACGTTTTGCCATAATTATTTTTTTAGAAAGTCTGGTTAGTTAATATCAGGAGGGAGATACGGAGCCAAAACTGGTTCTCTCCAACCTGCCGGTTTTACGACTTTACCATTTTCGTCACGGTTAGCATACATTCCAGATCCTTGACAAGTTGGGCAATCTGGATTCAATGGATCAGGAGCATCGCACAAAGAAAACTTTTCAAAATTTGCCCTTGCCACTTCCTTCCATGCATCCGGCGTTGCATAGCCACCAGCAGCAGTTGCACCAATTGTGACCCAAACAATGTCTAGCAAATGATCAAGCAACTTCGCGGCTTTTGCTTGTTGATTATTAAATACGGAGTTGACAAAATCGGGTGTATCTTTGTTTTTGAGTTTTTCAGCAGCCTTTTTGAGTTCAATTAGGAGTTCTGGTGTAAAAACGTCACTACCTTCGAATTCAGTAACGAGTTCCGACATTTCTTCCATCATCAACCCAAGTTGAAATTGTAGAAGCTTAGAATCAAATCTTCGCATCCGTTGAAGTTGTTTCGCAATCATCATCCATGAAACCACGGAAGAAATAGGGTTTTCACTGATTGATTGGAACACCGAAACGGCATGAGCTTGAACTTCTTGTTGTGTTACAACAACTTCTGCGTCTACGTGCTCTGTTTGTTGCTTTTCTTCTGTATTCATAAAATTTCCTAAACAACGGCAAAGTCGCCGGGAGATTTACGGGGCTTCAAATGCAAAACGATACATTCACCAGCATCATCATAAGAAATATCAAAACAAATCAAGGAAGATCCAAAATAAGTCAATACTCCATTAGTATAACGAATTGACGTAATTTTGTTTTTTGATCTTTTGGAATCTACATTATAAAGTTCGGTAATAAGTTCCTTCATCGTTTCATTAAAATCATACCGAAGCCTAAGATTGACCGATGTGATAATCGTTTGGAATTGTGCTTTGTCAGAAACTTTGATTTCCATGCAAACAAGGGGGATTGCTCCCCCTTCCCTTCTTAAGTTTTTGCTTCCAAGTGTGCAAAATAGTCTTCGATGCTTCCTTCGTCCGAATCGAAGTTTGACTCTGCGCTTGTACCGCTTTCTTTCTTTTCCATCAAGGGAGCAATTGACGGCTTTTCAGGCGCTGATTTTGCAGGTGGCAGACTTGACTGTTGAATACTTCCGCCAAGCCCGAAACGAACATTGTCGGTGTTCCCGATAACCGCCAAAAACTTGCGCTTGAGTTCGTCGTATGACTTGAACTGATCTGGAGCAACGAATGAAGACAATAGTGGCAATTCCTCCATCATCTTCACAACTTTGTCAATATCAGCGTTCAGAGGCCCCTTCTTGTACCACGAACTTTTGTCATAGTTCATCTGTTCATCAACTTTTGTCGCCCGAAGCTTAAATGTTGCACCATCGTCCCACATATCCCATGCGCTTGCAATTTCAGTTTCTTCATCGACAAACTGTGGTTTCGCCTTTTCCATGATCATTTCAAAAATCTTCCTCCCGTATCGGAAAAAGAAAACCTTTCCTTCATTGTCGGGATTACCCGGATCACGAACAACATAAATCTTTGAAATATAAAAAAGCTTTCGTTTACGTTGACGCGCAATCGCTTTCGCTTCATTAGTACCGACCTCATTCCACAAGATTGTGTTTGCTTCTGCTACCGGATCGTCTTCGCCAATGGTAGTACGAGAATTTTCGATATACCACTTACCTGTCGGCCCCTTGAATTCATGTTTGTACAGTTTAACCCAAGGCAGATCATCACCATCCAAATTGATCAAAAATCGAATATCAGCAGAAGCATTTCCACTCTTATCAGGAGTGTATTTCCAAAACCTCGGATCTTCGTATGACGAATTACTGTTCGATTTACTCATTTCTTCCGTGATTGTAGAAAAGCTAGAGGCAGCTTTAGCACGGAGTTTATCAAGTTGTGTAGACATTTGTATTTCCTTTAAGATGCGCCACAGAATAACGTGGCAAAAGTGGCATTAACGCCTAGTTTTATTCACGAATGAACCGCTTCAAATCGACACCATACTTTGATTCGATCTCGCTTATCTCGTCATCGTCATCATTCTGAACGATTGACTTCGATTTTTTAGTTACATTGGATGAACGCTTTTGGAATTCTTCATCTTCAAGCGTTTTCCGAAACTTTTTACAGTTTTTAACAGTCTTCATGGTGAAAATTTTAGAGAGTAATGTTATTCTTCGCCGTCCAGAAAAGCAACGTTTGCCGAGCAATCGTTAAAAATCTCATTTTGACACCTGTTCCAATATGTAGGCAGTGTATCCCAACGGAAATTGAAAAGCAAGACTTAATCGAACACAAAGCCACTATGACGTGAGCGATCCGTCGAACGATCAAACAACGGAACATCATCACGATTCGCAGGAGAATCCTTATCGGCTTTCGGCGTATCGAACAACGGCGCATCAACATCAAACAGCTTCATGCGACTCTTATCGACGCCAACGATGAACCGCCGCATCACCGAAACATCCGAATATCGGTTTTTCAGTTGTTTGAACAGCAGTTGATTGGCCTTTTCAAGTTCTTCGTTCGTCATCACAACAAGAAGCAAATCGGCAGTCATAGGGCCACCAACGCTATCGGAAGTGTCCCCCAAATCAACATCGGAATTGTTCATCCCACCACGATTGGTTTGCGTGCTTGTTATAAGTGCAACATCGTATTCTACAGCCAAACCGCGCAGTTCTTCCGCAATCGACTTCACATAGGAGTAAGTATTCACTCCAGTTCCCATCTTCAATCGCTGACTTGCAGCAATGTTCATGTAGTCCACAATGACGATCTGAGGGCGGAAATCTTTCTTAACCTTTAGTTCCTCAATGAGAGCACGAAAATGGCCAGCATGAGCCTGAGCAGTAGGATACTCTTTGATGATGATTTTACCACGCTTGAGCGCATTGATCTTTTCAAGATAAATCCCCTTGTTCATCTTTTTAAGGTCTTGCAAGGGCACATTCAGTAGGTTAGCATCAATACGTTCAGCAATCCGTTCCTCGGCCATTTCGAGAGTAATGTAGAGTACATTGTAGCCCTTCAACAGATAGCTTGCTGCAAAATGACAATTTACCAAGGTTTTCCCAACACCAGTTGGAGCCATGATGATTGACAAAGTTTTCGGCATCAGTCCACCATTGGTAATGGTGTTCAAACACTCAAGGTCAAATGGAATCTTTTCCTCAAACTTGTGGCGCAAATCAAACCGCGCTTCCGCGTCCTCAATAAAATCATGTCCGATCTTGGTATCGAAATTGATCTGCAAAGCATTTGAAAATAAGGTAGGCAACGAATCCTTTTTCATACTTGGATGGTTCCCTTCGATAATCTCAAGTGACTCCATAATCGCCAAAAACAAGGCTCGATCCCGACACCACTTTTCCGTTTTTTCAATCAACCACTTTTCATCTGTTACAACGACTTTATGAAGTTCGCTTAGGAGTTCATGACTTTCGGAAATCACTGCATCTGGAAAGCCGGTCAACGAGTTAACATCGAGGCTAACCATCGTCATTGTTGGAACTTTATTGTACTTATTGAAACTTTGTTGAAACGCCGAAAAGATTGCTTGTTCTGGTTTCTCGCTGAAATAATCTGGTTTAATATAAGGGGTCACATATCGTGCATACGTATCACTGTTCAAAAGACCACCAAGGATTGCTATTTCAATTCGTTTTGGCAAGTTCATAGTGAGAGTTGATAAGTGCATTGTTCTTGGTTCGACATTTCTTTCACAACTTCTTCCAACACACTATACAGACTTGGGCGACTATCTTCTTCAAAATCCTTTTGATTAACCCACTTGAAAACCGAATTCTCTGTTTTACTTTGGATAACCATTGTAGGCAAATTTTCAGCCCAAGCATCTAAAATCTTCACGAATACCAATAATGTATCCGTTGAAAACTGAAACATATTGTAAAAGTCAACAGTCACGTCATCAAGCTTGAGCTTCGTCATCTGTTTCTCCGGTTTCTTCTACAGTTGCAGGAACCTCGCTACCAAACATAAACGCACTCTTAGTATACGTGTCAATCATATCAAGAGTAGCAGGAGTAAAATACTTTTCTGGATCTGCGTAAATCCTAGATTCAAATGTCTTTTCTTCGCCAATCTTGATAAACTTTCCCTCTTTCGACCAGATCCCCGCTGCAAGGGCAAAATCGAGAAGTCCGTGATACCGAGACAAGCCATTTTCATAGGACAAGCTTGTTTCGACTTGCAACCCTTCGCGTGTAAAGCGGCTTTTTGCCAACGTGATTTTCAGAGTGTTCCCAACAACGAGCGAACCATCCTTTTCTCGGGTTTTGCTGATCATCAGGACTGTGCTAGCAGCATAGTTGCCACCTTTGCCACCACCTGTCGTTTTTGTCGGAACATACGATCCAATTGTATCACTCACATGGTTTGTCATGATCAGTGGGACATTCAAAACACCCATTTCGAGCGACAAGATCCTGAAAGCCCCACGGATCAATTGAGCGCGTGTCATGTCCCGCGTATCTTCACCTTCCTTCGCATCCCCAATTTCTTTACTCGTCGAAAGCATCCCCAACGAATCTAGCACCATCATCATTGGAGGACGATTTTTCATTTTTTTGTATGATTCCAAAACCCTAGCAGCTTGTGTTCGAAATTGTTGTACTGTTGCAACAGGCACAACAAGAATTCGACTCGTATCCATCTTACGGGATTTGAACATATTCAAACTCAAAGCACCTTCTGATTCAAAAAACACAACCTGACCAGTCGGGTTTTTACTCAAGAAATCGGCCATGAAGGACATGGCAAAGTACGTTTTGCCGACCGATGGATCACCTGCCAACATGATCGTTTTGTTTGATGGAAACCCCCCATAAATTGATCCGCACAAAAGAGCATTCAAGGCATAGCTGCCAGTGTCTATGTATGTTGATACTTGACCGATAAGGCCATCTTCGACTACTGATGCATATTCATTGCCGAGAACAGAGACAATATTTTCCAAAAAAGTGTTTGTTGCCATAGGAGAAAGATAAAATAGTGATGGAAGACAATTCTATGCTGGCTAGAATTGAACGCTAGAGATTGACTACATCAAACGTCTGCAACCTTGTCCAGTTGCGAACCAGGAGTGCGATGATGAATGTCCCGTAGAACCTCTTTGAATCCCCCAGGAACCTTTTGGCGTGACAGGCGAATAGGATCTATAAAGGAATTGATAGGGGGCGTCAAATGGACTTGCTCAAGTTCGGGGTGAGTTTCCAAAAAGGTTTCACGTTCAGAAATTTTCATCAACTGTTCGAACGTTTCACCAGTTTCTTTGTTGCGAAATTCATATGTGGGCATAGCGGTTCCTTTTGTTGTTTGGTAGTTATCACGAGACTACGAAGTTTACTTTCTCCCGTAGGAACCACGCTTAACTCCAGAAATGCTTCCGCGACCACGTTTCTGTCCATCTGTTGAAATGGTATCTGTATTATAATCCATATTCTTTTCGTATGTCAAGCCTTGATTTGTGTAGTAAATTGTACCACATCGAAGTTTTATCTCTGATTGGTCTTTTCCCCACCGATAATCTACCACGGAAACGGATGGATCTGAATTTCCTAGATCACACACCTTGCTCAAAAGTTCATCTAATGAAATCATGGACGATAAAGGGGCCTTTCGGCCCCTCCCTCTTGTTATGCCAGTGCCAGAAGTTCTTCCATCGCACGATCTTTCATGTCCGAGGAAGCGCCTGTAAAACTATCAGCAAACTGCGCTGACTGATCGCGGCGACCTGTACCGTGAGTGTACATATTCGTAACCGCATTCAACGCGCCCCAAGCTGTACCCTTTGCCATGTCTGCGCCTGCACCTTCATTGTACAGACTCAACAGTCTATCGAGCCTACGAGTGGCACCCCACTTTTGATCTTCTTCGGAAAGCTTCGGATCGAACACCAGCTTCTTGAAGAACTCATTGACTTGTTGATCTGCCATCGGCGTTTCGGCCAGCTTGTTGATCTTATTGATGAACACGACCCAACTATCATCAAGAACGCCCATGTCAATCTTGACCGATTTGGCATCGAATTCGGCATGGTGAGTCTTGCGAATCACTTTACCGCCTTCACGAAGCGCGACATTCAGCGTGTTATTGCACACCACCCGAGTTGACACAAATTGTGCTGTTGTCGATTGAGTACCATCCACAGAAGTTGTCAGAAGCAGGTTTCCACGAACTTCATCATTGCCATTGATCTTGGTTTCCTTGCCAACTTCGGCAAGTGCCCAAAACTTTTTGCCGCCAAACAAGGTTCCAGCAGTCGAAAGCTTCATTCCATTCAAGGCGACCAGATCGCGGAAAAATTCAAGAACCTCTCCAGGTTGTACAATCTTGAAACTTTCACCCATCACCGAAAGCGGCGCTTTCGTATCGCTACGGTAGAGCACTTTCTTACCAGGAAACGGAACAACCTGATACCCTTGATCGTTGGTGTAGTCAAAAAATACATCCGAACGCTCGACTGTCCAATCCAAACCGGCAACCTTTTTCCATTCTTCGATGGACGCATTTTCTGGAAGTTCGTTTCCAAGACCGTGCCAAATTGCATCCCGACTACCGATGAAAGCAAATTCAACGGAACCATCTTCACGTACTGTAAGTTCATGAGACATGACAAACTCCAAAGTTGAGAAAGAAATTACAAACCACAATTGAATTGTACATCAATTTTCCCGACTGTCAAGAACCTTTTTCAACGTTTGTGGTAGCGGCCATAGAAAACGCCACCCGGAACGTGAATTGCCCCGCCCTAAAGGACAGAGCTTCTAATTTCGACGGCACGAGCAAGGACAGAAGGGTTCTTCCCTCTGACTTGGCTAACAGTGCCTCGATTAGCAGTACCGGCGATTCCCGCCGCTATTATTCTTTGCGCTTCATTGCTGATGTTTTTGGCGGCATTTATGTCCCTATCATGCAGAGTGCCGCATTGGTCACATCGCCAAGAGCGAATACTTAAAGGCATTGAAGGTTGAACGTGTAGACAACACGAACAAGTTTTACTCGACGGGAAATAGCGGTTTACCTTCACGAATCCTTTGCCCGCTTTCGCGGCCTTGTATTCGAGAAATCTGGTAAACATGCCCCATCCCGCATCCCCAATAGCCTTTGCCAAGCAATGATTTTTCATCATTCCTTTGACGTTCAAATCCTCAACGGCAATGACTTTGTTTTCGTCAACAAGTCGTCGAGAAAGTTTGTGCAACCAGTCCTTGCGAGCATTAGCGACACGTTCATGCGCCTTTGCCACAAGGATTCTAGCTTTGTTTCTGGTGTTACTATCTTTCTTTTTACGGGAAAGCTTTTGTTGCTTCCGTTTTAGGTTCTTGGTTGCTTTCGCCAAGTGACGAGGATTTTTGAACTTCGATCCGTCGCTAGTGACAACAAGATGAGTAAGACCAACATCTATGCCGATGATCTTGCCGTCAAAAGAAACTTTTGGTACGTCAAGACCGTTTTCAGTCAGAATAGAAGCAAAGTATTGACCCGATTGATTCCGGCTTACAGTGACGGTTTTGATCTTTCCCACAATCTCACGATGCACGACTGCCTTGATGTGACCGATCTTCGGCAAATAAAGTTTACGCCCATCAACAATCTTAACGTCTTGTGGGTATTGGATGGACTGTTTACCGTGCTTCGATTTAAAGTTAGGGTACTTAGCACGATTCTTGAAGAAGTTTACAAAAGCACGAGAAAGATTAAGACTTACAGCTTGAAGTACCTGAGCATAGGGTTCAGCAAGCCACTCGTATTCTTTCTTGAGTTCTGGAAGGCGCTTGGTCAAATCGAAATGGCTAAGACCTTTGCCGGTTTCTTTATATGTCTTTTGCGTTTCTGCCAAGCTGTTGTTCCACAACCACCGCGCACAGCCGAACGCCTTGGCAAGAGATTCTTCCTGCTTGGCGTTTGGATAGATGCGAATTTTGGTGGCTGTTAACATATCTTTAGTAGGTAGTGTACCCTAATTTTATTCAAAAGTCAATAGAACACTTACATTCCCCACCTAAAGGAGAGGGTTTTACGTGTAATCGGATAACGATGCACGATGCACGAAGCATGATAGCACCTTTTGAATTGCTCGACGATTTCATCAGTATGCAAACCTTCCGCGATACATCCGATCAAGGCGAATTTCTTCTGCTTTCAAGTCGTCGATGTGATCGCGTTCAAGCTTAACATATTTGTCATATTCTTTCTTCGCCCTAGGTTCCAACGACGAGTTAATAATTTCGTCTGACAACAGACCCATCAAATCATCGCCAGCGTGAATGGCGCTAATGATGTAAACCTCACCATCCTCTGCATCTACGCCGTAGCGCACATCCAGCGGCACACCTTCAATCTCGGTACTAAATGTATCAATATGATCGCTTTTCATTTCAATTCCTTTAGTCCGTCTTGTCTTCACTGCGATCTTTGGCAATGAACCCATAATAAACGAGCAAAGCCCACAAAAACATCATCACAGCAAGGATAGCAGTCTGGACACTCAAAGAGAACAACGGGGTCACTGCAAATAGAATGATGATGCCACTAAAGCAAAGTAGCACTTTTTGAAGATTGCTTAACGGTTTCATTTCAATTCCTTTCAAGATCATGACTTGATCATAGTCGATTCAAAGATCTTTGTCAAGGGGGATGTACTCTCCACCTTTCAACAAATTATGCCACATACCAATCCTGCAATAGAACAAATTAAGACTGCTTTCAGAAATATACTCACTAGTAACGATACTATTGATCGTTACGGATTCACCAACCGAACGCTCCACAGCAGCACTAGCGGCGAAAGCATCAATTTCAATCGGGTTGTTCATGTATGCCTTGCGATCATTAGAATCATAAGGGGCTTCAAACAATTCTTGACTATTAACACTTTGAGCAAGGTGCGCAAGTTCGTGCGTAAGACAACCAACGGTTTCAGCAACGATTGATTTTTTTGATTTTTCCGTATTCAGTAGATGTTCTTTCAAAGCATTGACATAACAATCAATCTCAATTGAATGCATAGAATTTCCGGTAAAGATTCTACCAACAACGAAATATGGAGAAGAATTGACCGCCCTAGGATCATAAGCCGAAATTTTTCTAAATGATAGAGTAGCAAATCGAGTAATCTCGTCAACAAGAGCCTTCGTTTTATAGATTGGAAGTGAAGAACTTTTGAATTCGCCCATGATGTTCATGATCATTTTAGAAGGATCAAATTCTTTAACAAGATGGGAAATTTTCATTTTTGAGGCTATGTCACACATGATAAACTCCTGAAAGATTCGCACGACGCCCACAAAACAATGATAGTCCATTAAACCTTTCTTGTCTAGCCCAAAGTTGTAAATTATCGTGACATGGTTGGTGCCGGATGTAGGAATGGAACATCCAGACTCCTGTACTAGAAAGATTTTTTCATGCTTTACTTCGGTCACTTAGTTTTTTGGACTTTGACATATCTATCTCTGTGGTACACGGAACGGGAGTCGAACCCGTATGACCTATTAAAGTCGGTGGATTTTAAGTCCACTGTGTCTACCAATTCCACCACCCATGCACTGAATTACTTACTACAAGTAGTTCTACTACAATTATAGTTGGTGCCGGATACAGGAATCGAACCCACGACCTCCAACTTACAAGGTTGTTGCTCTACCAACTGAGCTAATCCGGCACATTCCAAGACAAAGATCAATGATTGAAATCATACCAAACTTTCAATCCCATGTCAAGAACATGGGATATAGAAGCATGCTTCACAGGGCGAAATCTAAAACTTCATCACCAACATCGTGCTCGACCATGCCTAGCATATAGTTTGCAGGTTTTTCTTCTTGGGGGCTAGACTGCATCTTACCCATATCAATCCATTTTTCCATAAACTTTAGTGGATTTTTTTCAGGAAAGGCATAAGCGCAGTCGATTTCAAAAAATTTATAGACTTCCATAGAGGAAAACAAAACAAACGAGAAAAGTTTATCACTGGTAAGGCCCGGAAACTCTCGGTTGTCAGAAAGAATATATTCGGCCCATTCTTTCTCTGTTTCAACGACCAAATCTACCATTTCTTTAATTTTAGGTTTAAGTCGGTACAAAGCTTCTGAACCTCTTGGTGTCGATTTTTCAATTTTCAAAATTTCATAGTCTGCCAGAGAATGAATTTCATATTCATCTTGGGCGATTTTTTGCACAGCTTTACCAATTGGCATAAACTGTCCGGTCTCTGCCACGGCAAAAGTAACTGCGAAGGAAGAAATAAATTGGATACGCTCCAAGATATACATCGCAGCCATGTACAGAATCACCGAATCGTAGACTGCTGGATCGTCTTTGGCGAGTAGCCCAAGAGCAAGTTGATGTGAAATCACATAAGTTTTCTCTAGGGCATCCGTGATAGGCTTTAGGCGATGATGGGCTTCTTTGACTTTGAGAATTTCATCCAATATGTCGTCCGGGTTGTCAAAAGAAGTTCTGACAATCTCGGAGTATGTAAAGGAATGCAAACTCTCGTTTTCGCCAATGCGCTGCCACAAAGCCCAAAGTTCGGAACTACTCGTGATATTTGCGCCAATACCTGCAACCGACCGACTGACTACACTGTCGGCTTCCCATTGCCAAGCAAGTGTTTTAATCATAATATCGTAGGTATTCTTATCGCAAATTTGAAACTCACGCTTACAACTGGAAAAATTAAACTCGTTTTCATCCCAATCCAAAGCTTTGAGTTTTTTGTAAAGATTCCATAGTTTAGGATACTGTTTATTGATGGTATCAACTAGACCCGGAGACTGCCCCAAAAACAAAGGAGTCTTCTTATACTCAGAGTAATTCAAGTTAATAATGGATGATGGTAAGTTCATAAAAGTCCTTTGTATGTTACAGGGTACAAACACCAGACTCACAACCGACACTTTCGGGTGTCGAGTCACGTTCATCGTCAGATGTTAAACTATTAGTGTAATACTTACTCTTTAGCCCGTATTTGATCATGGTTAGATAAAGATCGAGCATTTCCTTGGTTTTGATACTAATGTTGGCTGTTCTGTCTCGGAACAGATCTGCACTGATGGACTGATCAGTAAATTTTTGAATGATTGCGTAAAATTTGACAAGATCAATTTCTGAAATATCCCAAGCTCTTTGATAGGACTGATTCATCAAGTCACCATCTTTAGCACACCACTCAACCGCGTTGGTGCCGTCTGTTTTCTTCAAAGCCAAACCACGGATAGGATACAGCCCGTTAGGAACTCCAGAAGCCTTGGAAGAAGATTCGCTTGGCATATGAGCGATCAAACTTGAAAAACGAATACCGCCATTATCAATAATCTTTTTTCTCAAATTCTCCCAATCGTACTGATAGGAAGGTTCAACAAGTTCGTCTACACTTTTGTTATAGGTATCAATAGGCAACCATCCTTGAGGCCATTTTGTTTTGTGTATCCAAGGAGCATTTCCTTTTTCCATACCCAATTTCAGGGCTTGGTTGATAGCATGCCACGCATGGCGTTCAGCAACTTTGTGCGCAAAAGCAAACCCTTCGGGCGTATCGAATTTTTGATTGTTTTCTGCCATGAGGGTAGCTAGGCCAATGATTCCAACCGCTGCATTGCGACGCATCTTTGTCGTGTATTCTACGTGTGGCAGTTCATAATCGCTAATTTCAATACATTGATCAATCATTTCTAAGCAATGATACATGGCCGAAGCATAGGTTTCTTCGTCATGAATATTGCAAACGACAATGCCGCCGATGGTACACTGAGAGACTTCACCACGTTGATGATCTTCCTTCTTAAACAGATCTTCCATCGACTCGTATGGGGCAGTTGGCTGAACAATCTCTGCACAAAGATTCGAGCTATAGATAGGATCTATATAAGAAGTGTGGCGATTGACTTCATCAATTGATAGATGATATACAGTGGATACATCGTAAAATTGCCCGATAAATTTAAGGGCCAATTTACGCGCATTGAAGTATTTCTTTTTGAAATTAGGATCGTTTTCGTATTTTTCGTAAATAGCTTTGAAAGTGTCAATGTCTCCACTATAAAAGGCTTTGTGTAAATCGGGAGCAGATTTAACATTAAAATGAAAACATTCTTTGTTTTCAATGACTTTCTGAGCAAAAAATTTATTAGTCAGAATACCAAAATGCAAGAGTCGGTTTTGAACATCAACCGTAGTCTTTGGGTTTTGTAGCATTGTAATGGTTTCTGCCTCGGGATCAAAGCAACTGTAATAAACCGTACATGCGCCACCCCTAGACCCTTGTATGTTCGCACGGACAGCGCCAGCAAGTGATCGGTAATATGGCAGCTTTCCTTGGTGCGAAATAGCTCCATTGCGCACACTATCACCTACCGAACGGCACATAACGTTGCTTCCGATTCCGGCAGACATATAAGTCTGTGTATAAGCAATGAAATCCCCAATCGCCAACGACCTAGCCGAGTCCCCAGCCGCATACAAACAGCAAGAGGCCAACCCATGATGAGGGGTGCCTAGATTGACATAATTTGGGGTAGGTGCGTTGATTCGGTTAAAAGACAGATGATCATAAAACTCTTTAACATATCGAAGTTTAACATCGGGACTCTTGTTAGCGTGAATCGCCATAGCCATTCGCATATAGATAACCTGCGGGGTCTCATAAGCTTGACCTGTTTTTCGGTTTTGCAGTGAATACTTATGTGACATATAGCGAATTTGAAAAAACGCTAGATTAAAGTCCCTATTATGATCAATGATTTTTTCAATGGCTTCATATTCTTCTTCGGAGTAGCCTAGATCAACCATCAGTCCCAGGTCGATAAGGTTTTTATGGATCTCCTTTAAAGGAGGAATCTGGTCTCCGTAAATATCTTTTCGCAGTACCGCGCTGTACAAACGCCCCGCCATAATTTGATAAGGCCAAGAATCTCGGCCCAAACAAACATCAATGAGTTTTTTCTGTAAATCTTGGGAAGAAATTTCTTCTGGACACTCTTTAATGGCGTCTAAAACAACACCACTCCAATCGACACGATCACTAATATGTTCAGAAGCCCACATACTCCACTTGTTAAGTTTACTAGGATCGAAATTTTCAATAAACTGATTTCTTTTAATAATTTTTTTTAGCATTTTTTTACCAGCAATGAAAGAAAGTAATGGTTAGAAAAAGAAAAACCCCTCGAACAAGGGGTGGTCTATGATGTACAGAAAGATCAGAAAATCTTACAAGTTTGGTGACTACTTGCGGCATTGATTATCAAATTGGTCTACAAGGTCATGAAAAGTGAACGCGAAATCCAAAAATTCCTTTTTTTTGACATCCTCCCCGGCCCGAAGGCCGAAGATTCCTACTGCGCTACACGATAATTTGTGTAGTCACTTCGGCGGGTTCCTGCTTCACAGAACGGCCTTGCTGCACCGATTCTCCACAGGCTAACAAGCGAAATCCTCGCTCTAAAATATTGATTGCACCGACTAGATCGGCGTTTTCCTCATACCCACAGTCCACACATGCAAACTTGGCTTGTGTCTGGCGATTCTCTGCCGACACACAACCGCAGTCCGGGCAAGTCTGACTGGTGTAATGAGCCGGAACTGCAAGCAGAATGCCACCGTTCCAAGCCATTTTGTATTCCAGTTGTCTCCTGAATTCGCTCCATCCTTGATCGAGGATCAAATGGTTCAGACCGGATTTTTGTCTGACTTTCTTGCCGTGTTGTTCACTATTGCCCTTTGAAGACTTGGACATATTCCGTACCTGCAAATCTTCAATAACAATCATAGCGTGGTTTTTGCTGATCATTGTTGAGGCTTTATGCAGGAAGTCTTTCCGGGCATTGGCGATACTGCTGTAAATCTTCTGGACTTTGGCCTTCGCCTTTTTCCAGTTACTACTGAACTTAACTTTGTGACCCATTCGCCGCTGGTATTTTTTCAGGCGCTTCTCATGTTTCTTGAAACTGTTAAGCGGTTTAATATAGCTACCATCGCTCAATGTAGCGAAGCGAGTAATGCCCATGTCGATACCAACGGCAGTTGTGGCCGTTGGAACAGGCTGTTCGACTTCACGTTGCGTCTGAATCGAGGCAAACCACTTTCCTGCCACCTGACTTACCGTGACATTTCGCAGTTCGCCTAGAACATCACGACTGTTGCGGTAGCGCAACCAACCAAGTTTAGGCAGGAAAATACGGTCATTGGTCTGATCAAGCTTAATCTTTTTAGGGTCAGGATAACGAAAACTGACGTGTTGATCTTTTTTCTTGAACTTTGGAAAATTTGCACGTTTAGCAAAGAAGTTCTTGTAAGCGCGTTCTAAGTCTTTAAGCGTCTGTTGCAACGGATGCACAGGAGCATCCCCGAGCCACGGCGTTTCCGTTCCATTGCGCCAACCAGTCAAGTGCTTCGTCATAGAAAAGTAGCCGATGAACTTGTTCCCAGCTTCGTGATTTTCTTTCTGCAACGCCAAAGCCTTGTTATAAACAAACCGGCACGACCCAGCGAAGCTACGCATTTTGCGTTGCTGTTCGCCATTCGGCATCAGTTCGTATTTGTAAGCTTGTAGACGTTTCATAACTTTATTATACTAGGTCTATGGTTCAAAAGCAACATCTAAACTATGACGGCGAAAATGGCGGGAACCGTGAGACTCGAACTCACACGCCCCTTTCGGGGCCTTCGGTTTTCAAGGCCGCTGCCGCTAGTCCAACTCGGCTTAGGTTCCCAATTCTAAATGGTCTGTGTGGTAGGATTTGAACTTTTATTCAAAAGTTAAAGCAAACTTACATTTTACACCTAAAAGAAGTGGTTTTAGGTGTAATCGGTTAGATAATTGGTGGGTTGCCAGGGAGTCGAACCCCGTTACTCCGTAGAGCGTCTGATTTACAGTCAGGTGCATTCGCCAGTGATGCTCGCAACCCAAAAATCGTGAAAATTAGTTTTCTAATGGTCTGTGTGGTAGGATTCGAACCTACGACAACTCGGCTCCAAACCGAGGACTCTGGCCAGACTGAGCTACACACAGGTACAAATGACATTGAAACAACTTGGAGCGACAACTGAGAATCGAACTCAGGTTAGTAGATTGGAAATCTACAGTTCTACCATTGAACTACTGTCGCAAATCTTGTTGGAACTAGTCGGATTCGAACCGACGACCTTCTGCTTACAAAACAGATGCTCTACCTTCTGAGCTATAGCTCCAATTCGTTTAATTATTAACAACACTCAAAATTCAAACGGTTGCGGGAGTGGGATTCGAACCCACGGCCTCCGGGGTATGAACCCGGCGCTCTACCAACTGAGCTATCCCGCGAAAAAATGTTTGTACTACTCTTTAATTATATCCCACAAACTAACCAATGTCAATCTTTATTTAGCTCGGCTTTCAAAGCAATCACACTAGGAAAATCATCGGCCATATTATCAGAAAGATTTGCCAGATCCCAACCACGAAGGTAAGCATCCAACAACTTATCCACACCACGTTCAGCCACTACGCACCTACGAAGGAAATCATGATTCAGTGCAGGAGCACGCCCTTTGCCAGCTTTGAAAGCATCAACACCGGCCTTGAATGCATCGTTTACGTTCATAGCAATCTCCATTTTTGCCACAGTTAAAAGGTGGGAGCTTTTCACTCCGCCGGGCCGTGAGGCTCTGCCCGTAAGGGCCTAGTGACGGAACCTTTCGGTTCGCTCCCCTCGCCAATGTTGTAACGCAGCTTCGTCCTTTAAGGGACTTGCGACAAGCTGTTTCGTGCGTACCCTATGCTTGTCTACTCCTGCCGCTTGCAGAGCAATGGACTGAGGAAGCATCCATTGGTGCGTCTTGTACTTCGTTACAACGTAGTCACGATGTTTTGTGACTGAGGCTGGTCAACCGAGCTATCGACCTTGCGGTTTCTAGCTCCGGCCCGAAAGCCGGGGTAGTTGACATCAATCTCCATTAGTTTCGATCAACCTACAACTGAATTATACAGCATCTACGGAAAAAGTCAAGAAGGAATTTTCTTGTTTTCGAAGACCCAAGCATTCCCAGAGACCCGAGTATTCTTAGATACCACACCATCATCATAAACCCGAGAATTCCCATAGACCCGAGCATTCCCACAGATCAGAGCATTCCCACAGATCAGAGGATTCCCGTAGACCCGAGCATTCCCATAGACCTGAGCATCATCGAAGACCCAAGCATTCTCAGAGACCTTAGCATCATCATAGATCCAAACATACCCGTAGACCCGAGCATTTCCGTAGACCCGAGCATTCCAAGAGACCCAAGCATTCCCGTAAATCCGGGCATTCTTGTAGACCCGAGCGTCCTTGTAAACCTGAGAATTGCCGTAGACATTAGCATCCCCATAGACCTGAGCGTTCCCAAAGACTAAAGCATACCCATAGACCCGAGCATGATCGAAGACCGAAGCGTTCCCGAAGACCCGAGCATGATCGAAGACCCAAGCGTTCCCATAGACCCGAGCATGTTCGAAGGCGAAAGCACCCCCGTAAACCCGAGCATTATCGTAAACAAAAGCGTTTTCAGATACTAGAGCGTCCCTGTAGACCTCTGCATTCCCGAAGACCCGAGCATTTCCACATACCTCGGCATTTTCGGATATTTGGGCATCCTCATAGACTAGAGCATTATCAAAAACACAAGCATTCCCCGAAACCCAGCAGTTTCCCTCGTGACTCAAATTCTTTTTAGATTCGAGATAACCGCCTTTGTCGCCAGAACGAACATCACCAAAATCGCGCAAAGCGCGGATACGGTAAAGCACACGACCACCGACTTCAATGCTTTCGTCTTTCAACAATTCGTACTTTTTCATCACAAATTCCTAAAAAATCAAGCTAGTGAATTAGTGTAGGGAATTCTGTTCCCAAGTTTCCCTACAGACTCGTAGCCTATTGCTTAAGCAGCAATCGCTTGGGCGTAAACCTCGTCGTTAGCGTTTACAGTTTTGCTCTGATTACGTCAGTCGCCTCTCGTGTTGCAACCTCAATTTCTTTAGCATGTCGAATCCAGATCGCCCCCATCAAAAACACTCCTTAAAATGCTTATGGTGGAGGCGGCGGGAATTGAACCCGCGTCCACGCCGCTTCCATCTTAGTTGAATAACAACAATTCTGTGAATTTTGTTGGTTTAGTATGTAGAGAAACCGAGTTTTTGGTTACTCTCCAATCACCTTTTCACTTAACTGAACAGACTTAGCCTTTTTCTCACCAAGTTCGGCAAGAACAAGAAATCGTTTGAAATCAGCACGTTCTGCGTTTGTTTTACACTTGTACGTCGCAAGACGCACCTTGCTACCTTTGCTCAAACGAAAATGACTATCAAGACCTGTCATGATTTTTACTCCAAAGATGAATTTTTCTATCGAAAAGACTAAACTATACCACAAAAATTCGATTTGTCAAGACCCCATCAACAATTTTTTTGGAACTGAGTCGTCGAACTCATTTTCATTACGAGTGTACCACTTTCCACCAGAAACCGCAAAATCCGTGATCGGAATGTAGTCAAAATTGGTTGATCGTGTCTTTGTGTCAACATTGACAATGACGAATCCATTGTGCCACTTTTCGCCCTCTGTGTAACTTGCAGATCGTTTGTGCCCTGCACCAATTTGTTGCCATTCATAAGCACCATAGACCGGACTAAACATCGACCATACATGGTGCGAATGATGATGCCCATTCACTCCTGGCAATCCCATATTACGCCCATAGGGGTAGTGGTGACAAAGAACTGATTCGTAGTAGACCTTATAGTTGTTCCCGAGTTCTTTCTGAATATCTCGCTGATTCCATGATGCCATATCTGCCTTGGCAATGTAGTTAATCTCGTATTTTTCAAGACCAAGCAACTTTCCGATTGTCATGCCATGCAAATCAGACAGCACAGCTTTCAAGGCCGGTGTTGCATCTGCCATGTGCTTCAAAAGCCGAAGTTCGTGATTTCCCTCAATCAAATCAATCTGGCTATCTGGACACACTTCACGAATAGGATTCAAAATGTTATCATGAACGAATTTTATCCGGTTCACTACATCCCAATCACGCGGATCAACTGTATATCGTCCAAATTCGGGCAAATCAAACACATCGCCATTCAGCACGATCACATCTGGTTGCACACGTTTAGCAGTATCAATCAAGACACGCAAATAAAATTTGTCAACTTCAATATCGTGTAGATCCGAAGCCACCAGAATGCTCTTGTAGCGGTTCGAATTTGGTCTGATGTACTTGTCGCCCCATTCCGACCTTTCCCGCTGGAACGACCTGTAGTGGTCTACACTGGCATGTTTGGCAATTTCTCGTTCAAGCTTGTGTTGTTGTCTGGTTAAGATGATCCCGGATTGTCGCTTAAATTCGTGAAACGTTCCGAAATGAACTGACCAAGCTGATTCGGCGTATTTTCCGTGAATCCGATAGTAGTTCCTACTAATCACGCGGTCTGGTTCAGACACAGCCATGATCCGCAAATCTTTGATGCATTCTTCCTTGGTTGCATCCTTGATCTTTGGAATGATCGTTTCTGATAGGGGTTGATCTGTTTCGTCAGTATCTTTTGTCATCATTTGATTTCAGGTTCGGTGAATGAATAGCACGCTGTAGTTACGCAACTTGATCTACGGTTGGCGTGTCGAGAACAAGATCGCAACTACGGGGAGACCCAACGCCAATGAACTTGCCGTTAAGATCCCATCCGACAGGATACCACTCGTTTTCGGAAGCTTTGTACGCCCCGATCATCTTGGTATCGGTTGTCATGAACACCAAAGCATCCGAACCCCCTAGTGTCTTGAATGACGAACATTTACAATTGTTTTCTACATTTTCGGTCATGTAAATTTCCTTTAATCGGTGGTGCAGTTGATGGTTTCATCTCGTGCTTGCCAGCCAGCAATGAAATAGCTTCCTTGAATGTCGAACCATCCTTCATCCGATCCGTATACTCGCACAAAATCTGATCTAATTTTGTCGTGAACTCCATCTTCTTCTGGTGTTTCGCCATGATCAGATTCGTGACAATAATCGGGTGGTGGCGTCTGATCTACAGGTTCAATCCAGCTTGGACAGCCGCAGTATTTACAGCGGTATGGAGGATTGTTGATGCGTTTTGGTAGTGTTGTCATTTTATTTCACCGGGATCTGTTCGACGGGCCACTTATCTTTTTTCAAATTTTCAGAAAACTCTACTTCGTCTTCAACCTCAACGCCTTTTGCCCAATAACTCGGAAGGCAGTACGGAATTTTTTTGGTATTTAGAACGACAACCTTGGATTCGCCAAACTGACTTGCAGTTACATCCACAATGTAGTCGCCAACTACAACAAAGCAGTGACCATGATTGTACTTGATCTTGGATTGAAAGCCAACCTTTTTGAGCGCCTTATGCAACAAAAATGCACCGTGAGCACACATCCCGACAAGGTTTTGTTTGAATCCCTTCTCAACAGCAACAGCTTCGACTTCCTTACGAACTTCTCTTGCTACACTGATCAACTCGTCTTTCATGATCTATTCCTTATCAATGTCTACAGCTAAAGTATAGACGATGGTCTTCGATTGTCAAGCTTGACATTGAAACAAGTTGTGAGATACAATGGCATCGTGTTCAGAAATTCGGTTCTTCCATCTATGAAGAAAAGCTATCGAACATTTGCTTTCGATGAAATTTTTAAATGATAGTCAAAAAGTTGAACTTTTTCACTAACTACAGTATCGAAGCAAGATTGACAGGTTGAATCACCTCGTAACAGAAGATTCCAATACAGATGTTGTTTGTTGGCATCTGGGTTCATTGTAATACAACAACCGTGATAGGACAAGACCTTACTGTTCCACGGAAAAGTCGAAGTCAGGCATCTTCATCCCCAATCGACTCTAAATAATCACCGGATTCTCGTAGTGTCGCTTGGTAGAAGCCCAACCATTTAGAGAATCCAAAAACCATAGGTTTCTGTGACGCGGATAACGGCGCACCTTCTTTCCCTATGTTTCACAATTTTTGTGAAGAACTACAAAAAGACCGGGATGCATTTCATAGTTTTCCTTTATTGTCCGTTCTAAAGTTCTTCCAAAATAAAAAAAACTACCTTTCCTAAAGAAAATAGTTGTTCTCTAAAGAAACTAAAGTAAAAAACAAAATAAAATCACCAGATAACTAGAGACCACTAAGTAAACCAAGGAACCAAGGAACCAGAGACCACTAAAGACCACTAAAGACCACTAAGTAAACCAAGGAACCAAGGAACCAGAGACCACTAAGTAAACCAAGGAACCAAGGAACCAGAGACCACTAGAGATTACTAAAGGCCACTAGAGACCACTAGAGATTACTAAAGTCCACTAGAGACCACTAAAGACCATTAGAGAGCCGACAGTGACCTATAGACCAGTAGAGAATAGGAAATTAGTAGACCACTAGAGATTACTAAAGGCCACTAAAGGCCACTAGAGACCACTAGAGACCACTAAAGACCACTAAAGACCACTAAAGAGTCTATAGTGACCTCTAGGCCCATGAAGTTACGTCCTAAATTTTTGTCTTAACACAGATTAAAAACGCTGTAGCGTTTGATACTGATTGACATGGTGAAACCATAGTAGGTCTTGAAGCGCACTGCAAAACATCAGTTCCGGTTGTTTTTTTCTTTTTCACCAAAAGACCCAATTTTTGAAGAATGCGGTATCTTGAAACCCTTGACCGCGTGTGTAACAAAATGTAACAAAAGTGTTTCTCAAAGGTCTACATAACTACTTGAACTTATTTCAACGCCTCTCTCCACCATGATTTCCAACACCGATTTTGCAACTGTCAACAGTTATCAACTTACGATTTCCAAACTTCCCGGAGTTGGGTTTTTTTGCGTCAAAGCTTCATTGCCGGGTATCCGTCTTCCAAGTTTAGCTCAATACAGTCCCTATAAACCCATTCCTCAAGCCGGTTCTGAAATGACTTTAGAACCGTTTTCTGTTGACTTTTATATTGATCGGATGTATAATAATTATATTGCGGCAATGAATTGGATCTTGGCGCTTGGAAGAACTGATGATACTCAATATCAGAATTTCTTGATTTCAAACAACGTATCGTCCCCTCTTGGAGAAGGATTGGTAGATTCGAGTGATGGGTCTCTCATTGTTCTGACAACCAATAACAACCCCGCACTTGAAATCGTCTATCACAACTTGATCCCGGTTTCTCTAGGAACCCCATACCAAGCTACGAGTGTTGGAACGGATGTTCAGTATCTCCAAGCCACCATGACGTTTGAATATACAGACTTCACTTTGAATCAACTAGGTGGAGCGTAACCTTTTGTGGGAATTCAATGTTTCAAAGTATCGAAGAATTAAAGCAAGCTTGGGAAGCTGATTCAAAGATAGACATTCGAAACCTTGGTGTTGAAAGCATCAAGTCGCCATCAATTCATTCAAAATATCTGTCTGAATACATTGACGCAAAGAAACGTATCATCAAAACTCAGTCCGACTACAACATCCTTGTTGGAAAAAAGGTACGTTACTGGCGTGGTGAAATGAGTCCAGAAGAAGTTGCCGAACTTGGGTGGAACCAGTGGCAGTATAACAAAATTGCTATGGGACAAATTGATCAAATGGTTGATGCAGATGAAGAATTGTCGGTCATGTCAAGCAAGCTTAATTACTGGAAGTTATATGCAGATGCAGCAGAACGCATTTTGACCTCAGTAAAGCAACGTGACTTTTCAATTTCAAACGCAATCAAGTTTATTCTTCACATGAATGGGGAACAGGTTTGAACGGCTTCGAAGACGATACAATTTATGTTTCACCTTTCAACGAAGCCTTTATTCGTGTGCGTGGCACCGAAGCGGTTGAAATGCATCTATCGGATCACCTGAAATTTCGTTCTCCAACTGCAAGATGGTCTAAAAAGGTCAAGATGCGCCTACAAACGGGCGATGTGTATCTGTACAACCGCAAAGACCATCTTGTTTTGAAAGGTTTGTACAATCGAATCCTACTATTTGCTAGGGTTAACAACTACAAAATCAAATCGACGTTGACTGATGAAGCAACTGTTCCTATGGAACGTGCTGAATCGTATGCATCAAAGGTCTTGGTCAACATTAAAGACAAAGGTGCTGTTCACCTTGACAAATATCAACAGGATGCGGTAGCCAAAGCAATCCACTACGAACGATTGTTGTTGCTCTCTCCTACATCATCCGGGAAATCGGCAATGATGTACGCAATGGTTCGATGGTACTTGTCATACAAGAAGCGCATCGTGATCATTGTTCCGTCAACATGGCTTGTTGACCAGATGTATCAGGATTTTGTCCAGTATGCAAAGGACATAGACCCAAAATTCGATCCAGAAAAAACCTTTCACCGTCTATACAGTGGGCAACCCAGAAAATTTTCTCAACCATGTTTGATTACGACATGGCAGACTCTAAGCCTTTTGGAAACAAAATTTTTCAACGGCTTCGATGTGATTATTGGGGATGAAGCTCACGGATTCAATGCTAAGGTTTTGTCGTTGATGATGAAAACCAATGTACGTTCAAAAGTACGGATTGGAATGACCGGGACAATAGATGACCTCAAAGTGCATCTTTATAATCTGGAAGGATATTTTGGGCCAACCTATCAGGTTAGCACAACAAAAACACTGATGGATGAAGGTCGGGTTAGTCAACTATCTATTGAGTTTATTTGTCTAAACTACAAAAACTTTGATCAACTGTTGGAGTCGAAAGGATATGCTTCAAAGCATCGACTTGAATATACCGAAGAAGTTGATCTAATTCAGAATGTTCAAAAAAGAACCGATTTTATTGCTCAACTTGGTGCTAAAGTCATTAAAGGTACGACTCTGATCTTATTTCAGAACATTGCTCACGGAAAGGCCATTGTAGAATCTTTGAAAGCTATGAATCTTGATGACATTGATGTGCATTACATCGACGGTCAAGTTGAAGTCGATGGCAGGCAGGAAATCAAGTCGATTGTCGAATCGAGCAAACGTCATGTCATTGTTGCAAGCTATGGAGTTTTGCGTCAAGGGGTTTCAATTCCATCCATTGATGCTATCATTTTTGCCCACCCAACGAAAAGCAAGATACGCAGTCTTCAATCCATTGGTCGGGGACTTCGCCTGAAAGACGGTAAATCGTCTTGTACCCTTTACGATATTGTTGACATTTTTTCAAGTGCTGGCAGAGCAAGCTATTGCTCGGTGCATGGTAGGGAACGTGCATCTTTTTATCAGGCCGAACAGTTCGATATGAATATACGGCGTTTGAACCTTGAATTGTAGCATTTCAATCTATGTCGTGGTATACTTTATCCTAGTTTTATAAAGGATACAAAATGAAATCAAAACCAAAAAGAGAAAAGGCCGAAGGGCATAAAGCGGCATCCCATTATGTCGATAATCGGGAGTTTCTCAAGGCTCTCCAAGAGTATCATCAGGAGTTGAAAACTAATCCCAACGCCCGAGTAAGCGAGTTCATTGGGGAATGTATCCTCAAAATATGTTCTGGAGTGTCTAAAAAGTATCAGTTCAATAATGAAATCAATCATCGCTACATCAATGATATGGTTGGTGATGCTGTTTTGGTTTGCCTACGGGCTGTTCCGAAGTTTGATTCGTCAATGAATACAAGCGCATTCAGTTATTTTACGACTTGCGCGGAACGTGCATTCCTGCATCGTATCGAAGGCGAAACCAATCAAGTGATGATTCAGTACAAGGTGATCGTTGATTACTTTGATGAAATGGGAGAAATTCCAGACGGATTTTCAGAAGATGATGCTGCGATTCGCAGTGAAGGCATTGATACTGATCAAGTCGAAAACATGCGGCAAAAAATTCTTCAAAAGGAACTTGCGCATATGCAGAAAATCAAAAAGGTCAAACCGCTGACTCCATTGGAAGAACTGGACAGCATTGATGATCTCGAAGGATTGGAGGATTTCGTTTGAAGGTCGCCATTCTAGGGGATCTTCATTTTGGGGCCAGTGGCGATTCGGCTCGGATGCACGCTTACCAAAAGCGCTTTTTTGAGGAATGCCTTTTCCCTACTCTCAAAGAACGCAACGTTGAGCACATCTTTCAGCTAGGGGATGTGTTTGATCGACGGAAGTTCATCAATTACTATACGATGGCAATGTCGTATCAGAACTTCTTTCATCCTCTTGAGAAAAATGGCTTGAGGATGATTACGATTGTTGGCAATCACGATATGTTCTGGAAAGACGATATGAGCATCAATTCTCATTCGCTCTTGTTGTCTGATTACAAGAATATTCAGTCAATCTCCAAGCCAACAGTGATCAATGTAAAGGGTTGTCGATTCGCCTTTGTTCCGTGGATTTGCAAAAGCAATCAAGCAGAAGTGACAGAATTCCTCAAAAATTGCAACGCTGATGTATGCATGGGCCACTTTGAAATCGAAGGATTTTCGATGAACAAAGGGAGTGCTCCTGGAAGTGGTTTGTCTCCGAAGGTTTTTGAACGGTTCGATCATACGTTTTCTGGTCACTACCATACTCACTCAATCCAAGACAACATCATCTATACTGGCACCCCTTATGAGTTGACGTGGATTGATGCTGATGATCCCAAGTGTTTTTTCATCTATGACACGGATGCCCGTACTTACGAAAAGATCATCAACCCCTTTACATTGTTTGAAAACTTGTGGTACAATCCAGCATTAGATACAAAAATGTATCTTAAACAAGAACTCGAAGGAAAGTATGTAAAACTTCATATCGCTTCTGATGCTCCAGTGACAGACTGGAACCACTTCAACAAATGTGTCTCGGAAATTACGGATTCGGCACCTTCTGAACTGAAAGTGTCGGATCACTCTGTTGTAAAGTCTTCTGAACAAGCTTCCGAAGATGTAGATGATGCAACCAACGTTCTCAGTGCAATCAAAACGAACATTGATATGGTTGTATCTGACGATGCTATTCGATCTGATTTGTTTTCTTACATGAACGGCGTATACGAAACCGCACTCGAAACAATCGTTGACAAAGATGGTGGCCTGTGAAATTTCATAAAATCGAATTCAAGAATTTTTTATCCTATGGCGCTGCACCTACTGTCATCAATCTTGACTATGATGGAATTACGTGCATTGTGGGTCGCAATGGTGCTGGAAAATCCTCTATACTTGAAGCTATCTGTTTTGCTTTGTTCGGTAAAGCGTATCGAGCAATCAACAAAGGCGATCTGGTCAATACGGTCAACAAAAAAGAAAGCCTAGTCACTCTCTATTTGAGTCACAAGGGGCACGATTACCGCATTGTGCGTGGCATGTCGCCAAACGTCTTTGAAATTTATGACAATGATGTTTTGATTCCGATTCCCCCCGATGTGCGCGAATATCAGAACAAGTTGCAAGCGTTGTTGCGAATCAACTACAAAAACTTTACCCAGAGTATTTTTATCGGGAATGCAGGATTTACACCGTTTATTCAACTAAGTGCCGCTGAACGAAGGAAAGTTGTTGATAATCTTCTTGATATTGATGTGCTTGGCGTAATGCTAACCAACGTCACAAAGGATCTATCAGCAACGGTTACACGCATTGCCGAATCGAAAAACACTATTGTAAAGAACAAGATCGAAGTTGATGGATACCAACAAGTCATTGATGTAATCAAGAATCAACAAACTTCCTTGGTCAATGAACTCGACTCCAAGATCGAATCTTTGGATGCTGAAATAGCATCTTTGGGAGGGCGCCTAGATGGGCATACAACGGCTTTGCAGATTGCCAAGGATGGGTTGGCCTTGGTTGATAAACAAATCGAATCCGAAGTATCTGGAAAGACTGCCGAAATCAACAAACTCAAGTGGGAAATTCAGCAATTCAAAGTGTCCATCGAAAAGATGGGAACCGATACAATTTGCCCACACTGCTATCAATCCGTATCGGAAGAACATCGGCAAAAAGTTAGGGATGGGTTCGAATCGTCTTTGAATGAGTTGACACCAAAATTGAAGTTGTTGACCAAAGAACGTGATGAAAAAGAGTTCGAGTATGCAGAAAAGCGCAAAGAATTTGAAGCAACGGTAACAGCAGAAAGATCGGAAATTTCTACCATCAATGGCATCATAGCTGAAAAAAAGAAAACAAAATCTGGTCTTCTTGAAGAAAAGAAAAAAGCGTCCTCGAACAACTCGGAGTTGCTGGAAGATACAAAAAAGAAGATGAAGGATGTGATTGATCGTACCAACGCAATATTGAAAGAACGAAAGAAAGACATTCAATTGCAAGGCATTCAAGAACAAGCCCAACAACTCTTACGAGACAGTGGCATCAAAAGCTACATTATCGGAAAATACCTTCCTATGATCAATAACAGCATCAATGAACGCCTTGATGCAATGGAGTTCCCTGCTACATTCGCATTCGACAACGAATTCAAGGAACGGATCTTTATTCGACGCCGTGACGATGTTTCATATTTTTCTTTGAGTCAGGGCGAACGCCAGCGCGTTGATATGGCGATCCTTTTTACTCTCAGACATATCGCGGCACGCATTCATGGTGCAGATTCTAATTTGTTGATTCTGGATGAAACTTTTGATAGTTCATTGGACGATACAGCGTGCAACTATCTACTTAAACACCTCAAAGAACACGAAAAATCTGTGGTGATCATTACCCATAACGATTCTGTTGCAGAACAAGCAGACCGACTTTTGACAGTCAAAAAGAACGGCAACTTTAGCGAGATTAAAATTGAATAAAAAAACTATTTTGCTTCATCCAGCAGATGAACAAGGATGCGGAAATTATCGAGTTATTCAGCGCGGAGTGATGTGGAACACGCACTATGCGCCAACCAACGACTTTTTCTGTAAACAGTCTTTTCATTATTTGAACAGAGAAACTCTGTTGACAGAAAATGTAAAAATTGCTTTTTATCAAAGACAAAATACGGTAGAACAAGTTAAACACATCGAATTCTACAAAGATATGGGAATTCGGCTAATCAATGATACAGACGATCTTTTGTGGAAGATTCCGCCGTCTAATCCGGTCAAAAGTGCATATGGGGTAGAAGCAGTCAAATCATTGAAACGGTCAATGCAACTCGCTGATATAAACACAGCTAGTACGATTCCGCTTGCTCAAGAAATCAAGCGATTTTCTGGAAATAGTAGCATCGTCATTCCAAATTTTGTGTTTCCCAACTTTTTTGTTAAAGAACCAAAGCGGCGATTGCCGGATAAAAAGTTTGTTGTTGTATGGGCCGGGTCTCAAACTCATGATGAAGATTTGTCACCGCTGTTTCAAGTTGCCGCAGAAATGAATGATATTGAGTTTCGTATCATTGGATACAAGCCCAAAGGATTCAGAGAAGTTTCGAACATTGTTTATGTTTCGGGTGTATCATTCGTTGATTATGACGCTCTTTTGAAAATAGCTACTGCTGATGCATCACTGGCTCTTGCTCCTTTACATCCATCACTTTTCAATGAGTGTAAAAGCAATTTGAAACTTTTAGAGTATGGTTCTCAAGGATTGCCAGTTATTTCATCGGACATTTACCCATATCAAGACAACCCGTATCGAGTTGAATGGAACAAAAAACAATGGAAAAAATGGGTAGACCTGATTCGATTTTTCAAAGATAACGAAGAAGAACGGTTCAAAGCCGCCGAAGCATCACTTGCTTATGCAAGGAAATTTGCTGCTGATCATCCCGACAATCTACAGCAACTCAAAAACCTTTTTTCACTTTAGGATACATATCATGGAAAATCAACAAAACGAAGAACTTCAAGCAGATCTTTCAATGGAAGATTTTTGGAAAACTGCCGTGTTCGCTGCCGAAACTTGTCACAATGTCAATCGTGTGTATTGTCAATCCTTGGGCGATTATAGCCAACCGACATGGGATGATGCTGACGATGAAACTAAAGCCACTGCAATCACTGTAGTAGTAAGCATTGTAACTCATGGCCGGGATGCAAGCCCTCAAAAGTCCCATGAATCGTGGATGAATTCCAAGAAACTTGATGGATGGGTCTATGGCGAAGTCAAGGATGCAAAAAAGAAAACACATCCTTGCATGGTTCCCTACAGTGAACTTCCTCCTGAGCAAAAGTTCAAAGACGAACTTTTCTACACGATTGTTCGCACGTTTTTTCCATTGAGCAAAGAAGTAGAGGAAAGTCGCATCATCACGCTCTGAATAGGTTTTCTAACTACATGATGGAAAAAACATTCAAAAAATATCTACAAGAAATGTCACGGAGCACAGCGCGGGGTGTCGAAGCGCAATTGAACGCCATTGTTGCCGACACTCCGTTTGACATTGTGTTCACGAACCATTTTTATGATCGTCTGGAAGGACGAGAAGATTCGGTGACGCCCGCCGAACTGGTTTCATCTTTCGAAAAGTTCTTTCGGAAGTTTCACGAAACTCTTACAACGATGGTGGGTAAGACACATGCCGAAATTGCTGTGATCCTCAAAGATTATGCATCCAAGCTGAACATTCCTCTGGAAATTGAAGCCGGTAAAAAGGATAGCATGGGCAAATACACCATCCTTGGAATTACGATCATGCGCAAGAATCCCCGCGAGTTCCGTAGTAGCGGGAGAAGTGAAAAGCAGTTCGATGTGTATTGAAAGATGAAACCAAAAATCATCTTTTTTGTTCCTGGTGCCTTTTCTGGGCAAGAATCGTTCAACTTCATTCGGCAAAACCTTGCGATTTCGTTCACAGAACCTGTTGTCACTTTTTCCTACGACATAACCGAAGAACCTCTCGAAACGATTGTTACTCGATTGGTCAAAGAAACTCAGAAGATCGACAAAGAAAAGTATGATGTGGTGATCATTGGTCACAGCTACGGTGGCTTGATTGGGAGGCTGGCTTGTTTACAATTTGCTTCTGCAAGGGAACTTATCACGATCAATTCACCGCATCATGGTTTCCCAGCCTATTCGTACAATTCGTTTTTGTTCCCCATTTCAAACATGATGTTTTACCAAAACACCAATGAATACAACGAGTTGATCAAGTTCAATGGGCGTTGTTCATTACCAGAAGGGATACGCCATCTAAATATTACAGGAGACCGTGGGGTTGATTCTTGGTTTTTCAATACAAACGAGAACGATACTGTCGTTCCTTGTAAGTCACAAACATTGGTTACAAATAGAGTTCATTGGTATTCGTGTGAAGAATGGTTTGAAAAATCCTGTCCTGTTCATGATTTGGTGGAGATTTGTTTCCATTTGAATCATTTTGAAGTTCTTTTAGCAGAGAACGTGTGTAAATCTATCGGTATATTTTTAGGAGTCTAAGATGACCAATATCAAAGCGTTTTTTAAGTTGACTGTTCCGGGTCATGAAGAAATCGAAATCCCATTCGAGGATGCCGAAGTTCTTTACGGTCAACTCAAAGATATTTTTGGAGCAAAATACACGTTTCCAATGGATAAACCCATCCCCCGTCCGTTTGGCCCCGAAGATTACAAGGTTACTTGCTGAATAGCACTATTGCAGATAAAGGCCCCTTAATTGGGGCTTTTTTGTGGGCGCTTTCTTTGTACTCTAAATACTGAATAGACCTTCCAGATTTCATACCAATGCAAACATTCAAACAATATTTGAGCGAAGAAGATCAGAATTTGGCCAGCATAGCCACGACTATTAACCGATGGTTCAAAGGGTACTACATGAACGCGCCTTTGACTTCATCTGATGAAGACACTATGATCAATGCCTTCCGTGAAGCCATAAAACTCATTCCTAACCCTTCTCGTCCACCGTCTAATACCCTGTATAGGGTGTTTCCTGATCGTGAGTTTAAGACCCTCCTAGACGCCGAAACGAACAAGAAGCTTGATGCTTTGAAGCCGGGACAGTTCGGAGCCTATGAAAAAATCGTGAACGACGCATTGGATGGTCGTAATGTCTCACTTAACACAGGCTTAAAAAACATTCAATCATGGTCTGATTCGCAAGATGCCGCAAAACGTGTCTATGAGGAAATTGAAGACCATCGAGTTCCTTACGTCTTGGCTCAGAGTTCGTTCAGTAATAGTGAAATTCTGTTTTATTACAAAAACATAAACGAGTTTCTTAAAGCAACTTTTAACAATCTTGGAATTACCAGTGCTATCCGCAACTCTTTGGATAACTTGAGTTATATTTTTGCCTATCAGAAAGAAGTTGTTGTCGATACCCGCAACCCACGTCCAGTCAAGATCCTGTCATTTTTCTATTGATCTATGAAAACATTCAAAGAATACTTGTTGGAAGCAACAACTGTTGTACAACAAGATGCAACCCCCTATGTCAATGCTGTTGCTCTATTGCGAAAATGGTTTGATGGTGATTATATGGCAATGGATCAGTCAACCTTTAGTTCGAGTCAACAAAAACTGGTCGATGCATTCAAGTTGTTTACAGACTATATCAAACCAGCAAATTTCGGCCCATCGACTTTGTATCGCGTCTTTCCAGAAGATCATTTGAAACAGTTTCTATCAGACAGTGATGTCAAGAAGTCCGAATCTTACACACAAGGAGACAAAAAAAGATTTTACAATGCGGTTCTCAAAGGAAAGAACGTCGATTTATCAACTGGAATCAAAGAAATCCAAAGTTGGACTGAATCTTTGAGTTCGGTAAAAACTTTTCACCGAGATATTCATTTTCATCAAAAACAACATGAATGGTTTTTTCTTGTTAAAAGTTCATTTTCTGATAGCGAAAAACTATTCTACTATGGTATGTTTACACCAATTATAGATAAACTTAACGATTTTGATTACACTACTACAAAACTCAATCAGAAATGGCATGATGTTTTATTCGATTTTATTTATTTAAGACAGTCATATGAAAACCAAAAGGAAACAGTAGTTGATACCCATCAACCAAGAGAAGTTGAAATTCTTGAGGTTACTAATCCCCTTCACGCATGAAAACATTCAAAGAATATCTTAACGAAAATAGCGGGTTGATCACTACTTCTCTTGACGAAGATCCAGAGAAGTTTCTGAATACCTATTGCAAAGCGTTTGCTAAAAGTGATGTTCCGTTGTTGTATCGGGGAAGTAGTCATTTGTACGAAGTCGGAAAAGAAAACCTTAAAAGGAATCGTCTGACTTTTTTGGATGCAACATCTTCTTATCGAGAATCGAAATCAGGCCCAAACTACAATACGATGATTCTTGATTATCTGTTCAAAACCAAATTTCCTCAATTTCCTTTACGTTCAAAAAGTTTGATTGCTACGACTGACATTTCTTATTGTAAAACTTTTGGCCCAAGAAACCTGATTATTCCGTTTGATGACGACAAGCTTGGTTGTGTAAATGATGGTGATATATGGTTTGTTAGATTGAATTTTACCGAATCTGTAACTTTCTTAAACTTTTTTCGGGCGCTTACCGCAGCATCTTCTGATTACAGACTACCAACTGATAATATTGATGAATTTTTTGCTGCTCTAGACAAGGGAATCAAAGAAGACAAGTTCACAAACCCGTATATTCCAATCGTGATTCCAACAAAGGCCAAGATCATTGCAGCCTTTACAGAAGTGATTGAGAACAAATTTAGAGCATGTAAACCGGCATCCTTCGATAATCCGGGCGAAGTATGGTTTGGGCCAAAAGCTGTCGCTGTCCCTTTTAACAATTCATTTGATTACGCATACATTGAAAGAAAAAATGGAAAGTGGGTTATCAACCAATAAAACTAATATGAAAACATTCAAACAGTACATAGAAGAATCTATCAATGACCGTGGAATTTTCAAGGCGGTCTTTGTCATTGGTATCCCCGGTGCTGGGAAGTCCTATGTTGTCAACCAACTTGGCGGTATTGGTGCCAAAGTTGTCAATACAGATCGAGCAACAGAGTTTTTAACCAAACTACTCCATACTCCGTCAACCGATGATAACTGGTCTACATTTCGAGATCGGTCTTACAAGATTACCCGCGAGTATCTAGTACAGTATGTCAACGGGATGCTTCCTCTTTTTGTGGATGGAACATCCAATGATGTATCGAACATTCTGAATCGTCAGGGGATTTTGGAATCTGTTGGTTATGATGTAGGGATCGTTCATGTCAAGACCTCTTTGGATGTTGCACTACGCAGGGCAGACGAACGCGGGAAGAAGATCAACCGAACAGTGTCCCCGGATTTTATCAAGCAAGTCTATAATATTTCTGAACAAAATGCTAACTACTTGGAAGGGAAGGTTAAGTTTTTTAGGACAATCAACAACGATTCTGATGAACTTGGCGATTCGGAAATCAACAAGGCGTTTGGATCTGTGGAATCGTTTTATGGTCAACCAGTAGAAAACGTGGTTGGTCAACGCAACATTCAAAAACTCAAACAAGACCATCAGAAGTATCTGGTTCCTACCATTTTTTCAATGGATGAAATTCAACGCAAGATAGACAGTTGGTATCGAACAGCATGATCACATTCAAACAGTACCTTAACGAAGCTATTGTATCTTTTGGTAACAATCCAAAAGGACAAGTTGTTATTCTTGCCGGTGGCGCTGGATCTGGAAAGGGGTTCATTCTACAGTATGGAATCGACATTGATGGTAAACACATTGATACGGATGAAATAAAAAGTTTGGCTTTGCGCTGGCCTCAATTACAAGATGCCGTCAAAGAAAAAACCGGCATAGACATTCAAAAACTAGATCTTCGCAACCCATCCAATACGGAACAACTCCACGATATTATGAAAAAAATGGGATGGTATGATGATCGTCTTTTGAATCTCATGGCAAGCATTGCTGCTGGTAATCCAGAAAACCGGCCAAATTTGATTTTTGATGTTACCTTGCAAAATTTTTCTAAACTTGAAACATTGTGTGATGATGTTAAATCTGTTGGGTATTCACCGCGTAACATCAATATAGTATGGGTGTTGGATAGTGTGAAAATGTCGATTCAAAAGAACCTTTCTAGGGACAGGGTTGTTCCGACTGACATTTTGGTTAAAACACACGAAGGAGCAAGCCAAACGATGCGCGAAGTTTTAGACGACTATGATCGTGTGAAGCAATATGCCGATGGTTACTACTACATCGTGTTCAATGCTGTTGGAATTGATAATAATGTTTACCATGACTCAACAAAAGGAATTTTTGTAGATGTAAAAGGCAGACTTTTGATCAAAACTCCCGGAAATGGGATTGATCAAAGTAAATTGACAAAGGAAGTGGTCGAAAAGATCAAATCATACGTCCCCAACCCTGATATTTGGAAAGACACCCAAACTTAAAAATTATGGCACTCGCAACAGAAGTCAATTGGATCGACGTATCCTTATCCTTCCAGCCTATTCCGGGTTCGGGAGACATTGGAGTTAAGAAGAACGAAGAAGCCATCAAAGGGGCTATTCGGAATCTTGTGTTGCGTTCTCACTATGAAGTTCCGTTCCATAGTGAAGAAGGTTCTGATGCTGCAAACATCTTGTTTGAGACCTTCAACCCGGTTTCACTCACAGCGATGCGTGATTCTTTAATTCGACTTTTGAGTACATACGAGCCTCGGGCGTTTGTGAACGATGTTCAAATTCTCACAAATCCCGATAATAACTACATTATAGTAACGATCATTTTCACCCCGATCAATTCAAACAATCAGGTAACGGTAACAGTTCCGCTAAAACGCACCCGGTAAAGCAATGACTACGCAGCTATCAACAACACTCCAAAGTCCAATTCCGCTGACTGGCTTCGATAGTATCAAGGCTGATTTGATTGCTTATTTGCAATCGCTTCCGCAGTTTACTGACTATAACTTTGCCGGATCTAATCTACAGGTTATCATCAATCTATTGGCGTATAACACGTATTACAACATTCTGTATCACAATCTAAGCATCAATGAAATGTTCTTGGATTCCGCATCCAAGCGAGATAGTGTTGTCAGTCGAGCATCCGAACTCGGTTATTTGCCTCCAAGTACAACATCGGCTGTGGCGATGGTCAATTTGCATGTCAATCCGGGGGCTTCTGGTTCCCCGGCACAAGCCGTTTTACCGGCTTTTTCTCAATTTTCTACATCCATCAATGGAACTACGTACAACTTTTACACGCTCCAAAGCTATGTCGCGCCTGTCAATACAGACGGAAGCTATGATTTTAATAACGTCACGATTGTCGAAGGAACGCCAGTCAAAAACACCTATACCTTTACTGGCAACACTTCGACTCAGATCCCAATTGTTATAGCCAATCAAAACAGTGATGTAAGTACGTTGTCTGTGAATGTCTACGCCTCTGCTGGTAGCGACACTTATACAGTTTACAATTCAATCAATGATCTAACTTCTGTCACATCGACAACCCCGGTTTACTTTATTAAAGAAATCCGAAACCAACTGTATGAAGTGAGTTTTGGTCAGGGTGGATTTGGAATGACACCTCCGGCTAATTCGATTGTGCAATTGACATACTTGGTCAGTAGTGGCCCAGCCGCCAATGGTGCCTATGGATTCGCCTTTGTACCGAATCAATTTTTGGGCGCTACTGTTGTCGTTACAACGACCTCAAATGCCGCTGGTGGCGCTCCATTGAGTTCCTTGGACACAATTCGCTTCAATGCTCCGCGTCAGTACGCTGCCCAGAATCGTGCCGTGATTGCTGAAGATTACATTCAGTTTGCTTACCAGTATTTTCCATCGGCCCAGAGCATCAATGCTTGGGGTGGTGAGGACAATGTTCCGCCACAGTACGGCCAAGTTTTTATTTGTGTTCAACCTACTGGCGCTGCGTTGTTGACCTCTGCCCAATCTTCTCTTTTGGTTTCCCAACTAAAAAACAAGGCAGTCACAACTATCATTCCTAAAATTGTTCCACCAGATCAACTTTTGATCAATATTACTTCCGATGTTTATTATAATCCATTATTGACAAACAACACTCCAAATTTTTTGCAAGCTAGTGTAACCAGCACAATTTCGAACTTTGGGTCAACGATTCTAAAATTTGGGTCGATGTTTAGATATTCGAATCTGCTGACTGCCATTGATCAAACTGATCCATCTATTCTCGGAAACACAACTTCGATTACGTTGACTCGGGTTTACAACAATCTTTATATCTACTTCGGAACAACAAGTAGCTACTCGTTTGTTCTTGGCAATCCAATCGAATATACCGGGAATCCAGAAGAAGCCATTTTGACGACCGGATTCATGATCGCTGGTGACACGGTTAACACCTATTACATTGACGATGATGGAGTTGGAAATTTGAGATTGTTCTACTATGACATAAACCAGAACAAAACCATTACAAATACTGCAATTGGAACGGTGGACTATAGTTTTGGCCAGATTTCAATTCCTTCTCTGAATCTTTCTAGCGTTGTTGGTGGGCAGTGGAGTTTTAACATCAAACCACAATCCTACGATGTTTATTCATACCAGTCTCAGATTTTGTCAATCAATCAATCTGCAATCAATGTCAATGTCATTGTTGATCCAACGTCCACTGGTCAACTGGTAAGTTCAACTGGTTATCCATTTAGTAGCATTCGGTCATGACCGCAATAGTCAAACCTTTAACATCGAACTTTACACCGGCTCAGGTTCCGCATTTTGTTGCGGAAAGCTACCCGGTGTTTGTTCAATTCATGCAGGCGTACTATACGTGGCTCGATAGCTATGTTCCTCGGGATCTGGAAAATGAACAGAACGTTGATGATAGTTTGAGTGGGTTTCTGTCGCATTACAACGCAGAGTTGAACTATCTTAGTGGTATTTTCGCAGGGTTAACTCCGCAGCAATTCATCGAAATATCAAAACAGTTTTATTTGTCGAAGGGATCTGCTGCATCTTATCAGTTGTTGTTCAATCTTTTGTACAACGAAAGTGTAAGTTTGACATATCCAAGTTCTCAAATATTCAAGCTTTCGGATTCACAATGGATACAAGATCGGAGTATTTTTGTCAATATCACGGTCGGTAACGCATTCAATCTTATTGGACAAACGGTAACAATTCAAGTTGGGTCAAACAGTTATGTGGTTTTGGTGTCTGCTGTTTCTGTTGTAAACGGAACGATTTATGAGTTGTCTTTAGATGCCTCTGCCCGAAACGTTCCTATGAATTGTGTTGGATATATTGTTACAAGTTTGGTGGGGGTTAGTGGCACCGTTGTTGGAGTTGTCAACCCATTTGCATCAACCATCTACCAAGCTGGAAACGGGTTCTCGGTTGGTCAGACTTACAATGTTCAGCCAGTAGGAAGCACTTCTTCGACCACGATTAAGATTACAAGTGTCACATCTGGCGGTGGTATTGGAAGCTTCGAAATCATTAAATTTGGATCTGGATATACGGCTCCTTTTAACGTTGTTATTGTCCCGACAACGAATTCAACTAAAGCAACAACAACTGTTTACAATCCATATGTCGATAATCTCGGAAATTTTAGCGAAAGTGGTTATATTTTAACGTCAAACTATTGGATTGTTAATCAGTCAAATACGGCTGTTCAGTATGGAAGTGCAGATTATGTAGGTCAGGTTATTTCGTCTTTTTCTTCGACTGAAAATACTGGTCTGGCTTCAACGACAACTCCGACTAATTTAGCCATTGTTTCTTTCGGGATTGGTGGTGTAGCAAATTATCCTGGCTACTACCAGACAGCTAACAGTCTGTTGGACAATCCTGCATCTGTCTTGCAAGATAGTTTGTATTATCAGCAATTCTCGTATTTGATTAAATCGACGCACCCGTTGAGTGATTTTGAACAGTATGTCAAGAACTATCTCCATCCTGCCGGAACAAAAGTGTTTTCGGAATATGGTATTGAGACTGTATCTCCGTTTAACAACTCTCCACCGCCAATTGTACAGACAATAACAACATATCCGTAACAGCAATTCTCCATACCTAACTACTAAAGACTAACAGGACGGCCAATGCAAGAAAGCCTTAAATTAACAGGGGAACTTGAAATTATCACTAGAGATTCTAGTGGAAAAGTCAAACTTCACCTAAAAAAACCAAATTTGATTGTTACTGTTGGAAAAACTTGGGCAGCTAGCGCATTGATTGGGGCTGTCCCGTATATGAATGCAATTGCAGTTGGTACAAGTTCAGTCCCTCCTAATGTAAGCGATGTAGTGCTTGGGGCCGAACTTGCTAGGGTAGCGATGAATACGCCTACGTCTTCGGGATCGACGATCACGTATACAGCAACTTTTAATAGTGGTGTAGGAACCGGAACGTGGGCGGAAGCTGGAATCTTTAATAGCACAAGTCCGACTAGCGGAACAATGCTTTCCCATACAACATTTTCTCCTGTTACCAAATTATCAACTGATGTAACAACAATTACTTGGTCGATTACAATCAACTGATGACTACACAGACATTCAACACTAGTGCTTTTAGTACCTCGATGGCTCAACGTTTCGTGGACGATGTGCTATACAACACTGGAAACTACTTTGTCGGTTATGGATACGGGATTCCTTGGGGCAATCCCGATATTCCTCCGACCCTGTATGACAATGCTCAAACCGAGTTGACTGCTCGGCGCAACCTCATTTTCGTCAAACGCTTGACAGATCCTCAAATTGTGTTTGGAACTGTTCGCCATGATTGGGTGAGTGGAACGGTTTATGACTTCTATGACGATGCAATATCCCCAACAAACCCGGCACACTCTGGCGCTACAAGCCTTGAAACATCCATTTTTTATGTTTTAACACCACAAAATAACGTTTATAAGTGTCTATTCAATAATTATTCTTCTCCATCAACAGTGATGCCTACTGGCACATCAACTAATCTGTTGTACACTGCTGATGGATATGTGTGGAAATTCCTGTACACGGTTCCTCCTTATCTGGTCAATTCGTTTCTTGATTCGAATAATTTGCCGGTTGTGCGATCTGTTCAATCGAATTTTTACAGTGGTGGGAGCATTTCTGCTGTAACGATTACGAATCCCGGAAGCGGTTATACAAGCGCATCTATCAGTATTAACGGGGATGGATCAAGTGCAACGAATTCGTTTTTGATTCAATCTTTGACGATTACTGCTGCTGGTTCTGGATATACGTCAAGTCCAACGATTACTTTTCAAGCTCCGCAATCAACAGGAACCGGAAATGTTACTGCTGTTGGAAAAACAACTATCAATGCTGCTGGTCAGGTTACAACGGCAACTTTAACTGTAACAGGATATGGGTATACATCTTCACCAACGATTACTGTGAGTTCTCCGGTTGGAAGCTATATTCTTTGGAATCCGGGAACGGTAGTGATTGGTGGTCAAGTTTTGTTTACTGGAACAAACTACTATACAGTAACACAGGGCGGCACAACAGGCACAACGGCTCCTACGGCAACTTCTGGAAGCATTTCGGATGGGGGGGCAACATTGGCTTTCTCCGGTTCTCAAGCCATTCTTACGGTAAACGGAGTCTCAAACCCAGCAAAATTTACACCAAATATTGCGAATGGTCAAATCACTTCGGTTACGATCAATGATCCCGGAATTGGTTATAGCTATGCCGATTTGGTCGTAACTGGAAACGGAAGTGGGGCTTCTATTTCCCCTGTTATCTCAACATCCGACCTGACAACAAACCAATCAACAGTCGAATTAACTGCCGTCAAAGGGTCACTAAGTTCAATTCTTGTAACCAATGGTGGTCAAGGATATAGCACAGCAAATGTTGTTATTAGCGGCGATGGGAGTGGGGCGACTGCAACTGCTACCGTCACCAACGGTAGAATTACCAATGTCCTTCTTACAAACATTGGTTCTGGATATACCTACGCAACTGCAACGATAACCGGAAATGGAAGTGGCGCTACCTTGCGTGTCATTGTTGCTCCCATGAATGGTCATGGGTGGAACGCGGTTGATGAACTCAAATGTTCGTCTATTTTGATTCGTGCTGGCATTGGAAGTGATCAAAACAAAGGATTTAGTCCTCAAACGTCTTATCGGCAAGTTGTCTTTTTGCGCAACATCAACTCATATGGATCTAAAAACAGATTTCTCGATTACAGTGGAAGTGCATGTTTTGTTGCAAATGGTACAGTGAGTTTGTCACAATTTTCTGCCGGTATGATTTTAACACAGGGTTCTAACCAATTTCTTATTGTTGCGGCAACGACTACAGGACTACTTTTGCAAGCTCTAAGTAATGTGGCTCCTACGCCAAACACTACCTATTTGAATCCTAGTAACAATTCTTTTATTCCGACATCTATTGTCAATCCCGATATTGATGTGTTCTCGGGAGATATGCTACAACTTAATGCATTGGCTCCGTTTTCTCCGTCAGGAACACAACGGGTCAGTTTCAACAGTAACTTGCTTTTCTAACCAAAACAAAACATGAACCTTAATATTGCTCCTTACTACGATGATTTTAGCGAATCGGATCAATACCAACAAGTGCTTTTTAAGCCTTCTGTTGGGGTTCAGACTCGTGAACTCAATAACGTTCAGTCGATCCTTCAAAACCAAATCGCTCGGTTTGGTCAGAACGTTTTCCAAGAAGGCTCAATGGTTATTCCCGGAAACGTTACTTATAACGGATCTTATAATTATGTGAAATTGCAGAACTCCTATAACGGATCGTCTGCATCTTCAAACATCGTACAGTTGGTTGGATACGAAGTCGAAGGACAAACCAGTGGCGTCACTGCATTGGTGGTAAACTATTTCAATCCTTCCAATGGAACTCCAACGTTGTATGTTCAATATACATCGACTGGTACAAATACGACTCAAAAGACCTTTCTGGATAATGAAGTCATTGCTCCGACCAACCCGCTGTTGGCTGCATATTCGGTGCAGGCTCTTGCAAGTGGATCGACCGGAACTGGTTCTGCATTCAGTGTGGCACAGGGTATCTATTTTGTTCGTGGGTATTTTTCTTTGGTTCTTCCGCAGACTATTTTGCTAGATCCGTATGATTCGACTCCAACTTGTTCGGTTGGCTTCCTTGTCAACGAAAGTATTGTAACAGCACAGTCAAACAGCGTATTGCTTGATAACGCGCAAGGATACCCAAACTACAGTGCTCCGGGTGCAGATCGCTACAAATTGACGCTTACGCTGTCCTCCTATGCTAGTGGTGCAACAGTCCCAACAAATTTTGTTCAAATCACAAGTTTTGTTAATGGCGTGCAACAAGGGCCTGTCAATCAAACGACTTACAGCATCATTGCTGATACATTAGCAAGTCGCACGTTTGATGAAGCCGGGAACTATACAGTCAATCCGTTCAGCATCAAACTGAAATCAAATCGTAACAACTCTCGTGGTGCTTGGGTTGCTGCAACAGTCTATCTCGCCGGTGATGTTGTCACGTCGAACGGAAACTACTATACGGCACTGATTCAGGGAACAAGCTCGACAAATGCCCCTACAGTTTTGAATGGTATTCAGACCGATGGAAGCGTTGTATGGATGTACACGATTGCTCCGTATTTCAATCAAGGTATCAATCTTCCATCCAATACGGATACATTGTCAACGGCGCAAACTGCCGACTCCTACGCTGTTGCTGCAATTGGCCCTGGTAAAGCATATGTCAACGGGTATGAGTTGCAAAAAGTTGCAACGACAAACGTTGAATTGCTCAAGCCACGGACAACTGCTCAAAATGATGCTGCCGTTGTTAACACGGAATTTGACAACTATATCCTCATTACGAATGTACATGGTCTTCCAGATTTTACCACGTTACCTGTTTGTACGCTTTATGATCAACTGAACACAACTCCGGGAGCAGTGAACGGAAACCCTCTTGGAACATGCCGTTTGATGAATGTGAGTTATGTTTCCGGTACTCCGGGGACGACTACTGCAATTTATCGGGCATCTTTGGGCGATATTCAACTGAGTTCAACGGCGACCAATTTCAATCGTCAAGTCAAACAGATTGCCTACAAACTCGGAAGTACCTATTTTACAGCCAGTGTTTCGAATGTCTTGATTCCAATCCAAGGGTCTGTTACGGCTTCTGCATCGACAACGTTGACTGGTACTGGAACCCTATTCTTGACGCAGGTTCAAGTTGGCGACTGGCTTTGGATGGATGCTAACAACTATGCTATGGTTACAGCGATTGCGTCGAATACATCTTTGACGCTATCGACTGCCGTGAGTGTCACTGGCGAAGTGCCTAATTTGATCACCACAAATCTTGTTAATTCCCAAAACAACCATCTTTTGTGGGCTTTGGGGAATCCTAATGTTGCATCTGCCCGAAACGAGTTTGGCCAGATTACTACATCTTATACCGTCATTCAAAGTTTTTCGGCTACTGCTAACTCTAGTGGCGTCATTGTTATCTCCGTGACAAACAGTGCAACCGATACGTTTGCACCAACGACGAATGCGGCCAACTATATTGTTTACGATACCACTTCAAATTCCATTGTCAATCCTGCTTCTTTGTCTTTAAATGCCGGATCAACTCAATTGACTGTGACAACGACTTCGGCTCTTAGTAATCATGTATTTATGATTGAGGCCGCTGTCAACCGTGTTGGAAACGGCACAGAAAAGACTAAAACGCTCACTGGCGGCACATTGACATTGACCACGGCGGCTGCTACCTCTGGAACTGTTATTCCTCTTGGTGAGGCCGATGGGTACTCTCTGATGCGTGTGATGCAGGACACAGGATCTTTTGCGGCCCCTACGGGAACTTATGGAATTGATATTACGGCCAACTACAACTTTGATTCTGGCCAAAGATTTTCTCACTATGCCCCAGCTTCGATCATTCGAAATACTGGTGCTCCTGCTCCAACGGCCCCCATTCAAATTTCATTCCTCTATTTCTCACATAGTGCCACTGGTGATTACTTTACGGTGAACTCTTATTTGGGGACTGTAGACTACAAGTATATTCCAAGTTTTTCCGGTATTTTCTTGGGGGATGTGATTGATTTTAGATCCCGCGTCGATACTTCTGGCTCGGCTCCATCTGTGAAGAACGGATTCCCGGCTGTTGGATACGATACTTCGATCAGCTACAGAAATTATTTGCCACGAAACGATATTATCGCTCTCGATTCCACAGGTACGTTTAGTGATATTATGGGGGTTCCTGCTACAAATCCGCAATACCCTGTTGCGCCTACGAGTTCAATGAGTGTCTACAAGATTCAACTGAGTCCATATGTTCCATTCGTGAATTCGGAAAGCATTTCCTATACAGAAGTTGACAATCAAGTTTACACGATGGCTGACATTGCTCAACTTGATCAACGTATTACAAATTTAGAATACTATACTTCTTTGAATTTGTTAGAGCAAAACACCCTGAATCTTCCTTTGACGGATTCAAATGGTCTGCCTTTGTACAAAAACGGAATTGCAACTGATAACTTCGATGGAAAATCAACGCTCGGGGATGTAACCAACCCGGACTTTATGTGTTCGATGGACACAACTAATGATGTGTTGCGTCCGTTCTATACGATGCAAAGTTTGCCTTTGGTTGAACAAGCAACGTCAACGGCACAGCGGTCTGCTGATGGATACCAGTTGACAGGTAACATTCTTTCTTTGCCCTATACGCAAACAGTCTATGCTTCACAACCATACGGCACCAATTTTCTGAATGTCAATCCATTTGCTGTGTATTCGTTCATTGGAAACTTGAGTTTGACTCCACCGAGCGATAACTGGTTCAGTACAACGTATTTGCCCGATCAGGTTACGCAAGTAGTCGATAATTATACCAATATGAATCTTGCGTTGCAAGCTTCGGGGGTTCTGGGAACGCAATGGAATGCATGGCAAACAACATGGTCTGGTGTCACATCAACCAACTCAACTGCCGATGGGTACTATATCGTTGGTGGAAATGGTAATGCAAATTCATTGACTTTTACTCAAGCCGGAAACACTCCTTATGCTGGCGGGATTGCATCGCATTATCAGATCAATACATCGAACGTTGCTGGTGCTCCTGCTGTTGTTTCTTTGAACGGCGCTGCTGCTTCTCAAATCTACAATCAGTATTATGCTAATGGTCAGAACGGTGGATGGTTGCATGGAACGTTCCAAGTCAACACGATCAATTCAACAACGGCGACGAACCAAACTCGTACAGGAATCCAAACAACATTGGTTCCACAAACCACCGACTCCATTAACAGTACAAGCACGGTTTCTCAGACTGCTATTCCTTATATGCGTCAACGCAACCTGCAATTTCATTGCAGTGGGCTAAAACCAACATCTGAGTATTATGCATACTTTGATTCGACAAATCTGTCCAGCTATGTTTCTCCAGCATCAATGATTGTCTTTACGGCAATCAGCGGCCAATCAAGCACATTTGACCATACGACAAACGTAGGATCTGCATCGAACACATCTGCGCGTTCAATCGCTGGTGATAGTGTCACGGTTCTCTCGGTTGGTGATGTTCTTACGGGACAAACATCAGGTGCAACTGCAATCGTTGTTGGTCAGGAATTCAATATTGCTCTTGGCCGTAATGAGTTGTATGTTGTCAATGTCGTTGGAACCTTTGCGGTTAATGAGACTATTAACGGTTCTGTGAGTGGTGCTTCGGCTATTTTGAATAGCTATACGCCAAACTCAACTATCTTGACGACAAGCAACGGTAACGCATATGGTTTGCTGGAAATCCCCAATAATTCGTCGGTGTCTTTCCGATGCGGAACGGTTAATGTTGTTCTAAGCGACAATCCAACATCTGCCCTGACTTCTAACGCAACATCATTTGCTGTTGCTCAGTTTGTTGCTGATGGTACTTTGAATACCATGCAGAACAATTTGACTGCTACCACGAACGGGCAAATTGTTCAGTCGCAAGTAACTCAGAATCAAACCATCTATGGTAACACATCGTATACCCAAGCTAATTTCTTGGGATATTACGACCCATTGAGCCAATCATTCTCGGTAACTCAAGCGAGTGGTATTTTTGCAACAGGTGTGGATCTGTTCTTCGAATCTGCCGATGCTTCGGTTCCGGTCACTGTGCAGCTTGTCACTATGTCGAATGGCTATCCTTCGACGACTATTGTGCCATATTCCACAGTAACGCTTCCGGCAAACCAAATCAATATCAGTACAAACGGATCTGTTGCAACTCGATTCACATTCCCCGCGCCAGTTTATCTCAACGGGAATACAGAATACGCGATTCGCATTATGAGCAACAGCAACGCTTACAACTTGTTTGTAGGAACGTTGGGATCTGAGGATCTGGTTACTGGAAACTTTGTATCCCAAACTCCGTATGCTGGTGTGTTGTTCGAATCGAAGAATTCTTCGACTTGGCAACCTAACATGACAAGCACGTTGAAGTTCAATTTGTATGCTGCTCAATTCAGTACAGCCGCAGCTACCTTCAATTTGCAATCTGTGAACGCTCCCGCCGTTCCACTGCCTGTCAACCCATTCTCGGTCACTAACGGGTCAAATCAGGTCACTGTGTCCTTCATCAGTCACGGCTTGTCCAATGGGTCAACTGTTACGTTGTCTGGCGCTACAAGCGGAAATGGATTGCCTGCTCTGAATGGTAACTATGTCGTGGAGAATTGCACTTTAGACACATTCACAATCACGGCTGGAAGCAATGCGACGCAATCTGGTTTGATGGGTGGATCTACGGTCGTAGGAACAGGGAATGTTCAATATGATGTTCTGATGACAGACATTCAGGATCTTAATTTTTCGGGAACAACGACAAGCTATGCAGTCAAGACCACAAGTGGCAAGTCAATCAACGGCACAGAAACCCCCTATCTCGTAGATGGTAACTTTACGCCGATCACGAATAACGCCAACACTTACTTTGCAAACACGAAACTTGTGGCGAATGCCCAAAATTCGACAATCAACATGGGTGGCAATCCAAGTCTTGTTGTCCAGGCAACTCTGCAATCGAATTCTGCATGGGTGTCCCCGGTCATTGATATTAGTCGGTGTTCGGCCACATTGATCCAAAACAAGATCAATAGTCCTGCAACCAATAACGAAACTGTGGCTTACGGTAGTTCGAGTTATGCCAAGTACGTGACGAAACCACTATCGTTTGCAAATCCAGCATCGAACATTCATATTATGTTTGGTTATAACTTGTATCCACAATCAAATATTCTGGTCTATTACAAGACTGCTCTGAGTTCATCGGGTACAAATATTACCCAAGAAACCTATACGTTGGCGAATCCTGATAGTCCTCTGTCTGTTAATTCGGGTAATAACTTCATGGATGCGTCTTATACCATCATGAATCTTCCTGTTTTTGATACTGCGGTCATTAAAATTGTTCTGCAATCCACGAACGAAGCGCAGGTTCCTCAAGTTGAAACTTTGCGCCTTGTCTTTACGAGTTGAGAGGCAACCATGCAAACCCTTATTGAAGTCGAACATCAACCCAACCTGTTCCGTGATAAAGAAACAAATATGATTTTGAACTCGGATTCAAGCAGTTATAACCAACGCCTGAAAATCAAGGCTGCGGCAAAGGCTCAAGCTGATGAAGTCGAAAACATCCATAAGGATATTAGTGAAATTCGAACTATCCTTAACTCTATTGTAACAATCATTCAAGCGCAAAATCATGGCAAAAGTAACACGAATCAAGCAAGTGCCTGACACCACGGAAGTTCAGACTACACCCGAACCCGAACGCCTTGTTGCTCCGCTGAGTCCTGCTGCTCAAGGCAAGCCGGAAATCATGGCATTTCTGGATATGATTGCTTTGTCCGAAGGAACTCCACAAAGCCCTTTGACGATCAACAATGGATATGATGTGATTGTAACAGGTGTGAACGGGCCTCAAGTTTTCACGGATTATAGCAAACATCCAGGAATTTTGGTTCTTGTTCGGAACAATCCACCACTCTATTCAACTGCTGCTGGACGTTATCAACTTTTGTATCGTTATTGGGTTGCATATTGCCAGATTCTCTCGATTCATGACTTTACCCCGGTTTCCCAAGATTTTATTGCTGTTCGCCAAATGTCAGAACGTGGTGCTCTTGATCTTATTGATGCAGGAAACATCGAAGGAGCAATTAGTGCATGTTCGAACATATGGGCTAGTTTGCCGGGGAATTCCTATGGTCAACACGAAAACACGATGAATAGTTTGATTCAAAGCTACCAGACAAGCTTGTCTAAATACACGTAAACTCTTTCTTTTAGGTGAGAAATGTAAGTGTGATATTGACTTTCCAAAAAATATGGTACACTAACTACTACAGATATGTTAATAGCCACCAAAATTCGCATCTACCCTAACGCTAAACAAGAGGAATCTCTTGCTAAGGCGTTCGGTTGTGTTCGTTGGTTGTGGAATAACAGTCTTGTAGAAACGCAAAAGACATATCAAGAAACTGGAAAGGGGCTTGGTCAATTTGATTTGAATAACCGGATTCCAAAACTCAAGAAAGAATACGAATGGCTTGCCGAAACGCATAGCGGTGTGTTGCAATCCGTGAGTTTGAATTTATCTCGTGCTTTTGTGAACTTTTTCAAGAAACGTGCCAAATACCCGAATTTCAAATCGAAAGACGGTAAGCAGTCAATTCAGTTTCCTCAAGGCGTCAAGATTGTTGAAGGTCGTAAATTGTATCTTCCCAAAATTGGTCATGTCAAAGCGGTTGTGCATCGTGAAATTGTGGGAACCATCAAAACCGTCACTGTGAGTAGGAACCAGTCGGGTCAATATTTCGCTTCTATTCTGACCGAAAATGGTGTTGACGTACCAGGAATTTCATTTGACGGTAACGTTGTTGGTATAGATGTTGGTCTAACTCATCTTGCCGTCACGAGTGATGGATCAAAGTTCGACAATCCTAAACATACAGCCAAGGCTCAAAAGAACCTAAAACGAAAGCAGAAGAAACTTTCCCGTAAGGTGAAAGGGAGCAAGACCAGAAACAAAGCCAGAATCCTTGTGGCAAAAGCTCACAATCGGATAGCCAATGCGCGTAAGGACTGGCTACATAAACTTTCTCGGCGGTTGGTTGACGAAAACCAAGTCATTGCCGTTGAGGATTTGAACGTCAAGGGAATGATGAAGAATCATTGCTTGGCGAAGGCCATTGGAGACGTTGGTTGGGGAATGTTCACTAGGTTTCTCGAATACAAGGCCATAAAACAAGGCAAAGGATTCGTGAAAGTAAACAGATTTTTCCCTTCTAGCAAAACTTGTTCGTGTTGTCTGTACGTTCAACCTTCAATGCCTTTGAATATTCGCTCTTGGCGATGTGACCAATGTGGCACCCTGCATGATAGGGACATCAATGCCGCAATAAACATCCGTAACGAGGCGCAACGTATGATAGCGGCGGGAATCGCCGTTACTGCCAGTCGAGGCACTGTTAGTCGAGGCAAAAGGCAAAAGCCTGCTGCACTTGCTCGTGCCATTGAAGCTGGAAGCTCTGCCCTTTAGGGCGGGGCAATTCACGAAAAACGTATTTCTACTCATTTTCAAAGGTATTGATATGTCAACCCTTGCTCGTTATATTACAGCGGCCATTGCTTATGGAGTTTGGCTTTGGCTTGTTATTGCTTATCATGCTGACATGAAAGAGTACATCACTTGGCTTCAATATGCAATCGCTGCTCTGGCTGCTGGGCATTTTGTGAGTCCTGCAATCGGATCTGCCTTGGCAAGCAGGATGAATGCTGCTGCAAAACTAGAAACTTCTGCCACAACGCCTAAAGAAAAAGAATAATTTATGGCTACCCTCGTTCTACGATCCACAAATGGTAGTCCACTGACGAACGATCAAGTGGACGCCAACTTTACAAATCTGAATAATGACATTCAGACGCGGGCAACCTTTAACTTTGCTCCAGGCTCGATGGCGAATTTGTTGCCAAACAGTTCAGCAGAACTTGGGAATCAGTATTGGACTGGAACTGCTATTCCGGCAATAGGAAAAGGTGGAGAAGGTACATATTGGGGAATGCCAAACGCAACAACAGCAACAAATTTTACACAATATTCCAACAATATTGGATTGGTTGCTGGAGTCGGTGTTTATCTTCAAGCCGAAATTTTTACTGGCGGCTTGAGTGCTGGAAGCGTGTTTCTTCAACTCGCTTACTATTCTTCTACCGGAACTCTTTTGTCGGTTTCCAATCCTCTGACTGTTCCAAATGGCAGTGGATGGACATTTGTGAGTGGTTTCTTTACACTTCCAACATCGACTACTGCTGTTTCTGTTCAGTTTGGTTATACTGGTGGGGTAAATACTAATACTGCTATCCGTAGGATTAAGCTTTCCAATAGCTTATCATTCTATTCGAATGAAGCAACGCTGTATCAAATGCAGTTTGGTAGTTCCTCGACTCCATTCAATGTAGCTAACGCCACATCATCTAATCAAGCGGTGAATTGGGGGCAAGCGGGAACGCAACTTTTATCCCCATCGGCTACTAGTGTAATTAACCCAGCGGCGTTTAATACTTTTGTTTACCCTAATAATAGTGCTGCGATTACGCTAACTGTTAACCCCGGAATTACTGATGGACAGCGGGTGCGCGTGTATGGAGGGGCGTATGCTGTAACGGTTCAATCTAATGTATCAAGCGGTTCTCCTGCACTTTATTACCCAGACCAGACTTCCAGCTATTCATGGACTATCCCTGCTGGGAGTTCTGTGCAGTATATTGATATGGTTTGGGACTATGCAAATTGGCGTTGCACTACTTCTGGTCAAACAGTTGTTGCTAATGCTACGCAGAGCAATGCGGCGGTGAATCTTTCTCAGCTTGGTAACTACAACCAAGTGATTGCGGCTTTTGCAACCGGAACGTTGCCCTCGACGTGCTGGGGCGGCGTGGTGCAGGTTAATGCTGGTGCAACGGTCACGCTTCCCACAAACAACCCGCCCGCTGGAAGTAAAGTTGTGCTGTTTAGCAGCGGTGGTGGTAGCTTTACGCTTGTCAGTAACAGCAATCAGTTTATCTATGCTTATCAACTCGGACTAGGATCTACTACAGGGCCTTCATCGCTTACGGTTCAGGATAGCGGCTGGATTGAGATTACATCGCGGGGTTCTGGTGAATATGACGTAACAGGCGGTTCGCCATTGATTTTTCAGAATATCGCACCAGCTTTTACGAATCCTCTAGTAGTCCCAAACGCAACGGCAAGTAATCAAGCTGTAAATTTGGGGCAAGCAAATGGTCTGTATGCGCCAGTAGCAGGCAACTCGGGGCAGACGTTTGCGGTTGCCAGTGCATCTAGTAATAGCCAAGCGGTGAATTTGGGGCAGCTTGAAAACGCCTCGATAAACGCGAATTTTAGCGGGTTAACGGTAACGCAAAACGTTACTTCTTTACCCGCTAACTACGACGCTAATCAAATTAATTTGTTAGTTGCCACAAACGCGACAGCAGGCGTGTCGTTTAGTTCTAGTGATCCACGAATTTTAACCGCTGGCATTGGCCCGAACGGGCCGTTTATTCGTTCAAACATTAATTATCCGCTAGATTTAACTAATAGCAATGGCGTTTTAGTCCCCAACGCAACAGCAAGCAACCAAGCCGTCAACCTCGGGCAAGCAAACAGCCTCTACGCGCCCGTAGCGGGCAACGCTTCGCAAACTTTCGCAGTAGCGAACGCAACAGCAAGTAATCAAGCTGTCAATTGGGCGCAGGCCGGAACGCAAGTTTTGACTCCTGCAACGAGCAGCACAATTACGCCAGTTGCGTTTAACACTCTGGTTTACATAAACTTTTCAGCTGCGGGAACAATTACTGTCAACCCGGGGTCGTTCGGCGGCCAACGGGTTCGTGTTTATGGTTGTGGTTATACAGTTACAACACAAACCAACGTAACAAGCGGCTCTCCTTTCCTTGCTTTCCCAGACGGGAGCACGAGTTATACATGGGTCGTTAACGGCTATAACCAGGCTATCGAAATGGTTTGGGATGGCGTTAACTGGCGTGTCACAACTACGGGCCAGATCGTTGCTGCACCAGCAGGCGCGTCAAACCAAGCCGTCAACCTCGGCCAAGCAAATAGCCTTTATGCGCCCATCGCAGGCAACTCTGCGCAGACGTTTGCGGTTGCCAGTGCAACAAATGCAACGCAAGCCATACAACTTCAGCAGACTGTTGGTGGAGGGGCGCCAGCGTACAGCAACGTGACCAGTTCGCGTTCGCTCAGTTCGGCGTTTACGAATTCATTGGTGCGACCCTTGGTAGTTTCTGTTGGAGTAGCAGGTAATGTAAACCCCGGCTACCAAGTTACAATCGCGGTACTTATATCGGGGGTAATGGTATACCAACGTAATATATACAACGATGGTACGGCGGCGCGCGCTATGACGGATTCGGCGGCTTTTGTAGTGCCGCCGGGGGCAACCTACGAGGTGCAATCGGCTAATTCGTTACTTTTTTGGTTCGAATATTAAACCATGACAATCGTCAATCCTCTCGCGTACACAATCCAGAACGGGCAGGCGGTTGATGCCGTCCCGGTCATGGCGAACCTCAACCAGATTGTCAGCAACGTCAATGCAAATGCTGCGCCTGTATCGGGCAACGCTGCACAGACCTTCGCAGTGGCGAACGCAACGGCAACGAATCAAGCGGTCGCTCGGGGACAAGTCCTTTCTGTAAATCCTGTACAGGTCAACGGGTCAGGTGGCACTACAGCAAATACGACGTATCAAACATCAGGATCATTTACAGCACCGTGCGCGGGCGTTGTTGTTTTTACAGGGATGTTTAACAATAACTCAACATCCGCAATGGGGGATGCAACGCTGAGTTTATATATTAATGGAACTCCTGTTGCGGTCGATGCTCCTGGCGGCGCTCCAAGTTGGAATCTGTTTGGTTTTATTAATATAGCGTCCGGCGCTGCGGTTACAGCGACGATGCAATACACTGTCGGCTCTACTGCGCTATCTTATGGTATCTATATGCGCGGCATCGCTTGGTTTATGCCACAACCCTAAAGGTGCTTCATGAACTTCCTTGAGATTATCGGCATCTATCTTGCACTCATGTATGCCACTTGGTTCGCGTTTCTCGCAGTCATGGCCCTCCTGTCATCTCGCAACAATGGCAAACTGACCAAGGCAAGCGAAGTGCTTGCGGCGCCCATCCTCATTGTCGGCTGGCTGCTCGATTTCAGCCTCAACATGGTGTCCACTATTCCGTTCCTCGACTTGCCGCAGGAGTGGTTGCTCACCATCCGGTGCGACAGGTATCTTTCTATTGCGAACCCTAGCGGGTTGAACAGGTATCGCCAGCGTGTTGCCCGTGCGCTGTGTCAAAATCTGCTTGACCCTTTCCAGTCGGGCGGCCATTGCAGAGGAATCGACCCATGAGCAAGTC
>Ga0078972_1000672_pt1 | contig 140089 bp, 121 predicted proteins | sample YelNatPaOPGAMG01_FD_67568 | JGI IMG/M metagenome (GOLD analysis project Ga0078972, IMG submission 67568) | Hot spring thermophilic microbial communities from Obsidian Pool, Yellowstone National Park, USA - OP-RAMG-01 (SPADES assembly) (version 2) | ecosystem: Environmental > Aquatic > Thermal...
GGCTACTGCCACGACGTGCCGCCAGCAGAGTTCGAGGCGGCGTTCTACGCTGCCCAACAGGCCGACCGGTCACCGGTTGGAATCAAATAGCCAGAGCCTCCATTGGACCCAGGGTGGTTCAGAACTCCAAGCCCGCCTCGCTCGGGGAAAGACCCGCAAGGCCAGAGACAAGGTCGAGGCCGAGATCGCCGGCATCCTTGGCCCCCGGTGGGTCTCCCGGGTGATCACCTGGCACCTCACCGGCGAGTCCCCAGCTGAGCTTCGTCTCCGTTTCTCCACCGATGAAAAAGCCCGAGCAGCACTCGAAGAGGAGCTCTTCGGCAAGCGGATCCTCTTTACCGACAAAACACCCGAGGCGGCCTCCACCGCCACGATCGTCGCTGAGTACCGCTCACAAGAAGCCGTCGAGGGTGACTTCCGCCAGATGAAGGACACCAAGGTCGTCTCGTTCTCACCGATGTTCCACTGGACCGAGTCCAAGATCCGTGTTCACATCTTCTACTGCGTCCTTGCGCTGATGGTCGCACGCCTCATGGTTCGAGAAGCTGACCGGGCCGGCATGCACATGAGTGTCCGGGAGCTGCTCTCGACCCTGGCGGGCATCGAAGAGACCATGCTGCTCTACCAAGGTGAGACGGGCCGTCCCCGGGCCCGGCGAATGCTCACCGACATCGAGCCCCCTGCCCAGCGTCTCTACGACCTCTTCGGTCTCGATGCCTATGCCCCCAAGCGCTAAGTTAGGTAATACAGATCGAGGGCCCCAATACCAACGCTGAACAGGAGAAACGCCCGGACGTTACGTCTTATCCCGGAAGGTTCCGCTAGCGGCGACGATTCTCCAGGCTGTCGTCCGAGGTGTCCTCGGACCTGTCGGCCGAGCACGCCACTCGCTCGAGAACGTCTTGTCCCAGCTTCGCGTCGCGCCGAAGGTGAGCGTCACCGCCGACGGGAGCGTGAGCATCACCCTTGACCCTGTCGCCGTCGACGCCTCGTGGCTCGACGTCATCGACGATGCGCTCGCCGTCTTGCGCCGCGCAGGCTCGAGGCGTCCTGCGGTGCTCGTGCTTGATGAGTTCCAGGTCGTGGCGGCGATGGGACGCACGGGTGTCGGCGGCGCGTTCAAGGCCATCGCGGACAACGCATCGGACGTGAGCATCGTGTTCGCTGGTTCGCACCTGTCGGTCATGGAGAAGCTGACAAAGGGCCGCGGTGCACCGTTGCACGGCATGGGCGAACGACTCGTGCTCGACGTGGTGCCGGAGGGTGCGATGGTTTCCTACCTACAGCGCCGGGCAAAGAGCGTCGGTAAGCGTCTCGACAGGGCACCGGCACGGCTCATCTACGAGTCGGCTGATCGAGTGCCGAACTCGGTCCAGCAGCTCGCGCTGGCTGCGCTCGAGGCCTCTCGCTCCGATGCGGCGATCACGGCCGAGCACGTCGTCGAAGGGTTCGAGACCGTCGTCGATCGGAGCGCGTTCATCTACGCCCAGCAGTTCGAGGAGCTCGGCGGCGCTCCGTCCCAGCAGCGCATCTTGAAGGTGCTCGCCCGTCAAGCCGTCGAATCGGTCTACGCGAAGAGCTTTCTCGACGCTGTCGGCGTCGCGAACGCGAACGCAGTGACGACGGCGCTGCACGTCCTCGATGGCCGCGAGCTCGTCGTGCGACGGGGGCGAGTGTGGGATGTCGCCGACCCCTTCCTGCGGCGGTGGCTTGTTCGCTCGAGCTGAGTCATGCACGTCGGTCCTCTCGGCCAGCGATGCGCGCCCCGTCATGCTCTCGTCCATGACGGCCTTCTTGCCTTGCTCCGACCCTGGAGGTTGCCGCAACGAGCGACCGAGCGTCGACGCCTATGGCGATCCGGCCGGTGCGCGCTGCCGCGAGCTCGACGACGTCCCCCGCATCTGCCGGTTCCCCGCGTCACCTCCCCGGCTCCCGTCGTGCGCCACGTCTGCGTCGCGACCGCTACCGGTGCCGGGGGTGCCACCTGCCCGGTCCGACGACGTGCAGGCCGGTAGCGACCGTGCCTTCGCCCAGGCGACGTCGGTGGTGACGCGGTGGAAAGGAGCGAGCTGTGCAAGTAGGACTCGCTGTCGCGCTGCTCGGAGCGGCGATACGAAGGACCTTGAGCGAGCAGTGGTCGAGACCCGGACGCTGCTCGACGCCGCCACGTGGAAGGCCGGGTCGAGCGTCGCCGATTTCGTGTGCGCAGACGGGAGCGGTGTCCGCGGTTCGTGGCGAACGGGCTCGCAGTGGCACGCTCGTCCTCGTTCCTGCACGACACGGCGGGGCGCTCGTCCCGTTCCGGCGGGTCGTGACGAGGTCACAGTCGCCCCGGTGGCGGGCAGCGGCGCGAAGGCCACGGCCGGTGCGGCGCGTCAGCCCAGCCCTGCCGCGTTGGTCGCCGTTGTGGAGACCCCTTGGAGCACGAGGCCGGTCGGCCCAGGTGTCAGCCGTTCGAGCGTCGTGCCGTCACCCAGCTGGCCATGCTGGTTGCCGCCCCAGGTCCACAGAGCGCCCGTGGCGTCGATTGCGTAGCTGGCGTCACCCCCGGAGCTGACTTCGGTGAAGCGGACTCCGGCGGGAACGTCCACCGCAACGGGCGAGACGGCGTCACGTCGGCTCCCGTCGCCCAGCTGGCCGTAGGCGCCGCTGCCCCAGGCCCAGAGCGACCCGTCGGCAAGGAGCGCCAGCGTCTGGCCGTTGTTGGACCTGCTCCCCCCCTGGGAAACGGCGGCCACCGGGGCTCGAAGTGGAACCCGGACGGGCACGTCGCTGTCCTGCCTCGTCCCGTCGCCGAGCTGTCCGGCCTTGTTGAAGCCCCAGTCGTAGTAGGCGCCGTTGTCCATGAGGGCGCCGGAGCCTTGCCAGGAGGTGACGAGGCTGGCGACGCCGACGTGGGGCAGGCCGACGACGGGCGTGGGGCGGGCCCGGGTCGCGGTCGATCCGTCTCCGATCTCGCCGTCGACGCCGAGGCCGCATGCGTAGACCCGGCCAGCGGCGTCGAGGAGGGAGTGGGCGCCGGCGCCAGAGGCGAGGCTGACCCGGGAGAGCGGTAGCGGTGCAGGAGTCCGATGCTCGCCACCCGGCAGGCAGACGGTGTGGTGCCGGTTGAAGCCCCACCCCCAGGCGACCCCGTGGATGTCGATCGCCAGGGCCGAGTCGTAGGGCATCGGGTTTGCGAGCTTCGCGATCTTGACGCCGTGCGGAAAGTGGACCTCGATCGGCGTCGCGGCGGAGGCAGGCGCTTTCCCGTCACCGAGCTCACCTGTCGAGCCTGCGCCCCATGCCCAGACCGAGCCGGCGCGGGTCAGGGCATAGGTGTCGGAGTTCGACGTCACTACCTGGATGACGAGACCCGGGATGCCGGCGACCGGGGTCGGAACTACGTGCTCGAACTGCAGGAGCTTTGGTCCGAAGCCGGAGCCGACGACACCGAAGCTGTACACGCGCACCGGGCCCTTGCCCGGCGCGGCCGCTGTTGCACCGGTCGACGCGCCGGCGAGGGCAAGCAGGCCGACGACAGCGACGAGGTGGGATCGAGGCCCGGCCGATCCGCGTTTCGAACGGCGGTGGCCGCTTGTCGCCAGGCCGAGACGACCTCTCGGGCCAACTACCGAGAAGCGGCCGCCGAACACGTCGCCACCCTATCGGCGGGAGCGTCGACCCGGGCGACCATTCGGCTTCTGGCCCTTTTCGATGCAGCCGAAGAGATCGATGTTCGACCGGAGAAGAGGCAGGTCAGCGTGGCGCTTCACAGGCTGTTGGCTGGCGTTCTCTGGGGGCGACCTCGTCAGACATGCAACCCAGTTTTTGTTGGCGCTCGGACGGGACGGCCTGGGCAAAAGCAATGGCCACATAGCCGGCGGCCGGTCGAGCTCGCCATCGCTGGTGCCGCATCAACGGCGCGGCATCCTTCACCATCTCGACCTGGGTGTCCAGCAGCTCGAGGCGCGTCTCGGCCCGAGAGGCCGTGACGTTGCTCTGCAGGAGTCGCGCGAGCTCCGGTACCGGGCAGCGACAGGAGGGCATGACGACTCCCCGGGACGGCGGCGAGCGCGTTGCCCAGCTCGTCCGGGCACCGCCCCGACCGGATCGGTCGGGCACGGCGGCGACGACGTCACGGGCAAGGTCTGCTCGGCGGTCCGCGACCTTCGAAGGTCGCTTGTCTCGCCCGGGTTTGGGAGCCGCCGGCCGTCACACGCGTGCTCGAGTCCGTCTCCTCGCACCACGTCGAGACGGGCCTGGTGCGCAGCTTCTCGAGCCAGCACGCTAGGAGCCTGCCGGCGTGACGGACCTCCAGTTTGCGACCGACGGCTGGCGGTCGCCCGCGGGACCCTCGCCGAAGAGGCGGAGGAGGTTCTCGGTCATCTTGTCCGTCATCCGGGTCGGGCACGACGGCGCCGATCTCGAGCATTCGTCGAGGGTGGCGATCCAGTTCACCGTCCCGGAGTCGAAGATGCCGGCCTTCGAGGTGGGGTCTGTGTAGTAGGTCATGTCCGAGTAGGTATCGCCATTCCACGTCCCTTCGTCGGTGAAGCCGTCGGTGGCCGGCACGGGAGAATGTCCGAGGACCTGGAGGTTCGACGGCATCGGCTGGAGCGGAGCGAGATGGTCGATGTCGGACGCGACGACGCCAGGCAGCGCAGAGCCGTCGTGGAGGCCGGTCCCCGCGTAGATCCAGGATCTCGTGTCGTAGGCGACGAAGGGTGCGGACCTGCCCGGGTCCAGGTAACCGCTGTAGGCCTCACCGATGAGCGGGGTCGTCGAGAAGTCCGTTGGTGGTGACGCCCAGGTGTTCCCGGTCACCTCCATCGGGTCTCCTCGACCGTCCAGCGGGTCCTCGGTGGGGTCGCGGTAGTCGATGACGTCGCGCGCCGGACCGAGTCGGGAGCTCGCCAGCCGCGCATGGCGGACGATCGCTGCGGCGGAAAGGAAGCCGACGTTCTCGCCCGTCGAGATCGCCCGCTCGAGGCCAGCGAGCTCCGGGTAGGTCCACGTCTCGTCGTGGCCGAGCGAGAGGATCGCCCGGTGGCCGAGGAGCAGCGAGGGATCCTCGGAGACCGCGACGTCGGTCGTGTAGGTCACGTCGAGTCCGTCGCGCTCCATGAGCTCGACGAGGGGGAGCTCGTTGGTGAGGAAGTCCGACGCACCGTGTCCTTCGGCGTAGGGGCGGTCGAACGAGACGATACGGGCCCGGTTGCAGACGGGGTAGCTCGAGGTCGTCGTCCCGAACGTGCACGGTCCCGTTCCCTGGTAGAAGTCGAATCCACCGTAGGTGTTCCAGCCTTCCTCCGTCATCGACCGAGCGACGACGAGGTAGGCGGCGTGGCTCCCCGGCTGGGAGACGGTGAGCAGGAGGTAGCTCTCCTGGCCGCCACTTCCGACGAGCTTGAGCAGATAGTCACCGGGGACGAAGGCCGAGGTGATCCGGATCCGGAGCGCGCGTGACCAATTGTCGCAGCTCACGAGGTTGACCGGCGGCGTCACCGGGCACGGCGGCTGGACGTGGCCGCGGATGGTTCGCGAGTGCCAGACCTGTCTCGCTCCGTCTCCGCCATACCAGCCCATCCGGTATGCGATCACCCGAAATGTAGGCGCCGTGCTCGAGACGTAAATGCCAACCTCGTCGCCGCGGACCGCGTCGGTCGTGCCGACGAAGCCGACGACCGAGCCGTGCCAACGTGCTCGGCCGATCCGCCAGGAGGTCGTGCCGCGTCGCCGGTTCTCGGCGACGATGGCGGACGACTCGATTCCGTCGGGTCCGAGGAATGTCCTCGTCCTCGTCGCTTGCGTCGCGACGTGTGCAGTGCGGGTCGTGCGTAGTCCGCCGGTGGTGCCCACCCGGTCCCGCCCGGGCGTGCCGCCGCTCGCGCCGGTGCCGAGTGCGAGCCCGAGGGCGACGCCGACGACCGCGAGGAGACCGAGCACCGTCGCGGCACGGCGTCGCCGGACCCGAGAGCCCCGCTCGCGCCTGCTCACGTCGGGCGAGGTGCGGAGTGGACCAGCCACGAGCCAAGCATGGCGCGTACCCGGTGCGCACCCGACGCGCGGGCCGAGCCTCGAGGACGTGCGGACGACAAGGGAGGAAGCGCCGGGTGTCGGCCGTCGGGCATCACGACGGGTACCTGGTCGGGTCCTGTCGCGCTGCCGTGCCTCGCCTCTTGACCGCGTACATCGCGGCGTCGGCGGCGGCGAGCGCTGCATCGATCGACGCACCCGGCGCGAGGAGCGAGCTTCCGGCCGAGCAGGCGACCTCGGTCGCCGTGCCGTCGGGGAGCGCGATACGCAGCGCCGTCAGCTCTCCGGCTGCGCGCTCGAGGCACTCGAGGTCTGCTGCGTCGGTGATCAGGGCGAACTCGTCTCCGCCGAGCCGTGCGACCTCGACCGGTCCGCCGGCGCCGGTGAGCGCGGCCGCGATGCGGCACAGCACCATGTCGCCGGTCGCGTGTCCCCAGCGGTCGTTCACCAGCTTGAACTCGTCGACGTCGACGACCATCAGCGCGAGCTCGCGGCGATCGCGAGAGGCTGCGAGCTCGAAGAATCCCCGGCGGTTGAGGAGCCCGGTCAGAGGGTCTCGACGCGCGAGCTCTTCGAGCCGTCGCTGCGCCTCGACGCGCTCTTCCACCTCCAAGGCGAGAGCGTGCCGCGTGCGATCGACCTCACCGAGGAGCCGGGCGATGCGGTCGTTCGCACGAGCAAAGGGGAGGGCGACGAACGGCGCGACGAGCAGCGGCGTCGCCACGGGCGCGACGAGCATGACGACGCCACCCGCTCCGCCGCTCGGGAACGACAATCCGGCCAGGAGGTATGCGAGGTAGCACAGTGCCGTCGAGCCGACGACCGCGAGCGCGGTCTCCGTGGCGACGTGCGCGGCCACGCTCCGCCGGGCGACAACCGGTTTGTCGTCTGCCCGTCTCCCGCTGCTCCTCATACCTGCGGATCCACCCTGCGGGCAGGCCACCAGCCACTCGTGACGACCACGGCGCCGAACCGTAGCGGATGCGTGCGCCAGCTCGCTGCGCTGCCGGCCAGCTGTCTGGTCGCCAGGGAAGCTGTGTGGCGGGCCGACTGTTCGGCTGCTTCGTCGGAGCCGCCGAGCGACCCGACGCGACCGCGCTCTGCGTACTGCTGCTCTAGGGTGTGGTCTTCCCGAACGTGGCCCTATCTGATCACCGGGCAGCCGACAAGGCGACCCGAGACCCCTGAGGTGGACGGCTTGTGACGGCTTCACTGCGTGACGATCAACAGAGGAGCGCAGCCGATCGTGGTGTCGTCGACGGCCCGGTCCGGATCCGTTTCCGACGGTCCACCGTGCTCGCGTGGCTCGCAGGGACCGTGATGGCGCTCGGCGGTCTCGGGTGGGGGCTCGTGTCGACACGTCCCAGCGACACCGGGGCGAGGCCGACGCTTGTGTCTGTCACGACGAGGCGGCCGCCTCTCGATCCACCCGTCATCGTCGAGCCGTTCACCCTTCTGGCGTGCAACGGCGAGACGACGCTCGGCATGGAAGGGTGTCTCGAGCACCGTATCGTCGCGCTCGACCACCGTATCGACGCGGACGTTGCCCTGCTGTTTCGGTTGCTACCCACCGACGGTGCTCGTCGGCGACTGGTCGCAGCTCAGGAAGCCTGGGTCTCCTATCGCCTGGCCGACTGCCGGAGCCAAGCCGATGCCAACGCAGGTGGGACCCTTGCCGGCGTCGACGCGGCGGCGTGCGAGCTGCGTGACAGCACGGCACGCCGTAGCGACCTCCTTGCGTTCGACCGTAACCTCGAGCAAGGGCAATCGGGCCATCCGGCCTTTCCCTAAGGCCGGTGACCCCTGCAGGTGCCCCTTTGCTCGTGGCCCCCGGTTGTCGGAAGGCAGTCACGTGAAACTGCCGTGACCGGGAGCCCAGGGGAACAGCTAGAAGAGTTGTTGCGAGGTCGGGCTGGTTGGCGCCTCGAGGCGCTGGCGACGCCTGGTTCGCCACCGTCGTGGTGCTTTTTCGTAGACAAGCGGATCGAGCTGTCGCTCCTCGTCGGGGCAGGAGGCTTGGAGCTCTACGTGACTGCGGACGACGAAGACGTCGACCTCGAGAGCGTCGAGGCGCTCGTGTCGTGGCTCGGTATGCACAAGCCGGAGGCACTCGGCCCCAGGCGGGCCGGGGTGCTCGACCGGCTCCGGCGCGGAGGGATCTTCTCCTGGGACTAGCGGGCCCGACCTGCGCAGACGTGGAGTCCCGACAGGTTGCGTGCCCGCCGGAGATCTGCGAGATCCTACGAGCCGAGCGCCTTCAGGGGATCCGATGACGGTGTCGAGCGGTAAGCAGTGCCGGCGAGTGCATGGAACGCGATCGCTGCGGCGGTCGCGACGTTGAGCGAGTCGATGCCGCCGGGCATGGCAATCGTCACGATCTGGTCTGCTGCATCGAGGGCCGCTGGCGATAGGCCAGGGCCTTCCGCGCCGAGCAGCAACGCGAGCGGACCATCGTCCGGACGCGCCGCGAGGTCCGAAATCTCGATCGACCGCGCGCGGCCGTCCACCGCGCGCGGTGTGAGAGCGACGATCTGCACGCCTCTCGAGCGGAGCGCAGCGAGCGCGTCGGGCCACGGGGAGAGCGACCCGAACGGCACCCCGAGCACGTGGCCGAGGGACACACGGACGCAGCGGCGGTAGAGGGGATCGGCGCACGTCGGGTCGAGCAGCACCGCCGCCACCCCGAACGCAGCCGCGTTACGAAACAACGCTCCGAGGTTCTCGTGGTCGTTGAGCCCCTCGAGGAGCGCAAAGAGCGCTCGCTCCGACCGGGCGTCGCCGTCGAGCACGCCGTCGACGAGAGAGAGACCGTCGGTCGTTGCTCGACGACGGGCGACGGCGACGACGCCCCGGTGGAGGTCGAACCCGACGACGCCGGCGAGGGTCTGGCGCGTCGCGACGTAGACCGTTGCGCCCCGAGCCCGCACGCCGTCTACGACATCGGCTGCACTGTACAGCTGGTGGTCGTCGACGAGGAGCGAGCGTACCGGGAAGCACGACGCGAGGAGCTCACGCACCGCGAGGCGACCTTCGACGACGAAGATCGCCTCGCTCTGCTCGTAGGCGGCGCGCGTCCTGGCATCTTTCAGGTGGCGGTAGTCGGCGATCCGGGGGTCGTCGAGACGGTCGATCCAGACGAGGTCGCCAGTCGACGCCGCCCCGGAGGCTGCAAGCGTCACGTCTCGGGCGTCAGGACGGCAGTGCGGCCTCGATTGCCTCGAGCACCTCTGGCGACTCGGGCTCGGTACGGGGTCGGAAGCGCCGGACGACGTTGCCGTCGGGGTCGACGAGGAACTTCTCGAAGTTCCACTGGATGTCGCCCGCATCGCCATCGCCGTCGGCCACCGCGGTGAGCTCTTGGTAGAGCGGGTGTCGGCCTTCGCCGTTCACCTCGACCTTCTCCGTCATCGGGAAGGTGACGCCATAGGTCGTCGAGCAGAACGTCTGGATCTCCTCGGCAGTGCCGGGCTCCTGCTCGCCGAACTGGTTGCACGGGACTCCGAGGACCGTGAAGCCTCTGTCCGCGAAGCGCTCCTGGAGATGCTCGAGGCCCGTGTACTGCGGCGTGAGCCCACAGCGCGAGGCGACATTGACGACGAGGACCGCCTTGCCGCGCAACGTCGCGAGGTCGAGCGGCGTGCCGTCGAGGGCGGAGAGGTGCTGTTCGTAGATGGACATAGGGCCAGCTTAGGAAGTCGTGACTGGCTGTCGGGCGCCAGAGCCCGGAGCCGCTCGCCGCCTCGACGGTCCTCAGTTGCGTCGCGGCTCCCACTCGAAGCGACGGAGCGCGACGACGGTCGCGACGACGCCCCAGATGGCGACGACCCCGAGGTCGCGCCACGCCCACGGCGAGGCTCCCCGGAGCGTGTCGAACGGCGCGAAGAACGCAACGATGAGGTGGTGGATGGGGAAGTAGTTGGCGACCTGCGCGAGGCCTGATCCCGGGGTGAGGGGAAACCACAATCCAGAGAGGAAGAGCAGGACGAAAAAGACGAGGCTGATGATCGGACCAGCGGACTCCTGGCTTGGCACGAGCGTCGAGACCGCCACGCCGAGCGCGGCGAACGAGGCGATCCCGACGAGCACTGCGAGCACGAACGCCAGCCACGCGTGCGGCAAGACGACGTGGAAGCCGAGCCGGCCGATGGCGAGGAGCAGGCCGACCTGGACGATCGAGACGACGGCGGCGTTCGCCAGCACCGCGCCGAAGAGAACCCACGTGGCGATCGGGCTGAGCCGCAGCCGCTTCAGCAGTCCGGTCTGCCGCCGGACGACGATCTGGATACCGAGGTTGTTGTAGCACGCGGACATGACGCCGTACGCGGCAAAGCCTGGTACGTAGTACTGGATCTCCTCGATGCCGCCGAGCACGCTCGAGCGCTGGGTGCCGCCACCTGCCGCGAGCAGCAGCAAGAACACCACGGAGAAGCCGACGGTGAAGATCGCGCCGAAGCGGTTGCGCCAAAAGCTCAGTTGCTCGTACCGGAGCTGCCGGACGACGAGGCGCAGCTCGCCCGGCAGCTGGCGGGCACTCTCCCCGAGGCCGCTCGCACCTCGGGGCTCCGCCACGCTCACGATTGCCGTCCGGCTGCTCGTCGCGGACGGCGTCCCGGTCCGGCTGCGGCTTCGCCCGGTCCTGTGTCCGTGCCCGCGTCCGTCGACCGCACGGCCCCCTTGTCTGCCGTCAGCCGGAGGTAGACGTCTTCGAGTGTCAGCCGCTCGACGGTCAGTCCGACGAGCGGGATGTCGTGTGCGATCGACCAGCTCGTGAGCGCGTGGAGAACTTCGACTTCGTCGGTCGTCGAGAGCTCGAACCCGACCGACGCCCTCCGGACCTGTACCGGCAGGTCCTCCGCTGCCACGTCACGGGGAAGGGCGAAGCGGATCTTGGCCTCGCCGACGTCGCGACCGCCGAGCGATGACGGGGGTCCTTCGGCCACGATGCGCCCAGCGGCGACGACGGCAACCCGGTCGGCGAGAGCTTCGGCCTCGTCCATGTAGTGGGTCGTGAGGATGACCGTCGTGCCACCTGCCGTGAGCGAGCGGACGAGCTCCCAGGCGCCCCGGCGTGCCGAGGGGTCGAAGCCGGTCGTCGGCTCGTCGAGGAAGATGAGCTCCGGTCGTCCGATGATGCCGAGCCCGACGTCGAGGCGGCGCTGCTGGCCGCCCGACAGGCGAGCGACGCGGCTATCTGCCTTCTCGCCGAGCCCGACGAGCTCGATGACCTCGTCCACCGGGCGCGGGTCGGGGTAGAAGCCGGCGTTGCGGGTGAGGACCTCGCGGACCGTGAGGTTGGACTCGACGGCGCACTCTTGGAGCACGATCCCGAGCCGCTGTCGCAGCGAGCGCGGCCGGCCGGCCGGATCGGTGCCGAGGACGGCGACCGTCCCGCCGTCACGCCTGCGGAAGCCCTCGAGGATCTCGACGGTCGTCGTCTTGCCTGCGCCGTTCGGGCCGAGCAGGGCGAAGACTTCGCCGGCAGCGACAGTGAACGACACCCCTCGCAGGGCCTCAACGGTCCCGTAGCGCTTGGTCAGCCCGTCGACCTCGACGGCGGTCCGTCCACCGTCCGCGCGGTCAACCATGGGGGCTGAGCGTACCGGGATCGGTCGAGCACTGCTCAGGGGAACCCTGTGGAAGGCGGCAGCGCGCGCTCTCGACTACAACCTGCCGGCAGCGATGATCCGCTGGAGGAAGCGACGTGTCGCAGGCTCCGTGGGGTCTTCGAAGATCCGCTCCGGCGGTCCGGACTCCACGATCGCGCCGCCTTCGAGGAAGCAGACGCTGTCAGCGACCTCGCGCGCGAAGCCCATCTCGTGGGTGGCGATCAGCATCGTCATTCCCTGGTGGGCAAGCTCGCCGACGAGCTCGAGCACCTCAGAGACGAGCTCGGGGTCGAGAGCCGACGTGATCTCGTCGAGCAGGAGCAGGCGAGGCTCCATGGCGAGCGAGCGGACGATCGCGACGCGTTGTTGTTGCCCGCCGGAGAGGCGGTCCGGGTACTCGGCCGCCTTGTCGGCAAGTCCGATGCGCGCGAGGAGGTCGCGCGCTCGGCGCTCGGCGCCGCGCCGCTCCTCGCCGAGGACGCGGCGGGGTCCGAGCGTCACGTTGTCCAGCACGCTCAGGTGCGGAAAGAGGTTGAAGGACTGGAAGACCATCCCGATGTGCCGGCGCACCTGGTTCTCGTCGATGCGCTCGTGCGCGAGGTCGTGACCGAAGAGCTCGATCGTCCCCGAGTCGATCCTCTCGAGCAGGTTGCAACACCGCAGGAAGGTCGACTTGCCCGAGCCGGACGAGCCGATGAGGCAGACGACCTCGTGCGCGGCGATCTCGAGGTCGATGCCCGTCAAGACCTTGAGGTCGCCGAAGGACTTGCACAGGGCCGTCGTCCGTAGCACTGTCGGCGCGCCGGCGATACGCGTCACGTCGTTGCGCTGGCGAGACGCCGCGTGCGGTCCCGGGCCATCACGTGGTCGGTGTAGCGCGTGAGCGGGATCGTCACGAGGAGGAACAGGATCGACGCCATCGTAAAGCCGGAGTAGTTGAACTCCACGCCGCCAGCGATCTGTGCCGAATGGACCGCTTCGGCGACGCCGAGGGTCGAGACGATCGCGGTGTCCTTCTGGAGCGATGCAAAGTCGTTGAGCAAAGCGGGAAGGACGTTGCGCACAGCCTGCGGAAGCACGACGCGCCGAAGGGTTGTCCTCGAGCTGAGCCCAAGGCTGCGGGCAGCTTGCACCTGGGCCTGGGGAACCGAGAGGATCCCGGCGCGGTATACCTCCGAGACGTACGCGGTGTAGGAGAAGACGAGGACGAAGCCCGCATAGACCACGGGAGACTGGCTCGAGATGCTCCCGAGGTTGAGCGACGGTACGCCGAAGCCGATCCAGAGCATGACGAGGATAACGGGAACGCCGCGTGCGAAGTCGGTGTAGGCGATCGCGAGGCCTCGGAACGGCAGCAGGACCGGTCCGCGTGTGAGCCGGAGGGTCGCGACGCCGAGGGCGAGCACGAGCACGAGGACCTCGCAGAGCAGCGACAGCCAGATGTTGAGGAAAAATCCCTTGCCGACCGACACGATGCCCTTCGACGGGTCACCGACGAGGGCGATCCACATCTGGTGCAGGTCGAGGAAGCCATTGCGGAACGGGCCAGCGCTCTTCGAGGACAGCACGAGGACGATCGCTCCGACGACGACGACTGTCGACACAGCGCTCGCCGTCGAGCCGGCCCGGCCACGCAGGCGCGGTCGGTGGCTCGAGTACAGCGAGATGGGTGGATCTCCGGTGCTCGACGGGGCGACCTCGTCACCACCAGTCGGGTCTCGGGGGGCTTGCCCCGCCATCTACGGCTTGAGCACCGGGATGCTGGTGTAGGCACGGAGATAGCGCTTCGACAGTGACGCGAGGGTGCCGTTGCGGGTCATCACCTCGAGCGCGGAGTCGACGCACGAGACGAGCGGGTTGCCCTTGGCGAAGAGCAGGCCGTAGTGCTCGCCCGTGCTCGGGAACTGCCCGACCTGCACGCCGCCTTTGACTTCGGACGAAGCCATGTACTGGCCGTCGGGGGTGTCGACGACGACGGCGTCGACCTGGTGGGTCTGGAGGGCCTGCACGGCCTCGGGCAGGGTGTTGTAGACCCGCGCGGCTCTCGTCGGGTGGAGGTGGTCGTCGATGTAGGCGAGGCCGGTCGTGCCGATCTGGTCGCCGTAGAGGTACTGCCGGAGCTCCTCGGGTGTGTGCTTGTGGACGATCGCGTCGGAGCGGAGCGCGACGATCGACTGTGTCGTGTCGTAGTAGCTGATCGAGAACGTGACGGCCCTGGCTCTGTCGGGGGTGACGGACACCTCGTTGATGTCGAAGTCGAATGCCTTGGGCCCCGGCGCGTAGCTCGCGTCGAACGACTCGGTCACCCACTTGACCTTCGACCGGGGAAAACCGAGCAGGCTGGCGACGTCGTAGGCGACTGCGGACTCGTAGCCCTTGCCGTTGCTCGGGGTGTTGTCGACGAACCACGGGGTGTAGACGGGATTGTCCGTCGCCACGGTGAGCACCCCTTTCGTGCGGGTCTCCCGGGTCACCGTCGTCCGGCAGGACGCGAGCGAGGGGTAGGGCGCCGTCGAGACGACGCGCGCGATCGCCGCCGTGCGGGTCGCACCTTGCGTCGCGACCGCCGCCCCCGACGAGGTGCTGGCAGCCAAGCCGAGCACGACTGCCGGGGCGAGGAGTGCGACGGGTCCGAACGTGATGGGGCGCATGGTCTCTCCAGCTTTCCTGCGGCGGGGCGACGGCAGGACGGTCGTCGGCACGGCATTGTAACTGCCGTGCGTGGGGGCCACGAGCTGGCCGGGCTCGGGTGCGCTCGTCGACGTCGGGCGCCCTCTTCCCCTCCACGGCGTTCTTGGCACAGCTCCTGTTCGCCCGTTGCGCACGCCCGCCCTGTCGGGTCCGCCCTGTCGGGCCAGGCGTGCCCCGTTGATGCGTCGGGTAGCGAGATCGTCCGGATGAACCGAGATGGGGCCGCGCCGCTCGAGAGGAGAGGAGAGGAGAGGAGCGAGCTAGATCGCCTGGCTGTTCGCCACCGTCGGGACAGCGGGCGAGGCGAGAGGCGACAAGCGAGCGGCGAGAGGCGAGAGGCGAGAGCAAAGGTCGCCAGGTCGAAGCCTACGTCCCCGAGGTCCGAGTTGCGTGCCATCTCACATGCGAGAGGCCATAAATCGCGCGTCTCGGATGTCACGCCGACGGCGCGACGGCGGCGAACATGGTGTCAAAGAAGATGGAAGAGGTCGTGGATGCAGGTCACGGCGTACCGGTCGACGCAGATGGTGGTGAGCATCTCGGTCGAACCACGCGCGGATCTCGACGTCGTCGGCGAGCTTCGTGAGCCCGTCGTCCGGCGCGGGCCGGCGGGTCCCGGGACCGGTGACGGGGCCGTTCGCAGGCGCGACCGCCCGGCTCCCACCACCAGCTCGCCGCTCGGGCCGGTATCGTCTCGCCGATGAGAATGTCGCGACTGTTTGGCGCAACGCTTCGCACGGCGCCCGGAGGTGCGGAGAACGCCGGGCACCAACTTTTGTTGCGCGGTGGCTACGTGCGCCAGCTCGGCCAGGGGATCTTCTCCTACCTCCCGCTCGGGGTGCGGGTGCTGCGGCGCATCGAGTCGGTGCTCCGCGAGGAGATGGACGCGGCGGGCGGCGTCGAGGTCTCTCTCCCGGTCGTGCACCCGGCCGAGCTCTGGCGCCAGACCGGGCGGTGGCAGGCGGTCGGGCCAGAGCTTGCACGGTTCAAGGACCGCCGTGATCGTGACTACGCGCTCGCGATGACCCACGAGGAGGTCGTCGCGACGCTCGCGTCGACGGAGATCCGCTCGTGGCGTGACTTGCCGCGGCTCGTCTACCAGATCCAGCTGAAGTTCCGCGACGACCCGCGGCCGCGCGCTGGGCTCGTGCGAGCGCGTGAGTTCACGATGAAAGACGCCTACAGCCTCGACCGCGACGTGGCCGGGCTCGAGAAGCAGTACGCCCGTCAGTACGAGGCCTACACGACGATCTTCGATCGCTGTGGCCTGCCGGCCATCGCCGTCGGCGCTGACGTCGGGATGATGGGCGGCTCGGGCGCGCACGAGTTCATGTACCTGACCCCCATCGGTGAGGACACGCTGGTGCTCTGCGACAGCTGTGGCTACGCGCAGAACCGTCAGGTCGCGACCTTTGGCAAGGAGCCGCGCGAGCCGGAGCCGATGCGCGAGCTCGAGCGAGTCGAGACCCCCGGCGCCTCGACGATCGAGAACCTGACGGCTGCGCTCGGCATCACGGCAGCAGAGACGGCGAAGGCCGTCCTGGTCATGGCGACCGTGCCGGGACGGCCTGAGCCGCTGGCGGTCCTCGCGATCGTCCGCGGCGACATGACGGTGAACGAGACGAAGCTCGCGAACGCAGTCGGGGGGAGCGACCTGCGGCCGATGACCGACGAGGAGATCGGCCAGATCGGATGCGTGCCCGGCTTCGCATCGCCCGTCGGCGTCGCTGCCAGTGTCGCGGTGGTCGTCGACGACTGTGCGGCCGCTACACCGAACCTCGTCGCCGGGGCGAACTCCGAGGGGTTCCACCTCCGCAACGTCAACGTCGGTCGCGATTTCGAGCCCACGGTCGTCGTCGACATCGCAGCGGCTGGCGAGGGCGACCCGTGCGCGGTCTGCGGGGCGGCGCTACGGACCGAGCGTGGCGTGGAAGTGGGCAACATCTTCAAGCTCGGGACGCGCTACGCGGACGCGATGGGCGCGTCGTTCCTCGACGACGACGGAGCGCAGAAGCCTGTCGTCATGGGTTCGTACGGCATCGGTGTGGGCCGGCTCATGGCGTGCCTTGCCGAGGAGCACCACGACGAGTCCGGCCTGCGCTGGCCCGTGAGCGTCGCGCCCTTCCCGGTCCAGCTCTGCGCGATCGGTGACGACGGCCTCCTCGCTGCGGAGCAGCTCTACACAGAGCTCGTCGAGGCTGGTCTCGAACCGCTGTTCGACGACCGGGGCGAGCGAGCGGGCGTGCAGTTTGCCGACGCGGACCTGCTCGGCATGCCCCTTCGGCTCACTGTCTCTGCGCGCTCGCTCGGAGCGGGAGGGGTCGAGGCGCACGAGCGATCCCGGGACGACGACGCCGTCGTCGTGCCGCGAGCCGAGGTCATTGCCTGGGTGGCCCGCCGTGTCGACGAGCTGCGGGACGAGCTCGCCGTCTCGACGGCCGCGCGCGTCGCAGCGCGTACTTCGTCGGAAGCGGTTCCGGTCAAGGACTGAGGACAGCGGGGCAGGCGACCTGGGCAAGGCCCCGACCACCCGAGCACAAGGGACGGGATCGACCGCGGCGTGGCTGCTCTCGGGCACCGGCTGACAGGTCGTCCCGGGCGGCGCCGGCTATTGGTTCGGCCCCGGCCCCGGCCCCGGCCCCGGCGTTGCACCGATGTCCGGGATGCGGAGCTCGATTAAAGTGCCCGACGGGTCGGCCCGCTCGATCGCGAGGGTGCCCCCGTGGCGCGCTGCCCGTTCCCGCATGCTGCGCAGTCCGAGATGCCCGGGTCGCGCGGCAGCTTCGTCCGGATCTACCCCGATGCCGACGCCGTCGTCGCGGACGGTGAGCACGAGGAGGTCTGCCTCGGCGCGCAGGCGGACTTCGACGGCGCTTGCTCGTGCGTGGCGTTCGACGTTGCGCAGGGCTTCCTGGGCGACGCGGTAGACCGACGCGCAGGTCGTCGGGTGCGGGGGTGCCGGGAGCTCGTCGACGATGTCGACGACCACGTCAGTCCGCTCTCGGAAGAGCCGGTCGGCCAGCATCTGGATCCCGGACGCAAGCCCACCGGAGCCGAGGTCGGGTGGGTAGAGCTCGAAGACGAGCGAGCGCAAGGACCGGCTCGCTGTCCGCACGCGCGCCTCCACCTGCTCGAGGGAGCGCACGGTCGCCGGATCGGCGGATCGGCGGCGCAGCGCGCCGAGCTCGATGTTCGCCGCAGCGAGCACCTGGATGGTGTCGTCGTGCAGGGCCTCGGCCAGACGGCGCCGCTCGGCGTCCTCCGCCTCGTCCAGCATCGCGAGCAGCGCCGTCCGCTCGCTCTCGGCACGGGCGAGCGCCGTGACGTCGCGCAGCATGACTGCGACGCTTCGCTCGTCGAGCACGAAGGTGTCCACTTCGACTGCGACCGGCAGTCCGGTGGCGTCGAGACCGTCGAAGCTCCCGTGCGACGCGTGCTCGAGTGCCGTGCACGCGGGGTCGAGGTGCACGAGCATCGCGAAGGGCGCGAAGCGCGCCGCTAGCTCGCTTGCAGACTTGCCGACGGAACCCGCGTCGAGGCGGGCGATGCGTCTCGCCGAGTCGTTCGCGTCGAGCAGGAGCGGATCTCCGCCGCAGCCCTCGTGCTGCCAGATCGTGAGACCGGAGGGCGAAAGCCCGGCGACGACGGCGTAGTGGGTGTCGAGATGCTTTTTGGCGTCACGGCCTGACAGACGCGGCGCGGCCTCGACCGGGTCGTCGGCCTGCGGCTCGACGCTGCGGTCGGTCGCGTCGACGCGATCGGTCTGGGTGTCACCGGTCTCGGGACGTGCCGCGCCGGGACGCGTGCTGCCTGGTTCCGACGGATCCGGTGCTCGCGCCATGACCGGCTCCCCGCTCGCCTCCCCTGACGGGCAATATGCTACACGCCCGTGCAGCGCCTAGTGCAGTCGCGCTAGGCACGATCGTAGGTACTTTGCGTCTGTCCACCCGGGTGACGCGCATCCATGATGAGACTGCACGTCGGGACGCGTGCACGACTCGTGTGCGACGACCAGGAGGCACGCTGGGTGGACCCCGACCAGGACGCAGGGTTGTCGTGCAGGGTGCTCGTGGTGGACGACGACCCCGAGTTCGCAGCCGCCCTCGCAGGCGCTCTCCGTCTCGAGCCTGGGATGCAGGTCAGCGCCGCGATCGGGGTCGACGAGGGCATCGCAGCGGCACGACGGGGCGTCGACGTCGCGCTCGTCGACGTGCGCATGCCTGGCGGCGGTGGGCCGGAGCTTGCTCGGCGAATCGGATGCTCGCGCCTTGGTGTCGCCGTCGTCGCCATGTCGGCGACAGCCGACCACGCAGCGCGCGCGACCATGCATGCCGCCGGAGCAGTCGGGTTCCTCGACAAGTCGGACCCGATCGAGGTCGTCTGCGCAAGCGTGCGGGTGGCCTACGGCCTGCCGTCACCGCGGCTGGCCGAGCAACCCTGATGCTCGGGCGCGCGCGACCGCCTCGAGCTTGGAGTGGGCGCCCAGCTTCGTGAGCACGTTCTGGACGTGGTTGCGCACGGTGTTCACGCTGATCGTGAGCTCAGCGGCGATCGCGGCGTTCGACTGCCCCTGGTCGAGAAGGTCGAGGATGGAGAGCTCGCGCTCGGTGAGCAGGTCGGCTCGGCGTTGTGGCTGACTGCGCAGCCGGGGGAGCAGCCGGGAGAGCAGCGCCGGCGGGACGACCGCGTCGCCGCGGGCGACGGCGCGCACGGCGTCGGCAACCGCCTCGAGGGGCGCGTCTTTCACGAGATAGCCGGCGCATCCTGCCTCGAGGGCGCGCAGGATGGTCGAGTCGTCGGTCGTCGCGGTGAGCATGAGGAGTCGCGTGCGCGGCTCGTTCTCGTGCAGGGAACGAACGAGCCCAACGCCGTCTTCGTCGCCGACACGGTGGTCGACGATCGCGACGTCGGGCTGGTGGTCGTGCACCGCGTGCTCACCGGCCCGCAAGGTCGCTGCGGTCGCGACCACGTCGATGTCGCTGTCGGCTCCGAGCGCGTAGCGCAACGCCTCGGAAAAGCTCAGGTGGTCGTCGACGATGACGACACGCACGGTTGCGGTCGGCGTGCCCGCCGTCGGCTGCTCGTGGTCCGTGGTGACCGCCCCCGCCCCTGCGCATCTGCCGAACCAGTCGACCGGCTTGCGCGTTGCCACTTGTGACCAAAGACCATACAGCCGTAGCCTGTCCGGGAAAAGGTCCCGGCGCGCGAGTCCGAGGCGCGCGTCAGCGCGACGGCACGTAGCCGTCAGGACCTTCGAACGCCTCGACGCTCGTGCGCCCCCCGACGACGACTAGTCCGTCGGCGACGCTCGGGGCTGCGTAGCTCTGCGACGTGACGCTCGGGACGTCGACGATGACTCGGCCCGTGCGGGGAGAGAGGCCGACCAGGCGACCGCTGTCTCCGAGAACCCAGACGACCCCGGACGCGACCGTCGGCGAGGATCCGGCGATGTCGCGTGACCGCCAGGCCGTGGCGAGCGACCGGGTGCCGACTCGCACGGCCGCGACGGTCCCGTGGACGCACGGCAGGAACGCGTCGGGTGCGAGGTACGCGTCGCCCCCGATCGCGAAGCACGCCGGGAGCTGCGCGATCTCGTGGCCGATGCCGCCGAGGCGTCGAGCGCTCAGCAGGTATGCGACGGCGCCTTTGCCCACCATGAAGACGCGTTCGCCCGGAAGTAGCAGCGGTGCCGTCGAGCCGAGGTCCCCGTCGGTGGCGTTGAGCGCCACCCAGTTCGAAGGTGCGAAGAACGTGACGGGTCGCAGTCGCGGCGTCAGCTCGACGACGCTGTCGCCGTGGTCGAACGTCGACGTCGACGAGCCGTTGCCGGTCGCGACGTAGACGTCGCCGTCACGGGCGACCGAGATGCCGGCGGGTGCCCAGATCGCTCCTTCGCGAGCAGTCGGGACCTCGTAGGCGATCGTCGGGCCCGTGCCCGATTCCGGGACGCCGACGACCCATCCGTGGTAGTTGCCGCAGTCCCCGTCGTTGCCACCGAAGCCGGCGAGCACGTAGCCGTCGTCGAGGGCGAGAGCAGCCCGTTGGAGCTGTGCTGCGGCGTCCCAACCCGGCCGGTCGAGGTCACGCCGCCAGCTGACGGCGCCGGTCGTGGCGTCGAGGGCGACCATCTCGTGGCGGACGCTCCCGGAAACCGAGGTCTCGGCGGACGCGTACAGCATGGCCGTCGACGGGTCGAGGACCATCGTCGAGGTGACGCCGTTCGTCGGTCCGATGTCCCCGCACGGCAAGTCCGTCGCCGCGGCGGGCGTGCCGATCCTGTCCCGCCACGCGACGTGGCCGTTCGACGCGTCGAGGGCGTAGACGACGTCCCTCTCCGTCGCGACGTACACCCGACCATCGTCGAGAAGGGGCTGGCCGTCGACGGTGCCGTCGAGACGGGGGGAGATCCAGCGAGAGCGGATGGGCAGCAGCGGCGGCGTCGTCGGTTGGTCGGACAGGCGAGCACTGCTCCCGCCGTAGGTGGTCCACTGGCCGACTGTCTCGAGCCCGGTCGTCGGCGACGCGTGCCGAGCACCCCGGGCCGAGCCGACGGGATGCCGGGACGTCGTCGACGACGCCTGTACCCGTGGTGCGAAGGAACTGGTGGCCACTGCAAGGATCGCAGCCGCACCGGCGAACCGTGGCGCCCACTGCCATGTCGTCACCCCGAGGCGGTGCCGGTGGCGGCGCCTGTCGTGATCCGCTTTGTCGTCTCTCACCGGTCCTGCTTGGTCGAGCCCGTCAGCTGGCGGGCTCGGTCTCGTCTCGTGTCGAGCCGGGGATGCGGAAGAAGGTGTCCCGGTAGTACGCGAGCTCGGCGACGCTCTCACGTATGTCGTCGAGAGCCCTGTGCGTGCTCGACTTCTTCGGTGCTTTGCCGTAGAGCGACGGGTGCCAGCGCTTGCAGAGCTCCTTGACCGTCGACACGTCGATCGAGCGGTAGTGCAGGTAGGCGTCGACCTCGGGGAGCTGGTGGCGGAGGAACCGGCGGTCCACGCCGATCGAGTTGCCACACAGCGGGACGCGGCGCGGCTCTCGGACGTGGGACTTGATGAACGCGAGGGTCTGCTCGCCGGCGTCGGCGAGCGTCGTCGACGACGCGGCGATCGCGTCGAGCAGGCCGCTCTCGGTGTGCATCTTCACGACGACTTCGTCCATCTGGGCGAGCTGCTCGTCGGTGGCCGACACGACGATGTCGGGACCTTCGGCGACGATCGTCAGGTCGTCGTCCGTGACGAGGGTGGCGATCTCGACGACGACGTGACGAGACGGATCGAGGCCGGTCATCTCGAGATCCATCCAGACGAGCATCGTCAGATGCTAACCGGGTCTGCTGGCGGGCTCGACCCGCGCGCCAGCCTCCCGGCTACCCTCGAAGCCATGGGACGTCATGGCTGAGAAGCGGTCCGCGGCGAGCGTCGAGGTGCCGCTTCGCATGCTCGATCCCGGCGCGGCGCTGCCGCGCTACGCGCGGGAGGGTGACGCGGGCGCCGACCTCGTTGCACAGGCAGGAGCGCTGCTCGCCCCTCGTGGTGGGCGTGCCGTCGTGCCGACCGGCGTCGCTCTCGCACTGCCCGACGGCTATGCAGGTCTCGTGGTGCCGCGCAGCGGGCTCGCTGCCGAGCACGGCGTGAGCTGTCTCAACGCTCCCGGTCTCGTGGACTCGGGATACCGCGGCGAGATCCGGGTGGTTCTCGTGAACACCGACCCCGAGGACGCCTACGAGGTCCGGGTCGGCGACCGGATCGCCCAGCTGCTCCTCGTGCCGTTCGCCCTGGCGGCCTTCACGGTCGTTGCGGAGCTCCCTGCGAGCGAGCGGGGGGTCGGAGGCTTCGGTCACAGCGGGCGGTAGGGGCAGTGCCGCCCCGAGCCCGCGCGGCGCGCGTCGGTCCGTGGGCTTGGTAGAGTGCTGTCGCACGCGGACGTGGCTCAGTTGGTAGAGCATCACCTTGCCAAGGTGAGGGTCGCGGGTTCGAATCCCGTCGTCCGCTCCAGAGAAGTACCAGGTAGATGCCGGAGCGAGGGGTCCGGAAGGGTACCGTCGGGCTGCTGTCGGCGTGCCGGTCAGGTCACCGTGGGCTCGAATGGATCGGCCCTCAGCTCTCCGACATCGAGTGCGGCGAAGCTGGTCGCGCACCAGAGTCGGCGCGCTCGCGCTCGTGAACCACGTTCCGGACGGGTCTCGGTCGGGCGGGGATCGTCAGCCGTCGACGTCCTCTGGTGCGTCGTTGCTCCGCTCTCGCATGCCGAGCAACCGCAGGAAGGCGCGGCCCGGCCATGACGGTCGGTGGCTCGTCGTTGCACCAGCACCGTGGCCAAACCTGCCGTAGCGCAGGCCGAAGCCGCTGCCACCGCCGATTCCCGGCATCGAGAGCTCGTTTGGCTCCTCGTACTTCGGCACCTTTGGCAAGCGCCGCTTCGGCTTGCGTGGCTTGTCGCCTTTCGCTCCCATTGCTGTTCATTTCCCATCTCGTGGTCCGGTCAACCACCGTCCGCCCATGCCGCCCGGTGCCGGCCTGGATCCGCCCGGTTGAATTCGCCGTCGCTCGTCACGTCCAAGGGCATCTCCGGACCGGCCGGACGCGCGGGCAACGGCTCGCGTCGGAGCGTGCGCCTACGAAAGCTGGGGATCTGGCTGCGTCGCGTCGGCTCGGCTGCGTCCCCGGCCCCGACCGGCCCGGAGGAGCTCGGTGCGCTCCGCGGTCTCGAGCGTACGGTCGACGACTGCGGTCGCGACGTCGGTGAGCTTGCGGTTCCTGCTGCGGGCGAAGCTCCGGAGCCAGGTGAAGGCCTCGTCGGTCCCCACCTGGCCGAGCTCGGACACGACACCTTTGGCCTGCTCGATCGCGATCCGGCTGTCGAGCGCACCCTGGAGCTGCGCGGTCAGGCGGTGCGAGTCCTCGGTCGCGCGGTTCTGCAGGACCGTGAGCGTCGCTGCGTGCGCGAGAGCCTGTGCGACGTCGATGTCGGCCGGCTGGAGCGGTCGTGGGTCTTCCATGAACAGGTTCAGCGTCCCGACGACGTTCGACCGGACGACCATCGGGAAGGCGTGGACCGCGTTGAAGCCGGCACGACGCGCCGCAGGGGCAAAGCGCGGCCAGGGGCTCTCGGTGCCGAGGTCGTTGTGCATGACCGCTCGTCCGGAACGGAACGAGTCGAGGCACGGACCTTCCTCGTTTTGGATCTGGAAGAGCTCGAGAAGGTTCGCCTGCTCGCCCGAGGCTGCCATGACGTGGAGCGCGCCCCGAGAGTCTGCGAGCAGGATCCCGCTCGCGGATGTGCCGAGAAGGTCGACGCAGCGACCGCAGAGCGTCGTGAGCACCTCGACGACGTCGAAGTCGTCGACGAGGGTGTCTGCGAGCGTCAGGAACGTGCTTGCGAGGAGGGTCTCCCGATGTGCCATGGCGAACCGGCTTTCTGCTTCGTAATGAGGCACTGTAGGCCCCGTCGACGGTGCGGGTCGAGCGGAGTCCGCGTGCGCCGTCACGGGTCGAACCGGAGCCGGCGTGCGACGACCTCGGCTGCGACCTCGCGCACCGTCGTGCCGTCCGCGAAGGCGCGGGCGCGCAGCCGGGCCAGCGCGTCGCCGACGTCGATCCCGAGCTGGACCGAGACCATTCCCGATGCCTGGTGGACTTCTGCGTGGTCGATCTCCCCGCTCGGGAGGCGGGCGGGCGGCAGGTTGTCACCGACGAGGCTGGCGCGAGAGAGCCCCGGAACGAGGTCGCCGGCAGCTCCGTCGAGCTGCATCGCGACAAGGGTCCTCGTGACGATTGCCGAGAGCGCGAGCGCGTCGTCGAGCCGGCTTCCCTCGAGTGCACCGGGCCGGCTGTCGTAGGCAGTGAGCGCCCCGAAGCGCGCCGCGCCGATCCGAAGCGGGAACGCCGAGATCGAGCGGATCCCTGCGTCGAGGGCGAGCGGCGCGAGACCGGGCCAGCGCAGGGTGGATCCGGTCGCCAGATCTGCTTCGACGACCGGACGCCTCTCGCGGTAGGCGTCGAGGCACGGTCCGACGCCGAGGACGAGCTGAAGGTCTTCGATCGGCTGGAACGCAGGGTCCGAGCGGTAGGTCGCGACGGGGACGCCTTTGCCGGTCATGAGCGCGATGGCGGCGCCGTCGACCCCGAGCAGCTCTGCGCTTGCAGCGCACAGGCCCGACCCCGTCAGCTCTGCTCCGTCGGGCGCTGCGATCAGCATCATGATGGGCACCCATCTGTCCCGGTCCGCCGTCATCGGCTCGAGCTCGAAGGCTGTCTTTGCTCGAGCGAACATTCGGCACCGAGCTCGTCGAGCAGGTGTCGCATTGTGGACCTCCGGTCGCAACGAGCTCCAGCGTTGATGAACGCTGCCGGGGTCTCGGACAGCCTGCTCGTTCTCGCCGATCCACGCACGTGTCGAGACGAGAACCGTGCCAGGCTAGCGCGTGGCGTCCCGAAGTCTCGCCTCGCTGCGGGCGAGATGCTGCAGTCCCGCTCCCGTTCGACGGCCAGGCGCGCCGACGTCGCGCCAGCGGCCCGGGCCGGCTCGGCTCTATGGGCTCAGTCGCGTGTGCCGTAGACAGAGCGCATCTCGGCGAGGCTCTTCACGAGGAGGCGGGAGACGTGCATCTGGCTGAGCCCGACGCGTGCCGCGATCTCGGACTGGGTGAGGTCGTCGATGAAGCGGAGGCGCACGATCAGGCGATCACGCTCGGGAAGCAACGCGAGCATGCGCGCCAGCTCGATGCGCTGGTCCGCCTGCTCGAGTGCCGCGTCGTCGCCGCCGAGCTGCTGGACGAGTGCCGTGCCGCTCGCATGGGGCGCGTCGATCGAGATGGCCCGGTAGAGATGGCGGGCCTCGAGAGCTTCGAGGACGTCGCTCTCCGGCGCGCCGGTCTCCGAGGCGATGTCGGCGACGGTCGGCACGTGGCCGAGCCGCTGGCACATCTCGTCGATCAAAGGACCGAGGCGGAGGTAGAGCTCCTGGACCCGTCGTGGGGCGCGTACCGTCCAAGCCTTGTCGCGGAAGTAGCGCTTCATCTCGCCGACGATCGTCGACGTTGCGTAGGCGTGGAACGCGTAGCCGAGCCCGGGGTCGAACCGATCGACAGCGTTGACGAGGCCGATCGAGCCGGCCTGGACGAGATCCTCCTGGGCTTCGCCGCGATTGGCAAAGCGACGAGCAAGCGCTCGGACGAGAGGCATCTGGCTCACGACGATCGCGTCGCGAAGCGACGAGTCGCGGGTCTTTGCAAAGGCTCTGAGGTCGTCGGCGAGACTCCCGTCGTGCTCGACGAAGACCGATCCGGTCGTCACGCGCTCGCCCAGTTGTCGGGGCTCTGCGCGAGCCTGTGCGCCACGTCCGTGGGTGACGCGGCGGCCGAGAAGTAGAAGCCCTGGTAGCTGTCGCAGCCGAGGGCAGTGAGCTCGTCGAGCTGGGCACGCTGCTCGACGCCCTCTGCCACGACGCGCATCTCGAGGCTGTGCGCGAGGTCGATGACGGAGCCCACGACGAGCCGGCTCCTCGGATCGTGGCCGAGAGCTGCGACGTAGCTCTGGTCGATCTTGACGATGTCGACAGCGAGGCGCGTCAGGTAGCCGAGTCCGCTGTAGCCGGTGCCGAAGTCGTCGAGGGCGATCTCGACGCCGAGGCGCTTTAGCTCGACGAGCGAGCTCGTGCAGCGCTCGTCGTCCCCGAGGTCGGCGCTCTCGGTCAGCTCCAAGGTGAGCAGCCGCGGATCGACGCCGGTGGCCGCGAGGTGCTCGGCGACGGAGCCGGCGAAGCCGGCGGAGGTGAGCTGGGACCGCGTGACGTTGACCGAGATGCCCAGACCCCTGCTCGAACCCGGATCGAGGACCTGCGTGAGGTCCGCACAGGCCCGAGCGAGCATGAAGCGCCCCACTTCGACACCGAGACCGGACTGCTCCGCGAGCGAGACGACGAGAGCGGGCGAGATCAGTCCCTCGTTCGGGTGCCTCCAGCGAAGGAGCGCCTCGACGCCGGTCACCGCCGCGCTCGCGATCTCGACGATCGGTTGGTACTCGGCGAAGACCTCGCAGCGCTCGAGTGCGCCGCGCAGGTCCCTGTGGAGCACCGCCGTGTGCCGTGCGGCGCGTTGGGTGCGCGCGTCGGCGATGCCGAAGCGGGCTCCACCGTCCCGCTTCGCCTGGTACATCGCAGCGTCGGCGTCGGTGAGGACCTGCTCGGCCAAGTCCGCTCCTCGCCCGGCGTACGCGACGCCGACGCTCGCGCTGACGCAGACGTCGGTGCTTGGGAGCGCGAAGGGCTCGGCGAAGCCAGCCGTGACCTCCGCCGCGCACATCTCGATGTGGATCGCGTCCTCGAGGTCTGCGCAGAGCACGACGAACTCGTCGCCCGCGAAGCGTGCGACGGTGTTGCCGGTCCCCACGATCTGGGTCAGCCGCTCACCGACGGCGACGAGCAACTCATCGCCGACGTGATGGCCGTAGGTGTCGTTCACGAGCTTGAACCGATCGAGGTCGGCAAAGAGCACGCCGACGACGCGCCGGGATCGCTGGCACCGCACGATCGCCTCCTCGAGGCGCTCGAGCAGCAAGGTCCGGTTGGCGAGACCCGTGAGCCCGTCATGTCGCGAGCTCTCGTGGGCGAGCTGCGCGCCGGCAACGAGCGCGGCTCGAGCCTCGGCGTTGTGCAGGTAAGCCGCTGCGACGTCCGCCAAGGTCTCCGCGACGGCGATCGCTGCGTCGTCCATCGGTCCCGGAGCACGGCGGTACAGGTCGAGAGCTCCGAGGCAGTGGTCGGGCTGGCGGAGCGGGAAGGTAAAGACGGCCCGGAGTCCTTCGTCGAGTGCGCGGCTCGCAAACTTGGGAAAGCGCACGTCGGTCGCAAGGTCGGGGATCGAGACCCGCTCGGCTGTCGCGTAGGCGGCACGGCACGGCCCTTCGTCGAGCTCGGTCTGCAGCTGCTCGAAGCGCAGCGCCGAGGAGTCCGATGCAGCGACGTAGCGGGGCACCGTGCCCGGCGCGATCAACGTCACGCCGGCCGCGTCGACCGGGAGCATGCCGACGATCTCGACGACGAGATGATCGAGGATCGCCTGGACCGGGAAGTCCGTCACGAGCGTCCGTGCGAACTCGCGCAGGACCTCGGAGAGAGCTTGCTCGTCACCCATCGGCCGTCCTTGTTCTACAAGAGAAACGGACCGCAGGGTCTTGGCGGAAGATCGTCTGTGCTTCTTTGAAGCATTATAGCGCCAAATACGCCTCTCAGCTCGTCTTTTCTGTGCGAACGCCGCTGCGGGACCTGCTAGTCGGGTGCGCTGCCGGATCAAAATAGTGCAGACGCGTGCAAGAACACGACCCCTGCCCCGTGCCCCCTGCCCCTGCCCCCTGCCGGAGGGTCGGAGGGTCGGAGTTTGAGCCGAGCCGAGCCGGGTATGGGTGACGAGGCAAGGTACAGCTCGACGGCCGAACGGCGGCGACAGGGAGATGACCGGGCGGCTGCCGAGTCGGACGGGCACGTCCGGTCGAGCTCGGCGCGCACCATCACCCCACCCGGTCGAGGACCGAGAGCGCGCGCGTCGCGCCGCTGCGCCGACGGAGAACGACGAGATGTGGTCGATGACCATACAGACGACAAAGGAGTAGGCCGTGGGAATAGCGACGAGCTTGGTTGTCTTTGCAGTGGGAGCTGTCATGCGCTTCGCGGTGTCGGTCACTGCGACGGGGTTCAATATCCACACGATCGGTGTGATCTTGATGATCGTCGGTGGAGTCGGACTTGTGCTCTCGGTCATCTTCCGCAACACCTGGGGCGGCTTCGGCGGACCAGGTAGCCGACGGCGGACGACGACCACCGGACCAGGTGGGACGACGACGACGACGAGTGAGGAGCGCGTGGGCTGACTGCTGGCGATACGCGCAGAGCCGATCCGGGCCCGGTAGCGTCGTGGGATGAGCCAGGACGACTCCCGGGACTTGATCCCCGCGGCGCGACCCGTGTCCTCGCCTGTCGTGGAGACGACAGCGCTGAACGCGTCTCGCCGGCTCCGTGCGGCGCTCGAGACGACGACGGCCGGGCGCCGTGCCGCTTCCCTGCAACCTGCGGTCGAGCGACTCGGCCGCGAGTACCGCGCGGCGACGTCACCGCTCCAGCCGGTGCTCGCGAGCCGTGTCGACGTCACGGCGTACGCAGTGGTCCGCATGCCGGCGACGTTCGCCGCGACCTGGTCCGCCCTGCGCCAGGTGCAACTCTCTCTCGGCTCGGTCCAGCTGGCGAGCGTCGTCGACGTCGGCGCAGGGACGGGTGCGGCGTCGTGGGCGGCGGTGGACGTCTTCCGGCCGTCTGGCGTGACGTTGCTCGAGCAGCAGGAGGTCGCCATCGAGCTCGGGCGGGCGCTCGCAGCGCAGTCTGGCTCGCCACCTCTGGTCGGGGCGAGCTGGCGGTCCTGGCACCTCACGCCGTCGAGCGAGGAGCTCCCGCGGGCGGACATGGTCGTGTCGTCCTATCTCCTCGGCGAGCTGGACGAGCCAGGACGTCGCACCCTTGTCCAGCATGCCGCCCGTGCTGCGCCCGTCGTCGTCCTCCTCGACTCCGGGACGCCGGGGGGCTTCGCGCGCGTTGCCGCAGCACGAGCCCAGCTCGTCGAGCTCGGCATGTCGATCGTCGCGCCCTGCACCCACGAAGAGCCGTGCCCGCTTACTGGCACCGGGGACTGGTGCCACTTCGCCGCTCGCCTCGAGCGCTCCGCGCTGCACAGGCGTCTCAAGGGGGCGGACCTTGCCTATGAAGACGAGAAGTTCAGCTTCGTCGCGGCAGCTCGTGAGGTGGAGCTCGACCGCGGCGAGTCGCGCATCTTGCGCCATCCCTGGATTCGCAAGGGCATGGTCTCTCTCGAGCTGTGCAACTCGGCCGGCGTCGTGGAGCACCGCGTGGTGAGCAGGCGTCAGCCGGACGCGCTCCGGGTCGCCCGCGACGCGAGGTGGGGAGACACGTGGCCGGTGCGTCCCGCTTCCGAGGAGGACCCTCGCGCCGCGCCGTAGGCAGCCGCGCCCGGCGAGCACGACAGGGAGCACGGGTGGCTCAAGCTGCGGGCGCCCCGGGCCGTAGGTGGTGACGACATCGAGCTGCAACGGGACGCGGGAGGTCGGATACGTGGCGGTCGACGGGGCCGCTGGCACCCAGCATGCCGGCGGCACCGTCGCTGGGCGGCCTCGAGCCGCCTCGATCGCCGCCGTCGCCCGGCCGGGCTCGGGGCCGGGGTTGTACGAGCGGGCGTTCGCCCTCAACCCGACCCCACTGGTCGTCCTCGACGGCGCCGGTCACGTGCTCGAGGTCAACGACGCGTTCTGCACCCTCGTCGGTCACGACCGTGCGACCGTGCTCGGTCCCGACGCAGGGCGCGTCCTCGAGCTCGAGGACCATGCAGGCGACGAAACTCTCTGGCTCGACGGCAGCGCAGGCGGCTCCGGCACGCGCCTCGTGCGCTGGCGGCGCGCCGACGGCAGCGCCGTCACCGCGCGTGTCACCGCGAGCGGGTTCGAGCTGCCCGGCGTGCCGGACGGCTGCTGGCTGCTCGCCGCGCGGGATACCTCGGGAGAGGACGACCTCGTCGCACAGCTGACTTACCAGGCATTTCACGACCCGCTCACGGGACTCGCCAACCGCGTGCTGTTCGAGGACCGACTCGGGCACGCGCTGGCCCGCGCGACTCGGGCCGGCGGCGGCTGCGGTGCGGTCTTCCTGCTCGACCTCGACGACTTCAAGGGCGTGAACGACACCCTCGGCCACCACGTCGGCGACGAGCTCCTCGTCGCTCTCGCCGATCGCCTCCGCCTCCAGACGAGGCTCTCGGACACGCTGTGCCGTTTCGGGGGTGACGAGTTCCTCCTCCTCGTCGAGGACCTCGAGTCCCCATTCGAGCTCGACAGCGTCGCGTCGCGGCTCATGAGCTCGTTCGACGAACCTTTCGAGGTGGGTGGGACCTCGGTCATCCAGCAGGCGAGCCTCGGGATCGTGCCGTGGTCGACCGGGAGCGAGGACCCGACGTCGCTGTTCGCGCGTGCAGACACCGCGATGTACGAGGCGAAGAGGCTCGGCAAGGGGCGTCACGTCGTGTTCGACCCGGGTGTCCACGAGCGGGCGGTCCAGCGCTTCGAGCTCGCCCAGGAGCTACGCGGCGCGCTCGCTGCCGGCGAGCTCTCGATGCACTTCCAACCGCTCGTCGAGCTCGCGAGCGGGCGCGTCGAGGGCTTCGAGGCGCTCATGCGCTGGGCCCACCCGACGCGGTCGACCGTCCCACCCGACGTGTTCATCGCGATCGCGGAGGAGAGCGACCTGATCTTCGAGCTCGGTGCCTTCGCGTTGCGCGAGGCGACCCGTCGGGCGATGGGTTGGACCGCAGTCGAGCGTGACAGGTCGCCGTACGTCTCGGTCAACCTGTCGACCCGTCAGCTCTACGACCCCAATCTCGTGCGCACCGTGGAGGAGGCGCTCACCTTGAGCGGGCTGCCTCCGTCGCGGCTCGTGCTCGAAGTGACCGAGTCCGCGGCGCTCGGTGACCTCGAGGCCGCGAACCAGACGATGCAGCGGCTCGTCCAGCTAGGCGCCACGATCGCGATCGACGACTTCGGCATCGGCTACTCGTCGCTGTCGTACCTGTCCCTGATCTACCCGAAGATCATCAAGATGGACCACTCGCTCGTCCGTGGTTGCCCCGGCGACGCAGATCGTCTTGTGCTTCTCGAGGGGGTCGTGTCGCTCGGTCACGGGCTCGGTGCGCGGGTCGTCGCCGAGGGGATCGAGACAGCCGAGCACCTCGCGTGCGTGCGGGCGGTCGGCTGTGACGTCGGGCAGGGTTACCTCTTCTCGCCGGCCGTCGCCGTCGGGGACATCGTCACGACACTGCACCGAGTGGAGGAGGAGCTGCGCCGTGGCGGTCATTGACGTCGTCGTCGAGCGCCAGCCCGTATTCGACGCCGAGCTCGAGGTCGTCGGCTACGAGCTCCGTCGCAATCGGTCGTCGGCGGACCGGGTGGGACGACGCGGTCCAGGGAGCGGGCCGACGACGGCGTCGTTGCTGTTCGACGCGGTGACCATCGGCGTGTACCGGCTCGTCGGCGACCGCCTCGTGTTTTGCGATGCCGACCGGCCTGTGCTCGCGGGCGATGTGCCGGTGGTCCTGCCGCCCGAGCTCACCGTCCTCGAGGTATCGCCGGCGCTCTCGACGGACCTCGAGGTCGTCGCAGGCTGTCGACGCCTCGCCGAGATGGGCTTTACGATCGCGCTCGACGGTGTCGAGGATCTCGAGAGCTGCGCGCCGTTGCTCGAGCTGGCCCGGATCGCGAAGGTCGTGCACTCGAAGCTCGATCCCGACCAGCTCGCCGCTCTCGTCACCGAAGTCAAGGAGTACGGGATCCTTGCCCTCGCGCTCGGCGTCGCAACGTCCTCGCAGTTCGACGGGTGCCGCGACCTCGGGTTCGACTATTTCCAGGGTGACCTGCTCTCCGCGCCGCAGGTCGTGCCCGGCAGGACGCTCGACGCCTCGAGCGTCAGCCGCCTTCGGCAGGCTGCCCTGCTCGTCTCCCGCCAATGCAGCGCAGCCGAGCTCGAGGAAGTGGTGCGTTCCGAGCCGGCGATGGCCTACCAGCTTCTCCAGATCGCCGGGGTCGGCGCGGACAACGGATTCCGGCGCCCGGTGCGGAGCATCCGCGAAGCGCTCGTTCTGCTCGGATGGAGGCATCTGCAGAGCTGGATCACCTTCCTCATTGAGACGCGACGTGGCTCGACCACCGACGGCGAGGCGATCACGACGCTCACGCGAGCCCGAATGTGCGAGCTTCTCGCCCAACGCTCGTGCCCCGAGCAGTCAGACGTTGCGTTCGCCGCCGGCATGCTCTCGGCTTTCGACCTGCTTCTCGAGATGCCCCTCGACGACGTCCTTGCTGCTCTACCGCTCGACGAGGCGTTGCGCGACGCGGTCGCGCGGCGTGACACTCCGGTCGGTCGCATCGTCGCCGACGTCGTCGACTGCCAGCTCGGGCGTTCTGCGAGCGCGACGCGCGCAGGCTTCAGCGACGAGACGCTCAGCGCGACGGCGATCGACGCGCTGAGGTGGGCGATCGACGCGTCGTCACGGACGAGCGCCACCGAGGGTCGCTGACGCCCCACCGCGCCCGCCTCGCTCGACCCCGTGTCGTGCCGGTGCCGGTGCCGCAGGTGCTGCCCTACGATGTCCGCGAGGCGAGCGGCCGGGATCTCCCGGCGACGCAGAGGAGCAAACAGCGGTGAGCACGCGTGTGGGGATCGTGACGGGCGCGGGTCAAGGGATCGGCCGGGCGACAGCGGTGCGGCTCGCTGCAGACGGGCTCCACGTCGTGTGCGTGGACCGCGTCGAGGAAGCGGCGCAGCGAACGGCGTCGATCATCCGCGACGCCGGCCGGGAAGCCACCGGCTGTGCCGCTGACGTCGCGAAGGACCAGGACTGCGTCGAGGCCGTCGAGCTCGCGGCGGCTCTCGGCGAGGTCGTGGTCCTCTGCAACATCGCCGGGATCAGCCCGTTCTCGAGCGGCATCGCGCAGGTGAGCGAGGAGCTGTGGGATCGCGTGCTCGCCGTCAACGTCAAGTCGGTGTTCTTGATGAGCCGCGCTTGCCGACCACACCTCGTCTCGGTCGGCGAAGGGGCGGTCATCGTCAACATGGCCTCGGTCCACGCCTTTGCCGCCCTGCCCGAGAGCGCGCCGTACGCAGCCTCGAAGGGCGCGATCGTGGCGTTGACACGCCAGATGGCGGTCGACCTTGCTCCCGCGGGCGTGCGCGTCGTCGCCGTCGCGCCGGGTGCGGTCGACACGCCGTCGAGCTACACCGGGACCAAGGGCGTCGGTGCGGACAGCCAGGAGCTTGCACTCGTGAAGGACCGCCACCACCTCGGGTGGCTCGCCGAGCCGTCGGACGTCGCCGAGGCGGTCGCGTGGCTCGCGTCGCCGCAAGCCCGCTTCGTCAACGGCTCAACGCTCGTCGTCGACGGCGGGATGCTCGCCCAGCTCCCGCGCCACGGCTGACCGGGCCGGTCAGTTCACGACCCTGACGAGGGTACCGTAGGCGAGGTAGGGCCAAGCGACGGCTGCCTCGGCAAGTGGCAGCTCGACGCAACCGAGGCTCTGCGGGATGCCGTAGTCGGCTCTCGGGAAGTAGTGCACGGCGTCGCCGTCGTAGAAGTAGGCGACGTACTGGACCGGGTCGGAGTAGGGCGTCCCGTCGGGGTTCTTGCCGTGCATGACGTAGTAGCGGTAGCGCGCGTACACCGGGAAGATCCCCGACGGCGTGGGGGACTGCGGGATCCCCGTGTTCGCCGGGGCGTGGAGGACGACGGTGCCGTCGTGCCAGATCGTGAGGGTCTGCGGTGGCACCTTGTCTGCCAGGGCGAAGTTGTAGCCACCGGTGTTGACGACCCCTTCTGCGAGCGAGGTGAGCATGTCGTTCCACAGGCCTGCGTCGGGGACCCCGGTGACGTTGAGACCGTGGTCGGCCTGGAAGGACATGACGAGGCCGCGCGTGAAGGTCGTGTACTGGCCTTGCTTCCACAAGGTGGTCAGCTCGGTCGGCCAACCGGCCTGGCGCCAGGAGAACCTCCCGGGTGGAGGGGCGTAGGCCGCTTGGACCTGGCCGATGGTGTCGGTGGCCGGGATCGCGTTGCCCACCGGGGTCCAGGCGAGCGGCGAGTAGTCGAGCAGGGAGAGCAGCTGCTGGAGTCGGAGCGTCGAGCCGTCCTCGATACCGAAGTCGACCACGACAGCTTTTGGCAGCGTCGCTCCGCTGCGGGCGCGGATGCCGACCCGACCGGCCGGGATCGTCATCGTGACCTGGCTCTCGGGGATGAACGGCACCGCAGGTGTGAACGTCATCGTCGTGCCGCCGATCGTGCGCCACGTGCCGGGCACGCTCGGCACGATGCTCGGTCGAGCCGAGCTTTGCGCGAGCACGGCGGAGAACTTAACCGAGATCGGTGCAGCTCCACCGACCCTGCCCGCGCCGTTGGCTGGCGTCGTCGACAGCACGCGCAGCGGCGTCGAGCTCGCCGGGTCGCTCGAGCGGTGGCGATGCCGGGTCGCGCTCGGGCGAGACGACAACGACGCCCGCGGTGGTGCAGAAGCTGCGGCGCTGGGGGTTGTCAGGTGGATACCGGCATAGGCGGCGCCGCTCGCGGCGGCGATCGCCACGACCAGGCGGCCTCTCCGCTTCGAGCGGCGATGCGCTGCAGACACCTGTCTTCGTCCTTCCGCGTCGTCGTGACCGTCGACCACGGCAGAGACAGGCACCCGTCGGCGAATGCCGACTGGCTGCCGGTCGATCTGGCCGGATCGGTCTGCTCCGCTGTCATTGTCGCGCGGCCGTGCCGGCGGTTGACGTCGGCCGGATCGGTCTGCCGGTACTTCGGCCGGCGCCGCCGCTCCTCGACTACGGAAGGATCTCGCGCAGCCGAGGGCTCGCCTGGTTCTCCAGGCGACCGAGCCAGTACTCGAGCTGGAACGACGGGTTCCCGCTCATGCGCCGGAACAGCGCGGCGCGCTGGACCTGCTCGAGACGGGCGGTCGCTCCCTCGAACCAGGGCTCCGGGCGCGCGAGGATCGTCCGCACCTCCTCGAGGACCTCTCGTCGATCGAGGTCGGTCGTGTCCCAGAGCCGGACCTGCGGGACGCTCGGGTTCACCCGGACCTTGAACATGTAGCGCGGATTGTCGCTGTGGCTGCGACGACCGCAGTGCCACAGTCCGTGGTGCAGGGCGAGGATCGTGCCGGCGGGGCAGTCGAGCAGGACCTGGCCGGCGACGTTCTGGTAGCGCGCGATGTCCTGCTCGTTCACCTGCCTGAAGTGGCTGCCGGGGACGATGAGGGTCCCGCCGCCCCGAGCCGTCACGGGTTCGGGGTAGTACATCAGCTGGATGTCGAAGGCCGCCCGTGTGTCGATGATCGCGTCTGCGTGGAGCGGCTGGGACGGCTCGCCTGCACGCCGCACGTGCACCGCGTGGTGGTCGTAACGGGGGCGTGGCCCGACGAGGCTCTCGAGGATCGCGCGGACCGCGTCGAGACGCAGGATCGCGCCGATCCCCGGCGAGGCCGCGAAGCAGTCGGACAGCGCGGAGCCGGGCGCGTAGCGCTCTCTCGGCAGGATGGGTGGCATCTCGCCGGACATGGTCGGGGCCCCGCTCATCTCGGCGAGGGCGATCTCGTTGAGGCGGTCCGGGACGATCCCGTCGAAGCGAAGGAAACCCCGAGCGACGAACTCCGCGACCTGGACACTCGAGAGCATCGATCCCTGACTAGACGTCTGCGCTGTCGCCACCTGTGATCTCCACGATCTTCTCGAAGAAGAACTCGAACTTCTGGTAGGAGGTCGAGTACTCGGCTCCCGGCGCGGCAGGGACGAGGGGTGAAGCCTGGAACAGTCGCCAGCCTGCTCGAAGGGCGGCGAGACCGGTCGAGTACGGAGCGTCGGGATGGTCACCCGACTCTGCCGACTCCTCGCCGGTCCCGTCGTAGAGCGCCCACGCGACCACGTTGCTTGCCAGCGAGGAGTTCGCGAGGTAGAGCACGAGCACCTTCTGGCGTCTGAGAACCGGCGTCCGCGCACCGGTGGTCGCTACGTCGCTCACGTCGATCCCCCTTGGTTCGTGAGCATAGCGACGGCGCGCCTTGCGCGGCGAGGCCGTCTTCGCTGCCCGTTGTCTTTGCGGCCAGCTCCCTCGAGCTCGGCCCGCCGGAGCTCGTGCTGCACGCCGGTCCAGAGGTCACCTCCGTGGCCGGCACGCGCCGGCGGGCCGATCGCCCGCGTCAGCCACCCGACGACGAGCGTGGAGTCGTGGCGTCCGAGCTGCACGAGGACCGCTCCGACGTCGTAGCGTCGGAGAAAGGCTCGGAGATCGCGGACGCGCCGCGGGCCGAGCGTGCCCGGACCTGTCGGGCCGAAGACGACGACGTGCTCGCCGCGGGCAACGGAGCGAAACGGTGCGGGTGATCTGGTGGTCGGGAAGTACCTCGTCGAACGGTGCACGTCGACGCCGACGAGCTCGCCGTGTCGGCCCACGACGTAGAACGACCGGGTATGGGGATCTGCGTTCTGGACGATGCCGGAGACGGCTGGGCGCGTCGAGCCGAAGTGTGCCCGCGCGCGGGCGATCACGATGATCTGCCCGTCGACGGTCTCGGTCGTCGGCGCTAGGTAGGGGATCTTCGGGATCGGCACGTCGACGGCGGCGAGCGGGTTCGCGAACATGGCCTCGACGTCGTGGGGTGCGAGCGCGCTCGGCAGGAGCGTCGCCCGGCCGTCCGGTCCCCGCCGGACCATGTAGCTCCCGAGCAGGCTGAACTGGAGGGAATCGAGGGCCTGCCAGAGCATCGCGACGTCTGTCGACGGCGTCACGTAGGGGTAGGTGAGCACGGTTGTGCCGGGCCGGATGGACGCGAGCGAGCGCGCCTGTTCGGCAGGTTGCGGCGTCGCGCGCACCGAGCGGTAGGGCCAACGCGGCAACAGGGCCAGGATGCTCGCCAAGGCCAGGATGGCACCGAGCCCGAGCGCGACCCGGTCGGTGCGCCCAGAGCGCGCGCCCGGCTCGAGGCGGGGAGCTCCCGACACGGGTGCGCGAGCCGAGCGAGCGCGTCGCTCGACTGACGCATGCCAGTGGTCGATGCCGAGCGCGAGCACGACCGCAAGGAAGAACGTGACGTAGAGAGCGAGGCGCGCCGGCAGGAGGTCTGCGAGCAGCGGAACGCGCTCGAGCGGCTCGAAGGGGAGAGGGAAGGGAAGTTGGCGGACCGTCCCGTCGACGACGAGCCTCGGTCCGAGCGACAAGACGAAGGACGCCCCGGCCATCGCGAGGCAGAGCAGCACCCAACGGTCGCGGCGCCAGCGGACGGCGATCCATGCGATGCAGGCCAGAAGGGGCAGACCGAGGTAGCTGCCGTTCTCGTCGACGTTCGCCAAGCCGGCGACGAGGGACGAGCCGATCTCGACGAGCCGGCGAGGTGCGACGAGCTGTGCCGAGGTGGGAAGCAGTGGTCCGAGGAGGTCGGCGTTGTACTGCTCACGCATGCCCATGACCGGACCGGAGAAGTGCAATGGGCCGTGCGTCATCTCGTAGACGGGCCACGAGCATGCGGCGGTGACGATGACGCCCGCCGTGGCGAGCCCGGCCGTCGCGTGGGCAAACTGAGCAATGGCGAGCCGGGGTCGCGCAACGGCGAGGAGCAACGCTGCGACCACGCACGTCAGCGCCGTGGTCGCGAGTATCTCCGTGCTCACGAAAAACTGTGCGGTCGCGAGCACCCCGAGCGCCGCGCCCCAACGCCAGGGATCGGTCGTCGGGCTGACGACGACTTGATAGGCGGCATAGAAGATGAGCGGTGGCAGGGGAACGAAGCTCAGGTCGAGGTGGACCGATGCCTGGGCGACCATGTAGGGCGAGAAGCCGTAGAACAGTCCGGCGACAAAGGCGGCGGGCCACCAGTCGACCCACCGGCAGGCGACGCCGTACATCGCGGTCGCGGAGAGCGGGAAGGCGAGCCACCGGAGGAGGTTCTCGCTCGCAACGGGGTTGACGACGAGGGTGAGCGGCGCGCCGAGAAGGCCGAGGAGCGGCATGGAGGTGTTCTGCGCGAGGTTGACGCCGACGGGGGCGTCGAGCAGGTGCGTGACGAACGGGTCGAGGCCGTGGAGCAGGGCGTAGGGCGCCCACGCGAGGAACCACACGGTCTGGACCGGGTCCTTGTTGCCACCACATGCGCACACCGCGATGCGGGCGGGGTCGCCCGGCCAGTTCCGTAGGTTCGCCAGGAGGCCGAGCAGGCCGTAGCAAGCGAACGCCCAAGATAGCGAGACCGAGATCGGTCGGCGCGCGGCTCGCGGGTACCTGGCGGTCAGCAGGCGCATCGAGCCGGGCTCCCGCCGTCCGGCCCCGCGTCGCCAGCCCGTCGTCGCACCACAGCCGCAGGCTAGACGGTCCGCTCGGCCGCCGGGGACGGCTTTGGTCCACCCTTGGTGCCGGGCGGTTAGCTCTCGTCGCACATTGGAGATACTCGGGACGAGATAGTAGTTTCTCGGCCGAAACCTCTTCGTCGAGATCGCTTTGAGCTCCCTCAAAGTCAACTGCATGCACGTCGTGCACGGTCGTGGCGAATATGGCAGTAGAATGCCTACGTGGACATCAAAGAATCTTCACAAGCCGATACCGCTGCGATTCGTAGTTGGGCGCGTGAGCGTGGTCTCGACGTGTCGGACCGGGGGCGCATTCCCGCTGCGTTGCGTGACTTGTACGACGCCCAGCCGCAAATCGTGCGTGAGTGGGCTCGGCGCAACGGAATCTCGACGGGTCGGCGCGGCCCGGTCTCGACCGAGGTTCTCGAGTCTTACCTCGCGCAGCCCTCGAGAGTTCGTAGCTGGGCAAAGGACAAGGGGATAGCGGTCTCTCGTAGCGGGCGCATCGCAGACGAGGTTCGCGAGAGCTTTCTCGCTCCCTACCGGGCGCTTGCGAGAAGGTCGAGCTGACGCCAGTCCGGCTGATGCCCGGCACTGCCCGGCAAGCCGGCGCCCTCCTGGTGCCCTCGACGGGCCCTTCTTCAGCGCAACGGTGAGAAGTCGGTCGGCTCCAGGAAGAGCGAATCGACGCTCGTGGTGAGCGATCCCGCGCTCTCGCTCTCGCTCTTGACCCGTTGCCACTCTGGGTCGTCGCGAAACGACTCCCAGGCTCTGGCGGCGGCGGCGCGGCTCGGGTAGGAGCAGACGTAGACGAGGGTACCAGTCGACGCGTCGTCGGGGTCCGGGGCCTGCCAGAAGCCCTCGACGGTGATTGCGTGGACTGCGAACAACGCCATCGTGTGCTCTCGAAAGCGCGAGCACAGCGCAGCGAGGCAACCCGGCGCTGAGCGGTAGGTGCGAAGCTCGAATGTCCGGCTGGCTGTCATCTCTCCAGTGTTGCAGCTGTCGACCCGGGCGTGTCGTCCCGGCCTGTCATCGCAGCCCGGCCTGTCATCGCAGCCCGGACGGTGGCTGCGCGACGTTCGGGCGGTGGCGCGGGTAGGGTCCGCGCGGCCGGCTCGAGGTGGGCGGCCCGAGCACCCGAGCAAAGGAGCGGTCGTGGCGCTGCATCGAGGAGATGGTAGGCCTGACGACGAGCTGACCGTCGGACCGTTGTTCGCTCGAGACGTCGAGGCGCGCAGCGTCCCGCGCTTCCGTCTCGCAGAGGGACCGATGGATCCCGACTCCGCCTACCAGTTGGTCCGTGACGAGCTCCTCCTCGACGGTTCGGCGCGGTTGAACCTCGCGACGTTCGTGACGACCTGGATGGAGCCTCAGGCCGCGCGCCTGATGGCGGAGTGCGCCGAGAAGAACATCGTCGACAAGGACGAGTACCCCCAGACGGCCGAGATCGAGCGTCGTTGTGTCCACATCCTCGCCGACCTTTGGCACGCTCCTGGCAGGGACGCGACGGGCTGCTCGACGACGGGATCGAGCGAGGCGTGCATGCTCGCCGGCCTCGCGCTCGTGCGCTCGTGGCGCGAGCGGCGTCGCCTCGTCGGCGCGAGCACCTCTCGACCCAACCTCGTCATGGGCATCGAGGTCCAGGTCTGCTGGGAGAAGTTCTGCCGTTACTTCGACGTCGAACCGCGTTATGTCCCGATGGTCGAGGGTCGCCGACATCTCACCGGCACCGAGGCGGCGGCGCTGTGCGACGAGGACACGATCGGCGTCGTGGCGATCCTCGGCTCGACCCAAGACGGCGCGTTCGAGCCGGTCGAGGAGATCGCCGCCGAGCTGGATCGCCTCGCCGCGAGCGGCGGCCCCGACGTCGCTATCCACGTCGACGCGGCGTCGGGTGGCTTCGTCGCGCCGTTCCTCGACCCGGACCTCGTCTGGGACTTCCGCGTCGACCGGGTGGTCTCGATCAACACCTCGGGCCACAAGTACGGCCTCGTCTACCCGGGCGTCGGCTGGATCATTTGGCGCGACGCGACGGCCCTTCCCGAGGAGCTCGTGTTCCACGTCAACTATCTCGGTGGGTCGATGCCGACTTTCGCGCTCAACTTCTCGCGTCCTGGTGCGCAGGTCGTCGCGCAGTACTACGAGCTGTTACGTCTGGGCCGTGACGGCTATCGCCGTGTCCAGCAGGCCTGCCGGGACACGGCGCTGTACTTGTCGGAGTCGATCGGCCGTTCTGGCCCGCTGCGGGTCCTCGCCGACGGAAGCGAGCTCCCCGTCGTCGTCGTCGAGCTCGATCCCGGCGTGGACGGCTTCACCGTCTTCGACCTCTCCGACGGGCTCCGCAAGAGAGGATGGCAGGTGCCCGCGTACACCTTTCCCGCCCACCTCGAGTCGACGGCGGTGCTGCGCGTCGTCGTGCGCAACGGCTTCGGCAGGGACCTCGCCGACATGTTCCTCGCCGATCTCGCTGCCGAGCTCGCGCAGCTCGGTCGGCTCACCTCACCCTTGCCGCAGCACCCCGACCGGACCGGGTTCCACCACTGACCCGAGTGCTGCTCAGGTCGTCACCGACGGACGTCCTCCGGCCGTAACGGTCAGCCAGTCCCACATCCCGTCGATCTCGTGGCCGACGACGAGGCAGGCGATCCGGTAGGTCCCGGCGCGCGAAGCGACGAAGTCGAACCGCGCCGTCCGACCGAACCCGAGACCTAGCCGTGCATCGGGAGTCGTCGCGCCGGGGAACGCGACGGGGGCGCCGTACGGCGAGAGCCGGCGGGCGTCGATGACGGCACAGGAGTGGGTGAGTGTCGACGACAGGTTCGTGCAGGTCACGTCGACGTGCCACCCGAGTGGGACGCGCACGCGCATCTCGCCCTCGCCGTAGCCGTCGTAGTTGAAGCCGCCGAGGGCGCCCGTCTCGTTCGCCTCGAGCAGGAGCGAGACCGTGCGGCTCGGCGTGTCGATGCGAAGGATCGACGCCGGCGCGAGTGCCGACGGGCCTCCGCTGCAACTGGCACAGACGAGAGCGAGCGCTGCGAGCACGGCCGTACGCGCGCACCAGCGCAGGCGTCGCGCACAAGTCGCCGCGAACAGGTCCACGCTTCGACCCTAGCGACGAGACGCTCTGTCTGCGGTGCATGTCGCCCGAAGAGCCGCGGAGAGCGGCTCTCGCCGGCTGCGCCGCGCGCTTCGCGCTGCCCGGCATGAGTATCCTCCACTGGCTGTTCGTTGCCGAGACATCGCCGAGGAGGGCGGGTGCCTGAGCCGGTCGAGGGAGGAGGGCGCTACCTTCCGGGACTAGACGGGATCCGGGCGATCGCGGTTCTCGCCGTCATCGGCTACCACCTGAGCGCGTCGTGGGTGCCGGGTGGCCTGCTCGGTGTCGGGGTGTTCTTCGTGCTTTCTGGCTATCTCATCACGGACCTGCTGCTCGCGGAGCACCGGAGGTCCGGAGCGATCAGCTTCCGCCATTTCTGGGCTCGTCGTGCCCGTCGCCTGCTTCCCGCGCTCTTCGTCATGCTCTTCGTCGTCCTCGGTTGGGCGACGCTGCTCGATCGGGTGCAGTTACCGGCGCTGCGGAGCGACCTGCCCGCCGCCGTGCTGTACGTCAGCAACTGGTGGTTCATCTTCCACCACGTCTCGTACTTCGCGCGCTTCGGTCCACCGTCGCCGATCGGCCACCTCTGGTCGCTCGCTGTCGAGGAGCAGTTCTACCTGCTGTGGCCGATCCTCGTCGTGCTCGGACTTCGCTTCTTGCACCGTCGCAGGACGCGGGTGCTCGTCGTGCTCGCCCTCGCGGTCGCGTCCGCGGTCGAGATGGGACTGCTCTACGTGCCCGGTGGCGATCCGACGAGGGTCTACGACGGCACCGACACACGTGCGTTTGCGCTCCTCCTCGGTGCGATGCTCGCGATCGTGTGGCCGCGGGACCGGACCGTCGGCTACGTCGAGCCGGGAGCTCGTCGCGTGCTCGACGCCATCGGCGTCGCGGCCCTCGGCGGCGTCGTCGCGATGTTCTGGCTCACCAGCCAGTACGACGACTTCCTCTACGACGGCGGGATGGTCCTCGCCGCAGTCCTCACAGCCCTTTTGATCGCGGTGACGATCCACCCAGCGGCGCATCTCGGGCGGGCGCTCGGCTGGCGGCCACTGCGCTGGGTCGGCAAGCGCTCCTACGCGATCTACCTCTGGCACTACCCGATCATCGTGCTCACGACCCCGGTCAACGCACCACCTGACGCGCTGCGTGCAGCTGGGCAGATCGCGGCGAGCTTCGCCGTCGCGGGTCTGTCGTGGCGCTACATCGAGGAGCCGGTTCGCCACGGTGGCCTGGCGCGCGCCCGGGAGCGCCTGCGGGACCGACGCAGCCACCCACGTCGTTGGCATGTCCCCGCGTTTCGCCCTGCGGGCTGGCTCGTCCTGGCCGCAGCAGCAGCGAACGTCGTCGTCTGCGTCGTCGGTCTCGCCGGCCTCGTCGCGACCCCGGCTCTCGTTCCGGCCAAGGAGGTGACGAGCATCTCGCCGGAGCTCCATAGGCCACGACCCGAACCGCCCCGTTCGCACACGTCCCCTGGCCAAGCCACGACGAGCGGGATCCTACCGGTGTCGCCGTACCCGCGCGCGCCGACGACCACGACGACGACGATGCCCCTACCGGCCGGCGACGGTGTCACCGCGATCGGCGACTCGGTGATGATCGACGCAGCGCCGTACCTCGAGAGGCTCTTGCCGGGGATCCAGATCGACGCACGGATCGGCCAGCAGATCTGGCAGGTCCAAGCTGCCGTTCCGAAGCTGCGACGCGAGGGCGTGATCGGCCGTCGTGTGATCATCGAGCTCGGGACGAACGCGACCTACTCGCCGTCGACCCTTGTCAAGCTGCTCGACTCTCTCGGGCCCTTGCAGCGCGTCGTCCTCGTCAACACGCGGGTGCCCCGACCCTGGGAGCAGTCGGTCAACGCGACGATCGACCAGGTCGCGCAGACCTATCCTCACGCGCGGCTCGTCAACTGGTTTGCAGCCAGCGCCGGACGGCCCGGGCTGTTCTACCCCGACGGCGTCCACCTCGATCCTGTCGGCGCGGCCTACTACGCGCGCCTGATCGCCCGGGCCCTCGAGGCCCCGGCCCGGGCGAGCGCGACGACCGACAGCGATCCGCAGAGGTCGCCGGTCCGGCAGCCCTGCGCCGTCGTGAGCCGTCAGTCGTGCTCGTGACCGAGCGCCGGTGGCCGACGGAGCATCCGAGTGAGCTGGTCCGGACCGTCCGGGCGCGGCTCGAGGCGGACCTTCGCGTCGACGACGACCGCGCCGGCCGCCGAGGCCACGACGGGGTTGCAGTCGAGCTCGGCGATCTCCGGGCACAGCTCGGACAGGGCCGAGACACGGCAGACGACGTCGGCGAGCGCGTCGAGGTCGACGGGCTGGGACCCGCGGTAGCCGGTGAGGAGGGGCGCGCCGCGCAGCGCGCGCAGCATCTCGAGGGCCTGGTCGTGCGTGATCGGCGGAACGCCAAACGCGTGGTCCGCGAGGAGGTCGGTGGCGACACCGCCGAGGCCGACGACGACGAGGGGCCCGAACAGCGGGTCCGAGCTCATCCCGACGATCACCTCCGTGCCCGCGGGGAGCATCTTCTGCACGAGCACGTCCTCGGCCTGCTCTCCGAGGCCGGCGCGCATCTGCTCGTACGCGCGGGCGAGCGCGTCGGGGTCCTCGATGCCGAGGACCACACCACCGACGTCGCTCTTGTGGACGAGACTCGCGGCCCCGGACTTCAACGCGACGGGGTAGCCGATCCCCTCCGCAGCACGGCGGAGCGACTCGAGGTCGTGGGCGACGGCAGTCGGTGCCGCTGCGACGCCCGAGGTCTCGACGAGGCGCCACGCGGTCCCTCCGGCGAGCCAACCGCCTGCCGACTCGCGGGTGATTGCCTCGGCGACGATCGCGCGCGCCCCCGCAGGGTCGAGGTCGAGCACCTCGGGCGTCGGCTCGGGGCGGGCCAGCCACTCCGCGTACCGAGCGAGGTGCGCGAGTGCGCTGGCCGCCCGTTCGGGCGAGGGGATCGTGCCGATCGCCGTCGCAGATCGCCCGGCGCCCGGCGCCCGGCGGGCTGTCCGGTCGGGCACGAGGCGGCCCCCGACCATGCACGCGACGACCGGCTTGGTTGCATCCGTGGCGACCTCGGCGATGGCGTCTCGTGCCTGCTGCTCGCTCAGCGCGTTGAGCGGCGTGACGACGGCGATGGCGGCGTCGACCGCCGGGTCCGCGAGCGCACGCCTGAGCACGGCGACGAGGCAGGCTTGGTCGCCTCCTGAGGTCATGTCGATCGGGTTCGTCGCCGCGGAGGCCGGCGGCATCACCGCGAGGAGCTCGTCGACCGTCGCGCCGGACAGCTCCGGTACGACAAGCCCGGCGTGCTCGCACGCGTCCGCGGCGAGGACAAGGGGTCCACCGGAGTTGCCGACGAGCACGACGCGCCGGCCGGCTGGCATCGGCGACGACGCGCAGAGCGTGACGACGTCGACCAGCTCGTCGAGGCCGTTCGCGTGGATGACGCCCGAGCTGCGTAGGAGCTCCTCGACGGCGACCTCCGGTGTCGCGGCGGCAGCGGAGTGCGACCTGGCGCCGCGGGCCCCGGCGACGCTCGTCCCCGACTTCAGCGCGACCACTGGCTTCTTGCGCGCGACGCGCCGCGCGATGCGGGCGAACTTCCGCGGGTTGCCGAAGGACTCGAGGTAGAGCGCGACGACGGCGGTCCTCGGGTCGTCCTCCCAGGCGCAGAGGAGGTCGTTCGAGCTGACGTCGGCCTTGTTGCCCATCGAGACGAACGCAGACACCCCGAGATCGGCGTCTGCGATGCGCTCGAGGAGCATGACCCCGACCGCGCCCGACTGCGAGGCGAGGGCCACGTTGCCCGTTGTCGGGCCGACCGGAGAGAAGCTTGCGTTCATCTGAATATCCGGGTCGGTATTCACGAGGCCGAGGCAGTTGGGACCGAGGAGCCGGATCCCGTGGCGACGCGTGACCTCGAGGGTCTCGCGTTCGAGCCGGCGACCCTCCGCTCCTGTCTCGGCAAATCCGGACGACACGACAGCGAGCGAGCCGACTCCGGCGTCTGCGCACTGACGGACGACGTCGAGAACCGCCGGACCGGGCACGGCAACGACCGCCAGGTCGACGGGCTCGGGAACCGACGCGATGTCGGGGTAGGAGGGTACGCCGCAGATGGATCGGGCGGCAGGGTTGACCGGGTAGACGCGACCGGTGAAGTCGAACGCAAGGAGGGAGCGGAGGATCTCGTGGCCTGCGGAGCCCGCGCGCCGGCTCGCGCCGACGACGGCGATGGACGCCGGGCCGAGCAGGGGGGTGAGGCTGCGCGCGATGGCGCGCCGCTCCCGGTCGTCGCGTGCTGCGAGGTAGGCTGGCGTCGTCGCGAGCTCGATCGTGACGTCGACGGCTCCGTCGTGGGTCGCGCGCTCGACGACGAAGCCGAGGTCGTCGAAGACCGCGAGCATCGCGTGGTTCTCCGGGAGCGTCTCGGCGACGAAGCGCTCGATCGACCTGCTGCGCGCATAGGCAGCGAGCTGTTCGATGAGGACCGTGCCGACTCCACGCCCCTGCAGCTCGTCCGTCACGACGACAGCGAGCTCGGCGGCGGGCGTTCCGGGCGCACGGTCGTAGCGTGCGACGGCGACGATCCTCGTCCGTGCCTCAGCGACGAAGGCCATCCGGTCGGCGTAGTCGACGGTCGTGAGCCGGACGGCCTCGTCGCCGTCGAGCTCGGGTCGCGCGGCGAAGAAGCGGCGGTGGATCGTCTCCGGCGAGAGGCGCGCGTGGAACTCGATGAGCTTCGGGGCGTCGCTCGGACGGACTGGTCGTAGGTGGACCCCGGTGCCGTCGGCGAGCAAGGTGTCGATCTCCCAGGCTCCCGGGTAGCCGACCTCGCCTCCTCCGGCGTCGATGCCGTCTGCTGCCCCGCCGCCTGCTTCGGACGAACCGCTCTTTTGTCCCATCACGCTCCTCCTCGAGCTGGCTGCGCCACCTGGCGCGCGTCAACTGACCCGTCGAAGTCTGGCCGCCGGTACGTGCGTCCGACAGAGTCGAAGGTCCCGCTGTCGGAGGGTGGACCCAAAGTGACCAATGGCCCTAGCCGGTCCGTATGCCTCGATCGACCATTGACCCAGCGCACGGCGCGGGAGGTGAGCGATGGTCCATCGCGGCGGGGGGCAGCGCTTCGATGTCCTGTGTGTCGGCGACGTGGCGACCGACGTCTACATCGCCCTGTCGCCGGACGAGGCACAGGTGGTCGAGGGGCCCGACGGGCTCCGGCTCGACATGGCTTTTGGAGCCAAGCTCCCCTTCGACCGGACGGTCACGGTGGAAGCGGGAGGCAACGCGGCGAACGCGGCGGTCGCCATCGCCCGGCTCGGACTTCGGACTGCGCTCGTCAGCTACGTCGGTGGCGACGCCCTCGGCCGCGACATCCTCGCCGCGCTCCACCGCGAGGGGATCGACACCTCGCTCGTCCGCCTCGACCACAACGAGCCCACCAACAAGCACTTCGTGCTCTGGCTGGACGGCGAGCGGACGATCCTCGTGCGTCACGAGCACTACGACTACCACTGGCCGCACCTGCGCCCGAGCGAGATCCCCGAGTGGCTCTACCTCTCCTCCGTGGGGCGCGACACCCACGGCTACGAGGAGGAGATCGCGGACTTCCTCGACGAGAGCCCGGAAGTCCAGCTTGCCTTCCAGCCCGGGACCTACCAGCTGGAGGAGGGGCCGGAGGTCCTCCGCCGGCTCTACCGGCGCACGTCGCTCTTGGTCTGCAACGTCGAGGAGGCAGCGAGGATCACCGGGCTCGGCAACGGAGTGGACAACGTCGCGCTGCTCGGAGCGCTCCACGAGCTCGGCCCGCGCCAGGTCGTCGTCACCGACTCCGTCGCTGGAGCCGTCGCGAGCGACGGCCGGCGGCGGTTCGAGGTCCCGGCCTTTCCGGACCCGTCGCCGCCGCTCGACCGGACCGGAGCGGGTGATGCCTTTGCCGCGACCGTCGCCGCCGGCCTCGCTCGGCACATGCAGCTCGACGAAGCGTTGCGCCGCGCGCCGGTGAACGCCGCGAGCGTCGTCCAGCGGGTCGGGACCCAGGCCGGTCTGCTCGACGACAAGGCGCTCGAGGAGCAGCTCGCCGGCGCTCCGCCGGGCTTCTCCGTGCGAGCCGTCGACGTCGAGACCTGCGTCGGCTCGAGCTCGCCGACCGTGGCGCCGACTGCGCAAGCTCGGCCGTGATGGGCGCGGCGCGCGGTTCGGGGGCCGGGCGCCGGCGCGCGCCTGGATCGTCGCAGAGCGACCGACGAGCACGCGGTGCAGAGACCGAGGAGATCGCCCGGTGGTCCGAGCGTGCCGCGTGCAAGGGCATGGACACGTCGTTGTTCTTCCCTCGAGACGGCGAGCCAGCTCGTGCGGCCCGGGAGGTGTGTGCGGGCTGCCCGGTGCTCGCACAGTGCCGAGCCGTCGCGATCGCGGACCCCTCCCTGCACGGCATCTGGGGCGGGACGAGCCCGGAGGAGCGCGAGCGCCTACGAGCCCGGATGAGCGCCTGAGCACGACGCACGACGGTGGCACGAGACGCCTGGCTGCGCACACCTCGTGACCTTCGGCACTGGTCGCAGGCACTGCGATGGTCGAGGCTTGCAGGCGTGGACGACCATCGAGGCGACTTGAGGAGAGCGAGGCAGCCGTGACGACCCGACTTGCGATCAACGGCTTTGGACGGACCGGGCGGGCGCTTTACCGGGCGGTGCTCGAACGAGACATGAACGTCGACATCGTGGCGATCAACGACCTTGGTACGGCCGAGCAGATCGCTCGTCTGCTCCAGAGGGACTCCGTGCACGGGATGCTCCGCGAGCCGGTCCAGGTCGAAGGCGGCGAGCTCGTCGTCGGCAACCAGCGGAGCCACCTCCTGCACGAGCCGGACGTCACGTTGCTCCCGTGGCACGACATCGGCGTCGACGTCGTCGCCGAGTGCACGGGGCGCAACACGACGCGCGAGCGTGCCGCCGAGCACCTTGCCGCCGGGGCTGCGCGTGTCGTCGTGTCCGCACCGTGCAAAGGTGCGGACGCGACCTTCGTGATCGGCGTCAACGAGCACACCTACGACCCGGACAGGCACCTCGTCGTCTCGAACGCCTCCTGCACGACCAACTGCGTCGCGCTCATGGCCAAGGTCGTCCAGGATGCCTTCGGGATCGAGTCCGGGCTGATGACGACCGTCCACGCCTACACCGGCGACCAGGTGCTCGTCGACGGCCTGCACAAGGATCCCCGACGGGGCCGGTCTGCGGCGCTCAACATCATCCCGACCTCGACGGGTGCTGCTCGCTCGACAGCGCTCGTGCTGCCGGCGGTGGAAGGCCGTCTCGACGGTACGTCGCTGCGCGTCCCGGTGCCGGACGGCTCGATCACCGACCTCGTCGCGCTGCTCGAGCGTCCGACGTGGGTCGAAGACGTCAACGCCGCCTTCCGCTCGGCTGCGCAGGGCACGATGTTCCCCGTGCTCGAGTACTCGAGCGAGCCGCTCGTCTCGAGCGATATCGTCGGCTCGACGGCGTCGTGCGTCTTCGACGCGTCGCTCACGATGGTCCAGGGACGGCTCGTGAAGGTGTACGGCTGGTACGACAACGAACGGGGCTACTCGAGCCGTCTCGCGGAGCTGTGCGTCCTCGTCGGTAGCGAAGCATGAAGGGAGACGTGGAGATGGGCGAAGGAGAAAGCCGCGTCGTCGAGCTGACGCGTGCGGAGTGCCTAGACATCCTCGGCCGCCATGGCTTCGGCCGCCTCGCGGTCGTGGAGGAGGGCCAGCCCGCGATCTTCCCGATCAACTACGTGCTCGACGGCGACCGCGTCGTCTTCCGCTCCGCCGCAGGGTCCAAGCTCGACCACTCGTCGCTCGACCGGGTTGCCTTCGAGGTCGACGAGTTCGACGACGACCTCGCGTCCGCGTGCAGCGTCCTCGTGAAGGGGACGGCGAGGGAGATCACCGAGGCGATCGACGCCCAGTCCCGTCGAGAGCGCGACCTTGCGGTCTCGAGCTGGATGCCCCCGGGCGAGCTGCACTGGGTCCGCATCGTCCCCCACGAGATCACCGGCCGCCAGGTGTTCCAACCCTGAAGCTCGGCACCTGAGGCGCTGGCTCGGCGCGGGCGGCTAGGGAGCCTCCGCGCCGGCGGGTGTGAGCCAGCGAACGAGCTCGACCCCGCCTTGGAGCTCGAGCCGTCGGGCAAGCACGGCGTTGCCGGCGACCTGGCTCGCGTGGCACGCGACGGCGCGCGCCTGGACCGACCGGTCGACGTGGAGGGCGATGGGAGCGGCACCGGGCATGAAGCTCGCAAAGCTCGTGCCGAGCTCGGCGTTGAGAGCGTCGGCGACCTCGGGCGCGACGGTCCACTCGAGCAGCGGGAGGCCACGACGTGACGCGACCCGCCACGCTGCAGCGGTCGCCGCTCGGTGGTCAAGATGCCCGGTCACGCCGCCGCGCTCGAACGCGACGAGAGCTGGCGGCTCGTGCGGCTGCGCCGCCATGATCGCCTGGACGTGGGCCTCGACGTGCGCGTCGAGCTCGCCGGTCGGGATGGTCACGAGCTCGTCGTCGGGGTAGTCGAGCAGCGCGACCTCGTCCAGGCCGAGCTGGTCTGCCGCCTTGCGCAGCTCCGCCGCGCGCCGCACGCCGAGGTCGTCGCGCCCTGTCGTGCTTGCGCCGAGCGTGCTCGCTTCTCCGTGGGTGAAGCACAAGAGCGAGACCGACACGCCCCGGGTGACGAGATGTGCCAGGACGGCCCCGAGGCCGAAGCTCTCGTCGTCGGGGTGCGCGACGACCGCGAGTGCCCGCCGCAGCCGCCCGAGACCCGGCGCGCGCTCTAGCCCCACCTGCGCCAGATGAGCCGGTGGAGGGGGACGACCCGAGGGATGTCGCGGATGCCCGGGATGAACGGCACCCCGAGGAGCAAGAGCGTGGCTGCGCCGGTCAGGTAGATGGCGATGAGGTCGACGTTGGCCGAGCTGCGGAAGCCGGGCAGCTGGTACCAGAGCGTGTAGAGCCACAGCCAGGGCTGTCCGGGATAGCTGCCCGTCTCGTTCATGACGCCCCACTGCGACCCCGTCATGTGCCGGGCCTGCGCGACCGAGGAGAAGTACTGGCCGTCCTCGAGGAACAGCAGCGGCGCCGTGAAGTTGGTCCCGTAGAAGGCCTGGTTTGCGATCAGATCGGCGTCGAGCGCCCCGCTGCGGGCGAGAGTCAGCTCGGTCGAGAGCAGGTCCGGCACAGGACCGTCGGGCGCCGCAGGGATGACAGGCGTGGCGCCGAAGAACCTGAGGCGGCGGAGGGCTGTCATGTACGCGGAGTCCCAGGCGTGCCGCTGTCCCGCGGATGCGCCATCGTAGAGGCGGAGCGCCTCGGCGAGCCGGGGCTCGGTGCTCGCCACTTTCGCGAGCGGCGAGAGGACGAACGTCGTCGCCGGGTCGATCGCCTCGTGCACCCCGACGAGCTGCTGCCAGGAGACGATGATCTTCTGGACGTATGCACTGCCGTTGTTGTACGGCGGACCGTAGGTCGCTGTCTCGCTCGTGCCCGCGAGCTCCGTGGCGGCGGTGCCGAGGAAGTCGGCCGGAGCGACTTTGGCCCACGTCGCGATCGTGACGGGTGGCTCGTCGGGTGAGGAGAGGACGCCGGCCAGCAGGAGGACGAGGACGAGGACGATGCCCGACGCGACCGTCGCCTCCTTCAAGATGTCGTAGCGCTTCTTCGGCCCGTGCCACTCGGCGCCGTCGGCGCGCGCGAGCGCTCGGCGCTCGCCCGCGCCGGTCCGCCCGAGCCGAGGCCGCTTGCTCGGGAGCGGGTGCGAGACGCCACGTACGCGCACGAGCAGCACGTGGGCCCCGACGATTGCGACGAGGACGATGGGGAGCAGCACGACGTGCCACAGGAGCATCTGGCCGAAGTCCATGAGGTTGAAGAACGCGCCGAGCCCGGTCGCGTTGATCGCGTCCTTGCCGTTCGTCGAGACCCACTGCGAGTCGAAGTTTTGCTGGGAGAGATAGCCCGTGAAGCACTCGACGACGGACGCGCCGAACGCGAGCACTCCGGTCATCCAGGTGAGCGCACGCCGTCCTCGCCACGCTGCCATCCAGAACTTGCCCCAGAGGTGGATGACCATGAACGCCATGAACAGCTCGACGCTCCACATGTGCATGCTGTTGAAGAAGTGTCCGACGACGTTGGTGTGCCACCAGTCCGTCCCGCCGAGCGCGATCGCGAGGCCGGAGACGATCGCGAGGCCGAGTGCCGCGATCGTCGCGACGCCGAAGACGTAGATCCACGAGGCGACGTAGGCAGGTTGGTGGTCGGGTAGGAGCTTGCCCGGCGGTAGCAGCGACAGGGCGAGGTTGCGCACGCGCGCTGTCCACATGTCCGAGGTGTCGGAGGGATCCGCTGGATCTGCGCGCCGGTGCGCAGCCTTCGGGCGCGCCGGCGGGTTCTCTGCGGGCTCGTCTGCCGCTGCGACCATCTCGTCGTCACCGGGCTCCGGGTCGCCCGTTGCCGGTGTGCTCGCGGTCGGGTCGACGCCGTGCTTGCCGGGGAAGGGCAGCAGGAGCGCGAGGCCGAAGATGACGACCATGGCGCCGATGAGGACGAGGTTCGATTCCGAGACCTGGAAGATCGACCAGTGCAGGTAGCGTCCCGGCCCGTTGAGGTCGAAGACGGCGGCGGTCAGCGGGCTCGCTCCTGGCACGGCAGCATCCTCCGGGGTGATCGCGGTCAAAACCCTCCCCCATCATGTCAGCACGGATGAGTGACGCCCAGGGCCGAAGGTCCCTTTGTGCGACGCCCGATGTTTCCTGGGAGCCCAGCTCAGCTCGGCTCAGCTCTGCGCCTGAGGGGCGGCGATGGGGAGCCGGACGACGAACCGCGCCCCCGGTGTCGCTCGGCCAACCAGGACCTCGTCCTCGCTCTCGACCTCGCTCTCGACCTCGCTCTCGCTCTCGCCGACCGACACCTCGCCGCCGTGGGCGCGCGTGATCTCGCGGACGATCGCGAGGCCGAGGCCGGCGCCGCTGTCTTTGTGGGTGCGGGCCGAATCGAGGCGCACGAAGCGTTCGAAGACCTGCTCGCGCATCTCCGCAGGTATGCCCGGCCCGTCGTCGGTGACGGTGAGGACGACGTCACTGCCGTCGACGTGGACGCCGAAGTTCACGAGCTTGCGCGCGTGGCGCTCGGCGTTGTCCGCTAGGTTTGCGACGACCCGTGAGAGCTGCGCCGCGTCGCCGACGAGGCGAGCCGCGGCGACGCCCCGCACGGAGACGTCGACCCGACCGCGCGCGCGGAGCCGCTCCGCGTGGTGGAGCACGATGTCGTCGAGGTCGACGTCCTCTGTTCGCATCGGGAAGGCCGCCTCGTCGAGCCGGGCGAGGGTCAAGAGATCGTCGACGAGCTGACCGAGGCGCGTCACTTCGATGATCGACCCGGCGAGCAGGGCCGAGGTGCCTGCGCCGGGGTGTGCGACGGCGACCTCGAGCTGCGTCCGCAGGGCGGCGAGCGGGTTGCGCAGCTCGTGGGAGACGTCTGCGACGAGCTGGCGTTGGCGGCTGGTCGAGGCCTCGAGGCGGGCGAGCATCGCGTTCATCGTGTGGGCGAGCCGGCCGATCTCGTCGTCTGCGACAGGCTCCGGAACCCGGCGGTGCAGGTCGGTCGCCGAGAGGTTGGCCACCTCGGAGCGGATGAGCTCGACCGGCCGGAGAGCCCGTCCGGTGAGCACGAAGACGAGCCAACCGACGAGCACGACAAGGAGCGGGAGAGCGAGCACGAGGGCGCGTAGCACGAGACTCACGGCGTGGTCGGCTGCACCGAGCGACGCGGCGACGAGCACGGTGCCCGCGAGCTGACCGTCCGCGAACCCGACGGCGGCGACCGCGAAGCGGTAGTCGAGGTCGAGCGAGATCATGCTGTGCCGGCGCAGGTGCAAGACGACGCCGGTAACCGTCGACCGGCTCCCCGGGGGAGGGGCATCGGCAGCCATCGGTGGCTGGCCACGGATGTCGCTGCTCGACGAGAGGACCTGACCGTTCGTGCCGACGACCTGCGCGGCAGTCTCGTCGTCGGCGATCGGCAGGCGGGGCGGGATACGGCCGCGCGCTGCGATGAACGAGCTGATGTCGAGCGCCTCGGCCTCGGCGGAGTTCGTGACGCTCGTGTAGAGCGAGGAGCGCAGCAGGTGGACGACGCCGAGGGAGCTCGAGGTAAATGCGGCGCCGACGATGAGCGCGGCTGCGACGGCGGCCCGCGCGCGGACCGAGAGGCGGCGCGCCGAGAGGCGGTGGCGTGCGTCGCGGTCCCCGTGGGGGCGCTGCTCAGCTCGCGCGCTCATCGATCGCGAACCGGTAGCCGACCCCGCGAACCGTCTCGATCGAGTGCCTGCCGAAGGGCGTGTCGAGCTTCTTGCGGAGGTAGCCGACGTAGACCTCGACGATGTTGGGATCGCCGTTGAACTCCGCCCCCCAGACCTGTCGCAGGAGATCGTCCTTGCGCACGACGCTGCCTGCACGCGCGAGCAGCGCACCGAGCAAGGCTTGCTCGCGCCTCGACAAGGCGACCTCGACCTCGCCACGCGTGCACCGTCCGGCACGGTAGTCGAGGCGCAGGTCGCCGGCTTCGAGCACGGTGGAGCTGGCACGGGGATCGGCAGCGCCACGGCGAGCCAGGGCGCGGAGGTGGGCGCCGAGGACGACGTAGGAGAACGGCTTGGTCAGGTAGCCGTCCGCTCCCGCGTCGAGCGCCTCCGCCTCGTCCCACTCGCCGTCCTTGGCCGTGAGCATCAAGATCGGCGTCCAGATGCCTTCGGATCGCAGCTTCTTGCAAAGCTGGAAGCCGTTGAGCTTGGGGATCAAGATGTCGCAGACGATCACGTCGAGCTTGTCGTCGCGGGCCAGCTGCAAGCCGGTCTCGCCGTCGCTCGCACCGCGGACGTCGTGCCCCTCCGCGCGCAAGCCACGACCGAGGGCCTGGCGGAGCCGGTCTTCGTCTTCGACGAGAAGGACACGCATGGGCTCCAGTGTCTCCTCTCGACGTCCCCTTCGTCCGTCGGGTGGCCGGAGCTCGTAGTCGGGTCCCGGCCAACAGCACGGCAGGCGGGCAAGCCCGCCTGCCGTGTCGGTTGTCTCGAGCCGCTCGTCGCTTACCGGGCGGCTTTGCTGCCTCGAGAGAGGGGGATCAGGCCTTCGACGCGGTCACGCTCGACGCGTCGAGCGCCTTGCCGGCGGCGTTGTAGACGACGACGACATGCTCGCCCGCCTTCAGGCCGGCGAGGGCGACCTTCTTGCCCGCGAAGGTGACGACGGTCTTCGAAGTCGTCGTGAAGATGTCGGATGCCTTGCCGACCTTGACGGTGAGCGTGTCGGTCTTCGCGTCGACGGCGGCAAGCGTCCCCGCCACCTTGACGGACTTCATGGCGACCTTGGCAGCCGGCTTGGTCGTCTTGGTCACGGCGGTCTTCGGCTTCGGCTTCGGCTTCGTCGCGGCGGACGCCGTGCCGATGCTCGCGCCGAGCAGACCACCGGCGAGACCGAGCGAGATAACCGCAGGGGCGATGCTCTTGATGTTGAACTTGCTCATTTTGTGTCCTTTCCTAGTACGTCCTCGACGGGCTTGTCCGGCCCCCCCGCCGGTACGGCCCGGGCGTGTCGTGATGACCGATTCGCCACGCCAAGTGTTAACAGCGCGTGAGGACTCTGGTGTGTCACCGCCTCCACGATCGGCTGCACCGACCGTGGAAAGCTGTGCTGAACTGCTATTTCGTCCCTTGCTCTGCTGAGAGATCGCTCAGGGCAGTGTGGCCCGGACCGGGCACGCGTCGTGCGCTCGCGCCTGCCCGAGGCGCTCTGCGAGACGGTACGATGACCGGTCCCGGGCGTGATCGGCGTCGTCCGTGGCGGTACGAGCGTCCGTCGGGACGAGGAGGAGGGACGAGCATGAGCGCCATCCGAAGGTTGGTCGTCTTTGTCGCCCTCGCCGTCGCGTGCACGGCAGGCGTCACGGCAGCGTCCGCTGCGGGAGCGGTCGCCGCTCCCGCACGAGCGCCGAAGATCCTCAGTTGCAGCGGCTCTCTCGTCTACGAGCCGAGCGACTTCATCATCTCGTGCGCCGACGCGAATGCGGAGCTGACGGCAACCCATTGGGCCCGGTGGACGAGCGCGGGCGCAGCCGGGGTGACGCGCTTCGGGCTGAACCTCTGCACTCCCTACTGCGCCGCGTCGCCAATCCGGTTCTTCCCGGAGAGCACGGTCGAGCTGTCTCGGCCGGTCTCGACCCGGCACGGTCTGCTCTTTTCGTTGCTGACCGTGCGCTACCGGCTCGCCGGCGTCGCGAAGAGCTTCTCGTTCTCCTGGATGGGCGATCCGTCCTTTGCTGCGCTCGGCAAGGCGAAGGCAGTCGTCGCAACCTGTGCCGGCTCCCAGCTGATCGGGAACTTCTCCGTCGTGAGGTCGAGCGCGGGCGCGGGGAACATCACGTACGCGCTCGAGCTCATCAACCACTCCAGTCGTCCGTGCGCTCTCGCGGGTCTGCCACATCTCCAGCTACGAGGATCGGGTGGTCTGCTTCTCCCGACGCACGTGGTGCGCGCTGTGACCGGCTCGGGCGCAGCGGCGCGGCTCGTGCTCCGGCCGGGCGCCCCCGCCTGGGCGTCGGCTCGCTTCTCGCCCGACGTGCCCGGCACCGGCGAGCCGGCCCGTGGCCAGTGCGAGCCGACTGCCCGGAGCCTGCGCGTCAGCGGGCCGTCTCCGTCGAGCCCCGTCGTCGTCGCAGTCCGCCCGCCGACGCCCGTCTGCGAGCACGGGACGATGCAGGTGTCGGTCTTCAGCTCGGTCCGTCCGACGAGCTGACAGTCCCGCCGGCAGCGGTCAGGGGCGCAAGGTAGTCGTCGATGTAGGTCCGGATGATCCGGTCGAGGCTCTCGTCGACAGCGAGTCCGAGCGTTGTGGCTCTCGGGAACGCGGAGCACCGGGCCCAGCCCCGGTAGATCTCGAGGATCGCGGGGTCGGGACGCACGGTGATCGGTCCGAGTGGCCGATCGGCTGTCCGCCGGAGTGCCGCGATCATCTCTTCGACCGTGACGGCGATGGCCGGGAGGTTGCAGGACCGGTCGTCGCCGAGCGCCGAGCTCTCGGCCTCGTGCAGCAGGACGAGGTTGTCGACGAGCGTGCGGTAGCCCGACAACGGGACTCGTGTCGTCGCCTCGACGGGGACGACGCACTCCTCGCCGTTCAGCGGCTCGCGGATGATCCCGCTCACCCACGACGACGCGGCAGCGTTGGGTCGACCCGGCCGGACCACGACTGTCGGGAGCCTCGCCGTGCGCCCGTCGAGGTAGCCCTTGCGCGTGTAGTCGTTGACCAGCAATTCACAGATCGCCTTCGTCGTGCCGTAGGTGGTCTCGGGCGTGAGCTTGGTCGTGTCGTCGACCACCTCCGGCATCGAAGCTCCGCCGAACGCGGCGATGCTGCTCGAGAAGACGACGCGGCAACTCCCGCCGCGCGACCGGCACGCCTCGAGCACGGCCCTCCCGCCGTCGAGGTTGACGCGCAGGGCAGCATCGAAGTCGAGCTCGCAGCCGTAGCTCACCATCGACGCGAGGTGGAAGACCGACGTGTCGTCGCGGTCGACGAGCACGCGGACCTGGTCGGCGTCGGAGACGTCTCCGATGACCACCTCGACCCTGTCGTCGCCGGCACCGACGGTCTCTTGGGGGCCGACGGCGTCGAACAGCACGAGCGAGTCGATCGGCTCCGCCCTGCCGGAGGGGCCCCTCAGCTCGCCCCTCTGGAGCAAGGTCACGGCGAGCGTGCGACCGAGGAAGCCCGAACCTCCGGTGACGACGACTTTCATGGGCGGGACTCTAGCGGCGCATCCGGCGGGACACCGGTCCGGCCCGAGGTAGCCTCGAGGCGTCGTGGCCATCCTCGTCGACCTCCAGCAGGTATCCGCGAGCCGCAGTGACAAGGTCCTGTTCTCCCGGCTCTCCCTCACGGTGAGCGACGGCGAGAGACTGGGCGTCGTCGGGATCAACGGCACTGGCAAGTCGACGTTGCTCCGTGTCGCCGCGGCCGTCGAAGCCCCGGAGACCGGCAGGGTGCTGCGTGGTCGAGGCGTCCGTGTCGGCTACCTCGAGCAGGAGCCCCGGCTCGCCGGCGGGCGCGTGCGCGACGCGGTCGCCGCGGGGTGGGAGGGTGACGCGGCTCTCGAGCGCCTCGGGATGGGCGCCGGTGCCGACGTCGACGTCGCGTCGCTTTCCGGTGGACAGGCCAAGCGGGTCGCCCTGGCGGCGGTCCTCGCCCGGCCGGCCGAGCTGCTCGTGCTCGACGAGCCGACCAACCACCTCGACCTCGGAGCGGTCGCGTGGCTCGAGGCGCAGCTTCTTGCCCGCCGGGGAGGTCTCGTGCTCGTCAGCCACGACCGGCACCTGCTCGACCGCTGCACGACCCGCATGCTCGAGCTGGACCGGGGCAGGGCCTTCGTGCACGAGGGCGGCTATGCCGCCTACCTCGAGGCGCGCGCGACCCGCGAGGAGCTCGCGGCGTCGACGGAGCAGTCCAGGCGCAACCTCGCTCGCCGTGAGCTGGCATGGCTGCGGCGAGGCGCTCCCGCCCGCACCCGTAAGCCACGGGCACGCGTCGACGCAGCGACACGTGTCGTCGAGACGCGCGCCGAGGAGCCCGCGCGCGCGGGTGAGCTCGGGCTCGCCTTCCGGGCGCGCCGGCTCGGCGACAAGGTCGTCGAGATGACCGGCGCCGGCTACAGCTACGACGGCGTGGCGGGGTCCGTGCTCCGCGGTGTGGACCTCGTCCTCGACCCGCGTGAGCGCCTCGGTGTGGTCGGGGCGAACGGGACCGGGAAGTCGACGCTCCTCGACGTGTTGAGCGGTCGCCGCCAGCCGACCACCGGGATCGTCGAGCTCGGACCGACCGTCGAGATCGGCTACTACGACCAGCGCAGCGCGGACCTCGACCCCGAGGCGCGCGTCCGGGACCTCGTCGCCGGACCGACGCGTGCGCCGGGAGCGCCAGAGGACGTCGCGCTGATGGAGCGCTTCTGGTTCACCGGCGAGCTTCCCTTCGCGCGTGTCGGCACGTTGTCAGGCGGGGAGCGCCGGCGGCTCCAGCTCCTGCTCGTCCTGGCGGCCCGACCGAACGTCCTGCTTCTCGACGAGCCGACGAACGACCTCGACCTCGACACTCTCCGGATCCTCGAGGACTTCCTCGACGACTGGCCGGGTGCGCTCGTGGTCGTGAGCCACGATCGGGTCTTCCTCGAGCGGGTGACGGACCGCCTCGTGGCCCTCGACGCGTCCGGCGCGGTGACGCCCGTCGCCGGGGGCGTCGCGAGCTGGGTCGCGCTCGTCACGGGTACCGACGCCACATCGGCGGTCTCGGGAGCAAGGCCCGCTCCCACGCCGCAGTCTGCCGCAGGGAGCGTCCGGCCGGTGCAACCCGCCGAGAAGCCTGCAGGCCGATCCCGACCGCACGCCGACGTCGCACGCGACTCGCCGAGCACGCTTTCCTACCGTCTCCGCCAGGTCGACAAGGAGCTCTCCCGTCTCGTGCGTCGCCGCGACGAGCTGATCGCGAGCCTCGACGGACTCACCGACCATGTCGCGATCGCAAAGGTCGGCGCCGAGCTGGCGTCGGCCCAGGAGAGCCTCGACGAGGCGGAGCGACACTGGCTCGAGCTCGCCGAGCGCATCGAGGCGGGCAAGCACTGACGCCACGCAGCGCAGGACGGTCTCGAGCCGCGTGGAGATCTCGGTCCTACGAGCCGTCCAAGGCCGTGCGGATCGTGTCGACGAACGAGTCGACGTCGTCGTCCGTCGTGTCGAAGGCGCACATCCACCGGACCTCGCCTGTGCGCCGATCCCAGTCGTAGAACGGAACGTGCTCCCGGACGCGGTCCGCGACACCGTCGGGAAGTAGCGCGAACACGGCATTGGCCTCGACGGGTCGCGTGACGACCACGCCAGGGAGCGCGCACACCCCGTCACGCAGCCGGCGGGCCATCGCGTTCGCGTGCCGGGCGGAGCGTAGCCACAGGTCGCCCTCGAGCAAGGCCACGAGCTGGGCGGAGACGAAGCGCATCTTCGAGGCGAGCTGCATACCGCCCTTGCGGAGGAACTCGATCCCCGCGGTGGCGGTCGGGTCGAGGACGACGATCGCCTCGCCGAAGAGCATTCCGTTCTTCGTCCCGCCGAAAGAGACGACGTCGACACCGGCGTCGGTCGTGATCGCGCGGAGCGGGACGTCGAGCGACGACGCTGCGTTCGCCAGGCGGGCTCCGTCGAGGTGGACGCGCATCCCGCGTTCGTGGGCATGCGCGCTGAGGGTCGTGAGCTCGTCCACGGTGTAGACCGTGCCGAGCTCGCTCGACTGGGTGATGGTCGCGGCGAGGGGTTGGGCGCGATGGACGTCGCCGTGCCCAAAGGACTGCTGGTCGAGCAGCTCGGGCGTGAGCTTGCCGTCCGGCGTCACGACCGGGAGCAGCTTGATGCCCGCCACGCGCTCGCACGCGCCGTTCTCGTCGGTGTTCACGTGGGCGCTCTCGGCGCAGATCACGGCTCCCCAGCGGGGGATCATCGCCTGGAGCGACACGACGTTGGCGCCAGTGCCGTTGAAGACGGGAAAGACCTCGGCCTGCTCGCCGAAGTGGGTCGCGACGATCTCGCGCAGCCTCTCGGTGTAGGCGTCGCTACCGTAGGCCGGCTGGTGGCCGCCGTTCGCGTCGGCGACAGCGTCGACGAGCTCGGGATGTGCGCCTGCGTAGTTGTCCGATGCAAAGCCGCGCACCGACGGGTCGTGGAGTCGTGCCATCGCTGCAGTCTCCACCATCTCCCGGACCTGCGTCGCCTGTCGAAACGTGCGACGAGCCCTAACGGTCCCGTCGCCGGCCGCTAACAACGTTGGGGCACACTTGGCCTGGGCGTGAGGCCCCGTCGTCCCGCGGAGGAGCTGCGGCGTCGAGAGCGAGAGGAGCATCGGATGGTCGTGGCGAAGATCGCGCATCGCCCGAGCGGCGGGATGTCCCGGGTGAGCTGGAGGGTCGCTTCGACGGCTGCCGTCGTCGCAGCGGTCGCCATCGGCGCCCAAGGTGTCGCGAGCGCGTCGGTGGCACGCCAGGTGGGGGAGCGAGGTCCGGTCGCCGGCGGTCACCACGGCCGCCGGGGCGTGGGTCGCGACCACGGCGGTACCCGCTTCACCGGAACGGTCACGGCGCTCGGCACGGACGCGGGCGGGGTCGGGAGCTTCACGATCTCGACCGGACGCGGTGGGCTGCTCCATCTCGTCGTCGACGTGACGGCGACGACGACGTTCCACGAGCGTGGGACCGCGACGCCGGCTTCGCTCGCGAACGTCGCGGTCGGCGACCGCGTCGAGGTGTCGGGATCGCTCGGCGCGACCGACACGATCGCAGCCGACGTCGTCCGGATCGTGTTCGACGGTGTCGTCCGGGTCACCGGGAGGGTATCGGCGCTGGACGGCGCGTCGGGCTTCGTGCTGGCACGCGGGAGCGACGGGAAGCTGTCGGTGACGGTGGACGTGAGCGCGGCGACTACCTACGCCGAGCCCGGGTCGGTTGCCGCTCCTGCCGGTTCGGTGCCGGTGGCCTCGTTGCCCGCCGGCACCGCCTCGCTCGCGAGTGTGGTGGTCGGGGACCGTGTCCGCGTCCTCGGGACCGTCGGCGGTCCCAACGTCCTCGACGCGACGTCGGTGACCATCCTCCCGGTCCGTCCAGTGGTCGTCGTCGGCGTCGTGGCCGGACTGATCCCCACCTCGTCGACCGGCACCTCCTCGGGGGCGACCGAGACGCCCGGTTTCTTGTTGTCTCGCGGGCCGCGCGGGCTGTTCGAGCTGACCGTCGACGTGAGCGCCACGACGACGTATCTCGAGCGGGGTCCCCTCCCCGGCCCCGCGCCAGTCGGCCCCGCGCCGGTCGGCTCGGTTCCCGTGGGCTCCGTCCCGACCGGCACCCCGTCGTCGGGCGCGACGGCCACGTCGCCCGCCGGCACCCTCTCGCTCTCGAGCGTCGCGGTCGGCGACCGTGTGCTCGTCCGCGGAACGGTCGGAGGGCCCGGCACCCTCGACGCGACGTCGGTGACGATCCTGGCGACGCGTGGCACCAAGCGACACGACGGCTGATCCGGCCCGCTCGCGCCCTCGGGGGTCGCAACGGTTGGGGCTCAGCCTCAAGGCAGGTGTGCATCCTGACGTGAGGAACCGGTGGTGCCGGTGCGAGCGAACGGAGGCGAGCTCCGCAACTCGATGACGGCGGCCCTCCTCGCCTACGTGCGGCGTGCACGTGGCGAGGAGGCGGTCGTGCTCCTGCTCGAGGAGGCAGGCGAGCGACGGCCGCTAGCAGAGCTCGAGGACAGGACCGGCTGGAGCTCCCACGCCGCGACGCTGCGGCTGTTCGAGTCGGCTGCGGTGCTCTTCGACGATCCGCACATCGGCCGTGAGGTCGGCGCTGAGGTGTACCTGCGAGAGCGGCCCCGGGAGGTGATCGAGCGCCTCCGCGCCCTCGGCCGGCCGGCGGACGTGGTGCGCTACGTCGCCGAGACTGCTGACCGCCAGTCGGCGATCACCGAGATGAGCTGCATCGCGAGCGGGATCCGATGGGCGCTGGTCTCGGCTCGTACCGTGGCGCCCTTCGAACGACACGCTATCTTCTGCGACTACATCTCCGGAATGCTCGCGGCGGTCCCGACCATGTTCGACGTCGGGCTCGCCGACGTGACCGAGGTGGAGTGCCAGGCGCTCGGTGCGAGCAGGTGCCTTTACCTCGTGTCGTGGGAGACTGCCTCGTCCGACGCGGCCGACGCCGAGATCGACCTGCTCCGCGGGCGTCTCGACGCGCTGACGAAGAGCTTCGAGGAGCTCGAGGCCATGGCAACCGAGCTCGTGTCGGTCGGCGACAGCGACGCAGTCCTCCAAGCCGTCGTGGACCGTGCCGGTCTCGCCGTGCGGGCTGGTCGGTTCTTGCTCGCCGTCCGCCTTCCCTATGCGCCGGCGACGCGCGTCCACGCGGTCGGCTTCACCCGGGACGACGCGCTCGAGCATGCTCGACGTCTCGTTTCGGATGGGCTCGACGCAACGGCAGACGAATGCCTCGTCGTCGGCGTCGCCTCGTCGAACCACGCTTTCGGCCGTCTGGCAGCTTTCGATCCTGTCGCCGGCCGGTTCCTCCCGGAGGAGCGCCGGTTGCTCGAGGCCTACGCCGGCCACGCGGCTGCCGTGCTCGAGTCGACGGCGGCCCTCGAGGACGCCCGCGAGCGAGCAGAGACGATGACTGCCCTGTTCAGGCTCGCGACCGAACTGTCCGAAGTCGCGTCAGTCCACGACGTGGCGCGGCGCCTCGCCGTCGCACTGCACACGGTCGTGGACTGCGACCTCGCTGCGGTCCTCGTCGTCGAACCGGAGACGCGATTGCTCGCCTGCGTCGGTCGTTCGTCACGCGTGCCCGGCGGGCCGCCGAGCTACCGGCGCCTGGCCGGGTCCGTCGCTGGGGCGGAGGCGCTCCTTCGCCTCTTCGCAAGTTGCCCGGAGCCAATCGAGCTCGAGGTCGCGACGAGCGACGCTGTTCTCGCGGAGATCCTGCGCGTCACGGGAACAGGTGACGGCCTCCTCGTCCCGATCGTCGCGCGCGGCGAGTGCTTCGGCGCTCTAGCCCTCGGCTTCTCCGGCGTCGACGTTGCTGGTCCCGGGTTGTCCGATCAGGACTGGTTGGGTTCCGGACGGCGGGAGGGTGGGTGGAGGGCGCAGCTCGCCGAGCGTCTCGCGGGTGTGGTCGGGCTCGTCGCCACGGCGCTCCACAACTCTCGGCTCATCGACGAGATCCGCCATCAGTCCCTCCACGACCCGTTGACGGGCCTGCCCAATCGCGTCCTCGTTCTCGACCGGGTCGACCAGGCGCTCGCCCGCTCGGTTGCTCAGGAGCCCGACCACCGTGTCGGTGTGCTCCTTTTCGACCTCGACGGCTTCAAGGACATCAACGAGACCTTCGGCCACGGCAGCGGGGACGAGCTGCTCCAGGAGGTCGCACGTCGTCTCGAGGGGGTCGTCGACCCGTCGACCACCGTCGCCCGGCTCGGTGGGGACGAGTTCGTCGTGGTCCTCGAGGGCGCGGCCGTGGCGATCGACGAGACCGCGTCCCGTCTGCTTGCCGCGGTACGGATGCCGTTCACCCTCGCGCTCGACAACCCGGTCGAGCTCTCCGTGACGGCCAGCATCGGGATCGCGATGGGGCCGTCGTCCTCGGCCGGCGAGCTGCTGCGCGATGCCGACGTCGCGCTCTACGGGGCGAAGGCCGGAGGACGGGACCGGGCGGTCACCTTCGCGCCGGCGATGCACGCGGCCGTCCAGAGCCGGCTGGAGCTCGAGATCGACCTCCGCGCAGCGCTGACGGAGCGGCAGTTCTTCCTCGTGTTCCAGCCGACGTTCGACCTCCGCTCGGGCCGGGCGAGCGGTGCGGAGGCGCTCATCCGCTGGCAGCACCCGACACGCGGCATCGTCGGCCCGGACGCTTTCGTCCCGGTGCTCGAGGAGACCGGTCTCGTCGTCGACGTCGGTCGCTGGGTCCTCGAGGAGGCGTGCCGCCAGGCGCAGGACTGGCGGAGCAGGGGTCACCAGCTCGCTGTCGCCGTCAACGTGTCGGCCCGCCAACTCGAGGATCGAGACCTCGTCGACGACGTCGCCCGGACCCTTCGGGCAAGCGGGCTCGACCCTTTGGCGCTGACTCTCGAGCTCACCGAGACCGTCCTTGCCCGCGATCCCTCGGCGACGAGCACGCGACTCGCTGAGCTGCGAGACCTCGGTGTGCGCATCGCGATCGACGACTTCGGGACCGGCTACTCGTCCCTGTCGTACCTCCGCCAGTTCCCCGTCGACGCCCTGAAGATCGACCGGTCGTTCGTGTCTGGGCTCGGAGCCTCCGAGGAAGCCCAAGCGCTCGTCCGCACCCTCGTCCGGCTCGGGCGTGATCTCGGGCTCGAGGTCATCGCCGAAGGCATCGAGGAGGAGTCGCAGCTCGCGCTGCTGCGGTTCGCGGGCTGCGACACCGGGCAGGGCTACCTGCTCGCGCGCCCCCTCACCCCCGGAGCCCTTGACGGCTTCCTCGCCGCGTCGTCGCTGCCGCTGCTCCCTGCTGGTTGCGTCGTGCCGGCGAATCCGAACGACAGCGGTGCCCGCACCGGCGCGCTCGTCTCATCGGGGTGTGCGAGAGCAGAGGCGGCAGGCCGTGGCGTCCACGAGCTCTCCTGACGGCGGCGTGGGTGCGGCAGCGACCACATCCGACGGTGCCAGGATCCGATGGAGCGCGATACAGGTCGCCCGCAATGATGGAGTGGAGCTCGCCTACCAGGTGGCGGGACCGATCGACGGCACGCCGCTGCTCCTCGTCGCAGGGCTTGGCTGCCAGATGCTGATCTGGCACGACGGGCTCTGCCGTGAGCTCCTCGCGCGCGGCTTCAGGGTCGCCCGGTTCGACAATCGCGACGTGGGCCTCTCGACGCATCTCGACGGTCACGGTTGGGTTAGCCGACGGGCACTGCTCATCCGACCAACCGCATGCGCGTCGTACCGACTCGAGGACATGGCGGCCGACGCGCTCGCCGTGCTCGACGCGCTGGGCTGGCAGGCCGCGCACGTGCTCGGGAGCTCTCTTGGCGGAGCGATCGCGCAGCTGCTCGCCATCGTCCACGGCGGGCGGGTCGCGAGCCTGACCTCTGTCATGTCCACGCCGTCGCTCCAGGTCGGTCGTGGAACCCTGCGTGCGCTGAGAGAGCTGCTCCGGCCTCCGCCCCGGTCAGGCGAGGAGGCGGAGCGGCGGATCGTTCAGCTCTACCGCGTCATCGGCTCGCCCGGGTACCCCCTTGACGACGCGTGGCTCCGAGAGGTCGCACACCGCTCGTGGTGGCGAGCCGGCGACGCCGGCGGGACGAGCCGGCAGCTCGCGGCGCTGCTAGCCAGCGGGGACAGGCGATCTGCCCTCGCCGGGATCGACAAGCCGGTCCTCGTCGTCCACGGCGCGCTCGACCCGGTCTTCCGACCGGCTGCCGCCTTCGCGACCGCAGGGGCGATCCCCGGCGCCCGTGTGGTCGTCTACCCGGGGATGGGGCACGATCTCCCCAGGACGATCTGGCCGTCGCTCGCAGACGAGGTCGCGTCTCTGGCGCGCAGCTCGACCGACCGGCCGGGCGCGCCCGCCGGGCTCGCTTAGCCCGTCGGCTGTGACGGAGAGGGAGACGGGGAGCCGTTGGCCGCCGCCTCGTCGGCAGCCTGGGCTCGCGTGGCGTCGAGGTGCTCGACTGCCCATCGACCCGCGTGGCGCCGTGCCCAGCTCGCGTCGACGCGTCCGGTCACCATCGCCCGGAGCGATTGCGGGTGGGTGACGGCAAAGGCGACGTGCCCGACGACGACGATGACGACGAGCCAGGCGAGGACGTCATGGACGAAGGTCGCGCCGGTGCGCCAGCTCAGGGGGAACGCAGCGAACCACTTGAGGATCGAGCCCGACGCGAGCATCACGACGATGACCCCGGCAGTGAACGCGGCGTTGAGCTTCTGTCCGGGATTGAACTTGTCGGCTCGCTCGCCTGCAACGTGATACCGGCCGGCGCTACGTAGCCATCGCAGCTCCTCGCCGCTCCATCGGTTCAGACGGCGCAGGTCGTGTCGTAGCTGCGTGCCCCACGGCCCGGCGAGGCTCACGCAGAGCGGGATCGGCCACGCGAGGCCGGCCCAGAGGTGGATCTCGGCGACGAGCGCGCGCCGGCCGACGGCGCCCTCGACGGCAGGGAAGTAGAGCGGGAGCGCCGTCGCGACGAGCACGGCGAACAACAAGGCGTTCGCCCAGTGCGCGCAGCGTTCGACGACGTCGAAGCGGAGGATCGTGCCCGTCTCGGATCTCGGGGACGCGTCGTCCGCGCCGTCAGCCGGCGCGCGTCGCGGACGGCTCACTCGATCGGCGCGTCGTCTCGACCGTTCGACGCCCCCACCCAGGCGTTGACGGCATAGCCGTTGCGCTCCCAGAAGCCCGGGTCGACCTTGTCGACGAGGCGGATCTCCGACAACCACTTGAGGGACTTGTAGCCGTACATCGGAGCGACGTACAAGCGCACGGGACCGCCGTGCTCGGTCGTGATCGGAGCGCCGAGCATCGAGTGCGCGACGATCACGTCGGACAGTCTGGCCTGGTCGAGCGTGAGGCTTTCGGTGTCTGCTCCGTCGTAGGAGTAGAACGACAGGGCAATGGCCGTCGACTTTGCGCCGACGAGGTCGAGGATGTCGGCGAGGCGGACCCCTTCCCAGTGCACGGCCGGCACACGCCATCCGGTCACGCACTGGAAGTCCTTCACGAGGCGGGTTTGCGGCATCGCGAGGAGGTCGTCGAGGGTGAGCACGGTCGGACGCTCGACGCGGCCGGTGACGCGTAGCCGGTAGTCGGCTGGCTTGACGACCGGGAACGAGCCGGTGATCGTGTAGATCCGGAAGCGGTTGCCGCCGGGAAGGAAGCCCCCGAGGCCCGATCCGAGGAAGTCGCCGACAGCGCGCTGCACCTGGGAGCCGACTGCGACGCCGAGAGCGCCGAGCGCCGCCATCCCGAGCACGACGCGGCGACCGACGGCTACCCGTGGAGCGTCGGTCGCCGCCGCCACGGGTCGTTGCTCCGGCTCCCCCATGGAGCCAGGATAGAGAAGCTGCACAGGCGGCGGTGCGCGGCTCGACTGGGTCGGAGACCCGACTTCACCCGGTGTGACGTGGCGGCGACCCGAGACCCGGCCCCGAGACCCGCGTCCGGGCGGGATCGTCAGCTCACAGCTTGCGGAAGTAGAGCAGGATGCCGAGGACGACGACGACGAGCCCGACCACGGGGACGAGCATCGAGCGCACCGTGCGGCCGAAGAAGCGGAGCGCACCGACGGCCACGACGAGCGCGCCGACGACGATCGCGACGATCCCGACAAGGTGGTGCTTGTTGACCACGGCGAGCACCGAGCCGTCATTGGTCCACGCTGTCATTGTGCCCCCTCCGTCCGACGCACCCCGCGCCCGGTCGCAGCGTAGCCGGGAGGAGGCCTCGGCTCCTGATCCGGTGCGTGCGCGCGACGCCGGTCACGCGAGCTGCGCGACGATGAGGAGATGGACGACGAGGCGCACGTGACGCTCAGCCGGGGCCTGCCCGAGACCGTTCTCCCGGCCCCGCCGTCGGCGTGGACCGACGCACTCGAGAAAGCGCGCGGCTCGAGTGGGCGGGCGGAGCGGCTCGCCGCGACAACAGCCCTCGCGGCGCGCTACCCGCGCTTGCTCGCCGCGTGGGCAGATCTCGCCGAGCTCTCCGGCGACGCGGGCGAGCACGTCGCTGCCTATGCGTACGCACGCGTCGGCTACCACCGCGGTCTCGACGCGCTGCGCGCTGCCGGTTGGCGGGGTACGGGCTTCGTGCGCTGGCGTGAGGCGACCAACCGCGGCTTTCTCGCGAGCCTGGACGGGCTGCGACGCGAGGCGGGAGCTCTCGGCGAGGTGGACGAGGAGCAGCGTTGCGAGTTGCTCTGCTACCAGCTCGACCCCGACTGGGGAAAGGTGGCACGGAGCTGACCGACGGTCGTGCGCGCCGGTCGTCCCGAGCGACGACCGCCCAGGCAGACCGTGTGGCGGGCACGCCGGAGGACGACGCCAGTGCTCGCAGAGTGGACGTGGACGGCAAGAAGGAGGACCGATGGGACTTTTCTCGAGTCGGACGGCGGAGATGGTGACGCCGGACCGGGCTCTGCCCGGCCGGTCCGCACCGCTCGGACCTCTCGGCATGCATGCCGTGCTCGGCGTGCCGATCGTGCCGCCGTTTCCCGATGACACGGAGCAGCTCGTGATCGGTCTCGGCTGCTTCTGGGGAGCGGAGCGCATCTTCTGGCAGCTTCCCGGCGTGGTGACGACCGCGGTCGGCTACGCCGGTGGCTACACGCCCAATCCGACCTACGAGGAGGTCTGCTCCGGGCGGACCGGCCACGCCGAGGTCGTGCGCGTCGTCTTCGATCCGGCGTCGACGAGCGTCGACGCGCTCCTCGCCGCCTTCTTCGAGGGCCACGACCCGACCCAGGTGATGCGGCAGGGTAACGACGTCGGGACCCAGTACAGGTCGGTGGTGCTCGCGGGCTCGCCAGCACAGCGCGAGGCCGCTTGCGCGATGCGCGACCAGTACGAGAAGCGCCTCGTCTCGGCGGGCTTTGCGCGCGTCGCGACCGAGGTGGTCGCCGCAGGCGAGTTCTACTACGCCGAGGACTACCACCAGCAGTACCTGGCGAAGCACCCGGACGGGTATTGCGGATTGGGCGGGACCGGCGTCGCCTGTCCGGTGGGCCTTCTCGGTTAGCAGCTCGCGACGGCGACCGTGTCGCTTCTCTCAGGTCGAGGGACGCTCCACGGCGCGCGCGAGGGTCCGCTGCTCGTCGAGGAAGCCGTCGACGTCCGCTGCCGGAAGGGGCCTGGCGATTGCGAAGCCTTGGACCCAGGTGCAGCCGAGATCCCGCAGCTTCGCGAGCTGGCCCGGAGTCTCGACACCTTCGCCGATCACGGTGATACGCAGCGCACGTGCCATCGCGACGATGGACTCGAGGACGACCGCGCGCGGAGACGACTCGTCGAGGCGAACGACGAAGGAGCGGTCGATCTTCAACACGTCGATCGGGAACTGTTCGAGGTAGGCGAGCGAGGAGTAGCCCGTGCCGAAGTCGTCGAGCAGGACGACGACGCCGAGGGCACGTAGTGCCTCGAGGGTGTCGTGCGCGGCCGAGACGTCGATGATCACGGACTCCGTGATCTCGATGCCGAGCGAGCCGGGCGCGATGGGAGCCGCGCGCAGCAGCTCGGCGACGCGGTCGGCGAAGCCGGGGACGGCGAGCTGGTGGCCCGAGATGTTGACGGTGACCTTGAGCGGTGGATCGAGGAGGTGCACGAGCTGCCACCGGCCCAGCTGCTCGATCGCCGTCCGGAGCACCCAGTCGCCGAGGTCCACGGCGAGGCCGGTCTCCTCGGCAAGAGGGACGAACTCGTCCGGCGCGATGCGGCCACGGCTCGGGTGGTCCCAGCGCGCCAGCGCCTCGAGCGCGACGGGCTGGCCGCTGCGCGTGTCGACGATCGGCTGGTACTCAAGGAGCAGGTCTCCGGAGGCGATCGCGGACCGCAGGTCGTGCTCGAGCTGGAGGCGTCGAAGCGTCTCGTAGCGGATCGACCGGTCGAAGATCTCGATCCGGTCGCGTCCCCCCGCCTTGGCCCTGTACATCGCCGCGTCCGCGTCACGCAGCAGCGAGATGGCGTCGCAGGTGCTCTCGCTCGACGTCGCGACGCCGATGCTCGCGGTCGCGACGTAGTTCGTTCCTGGAAGCAGCTCTGCCGCGCGGACTGCGTTGGCGAGCCTGGTCGCCCGGTCGATCGCGTCGAGGGGACCTGTCAAGTTGTCGCACAGGACGACGAACTCGTCGCCTCCGAGGCGCGCGAGGGTGTCCGACGCGGAGATCGCGTCGACCAAGCGGGGGACAAGGGCGGTGAGCACGGCGTCGCCCGCGGCATGGCCGAGAGAGTCGTTGACCATCTTGAACTGGTCGAGATCGAGCAGGATCATCCCGACGGCGCCCGGTCGGTCTCCTCGCCGAGCGAGAGCCTGACCGGCGCGGTCGAGCAGCAGGGTGCGGTTGTGGAGACCGGTGAGCGGGTCGTGGATCGCCTGGTGCGCGAGCTTGTCCTGGTCGACGTGGTGCTCGGTCACGTCGCGCAGCTGGCAGAAGCGGTACGCGGGGCCGATCTCGGGCGAGACGAGCGACGCGGCGAGCTGCGTCCACACCAGGGCGCCGTCCGGGCGCAGGAAGCGGGTCTCGACCTCGACCGTATCGCCGCCTGGCCCACTGCGAAGCCATGCCGGCGGGGTGCCGTCTGTCGGGTCGATCAGATCTGCCAGGCGCCGGCCGACAAGGTCGTCCCGGCCCCGTCCGAGCAGGGTGCACAGAGCATCGTTGACGTCGAGCAGGTCGAGGTCGAGGCTGAGGAAGGCGGCCGGGAAGGGTGAGTCCTCGAAGCCACGACGGAACCGGCGGTCGGCGTCGCGGACGGTTCGTCCGAGATGACGGACGAGCACACCGACGGCTCCGACGCTCAGCACGACGATGACCCACGCGCCGGCGAGCAGGCCGACCGACCCGATGGCCGGGTGCTCGTGGACCTGCCAGGCGAGCACCGCTGCGTAGCTCGCCGCGACCAGGAGGAACTGGGCGGTCGCCTGGCGTGTCGTGAAGAACGCGAAGGCATACGGTGGCACCCAGAACAAGAACGCAGCAGCACCGCTCGACGGGCTCCCACCTGCGTAGACGCCGACTGCGCTGAGCACGATCGCGCTCGCGACGACGATCTGGGCGACCAGGACGCTTGCCTCGTCGAGAGCCCCGGCCAGAAGCAGGGCACCGCCAAGTGCGGCCACTGCCGACACGGCGACCGCGAGGGGGGTGATGGCGTACGGTGCAGCCGGGAACAGAAGCGAGACGCCGCCCGTCAGGCCTGCGACCACGAGGAGCGTGCCGAGCCAACGAGTGAGGTACTTGCTGCTCTTTGGCCCGAACGCTGTCGTCAGGGCCGCGGCCGGCTTGTCACGGACCAGACGCATGGTCTTCCTACGGCATCTCAGTCGGAGCGGTTGAGCAGCGGCTCGACCGCTGGCGGCGGTCAGCCGTCGCTCGACCTGCCCCACAAGTTGATGCCGGCGTCGCTCGCGTGGCGATCGATCTCGGCGAGCTCGTCCGCGGAGAAGTCGAGGTTGTCGAGAGCGTCGAGGTTCTCGTCCAACTGCTCGACGCTGCGCACCCCGACGAGCGCGGACGTGATCCGCGGGTCGCGCAGGACCCACGCGATGGACATCTGGGGTAGCGACTGGCCGCGGGAGCGAGCGATCGTCTCGAGGGCGCGGACTTGGGAGAGCCGCTGCTCGGTCAGCGTACCCCTTTTCAAGAAGTGGTCCTCGCTCGCCCGCGACTGGTCGGGAATGCCGGACAGGTACTTGGTCGTCAGCAGGCCCTGCGCAAGCGGGGAGAAGGCGATGCAGCCCACTCCGTGGGTCGCCAGCACCTCGAGCAAGCCGTCCTCGACCCAGCGATTGAGCAGCGAGTACGACGGCTGGTGGATGAGCAGTGGTGCACCCATCTCCCGGAGGAGCGCGGCCGCCTCGGCCGTGCGCTGCGGCGAGTACGAGGAGATGCCCGTGTAGAGCGCCTTGCCCTGGTGTACAGCGGACGCGAGCGCTCCCATCGTCTCCTCGAGCGGGGTGTCGGGGTCGAAGCGGTGGGAGTAGAAGATGTCGACGTAGTCGAGGCCCGTCCGGCGCAGGCTCTGCTCGAGGCTCGTGAGGAGGTACTTGCGGGATCCTCCGTCTCCGTACGGACCGGGCCACATGTCGTAGCCAGCCTTGGTCGAGACGACGAGCTCCGCCCGGTGGGCGGCGAGGTCCTCGGCGAAGATCCGTCCGAAGTTGATCTCGGCGGCGCCGTAGGGAGGGCCGTAGTTGTTCGCGAGGTCGATGTGCGTCACCCCGCGGTCGAACGCGCGCCGCAGGATTGCGCGGGCGTCGCCGATGGGTCGGGTGTCCCCGAAGTTCTGCCAGAGCCCGAGGGATATCCGTGGGAGCACGAGGCCGCTCGTGCCGCAGCGGCGGAAGCTTGCGTGCTCGTAGCGATCGGCTGCCGGGATGTAGGTCACGGCCGAAGCCTAGGTGAGCCCGACGAGGCCGTCACAGGCAGCGCTCGAGATGCTTGCGTCGAGGTGATCGCGTCACTAGGTTCTTCGCCGTGTTGTGTGACGGTACGGTGACGTTCGATCGTGAAGCTCGGACTGCAGACCGCTAGCGCGCGCAACCGCCTGTCTGTCCACGATCGTCGGTGTCCAGGGGAAGGGGTGCAGCAGTACGGCGCACGGGTGCGTGTTGGCGCGTGTGTGGTGGCCGACGTCGATCTCGAGTTGCGACAACGCAGTCGCCGTGTCCACGTAGGTGAGGTCCGGACGCGGTCGCGTAGGTCGCGGGCGGGCAGAGGTGATCCAACCGACGAGAGATGGGGGTAGGACAAGCATGACTACGAACGAGTCCCACGAGGTCGACCCGAAGAAGTACGACGCGTCGCGTCGCCGCTTCCTGCGCAACGCAGGTGTGGCAGCGGCGTCGGTGCCGTTCCTCGGGAGCATGGCGGAGATCCTGGGTGAGCGTGGAGCGAGCGCGCAGACCTTCCGGGACGAGTCGCACCCGCTGTTCGCCAAGCACCCGAAGTACCAGTTCACCTTCGTCAACCACGTCACGACGAACCCGTTCTTCGCCGCCACGCAGTACGGCATGGCGGATGCAGCGAACCTGTTGGGGATCCCGACCCCACAGTGGACCGGCTCGCAGAACTCCATCGTCTCGGAGATGGTCACCGCGATGGACCAGGCGATCGCCGCGAAGCGCAAGGGTATTGCCGTCGCGGTGATCGACCCTGTCGCGTTCAACACGCCGACGGACAATGCGCTTTCCCAGGGCATTCCCGTCATCGCCTACAACGCGTCCGAGCCGAGCAACAACGCGATGGCCTACGTCGGGCAGAGCAACACTCTCGCCGGTGCGGCCGCAGCGGAGCGCATCGTCAAGGTCGTCCCGAAGGGTGGCCTTGTCGGGATGGTCATCGCGACGCCGGGATCGGGCAACATCCAGCCGCGTATCAACGGGGCTCTGCCTGTCTTCCGCAAGGCGGGGCTGGCGACGGCCGTCGTGGCTGGAGGAGCGCTGCTCAACCAGGAGCTCACGAACGTCGAGTCGTGGTACCTCGGCCACAGGGACGTGAAGTTCCTCTACGCCGTCGACGACGGCGACGGCATCGCCGTGGCCTCGGTCATCAAGAAGTACAACCTGAAGGGCAAGGTGGGTGGCTCCGGATGGGACGTCAGCACCCAGACGCTCCAGGAGGTGGCGTCGGGAGGGCTGTCCTTCTCGATCGACCAGCAGGCCTACCTCCAGGGATTCGTCCCCACGATCCAGCTGTTCCTCTACAACATCTCCGGCGGCCTCATGCAGCCATGTGACACCAACACCGGCCTCGGCTTCGTGACGAAGTCGAACGTCGCCCCCTACCTCGCGCATGCGACGCGCTTCGAGGGCAGCGGCACGGCCGAGACGGCCTACCCCGCACCGGCGCACATCGCCGTCTGACAGTGGTGAGCCAAGCGACGCTCACGCCCGGCGAGGCGTCGCCCGCCATGCCCCCTGCCGCGCCGTCCACGGCGCGGCAGGGGCCGGTAGGCACGCTCCTCCGGCTTTTCGTGAGCCGGAGGGAAGCGACGATCTTCGTCGTCGCGTTGGCGATCATCATCTACTTCGCCGCGCGCACCGCGGAGTTCTACAGCTACGCGAACATCGTGACGATCGTGCAGTACATGGCGCCGATCGCCGTGATCGGCGTCGGCGAGGTCTTCCTTCTCACCCTCGGGGAGATCGACCTGTCGGCAGGTCAGATTTTCCTCTTGTCACCCTGGATCGTCGTGTGGCTCCAGCAGGCAGGTCTGCCGATCGGCTGGGCGATCACGGTCTCGCTGCTGTGCTGTGTCGCCATCGGCGCGATCAATGGGCTCATCACCGTGCTGTTGAACGTGCCCTCGTTCGTGACGACGCTCGGGACGTACTTCGCGATGCTCGGCCTCGTCCTCATCGTCTCGAACGACTCGCAGGCTGACATGCCCGGCACGACGGGCACCTTCGGGCAGATCTTCGGCATCTCGAGCTGGTCGGAGATCGGCTGGGCCGCGCTCATCGTCGTGGTCCTCCACATCGTGCTGAAGCGGACCCGCTTTGGCATGCACGTCACGGCGACGGGTGGCAACTACCTCGGAGCGGCGGAGGCCGGGATACCCGTCCGTCGCATCAAGGTCTGGTCGTTCATGATCCTCGCGCTCGGCGCGGGCTTCATCGGGCTTCTCGACTCGATCCGGATCCAAAGCCTCGACCCCGCGTCCCCGGGGACGACCGTGATGTTCAGTGCCGTCTCCGCTGCCGTGATCGGCGGGACCTCGCTGGTGGGCGGGCGCGGGACGATCATCGGGGCGACGATCGGGGCAATCGTCCTCGGTGTCCTCGAGGACGGCTTCAACCTCATCGGCGTGAGCGCGAACGAGTTCACGCTCGTGACCGGCCTCGTGATCCTCGTGGCGATGGCGATCAACGTCCAGCTGTCCCGAGCCGGGGCGAGGATGCGAGCATGAGCCGCCCGGGCGAGAATCGACGCGACGGCGAGCAGGCGATCAGGACAGACGCGACGCAGGAGCGGTGGTGGGCATGACGGTGATCGACACGGAAGCCGGGGAAGCCGGCAAGGTCCCGGTGCTCAAGACCGTGGGCATCACGAAGCGCTTCGGAGCGGTCGTCGCGCTGCGCGGCGTCGACATCGACCTCCACCGCGGAGAAGTCCTCGGTCTGGTCGGCGACAACGGCGCGGGCAAGTCGACGTTCGTAAAGATCGTCTGCGGCTTCCAGCGGCCGGACTCGGGGAAGATCTTGATAGACGGCGTCGAGGTGCAGCTGCACAGCGTCAAAGACGCGCGCCGCCACGGCATCGAGGCCGTCTATCAAGACCTCGCCCTCGTGCCGCAGCTCAGCGTCTACCAGAACCTCTTCTTGAACCGCGAGGTGACGACCCTCGGCCGGCTCGGCTGGCTGTCCACCCGCAAGATGCGCGCACAGGCCCAGGCCTATCTCGACGACATCAAGGTCAGCATCCCGAACATCGAGGCGGAGGCCGAGACCTTGTCCGGCGGGCAGCGGCAGGCGATTGCGGTCGCACGGGCGACGCGCCAGAATGCGAAGATCCTGCTGCTCGACGAGCCACTTGCCGCGATGGGGGCCAAGGAGTCGGCGCTGATCATCGACCTCGTGAAGGACCTTGCGGCGAACCGGGGAGTCTCCATCCTCGTCATCGACCACAACTACACCCACTTGTTCGAGCTGTGCGATCGCGTCAACGTCTTCCAGCAAGGTCGTGTGACCTTCGACCGGCGGGTGCGGGACACGTCGCTCGAAGAGCTCACGGAGCTCATGGTCTCGGAGTACCGTCGCCAGGTGATGGCAGGCCACCGGGAGCTTGGCGACGAGGTCGTCGCACAATGAGCGTGCGGGAGCTCCATGCCGATCTCGCTCTCGGCGTCCAGGCGCTCCTCGGGGAGGGGCCTGTGTGGGACGACCGGGAGAGCTCCCTGCTCTTCGTCGACATCGAGGGCGAGCGCGTCCATCGCTTCGACCCGTCGTCGGGCCGGGAGTCGAGCTTCGCGACCGGTGCTCCGATCGGTTCGGTCGCCCTGCGTCGCGACGGTGGTCTCGTGCTCGCTCTTCTCGACCACTTCGCGCTCTGCGGCAGCTCGGGGGAGGAGCTAGCTGCCATACCGGGCTTCTCGGCCGACGCAAGCCGCGTGCGGTTCAACGACGGCGAAGTCGACCCGTGGGGTCGCTTCGTCGCGGGCACGATGGACTGGGGGAAGTCGGCGCCTCTTGGCGAGCTGTACCAGCTCGCGCCAGACGGCACGGTCACGACTCTCGTGACGGGCGCGACGATCTCGAACGGTCTCGCGTGGTCGCCGGACCGTCGCAGGCTCTACTACGTCGACACGCCGACTCTCCGGGTCGACGTCTTCGACGTCGACCCGGCCGACGGGACGCTCTCGGGCAGGCGGCGGCACGTCGACATCGACGAGTCCGAGCACGGCCGGCCCGACGGCATCGCGCTCGACACCGAAGGCTGCCTCTGGGTGGCCTTCTACGGCGGCAGCCGCGTCTGCCGCTTCACGCCGACAGGTGCGCTCGACACGATCGTCCGCGTGCCGGCGAGCTGCGTGACGAGCGTCGCGTTCGCGGGGCCGCGGCTCGATACTTTGTATATCACGTCCGCCCGGACGGACCTCGATGCCGCCGCGCGTGCCGCGGAGCCCCATGCCGGGGACCTCTTCGTCGTCGATCCCGGTGTGTCGGGTCTCTCGGCCGGCCGCTTCGGTTGAGCTGAGGCCTCCGCCCGACGAGGATCCCGGGCGTCGCGCGCCGGTCTCGCGCGGGGGGAGACGGCCCCGCCGGAGGGTCAGTGCGGTGCGATGTGGCTGCGCTTGCGTGCGTGGTCGACGAGCTTGTACTTCGCCCACCACGAGCGTTGCAGCCCTAAGGACGTGGCGCGCTCGCGCGCTGCGATGTCCGCGAGGTCCGGCCCGAGCAATCCGGCTCCGGGAACCTTGTCGGTCAGCCAGCGTGCGGCGGCATCCGCGTCCCTGCTGCGACCGAGGTGGCTCTGCAGCGCGGTGCAGGCCGCCGCGAGATCGGCGAACTTGGGCCCGAGGAGGGGCGTTGCCACCGCTGCGCCGTCGCGTAGCTGCTTCGCGCGGATCCGGACGAGGTGGAGGGCGTCGGGCGTCGGCACCGCATGCGCGGCGCGCGCCGCTGCGTCGAGGTCGCACCAGGGATGCTCGAGGTACCCAAGCAGTGCCGGTCCCGCGGACCGCCGAGCTCGCGGGCGCAGCTGCGGGCACGAGGCCAGCTCGTCCATAGAGCCAAGCAGGTGGCGATGGAGCGGTGAACCGTAGGCGTCATCGAGCGGCCGGAGCCACGTCGCGCGCTCGTGCGCGAGCAGGGAGGTGATCGTCGCGGCGACGGAGCCGTCCCGGGCCCGACCGGCGTCCGCGAGAAGACGTGCGGTGACGACGTCGCAGTCCCTCACCTGCCCGAGGAGCCTCTCGTACCAGGAGATCTCGGCCCGGATACCGGCGCGCCAGGCCGGTTCGAACACCGTGCGGAACGTCCTCAGCTGGGAGCGGATCCGGCGCAGCGCGACGCGCGCGTCGTGGATCTGGTCGGGCGTCCGCGCGCCGACCGGTCCGGCATCGGAGCCGACGAAGCCGGCCACGCACGTCGCGAGCTCGGCGCGCAGCACGCCTCCGAGGTCCACCATCGACGACTGTAGCTGCGGACTGCGGCGTCCGTCATGATGCACTGGTGCGCTGGCCGTTGTTCGCCCTCGGAGTCGTCATCGTCGTGCTGACCTGGTGCAGCCTCGTCGCGACCTTCGTCATGCCGAGAGGTCGCTCGATCTTCCAACGTGCCTCCTCGTCGCTCGTGCTGCGGTGCGTCCGGCTCCTCGCCGTGACGCTCGCACGCCTCACCCGCACGTACGCGGCCAAGGACTCGCTGCTCGCGACGGTCGGACCCGTCGCGCTCGTCGTCCAGCTCGCGGTGTTCCTGGCAGCCTTCGTGCTCGGTGCCGGGCTCCAGCTGATCCCGTGGGCCCATTCGTCGACGCTTGCGTTCCGCCAGGCGGCGGGCTCGTTGTTCGTCGTCGGCCTGGTCGGCGCGGACGGGCCGACCAACGACGTCATCCGCGTGCTGGCCGCCGCGACCGGAGCGGTCACCATCGCTCTGCAGATCGGCTACCTACCGGTCATCTACCAGTCCTTCGCCCGACGTGAGTCACTCGTGGCCTTGATGGAGAGCCGGGCGGGCGTCCCGGCCTGGGGTCCCGAGGTGCTGATGCGCCACCAGCTCGTCGACGCCCTCGACGCGCTTTCGATCCTCTACCGCGACTGGGAGCTTTGGGCCGCCGACCTCGCCGAGAGCCACGGCACGCATCCTGTGCTCGTGCTGTTCCGCTCTCCCGACGTCGGCGACTCCTGGCTGCTGTCGCTGCTCGCGATCCTCGACGCGGCTGCCCTGCACCTTGCGCTTGCGCCGTCGACGGCGCCCTCCGAGGCACGGATGTGCCTGCGCATGGGTTTCACGGCGTTGCGCCGGGTGGCGTCGACGCTCGGTTGGAGCTACGACCCGGACCCGTCGCCGCTCGCACCAGGGGCCCTCGAGCGGCAGGAGTTCGACCTGGTCGTCGAGCAGCTGCGCTCGAGGGGCTTTCCGGTCGAGCGTGACGGAGACGATGCGTGGCGCCACTTCCGCGGCTGGCGTGTCAACTACGAGGCGATCGCCTACCGGCTCGCGGACTACCTCGTCACGCCGCACGTGCCCTGGTCGGGGACGCGCCATCACTTGCCGGCCGACGTCGTCCTGCCCGCCCGCCCGCCGCACCGCTCGCCCGACGGCGGCACGGTCGGCGCCGACTGGCTGCGCTCGCCGCCTCGCTGACGGACCCGCCTCGCTGACGGACCGGCCTCGCGGGCCGAGCCGTCCGGCTGTGCAGTCCCTCCGAGCGAGCAGCGACGGGCGCGACGCCACGCGCATCGTTTGCCGGAGTTGGGCGATGATGGTGCGTGGCCCATCCCATGTTCTCGGCCGACGACAGGCTCACCGACCTGATCTTCGCCTACTGCCGCCAGCGACTTGCCCTCGACCCCGTCCCGCTCGACTTCGGTGGGAGCGAAGAGGGGTTCGAGGTCTTCCTGCACGGGCTGCTCGGCTCGACCGGCCACGACCCGGCTGAGGTCCTGCAGCTCTTCGCGCAGCACCTCGCGACTGCGGTCGTGTCCTGCGACAGCCCCCGCTTCCTCTCGTTCATCCCTGCCGCCCCGACGAAGGCGTCCTTGCTGTTCGACATGGTCGTGTCGTGCTCCTCGCTCCAGGCGACGTCGTGGCTCGAGGCGGCGGGGGCCGTCGCCGCGGAGAACCAGGCGCTACGCCTCCTCGCCGACCTGGCTGGCCTTCCTGAGGGTGCCGGGGGATGCTTCGTCGCGGGCGGCACGGCAGGAAACCTCTCCGCGCTCCTCGTCGCCCGGGACACTGCGCCGCTGCGCGGCCATCACGCCGGTCGTCCTGTCGTCGCGGTGAGCGAGGAGGCGCACTCGTCGGTCGCCAAGGCAGCCCACGTCATCGGCGTCGAGCTGCTGACCGTTCCCGTCGTCGACCATCGACTGACCGGTGCTGCGCTCGCGGCCACGCTCGACGCCAGTCCCGAGGCCGACCGGGTCGTCGCCGTCGTCGCGACGGCGGGCACGACGAACGCGGGGATCATCGACGACCTTGCAGGGGTCGGAGCGGTCGCCCGGGCGCGGCGCCTGTGGTTCCACGTCGACGCTGCCTACGGGGGGGCGGGACTGTTCAGCCCTCGCGTACGCGACCGCTACGCCGGCATCGACGATGCCGACTCGTTCATCGTCGATCCGCACAAATGGCTCTTTGCTCCCTTCGACTGCGCAGCACTGCTCTACCGGGAGCCGCGGCTCGCGAAGGCCGTCCACACCCAGGACGCCGCGTATCTCGACGTCATCCACGACGAGCAGGAGCAGTGGAACCCGAGCGACTATGCGATCCACCTCACGAGGCGCGCACGCGGCCTCCCGCTGTGGTTCTCGCTCGCCGTCCACGGGACCGAGGCCTACCGGGAGGCCGTCGAGGCGGCACTCGCGCTTGCCGTTGCGACCGCGCGGCTCGTCGAGGCCGCAGACCACCTCGAGCTCGTGCGCGAGCCGGAGCTGTCCGTCGTGCTCTTCCGCAGGACAGGCTGGGAGCGCGCAGACTACGACGCCTGGTCCGCGCAGCTGCTCGCGGACCAGACGGGGTTCGTGCTGCCGACGACCTGGGAAGGTCGAGCGACGGCACGGCTTGTCTTCTTGCACCCCGACACGACGCTCGAGATGGTCGAGGAGATCCTCGCCTCGATGCGCTGAGCCGAGCGCGGCTGGGAGCACGCGGTCGGACCGATGCAATCGACTGTCGAAACCCTTGCAGGTTGCACCCGCCCCGCCCTATGGTGAGCGCCGCAGGGGTGTGCACGAGGGGCCGTCAGCGTCTACGGGGCTGTCCAAGCACACTGTGACCTGCGCCGCGAGAAGTTGACAGCAGTTGCATCCAGGGGAGGTTCGTAGTGACACGTGCGGCGCGACTGGGGATATTCTCCTCGTTGTTCGCGGTCGCGATCGGTCTCGTGGTGTTCGTCTCGATGGCGTTCCTCCGGACCAATCCTGCGACCCTCGACTTCGCCGCTGGTCACGTGGCCGGCCAGCCGGTCGATCTCACGCTCCAGACTGTCGGCGCTGTTGGGTCCGGTCCGCACCCGACCTGGGTCTCCTACATGACCAAGGCGCCGGACGGCACGTGGACGCACACGACGCTCTGGGACCTGCCCGCGGACACACGGATCGACGTGACGCTCGACGAGTACGACAGCGGGAGCCCGCTCCGTAACCCGGAGATCGGACGTGTGTACGGCACGCTCGGCAGTGACGCGAGCGTGAATGGCAAGCCTGTCTCTCTCATCAACGCGACCGAAGGCAACGGGGTCGCGCACACGTTCTCGATCCCGACGCTCGGGGTGAACGTCCCGCTCTACGGCGTGAACGGCGACGCGAAGACCTTCTGCAACGTGCCTGCTCCGTGCCCGCTCAGCGCCGCGCACAACGTGATCACCTTCTCCTTCGTCACACCGAAGCAGACGGGACAGTACCCCTGGCAGTGCTTCGTCCCCTGTGGGGCGGGATACCTCTACGGCAACGGCGGGCCAATGCAGACGATCGGCTACATGGACGGGTTCCTGAAGGTGGTGAGCTGATGCCGGTGCAGGATGCAGGCGTACGGACCAGCGGCGCTGAGCCGCGTCATGGGCGCCGGATCGTCGTGATGTGGGCGATCGCGTCCGCGATCGTCGACCCGCTGTTCTACCTCTTGGCTGGTCCGCACATGCCTCCCGGCGACATGACGAGCAGCGCGGCCGGAGCGCAGTTCGACTTCAACGTCCTCACGATGGCCGCCCTGCCGGTCATCATCGGCGTCTGCATCTACGGCGCCTACACCCTCTTTACGTGGCGAGCGAGCCGAGGCGGGCCGGATCCGGTCATGACGCCGACGTCGCGCAGCAACATCCGGATCCAGACCGCCTGGATCGGGACGACGACCGTCGTCGTGCTGTCTGCGTTTGTCTTCGGCACGGTCGAGCTCGTCGTCCCCGCCGGTGCGGGCGGTGCCGAAGGTCCCCAGCCGATCTGGACGCCGACGTCGAAGACGGTCCTTCCTGTCCAGGTGATCGGCCAGCAGTGGAAGTTCACCTACCGCTACCCGACCTACGGCGGGTTCGAGACAGACAAGCTCGTCATCCCTGACAACACGACGATCGCTTTCCACGTCACCTCGCTCGACGTCATCCACGACTTCTGGGCGTACCAGCTCGGCGTGAAGGCCGACGCAAACCCGGGCACGGACAACGTCGCCTTCACGACGACGCGCGCTCTCGGCAAGGTCACCGTGCGCTGCGACGAGCTCTGCGGCATCTGGCACGGTGCGATGTACAACTACGGCGAGGTCGTGCCCAAGGCGCAGTTCCAGCAGTGGGCGACGTCCACGGAGGCCTCCCTCGTCGCCGCGACGAAGCTCTTGCCGCCCTTCGCCTGGTCCTACACCCCGAGCGCCAACGGCGCCGGTGGAAGCTACTACCCGGACAACGTCGACGCGTTCAGCAAGACCGAGGTCTACGGCGCCGGTGCCGTGAGCGCCAAGGCAGCCGCGCAGAAGTCGAGCTGACGGTGACCGTCACGGGTTCGGCGACGGCGCGGCGCGACATCCACCCGACGAGCACGACGACCTCCGCGGTGGCGGAGAGGGGAGAGGGCTGAAGCGATGGCGATCAGCACACACGAGCCGGTCGGCGTGGGGCACCCGGGAGGGATGCCGCCTGGCGGCGCGGCGGTACGCCGACGCTCGGCCTGGCTCGGCCAGCACATGGGAACGGCTGCGCTCGCCGCCGTGATCGGCTACACGATCGGCCACTACGTCGGCAACTCCTTCGCGAACGGCTACGAGAACGTTGCGGCGAACGGGCAGAACGACGTCTCGAACGTTCTCGCGCTCACCTTTGCGGTGGTCGGCTGGCTGCTCGGCTCTGGGGCGCTCAACTACCCGATCGCGAAGCTCGTCGGGCGTGAGCCGGCTCCCGAGATCGAGGAGAAGGGCGTCGGCCGCTTCTTCCGCTACTCGCTCGACCACAAGGTCGTCGCGATGCAGTACGTCATCGCCGTGCTGCTCTTCCTGTTCACCGGCGGTCTGCTCGCGATGGCGGTGCGCACGGAGCTGCTCAGCCCGACGACGCACTACTTCGGCCCGGGGACCTACATCGCACTGGTGAGCGAGCACGGGACGATGATGATGATGATGGCCACCTCGGTCATCACCGGCCCGATCGCCGGCTGGCTGCTCCCGCTCATGATCGGCTCCCGCCGGATGGCCTTCCCGCGCGTCGAGGCCTTCTCGCTGTGGACCTTCATCGCCGGGTACATGGTGATCCTCACCGCTCTGCCCTACGGCGGCTTCCCGACGGGATGGACAGGCTATGCGCCTCTCCAGACCCAGGCGTCGGGCGGAATGGATTCCTACCTGGTCGGGTTCATCGTGGTCGGCTCCGGCATGATCGCGGCAGGGTTCAACATCGCGGTGACGATCATCAACTACCGCGCACCGGGGATGACCTGGAGCAGGCTGCCGATATTCGTGTGGTCCTTGCTCGCAGTGGCGTCGTTGCTCGCCCTCGCCACCCCGACGCTCGCGACAGGCTGCCTCTTCGGCATCCTTGACCGGACCGCGCAGACGTCGTTCTTCGTCGACGAGCACGGTGGCAGCTCGTTCCTGTGGGAGAACCTCTTCTGGTTCTTCGGCCACCCAGAGGTCTACATCATGGCGCTACCCGGCTTCGGGATCGTCGGCGAGATCCTGCCGGTCTTCACCCGTAAACCGCTCTTCGGCTACCGGGTCGGTGCAGCTGGCATGCTCGGCGTCGCCCTGCTGTCGTTCTTCGTGTGGCAGCACCACCTGTTCCAGAGCGGGATAAACCCGGACATGCGGCCGCTCTTCATGCTCACGACAGAGCTGATCTCGATCCCCACGGGGTTCATCTACCTGACTGCCATGGGGACGCTTTGGAAGTCGAAGATACGGTTCGAGGTGCCGATGCTGTTCGCCTTGGCTCTGTACTTCAACTTCCTGCTGGGTGGGATCAGCGGCGTGTACCTATCGGACGTCCCGGTCAACGTGACGGTCCACGGCAGCTTCTTCGTCATGGCTCACTTCCACTACACGATCATGGGCGGCCTGATCTTCGCCTTCTTCGGGGGGCTGTACTTCTGGCTGCCGAAGATGACCGGAAAGGTGATGAACAAGAAGCTCAGCCTCATCCACTTCTGGATGATGTTCATCTTCTTCAACGCCACGTTCTTCCCGCTGTTCATCGTCGGTCTGCTCGGTCAGCCACGACGTGTCTTTGAGTACGCGCAGAGACTGCAAGGCTTGAACGACTTCTCGACGATCAGTGCGTACCTGCTCGCCTCGTCCTTCATCGTGTTCACGATCAACTTCGCCTGGTCGATCTTCATCGACCCGAAGCCGGCTCCGTCGAACCCGTGGGACTCGCTCGGTCTCGAGTGGCAGGTGCCGACGCCCGTGCCCTTCAACAACTTCGAGCGCATTCCGCTGATCCTCGCTGACCCCTACCACTACGGCGAGCCGACGCACACACCGGTCGCAGACTTGGGCGTGCCGGCAATGGCGCTCGCAGGAGGCGGAGGCGGAGGCGGGGGCGTGTCGGGTGGACCGGTTGCGGGCGCGCCGATTGTCGACGGCGAAGGGGGAGCGAGCGATGTCTGACACCTCGACGAGCACGCCACGGCTGCTCGACCGGGCCGAGGAGGCCGCGTACGAGCTGCGGGCCCAGGAGGGGTCGATCTGGACGGGAAGCCGGCTGTTGATCGGCATCGTCGCCTTCGTCTTCGCAAGCTTGGCGTTCGCGTACTTCTACCTGCGTTCGTCGAACAACAGCGGGCTCTGGCGCCCGCACGGAGTGACCGCGCCGACGATGATCGGCGCGCCGATCTTTGCGATCGTGGTTGCGTCGGCACTGCTCAACGCGTACGGCACGCTGCGGATGCGGAAGGGGCTGAGCGTCGACTGGGAGGTGAGCGGTTGGACCGCAGTCGGCGGCCTGCTGCTCGCGACCAGTCTGCAGATCTGGGAGCTGACGAGGCTGCCGTTCTTCCCGGGCTCGAGCGGCTACTCGTCGACGTTCATCGGGTGGGCGTCGCTCAACGCTGCGCTGCTCCTCACGAGCGCCTACTGGCTCGAGACCCTGCTCGCACGCGCGATCAGGATGCGCAAGGCAGTGGCGCAAGACGGTGGCCCGGCGCGATCGACCGCACCGCCGGCGAGGCTGTTCCGGGCGTCGCTCGAAGGGTGCTCGCAGTACGTGCTCTTCGCCGCGGTGGTCAACCTGCTGTTCTGGGTACTGTTCTACGTGCTGGTGTGAGATGGGCGACGGAAGATCCGTGTCGTGTCACCACGAGGCTGACCGCCTGCGTCGCTGCGGTCCAGGGGAGGTAGGGCGATGATCGCTGCCGTCGGTTCGTTCAGCTGGGCTGGTCCACAGTCGTTGACGTTCGCGATCCCGATCGGGACGTTGTGCGTTCTGCTGCTCTGGGGCTTCTTCCAGCGGCGCCCAACGAGGTGAGCCTGAGGGTCGGCGGTCGCCGGCCCCACAGCACGGAAGAGCGCGCCCGCGTCTCGCTGTTCGCAGCCGCGCTGGTCCTGCTCGTGGTGACCCTGCTGCCTCCGGTCGGCGGCTTGGCCCGCCGGTATGCGTTCGTCGGCGCTGTGCAGTTTGGCGTGTTCGTGACGGTGGTGCCTGCTCTCGTCGTCGTGTCGGCGCCGTGGCATGTCGCCGGTCGCGCTGGTGGGGCAGGGCGCGCTCTCGTGGCCCGTCTCGCCACCCGGCGACTGCGCCACCGCTCCGTCGTCTCGAGCGTCGGGTGGCTCGCGTTCTACCTCGCCGTGGCGGTCGGCTGGCGTGTGCCTGCGTCGGTCGACGCGCTCGTGCGCTTGCCGTGGCTGTCGGTTGTTGAGGCGTTGACGCTCGTCGTCGCCGGCCTGTTGCTGTGGCTCGAGCTCGTGGCGCCAGATCCGTTCGTCTCCCGGTGCCCGATCCCTGGACGGATGGCACTCGCCGCGGTGGCGATGTGGGTGACCTGGATCGTTGCGTACCTGCTCGGCATGTCGCGGTCGGACTGGTTCCCCGCCTACCACCACGCAGCGGGAGGGGGGCTCAGCCTGATAGCGGACCAGCAGCTGACTGCCGGCATGCTGTGGCTGTTCGCGGCTGCCGGCTTCATCCCTCTTTTGTTCGTCAGCCTCGTGGTCTGGCTGCATAGCGGCGACGACCCGGACGAGGAGATGCGTCGGCTCGTCCGCGTCGAGCGACGCCGGCGGTGGGCGGAGCCCCATCCGCCAGCCGGCGGTCGCAGGCTCTCCTGAGGGGCCGGAGGAGTCTGCGGGGACCTGTCCGAGAGCGGTCTCCGGTCCTCGACGTCCTACGAGGCCGAGGGTGCGCGCACGAGTGGGATGCGCTGGAGGTCGGTCGAGCCGATCTCGTGCTCGAGCGTGGCGATGCTGCGGTCGGCGACGGCTCGGTCGGACGTCAGCGCCTGCTCGTCCTTCGCGAGGCGGTTCCGTCCGGCCCGGGTGCTCTTGTCCTCGATGAGGAGCGTGATCTCGTCGATCGTCGTGAGCGCGGCAGGGTCGCACCAGGTAAGCACGTTACCGGCGACGTCGTTGAGGAGTCGTCCGGTCGGGCTGCTCGGCACGTTGATGCTCGCGAGGTCGACGATGCTCTGGTTCGTGAAACTGCACGCGCCGAGGTCGTCCCTGATGAGGGCCGGGATCTGCGCACGATGTGCCGCCGTGATGTGGCCGCTCGTCGTGTCGGCGTAGAACCCGAACGCCTCGGTCATGCCGAGGTTGCATGGCGCGGCGTCGGTCGCGATCTCGGAGATGACGCCCTGGGCCGTCTTCAGCTCACTTGCCTTTGTCGAGGTGGTCGGCAGGTCGGTCACGACAGTGACGGCGAGGACGACGACGACGGCGGCCGAGGTGAGGAAGGCCCGCCGCAGGTACCAGGGGCGTGGAGGCATCGGCTCGGGGCCGGGGAGTCCTGCGGCGCCAGCGGTGTGCTGTGGGGTCGTCATGGTCGTCCCGTCGTCGTCACGGTCTCGCGGGGGCGAGGAGGCTCCGAGTGTAGGAGGCGAGACCGGTCGCGAAGCGACGGATGCTCGCCTCGGGCAGCGACACCCGGCCGGTCCGGCTCTCGTCGGCGAAGGGGGTGACCCGGATCCGTTCTCGCCCCTGGGTGTCGAGGAGGTAGATGACGTCCGTGTGCGCGACCCGGTGGGTGACGGTGGAGACGTCGACCGTGACGCCGTAGTGGGTCCAGACCGGGTCGAGGGCCGCGAGAGTGCCGGTGAGGAAGCGCCAGCTCGGTATGCGGGCGAGCCCTGTCGCTGCCGACGTGCGTGCGACGGCGCTCCGCGAGGTGTCGAGTGGGTCGGTGTTCACCGCGACGAGGGCGACGTTCGCTGCGTCGCGACCGAGAAGCGCGTTGCTGAGCAGCAGCTCCTTCGACAGGACGGGGCAGACCGTCTCGCAACCTGCCCCGAGGAACGTGAGGACCACGACCTTGCCGCGCAGCGACGCAAGGTCGAACGTGGTGCCGGTCTGGTCGGTGAGGTGGAAGTCGGGGGCCACGGCGCCCCTGAGGTGGACGGTGCCCATGAACCCAGCCAGGCTGCCGGCGGTTGCGCCGCCCGCCGGACGTCTTGTCGTGGACGGGCGGGCGGACGACGCGCTAAGGGGGGTGGTGCTCGCCGTGCTGACGGAAAAGGCAGGAATGCCGTGCGTGTCGAGGGTGTGCTCGAGGAACGCGCCGCCGACGCCGAGCACGACGACCGCGACGGCGGACCACGTCCAGACCCGTCTCGGGACGCGGGGTGGGCGGACGGCGTCAACTGCGCTGTCCAGGTCCGCACTGCTGGTGGACGCGGTCCGATCTCCCGACGTGGTGGCGAGCTCCTCGGTCACGTGCCCGTCGAGCCGGCGTCGAGGTGACGCATCCAGCGGGTGAGGCTCGGGACCGTTTGCGCGCCGTAGGTCTCGCCGACGACGTCGCCCTTCGCGTTGAGGAACACCGAGACCGGCAGGAAGGCGATCGAGTACTTCGAGGAGGCGACGACGCCCTTCGGGTCGAGGCCGACGGGGTACCGGTCACCTGCGGCTGCGAGCAGGCGCTGCGCGAGCTGTGGGTTCGAGTCGTTCGTGTCGACGCCGACGAAGTGCACCCGCGCGCTGTACGCCCGGGACACCTGCCCAAAGGCGTGCAGCTCCGCACGGCAGTCGGTGCACCACGACGCGAAGAAGTTGACGACGGTCGGTCGTCCCCTGAAGCTCGCCAGCTCGACCTCTGGTCCTCCTCCTAGGCGCGCGAGTCGGAACCCCGGCGCGGGTGTGCCCTTCGGCAGCACGGTGAGCTTCGATACGGGGAACTGCCCGACCGGTCGCGAGCGAGCGGCGCTCACCGCGTAGCCGACGAAGGCTGCCGCGCAGGCGAACGCGACGATCACCGCGACGGCGAGCCGGCGCCCGGCTAGCAGCCCACGTCGCGCCGCGTGCGACGTGCCGGCCTTTCGTTCCCCGCCCTCGGCGTCGGTCCGTCCACCTGCGTAGGTGGGGTCGGTCTGGGGCATGCCCGCCTCACGGGTGGCGGACAATCGCAGTCACCCCCATCGCGACGAACAGGACCGTCAGGTAGGTGATCGAGAAGCCGAAGAGCTTCATCGCCCGCTTCGGGCTCGCGTCCCGCCGCAGCGACCACGAGCGCCAGAAGAAGGTGGCGCCGAGCACCATGGTGATGGCGAAGAAGACCGGCCCGAGGTGCGTTGCCGGCGCGAGCGCGGCCGAGAGCAGCCAGAGCGCTGCGGTGTAGCCGATGATGTTGCGCACGACGGTGTCGATGCCGGTCGTCGACGGCAGCATGGGGATCTTCGCGTTCGCGTAGTCCTCGCGGTAGCGGACGGCGAGCGCCCAAAAGTGCGGAGGCGTCCAGAGGAAGATGACGCCGAACATGACGATCGGAGCGAGCGTGACGTGGTCGGTGACGGCGCTCCAGCCAACGAGGACGGGGACGGCGCCGGCGGCGCCGCCGATCACGATGTTCTGCGAGGACGAGCGCTTCAGCCACATGGTGTAGACGAAGACGTAGAAGGCCGTTGCCGACACGGCGAGCACCGCCGACAGGAGGTTGACGGTCTGCCATAGCAAGACGAACGAGGCGACCTCGAGCCCGATCGCGAACACGAGCGCCGAGCGCGGCGTCACGATGCCCGTGACGAGCGGTCGCCCCTTGGTCCGCTCCATGATCGCGTCGATGTCCCGGTCGTAGACCATGTTCATCGCGTTCGCCCCTCCGGCGGCGAGCGTCCCGCCGGCGAGGGTGAGCAGGACGAGGCCGGCCGAGGGGAGCTTGTGGGCTGCGACGAACATCGTCGGCACGGTCGTGATCAGCAACAGCTCGATGATCCGTGGCTTGGTGAGGGCGACGTAGCCCTTCAGGCGGACCGACCAGCTCGTCACTGTCCTCGCAGTCGTGACGGTGCCACCGACGTCCTCGACGCGTGGGCTGCAATCCATTGCGGTTACCCTATCCTCCTCGCGCGGGCAAGGCCGGACCGGATTTTGCCCGCCCGCGATCCCGCTGTCGAGCGCAGCCTGTCCGAGCGCAGCGCCTGCTCCTCCGCGTCGTCGAGCGGGTCCAGTGTCGCGCCGGTCGCGAGCCGGAGAAGCGCGTCCGCGAGCGTGGGGTTGCGTGCGAGGACGGGTCCGTGGAGGTAGGTGGCGACGACCTTGCCGTCGACTGCGCCGTCGACGGCGCCGTCGTCCGAGCCGTCGTTGCCCGGCCCGACCAGGACGCGCGCGAGCGGTGCGAGGACGGGTCCGAGGAGGGTCGCGCCGCCGTGGTTGGCAAAGCCGGTGAGCCGCTCGACTCCGGCGAGGGACCCGCGCGCCGCTCCGGTCGTGGCACCGTGGTCCACGGGCGCTGTGTCGGGCACCACCTCGGCGAGCACCTCGCCGACTGCCCGCTTGCCGACGCCGCGCACCGTCGTGACGTCGAGCAGGCCGAGCCCGGCGTGCGGAGCGCCATGTGGCCCGGGGAACGTGCTCCCGAGGATCTGGAAACCCGCGCAGACTGCGAGCACCGTCGCTCCCCGTGTGAGCGCCCCTGCGAGGGACCCGTCCGCGAGCTTGTCGGCCGAGAGGCTCTGGGGGCCGTCCTCGCCGCCCCCGAGGCAGTAGAGGTCGGCAGCTCGTGGCAGTGGTTCGTCGGAGCGCACGAGGAGGAGCTCGGCCGGCATGTCGCGCCAGCGGGCTCGGTTGGCGAGCACGAGTGCGTTGCCGGCGTCTCCGTAGGTGCCGAGCAGGTCGGGATGGACGACGACGATCCGGAGAGGATCACGGCGTGCCCGGCCCTGGCGCTCGACCTCCCGCGCACCCGAGCCAGGAGCAGGGCCAGGTGTCGCGTGCGCGCCTTCGCCGCTTTTGCCGCGCGGCGGGGCCGGCAGACCGGTCACGGCACGGCGAACCTCCTGGAACGCCGTGTAGTTGCCGACGTAGTCGACGGTCTCCTCCGGGTCCCCGGTCGACGCCACTTCGATCGCGAGGAGCTGGTCCGCGACGGTGGTGTGGGCGACCCCCGCGTGGCGGAGCCGGACAGCCAGGTCGAAGCGGCGCTCGCCGGTGACGACGACGTGCCGGTGGGCGATGCGCTCGAACGGCACGTCCCAGAGCCACGACGGGTCGTGGCCGTCGGCGCTGCGCGCGTTGACGGCGACGACGGCGGGGGCCCTTCCCTCGGCCAGGAGCGCGACGAGCTCGGTCCAGCCCGCAGGGTTCTTCGCGAGAAGCAGGCGAGTCGCGACGCCGCGGACGACCTTGTGCGCGAAGCGTCCAGCGACGTCGGCGACGCGCGACATCGCGGCGAGGGCCTCGCCGACGTCGGCGCCGAGCACCGACGCGGCGACGGCCGCCATCGCAGCGTTCGAGGCGTTGAACCTGCCGGGCAACGCGAGCGCGAACGGCCAGCTGCGATCGCCCACGACGAGCGCGTCGTCGAGGAGCCAGGCGTCCGGAGCCGGGCGCTCGAGCCCGCAGGTGCAGGACCAGCCGGTGCCGGCCCGACTCGGATCGACGGCGGAGCCGATCGGCCCGGCCGTCGGCGAGAAGTCGATGTGCGCGCCGCACGCCGGGCAGTGGTGGGAGTCGTCTCGCCAGGTGCCGCCCGCGGCGACCCAGAGGACCTGCCGTGCGGTCGACGCCGCCCAGACGACGAGAGGGTCGTCGCAGTTCGCGACCACTGTCGCCGCGGTCGCGGCGAAGCCGTCGCGCCAGCGTGCCGCGACAGAGCGGACCTCGCCGACCCGGTCGAGCTGGTCGCGAGACAGGTTCAGCGCGACGACGACGCGCGCTCCCACAGCGGCATCGACCGTGCCGAGGTAGGCCTCGTCCACCTCGAGCACGGCCGGTGATCGCGGTCCCGGTGCCGAGGCGAGTGCCGCGACGAGACCTGCAGGCATGTTCGCTCCGGCGAGAGAGGTCGCAACGCCAGCAGGTCCTCCGCACGCCTCGGCGAGCAGGCGGGTCGTCGTCGTCTTGCCGTTCGTGCCGGACACGAGCGCGACCGACCGTCCGACGGCGAGCTCGGCGAGAAGGTCGGGGTCGAGCACGAGACCGACGCGACCGCCGACCGTCGATCCGCTCCCGACGCGGAGCCGGCGGGACAAGACTCCGACGACCACGACCGACGTGCGCGCCAGATGCATCCTCGTGCCCAGCGGGGTCTCCTCGGCTCTCCCGGCTCAGAGGCCGGACGCGGCTCACGCTAGCTTGACGGTCGGGAGAACCTGCGGGTAGCTCCGGCGGACAGGCGCGGCGGACGAGGGGAGCTCGGGTGGGAGCAGTCGATCCTGGCTTTCTTGCCCTTGGTCTCGCAGACGTGCGCGACGCTGCGCTCGACCGAGCCGCCGAGCTCGGGTGCCGCCATGCCGAGGTGCGCATCGAGAAGGTCCGCGACCAGGTCGTGACCGTGCGAGACGGCGTCGTCGAGGGTGCGGACGACGACGTCACGCTCGGCGTCGGGGTCCGGGTCGTCCACGGCGGGGCGATGGGCTTCGCGGCGACCGTCGAGGTGGAGCCCTCTGCAGCGGTCGCAGTCGTCGACCAGGCGATCGAGCTCGCCCGCATGGCCGCGCGCGCGGGCTCGGCACCCGTCGAGCTCGCGCCCGAGCCCGTGCACCCTCCGTCGACCTGGGTGGCGCCCTACCGGACCGACCCGACGACCGTCCCGCTCGCCGACAAGATCGTGCTGCTCGGCGAGTGGAGCCGCCGCCTGCTCCGTGCACCTGGTGTCGACCATGTCGTCGCGAGCCTCCGGGCGGTCGCGGAAGACAAGCACTACGGCGACCTCGACGGCAACGTGACGACCCAGCGCCGCGTCCGCGTCCACCCGAACGTCGACGCGATCGGGCTCGGGGCGGACGGTGGGTCGTTCGAGACGATGCGGACCTGTGCCCCGCCGGCGGCGCGCGGCTTCGAGTACCTCGAGGGCGACGGGTGGGACTTCGAGGCCGAGCTCGAGCAGATGCCCGGCTGGCTCGTTGACAAGCTCGGCTCACCGAGCGTCGAGCCGGGCGTCTACGACCTCGTCCTCGACCCGACCAACCTCTGGCTGACCATCCACGAGTCCGTCGGCCACGCGACCGAGCTCGACCGAGCGCTCGGCTACGAGGCCGCGCTGGCCGGGACGTCCTTCGCCACGCTCGACCAGCTCGGCTCCCTGCGCTACGGGTCGGAGCTGATGCACGTGACCGGGGACCGGACCACGGCTCACGGCTTGGCGACCATCGCCTACGACGACGAGGGGACCGCGACGACCAGCTTCGACCTCGTGCGCGACGGGATCCTCGTCGGCTACCAGCTCGACCGCCGTACTGCTGCAGAGGCCGGCCTCGATCGCTCGAACGGCTGCGCGTTCGCGGACTCCTACGCGTCGGTGCCCATCCAGCGGATGGCGAACGTCTCGCTTGCCCATGGTGGGCCGCACGGCCCGTCGACCGACGAGCTCGTCGCGGGCGTCGACCGGGGGATCTACGTCGTCGGCGACAAGAGCTGGTCGATCGACATGCAAAGGCGCAACTTCCAGTTCACCGGCCAGCGGTTCTACGCGATCGAGCGGGGTCGCGTCACCCACCAGCTCCGTGACGTCGCGTACCAGGCGACGACGACGGAGTTTTGGGGCTCGCTCGTGCGACTCGGCGGTGAGAGCACCTACGTGCTGTCCGGTGCGATGAACTGCGGCAAAGGCCAGCCGGGCCAGATCGCACCCGTCAGCCACGGCTGCCCGAGCGCGCACGTCGCGGGTGTGCGGATCGTGAATGCCCGTGCAGAGTCGGGCCGGTGATCCCCGCACACGAGGTGGCCGAACGGGTGCTCGACGCGGCGAGGGGCGACTGCGTCGCGGTGGTCGAGGAGGTCAGCCGGTGCGACGTGCGGTTCGCGAACACCACGACGACGACCAACGGTCACCGCCGGGACCGTCGGGTCACCGTCGTCCGCTTCCTCGCCGAGGGCTCGGGAGTCGCAGCCGGGGTCGCGAGCGCCCGGGGCAACGCCGACGTCGAGGAGCTCGTCGCAGAGGCGGAGGCGAACGCCCGGGCGCAGGGCCGCTCCAGCGACGCTGCACCGCTGCTCGACGCCGGTGCAGATGCCGAGTTCTGCGACGCTCCCGCTCTCACCGGCTCCGAGCCGGTCGCGGGTGTCGTCGCAGGTCTCGCCGAGGCCTTCGACCGGGCTCGTGCCGAGGAGCGGGTGCTCGCAGGCTTCGTCGCCCACGAGAGCGCGACCTGCTACCTCGCGAGCTCGTCGGGGAGCCGCCTCCGGCATGTCCAGGCAACCGGCTCGCTCGAGGTCGTCGGAAGGAGTCGCGACGGGCGCTCCTCCTCCTGGGCAGGGGCCGGCTCGGCGGAGCCGAGCGAGAGCACGCTCGCGAGCCTCGTCGATCGGGTCCTCTCCCGCCTGCGGTGGTCGACGCGGCGGGTCGAGCTGCCGTCAGGTCGCTACGACGCCGTGCTCGCGCCTGACGCGGTGGCCGATCTCGTCGTCGTCTTGTCCGAGGCGCTCGGCGGGCGGGCCGCGCGAGACGGCAACAGCGTCTTTGCCCGGTCGGGCGGCGCCACACGCCTTGGGGAGCAGCTCGCCTCGTTGCCGGTCCGGCTCGTGGGCGACCCGGCGATGCCTGGGCTCGAGTGCGCGCCGTTTCTCGTCGCGCGCTCCTCGGGAGCCGACGTCTCCGTCTTCGACAACGGTGCGCCGCTCGGGCGGACGAGCTGGATCGATGCGGGCCGCCTTGCTCGCCTCCGGTGCCACCGGGCTGCCGCGGCGGAGACCGGGCTCGACTTCGCGCCGCCGGTCGACAACCTCGCTCTCGAGGTCGACGGTGCAAGCTCGTCGCTCGACGACCTGGTCCGCTCGACGGACCGGGGACTGCTCCTCACCTGCCTGTGGTATATCCGAGAGGTCGACCTCGCCACCCTTTTGCTGACCGGCCTCACCCGCGACGGCGTCTACCTCGTCGAGCACGGCGAAGTCGTCGCCGAGGTCAACAACTTCCGGTTCAACGAGAGCCCGGTCGACCTGCTCCGACGCATCGAGCAGGCAGGCTGCACCGAGAGGGCGCTGTCACGCGAGTGGGGCGAGTGGACGAACCGGACGGCGATGCCGGCGCTGCGTGTCGGGGGCTTCAACATGAGCTCGGTCAGCACGTCGAGCTAAGGGAGGCAATGGATGCAGGTGCACCTGGCCTACGGCGAGACGGGTCTCGACGTCGAGCTTCCCGACTCGAGCACGCTCGTCGTCACTCCGCAGTACCCCGGTGCGGTGACCGACCCCGTCGCCGAGGTGCGCCGAGCGCTGCGCGAGCCGGTCGCGGGACCACCGTTGTCTGCCGTCGTCCGCCGGGGCCAGCGGGTCGCCATCGCGATCTGTGACGGGACGCGTCCACAGCCCCGTCGCGTCGTCGTCCCGGTCGTGCTCGAGGAGCTGGCGGAGATCGTCGACCTCGACGACGTCGTGGTCCTCGTCGCGACCGGGACGCACCGTGCGAACACGCCCGAGGAGCTCGCCGTCATGCTCGGCTCCGAGGTCCTCCAGGCGGTCAGGGTCGTCAACCACGACGCGCACGACCCGTCCGGTCTGCGCGACCTCGGCGTGGCCGGCGACGGCGTGCCGGTGCACCTCGCACGTGAGTGGGTCGAGGCGGACGTCCGGATCACGACCGGCTTCGTCGAGCCACACTTCTTCGCGGGCTTCTCCGGCGGCCCGAAGCTCGTCGCGCCGGGGCTCGCCGGGATCGAGACGACGCTCGTGCTCCACGATGCACGACGCATCGGCGACCCGAGGGCGACCTGGGGGGTGCTCGAGGGCAATCCGGTCCACGACGACATCCGGGCGGTTGCGGCCATGTGCAGTGTCGACTACGCCCTCGACGTCGTGCTCGACGGCGCGCACGAGATCGTGGCAGCCTTCGGCGGCGAGCTGTTCGCGATGCATGCAGCGGCCTGTCGTCTCTCCCGGTCGGTCGCGATGCGACCGGTTGCCCACCGGTTCGACGTCGTCGTCACCTCGAACGCCGGCTTTCCCCTCGACCAGAACCTCTACCAGGCCGTGAAGGGGATGTCCGCCGCCGCAGGCGTCATCGTCCCCGGCGGCCTCGTCGTGGTCGCTGCGGAGTGCCGGGACGGCTTTCCCGACCACGGCGCGTACCGTCAGCTGCTCGCGTCGGCCTCCTCGGCGCCGGAGCTTCTCGCCTCGATCGAGCAGCGTGGGCACACGCTCCCGGACCAGTGGCAGGTCCAGGTCCAGGCGCGTGTTCAGTGCACGGCTCGCGTGGCCGTGCACGCGGGAGGTCTCGGTCACGACGAGCTACTGGCGGCCCACCTCGAGCCGGTCGACGACGTCGGAGAGCGGGTGCGTGTCGAGCTCGATCGCCTCGGTCCAACGTCGACGTGCTGTGTCCTGCCGGCCGGTCCCGAGACGATTCCCTACCTCGTCACGAGCTGACGTCGCGGCGGCCAGGGCCGCGCGGAGAGCTCAAGACCACCCCTGGCTCGTCCAGCCGGCAGACTTCGGGCATGCTTGTGCGATGGAGACTGTGTCCGACGTCCACGCCCAGCCCCGCCCGATCCTGCGTCAGGGGGTGACGAGGTTCGCGAGCGAGGTGGCTGGTCGGCTGTCCGCGGCGGGTCGTCCCCGGCACTCCAAGCGGCGCACCCGGATCGTCGCGACGATCGGCCCAGCCTCCGACTCGCCGGAGACGATGGGCGCACTCGCCGCGGCAGGCATGGACGTCGCTCGTGTCACGCTCGCGCACGGCAGCATCGACGAGGCGATCGCTCGGGTCCGTGCCCTGCGCGCCGCGGCGCCCGAGGTCGGCATCCTCGCCGACCTGCCTGGGCCGAAGATCCGGACAGCGCCGTTCGCCGAGGGCGGAGTCGTCCTCGTCGCAGGGGCCGAGCTCGAGCTCGTGCCGGGATCGACGGCGCAGGGCAGCACGGCGGAGCGGATCGCCGTCGCGATCGACGAGGTCGTGCACGGCCTCGAGGAGGGCGACCCGATCGCTCTGGGCGACGGGGGCGTCTCGCTCGTCGTGCTGGGCAAGGTCCCCGGCGGCGTGAAGGCGCGGGTCCGGTCCGGCGGCCGGCTCCAGGGACGTCCCGGCGTCACTGCCCCGGCTCGCAGCATGCAGCTCACGACACCGACTGCTGACGACCTCGTGCGGCTCGAGGCACTCGTCGCGGAGGGCATCGACCTCGTCGCCGTGTCGTTCGTGCGCTCGCGTGCCGACATGGAGCGCGCCCGCGCTGCCGCCGGGCCTGGCGGGCCGATGCTCGTGGCGAAGATCGAGACGCGCGAGGGTGTCGACGAGCTCGACGAGATCCTCGAGGTGGCCGACGGGGTCATGGTCGCGCGCGGCGACCTCGGGGTCCGCGTCCCGCTCGAGGACGTGCCGCACCACCAGAAGCACATCATCCGTGCCGGCGTGCGGTTCGGCCGGCCCGTCATCACGGCGACCCAGATGCTCGAGTCCATGATCAACGCCCCGGTGCCCACTCGGGCCGAGGTCACCGACGTCGCGAACGCCGTGCTCGACGGCACGAGCGCGGTGATGCTCTCTGCGGAGACGGCGGTCGGGGTCGACCCGGTCAACGCCGTCGCGACCATGGCCCGTATCGTGCTGCGCACCGAGGAGGACTTCGACTACGTGGCGTGGGGTGACAGCCTCGGCGCCCAGCAGGTGAGCGGTCCGGCGTCGTCGCCTGCCAGGATCACCGCGGCGATCACCGGGGCTGCGTGGCGAGCCGCCGTCGAGCAGGACGCGGCCGCGATCATCGCCTGCACCCGGTCTGGCGCGACGGCGCGCGCGATCTCGCGCTATCGCCCGTCCATGCCCGTCGTCGCGACGACGCCGTCGCCGCGGACCCAGCGACAGCTGACGGTGAGCTGGGGGATCGAGACTCTCGGCGTGCCGGAGGCGGAGAGCACCGACGAGGTGGTCTGGTTTGCGGTCAAGCGAGTCGTCGAGGCTGGCTACGCGCGCCCCGGCGACGTGGTCGTCGTGCTCGCGGGGTCACCGGACGTCGCCGTGCCGCTCGCCGACACCCTGCGGCTCGTCCGTGTGAGCTGAGCCCGGCGCGACGGGGGACGCGGAGCGTGGAGGTGCGCCGGTGGTAAGGATCATCCGCAGGACCAGCCCTCCGGGTGGCGACGCGCCCGCTGCGACGTTGTCGGCTCCTCCTCCTGCGACGCCGATCGAGGTCGGGCTCGTCCTACGGAGCGCGCGGGAGAAGGCGGGGCTCTCGCTCGAGTCGGTCCGCAGCTCGACTGGCGTCCCGATGGTGGATCTCGCCGCCCTCGAGCAGGGTCACCTCGCGGTGCTCCACGTCGAGCAGGCTGCGGTGGTCGGCCTATGGCGCTACGCGGAGCTGCTCGGGCTCGATCCGGCGCCGCTCGTCGCTGTCATCCGGGCGAGCTGGCCCCACCCTGCCCTCGCCGTCGACGCGATGCACGGCGACCCGCACGGTACCGGCATGCCGTGTGCGCTTCTCGCCGAAGCGGAAGGTCTGCTCATGGCGATCGCTTCGCGTGCGGCAGAACGCGGTGGCGTGCTTGCGGCGCGGCCGGAGCTGGAGCGGCCGCTCGGGCTGTCCGCGTCGACGCGGCGCCAGCTCGCATCCGGCGGGGCGAGGAACGTGCTCACCTCGACGGCGCTCGTCCCGACGAGCAAGCAGAGCGCGGGGGCGCTCCGACCGAGGGTTGACGACGCCGCTGACGCCGCCGCCGAGCCTGCCGTGGCCGTGGCCGAGGCCGCCGAGGCCGAGCCCGCCGAGCCCGCCGACGCCCCTGCCAGCGGTGCTCCCGATCGCCCTACCGCTGCCGAGGCCGCCGAGCCTGCCGACGCCCCCGTCGGCGCCGCTCCCGACGGCCCTACCCCTGATCGCGCGGTTCGCGACAGTGCCGTCTTGGCCACCGGCGGCCCGCCTCCCGAGGCACCTCCTGCTCGCGACGTGGCGTCCTTCCCCCCGATGCCGCTCACCGCGAAGACGACCGGAGCGGACGGAGCGGCGGACGGTGTCGCGACGGGCACCATGACAGAGCGCCCGCGTCGATGGCCCGGCCAGCTGCTCCATGTCGTCGCCGAGAGGTTTGGCCTGGACGAGCCCGACGGGGAGGGCCCACGTGCCGGCCCCGTCGTCCCGCAGGCCGCGGCGCCCCACGAGCTGGTCCCCGTCGACCTGGTCACCGGAGAGATGGCGTCCCCGACGTCCAGCCCATCCTCGGCACCTCCTCCGATCTCGTCGGCGCACGCGTGATCTCGACAGGGAGGGACTGGTTGGCGACGGGTCCCCTAGCTGACGACGCGACGACGCACGGCAGGTCTGGCGAGGCGGAAGCCTTTGCCGCGAGCTGGAGCTGTGCTAGCAATAGCTCGTCGCCGGTGACCGTGCCCCCGGCGGGCCTGGCTGACGCGTGGTCGCTGCGGGATCGCTGCGCCGACGCGGCGGGACGAGTTGACCGCACGACGACTCCGCGGAGGTGAGCGATGCCCGGCCAGATCGGCGTGAGCCCTGACGATCTCCAGGCACTTTCGGGTGAGGTGCACCAAGGCGCAGCAGCGATCGAGCTGCTCATCCGCGATCTCGAGCACAAGATCGAGCCCCTGGCTGCAGGGTGGCAAGGGGCAGCGCGCGAGTCCTTCGAGGAGCTCTGGGCGCAGTGGCACGCAGGAGCCGAGCACGTCAACCAAGCCCTCGTCGCGATCGCCGAGCTGCTCGCGAAGGCGGGACTTGCCTACGCCGAGGCCGAACGGTCCATCGCGGAGGCGTTCCAGCTCTGAGGCGCCGACGGCGGATGGGAGCGCAGCGCCTGCCCTGTCACGCCGGCTTGTGACTCAGCGGGCGCGTGCCGCGGGAGGGAGCGGCACGACGATGGTCGTGCCCCCTTCGTCGAGGAGGCGAAAGCGCGCTCGGGTGACGAGCGCGAGGTTCTCCGCCGTGAGCGTCTCGGCGACCGGGCCGCTCGCGACGACACGACCACCCGCGAGCAGCACCAGCTCGTCAGAGTAGGCACCCGCCAGCGTGAGGTCGTGCATGGTGGACACGACGGTGAGTGATCGCTCGCGGCACAGTCGGGCGATGAGGTCGAGGACCTCCTGCTCGTAGGCGAGGTCGAGCCCCGTCGTCGGCTCGTCGAGGACGAGGACCGGCGACTCCTGTGCGAGGGCCCTGGCGATGACCGTCCGCCGGCGCTCGCCACCCGACAGCGAGGACACCGTCCGCTCTCGCAGCGCGCGCAGGTCCAGCTCGTCGATGACCGTCTCGACCGTGTCTCGGTCCGAGGCGCCTTCGGCACCGAGCGGCGGCAAGTGAGCCGTGCGACCGAGCAGCACGTAGTCGTACACACGCACGCCTGGTGGGACGAGCGGCTCTTGGGGCACGAGAGCGACGAGTCGCGCGCGGTCTCGACGGGGGAGGTTCTCGAGCAGCTCGCCGCCGACCCGGACGTCGCCCTCGTGGCGGACAAGGCCGAGCAGGGCGCGCACGAGTGTCGTCTTGCCGGCGCCGTTTGGACCCGCGATCGAGCACCAATGACCGGCGGCGACAGTCAAGTCGACGTGGTCGACGAGCGTCCTGCCCTCGACGCGCACGACGACCTGGTGGCACTGAAGGTCTGCCGCACCGCCGGGGTCGGCGCGTGCGCGCCGAGCAGTCCTCACCACTGCATCCCCCCACGTCGGCGTAGCACGGCGACGAAGAACGGGCCGCCGAGCGCTGCCGTCACGACGCCGATCGGGAGCTCCGCAGGCGCCAGAGCCGTCCGTGCCACGAGATCGGCAAGGACGAGGAACGCTCCACCCGCGACGAGCGAGAGGGGCAGGATCGAGCGGTAGCTCGTCCCACCGACGAGCCGCACGGCGTTCGGGACGATGATCCCGACGAAGCCGATCAGCCCACTGACCGAGACGGCTGCTGCGGTCCCGAGCGACGCGGCGGCTAGGACGAGCAGCCGGGTGCGGGTCACGTCGAGCCCGAGGGCCGTCGCCTCCTCGTCGCCGACCGCCAGGACGTCGAGCCGCCGGCGCAGCGTGAGCAGGACCACGACGGTCACGGCGGCGTAGGGGAGCAGGAGCAGGACGTCGTACCAGCCGGCGGTGGAGAGGTCCCCGAGGATCCACGAGTAGACGTCGCGCAAGGTCTGGGTCTGCCGCAGCTGGAGGTAGGTCTGGACGGCCGTGAGCATGCTCGATATGGCGATCCCCGCGAGCAGCAACGTCGAGGCCGAGCGCTCGCCACGCTGGACGCCGAGAGCGTAGGTCAGCCCGACTGCGGCGATCGCACCGACGAACGCGGCGAGGGGCACGAACGCGAGCGGTCCGGTCGCCCCCTCGGCGCCCGCACCGATCGCGATCGTCGCGCCGAGCCCGGCGCCGGCGGCGACGCCGAGCAGGTAGGGATCGGCGAGAGGGTTGCGGAACACGCCCTGGTAGGCGCCTCCTGCGATCGAGAGCGTCCCGCCGACGAGCAGGCCGAGGACGACCCGCGGCGCGCGGATCTGCCAGACGACGGCGGCATCGAGACCGGATAGCCCGGTCGGCACGTGCAGGCCCGTCAGCTTGTCGAGCACCTCGAGGACCGCTCCCGGCGCGCTGATCGGGATCGGTCCGACCATGAGGCCCAGCGTGACCGCGCACAGCAGCACGGCGGCAGAGCCGAGGAGAAGGACTGGTCGGGGCCGAAGCCAGGCCGCTGCCACCTCGTCCTGGTCAGCTCGCTCTGGTCGAGCGGATCGAGTCGACCGCTGCGACGACCGATCGCAAGAGGTCGACGACGCGCGGTCCCCAGCGCGAAGCGATGTCCTGGTTGAGCAGGACGACACGGTGGTCGCGGACTGCCGACAGCGACGCCCAACCCGGCCGCGCGGCGATCGAGCGGAGCGAGGAGCCGTCGGCGACGAACACCAAGCTCGGGTTGTCGCGCACGACAACCTCGGAGGAGAACTGGGGGTAGTCGCTGCCGGCGACCGAGTTGCCCGCGATGTTGCGCAAGCCGGCGAGCCGCAGCACCGAGCCGATGAAGGTGTCGGCTGTCGCGGTGTAGAGCGGGTTGTAGCCGACCTCGTAGAAGTACGTGAGGGGGTGGCTGCCACGTGGGATGGTCGCGACGATCGACGCGATCTGCCGGCGCATCGATGCGATCTCGCGCTGGGCACCGAGCACCTGCCCCGTCACCCGGCCGAGTGTGGCGATCTCGCCGTAGGTCTGGGCGAGATCGGACGCGGCCGGGACGTACAGCGCCGGGATGCCGAGCAGGCGCAGCGAGGCGATGAGATTCGGCGGGGTCGGGTTGTACGAGACGACGACCAGGTCGGGCCGGTAGCGAGCGATTGCCTCGACGTTGGGCGTGTAGCCCGAGAGGGCCGTGCGCGGGGCGTTCGGAGGGTAGTTCGAGTCGTTGTCGACGGCCACGACCTGGTGACCGGCGCCGATGGCGAAGAGCATCTCAGTCGTGGTCGGCGAGAGCGAGATGATCCGGGTCGGCCGCGACGCGACTCGGACCGGCCCGAAGCGCGTCGGGATCGTGACGGGAAAGCCACCACCACCGGTCGCCTGTTGCCGCACAGCCGCGGGCCGAGCAGCCGGACGCGCCGGTGCCGCCGACGCGCTGGCCACACCGACCGACGCGAGCAGCACTGCCGCGAGCGCGGCCGATCGTAGGAACACCTGACAGCGAGACACCTGGATCCTCCCTCCGTCCGAGTAGTGACGTCGACGGCGAGGACGCGACAGGCTCCCGACCGCACGAGCTGCCCTTCCTCGAGAGCTCTCTTTCGTGCACCGACAGTCAGGCGATCTGGCTCGGCCGTGTGGCCTTACAGCTGCGGGACAGCGCCGGACTTGCACCGGACTTCGCTGGCTCGTCGGTCGAGCCCACCCTACACGCGGCGGCGGCTCCGACGGTCGAGCAGGACAAAGGTGCCGAGCGCTGCGGCGAGGTAGGCGAGGTAGGCCCCGAGCTGGAGGGGGGTGGGTTGCTGCGCGTAGCCGAACAGGCTGTGGAAGACATCGCCGAGCGAAGACGCCTCGGACATCCAGTGGGCCGTGTCCCACAACGGGTGGTCGCCGACGCGTACCCAGCCGAGCTGCTGGAGGTTCTCGACTGTGTCGGCGACGAGCCCGGCAGCGAAGACCATGAGGATGCCGCCGATCCACGCGAAGAACGCCCCGAGGTTGATCTTGCGGCCGAGGCGGTAGATCGCAAAGGCCATGACGAGCGCGGCAGCGAGACCGAGCGCGCCGCCGAGGAGCACGCCGTGGGTGCCGGTTGCGAAGACGATCGCGAGGGTGAACACGGCCGTCTCGAGCCCCTCGCGCCCGACGGCCTGGAACGCGAGCAGGCCGAGCCCGAAGCGCTCCCCCCGCCCGATCGCAGACTCTGCGCGCGTCCGCAGGTCCGACGCGACGGAGCGGGCATGAGAGCGCATCCAGAAGGTCATGTAGGTGAGCACGACCGCTGCGACGACGAAGGTGCAGGTCTCGAAGATCGTCTGGACCCTCGAGCCTGCGTACGCGCGGATCGTCACGTAGGCGACGACGCCGCCACCTGCGGCGAGGACGAGCGCGGCTGCGACCCCGACGAGCACGTCACGGAAGTGCTGGTGCTGGCCGATCCTGTCGAGGTAGGCGAACAGGATCGACACGATCATGCTCGCCTCGATGCCTTCTCGCAGGAAGATCACGAACGTCGCAAGCATCGTCTCGGCCTCGGCCTCGGCTCGTCGGGTCGGTCGCGACCAGACCGGTGTCACCGGTCCGCTCGTCAGGTCCTCGATATCTGGTGGACCTGAAGCAATATATCAGGCTGTCTTGAGATGAGCGACTTGGCGGTCGGACCGGTGCCTCAGGACATCCGGAGCCCGAGCCGGTCCTGGACGACGTCGCCGACCAGCTCGGCCGTCTCGGCGAGCGCGCGTGCCCTGCCGTAGCGGCCGACGAGCTCGACCACGTCGACATCTCGAGGGTCCAGGCCGGTCGCCGTCGCGAGCTCAACCGGTCCGATGTCCGCGACGACACCCGCGACCACGAGCGCCGGCGCGCGTCGTGCGATCCGGCGGAGCACGCCGCTCACGACCTTGCCCGCGAGCGACGTCGAGTCGAGGCGTCCCTCGCCCGTCACGACGAGGTCCGCACGCTCGAGGTGGCGGTCGAGGTCGGTGATCTGCGCGACGAAACCGAACCCCGAGACGATCTCTGCTCCCAGCACGGCGAGCCCACCGGCGAGCCCACCGGCGGCGCCTGCACCGGGGAGTGCCGTCACGTCGACGCCGAAGCGCTCCTCGTAGCGCGCTGCGAGCGCCGAGAGCCGCCGTGTGAGCCGCTCGACCTGATCCGGGCTCGCACCCTTCTGCGGACCGAAGACGCGTGCCGCGTCGAGGAAGGGCGTGTCGACGTCACACGCGACGAGAAGTCGCGCGCTCCCGAGCTGGGATCGGTCGTGGAGGACCTCGAGGGCGCCTGCCCCCCCGTCGGTCGTCGCCGATCCACCGCAGCCGACGACGATCCGTCGGGCTCCGGCTCGGGCTGCAGCGAGGACCAGCTGACCGGTTCCACGGGTCGTGGCACTGATCGGGTCGTTCCCTGCAGCGTCGCCCACGAGCTGCATCCCCGATGCGCGTGCCATCTCAATGACCGCCGTCGGTCCCTCGTCGTCTGCGACGAGACGCCACTGTGCCTCGACGGGGTCGCCGAGCGGCCCGTCGACGGTCTCGTTGCGCACCTCGCCACCGACGGCGTCGAGCAGCCCCTCGCCGCCGTCGGCCAGCGGCAGGCGCACTGCTTCCCAGCCGGCGCGCTCGGCTGCGCGAGCGGCAGCATCGGCGATCTCCGGTGCTGTCGCAGTTCCGCGGAACTTGTCAGGTGCGGCGACGAGGAGTGGCATGGTCGTCGCTCAGCGCGGTCTGCGACGCGCCGGCGCGTGCGCCACCGGCGCGTCGTTTGCGCGGGCGACTGCGCGTGCCGGCACGCTCGTCCCCGTCCTTGGCTCGTCGTCCGACGCCGGAGTGTCGAGGACCACGACGACGTCGAGGCGGCGCGGCCCGTGGACTCCTTCGACCCGGTCGAGCTCGATGTCGCTCGTCGCCGAGGGTCCGGAGATGAAGGTCTGCGGAGACTCGGGTCGCAGGCGTGCGAGCGCGTCGGGCACGGACGCCACGACATCGCGCGTCTGGACGACGACGACGAGATGGTCGGGGACGAGCGAGCACACCCGGCGACCCTGACCGGCACCCCCGTCGAGCACGATCGTGCCGGTCTCTGCGATCGCCACGGCGCATGCGGTCAGTGCGGCGTCGGTCCTGTCGAGCTCGAGGGCGCCGAGCTCGGGCGTGTCCGCCACGACAGCGGTCGTGGTCCGGTCGATGCCCCCGAGCCAGGCGGGGTCGAGGTCCGTCGGGACCACGACGCTGCGCGAGCCGCCGCGCGCGAGCGCCGCGGCGATAGCTGCCGGCAGGTCGTCCGGTGCGACGTGCACGACCTCTGCCTTGTAGTCCTCGAGCCGGCTCGTGAAAAGGGCGAGCGGCGACGCGAGGGCGTGCTCGCCCGCACGGCGGTACGTGCGGGGCGGCGGAACGGCATCGGTCGCCACCTCCGCTGCCTGCGCGCGCTGCACCGACGCGAGGACGGTAGCTCGGGCGTCGTCGGCAAGCCGCACGCTCGCGCCACTGTCCTCGCCCGCTGACCGTCGGGAGGCCTGACGACGCGGCCGGACTGCCGCGACGAGTGCCCGAATTGCGGAGTCCCCGCCCAAGGCAGCCGTCGCGCCCGAGCCAGGGGTGTGCGAGCCGTCGCCCCGCTCGGCGCTCCACCAGTCCCTGAAAGAGCGGGCCGCAGGCAGCGGAGCATCCCGCGCGGCGGTCCATCCTCCGAGCGCACCGGGGAGCCAGGTGATGCGGCCCCTCCGGTACAAGGTGCGCGCGACGCGGGCTGCGAGCTTCTCGGCGAGCGCGAAGCGCCGTGGGTCCTCGAGCACGTAGCCCGCGACGGCCATCGCTGTGCTCTCGGTCGTCGGACCGATCGAGCGTTTCGCGTCGACGATCTCGCCTCGAAGGTGGACGAGAAGGCGGGGGATGTCGATCCGGACGGGGCAGACGGCAAAGCAGGCCCCACATAGCGTCGAGGCGAAGGGGAGTGCCGCGGTCACCGGGTCGCTGGCAACGTGGTCGAGCTGAGGGGTGAGCACCGCTCCGATCGGGCCGGGGTAGACCGAGCCATACGCGTGCCCCCCGACCCGCTCGTAGACCGGGCAGACGTTGAGGCATGCGGCACAGCGGATGCAGCGCAGCGCCTGGCGGCCGACGGGATCGGCGAGGGCGCGCGTCCGTCCGTTGTCGAGCAGGACAAGGTGGAACTGCGACGGGCCGTCTCCACCAGTCACGCCGGTCCAGATCGAGGTGTAGGGGTTCATCCGCTCGCCCGTGGCGGAGCGGGCGAGAAGCTGGAGGAAGATCTCGAGGTCCTGGTAACGCGGGATGACCTTGTCGACGCCGACGACGGAGATCAAGGTGTCGGCGAGCGTCAGGCACATGCGGCCGTTGCCCTCCGACTCGACGACGACGAGCGAACCCGACTCGGCGATCGCGAAGTTGGCTCCAGAGATGGCCACCTTTGCCGATAGGAACCGGTCGCGCAGGTGGGACCGTGCCGCGGCGGCGAGGTCGGCCGGCTCGTCGGTCAGCTCACTCGGGGCCGGAACGCCCCGGCGACCCATCTCCGAAAGGAACGTCGCACGGATCTCGGCGCGGTTGCGGTGGATCGCGGGCACGACGATGTGGCTCGGGAGGTCGTCGCCGAGCTGCACGATCAGCTCGGCGAGGTCCGTCTCCCAGGCGTCGATCCCGGCAGCTGCGAGCGCGTCGTTGAGCCCGATCTCGGCCGTCGTCATCGACTTCACCTTGACGACCTCGCGCTCGCCGCTCGCGAGGACAAGTCGGGTGACGATCGCGTTCGCCTCTGCCGCGTTCCGGGCGAAGTGAACGTCACCTCCCGCGGCGCGCACGTTCGCCTCCAGCTCGACGAGCAGCTCGTCGAGACGGGAGAGCGCATCGGACTTGACCGCTTCGGCTGCCAGGCGGAGCTCTTCGAAGTCGGGGAGCTCGCGCACGAAGCGGTCGCGCCGGGCCCGGATCGTCGTGGTCGCTCGAGCGAGGTTGGACCGCAGCTGGCTGTTCGCGAGTGCCGTGTGGGCGGCTTCGGGGAACGGTGGCGACGAGGCGAACGAGCGGGTCACGAGGCGTCCTGCGCGGCGAGGATCTCGGCGATGTGCATCGATCGGAGGCCCGCGCGCAGCCGCGACGCCGCCCCGGCGATGTGGGCGAGGCAGGAGTTGTCCGCGGCGCACAGCACGTCGGCTCCTGTCGAGTGGATAGACGCGAGCTTGTCGCCGACCATCGCCGTCGAGGTTTCTGCGTTTTTCAGCGCGAACGTGCCGCCGAAGCCACAGCACGACGTCGCGTCGGGGATCTCGACGAGGCGGAGACCACGCACCTCGGCGAGCAACCGTGTCGGGCGGTCGCCGAGACCGAGCACGCGCAGCGAGTGGCAGGTCGGGTGGTAGGCGACCGTGTGCGGGAACGTCGCACCGACGTCGGTGACGCCGAGCACGTCGACGAGCAGCTCGCACAGCTCGTGGACCCGCGGCGCAAGGGACAGGATCTCGGCGAGCAGAGCCGAATCGCCGGCCGCCTCCGCGAGGTGCGCGTAGCTCTCGACGACCGTGCCGACACACGATGCCGACGGTGCCACGACAGCGTCGAAAGGGTCGAAGGTCGCGAGGAAGCGCCGAGCGAGGCGGAGCGCCTCGACTCGGTAGCCGGAATTGACGTGCATCTGACCACAGCAGGTCTGGTCTGCGGGGAAGACGACCTCGTGGCCCAGGCGCTCGAGCAGGCGCACGACGGCGATGCCTGTCTGGGGGTAGACGGCATCGTTCACACACGTCACGAACAGCGCGATCCGCATCGTTGCCACGCTACCTTTCCAGCCCCCCGACGGCTTGGCTCTCGAGCTTGTGGCTCGGCCACCTCCGGGTGCGGTGCGGGTCACGTTGACCGTGACGATTCATCGGATGTATCGTCGCCGGGTGGAGCCGCCACGTGCAGCTGCACGGTGGCCTGCGGTGGAGGTTGGCGGTGGAGGGCTCGATGCGACCGGACCCTCGGGCGGGCGCGCAGGGCAGGCTGGACCTGATGTCGGCGCGCATCGTGCCGGCGCGACGAAGGGGTGTGGACACGTGCGGCTGATGAGGATCGGCGACCAAGGCCGGGAGCGCCCGGCGCTGCTGGACGACGGCGGGCGCGTGCTCGACTTGTCGGAGCTCGGCCGGGACATTGACGGCTCCTTCCTGTCCGACGGGGGCCTCGAGGCCGTCGCTCGAGCCGCCGAGTCCGCTGAGCTGCCCGTGCTCGGCGAGCTTGGTCAGTCCGGCCGCGTCGAGCTGACGGGTGACGCCCGGATCGGCGCGCCGGTCGCAAAGCCGGAGAAGATCATCTGCATCGGGCTCAACTACCGCGACCATGCCGAGGAGACGGGGAACCCGATCCCGAGTGAGCCGGTGCTGTTCATGAAGGCGCCCAACTGCCTCGTGGGTCCGAACGACGAGATCCTCGTGCCGCGGGGCTCGACGAAGACCGACTGGGAGGTCGAGCTCGCTGTCGTGATCGGCCGACGTGCCCGATATCTCGATTCTCCTGACGACGTCCCGTCCTTCCTCGCCGGCTACGCCATCTCGAACGACGTGTCGGAGCGGGAGTTCCAGATGGAGCGGGGCGGCCAGTGGGACAAAGGCAAGTGCTGCGAGACATTCAACCCGATGGGCCCGTGGCTCGCGACGCCCGACGAGATCGTCGACGTCCAGTCGATCGGCCTGAAGCTCTCGGTCAACGGCGTCGTGCGCCAGGACGGCACGACGGCGAACATGATCTTCGGCGTCCACCACGTCGTGTGGTACCTCAGTCAGTTCATGGTCCTCGAGCCCGGCGACATCGTCAACACGGGCACTCCCGCCGGGGTCTCGCTCGGCCACGACGACGTCCCGTACCTCACCGCAGGCGACCTCGTCGAGCTCGAGGCCGACGGGCTCGGGCGTCAGGCGAGCCGCGTCGGACAGGCGTAGCGGCCACGCCGATGCCGAGCACGCCGATGCCGAGCACACCGATGCCGACGCAGCGCGCCGAGGCACGACAAGGTCTCGGAACGACGAGCGAAAGGTCACGATGAGCGCCACGACAGGCAGCACCACGACAAGCATGGCCAAACCGCCCGCGGAGCCGGGAAGCGGTGCCTTCGACGGCCTGCGGGCGATCGTCACGGGAGGGGCGTCGGGCATCGGGCTCGCCACGGCGCAGATGCTGCGGGCAAGCGGCGCACGAGTCGTGGTCGCGGACCTCGCCGCACCGTCGGCGGACCTCGGCTTTGCCGCAGTCACGTGCGACGTCGCCGACGACGCCAGCGTCGTCCCTGCGATCGCAGAGGCGATCGGAAGCCTCGGCGGTCTTGACGTCCTCGTCAACAACGCAGGCATCGGTGCCCAGGGGACCGTCGAGGAGAACCCGGACGAGGAGTGGAGGCACGTGTTCGAGGTCAACGTCTTCGGCATCGTGCGCGTGACGCGCTCTGCGCTCGGAGCGCTGCGTGCCTCGGCGCACGCAGCTGTCGTCAACACCTGCTCGGTCGCGGCGACGGTCGGGCTTCCCCGGCGAGCCCTCTACAGCGCCACCAAGGGCGCCGTGCTCAGCCTCACGCGCGCGATGGCAGCAGACCACCTCGGTGACGGGATCCGGGTGAACTGCGTCAATCCCGGGACGGCAGAGACGCCGTGGGTCACGCGCCTTCTCGATCAGGCTGCCGACCCGGCCAAGGAGCGCGAAGCCCTCGTCGCGCGCCAGCCGCACGGTCGTCTCGTCTCGGCGGACGAGGTCGCCGCAGCGATCTGCTACCTCGCGAGCCCAGCGGCGGGATCGACGACCGGGGCCGACGTCACGGTCGACGGGGGGCTGACTGGCCTTCGCCTGCCGCCGCGCCTGTCGTGACGATCGAGCGGCGAGAGCTCGCCTGCACGGGCGTCGAGCTGACCTCCCTTGTCCTCGGCTGCGCCCCGCTCGGTGGGCTCTTCGCGCCGGTGAGGGCGGAGGATGCCGCTGCGACGCTGGACGCTGCGTGGGATGCGGGCATCCGTGCGTTCGACACCGCCCCGCACTACGGCGTCGGGCTCGCGGAGGAGCGCCTCGGCGCAGCGCTTCGGAGCTGGCCGCGCTCGGAGGTCGTCGTGTCGAGCAAGGTCGGTCGCCTCCTCGTGCCGACCGACGAGGACGTCGACGGGGCGGAAGGCTTCTTTGCCACGCCACGCCGGCGCCGCGTGCGGGACTACAGCCGTGACGGCGTCCGTCGCTCGGTCGAGCAGAGCTGCGAGCGTCTCGGCGTCGACCACCTCGACATCGCTCTCGTCCACGACCCCGACGACCACTTCGACGTGGCGCGTGACGAGGCGATCCCCGCGCTCGCCGAGCTGCGGGGCGAAGGCATTGTCAAGGCCGTGGGCGTCGGCATGAACCAGACGGCGATGCTCGAGCGCTTCGTCGCCGAGACCGACATCGACTGCGTGCTCGTCGCGGGGCGCTACTCCCTGCTCGACGCGAGCGCTGCGGCGGTCCTCTTCCCTGCCTGCACGGCGCGAGGCGTTGCCGTGCTCGCTGCCGGCGTGTTCAACAGCGGCATCCTCGCCGATCCCCGACCCGGTGCGACGTTCGACTACGTGCCGGCGTCGGAGCCACTCGTCGAGCGTGCGATCGCCATCCGTGCGATCTGCGAGCGTCGTGGTGTGGCCATCGCGGCGGCCGCGCTCCACTACGTGCTCGCACACCCCGCCGTGAGCGCCGTCGTCGTCGGCGCGCGCTCGGCCGCCGAGGTGACCGAGAACGCCCGTCATCTCGCGACGCCGCTGCCGTGGGACCTGTTCGACGAGCTCGCGGCCGAAGGGCTTCTCGCTGCACCTGTCGCCGGAGGGCCGCGATGAGGTATGACACGCACGTCCACGTCTGGGATCCTGCGACGCGCGACCACGCCTGGCTCGAAGCCGAGGACGAGTCGCTGCGGCGACGCTTCGACCTCGACGACTACGCGGGTGACGCGACACCGGGCGCGGACGATCGTGTCGTGCTCGTCCAGGTGCTCGCAGACTTCGACGAGACGGTGGAGACGCTCGCTCTCGCGCAGGACAACGTGCTCGTGGGCGGAGTCGTCGGGTGGGTCGACCTCGAGGCGCCCGACGTCGAGGAGCGCCTCGTGCAACTGCTCGAGAGCCCAGGCGGCGACCGGCTAGTCGGGCTGCGCCACCTCGTGCAGTCCGAGCCCGACCGAGCCTGGCTCATGCGCCCGACGGTTCGGCGAGGGCTGCGCGCCGTCGCCGAGGCCGGCCTTTCCTACGACCTTCTCGTGCGGCCGCCACAACTGCGCGCGGCCATCGACGTCGTGGGGATGCTGCCGGACCTGCAGTTCGTCCTCGACCATGCTGCCAAGCCGGAGATCGCGTCCGGGGCGGCGGAACACTGGTCGAGCAGCATCGCCGAGCTCGCGCGCCACGAGAACGTCATGTGCAAGGTGTCGGGACTCGTCACCGTCGCCGGCAAGAGCTGGACCGTCGAGCAGGTCAGGCCCTATGTCGACCGTCTCGTCGAGTGCTTCGGTCCGAAGCGGCTCGTCTTCGGCTCCGACTGGCCGGTCTGCACAGCCGAGGCGAGCTTTGCCGACGTCGTCGGGCTCGCGACGGCGACGCTCGCGTCGCTCTCGGGCACGGAGCTCGACGACGTGCTCTCGGCAAACGCATACCGCGCGTACGCGCGCTGTGCGCGACCGGGAGGAGCGCGACCGGGAGGAGCGCGACCAGGAAGAGCGCGACCAGGAAGAGCGCGACCGCGGAGTGCATGACCGATGGCGGTGACCGACGAGGCGATCGAGAAGATCAAGGAGATGATCGTCTCGGGCGTCCTCGAACCGGGTGACCGGCTCCCGAAGGAAGACGAGCTCGCAGCGTCGCTCGGGCTGTCGCGTAGCTCGCTGCGCGAGGCAGTTCGCGCGCTCGTCCTCGTCCGCATCCTCGACGTCCGCCAAGGCGACGGGACCTATGTGACGAGCCTCGATCCTGCGTTGCTGCTCGACGCGGTGAGCTTCGTCGTCGACTTCCACCGAGACGACTCCGTCCTGCACTTTCTCGAGGTGCGGCGTCTCCTCGAGCCCGCAGCGACCGCGATCGTCGCGCGCTGCGCATCGAGTGAGCAGGTCGCACGCCTGCACGAGATCCTCGACGACGTGCCCCCGTCCTCGCCTGTCGAGGTCTTCGTCGAGAACGACCTCGAGTTCCACCGCACGATCGTGTCGTGGTGCGCGAACCCTGTGCTCGTCTCGCTCCTCGACTCGCTCGCCGGTCCGATGCACCGGGCGCGGGTCTGGCGCGGCATCACCGACGAGAGCGCGCACGAGCGCACCTTGCGCGAGCACCTCGCCATCGTCGACGCGATCGCCCGCCACCAGCCCGAGGTCGCGTCAGCGCGCGCGACGACACATATCGCCGGCCTCGAGGACTGGCTGCGCAACGCGCGCTGACGTGCCCCGTCAGTCCTCGAGCACGACGACCACGTGCCCGTCGGTGGTGGACACCGTGGTCGTCACGTAGCCGTCTGCGAACGCGAATGAAAGAGGCTCGCCGCGAGGTTGCGCGGTCACGCGACTCGGTGCGGACGCACTGCGGACGGCGATCTCGACGTCGACGAGTGGGAAGGGGTCGAGCACGAGGTCGAGGTCGCGGCCGAGCCTGCTCGGCACGAAGCTCAGCAGGTGCACGGCGGTGTGGCGCTCGGCGCGGACCACGGCGGTCTCGAGGTGCACCGGACCGCCGGCGCGAAGGACCGGTCGAGCGAGCAACCGGCCGAGGAGCGCGCCGAGGACCTGCCGGTACTCGGTGTTGCCCTCGGCGGCGATGCCGGAGAAGAGGGGAACGGCGAGGACGACAGCCTGGGCGTGCTGCAGGACGGCAGCGCATCCTGCTGGACCTGCGGGTGGGGTGTAGGAGTGCCCACTGAAGTGGTCATAGGTGCGCTCGAAGTACGGCTCGAGGAGGCCGAGGAGGACCTCGGTGCCGGCGAGCGGCTCGAGGTGGTGCGCTGGACCCGCGACGCGAACGGGGATGCCACCGGGCACGAGCACGTTGGCCGGACCCGCCATGTCGAGGAACACCGTCGAGAGGTCGAGTGTGCCGCGGCGCTCCATGCCGAGGCCGGCGAGCAGCGCATTGCCGCGGTCGCTTGCTGGTACCGCTGCTGCGGCGAGGACGAGCCTGCCGCCGGCTCGTGCATGTGCGAGCAGGCGGTCGCAGAGACCGTCGTCCATCGGGGTCGACTCCGGGACGATCACGACGGTCTCGGGGTCGAGCTCCTTGTCGAGCGGGACGACGTCGAACTGGTGCCGCAGCTGCTGCAGGCCGCGCACGGCTCCGATCACAGCGTCTCCCGGAGCGTCGCCCTGCTCGGGGTCCACGACGAGTGCGACGTCGGCGAGATGACGTGCTCCGACCACAAACGGCTCGCACGCCTCGATATGGGCATAGACGGAGCCGATGAGGTCGTAGACGGCGGCGTTGGGCTGCCCGCTCGGTGCGAGCAGGTCGCCGACGCCATTCGACAGGCCGTGCGCGAGGATCTGGCAGCATTCGTAGAAAAGAGCTGGCTTTGGCTTGAGCGAGGCCATGTCGCCCCAGCTCCGGTGGAACCGGCCCGTGTGGCTGAGCGCCGGCAGCCCGAGCCCGCGGACGAGCCGTGCGACGTACGGCAGGTAGGCGTAGCCCCAACCGCCAGTCGGCAGTGCTTCCACTTCGATGTGACGGACGAAGCGGCGCTCCTCGACGAGCCGGGCCTTCGGGCGGCTGTTGAACCACACCGCTTGCGGGGAGCCGGGGACGACGGCGGGCTCGATCATGGCCCGGTAGCGGGCCATGTAGCCGTGCGCGACGCGACGGGCATAGCGGTCACGATCGGCAGGGATCCTCGGGTCGAGCCCTTCGGCACGCATCCCGGCGATCGCCCAGGTCGACGCGCTTGGCTGGTCCCAGCACATGTCGAGGAAGATCCCGTCCACGGGCCCGTAGCGGTCCAGGACCTCGGCGAGCTGGTCGGCCAGGTAGTCCGAGTACGGGCTCGACATGTCGAGTATCTGCCAAGCAGCCTCGAAAGCGCCGGCGGGGGGGCGCCGCACCTGCTGAAGCTCCGCTGTCATGGCGAGCCACTCGGGGTGATGGGCAGCGGCGTACTCGTCGCACTGGACGCTCAGGTAGATCGGTGCGCGTATTCCGGCACCGTGCAGCGCGGCAATCTCTTCACCGAGGAGGTCGAGACCGGGAGCGAGACCCGGGTGGCGCTCGGGCCGGTCGCTTCTGTAGTAGAGCAGCCCGTGGTGGCACTTGGCGAAGACGGTCACGCTGTCGACATGGGCGTCCCGGAAGGTGCGCGCGAACGCGTCGCCGTCGAAGGAGGCGCCGACGTCGGGGATCGCCGGACCCGTATGGAAGTCGAGGTGGACGGTCCGGCGAGGAAAGCCCGCATCGCGACCGACGCCACCGACCGTCTCCGCAGCGGAGCCCGAGTAGTTAGACACGGCAATGTCCTCTCTGAGGTGATGCAATCGGAGGTCCGAGCCGCGCCGAGCGTCGCTCGTGCGGCACGACCGGAGAACTGTTGCTCGGAACTATTGTTCGAACGTGAGCCGTAGGGCGAACGGTCCACGATGAGCAGCTTCGTCGGCGACGTCGACGACGAGTCCCTCCGGGAGTGACGTCCACGCCAGCGATACGTCCCGTCCGACCAGCTCCACCTTCGCGAGCCTGCGGCGCTCGAGGGGGATGTCCGACGACAGGGCTCGGAGCGTAACGGACCCAGAACGGAGAGGACCGAGGACGATCGCGTAGAGAACGTCCCCGCGACGCGTGTAGCGGATGTCGGCGGACGAAAAGTGGGCGCGATCGGTGTCGTGGAACTCCCCGGGAACGGTCTTGGTGGGACCCTCCCCGTAGATCGTCCACGGTCGCGTGCCGTAGATGGACTCCCCGTAGAGCTCGAGCCATCGGCCTATCCCAGAGAGGAGCTCGTGCTGCTCACGTGGGATCGTGCCGTCGGCCGAAGGACCGACGTTGAGGAGCAGCACGCCATTTTTGCTCACGACATCTGCCAGGTCGCAGACCAAGGTGTCCACAGTCTTGTAGTCCTCGTCCGAGATGTAGCCCCAGGACTTCTTGCCGACCGAGGTGTCGCATTGCCAGACCCGCGGTGACACCTTGTCGAGTTGGCCGCGCTCGAGGTCGTAGACGGCACTTCCCTCGGCAAAGGCGGTGTGCTTGTAGTTGATGACGACGCCGCGGTTCCATTCCCTGGCCCGGTTGTAGTAGTAGGACGCGAAGCTCCTCAGGTACGGCTCGAACGCCGGTTGCTCGATCCACCAGTCGAACCACATCAGCTGTGGCTCGTAGCGGTCCACGATCTCGCATGCCCGCGCAAGCCAGTCGTCCAGGAACTGATCGTTGGGCGGTAGGCTCTCGGGTTGGGCAGGGCCGTAGAGATCGGCATCGCTCATTGCCTGCACGTCGGACGGGAACGACATCCCCCCGTTGAAGAACCACCAGTGCTCGGCGCGGTGGCTCGACACGCCGAAGACCATGGATTGCTTGCGGACAGCGTCGGCAAGCTCACCGACGACGTCTCGACACGGGCCGGTGTGCGCAGACGTCCATGCCGACAGGCTGCTGTCGTACATCGCAAAGCCGTCGTGATGCTCCGCGACGGGAACGACGAACTGCGCTCCCGACATCCTGAAGATGCGCGCCCATTCGTCGGGATCGAACGACGGTGCCGTGAACCTCTCGATCAGGTTCTTGTAGCCGAATGTCTCCGGTGATCCGAACACCTTCAGGTGGTGCTCGTGCTCGGCGCTCCCGACGCGGTACATGTTGCGCGGGTACCACTCGCTCCCGAACCCTGCGACGGCATAGGCACCCCAATGGATGAATATGCCGAACTTCGCGTCCTCGTACCATCGTGGTGCCTCGTACCGCTGTAGCGACGTCCAATTGGGCTCGAACGGGCCAGCCAGGTCGGCGGGCAGTCGGGTAGCCCGTGCCGACCACGACGCACGGGTGACGTCATCGCCGGTGCCGACTTGATCTTCTGTCTCCATCAACGTCCTCCGAGCGAGGTGAATGCGAGGCCACGGACGAGGTACTTCTGCAAGAGGATGACGAGGACAACGGTCGGTAGGATCGTCAAGATCGCGCCGGCCATCATGTAGCTCGTGTAGCTACCGAACTCGCTCTGGAACTGGCTCAGTCCGAGCGTGAGTGTCGCAAGGTTGCTGCTCTGAGTCTCGATGAGGGGCCAGAGGAAGTTCGACCAGTCGGCGACGAAGGTGAAAACTCCGAGAACTGCCACTGCAGGCCTTATCAGTGGCACGATGATCGTTAGGAAGGTCCGCAGCTCGGATGCACCGTCGATCTTCGCCGACTCACTGAGCTCGCGTGGCAGGGATCGGAAGAATTGCCGCATCAAGAACGTGCCAAAGGCAGTAAACGATATCGGGAACACAAGTCCCAGATAGGTGTTGTAGAGATGCAGATAACGTGACAGTAGGAACAAGGGAATGATCGTAACGCCGACGGGGACGAGAAGAGTCGTCGTATAGACGAAGAATATCTTGTCTCTACCTGGGAACCGAAGACGACCGAACGCATAGCCACCTGTTACCGAGGCAACGATGACGACGACTGCTCCACCGACGGACATGATGGCGCTGTTGGCCATGAACTGAAAGAACGGGAAGAAGCTCCACGCGCTCGAAAAGTTTGACCACGTGAACGGGAACCCGACGAAGAAGTTGTTGGTCAGGGAGTTGTTCTCTGGCTTGAGTGCCGTGGAGAGCATCCATAAAAATGGGAAGGTACAAAGAAACGCCAGGAAGTAGATTCCCAGGTTCGCACCAACATGCCCGATTCGCCTCGGCGTCAAGATGTGGCCGTTCGAATTGTGAATCATTGCGTCTCGCTATCTGGATGTCGGTCGTGACGCGGGCTCGATGACTACTGCTCGTAGTAGACCCAACGACCCTGCAGCTTGTAGAAGGTGCCAGTGACGACGAGGATCAATATGAAGAGGAGCCAGGCGATCGCCGAGGCATACCCGAGACGAAAGTACTTGAAGGCTTCGTCGTAGATCTCGAGCACGAGAGTGGTCGACGCGTTTCCGGGTCCGCCCGTGGTCAAGATGTAGGCGCGGGTGAAGATCTGGAAGGAGGTGATGAGCGTCAGAAGCGTCCCGAAGAAGATAAACGGCGAGAGCATCGGCAGCGTGACGCTAAAAAGCTGACGAATCGGCCCTGCGCCGTCGAGGGCAGCCGCTTCGTAGAGGTCTTCCGGGATATTCGTCATTCCGGCGATGTAGAGGATCATGTTGTACCCGAAGCCAAGCCAGAGTGACATGATGATGATTGAAGGCATCGCAAAGCTCGTCGAACCCAGCCAGTTGACTTGGCCGATCCCGAACGCACCAAGGACAGCGTTGATCACGCCTCCTTGGTTGTACATCAGTCCCCAGACGAGAGAGCTCGCTACGACGGGTGTGACGACCGGAAGGAAGAACACAACCCGGAGGAATGCTTTTCCTTTGATGATCTTGCTTCGAGGTCCGAGCAGCACTGCGAGGCCGAGGGAGATGACGAAGTTGAGCGGGACGTAGACGCCCACGAAGTAGAGGACGTTGAGCACTACCTGCCAGAAGCCGAAGCTAGCCAGGGCTGCCGAGTAGTTGTGGATCCCGATGTACCTGCGGCCCGGCCCCGTGAGCGGCCAGTTGAAGAACGAGAGATACAACGAGTAGATGACCGGTATCAAGGTAAAGAGCGCAAAGCCCGCCAGATTGAAGGAGAGAAATCCGTAGGCGACTCTTGCTTCCTTACGAGCGAGGAGGGTCCTTCGTGGCCGAGAGAAGGGCAAACGGCGGCGGGTTGGCTCTCCCACGACTGGCCGCGACTGCTCGGCGTGTCCGGTCAACTCAGATTGCAGTTCCGCGTTGGTTACCGTCACGCGAGGTCCTTCCCTTGTTGCGCGTTGCTCGAGGACAAACTGAGCTGTCGAGATCCGGCCCAGCGACCGAGTACCTGGAGTGGACGGTGTGGGTTGCAGCCGCCCACTCCAGGTAGAGACGGAGACTTGGAGTGGAGCCCATTACCTTGACGGGGGCTCTACGGTCCCGTCACTCCAGGATCATCCGCCGATCAGTGATGTCACGTTGCCCGGGGATACTCCGGTGCCGGACCCGGACTCGTTCTGGACGTCCTTGGCAAATTGGCTCGCGCTGATGGCGCCGGAGAGGACGAGGGGTGTGTACTTGCTGAGTGCGGTCTGGAACTGCTCCCAGTTGGTCGTCACCTCCATGGGCTGGGCGGTCTTGAGAGCGGTGTACATGACCGGACCGGCTCCTTCACCTGCGTAGTTCACCCAGGTGTGGTCGGCGGACACCCGTGCCGGGAACGCGCGGCCGACGCTCGCTGCGTAGTTCTCCGCCTGGCTGCCGAGCATGACCGTGAGTGCCTTGAAAGCAGCTTGGGGGTTCTTCGAGTCCTTGGTGATGCCGAATCCCGATCCCTCGTTGTAGGTGTGCTCGCCGTGCGGTCCCGAGGGGAACTCGACCCAGCCGACCTGGAAGTTCGACTGCGCCTTGAGCGGTTCGAGGCCCCAGGGGCCGTTGGGCTCCATTGCTACCTTGCCGCTCGCGAACTCGGTCGTCGCCCAGTTGGGAGCGGTCGAGTATGTGGGCGCAACGTGGTCTTTGTACGAGAGCTCGGCTTGTTGCTGGATCCCGTCGATGAAGGCAGTATTGTCGACATTGAACCGACCGTGCTGGAGGTAGGCGTCTGGCACGCCGGAGATGTCGTAGTCGAGCTCGAGAAGACTCTGCCCGGGAAGCCATCCGTAGTCTCCACCGCCGGTCAGGCGCTTTGCGTCGCTGACGAACTGCGACCAAGTCCAACCGTCCTTCGGCAGCGGTACGTGCTTCTGCTCGAAGAGAGTCTTGTTGTACGCGATCACGACGGGTCCGAAGTCGTAGGGGAGAGCTAGAAGCTTGCCGTTGACGGAGAGCTCTTTGATCATGGTGGGAGTGAAGCCCGAGAGGCTGTAGTGGTCTTGCTTGATGAGAGAGTTGAGCGGAAGGAAGCTGCTTCCGTCGGAGCCTACGTAGCCAAACTGGAGTCCCGCGAGGTCTGGGAGTGCATTGGACGAGGCCTCGAGCGGGAGCTTTTGCCAATAGTCCGTCCAACTCGTCGTTGTCAGTGCGACGTGGATCGAGGGAAAGCTCTTCGAGACGAGTGAGGCGACATGGGTCCAGGTCCGTACTCCGGTCGGGCTGCCGACCCAGAAGAACCAGGAGAGATTCGCCGGCGAGGACGACGCGTGCCGCACGTTCTTGTGGTGCGACGGTGCCGATGCGACAGAAGCGCTCCCTCCGATGCCTAGTGCGACCATAGCCCCGGCAGCGAGAGCAGATGTGAGCTTCAGGGCCGCCTTCTTGGGTCGGTGCTGTGTGAACATGTTCTTGTCCTCCCCTGGTTGGTTGTATTGCCTGTGTGTTCAGCTGCGGAGAAAGAGCTCGACGACGGGCACGGCGACGTCGGGTCGCTGGACCGGCAAGGTCAAGGTGAGGGTGCCATCCGGGAGACCGCCCATGGTCGTGTTCTGGGCCCGTCGGTTGGGATCTGCTATCTCCATCGGGATCTCGGACCCGTCGTGGAGGAGCTGCGCGTACTCGACCTGACCGGCCAGGTCCTGCAGGTGGATGTGCCTGAACGGCCAGGAGAAGATGTGCAGGTAGAGACGGTCGCCACGCCGGGTGAAGCGACAGTCCGGCGGGGCGACGAAGTCGGCTGGTCCGGCGTCGTAGACGGATCGGCCGTGGCGCCGCGTCCATTCGCCGATGGCTCGTAGGGTCGCCACGGCGCGATCGTCGAATTCTCCGCGTGCGGTCGGGCCGACGTTGAGCAGGAGGTTGCCGTCTTTCGAGACGCCGTCGACGAGCATCTTGACGAGTTGGTCCGTGCTCTTCCAGTCGAGGTTGTCCCGGTCGTATCCCCAGCTTCCGTTGAGGGTCTGGCATGCCTCCCAGAGCGCGGGTCCATCGGGGCCGACCATCGGTCCGGCGGGCTGGTACTGCTCGGGAGTGAGGACGTCTCCGGGGATGTCGAGCCGATCGTTGACGACGATGTCGGGTTGGAGCTCGCGAACAAGGGCGAGGAGCTCTTCGGAGCGCCAGTCCGAGCGTCCTTTGCCGCCCTCGAAGCGGTCAGGGTACGAGAAGTCGAAGAACAGGTAGTCGATCGTCCCGTAACCGGTGAGGAGCTCCCGGACCTGAGCGTGGAGGTAGTCGGCGTAGCTCGAGACGTCACGCTTGCGTCCGGCCTGCTTGGCTGCGTCGTCGTCGCGCTGAGGGTGGAGGCTGTCGATCGGGAAGTCGGGATGATGCCAGTCGAGCAGGGAGTGGTAGAAGCCGACTCGCAGTCCCTCGGCGCGGAACGCGTCGACGAACGGGCCGACGAGGTCCCGTCGCGCCGGCGTGCTCGTCGCCTTGTAGTCGGTCAGCTCGGAGTCCCACAAGCAGAATCCCTCGTGGTGCTTCGTGGTCAAGACCGCGTACTTCATCCCCGCGTTCGCTGCCTCTCGGGCCCAGGCGCGAGGGTCGTAGAGGTCGGGGTCGAAATGGTCGAAGTAGCGCTCGTAGTGCGCGTCGTCCATGCGCTCGCGGTTCTTGACCCATTCGTGGCGTGCCGGTAGCGCGTACAGACCCCAGTGCACGAAAAGGCCAAATCGTGCTTCGCGCATCCATGCGACGCGGTCGAGCGCTCCCGGAGCCGAGCTGTGGACCATTGCGTACCCCCCTGACGATGTACGTGTGGTGATCCGTCAAGTCATCGGATGATCGCACGGTAACCGTGCCCGGTAGGCAAGTCAAGGCCTCGGCTTTCCCACGAAGTTGTTGGTCATCTTGTCCGTTGACGCGCCATGCCATCCGACGTATCGTCCGCCCATGACCCGCATTGCGCGTTTCGAGACCTACGACGTCCGCTTCCCGACCTCCGCGACTCTGGACGGGTCCGACGCGATGAACCCGAGCCCGGACTACGCGGCTGCGTACGTCGCGCTGCACACGAGCGACGAGTCGCTGTCGGGCCACGGGTTTGTCTTCACGATCGGACGGGGCAACGACGTCGAGCTCGCGGCGATCCGTGCGCTCGAACCGCTCGTCTCGGGATTGGACCTCGACGGGGTCCTCGGCGATCTCGGGGGGATGTCCCGGCGCCTGGTCGGCGACAGCCAGCTCCGCTGGCTCGGCCCCGAGAAGGGCGTCATGCACATGGCGATCGGTGCCGTGCTGAACGCGCTGTTCGACCTGGCCGCGAAGCGTGCGGGCCTCCCGCTGTGGAGATGGCTCGCCGGACTTGCGCCAGCGGAGCTCCTCGACTTGGTCGACCTGCGCTACCTCTCCGACGTCTTGCCGCTCGGCGAGGCACGCGAGATCCTCGAAGAGTCCGAGCGGGGCAAGGCGGCGCGCATCGCTGCGCTCGAGAGCGACGGCGTGGAGGCCTACACGACGTCACCCGGCTGGCTCGGCTACACCGACGAGCGCTTGAAGGAGCTGCTCGTCCAGGCGCAGCAGGACGGCTTCGCGCAGGTGAAGCTGAAGATCGGCAAGAGCCTCGACGACGACGTCCGCCGGCTCGGCCTCGCACGAGACCTGCTCGGGCCGGCGATGCGCATCGCGGTCGACGCGAACCAGGTCTTCGAGACCGAGCAGGCCATCGTCTGGGCCCGGGCGCTCGAGCACGTCGACATCGCGTGGCTCGAGGAGCCGACGAGCCCGGACGACATCCTCGCGACAGCTGCGATCCGCCGGGGCGTCGCGCCGATGCCGATCGCCGCCGGCGAGCACGTCGCGAACCGCGTCGTGTTCAAGCAGCTCCTCCAGGCGGGCGCGATCGACGTCATGCAGATCGACGCCTGTCGAGTCGCCGGTGTCCCAGAGAACGTGGCGAACCTGCTGCTCGCCGCGAAGTTCGGCGTGCCGGTCTGCCCGCACGCAGGGGGCGTCGGTCTCTGCGAGGCGGTCCAGCACCTCGCGTTCTTCGACTACGCCGCCGTGTCGGGCCACTCGGACGGTCGCACGCTCGAGTGGATCGACCACCTCCACGAGCACTTCGTCTCGCCCGCGGTGGTCAAACAGGGCCGTTACCTGGCGCCGGGGGCGCCGGGGGCGTCGACAGAGATGCACCGGTCGTCCCTCGAGCAGTTCAGCTTCCCAGGCGGTCCGGCCTGGGCGGGCTAGAAGCCGGGGTGCGACGGGTACTCGGCCTGCGCGCCTCCCGGCGTGACCGGCGGCGGCCTGTGACCGACGGCCCTGCCGGACCGGTGCGGCACCTGCCCTATCCTGGCCGATCGGAGCCGACAGCCCGCTTCGGGCCGGCCCGCACGACGACGCTGCCCGACCGGGGCGGACAAGGAGCGACCGAGATGGCAATCGCAGCCGGCGACCGGATCCCAGACGTCACGCTCACGACGATGACCACCGACGGACCGAAGCCCGTCCGCACCGGCGACGTGCTCGGCTCGGGCACGGTCGTGCTCTTCGCCGTGCCGGGGGCGTTCACGCCGACGTGCTCGGACTACCACCTGCCGGGCTTCGTGGTCCGCGCCGACGAGCTGCGGGCCAAGGGCGTGACGACGATCGCCTGCGTCTCGGTCAACGACGCCTTCGTCATGGGCGCCTGGGGCGCGTCGCAAGGCGTCGGCGAGTCGGTCGTGCTCCTCGCGGACGGCAACGCAGACTTCGCGCGGGCGATGGGCCTCGAGCTCGACGGCACGGGCTTTGGCATGGGCACGCGCTCGCAGCGCTACGCCGCGGTGGTCGAGGACGGCGTCGTGACGCACCTGGCCGTCGAATCGGGCCCGGGTCTCGAAGTCAGCTCGGCGGACGCGATCTTGTCGGTCCTCTGATCGACGAGCCTGCGGCTGTGCTGTGACCGAGCCTGCGGCGACCGGGCACGTAGATTGTGCAGGTGACGACGTGCGCGCTCGGGTGGCGGTGACACGCTCGCTTCCCGAGGGTCCGTCTCGTCGCCTCGCGCGGCACGCCCGCGTCGAGGTGTGGCGCGGCGAGGGTCCGGCGCCGGAGGCGTGGCTGCGCGCGGCGTGTGCCGGCGCCGTCGGTCTCCTCGCGACCCCCGCGGATCGCGTCGGCGAGGACCTCCTCGTGACCTGCCCGACGTTGCGAGTGGTGTCCAACCTCGCGGTCGGCACTGACAACGTCGACGTCGCAGCGCTGACGCGCCGGGGGGTCCGTCTCGGGAACACGCCCGGTGTGCTCACCGCAGCGACGGCTGACCTCGCCTTTGCGCTGGTGCTTGCCGCGAGCCGGCGCCTCGTCGAGGCGCGTGACGCCGTGCTCGAGGGGAAGTGGACGACGTGGGATCCGGGTTTCATGCTCGGCCTCGAGCTCGCGGGGGCGACGATCGGGATCCTCGGGGCGGGCAGGATCGGCATGGCCGTCGCACGACGGGCGCTCGCTTTCGACATGCGCGTCCTGGCCTGGTCGCGTCGTGGTCGACCCGCCGACGGGACCGGAGTCGAGGGCGTCGAGATGGTGGCCATGGACCGGTTGCTGCGCGAGAGCGACGTGGTGAGCATCCACGTCGCTCTCGACGCCTCGACGGTCCACCTCGTGGGCGCCCCGCAGCTGGCCCTGATGAAGCCGACGGCGGTGCTCGTCAATACCGCCCGCGGTGCCGTCGTCGACCAGCAGGCACTGCTCGAGGCGCTCGTGTCAGGCCGTCTCGCTGCCGCGGGTCTCGACGTCACCGAACGCGAGCCGATCGATCCGTCCGATCCGCTCGTCCACCTGCCCAACTGCATCGTCCTCCCGCATATCGGCTCCGCCACGGTTGCGACGCGGACGGCGATGGCAGAGCTCGCTGTCGACAACTTGCTCGCCGGCATCGCCGGGAAGCGCCTGCCGTCGTGCGTCAATCCCGAGCTCGACAGCATCTGAGCGACGGCGTCGCCACGGTCCTTCCACGCAGGTAGAATCGGTGCCGATGACGACCGACATGGGCTCCAGTTCCCCCAGCACGACAGACGGCCAAGGCCGGACGACGGGCACCTTGCGCGTCAAGCGCGGGCTCGCGGAGATGCTGCGAGGCGGGGTCATCATGGACGTCGTCAACGCGCACCAGGCGAAGGTGGCAGAGGACGCCGGTGCGGTCGCCGTGATGGCTCTCGAGCGCGTCCCGGCCGACATCCGCCGCGACGGCGGCGTGGCACGCATGAGCGATCCGGCTCTCGTCGAGGGAATCCAGTCCGTCGTCACGATCCCGGTGATGGCCAAGGCCCGCATCGGTCACTTCGCCGAGGCGCAGGTGCTCGAGGCGCTACGTGTCGACTACGTTGACGAGAGCGAGGTGCTGACCCCGGCCGACGAGGAGCACCACATCGACAAGTGGGCGTTCCAGGTGCCGTTCGTCTGCGGAGCGACCAACCTCGGCGAGGCGCTGCGCCGCATCTCCGAGGGTGCCGCGATGATCCGCTCGAAGGGCGAGGCCGGCACGGGCAATGTCGTCGAGGCTGTCCGGCACTTGCGGACGATCCTCGGGGACATAAGGGCTCTCGGGACCGCGGATGCGGCCGAGCGTTACGCCTGGGCCAAGCGACTGCAGGCGCCGATCGATCTCGTCGACGAGGTGGGGCGCACGGGTGCACTCCCGGTGCCGCTGTTTTGCGCCGGCGGCATCGCCACGCCCTCCGACGCAGCCCTTGTCATGCAGCTCGGTGCAGAGGCGGTGTTCGTCGGGTCGGGGATCTTCAAGAGCGCGGATCCGCCCCGATTCGCACGGGCGATCGTCGAGGCGACGGCACACTTCCGTGATCCGGAGATCCTCGTCAAGGTCTCCCGGGGGCTCGGTGACGCGATGCCCGGAGCGGAGATCTCGACGCTCGGCACGAAGCTCGCCGACCGCGGCTGGTGAGCGCAGGCGACCTGCCGCAACCCCCCGGGCAGGGCGCGGACCGAGCTGCACGACGGGGACCGGAGCTGCACGTCGGCGTCCTCGCGCTGCAAGGCGACGTCCGGGAGCACGCTGCGATGCTCGAGCTGCTCGGTTGCACCGTCGTCGAAGTACGCGTTCCAGCCGACCTCGAGCGCGTCGCGGGGATCGTCCTTCCCGGGGGCGAGTCGACGACGCTCTCGCTGCTTCTCGGCTCTGCGGGGTTGTTCGATCCCCTGGTCGAGCGCCTCGTAGCGGGCATGCCTGCCTTCGGCACGTGTGCAGGGATGATCCTGCTCGCGTCGGAGGTGCTCGACGGGCGGTCAGACCAGCGAGTGCTCGGGGCGATCGACCTCGGTGTGCGTCGCAACGCGTTCGGTCGCCAGTTCGACTCCTTCGAGTCCGACCTCGACGTCGCCGGTCTCGCCGGCGGGCCAATGCACGCCGCCTTTATCCGGGCACCGGTGGTGGAGCGCGTCGGTCCGGGTGTCGAGGTCCTCGCGGTGCTCGACGGCGCGCACGACCGACGACCTGTGGTGTGTCGGTCCGGCGCCGTCACGGTCGCGGCGTTCCACCCCGAGGTCACCGGTGATCCTCGCCTGCACGAGATCTTCGTCCGTGACGTCGAGGCCGTCGTGGCCGGGTCGGTGCAGCAGCGCGCCTAGCAGCATGCCTCGAGACGGCGAGCAACGGTCGGGTGGTCGGTCGCCCTGGGGGGCGCTCGCTACGATGAGGCGTGGCCAGTGACGACGTGGCGTTGGACATGGGGAACGACGGGACGGCACCGGACCAGGAGCCGCTCTACGTCCGTGACCCTGTCGCCTCCTACGACCCCGTCCAGTCCGAGGAGCGCCATGCGGCTCTGCGCCGGGACATCCGGCTCATGGGCACGATGCTCGGCGAGACCTTGGAGCGTCAGGAAGGCAGGGCGCTGCTCGACCTCGTGGAGGAGGTGCGAGCAGTCTCGAAGCGCCAGCGCGCCGACCTCGAGGGGCCCGACGACGGAGCAGAGCTCACGCGCTTTCTCCACGAGATGCCGGCGCCGACAGCGCTGCGTCTCGCCCGCGCGTTCGGCGCCTACTTCCAGCTCGCGAACCTCGTCGAGCAGGTCCACCGTACCGCCGAGCTCCGGCGCAACAGGCGGGAGGAGCGGACCTGGCTGAGGGACGCGCTCGACCGCATCGCGACGCGCGGTGTCGACGCCGACCTCGTCCGCTCGACGATCGCCCGCCTCGAGTTTCGGCCGGTGTTCACCGCCCACCCGACCGAGTCGGCGCGCCGGTCTGTGCTCAACAAGGTGGTCGTGCTTGCGAACCTCGTCGAAGAGCTGGGGCGCGGTCCGACCGACGCGGAGCGGACGCGGATCGAGCGGAGGCTGCGCGAGCTCGTCGAGCTTCTCTGGCAGACGAGCGAGCTGCGCTCTGGACGGCCTCGCCCGGAGGACGAGGCGCAGAACGTCCTGTACTACGTCAACCACCTCTATGGCTCTGCCGTGCCGGCGCTGCTCGAGGACGTCGACGAGGAGCTCGCACGTCTCGACGTCGAGCTCGCCTTCGGCACGTCGCCGCTGCGCTTCGGCTCGTGGGTCGGAGGCGACCGCGACGGCAACCCGTTCGTGACCCCGCAGGTCACCGCAGACGTCCTCGTTCTCCAGCACGACCTCGGCATCCGACGCCTGCTGTCGTCGCTCGACGATCTCGTCCAGACCCTCAGCAACTCCACGGCGATCGTCGGCGTGTCGGCGGAGCTGCTCGAGAGCCTCGAGAAGGACCGCCAGGCGCTGCCGGAGGTCCACGAGCGGTTTGTGCGCCTCGATGCCGAGGAGCCCTATCGGCTCAAGTGCTCCTACATCCGCAGGCGGCTCGTCAACACGCGTAGCCGCATCGCCGGTCGGACGCCGCACGTGCCCGGCGCGGACTATCTCGGCTCCGCAGAGCTCCTCGAGGACCTCGCCGTCGTCCACCGTTCGCTCCTCGCGCACAAAGGAGAGCTCGTCGCGAACGGCTCGGTGCGGCGTTTCGCCCAGCTCGTGGCGACGTTCGGGCTGCGGCTCATGACTCTCGACGTGCGCGAGCACGCAGAGAAGCACCGGGCGCTGCTCGCGCAGCTCTACGACTCGCTCGGCGAGCTCGACCGGCCTTTCGAGAGGCTCGACGCGGCGGACCGCCTGGAGCTGCTGTCACGCGAGCTCGCGTCACCTCGGCCGCTCACCTCCGCATGGTCCACTCTCGACGCGGCAGGGGAGAAGACGTTGGCTACGTTCCGCGTCATTGCCGACGCGCTCGACCGCTTCGGCGACGGCGTGGTCGAGAGCTACGTCATCTCGATGACAAAGGGTGCCGACGACCTGCTGGCCGCTGTCGTGCTCGCGCGCGAGGCCGGTCTCGTCGACGTCCGGGGCGGCGTCGCTCGGATCGGGATCGTCCCGCTGCTCGAGACCGTGACGGAGCTACGCGGGGCCGGACCGCTGCTCGACGCGGCGCTGCGCGATCCGGGCTACCGCCGTGTCGTGGCAGCACGTGGCGACGTGCAAGAGGTCATGGTCGGCTACTCGGACTCCAACAAAGACGCCGGTGTCACGACCTCGCTGTGGGAGATCCACAAGGCGCAGCGCTCGCTGCGCGACGTCGCGCACGGCCACGGAGTGCACCTGCGGCTGTTCCACGGTCGAGGTGGGACCGTCGGTCGTGGTGGCGGCCCGTCGGGGGAGGCGATCCTCGCCCAGCCACACGGCACCGTCGACGCCTTCTTGAAGGTGACCGAGCAGGGCGAGGTCATCTCGGACAAGTACTCGCTCGACGAGCTCGCGCGGGAGAACCTCGAGGTGAGCCTGGCCGCAGTCATCGAGTCGAGCCTGCTCCACCAGGAGTCGCGACAGCTCCCGGGCACGCTCGCGCGTTGGGCCGAGACCATGGACGTCGTCTCGGCGGCGGCCGAGGGTGCCTACCGGCGCTTCGTTGGCCAGCCGGGTCTCGCCGAGTACTTCTCGAGCTCGACGCCCGTCGCCGAGCTCGGCGAGCTGAACCTCGGCTCCCGGCCGAGCCACCGTCCGGGCGCGAGCACGGACCTCGGTACCTTGCGCGCGATCCCGTGGGTCTTCGGCTGGACCCAGTCCCGCCAGATCATCCCGGGCTGGTTCGGAGTCGGCTTCGGGATCGCCGTCGCCGAGGAGCAGGGCCGAGGAGCCGTCCTGGAGGAGATGTACGCGCGCTGGCCGTTCTTCCGGACATTCGTCGCGAACGTCGAGATGACGCTCGTGAAGACCGACCTCGGCATCGCCCGCCGCTACGTCGAGCGCCTGACGCCGGAGGCGCTCTGGCCGATCCTCGACGAGATCTCCGTCGAGCACGACCGGACCGTGGACGGCGTCCTCAAGCTCACCGGCGAGGTCGAGCTGCTCGACTCCCGACCGTTGCTCCGGCGCACTCTGCAGGTGCGCGACGACTACCTGCGGCCGATGCACCACCTCCAGGTGGAGCTGCTCGGACGCAGGCGTGCCGGCGACGAGGATGCCGAGCTCCAGCGGGCTCTGCTCCTCACGGTCAACGGGATCGCAGCGGGGCTCCGCAACACCGGCTGATCCCGCACGCCGCGTGCGTTTGGGTTAGATGTCGCTCGCCCAGTAGTTGGGGGCGTCGACGACGCCGGTGAGGTCGTGCGGGTGGCTCTCTCGCATGGCCTGAGGTGAGACCCTGATGAACTGAGCCCGGTCGCGCAGCTCGGTGATCGTCCTCGTGCCGCTGTAGCCCATCGCCTGGCGCAGGCCGCCGACGAGCTGGTGGACGACCTCCTGGAGCGGGCCGCGGTAAGGCACGTTGCCCTCGACGCCCTCGGGGATGACCTTCTCGGTCTCGCTCACGTCCTCTTGTGCGTAGCGGTCCTTCGAGTACGAGCGCGCGGCCATTGCCCCGAGGCTGCCCATGCCCCGGTAGCGCTTCATCGGTCGGTTCCCGATCATCGCGATCTCACCGGGGCTCTCCTCGACACCGGCGAGAAGGCTGCCGAGCATGACGGCGTGCGCGCCCGCACCGATCGCCTTCGCGATGTCCCCGGAGAAGCGGATGCCTCCGTCGGCGAGGATGCCGATGCCGTGGATCCGCGCCTCGGCCGCGCAGTCGCGGATCGCAGTCCATTGCGGGACGCCGATCCCGGTCACGACACGCGTCGTGCAGATCGCGCCCGGTCCGATCCCGACCTTGACGACGTCGGCACCGGCTTCGGCGAGGGCACGCGTACCTGCACGCGTCGCGACGTTTCCGCCGACGATGACGCCGTCTCGCCAGTTCGCACGGAGCTCGGCGACGGTCTCGAGAACCCTCGTCGAGTGGCCGTGGGCAGTGTCCACGCAGATCACGTCGACCTGGGCGTCGACGAGCGCCTTCGCCCGTGCGATGCCGTCGGAGCCCACTCCGATCGCCGCTCCGACGCGCAGGCGACCCGCTGAGTCCTTGCACGCGAGGGGGAACGCCTCTTGCTTGGTGATGTCCTTGACGGTGATGAGGCCTCGGAGCCTTCCTTTGTCGTCGACGATCGGCAGCTTCTCGACCTTTGCTGCCTGCAGGATGCTGCGTGCCCGGGCAAGGTCGGTGCCGACGGGTGCCGTGACGACGTTCTCCGCGGTCATCACGGATCGGACCGTGACGCTCGGGTCCTCGAGGAAGCGCAGGTCGCGGTTCGTCACGATGCCGAGCAGGTGGTCGTCGGCATCCACGACGGGCACGCCGGAGATGTGGAACCTAGCCATCAGCTCCTGGGCTTCGGCGACGGGCCGGTCCGGCTCGATCTTCACCGGGTTCGAGACCATTCCCGCCTCTGAGCGCTTCACCCGGTCGATCTCCTCGGCCTGGTGCTCGATCGCGATGTTCCGGTGGACGATGCCGAGGCCGCCGAGGCGTGCGAGCGCGATCGCGAGCCGTGACTCGGTCACGGTGTCCATCGCGGCGGAGACGAGCGGGATGTTGAGCCCGAGCCGGTCGCAGAGCAGGCTCGTCGTGTCGACCTCGTGTGGCAGCACGGACGACGCTTGAGGCACGAGCATGACGTCGTCGAAAGTCAGCGCGACCGTCTCGAACGGTGCTGGCTCGGAGGTCGTCATGGCCACCTTCCCTTCGACGTGAGTAGTGACCTGCCCACAGTATCGGTCGAGGACACCGGATCGGGTGGCGGCGGAGTCAGCGCCATCGTGAGCTGCACGATCAGCGCAGTCCGAGGGTCACCGAGCACACCGGCCACGCGCTCCACCCGACTCGCTGCATGAGGCGCTCGGCGGCCTGGTCCTGGACCGTCGGCGGTGCGTTGTCCGGCATGCCGGAGTACCCCATCCACCACCACGTGCTGAGGGCGAACTGGTAGGCGCCGTAATAGCCGTTGCCGGTGTCGGCTGCGTAGTTGCCTCCGGACTCGCACATGCGCAGAGCGAGCCACGGACCCCCGGCATGGGGTAGCGGTTCGACTCGTGGAGCTCCGCCCCGCAAGGTCGCGGCGGCGAGCACGCGCACGACGGGGCTCGGGTGCAGCCGGGCGATGCTCGCTGCCAAACGGCGACCCGTCGACGAGCCGAGCACGAGGTCGAGGGCGAGGGGCTCGGCAGCGGAGACGTCGCTGCGGACGAAGGCTCGCACGACGGAGGCGGCAGTCGCCCCCGGGTCCGGTCTTCGATTCGCTGTTCGGTGGATCGCACGCGGGGCGGTCCGCGCGAGGGCGTCGCGGCCGTGTGCACGCGGTTCGGCCGTGCCCTGCCGAGGTGCCCGGCCGTCGGGCTCGCTGGTCCGAGTGGTCGACGAGACTGGCTCGTCCGAGCCGCGCAGGAACACGGCGTCCTCGCGTGCGTGGATCGGCGACGGTGCAGATCTGGTCGTGGTCCTCGCGTCGGAGGCCGTCCGGGGCGAGGAGGAGCTGGTCGAGGACGCGAACGCGTGGCCTGCGGCTCCGGTGGTCGTGAGTGTGAGCGTGGTGGTAAAGAGTGCGAGCAATGGGTGCTTTCGCATCTTGCGCCTCCTTGGACTGCGGGAAACCCCTTGGGCTCCAGGTGGGTGCGGGATGCGGGCACGCCGTCATGAGCGCATGCTTCTCGGGACGCGGTGCCGGGAGGGCTGTCCGCGCCGGGACGCGCATGGCGTCCGAACGAGGTGCTGACGGGGGCGGCCCTCGGGTGGTCGTCGATCGTCTCCTCTCCGCCACATGGGCACGTAGGTCGGGACGGCGCGTTGGTCGCGGGAAGTCGGCAGGAGAGGAGGGGCGCCGAGAGATGAACCGGGGCCCAGGGGCGCGACACGCACCACACCTAGACCACCCGCGTGCTAGCGACCAGCACCGTTCGTCGCCGTCTCTTGTCTGAGTGACCTACATTCTACCGGATCGCCGGCACAGGGTCAAGGCAAGGCGCGAGCCGGAGCGCATGCTCGGCACGGCACGACGCAACACGGCACGACGCAGTACGACGCAGCACCGCGCGCAGTCGTTACCATCACGCCATGGTGCCCATGTCTGGAGAGCAGCACGTCCTGTCCCACGGCGCGCAGGAGGCGATCGTCACCGAGGTCGGGGCGACACTGCGCTCCTACGTCGACGGTGGTCGGCCGGTCTGCTGGGGCTTCGGCGTCGACGAGATGTGTGGCGGAAGCCGCGGCCAGGTGCTCGCACCGTGGCCCAATCGACTGCGCGACGGCGTGTACGAGTTCGCGGGCAAGCATGGCCATGCGCCGCTCGACGAGCCTGCACGCTCGAACGCCATCCACGGCATCGTCCGGTGGTTGCCCTGGACGACGGTCGACCGCACGCGTGCCGACGCCGTGCGCCTCGGCGTCGTGGTCCATCCCCAGCCCGCCTACCCGTTCCGGCTCCGGCTCGAGATCGAGTACCGGCTCGGTGACGCCGGCCTCGAGATCACCCTCGAGGCGACCTCGGAGGACGCAGGCCCGATCCCCTTCGGCGCCGGGTTCCACGCCTACTTGAGCCCGGCCCCGGCGACGGTCGACGAGGTCCGGCTCGCGGTGCCGGCGACGACGCGGCTGCTCCTCGACGAGCGCGCCCTGCCTGTGGGCAGCGAGCCCGTCGCGGGGACGCCCTTCGAGGTCGTCGCCGGGCCCGCTCCGGTCGGGGAGCGGGATCCGATCGGGACGTTGCGCCTCGACGACTGCCTGACGGGCATGCTGCTCGACGACGACGGCCGCTGGCGTGCACGCCTCGCGACGCCCGGCTCGTCGGAAGCCACTGTCGTGTGGGCCGACGCGATCTACCGCTACGCGATGTGCTTCACCGGCGACACCCTCGCCGAGCCGGACACCCGGCAGGGCGTCGCGGTCGAGCCGATGACCTGCGCGCCCGACGCGTTGCGCACGGGCGAGGATCTCGTCGTCATCGAACCGGGGCGGACGTTCGCGAGCTCGTGGGGGATCGTGCCGAGCGGTCGGTCCTGACGCGGCTCGAGGACCAGTCGCCCGGCTTGCCCGGCACAGCCGGCAGCCGGCGTGGTCGCCAGCGCGAGAGCGATCAGCCGACGGTGGTCGACGTCGCCGACGCAGGTGTCGACACGCCGAGCTCCGCTGCGAGGTTCCCGGTCGTCACGGTCACGAGGGTGCCGTAGGGGTCGGTGGCGAAAACGACGGCAGCGTTGACGATCGGCAGCTCGACGCAGCCGTCGCTCTGGGGAAAGCCGTAGCTCGCCCGGGGGAAGCCGTGGACGGCGTCGGAGCCGTTGAAGTACGCGACGTCGGGCACGCCCGGGTCGGAGTAGTGGGTGCCGTTGGGATTGGTCCCCGTCATCGTCGTCGAGGCATAGCGCAGGTACACCGGCCATGTCCCGAGCGGCGTCACGCCTCCGGGAACGCCGGTGTTGGCAAGGCTCTGGTCGATGACGGTGCCGTCCCGCCACACGTAGAGCGTCTCGGGCTCTGTCTCGGTGACGAGGATGTAGTCATAAGGAGCGGTCGTCACGTCACGGTCGGCGACGGCCTGGAGCAGGGCAGCCCACACGAGCGGTCCCGGCTCCCCGTCCACGGCGAGGCCGTGCGCGGCCTCGAACGCCATGACGGCTCCGTAGGTGACGCTGTTCCACGTCCCGGGCTGCCATGCTGCGGCGAGCTGTGCCGGGATGTTCGGGAAGCGCCAGACGAACTGGCCTTGCTCGGGCGTCAGGGACACCGTCGAGGGGGTGGTTCCCTCCGACCCAAGGGCTGCCGCCGACGACGTCGTCGTCGGCGACCCGGAAAGGTCGAACGCGACCGGGAGGTAGCCGAGCTCTGCGAGCAGCTGCTGGAGCCGCAGGGTCGAGGCGCCAGCCACGGTGAACTCGTCGGACACCGGTTGCGAAAGAGTGCTGCCGACGGCGTCGAGGACACCGCCGGCGCCCGTCGGCACGGTCACGACCAGGTGCTCGTAGGGCGTCAGGCGGGTCGACGGCTGGAAGACGAGCGTCGAGGTCCCCGCTCCGGTCCAGTTCCCTGCGATCGCCGGTGTCACGCGTGGCATCGGCGAACCCTGTGCGATCGGCTCGGAGAAGCGGAGCACCACCGTCGCCGACGGAGCGACGGCGGCAGCTCCGGGCCTCGGCGACAGACCGACGAGCGAGAGGGGCGGTGGGGGAGTCGTCGTCGATGGCGTCACCGGCTGACCGCGCAGGGTTCTCGTCGCGGTGGCACGGGCAGACGCCACGAGGTCATGGGTGCCCGACGCCCCTGCCCGGTGGGTCACGAGCGCGAACGCTCCTGCTGCGAGGACGACGGCTCCGAGCGCGACGGGAAGGCGGAGGTGTCGGGTCGTCACGTGTCGGCCGCTCATCGTGTGGTCCTGCGCTCCTCGCCGGTGCTGGGCCCGTCGCTCCCGCTTCCGCCGGGATCCGGCGCGCTCTCGTCGACTCGGCCATCTTGGCCGACTCTTCCCTCCTTGTCGTGTCGCGCGCCTGCGACGACGCTGAGCGCCTCGCTGACGTGCTCGAGCGTCGGACCGTCGACGAGCTTGCCCCCGTCGGGACCGCGGACGTAGAAGCTGTCGACGACACCGTGCCCGATCGTGTCGACGAAGGCCGCCTCCACGTCGCAGCCGTTCGCCGCGAGCGTCGCCGTGATCTCGTAGAGCAGTCCAAACCTGTCCGGCGCGCGCACCTCGACGATCGAGGCGAGGTCCGAGCCGGCGTTGTCCACGACGACGTAGCGGTCCGGCCGTCGGGCCGACGCCGGCCGGCGAGCCGCGGCATAGGCGCGCTCTTGCGCGGCGAGCTGGTTGGCGACGTCGAGCTTCCCGTCGAGGATCGCCGCCAGGTCCTGCTCGACGGCGTCCCACTCGGGCAGGCAGTCGAACTGCGGTTCGACGTCGAACACCTCCACTGCCATTGCCGACCCGGCAGCGGACGCCGTCGCCCGGCGGACGTTGCAGCGATGCAGCGCGAGGGCGCCGGCTGCAGCGGCGAGCAGGCCCGGCCGGTCCGGGGCGATGACCGTGACGCGCCGGCCGGAGCCTCGGACTGCAAGGGCGCCCCGTGCCAGCAGCTCGGCGTCGTCTGGATCGGGCACGTACGGCACGGGCGCCCGCAGCGGGTGACCGTCGAGCAGCAGGCCCACGCGCTCGGCGAGGGTCGTGACGAGCTCGGCCTTCCACGGGCTCCATGCCGAGGAGCCCGTCGCACGGCTGTCTGCTTCCGTGAGAGCCGCGAGCAGCGCGAGCGTCCGGCGGTCCTCGACGACGCGGGCGACGAGCCCGATCGTCGACGGGTCGTCGAGGTCTCGCCGCGTCGCGACCTCGGGGAGCACGAGGTGGTAGGCGACGACGCGGGCGAGCACCGCGACGTCGCGGTCGTCGAAGCCCATCCGGCGCGCGACCTCGGACGCGATGTCCTCGCCGACCTCGCTGTGGTCCCCCTCGTAGCCCTTGCCGATGTCGTGCAAGAGGGCGCCGAGTAGGAGCAGGTCAGGTCGGTCGACCTCGTGGACGTGCTCGCCGGCGCGGACGACGGCCTCGAGCAGGTGCCGGTCGACGGTAAAGCGGTGGTACGCGTTGCGCTGGGGCCGGTTGCGCACGGCGCTCCACTCGGGGAGGAGCCGCTCGAACAACCGGCGCTGGTCGAGAGCCTCGACCACGGGCACGAGCGCGTCGCCCGTACCGAGCAGCGCGAGGAACGCGTCGCGCGTCGCGCTGGCCCACGGCTCCGGTGGTCGCGGTGCCTCGAGCTCGAGCAGGTCGAGCGTCTCGCGCTCGACGAGCGCGTTACGTTGTGCCGCGGCGACGGCGACCTTGAGCAGCAGCTCGGGATCGCCTGCCGGGCGCGTGCCGGGCGCGATCGCGACCTCGCCGCCGCGCAGCACCACCCCGCCTCCCAGGTCGACGTCGGCCGTCGGCCGCCCTCCTGCCTGGGCGACCCGGACCCGCCGCCAGATCTCGACCGAGGCTGCCGTGACCGACCGTCCCGCGTCCGCGATGCCTGCCATGAGCGCATCGGCGTCGGAGAAGCCGAGAACGGATGCAACCTCGTCCTGCTCTTGGAGAAGGAGCCGGTCGCTGTTGCGGCCCGTCCTGCAGTGCAGCACGACACGCGTGGCGAGCACGAGCCGCTCCGCGGCAGCGAGCGCTGGCGTGTCGACCAGTGGCGCGAGATCCGGCAGGGCGGCACCGATGGCTCGCAGGGCAGCGAGGTCACGCAGGCCGCCTGCAGACTGCTTCACGTCGGGCTCGAGCAGGAAGGCGAGCTCGCCGCTCTCGCGATGACGGGCAGCTCCGGCCTGCTCGAGCTCGCGGAGGTACGCCGTCGACTGCTTGGCCCACAGCTCTCGGACGCTGGCGAGCATCTGCTCGCAGAGGCGGTCGTCTCCGGCGACGAGGCGGCCGTCGAGCAGACCGAGCACGGCCTTCATGTTCGACCGTGCGACGTCGAGCACTTCACTGCGCGTCCGCACGCTGTGGTCGAGGGCGATGCCGCTGTCCCATATCGCGTACCAGATCGCCTGGGCGACGCGGTCGTAGGAGCGGTGTCCTCGATGGATCAGGACGAGGTCGAGGTCGCTTCCCGGGCAGAGCTCGCGCCGCCCGTGCCCCCCGACGGCGACGAGCGCATAGCCGCGAGGCCGGCCCTTCGTCGCCTCGGCGAAGAGCTGTCCGAGCCACTCGTCTGCGGCCGCGGCATAGCGAGCGGGGAGCTCCGAGGCAGCGAGCTTGCCGGACAGCACGTCGCTCGCTAGCTCGTCCCGTACCACGCGGAGCGGTACGGGCACCGCCACGCGACTGGCAGCAGGATCGGTGGTCAGTGCGTCGCCCATGTCCACACCAGGCTACGTGAGCCCGCGACGGCCCGACGATTGCTGTCAACTGGCGCCAGGTACCATCGACCAGGGGCCGCACGAGCCCGGGAAGTCATGGTGAGACGATGATCGAACCCAAGGGAACCACCTCGCCGAGCGCCCGAGGTCAAGGGTTGCGACCCGTCCACGGCGCCGTCGTCGCCGTGTCGGTCGTCGTTGCCGTCGTCATTGCCTTCGCGGTGCTGTCCTCGATCGTCGGCTTCGTCGCCGTCGTCGTGAAGATCGCGGTGATCGCAGTGATCGTCGGCTTCGTCGTACGGCTCGTGCGGAGGCACGCCCGGGGCTGACGACGACCAGGTCCCGGCCCGCGTCCCCGGATGGGACGGGAGCCAGACCGGTGCACCGGGACTCCTCGGTGGGCTAGTGCTGGGGGTCGTTCGGCTGGGCCACGATGTCCATGACCATCGCGTAGGGGCCACCGCCCGAGGTGCCGCTCTTCGGAAGCTCGATGAGCACCCGGCTGCCCACGGGGGTCCCCTCGAGAGCGTTGACGAAGCTGCTGCTGCCTTTCAAGCCGAGGTTGATCGCATACGGCGTCCCGGCCGCCCAGGTCGACTCGGCGAGCACGCCGCCCCAGCTCGCAGCGGCGAACTGGACGACGACGAGACCTGCCTTCAAGGGCTTGCCCTGGCCGCGCGCGAGCACGGTGGTCTTCACCGTCGTCGGCTCCGGCGTACCCTTTTTCACCTGGATCGTGGGCGGGCCGCCGAGGCCGCCCGAGACGGTGATCCCGCCGACGGTCCGTCGGAGCACCTTGGCATGAGGGTCGGCCTCTGCCGTGCGACTGTAGGACGCGACGACGTCGACGACGAAGACGAGCGTGTCCTTGCCCGTGATGCCGGCTTGCACGTTCCCTTTCGGGCCGTAGCCGTCGACGGGTGGTATGACGAGCAGGAGGCGACTACCTGCGTGCACGCCGACGAGGGTCTTGTCCCATCCGGCGATCACCTGTCCGACCCCGATCCCGAAGCCGGAGAGCTGGTGTCGGGCGAACGAGCTGTCGAAGACCTTCCCCTTCCAGATCTGGCCGAGGTAGTTGGCGACCAAGAGGTCACCTTTCTTCGTGACTGGCCCGTTGCCCTCGTGGAGCACCTTGGCCCCGAGCGTCGTCGGCATCTTGCCCGAGGGGAAGGTGATCGTCGGGACCTGGCCGAACCCGCCGGAGACCTTCGGCCAGACGATCTGGTGGGACGCTCCCGCTTTGGCAGCAGGCGCCGCAGCGCTGGCGCTGGCTGCGGGTGCCGTCGCGGCGAGCCCGGCGAGCGGGGCGACGAGGAAGGCGGCGGAGAAAAGGAGCGAACGGCGCACGGATGACCTCGTAGATAAGTAGAGAGCTCGTAGGCGAAGAGAGTGGCGAAGGGGGGAGCAAGCGGCGACCGTCGCCGGCGGCAAGGCGCCGAGGCTACCGGCTGTTCGTGCCCGGCGGGTGGCACCCTGTGCGGCGGGCGCCCCCCGGTGTCGTGGCGTGCTGCTCGGCGCCGTCGGCGGCGCCGGTGCCGACGACCGGGGGCTCGCTGGACCAGGGGAACGCGATCCAGCGGTCGGTCCGCGCCCAGACGTACCGGCTCGAGATGACCGAACGCGGCTTTTCGTAGAGCACGGCTGCACGGACGTCGGCGACCTTGCCCTTGCAGAGCTCGTGGACGAGAGCGAGCGTGTGCCCGGTGTCCGCGACGTCGTCGGCGACGAGGACGCTCGCGCTCTCGAGGTCGACCAGGTCGGGTACGGGCGGGAGCACGACGGGAAGTGGCAGCCGCTCGTCGACGCCCGTGTAGTACTCGACGTTCATGACGTAGATGTTCTTCACAGACAGCGCGTAGCCGAGCGCTCCGGCGACGAACAGCCCCCCGCGCGCGATCGCGAGGATCAGGTCCGGCCGGTAGCCGTCGTCGGCGACGGACTTGGCGAGCTGGCGCGTCGCGGCGCCAAAGCGCGTCCAGTCGAGAGTCTCGCGCCCGGTGTCTGGCTCTGAACTGGTCATCGCCGCACGCTAACGGCTCGCCGCGGGCGCTGCCCAACTCGTGGGAGACGAACGTATGTTCGCTAGTCTCGGTGCTCGATGGTGCCTGCAGCCTCCCCGGCCCGTCTCGGGACATCCCGAGAGATGCTCGCGGCTCTGCGGGCGCGAACGGGCGCGTCCGGTCTCCTCCGAGACGACCTGCTCCCTGTCACCTCGCCCTTCGCCGACCTTCTCGGCTCGCCCGGCCTGCGTCGCGGGACGACGGTCGTCATCCACGCAGGGCGTGCGTCCGGGGCAACCTCGCTCCTGCTCGGTCTGCTCGCCGGTCCGAGTGACCACGGCGCGTGGTGTGCCGTGGTCGCGGTCCCCGACCTCGGTCTGCTCGCAGCCGGCGAGCTCGGCGTGGACCTCGAGCGCCTCGTCCTCGTCCCCGAGCCCGGTCGCCGTCTCGTGGCGACGATCGGAGCGCTCCTCGACGGCTTCGATCTCGTCTGCGTCCGGCTCGGCGCACAGATCTCCTCGGGCGACGCCCGTCGCGTCGTCGCCCGGGTGCGCGAGCGTCGCGCCGTCCTCGTCGTCGCGACCGGACAGACGGTCTCGTTCACGGGGTCGCGTGCCGTCGTCCCCAACCCTGCGACGGCAACGTGGCCAGAGGTGCCCGACGTCCGCCTCGAGGTGCTCTCGGGCTGCTTCACCGGGATCGGCAGCGCCACCTGTGCTGCCGGAGAGGGCAGGATCACGGCGCACCTCGTCGACGTCGCAGCGCATCGCCGTCGAGCTGTGCCCGCTGAGCTCGTGCGCCGCCTTCGGCTGTCTGGCGAGGACGCCATCTCGGCCGTCCCGACTGCTGCGGGCGCAGGGCTCGAAGCGACGGGAACCTCGTGAGCAGGCATCCCGGACCCGCTCCTCGGGTCCTCGTCGTCTCCTGTCCGGACTGGCCGGTCACGGCATCGAGGCACCCGGGTCCCGTCGCGGTCGTCGCCGAGGAGCGGGTGGTCGCTGCCTCCGTGCAGGCGCGAGGTGAGGGGGTACGCCCTGGGCAGCGCCGCCGTGACGCGCTCCGACGCTGCGGGAGCCTCGTCGTGCTCGAGAGGCGCCTCGGCGACGAGCGCCGCGCCTTCGCCCCTGTGCTCGAGGTCCTCGAGTCCTTCGGCACCCCCGTCGCGTCGTGCGAGCCCGGCTGGGCGGCCTTCGCGACCCGAGGACCTGCTCGTCGTTGCGGTGGCGAGGCCGCGCTCGTGGCCGCTCTCTCGGCGCTCCTCGCGGACCTCGACCTGCCGGGACGATGGTGGAGGGTGGGGATCGGCGACGGGGCGTTCGTCGCCACGCAGGCGGCAGCGGTCGAGGCCATCGTTGCCCGAGGCGCAGGGGCGACGTTCCTCGCCCACCTCGAGATCGAGGCTCTCGGTCGTCCAGAGCTTGCGGAGGTCCTGCGCAACCTCGGGATCACGACGCTCGGCGAGTTCGCCGCTCTCGGGCGGGACGAGGTCTTGGCCCGCTTCGGCGTCGACGGTGGTCGCGCGCACCGCCTCGCGGGGGGGCACGAGGAGGCACCTCTCACGCCACGACCACGTGCCCTCGACCTCGCCGTCACGGCGAGCCTCGACCCGCCTGCCGCCGACCTCGAGGCCGTGGCCGTCGTCACCTCGGGGCTCGCCGAGCGGCTCGCCGAGCGGCTCGCGCGGTCGGGTCTCGCCTGCGCGAGGCTGCGTGTGGAGGTGTGCACCGTCGGCGGCGACCGGCTCGCCTGCGCCTGGTCGAGCGAGGGTCACCTGCGCCCGGCCGTCGTCGCCGAGCGGCTACGTGAGCGCCTCGAGTCGTGGTCGGCGATCCAGGGCCCGACCGGTCGGGCGGGCGGGGCGAGCCAGCCGGAGGATGTCGGTGAGGTGGCACAGGGAGGGGTGGAGCGCGTCACGCTCGTTCCCGAGGAGCTGGCACCTGATCGAGGGCGTCAGCTCGAGCTGTGGGGTAGGTCGCACGGCGGCGACGAGCCGGCCGCCCGGGCGACCGCACGCGTCCAGAAGCTCCTCGGAGCGGCAGCGGTTGTCCGTCCCGTGCTGGTGGGTGGTCGTGGGCCCGGCGAGCGTGTCCGACTCGTGCCCGTCGGAGATCCGGTCCCGCGTGAGGCGGGATCCTCGGCGAGGCCACTTCGTCCGGCGCTTCCGGGCAGCGTCGCTCCCGAGGACCCGGCTCCTCCCTGGCCGGGTCGACTGCCGGCGCCGAGCCCGTCGATCGTCGTCGGGATCCCCCGGGCGGTCCGATTGCTCGACGCAGCCGGGCAGCCGATCGGTGTGGACGGACGGGGCGCGGTGAGCGGCATCCCCGCGGCTCTCGGCGCCACCGGCGCGCCGGCGACGGTTGCGGTTGCCGCCTTCTGCGGCCCATGGCCGGTCGACGAGAGGTGGTGGGAGGGTGCAGGGCGGCGCCGCCGGGCCCGCATCCAGGTCGTCACCGCCGACGGGGAAGCTCTCCTGCTCGTCCTCGAGCGGGGGATCTGGCACGTCGAAGGGGTCTACGACTAGCTGGTACCCGTTGGCTGGCTCGCCGCAAGATGGTCCGCCCGGTACCAGACGTCGACGCCGCCGGACTGTACGGGCGCCCGGCCGAAGGCAGCCGTGAGGTAGTGCACGACGAGCGTGGGGTCGACGCCGACCGGGTCGACGATCACGGTCTCGATGTGCCAGCGCGTGAACAGCGCCCGGACGCGCTCGAGGCCGAGCGGATCGAGCGGGGGTGCCGGCACGGGGCTCGCTGGGCCGAGCAGCCCGGCACGAAAGAGGTTCTGCGTCTCGGTCGGACCGAGCGGCAAGACCGCGCTCGTCCCCTTGCCGTGCAGGCCTGGTCGCGTCGCCTCGCCCCCGACGATCTCGAAGCGCATCGCCGTCGCCGCCTGCCAGAGCATGCCGTCGTTGTAGG